>Ga0247738_10000003_pt1 | contig 409995 bp, 401 predicted proteins | sample UWRJL013104B2_FD_180936 | JGI IMG/M metagenome (GOLD analysis project Ga0247738, IMG submission 180936) | Plant litter microbial communities from Arlington Agricultural Research Station in Wisconsin, United States - UWRJ-L013-104B-2 | ecosystem: Environmental > Terrestrial > Plant litter >...
CTGCTCGTAAGCTTCACGGCACCGAGACGCTGCAACGCTGGATGCAGGAGACCAGCGACCGTGCGGTGGCCGAGCTCGGGGCTACGCACTTCGACATCCCGGAGCAGATCCGCACCCTCGAGTGCATGATCGCCCCGACCCAAGAGGGGGGCATCTACTACACCGGTCCTACGGATGATTTCTCACGTCCCGGACGAATGTGGTGGTCGGTTCCAGAGGGCGTCACCGAATTCGACACGTGGCGGGAGCTCACGACTGTCTATCACGAGGGGATTCCCGGTCACCACCTCCAGATCGGTCAGGCGGTGTACAACCGCGCCGAACTGAATTCGTGGCGTCGCCTTCTGGCTGGGACGTCAGGGCATGCAGAGGGCTGGGCACTGTACGCAGAAAGACTGATGCAGCAGCTCGGCTATCTGGATGATCCAGCCGACCGATTGGGAATGCTCGACGGACAGCGCATGCGAGCCGCCCGTGTGGTGCTCGACATCGGTGTGCACCTCGGAAACCCGCGACTAGACGGAACGGGCACCTGGGACGCGGACTACGCGCTCGACTTCATGCGTCGGAACGTGAACATGTCGGATGAGTTCGTGCAGTTCGAGGTCAACCGCTACCTCGGCTGGCCGGGCCAGGCGCCCTCGTACAAGGTGGGTCAGCGCATCTGGGAACAGGTGCGAGACGCCTACCAGCTGCAGCAGGGCGATGGGTTCGACATCAAGCAGTTCCACAAGCGCGCCCTGAACCTCGGCGGCGTCGGACTCGACACGCTTCGCACGGCACTCGTGGTCAGGTAGAGGCGCATGGGACTCGAGTTCGGTCTCGACACGTTCGGCGACATCACGCGCGACCCGGGCGGCGAACCGCTCACGGCAGCGCAGACGATCCGCAACATCGTCGAACAGGCCCAGCTCGCCGACCGGGTCGGCATCGACTTCTTCGGCGTGGGGGAGCATCATCGCAAGGAGTTCGCGGTCTCAGCTCCCGAGATGGTCCTCGCCGCCATCGCATCACGCACAGAGCGGATCAGATTGGGTACGGCCGTCACCGTACTCTCGTCAGACGATCCCGTGCGGGTCTACGAGCGATTCGCGACGCTGGACGCACTGTCAGGAGGTCGCGCGGAAGTGGTGCTCGGACGCGGCTCCTTCACAGAGTCGTTTCCGCTCTTCGGCTTCGACCTGCGCGATTACGAGGCGCTGTTCGAGGAGAAACTCGAGCTGTTCGTCGAGCTCGTGAAGGAGAAGCCGGTCACCTGGTCCGGCACCATGCGTCCGGCACTCGTCGACGCCGACGTGTTCCCGAAGACGGAGAACGGTCTTCGTACCTGGGTCGGCGTCGGAGGCAGTCCTGAATCAGTCGTGCGCGTGGCACGACACGGTCTTGGACTGATGCTCGCGATCATCGGCGGCCCGGCAGCGCGTTTCGCGCCGTTCGTCGACCTGTACCACCGCTCGATCGCCGCGTTCGGAACCGCGGAGCATCCGATCGCGGTTCATTCACCTGGACACATCGCGGAGACCGATGAAGAGGCCTGGGATGCCGCGTACGCAGGGTTCGAGGCCATGAACAACACGATCGGCAAGGAGCGGGGCTGGCCGGTGTACAGTCGGGCGCGCTTCCAGAACGATGTCGGACCCGCCGGTGCCATCTACTCCGGTTCCCCCGAGCGCGTCGCGCAGAAGATCGCGGATACGGTCCGCACACTCGGCATCGGCCGCTTCGATCTCAAGTACGCGACAGGGACACTCGGTCACGAACAGTTGATGCGCAGCATCGAGCTGTACGGCACCGAGGTGATCCCTCGTGTCAGAGATCTGCTGAAATGACCGATCCTGGCATCCCGAGCCGCGCATCACTGGCGGAGCGCCTCGACACGCTCCCGTTCACGCGTCGGCATCTGAAGGTGCTCTCGGGGTCTGGGATCGGGTGGGCACTCGATGCGATGGACGTAGGTCTCATCTCGTTCGTGATCGCAGCTCTCGCTCAGCAGTGGGATCTGTCGAAGACCGAGACGGGATGGATCGCTTCGGTCGGATTCATCGGAATGGCGATCGGCGCGACCCTGGGCGGCCTGCTGGCCGATCGCCTCGGGAGACGTCAGGTCTTCGCGATCACACTGCTGATCTACGGAGTGGCCACAGGGGCAAGCGCGCTCGTCGGCGGCCTTGCGATGCTGCTCGTGCTGCGGTTCTTCGTCGGGCTCGGTCTCGGTGCGGAGCTGCCGGTCGCCTCGACCTACGTCAGCGAGTTCGCGCCACGCCGCATCCGGGGTCGGCTCATCGTCATCCTGGAAGCGTTCTGGGCCGTCGGCTGGACCGCCGCGGCGCTGATCGGCTACTTCGTCATCCCGGCTTCGGAGTCGGGTTGGCGCTGGGCATTCGCCCTCGGCGCCCTGCCTGCCGCCTACGCGATCATCGTGCGCTGGGGCCTTCCTGAATCACCCCGCTGGCTCGCGTCCCGCGGAGATATCGCTCAAGCCGAGAGGATCATCACCAAGTTCGAAGCGGATGCCGGTGTCACCAGCGTCCCTCTCGTCAGCAAGGCGCCGACGGCCCGTGTCCTCGCAGACGACGCCTCGTCACGACTGGGCACCCTCTGGTATCCGGAGTTCCGTGTGCGGACGTTGTGCATCTGGCTGATCTGGTTCTGCGTGAACTTCGCGTACTACGGCGCGTTCATCTGGATTCCCAGCATCCTCGTTGATGCCGGCTACGACCTCGTCCGTTCCTTCGGCTTCACGCTGCTCATCACACTCGCGCAACTGCCGGGGTATGCCGTAGCCGCGTGGCTCATAGAAGTCTGGGGGCGCCGCACGACCCTGTCGGTGTTCCTGGCCGGATCGGCCGTCTCTGCCGTGCTGTTCGGCACGGCGACAGGGGTCGGTGCGATCATCGCGACGGGGATGGCACTGTCGTTCTTCAATCTCGGCGCATGGGGCGCGCTGTATGCGGTGACGCCTGAGATCTATCCGACCTCACTGCGCGGCACGGGTTCGGGGTGGGCCGCAGGTATCGGCAGAGTGGCATCGATCGTCGCTCCGCTGATCGTCCCCGTGTTGCTCGGCGTCGGAGGAGCGCCCCTGTTGTTCGCCATCTTCGCCGGGTTCTTCGTCGTCGCCGCGATCGTGACGTGGGGGCTGGTGGACCGACGAGGTCAAGCGCTGGACGATCGCTGAGCCGTCGTGCCTGCGGGCGGGCATAGGCTGGTTCGGTGAGTGATGTGAGGTTCGTGGCGATCGGCGACTCGTTCACCGAGGGCGTCGGTGATGAATTGCCGGACGGTCGGGTTCGCGGGTGGGCGGACATCGCTGCGCAAGGATGGGCGGATGCTGCCGGGCATACGATCCAGTACGCGAACCTGGCGATCCGTGGCAAGCTCGCCTGGCCGATCGTCCAAGAGCAGCTCGAGCCGGCGCTCGCGCTGAATCCCACGCACCTCTCCTTCAACGGCGGCGGTAACGACATGCTCCGACCTCGAACCGATCTCGAGCACATCGCTGACACCTTCTCCCGCGTTCTGCGTCGATGCGATGAGCAGGGCGTCACCGTGATTCTGCTTTCCGGCGCGAACCCCGCGGGTCAGCTGCCGATGGGCTCGCTCATACAGCGTCGCGGCGACGAACTCTCGGCGGCGGTTCTACGGCGCGTCGCGAACCGCCCTGACGTCATCCGGGCGCTGAACTGGCCGGATCGTGAACTCGCGCGAAGTCCGTACTGGTCCGAGGACCGTCTGCACATGAACGCGGCCGGTCACCACCGCGTGGCCGCCAGGGTGCTGGACGCCCTCGGGTACGAACCGCCGGCGGAGTGGTGGGCGCCCAGTGCGGTGGGGCCGGCGGGAGCAGTCGGTCTCGCGTATTACCGCGAGCATGTGGGTCCGTGGGTCAGAAGGCGACTGACTCGGACATCGTCTGGAGATGGCCGCGCCGCGAAGTACCCGTCGTGGGTCGAACGAGATCCCCGTTGAGCGCACTGCGCGGACGCAGGCTGCCCCGTCGCACCGTGCAACTGCTCGTCGGGCTGTTCCTGTACGGCATCGGGATCGCCTTCATGGTGCGCGGGCAGATCGGCGCCGCACCGTGGGACGTGCTGACGCAGGGCATCACGCGTCACGTGCCTCTCACTTTCGGAGTCGTGACGATTCTGGTCAGTATCGTCGTGCTGCTGCTGTGGATCCCGTTGCGGCAGAAGCTGGGGTTCGGTACCGTTCTCAACGCGCTGCTCGTCGGACCATCAGCGGACGTCGGACTCGCGTTGATCCCGGTGGGTCAACCGCTGTGGCTGCGAATCTGCTTCTTCGCGATCGGGCTGCTCGTCCTCTCCGCCGCGACCGGACTCTACATCGGGGCGCAGTTCGGGCCCGGGCCGCGAGACGGCTTGATGACAGGACTGCACACGCAGACCGGCTGGCCGATCTGGATCGTGCGAACGGGTCTCGAGATCGTGGTCGTCGCGGTCGGTTGGGTCCTCGGTGGCAACGTGGGAGTAGGCACCGTCGCGTTCGCGCTGCTGGTCGGACCGCTCTGCCAGTACTTCATGCGCCTGTTCGCTATGACGATCGGCCCGCAGACACGGAGAGGACACGCCACGTGAGCGACATCCAGATGGCGCAGATGCCCGCCGGAGAGGTCACGCTCCACGATGCTCGGCGCGACCTCCAACGGACGGTGACACTTGATTCGTTCGAGATAGGCGTGTTCGCCGTCACAGAGGAACAGTTCGCCGAGGTCCTCGGCATAGCGTCGCGGCATCCACGTCGGCCCGCGGCGGATCTGAGTTGGTTGCGTGCCGTGCGCTTCTGCAACGCGGCTTCGGAATGGGAGGGCCTGGACCCCGCGTACACCTTCGACGGTGAAGACATCACATGGCACGTCGACAGCGACGGCTATCGGCTGCCGACCGAGGCGGAGTGGGAGTACGCCTGCCGCGCCGGGTCGAAGGGGCCGCACTACGGTCTGCTCTCCGATGTCGCATGGACGGCAGCCGACGGCGTCACCACGCCGCAGAACGTCGGAGGCAAGCTCCCCAACCTCAACGGCCTGTTCGACACCCTCGGCAACGTGTGGGAGTGGTGCTGGGATCTGCTCGATCCCGCGCGCTATGACGACTACCGCGTGTTCCGCGGCGGGGGATACGCAGACGATGCCTGGAGCGTGCGCGCCTCGGTGCGACGCGGCGGCGCACCGCGCATGCATCATGATGACGTCGGGATGCGTCTTGCACGCGGCGGCTTCGATACCGCCGACGCCGCACAGGGATGGTCGGCAGCGGTCGACCGAGAACGTGCAGCGTCGGATGACGCGCTGTCCGTCGGATGGACTCCGCGTCGATAGCGTCGGAGTGAAGCTCTGCCCGTCCGCCTCGACGATTCGCGTGGTGTCAACCCCCTTCGCCTTGCCCTTCTGCACTGGCATGGTCGAATCACCGAACGAGCATTCCGCTCGTCATCGGGGTGTCGACGGTCGGCACCGGGAAGGAATGCGCACATGAGCATCGGTACTGGAGTCGTCCTATTCGTGATCGGCGCGATTCTCACATTCGCGGTGAACGTCGAAGTGGCGTGGGTCAATCTCGATCTGGTCGGCTACATCCTGATGGGAGCAGGAGTCGTCGTGTTCCTCATCGGACTGGTGTTGCTTGCCCGGCGCCGTCGGTCGGACACCGTCACGCATACGACTGTGGATCCCACGGTCGGAGAGCGCACCACCCGTCAGTCGAGCTCGTCCAGCGACGCGGCGTCGGACATCTGAGCGGGCGCATCCACGAGGAACGAGGTCAGGACATCGCGCGGATCATGTAGCGGTTGGGATCGTCAGGGGCGGTGAAGCCGTACTGCGCGTACAGCCCGTGAGCGTCGGCTGTCGCGAGGAGCATTCGGCGAAGCCCGAGAGGCTCGAGGTCGGCGATGACGCCCTCGACGAGGAGCTTCCCGATGCCGTTGCCGCGCGCACCTGACGCGACGAAGACGTCGCACAGCCAGGCGAACGTCACTCCATCGGTGACGACACGTGCATACGCGACCTGCTCGCCGGTGTGTTCGTCCCATACGCCGTAGTTTCGAGATGCATCGATCGCGGCGTCCTGCACTGCGCGGGTGCGGCCCTCGGCCCAATACGACTCTTCGCTGATCCACTGATGCACGCGTGCTCTGTCGATGCGTACATCATTCTGAGCGAAGAAGAAGCGGTCGGTCATCTCTCAGCCTTTCGATCATGGTCCAGGCCTATGCGAATGCGAGTGCGCTTGCGTTCGACGAGGATGAAACAGGCACCCACTACCCAGATCGGCACCTGCGCGAGGAATGCGATGCGGAAGGCATCGAGGGAGTATGTGTCCGGAGTGCCTGCGCCCTGCAGATCGAGTGCCAGACCGATCAGGAAGATGGCGATGAGCGCGGATATGAAGCCGCCACCGTTGGTGAGTCCCGTTGCCGTGCTGAGCCGATGAGCCGGGTTATGCGTTCGGGCGTGATCGAACGCGATCATCGAGGCCGGCCCGCCGGTTGCGAGGGCGACCGCCAGCACGAACAGCAGCCAGAGTGGCGCCGGCCCGGGCTGCAGCAGGACGACGATCCACGCGATCATCTGAATCGCGACTGCGGGGAGAACGAGCGCCATGGATCGTTGATTCGGCATGCGACCGGAGAGGTTGCCGATTATCGGTCCCAGAACCATGCCCGCAACGACATATGTCGAGATGATGGTGGCCGCTTGAGCTGTCGTGACGCCTTCACCGGCGGTGAGGAACGGCATACCCCACAGAAGCACGAAGGCGGTCCCCGCGAACGGCGTGGTGAAGTGCGACCAGAATGCCAGTCTGGTGCCCGGATGCGCCCAGGCGGCGCGTATGCCGACACCGGTGTCGATCGCGGATGTGACGACGCGCACTACACCGGTGTCGGTGTTGACAGTGACGTCCACGTCGAACTCCGGTGGGCGATTGCGTATGACGACCCACACCAGGACGGCGAAGAGGATGCCGAGACCGGCGATGCTGCCGAATGTGATGGACCAGGTGGTCGCGTGCAGCAATGCAGCGAGCGGGATCAGCGCCACCAACTGCCCGGCCTGACCGATCACACCGGTCAACTGCACCATGACCGGACCCCGCTGAGCCGGGAACCAGATCGCGATGAGTCGCAGCACAGCAGGGAACACAGCGGCGTCGCCTGCACCGAGAAGGATGCGTGCGACGATCGCGATACCGATGCTGGGGGAGACCGCGATGGTGAGCTGTCCGATCGCCATCAGGATCATGCCGATCGTGATGATCGGCCGCGCACCGTATCTGTCGAGCAGCACGCCTATCGGAATCTGCATGCCGCCGTACACGGCCAGCTGCACGACGGCGAACAGCGACAGGGTCGAAGCATCCGCCTGGAATCGTTCCGCCGCGTCCACACCGACGGCTCCGAGCGACGTGCGATTGGTTATCGCGAGCATGTACGCCGCGACACCCACCGACCAGATCAACCACGCCCTCCATCCGATCGTGGAGACAGGGGAGGCGGGGCTCGTACTCACGCGATTCAGCCTACTCGCGGGGCGCTTCGTCGATTCTCCTGCCGAGGATGCAAAGCGCGGGGGAGTCGCCTGTACGGATGCCGCATGCCGCTTCCTGCCAGCCCTGGGCCGCATAGAAGCGCCGCGCGCGCGTCGCTTCTTCGTAGCAACTGAGCACAGCCGTCTGGTACGGAAGCTGTCGGAGAATCGCACTCATCAGCGAGTCGGCGACACCGAGCCGTCTGTGCGTGCCTGCCACTGCCAGTTCCTCAATCGCGAAGCATGCGTCGCGCACCCACTCCTCGCGGGCGGCTGCGGGGATCTGCTCGACGATGCGGTCACGCCACCAGTCTCCTTCGACGATCCCGGTTCCGAGCGTGAGGCCGATCACTTGAGACTCGTCCCATGCGAGGAGTAATCGAAAATCCTGCTTCGTGGTCATTCTCTGTCGTATGCGTTCGGGAAACGATGTCCTGCCGAGCTCAGGGTCGTCGCCGTAGGGCGGCTCTGCGAACACCGCTGCATACAACTCCGCTGCCTCCGCAAGCTGCTCGTCCGTGCCGTCCCACGGCGAGATCACGATCGATTCGCTGCGAGGTCGGGTCCGCGTTTCCGGCATGCTCCGATCATGCCGGAACGCCAGTCGAGCGAAGGAGAGGCCGACCGCGTGGCGCACCCGACCGAGCGCTGGGCTCACACCCCTCGCGCCGTCGCCAGCAGGTATTCCCAATCCATCGCAGCGGTGTGGAGGTGGCGCTCGGCGAGAGCGATCATCGCGGCATCCAGTTCGTCTTCTCGCCCATTCGCCTGTGCCGCACGGTACGCGGCGGCCGTCGGCCCGTACAGGTCGCGGAAGAAGTCGCGGAACTCCACGGCGGTCGTGAACCGTTCCACATGCAGCTCGCGTCGCTCCAGCGACAGAGACGTCACCCGGTCGGCCAACAGTTCACGAACATGCCGCTCATCGCCCCACAGCGGCGGTGGTTGCACGTCGGCGCGCGGTGCAGGCACGAACGGACGAAGCGTCCGGAACAGCTGACCAACGAAGCCCTCAGGGGTCCAGTTGATCAGTGCAAGACGACCGCCGGGGCGCAGAACCCTCGTGAGTTCGTTTGCAGCCTTCGCATGATGGGGAGCGAACATCACTCCGACGCAGGAGAGCACGACGTCGAACGACGCATCCGGGTAGGGCAGAGCTTCGGCATCCGCCTGCTCGAAAGCCAACTCGATGCCTTCCCTCTCCGCTTCGGCCCTGCCTATCTCGAGCAGCTCCGGCGTCAGGTCGCTCGAGACCACTGATGCTCCGATGCGTGCAGCTTTGAGAGCGGCATTGCCCGTGCCCGACGCCACATCGAGTACGCGATCAGTCGACGACACCTGCGCGGCATCGACGAGAACCTGTCCGAGTTCCGGGATCACCTCTCGCGCCACCGCGGAATAGTCTCCCAGCGCCCAGACGGCCCTGTGCTTCGCTTTCAACGCGCGATCCGCTTCAGCCTGAGGGTCTGTTGTCGTGATGTCCATGGTTTCCTCCTGGTTGTGTATAGACACCCCTCACGCTAAGAACGCGGCCAGCGCCGCTCTAGTATCAGATCTGTACCGGGACTATCGTGTGTTGCGTGGGCGCTCCGTACTACCAGTTCTGCCCCGTCGCCAAGGCGATGGAGCTGCTGGACGAGCGCTGGACGATGCTCATCCTGCGTGAGCTTCTGCTCGGCACGGAACACTTCAATGACCTGCGCCGAGGGCTGCCTCGAATGTCGCCGACGCTGCTGTCGCACCGGCTGGATCAGCTGCAGCGCGCGGGACTCATCGAGAGGGTCAGTACGGGCGCGGATGTGCGCTACGTCCTGACGTCGGCGGGGACCGAGCTGCGCCCCGTGATCGAGCAGCTCTCCAGCTGGGGAGTCCGTTGGATCGGAGAACTGGGAGACGCCGACCTCGACCCGAAGCTGCTGCTCTGGGACATGCACCGCAACCTGGATACCGCCGCAGTACCCGCGGCGCGCACAGTCATCGCACTGCAGTTTCCGGATGCGCGTCCGGCCCAACGTCGATGGTGGCTCGTGATCGATAACGGAGTCGCGGACGTCTGCGATGCAGATCCCGGATACGAAGTCGCGGTCGAGGTGCGCTGCTCACTGCGTGCGCTGACCCGATATTGGCGCGGTGACGTGGAGTGGACCACCTTGCTGCTCTCCGAAGATGCGGCGATGCTCGGACCGAGCCACCTGCGCAATGCGCTTCCCTCCTGGTTCACCCGGCCGGGGTACGCCGACGTGCCGCGACTCGTGGGCGTGTAAGCGCCGGCGTCGTCCGGTGGCGCTTTCCTGACCGTCGCGTGGTGGAATAGAGCATGGCCGATTCTCCCTCTCTCGCGATCATCATCGAGGGCAGTCCGCACCTGCCACCGCCTCTGCTGAGAGAGCTTTACGCCATCACCGGGCGTTCCTCGGTCGATCTGACTTCGGCGATCCGTGCCGGTGCGGATGTGTATGCCGCGGCGCTCTTCGGCAACGACCACGTTCAGGTCGTGCCGCGGCTGGAGAAGACCGCGGCGTTCTGCGAGCAGAACGGGCTGAGCTTCCGTGTGGAAGAGACGTATGAAGGCGAGACCTCACGAATCGATGCCGCGACCATGCGCAGCATCCTCGAGTCCTCCGATGGACACCACTGAGCTCAGTCGAAGAATCATGATCGAAATGTCGGGGGCATATGCCATCGTCATCACATGAGTGAGATTCGGTTGCGTCAGTGGTCCGAGAACGACGAGGTCCTGCTCCGGCGCGGTAACACTCCCGAGATGACCGTGCATATCGGCGGGCCGGAGACAGAGGCGCAGGTGATCGCGCGTCATGAGCGATATCTGCGTTTCTGGGAGACGAACCAAGCGCGATGTTTCGTCGTCGTCGACGGCTCGGAGCCGCTCGGTGCGGTCTGCTCGTGGAAGACGACGTGGCGCGATCAAGAGGTGCTCGAGGCCGGGTGGTTCATCGTGCCCGAGGCGCAGGGGAGGGGAGCGGGTTCCGCAGCACTGTTGCTGCTCATCAACGATGCTCGCGAGCACGCCGAAGGCATTCGTCTTCTCACGGCCTTTCCCGACGAGAAGAATGCGCCGTCCAATGCGTTGTGTCGCAACGCCGGTTTCACGCTCGCTGGGACGCGCGCTGGGGTGTTCCGCGGGGCGGATCTCATGATGAATGAGTGGGTCTTCGATCTCCAGAGCTGATCTCCGGATCGGAAAGAATGCGACTCAAGGTGCTGCGCCCGAGCATGCTCATCTCGGGGTTCGAGTCGCGGTAGTACCAGACCAGCCCCATGGACTGTTGGAACGCCCAGGCGGCACCGCGCGACCACTCGATCGAGCCGATGTCCAGGCCCTCGCGAAGCACACCGCGCATATCGCGGTCCAGCAGGTGCCACGCCGCCACCAGATCGAGCGCCGGATCGGCGGGGGAGAAGCCGCCGCCGTCGAGGACGCCCGTCAGCCTTTCTCCGTCCACGAGCAGATTTCCGGGAATGAGATCGCCGTGCGTCATTCTGTCCGGCCCGGAGCCGGGCAGTACGCGAAATCGTTCCCACAGGGCACGAAGCTCATCGACCGGAAGCAGCCGCGTGCTCTCGCGAAAGCAGGTCTCCATCCATTCGTCCGAGTCCGGCAGGTCGCCTCCTCGGCCAGCGCCCGCGAACTGACCGCCGCCGGTGTCGGCCTCACGAAGTGCTCGTATGACGGTGATCAGATTTCCGGCGAAGTCGGCGGAGTGCGCGAGACCATCGGGGGTGCCGACGCGGCCGGGGAGCCAGGTCTGAACCGACCACGGCATGGGATACCCCTGTCCTGGCCTGCCGTGTGCGACGTGCACCGGTGTGGGGATCGGGCACACTGCAGCGAGCTCGTCCATCGCCGCTGCCTCCTTGCCGAGTGACTCTGCCAGCTCCTCCGGGTCTCCGGGGGTCAGGGGAAATCGGGCCGCGACGTCCTCGCCGATCCGGAAGATCGCGTTCACTGTGCCGGCGCCCGCGACGTGACGCACGGACTCAGCATGCCACCGGGGGAACTGCTCGGCGATCAGGTGCCGCACGATCTCTTCGTCGACATGCAGCTGGTCGGGATGCATCTTCATACTGCGACGCTAGTGGTACTCGCTGGTTCTTCCTGGTCGCCTGGCTCGGCTACGCCGCGACTTGAGTACCCGGGGCCGCTGAGCATTACGGACCGAGGTCCTGCAGTATCGTCGCGACGACGTCATCGGTCGTCGACTCCGCGCCGATACGGTGTTCCTCGTACCAGGGGAGTGGTTGCCAACCGTCGTGCCACTCGCGGATCTTGTCTTCGCCGACGACATTTCCCAGAGGCCGGGCGGCGTGGCGTCGGAGTGTCTCATCGAGACCGACGTCGAACTGGTAGAAACGCGTCGTGCCGCGGTGCTCACCATGCAGCAGCTCGAACGGGCCGGCGTAATCGCGCAGATTGAAGATACCGTCAAGGATCACGTCGTACCCGAGGTCGAGCGCCTGGCGCGAGGCCGTGACGATCATGACACTGGCGTCGTGCGATCGCTGTCGTCGATCGATGTTGTGGAGCACCTCACGTCGAACGTGGTCCTGCTGGATGAGTGCAACACGCGTACCGAGCCTCGGCCGGAGCGCGATCGACGTCGTCGTCTTTCCCGAGGCTGCGTCACCGCGGATGACAACAAGACGTGTGGATGCGCTTCCGACCAGAGCCATCACGCCATCGTCTCAGGAATCAGAGGCGTCGGACGCCGGAAGTCACGTCACGACGATCTCGTTGCACGACGGGGAGAGTGGCACATGATCTCAATCTGACATAATGTGCATTATCGGCGTAGACGGAGAGTGGCGCACGCCGCGAGAAGCCCCCGATGCATTGCTCCACAGGCCCGCGGCTGCACAGACCGAACCGGTGCGCTGCACATGTGCGCACCGGAAAGCACAGAGATGAGAGCGACGAGACTCTCACCGCAGCCGCGCGTCGTCAATGAGTCGCGATCATCATCCGACAAGTCGTGATCGCGATTGTCATCCACCGCATCGCACGCACCCCTCTCGCACGGGTAAGCCGGCCTCAAGAGCCGTTCTCGAAACTGACATAATGTGATGCAGAGATCCTGCAGCGAGTGGCGAACGAAGGCGCTGCAGGACAGCCAGACGAAGTCCATCTGTACCGTCTTCCTGATCGAGGTGCACTCGACCGGTTCCTCGCCGATCCGCGACGTCAAGACCTCGCTGCCGAGCGCGATCGCGGGATCGAACGCACCGAGCTGTTCCTCGTTCGCTCTCTGATGAGCTGAGACGTTCGGGATATCGCGCCCAAGTTACTCTCGATGAACTCCTCTGGCTACGCGCCGACGTACTGAGCCAGGTGCTCCCCCGTCACCGTCGACTTCTTCGCGACGAGGTCGGCAGGCGCACCCTCGAACACCACGCGTCCTCCGTCGTGTCCCGCCCCGGGGCCGATGTCGATGATCCAGTCGGCGTGCGCCATGACGGCCTGATGGTGCTCGATCACGATGACCGTCTTTCCGGCGTCGACAAGGCGGTCGAGCAGGCCCAGGATCTTGTCCACGTCAGCGAGATGCAGCCCAGTGGTGGGTTCGTCGAGCACGTAGACGTCGCCCTTGTCCCCCATCTGGATCGCCAGCTTCACACGCTGACGTTCGCCGCCCGACAGCGTCGACAACGGCTGGCCGAGCGACAGATACCCGAGACCGACGTCCTCCAGCCGCCCGAGGATCGCCATGACCGCAGGAATCTTCGACTCCCCGTCCGAGAAGAACTGCCGCGCCTCGGAGACAGGCAGATCCAGAACCTCGGTGATGTCCTTGCCTGCGAGTTTGTAATCCAGTACCGCTGCCTGGAAGCGCTTGCCGCCGCAGTCCTCGCACGGCGTCTCGATCGTGTCCATGAAGCCCAGCTGGGTGACGATGACGCCGGACCCCTTGCAGGACGGGCACGCCCCCTCGGAGTTCGCGCTGAAAAGCGCTGGCTTCACACCGTTGGCCTTCGCGAACGCCTTCCGGATCGGCTCGAGCATGCCGGTGTAGGTCGCGGGGTTGCTGCGCCGGGAGCCCTTGATGGCGCCCTGATCGATCGCCACCACGCCTTCTCTACCCGACACCGAACCGTGGATGAGCGAGCTCTTTCCCGAACCTGCCACGCCGGTGATCACCGTCAGCACACCGGTCGGGATGTCGACGTCGACATCTTGCAGATTGTTCGCGTCGGCGCCACGCACTTCGATCGCGCCGTTCTTCGTGCGTACCGTCGACTTCAACGCGGCCCGGTCATCCAGGTGAGTGCCGGTGAGCGTCCCGCTCGCACGGAGCCCCTCGAGAGTGCCTTCGAAGCAGATCTCGCCGCCGGCAGACCCTGCACCGGGCCCAAGGTCCACGACGCGGTCCGCGATCGCGATCGTCTCCGGCTTGTGCTCGACGACGAGCACGGTGTTTCCCTTGTCGCGCAGCTGCAGCAGCAGCGAGTTCATCCGCTGGATGTCGTGCGGGTGGAGCCCGATCGTCGGCTCGTCGAACACGTAGGTGACGTCGGTCAGCGAAGAACCGAGATGACGGAGCATCTTGATCCGCTGAGCCTCTCCCCCTGACAGCGTGCCGGACGGCCGATCGAGGCTCAGATATCCGAGCCCCAGCGTGACGAATGCCTTGAGGTTCGCGCTGAGTGCGGTCAGCAACGGTCCCGCTTCCGGCAGATCGAGTCCGTGGACCCACGCCGCGAGGTCGGTGACCTGCATCCGGCACGCATCCGCGATGCTCACGCCATCGATCTTCGATGACCGTGCGCCCTCGGTGAGGCGTGTGCCGTCGCATTCCGGACAGGTCGCGAAAGTCGCAACCCGTTCGACGAACGCTCGGATGTGAGGCTGCAACGCGTCAAGATCCTTCGAGAGCATCGCCTTTGTGATCTTCGGGATCAGGCCCTCGTAGGTCATGTTGATGCCGGAGATCTTGACCTTCGTGATCTCGCCATAGAGGAAGAGGTGCCGCTGCTTGTCAGTGAATTCCGCGATCGGCTTGTCAGCAGGGTAGAAGCCCGACTGCGAGAATCCCTTCACCATCCAGCCGTCGGCGGTGTAGCCCGGCACCATGATGGCGCCTTCGTCCAACGACTTCGACTCGTCCACGATCTGAGCGAGGTCGAGATCGGAGACCGCTCCCCTGCCCTCACATCTCGGGCACATGCCACCGAGGTAGATGGCATCCTTCACGATCTTCTTCTCACCGCCGGGCCCCGTCATCACGCCGCTGGCCTTCTGCGTGGGGATGTTGAACGAGAACGCCGTAGGTCCGCCGATGTACGGCTCGCCCAGCTTGCTGAACAGGATGCGCAGCATGGCATTCGCATCGGTGACTGTGCCGACGGTTGATCGTGGATTGGCACCGAGTCGCTCCTGATCCACGATGATCGAGGTCGTGAGCCCCTCGAGCACATCGACATCCGGTCGCGGGACCGACGGCATGAACCCCTGCACGAACGCGCTGTACGTCTCGTCGATCATGCGCCTCGATTCGGCGGCGATCGTGTCGAAGACCAGCGAGCTCTTGCCTGAACCGGACACGCCGGTGAACACCGTGAGCCGGCGTTTCGGGATATCGACGCTGATGTCCTTGAGATTGTTCTCCCGCGCGCCCTGCACGCGGATCAGGTCGTGGGAGTCGGCGGTGTGCGAAACGTCTGCCATCGTCTTCTTTCTGAGGGTGACCAGTGCTGCAGGTGGGAGTCGTCAGGCGGCTTGATTGATACGGAGCAGGTTGCCAGCTGGGTCGCGCACTGCGCAATCGCGCTCTCCGTACGGCTGGTCCATCGGCTCCTGCACGATGTCTGCACCGCGGGCGACGAGTTGGTCGAACAGCGCGTCGAGGTCATCGCTGGCGAGAGTGACTGCCCCGTAGCTGCCCTTCGCTATGAGCTCCAGAATGGTGCGCCGTTCGTCGTCGCTGATCCCTGGGTCGGTTGCCGGCGGATGCAGGACGATCGATGTCTGCGGTTGACCGATCGGTCCGACGGTGAGCCATCGCATCCCGTCGTAGCCGACATCCTTGCGCAACTCGAATCCGAGGGTGTCCCGGTAGAAGCCGAGCGCGGCCTCGGCATCGGTGTGGGGAAGGAACGCGTAGTGAATGGTGATGTTCATGATGCCTAGGTTAGGTTCGCAGCCGTGCGCGGCGCTTCTTGATTCCTGATCGGTCTAGTGACGTGCTTGATCTGGAAGTTCGGGATGCCGGAGACATCGGCCGCACGCTCGCGATACACGCTCGGCGGCACGCCGACGAGCTCAGTGAATCGTGTGCTGAATGTGCCGAGCGACGATGAGCCGACCTCGAAGCAGACCTCTGTCACGCTGAGGTCGCCTCGACGCAGGAGCGCCATCGCACGCTCGACCCTTCGCGTCATCAGGTACGAATAGGGCGACTCGCCGTAGGCGGCCCTGAACTGTCTGCTGAGGTGGCCGGCCGACATGTGCACACCGCGCGCGAGGGCTTCGACGTCGAGAGGCCTCGCGTACTCACGATCGATGCGGTCTCGTACGTGACGCATGACCACCAGCTCGCGCAGGTGCTCTTGATCGACGGTCTGTGTCAGCACGTCTCGATAATCCCACGGACCGGTGACAATCCGAACGCAGTGCGCGCTACGCTGAGCGCATCCTTCAGAGGACCTTCCCAGAAAGGCTGTACTCATGTCTGATCCGCTGACCGAAACGAAGTCTCTGTTCAAGTCGATCCGCATCACACTCGCGATCTCCGGTGCCATCGCACTGATCGCGGGAATCCTCCTGCTCGTCTGGCCCATGAAGACCGCCGTCCTCGTGACAGGGATCATCGCGGCGTACCTCGTGATCGCCGGCATCGTCTACGTCGGTCTCGGGATCTTCTCCGGCAAGAAGGGCGGTTGGGCACGGATCGGGCACATCGTCCTCGGTCTCCTCTACATCGCCGCCGGGATCATCGCCTTCATGAATCTCTCCGCCGTAACCGTGACCCTGGCGTTGATCACCGTCATCTTCATCGGCGTCAGCTGGATCGTCGACGGCATCGTGTCGCTCACGCTGCTCAACAAGGACGGCTCGAAGGCGTGGACGATCATCTACGCGATCCTCAGCATCGTCGCCGGCATCATCGTGATCTTCTCCCCGCTGCTCGCCGCCGTGGCGCTGTGGTGGATCCTCGGGATCACACTGGTCGTCCTCGGGATCGTCCAGATCGTGCGTGCCATCACACTCGGCCGGGACGAGAAGGAAGCCACTGCGGTCTTCAGCGAGACGACCGCTCCCACCGTTTAACCCGCCGATACCTGAACGGCCGTCGTCCTGCCCACGCAGCACGACGGCCGTTCATCGTCGTGGATGCTATTCGCCGGCGAAGCCGCTCGTGTCGCCGACCAGTCGCGTGTTGTCCGCGGGCACGGGTTCGACGGCGGCGAGTGCCACCTCAGCGGCGAACTCCGAGACGTTGTAGAGCTTGCCCGCAGATCCTCGGCGCTCCGCGATCGCACCTGGATTGGCACGCTCGAGCAGTGTCGCAGTGATGGTGCCTTCGATCATGTCTCCGGAGACGACGGTGAAGCCGATGCCCTTCTCCCCCAGGGCCGGGATCCGTTCCCGCAGGGCGTCCTCGCCCGCGCGCTTCGAGCGCGCGACGGGCTCGTACTCCGGCATCGTCGGAGTCGTTCGGATGAAGTGGGCCTGGTGACTGGTCACGAACACGACACGCGCGCCGTCACCGAGCAGAGGCAGAGCGGCATCGAGCACGTTCAACTGCGCATCGCGATTGAGCGTGAGAGCGTAGTCCTCTGCCATCCCTGACTCCATACCGCCCGACGCGTTGAGCACGAGTACGTCGAGCCGCCCGTACTCCGCACGCACCTGCTCGAACATCTCGCTGACGGATGCTGGATCCGTGAGGTCGGCCCCGACGACGAGAGCGCGACGGCCGAGCTCTCGCAGCTGTGCGGCGAGCTTCTCGGCTCGCGGGGCCTTGTTGCGGAAGTTGATCACGACGTCCGCGCCGGCCTCGGCGAAGTACCGTACGGTGTCGGCGCCTATGCCCCGCGACGAGCCGGTGACGAGTGCGACCTTTCCGGCGAGAGAACCTGCGGGCAGAACGTCGGGCACGGTGACTCCAATTGATACGGGGAACGCCGCGAACGCAGCGGCTCATTCACCTTACCAATGCGCTTTCCGCGCCCGAATCCCGTCGCGGCACCGTGGTAGGTTGACGAACAAAGGGAGGGTCCATGGACGACGTATCCGTCTTCTTCGAACTGGTCACCGAGTGGGCATGGATCGGCTGGCTCGTGCTGATCGCCGTATTCCTCGTGATCGAGATGCTGACCCTCGACTTCACGTTCCTCATGCTCGCCCTCGGCAGCGGGGTCGGGCTTCTCACCGGTGTGTTCGGCCTGCCGGTATGGGCCCAGCTCATCGTCGCCGCCCTCGCTGCTGCGCTGTTCATCCTGGTCATCCGCCCGCCGCTTCTCAGGCGTCTTCACCGCAGTGAGGATCCGACGAAGTCGAACGTCGACGCGCTCATCGGACTGCGCGGAACCGCTCTGGCCGACATCACGCGAGTCTCCGGACAGGTGAAGGTCAGCAACGGCGACACCTGGACCGCCCGCACCGAGACCGCCGTCCCAATTCCTCAGGGAGCCCCGGTCGCGATCGCTGCGATCAACGGCGCCACTGCAATCGTCCGTCCCGTCAACGACTAGGAGAAGCCGTGAACGACTCTTCGTTCATCCCCACCGCGATCGGGTGGATCCTCGCGATCGCCGTCATCATCTTCGTGGTGGTCACCGTCGCGCGCTCGATCAGGATCATCCCGCAGGCCACGGCCGGCGTCGTCGAGCGACTCGGCCGGTACCACAAGACGCTCATGCCCGGCCTCAACATCCTCGTGCCGTTCATCGACCGGCTCCGCCCGCTCATCGACATGCGCGAGCAGGTCGTGTCCTTCCCACCGCAGCCGGTGATCACCGAGGACAACCTCGTCGTCTCGATCGACACGGTCGTGTACTTCCAGGTCACGGACGCTCGTGCAGCGACCTATGAGATCGCGAACTACCTCGGCGCTGTCGAGCAGCTCACCACGACCACCCTGCGAAACGTGGTCGGTGGGCTCAACCTCGAAGAGGCGCTCACCAGCCGCGACAACATCAACGGACAGCTGCGCGTCGTGCTCGACGAAGCCACGGGCAAGTGGGGCATCCGCGTCGGACGCGTCGAGTTGAAGGCGATCGACCCGCCCCTCTCGATCCAGGACTCGATGGAGAAGCAGATGCGCGCCGAGCGCGACCGTCGAGCAGCGATCCTCACAGCGGAGGGCACCAAGCAGTCCGCGATCCTCGAGGCGGAGGGTGCTCGTCAGGCCGAGATCCTGCGAGCGGAAGGTGACAAGCAAGCCGCCGTCCTCCGCGCACAGGGTGAGGCAGAGGCGATCCAGAACGTCTTCGCCTCCATCCACCAGGGCGCGCCGGATGACAAGCTGCTCGCCTACCAGTACCTGCAGATGCTGCCGAAGATCGCCGACAGCGAGTCCAGCAAGCTCTGGATCATCCCGAGCGAGCTCACCGAGGCCCTCAAGGGCATCGGAAGTGCGTTCACTCCGCGCCCCGACACCGGCCGGCCGCCCGAGGGCACTCCTGGCGCGTGACGCACCCGTACTTCCTCAAGACACGGCATCCCCGAGTCCTCGCCCATCGTGGTCTTTCGACCGCACAGGGCGAGGGCTCGCCGTCTACGGAGACGGCGTCGGATGCCATGTGGGAGAACACGGCAGCGGCATTCGCGGCTGCACATGCCGCTGGCGCGGAGTACATCGAGACGGATTGCAGGGTGACCGCCGACGGAGACGTCGTACTGTTCCACGACGAGACGTTGACACGCCTGCTGTCCGATGACCGAACCGTCGACGAAGTCCGCACTGATGAGCTCGCCGACCTCCTCGCGCCGCACGGCGGCCTGCTCACAGTCGGCGAGATGCTCGAGATGTTCCCCGAGACGCGTTTCAACATCGATGTGAAGACGGATGCCGCAACCACTCCCCTGGGGCCGATCGTCGCTCCGCACGCACACCGCGTGCTCTTGACGAGCTTCTCCGACGCCCGACGTCGACGCACCGTCGATGCGGTTCTGAGAGCGGGAGCAGTGATCCGTCCGGCGACTTCGGCAGGCAGGACGGGCATGATGCGGGTGAAGCTGCTGAGCGCCCTGCGGCTCCCCTGCGCTCGTGCGCTGCGAGACATCGATGCCCTTCAGATCCCCGAGCGGTACGGACCGATTCGTGTGCTGACGTCCTCGCTCGTGCGGGCCGCGCATCGCCACGGCGTCGAGGTGCACGTGTGGACCGTGAACGATCCCGCCGACATGCGCCGGCTCGTCGACCAGGGGGTCGACGGCATCGTCACAGATCGCGCGGATCAGGCCCTGCGCGCGCTCATCTGACCCTTTTGCATGAAGTGCTGGGATTCGGCTGTGAATAGCGCCGAGATTCCGCCTGCGTTGAGCCTGCGCACAGGCTGGAGCGCTATACCTGACAGCGACGAGAGGACCACAAAATGGCAGATCGCAGCCTGCGCGGCATCCGACTCGGCGCCCAGAGCCTACAGAGCGAAGAGGGCGTCGTTTTCATGGAACGCCGCGAGACCACGTACAAGTGCGACACATGTGAGCACGTGACCACGCTGATGTTCTCGGCCGACGCCGAGCCGCCTCAGACCTGGGAATGCCGCGCATGCGGCGCCGAGGCAGTGCTTCGGGTCGATGGCCAGACCATCACACCCGACGCCACCGACGAGAAGGTCGCACGCACCCATTGGGACATGCTGCTCGAGCGCCGCTCACGCGCCGAGCTGGAAGAGCTCCTCGAGGAGCGCCTCGCATTCATCCGCGCCCGCCGTGGTGCCGGTGAAGACCCGACCCGCGAGAAGATCGGCGCCTAGAGCCGACGACGGGCGCGCCACCACCCGAACAACAGCGCGCCCAGTCCGCCCCACAGCAGTACCTGCTGCACCCAGGGGCCCAGGACGACACCAGCTGTGAGGCCGGTGCGCAGCTCGACATCCTCGAGCAGCGCGCCGGCCTCATCCGCGTTCAACGACGCGATCGTCGTGCCGTCAGGACGGATCATCTGGCTGGTGCCGACGGTGGAGATGTTGACCACGCTACGTCCGGTCTCGATCGCGCGCATGCGCGCGAAAGCGAGCTGCTGCAGGTTCTCATCCGTGCCACGGAAGTCTGCGTTGTTCGTCTGGAACACCAGCACCTGTGCGCCGCCATGGACACCTTCGGTGATGACCTCGTCGTAGATCACGTCGAAGCAGATCGCCAGGCCCACTGCGACGCCGTCGACATCGACGAGCGGAGGGTTGGTGCCATGGGAGTACTCGCGCCCGATCAGCGCGATGAGGTCAGGCACGATCGCGTAGTAGAAATCCCTGTCGGGGACGTACTCGCCGAACGGCACAGGGAAACGCTTGTCGTGCGTCTGCTCCGCCTCGCCGTCCTCTGTCCACAGCATGGACGTGTTGAAGTACTCGTCGCCACGGCTCGTCGCTGCGTTGGCCAGCAGCGGTGCGTCCACGCGGGTGGTGATCATGGTCATTCGCCGCGCCAGCGCAGGATCCTGGAAGGGGTCGTAGTCCACGCCACCCTCGGGCCACACGAGCAGATCCATCTCCTCGCCGAACAGCGGCTCGGTGGCCTCAGTCTGCGCCTGGATGATCGAGTACGGCTCACGATCGTCGAAGTAGCCGCTGGGGCCATTGCCCTGCGCCGCACCGATGCGCATGGTCCCCGCAGCCACGGTCGGGAAGAGCGGCGTGAGGGCGATCACCAGGAGGAGGGCTGTAGGCACCAGGAGTGCCAGCGGACGGCGCCAGAGTCGCAGGCGGGCTGACTCGACCACCATCGCGACGAAGAACACGATCAGAAAGCTGACCCCGCTGACCCCGACCCATGACGAGAGCGCGCCCGCCGGGCTCTCAGACTGCGTCATGCCGAGCCGCGCCCATGGGAAGCCCGTGTACGGCCAAGAACCGAGCAGAAGCTCTCGCCCCACCCACAGGGCTCCGATGACCGCAGGAAGGCACAGGAGGCGTCCTACGGCCCCTGGGAAGGCGCGTGAAAGCCAGCGATACGCCAGCGCGATGGGAATCACCGCGACAGCAGTGAGCGCGGCCTCCAGCGACGCGAGCGCGGCCCAAGGGATGACACCGAGATACCGCGATGTCCACGAGACCAAGAAGAAGAAGAACACGGCGCCGTAGACCGCGCCGACCAGGAGCGCTCCCCCCGCTCGCCTCCCGATAAGAGCGAGCAGCAGCAGAGCAACGGAGATGAAGGCGAAAGGCCAGATGCTCGCCTGCGGATACGCCATGTCCATGAGGAAGCCGGCAGCACCGGCCAGCACGACCGCGAGCCACAACGGGAGCAGAGGAGCGGGCAGAGGATGACGCTGCGGGAACGGGCGAGGCCGATGCGCGCGGTCAGCAGCGAGGGATGGCATCCGTGACATCCTCACATCGACGAGTAGGAGACGATGCCGCGCCGGACGCCGTCAAGTGCCTGCCGAGCTGTGCGAGCGACCTCTGCGTCCTCTGCGACGATCGACAACTGGTCGAGCAGATCGATCGTCTGCTTCGCCCAGCGCACGAAATCGCCGGCCGCCATATCTGCGTCCACCAGCACACGATCGAGCAGTGCGCCGCGGGCCCAATCGTGCATCGCGCCCGCGAGTCCGGCGGCGAGGGGCTCAGAGCCAGGCAGGTGGTGATCCTGCTCGAGGTCGTCGAGTTCTGACCACAGTGCCGTCGTCTTCTCGTACGCTCCGCGGAAAGCGCCACGTGGCAGACCGCGCTCCCCTGAGTTCGCCTCATCACGGCGCGGCTCGTACACCAGGCAGCAGGCCATCGCCGCGAGCGAGGGCGCATCCAAGCCCTTCCAGAGTCCCTGGCGCAGCGACTCCGCGACCAGGAGGTCGCGCTCACCGTATATGCGCCGCATAGTGCGCCCAGCTTCCGTGAGTGTGGTGTCGTCTCCGGTACCCGTGACATAGTCCAGCGTCGCGAGCACCTCGACCACTCGATCGAAGACCCGTGCGACCGTGCCGGTGCGCGTCTCGATCTGCGCGCGGGTGCGGTCGGTCTGGCGCTTGAGCTTCCAGTAGCGCTCCGCCCAACGGGCATGGGCCTCGCGGTCAGGGCAGCCGTGGCAGCCATGTCGCTGCATCTTCGCGCGCAGTGATTGGATGCGCTTCATGCGCTTGTCCCTCGCCCCGCGAGGTGCGTGCGAGTCCTGACGGTTCTTCTTCTCCAGATCGCTGAGCTCACGACGGATTCCGGCGTACTCCAGGAAGTCGCCGTGTTCGCAGTGCATCGCAGAGACGTATCCCGCGAGGGACTCCTCCGCCTCGCGCACCTGTCGCGCGAGACCGACAACGGCACGGTCCGCCTGGAACTGCGCGAAGGATGACTCGAGGATCTGTCTGGCGCGAGGCCGTCCGAACATGTCGATCAGGTTGACTGCCATGTTGTAGGTGGGCCGGAAACTGGAGTTCAGAGGGTAGGTGCGCCGAGATGCGAGCGCGGCGACCGCCTGAGGATCCATCCCCTCCGTCCACTGCACGACGGCATGGCCTTCGACGTCGATCCCGCGTCGACCGGCACGGCCGGTGAGCTGGGTGTACTCCCCCGAGGTGATGGCGACACGCGCCTCGCCGTTGAACTTCTCCATCTTCTCCAGCACGACGGTGCGCGCCGGCATGTTGATGCCGAGCGCGAGCGTCTCGGTGGCGAAGACGACCTTCACGAGCTTTCGTCGATACAGCTCTTCAACGACCTCTTTGAAAGCGGGCAGGAGGCCGGCGTGGTGCGAGGCGATGCCCCGCTCGAGGTTCTCAACCCACTCGAAATAACCGAGTACTCCGAGATCCTCATCCTGCAGAGATCGCGTGCGCTCCTCCACGAGCTCACGTATCTCGGCGCGCTCCTCAGCGTTCGTCAGGCGCAGGCCGGAACGACGAACCTGCTGAACCGCCGCGTCGCAGCCGACCCTGCTGAAGATGAAGAAGATCGCCGGGAGGAGGTTGGTGCGCTCCAGCAGTCGGATGACTTCCGGTCTGTCCATCCGCTCGATGCGCTGAGCGTTCGCCGCGCGCACCGGACGCCGTCCGCCCCGTTGCGGGCGAGGACTCTGACGACCCGCATGTCGGCCGCTGACGTACGACTGGGCCCGTTTGTTGCTGTCGTAACGCGATCCGGTGAACGAGCGGATACGCATCAGCTCCTGGTTCACCGTCGCAGTGGCGACCCCGGCGCGATCGTCGAACAGCGGCAGCAGGTCATCGCGCACCAGCACATGCTGTTCGAGAGGCACGGGACGGATCTCCGACACGATCACTTCGGTGTCGCCGCGCACCGTGTCGAGCCAGTCGCCGAACTCCTCGGCATTGGAGACAGTGGCACTCAGCGAGACCAGCCGCACCTGCGACGGCAGGTGGATGATGACCTCTTCCCAGACCGCGCCACGGAAGCGATCGGCCAGGTAGTGCACCTCGTCCATGATGACGTAGCGCAGATCAGCCAGCGCTGCCGAGTCCGCGTAGATCATGTTGCGCAGCACCTCAGTCGTCATCACGACGATCCTGGCATTGCCGTTTATGTTCGTGTCGCCGGTGAGCAGGCCGACCTGATCCGCGCCGTACACGTCGACCAGTTCGCGGAACTTCTGGTTCGACAGCGCCTTCATCGGCGTGGTGTAGAACGCCTTGTCCTGCGGTGTCTGCATCGCGAGATGGATCGCGAACTCCCCGACGATGGTCTTGCCTGCGCCGGTCGGGGCGGCGACGAGCACACTGTTGCCGCGTTCGAGCGCGTGACAGCCCTCGATCTGGAACGGATCGAGATCGAAACTCTGGCGCGCGGCGAAGTCCGCCGTCTGCGGATGGGATGCCGCGTCGCGGGCTGCGGCGTATCGCTCGGCGGGCGAGATCATACCTCTACGTCCGGGAGCAGTCCTTCTGCCTTCGCACGCTTCGTCTTACGACGATCGAACAGCATGGAGAGGCCCGCGGCCGCGAAGAACAGCACGACGAGGATTCCGGCGAGCATCAGCATGCTGACGACATCGGCCGCCGGCGTCGCAAGAGCGGCGAACACGGTCGCGATCAGGATGGCCACGCGCCAGCCCTTCAGGATCGCGCGCCCGGACATGACGCCTGCGACGTTCAGTGCCACCAGGAACACCGGCAGCACGAACGAGACTCCGACCACCAGCATCAGCTTGAGACTGAAGTCGTAGAACTGCTTCGCCTCGAAGAGGTTGTTCGCGCCTTCCGGGGTGAACGTGGCCATCAATTCGATCACGTGCGGTACGACGAGTGCCCCGACGTAGCATCCCGCGAAGAAGAGTGGAACAGCCGCCGCAACGAACCCGATCGTGTATCTGACCTCTTTACGAGTGAGACCGGGCATGATGAACGCCCAGATCTGCCACAGCCACACCGGCGCCGCGATGAAAATTCCGAGGGAGAACGCGATACGCATCCGAAGATCGAACGGAGACGTCACCGAGGAGAAGGTCAGACCGACGAGATCGTCTCCGCGGGCCTCCGCGATCTTGCGCACCGGTTCGGTGATGAAGGCGATGACGGGGTCGGAGAAGAAGAACCCCAGGATCATGGCGACGAGCAGCGCCGCCGCAGAGATCATCAGCCGTCGGCGCAACTCCACGAGGTGGGCGCCGAGCGACATTCGACGTTCATTGCGCGGTTTGTCACTCGCGGCCGACTGCTTGTCGATCGCGGTCACAGTCGTCAGGTGGTGGTGCCGCTGTCAGAGCGGGGTGCTGCTGCGCCCTTGTCTGATGCGGGAGTCGTGTTCGCGACGTCAGCCGGAGTCTGTTCGGCCTTTCCGTCGTCTTCCTTCATGGCCTTCATCTCGCCCTTGAAGAGTCTTGCGGACTGTCCCATGCTCTTTGCCAATGCCGGAAGCTTGGCAGCTCCGAACAGCAGCAGGATGACGAGCACGAGGACGAGCAGATGCCAACCGGTCAATCCAGCCATGGTTCCCTCCAGGGATCGGGTGTTCGTGCAGTCTACCTGCGGTTGCAGAGTTACGGGTGACGGTAAAGCGCGAGTCCGGCCGCAGCCCACTCACGCGTCGCAGTGCGAGCCGATTCCGGCTGGCGCACCTCGAGATGTCCGCCGAAGCGGCCGGCGACGCGCTTTATCCCCCGCGGATCCGCGATGGGGACGCGCACCGTGACGAAGCCGTCGCGGAGTTCTGCGTTGTCAGCGCGCACGTAATCACCCAGTAGGGGAACCAGCCGTTCCGGTAGGCGCACCGTGACCTCGTCGTCGTCTCCGATCGTGCCGAACGAATCAGGCAGAAGCTCGTCTGCGTGCGTGATCGGGATGTCGGTGAGTTCAGGTTCGCTGACGCGATCGAGGTGGAAGGTGCGCATGGCCTGCCGAAGATGGCACCAGCCCTGCAGGTACCACTGGCCACCGGTGATCAGTACCTGGACAGGGTCCACCGTCCGGGTGGTTGCCGCTGCATCCGGTGCCTGATACCGGAACGACACGGCGACTCCCCGACTGAGCGCGTCGGAGACCGCGTCACGCACGGCGTCGACCGCCCCGGGGGCGATGACGACCTCGGCGGGCACATTGGCCGACGCCCGCGAGAGCTTGGCGAGGAGCCCTGCGACCAGACCTGAGTTCGAGACAGCAGGCACGGCGGCAACGACCTGAAGACCGGCGAGCAGCGCAGCGGCTTCTCTCGCCGTGAATCGCGGAACACGGCGAAGCCCGACGTCGTTCGTGATCTCGATGACGCCCTCCTCATCGAGGAGGTCCCAGTTGATGTCGAACATCTCGTGAGGCTGCTGCCAGTATCCGGCGTCGCCCGGAAGTCCGATGACCGTGAGCTTCTCGACCATGCCGCGCATCTCATCGATCGTCACACCGAACTCGCCTGCGGCCTCCTCGAGCGAGACCTCCCCACGCTCGAGCAGGTACGGCACCAGCGTGAGATAGGCCCGCACGCGATCGGATGCGAGGACGGGTTTCGACTTCTCAGCCATCAGCGCTCTCCTCCGACATCGTCGCCCTGGTCAGCACCGAAGGCGCCGTCCTGATGTGCTGCGATCGTGGCCTCGAGCCGAGCGATCACAGCGTCTCTCAGTACGGCAGGCTCCACCACTCGTACTTCAGGGCCGTACGAGGCGAGTTCATCGGCGAAGATGTGCACGTCGACGAACGGCACGCTGAAGCCCTGCACCTGCGGGGTCGCGCGCCGACCGAGTCGCAGAGCGGCCTCTGTGCCGGGCGTGATCTCGAGGAGCGCGGAATTGCGGGCGGCGACCGCCTCGAGCCCGGCGAGGGCCCGCTCCCCTGCGCCTTCGCGGAGCCCGGCAGCGAAGGCCTGCTTCGTCAAGGTGACGTCCCCCACGATGCGGCTGAGAAGGAAGGTGCGCTCATCATCCGCGTCGAGATCGATGCCGTAGACATGCCAGCGCGCCTCGTAATCGAGCAGAGCCAGCGGTTCCATCCTCCGGCGACGCGGAGACTGCTCCCCCGGCTTGAGGTAATCGAATGTCACCACGCGGCAATCCTCGATCGCGCTCTGCAGCGGCGCGAAACTCGCATCCCGGACCGTGATCCGCGGCGCGAAGCCGATGATCGGCTCGTCACCGTCGATGCCCAGCGCCCTGATCTTGCGTACACCGGCCTGCGCGTCCGCGGAAGAGGATTCCGCACTCCAGACGCTGCCGGCCAGCGTGAGAACCGCGAGCTCAGCGGGACTGAACTCGATGTCGGCCGGCAGGTCGTACTCCGCCTTCGGGATCCGGTATCGCGCCTCCCGTAGATCATTCGGGTCACCCGGGTCGCCGATGGTCTCGATCGGCACACCGAGGGTGCGCAGCTCGTCCTTGTCCCGCTCGAACATCTTCTCGAGTGCGTCTGCGCGCGTGCCTGCATCAGCGCGTTGCCGATATCCGGAGATGTTGTCGAGAATCTGCTGTTTCGTGAGCCCGATCTCCGTGGCCATCAGCGCCACGACGAGATTCGTCTGACGCTCTTCGGGCGGGATCCGGGCGGCCATCACTGTGCGGGTGCCGCTGGCGGATCGATGCCGAGGATGTCGACGACGAAGACAAGGGTGGAGTTCGGAGGGACGGCGCCCCCGCCCTCTTCGCCGTAGCCGAGCTCCGGCGGAACGACGATGAGCACCTGCGAGCCGACGGTCTGTCCTGCCAGCCCCTGCGTCATTCCGGGGATCAGCCCTGTGAGATCGAAAGCGGTGGCCCCGCGATCCCACGACGAGTCGAAGACGGTCTTGTCCGCCCAGGTCACACCCGTGTAGTTGACCAGCACGGTGTCGTCGTCAGCGACCTTCTCGCCCTCGCCCCTGATGAGTGTCTGTACGACGAGATCAGTGGGAGCAGCGCTGTCGGGAACGATGATGCCGGGGCGGCCGTCGGCGGCGCGCACCACGGTCGGCACACCGGAAGCGTCGTTGTACTGCAGAGCGCCTTCTGCCTTCGAGGGGAAGACCTCGACGACATCGAACACCGCGACGACAGGTTCGTCCTCATCGAGTTGGAAGCTCGCCAGATTCTGCGCGCCGAAATCTTCGGCCGAGATCACTGAGAGCACGCGGCTGCCTTCGGTGGCGCATTCCAGCGCCTTGCCGAAGGCGGGCACTCGCTGCGACCAGTAGTCGATGCTCACGAGCTGTGCCTGTTCCTCGTCGAACGCGGTGCCTGCGACCGCTTCGCCGGTCTTGCCAGAATAGAGCGCGAACTCGAAGACCGCGCTCTGCGTCGGGCTCGTGAGCGCAGGACCTGTGCCGACGACGACGTCGCTGAAGGAGCTCTTCTGCGCTCCGACCGGTGTGAACAGCTCGACATCCGGCTTGTCGCCCACTTCCCCGGTGATCGTCGCGATGTCGTCGATCCCGGTGGTCGATGCTGCGCGATCGCACGCGGCGCCGCCGAAGGCGGGCGCCGCAGCGCACCCGGTCAGGGCGACGAGGGCGAGGCTGAGTGTGGCCAGAGCGGCAGACGTTTTACGCACGCGTTCCAGTCTATTGCGAACGCTCGTCAGAATCGCGCGAAGCGACGGCGCGACGCGATCCATCTGCCGCTCTGGTTGCCTCTCTGACGCGCTTGCGCAGGTTCTTGTCCGTGATCTCCCGGTCGCCGACCGCTCCAGGAGTCCACTTCTCGACATCTTCGTCGCCATAGCTGGACTTCGACGCGCGACGTTTGACCTCGGGGGCGATCGTTCCCGGAGCAAGGCGGCGGGCGGTGAGGAGGAAACCCGTGTGTGCGACCATCCTGTGATCCGGGCGCACTGCGAGACCCTCGACGTGCCAGCCACGGACCATCGTCTCCGACGCATCCGGGTCGGTGAACAGACCGGTGCCGCGGATGAACTCAGCGACACGCGACAGCTGCGTGGCCGTCGCGACGTAGCAGAGCACCACGCCACCTGGCGTCAGTGCGTCTGCGACGACATCCATGACCTCCCACGGAGCGAGCATGTCGAGCACGACCCGATCGACGGATCCGGCGGGCAACTCGACAGGCAGGGCCTCGAGCAGGTCACCGACGACGACCCGCCACGTGTCGGGCGACTCTCCGAAGAACGTCTCGACATTGGCTCGTGCGACCTCCGCGAAGTCTTCGCGCCGCTCGAACGACACCAGGTTTCCCGTCGGTCCGACGGCGCGCAGCAGAGAGAGCGAGAGAGCGCCGGAGCCGACGCCGGCTTCGACCACCGTGGCACCGGGAAAGATGTCCGCCTGCATGACGATCTGCGCGGCATCCTTCGGATACACGATCGCCGCGCCGCGCGGCATCGACATCGCGAAGTCACGCAGCAACGGCCGAAGGGCCAGGTACTCGTGCCCTGAGCTGTTGACGACCACCGAGCCGTCGGGCAGCCCGATCAGATCCCGATGCCTGAGCACGCCGTGGTGGGTGTGCAGCTCGCCGTCCTCACTGAGAGTGACCGTGTGAAGCCGGTTCTTGGGCCCGGTGAGCTGCACGCGGTCGCCGTCGCGGAACGGTCCGCTCTGGCGTGCCGATGCCACGCTCATCGCAGGACGTCCTGGGTCTGCGCTGCCTTGGTCGAGACGTACAGGTCGATGATGTCCTGTGCGGTGCGGTCCTCGAGCGTTGTCCAGAGCGCGTGCGCACCCGCTCCATCGAGGGGCACCATGTGCGGAACTCCGAGAGTCACAGCGCCCGAGGCCGCGCCGGCGCGCACGCCGGTCACGGAATCCTCGATCACCACCGCGTCCTCGATGTCGATGTCGAGAAGCCCGGCTGCCTTCAGATAGGGCTCAGGGTGCGGTTTCGGCTGCTCGACGTCATCGCCGGCGACGACGTGCTCGAACGCGTCGAACTCGACGAGTTCGACGACGCTCAGGGCCATTCGGCGCAGCGACATCGTCACAAGCGCGGTGCGGATGCCGTTCGCGTGAAGGTCGCGCAGCATCGCCTTCGCACCGGGTCGGAATGGAACGCCCTGTGTCGCCAGCGCTGTGCGCACGTCATCCGTGAGAGTGTCGACGATCGCCTCTGGCTCCATGTCGACGCCCGCAGCCCTGAGCATCACTGCGCTGTCGAGCAGGCCGTTTCCGACGAGTTGCAGCGCCTGCTCGTGCGACCAGGTTCCTCCGAATGAATGAACCAGCGCCGTCTCCGCCGCCATCCAGTACGGCTCGGTGTCCACCAGTGTTCCATCCATGTCCCAGAGGACCGCGCGGGGCTTTTGACTCACTGCTCCATGCTAGCCCGGCCGATGCCCCGCACCAGTCGAGCGCGGACTAGCCTTGAGGGATACCTGCGTTCGGGATGGGAGGAGAACTCGATGGATGCACTGGGAAATCGCATCGTCGTCGTCGCGTTCGATGGCTGGAACGACGCCGGCGAAGCTGCGAGCGGCGCGATAGAGATGCTGCGTGAGAGCACCGACTACGAACTCGTGCACACCGTCGACCCGGAGTTGTACTTCGACTACCAGTACACCCGCCCCTCGACGAAGATGGACGCCACAGGGCACCGTGATCTGCGATGGCCTGAAGCCGCGCTCTGGCGCCCGGCTGCGCCGTCGGCGGACGGATCGCCGGAGTTCTGGCTCCTCACCGGCGTCGAACCGGCCCGCACCTGGCAGGCATTCGCCAATGAGTTCATCGACATCGCGCTGCGCGATGATGTCACCGGTTTCATCACTCTCGGGGCGATGCTGTCCGATGTCCCGCACACGAGACCGATCTCGATCTTCGCCTCCAGCGCCAACGAGCAGGTCCGTGAGGCGCTCGGTCTCGAACGCTCCCTGTACGAGGGACCGGTCGGCATCCTCAGCGTGATCGAGCATTTCGCCGAGCGTGCGGGCATCCCCACCGCCAACCTCTGGGCGAGCGTGCCGCACTACGTGGCATCCGCAGCGCCCTCACCCAAGGCGACGCTCGCACTGCTGGATCGTCTTGAGGAGATGACGGGCATCGACATGCCCCGTGACCGGCTGCGCACGGATGCCGCCACGTGGGAGGCTTCGATCGATGCAGCGGCGGCAGATGACGAAGAGATGACCGAGTACATCCATCAACTCGAGCGCACCCGCGACACGTGGGACTCACCTGAAGCGTCCGGCGACGCGATCGCCCAGGCGTTCGAGCGCTATCTGCGTCGCAGAGGCGACGGGCCCGGCGACCACAAGCGCTAGCCTGCCGTTCCGTGGGCCCGTCGGTCCCTGAGTGTGTCGATCCCTGAGCCTGTCGAAGGGTCAGCCCGAGATCACGCCCATGCTCAGCAGCACCAGCAGCGTGACCCCGAGCAGGATGCGGTAGATCACGAACGGCAGGAAGCTGCGCTTGGAGATCCAGCTCATGAAGAACGCGATCACTCCCAGGGCGACGACGAAAGCGATGCCGGTCGCTGCGACCGTCTCTCCCAACGAGAAGTACTGATCGGGTGCGTCCCAGCTCTTGAACAGCTGGAAGAAGCCGCTGCCGAAGACTGCGGGGATCGCGAGCAGGAACGCGTAGCGTGCAGCTGCTGCCCGCTCGTATCCGAGGAAAAGTCCCATCGTGATCGTGCCGCCGGAGCGCGAGACGCCCGGGATCAACGCCAGCGCCTGAGCGAAACCGAACATGATGCCGTGAGGGTAAGTGATCTGGTCGAGCTTGCGTCGCTTCGCGCCGACGTGGTCGGCGATTCCGAGCAGGATGCCGAACACGATCAGCATGATCGCCACTATCCACATCGACCGCAGCACCGTCTCGATCTGGTCCTGGAAGAACAGCCCGAGCACCACGATCGGGATGCTGCCGATGATGATCAGCCACCCCATCCTCGCGTCGGGATCATTGCGAGGGAGCTTGCCTGCCAGTGACCGGAACCAATGGCCGATGATGCGCGTGATGTCACGCCAGAAGAACACGACAACCGCGGCCTCGGTCCCGATCTGGGTGATCGCGGTGAACGCGGCCCCCGGGTCCTCGCCCGAGCCGGTGAACGTGCCGACGATGCGCAGGTGCGCGCTGGACGAGATCGGTAGGAACTCGGTGAGTCCCTGGATGACGCCGAGGAACAGCGCTTCGAGCAGGTGCATGGAGGGCCTTCTGGTTCAGAGGAGCGCGTCAGTACGTGCGCAGGAGATCGGTCAGAACCTGCTGACCGAAGACAAGCGATTCTATGGGGACGCGCTCATCGACGCCGTGGAACATCCCGGTGAAGTCGAGATCCGCCGGCAGACGAAGCGGCGCGAATCCATACCCGGTGATGCCGAGAGTGGAGAGCGCCTTGTTGTCGGTGCCCGCGCCGAGCAGATACGGGATCACCGGCACTCCGGGGTCGCTCCGTCCAAGACTTTGCACCATGGCATCCACCAAGTCGCCTTGGAACGGGGTCTCCATCCCGATGTCGCGCACGACCGTCTCGATCACGATGTCGGCGCCGACGATCTGCTGCAGTTCGGCAAGCACCTCATCCTCCGTGCCGGGCAGCACGCGCACGTCGATCAGCGCCTCGGCGCGCTCGGGGATCACGTTGTGCTTGTACCCTGCGGTCAGCGCCGTCGCATTGGCCGTCGTGCGGAAGGTCGAACGCAGGAAGGCCTCAGCCGGACCGGCCGCCGACGCGAGAGCATCGGGATCGTCGATGGAGCGCCCGGAGAGCTCGCTGAGTCCTTGCAGCAACGCTTCGGTCGTCGCGGTCAGGCGGATCGGCCAACGCGTGCGTCCGATCGCCGCGACTGCGTCGGCCAGCTTCACCACGGCGTTGTCGTCGTGGAGGCGACTGCCGTGGCCCGCCCGACCCTTCGCGACGAGACGGATCCAGATCAGGGCCTTCTCCCCCACCTGCAGCAGGTACGCGCGGCGGTCATCGACCGTGATGGAGTATCCGCCGACCTCGCTGATCGCCTCGGTCGCTCCGGCGAACCATTCTGGACGTTCCTTCACGACGAGAGCCGAGCCTTCGACGCCGCCGTTCTCCTCGTCGGCGAAGAACACCAGTACGAGATCGCGTTCCGGCCGCTCCCCCGCCCGCAGAATCTCCGCGACAGAGGTGAGGATCATCGCATCCATGTTCTTCATGTCGACGGCGCCTCGACCCCACAGCATCCCGTCACGCACCTCACCGGCGAACGGGTCGACGCTCCAGTCCTCCGCCATCGCCGGGACCACGTCGAGGTGGCCATGAACGACGAGCGCCGGCTTGCTCGAGTCGCGACCCGGAACACGTGCCATGACGTTGGTGCGTCGCGCAATGGGCTCGTAGTACTCGGGGTGCAGTCCGAGACTCTCCAGATACGCACCGACGTACTCTGCGGCCTCTCTCTCCCCCTTGGCGTCACCGCCGCCGAAGTTCGAGGTGTCGATTCTGATCAGGTCGCGAGCGACGCGGATCACCTCGGGCAGTTCGACATCAGACATTCCCTCAGGCTATCGAACCCGACCGGGCACTCCCGGCACGCCCGGGAGGCTCCTCGGTTCGAAGGCACCTGCGTCATCTGGTAATGTTTCTCTCCGGTCGGCAACGACTTTTCATCACCTGCGCGGGTGGCGGAATGGTAGACGCGCTACGTTGAGGTCGTAGTGCCCGTAAGGGCGTGGGGGTTCAAGTCCCCCTCCGCGCACAGCACAGCTCCGGAAGAACACTGGCTCGACCAGGTGTCTTCCGGAGCTTCTGTCTTCCCCGTGGTTCGCGTTCAGAAACCGGGCTTCGCCACGTCCTCGTGACGGGCATCTCGCAGCGGAGAGAACACGACCACGGCTGCTGCGCTTGCGAAGATCACCGCCGCGATGCCGAGAGTCAGCGAATACCCCCAGAAGGTCGCGAGTACGCCGGCAAGCACTGCGCCGACGAAGAAGATCACCCTGTTCATGGTGCGAATCGTCGAGTTCATCCTGCCCTGTATCGCATCAGGGGCGACGGCTTGGCGATATCCGATGTCGTTCGCGTCCTCAATGCCCATCGACAATCCGTAGACGAACTGCGCCGCCGCGATCAGCGGCAGAAGCAGCGCGAGGGCGGTGGATGCGGTGATCGGCGCCAGGGCGAGCACCGCCCACGGAACGATGACGAGCAGTCGGCCGACGAGTATCGCGCGTCCGGACCCCAGTCGTGCGCCGATTGAGGGCGCGAGCAGAGCGCCGGCGAAGCCCCCTAGTCCTCCGCAAGCCAGTGCCACGCCGTACGCCCACGGCTCCAGATTCAACTCACGCAGCACGAAGACGGCGAACACCGTCGCCACGATGCTGTTCCCGAGGAACCAGACGTGAATGGACAGCGCGAGCGGGCGGAGGGTTCGATGCCCGTAGGTATAGCGCATCCCCTCGACGATGTCGTGGCCGATATGGCGCCCGTGAACGCGAGGCGGGGGCTCGGACTCCGTGACTTCGATCCGGGACTGGAGCACGGCCGACACCGCGTTGATGGCGGCGTCGAACGCGAAGAGCATCGGCGCACCGAAAAGGTTGAGCAGGGCCCCGCCCAGGGCAGGGCCCGCAGTGCCGGCTATGGTCTCGCTCTGCCCCAGCCGCGCATTGGCCATCACGAGCGAACGGCGGTCGACGAGATGAGGAAGCAGCGGCTGAGCCGCGGAGTCCGCGAACAAGGTCAGGACTCCCAGCATCAGGATCACTGCGGCGAGAGACCAGAAGTCGAGCGCGTCCGACAGCAGGAGCACCGGAACCGCGCCGAGCACGATGGCTCGTCCGATGCTGGTGATGACGAGTGTGCGCTGACGCCGCCATCGATCCATGAGGGCACCGACGATCAGTCCGAGGAAGAGATACGGCACGACGCCCAGCGCGCTCAAGACGCCTATCTCGAACGGCGATGCCGCGAGAACCGTGACGATCAGGATCTGGAAGGCCACGCCTGCGATCGTGCCGCCGAACGCGCGGATGGTCGTCGCGCTCCAGAAGAGTGCGAATGCGCGGATGCGGAGGACCTCGCGCGGGCGCCCGCCGTCGCCGGAACCGGGTCGAGCAGCCGCGTCGCGCACTCGCCCAGTGTAGGGGCCTGCAGATTTCCGGTGGTGCTCACCCGCACCGGGTGAGCACCACAGTGCTGGACCCCGCCCGTGCGCCTACCGTGTCGCCTGACACACTGATTCGGCGAGCGGGTGGGGATCATGACCGAAGTGGACGATCTCAGGCTCAGAGTGGCCGACCTCGAGCGGGAGAACGAACGGCTGCGCGCTCCGGACACGCCCCGCCCGTCGCGGGGCAGGGCTCGCACGACGATCGCCGTCGTGTTGATCGTGGTCGGGTTGCTTCTGGCGCCGGTTGCGGCGTTGGGGACTTGGGCACGCCTGCAACTCGTTGACACCGACCGATTCGTCTCGACGTTCGCGCCGTTGGCTGAAGACCGCGCCGTTCAGGCGTTCGTCGCTGATGAGGTCGCCTCGGCCATCAAAGCCCAGGTGGATGTGGACGAGTTGGTCCGCGAAGTGTTCGACGGGGTGCGAGAGCTCGGACTCCCACCGCGAGCGGACGCGGCGTTGCGCCTGCTCGAAGGGCCGGCCGCACAGGGGTTGGAGACTCTGATCGCCGACGTCGCCGCTCAGGTCGTCGCGTCTCCGGTCTTCGCCGAGGTGTGGGAGAGCTCACTCAGGCTCACTCACGAACGTGCGCTCGCGATCATTCAGGGAAGCCCGGGAACAGCGTTGCAGCTGGCCGAAGACGGCACGCTGTCGATCGATCTGGGAGTCGTGGCGGACAAGGTCAGGGAGGAGCTGGCAGCCCGAGGAATCGGCATCGCCGATCTGATCCCCGAGATCGATCGTGATGTTCCGATTCTCCAGGCCGACGCGTTGGTGCTCATCCGCACGGTGTACACCACTGCTGTCGCCACCGGTTTCTGGTTGCCGTGGGTCGTACTCGCCCTCCTCGTCGCCGGCGTGAGCATCGCACGACGACCGCTGCCGGCTCTGGCCTGGACCGCGGCGCTGTTCGCCGTCGTGTTCGCCCTGCTGGGAGTCGGACTCGGCATCGGGCGCGTGTTCTTCGTCGGAGCTGTCAGCCCCTCGGTGATGCCGGAGGCAGCGGCGTCTGCGCTGTTCGTGCAGCTGACGTCGCTCATACAATCGACCGCTGTCGCTCTGGCAGCGCTCGGGGCTCTGATCGCGATCGGGTCCTGGCTGGCGGGGCCCGGTCGACGTGCGCGGATGCTGCGCGGAGCGGCGACGCAAGGTTCGAACGCTCTTCGAGCCGCTGGCGAACGTCACGGCCTCAGTACCGGCCGATTCGGCGAGTACGTCGAACGATGGCGTCCTGCGATTCTCGTGGTGGTCGCGGTGGTCGGCGCGCTGTTGATCTTCCTGAACCGACCTCCGACGTTGGGCGGTGTCGTCGGCGTGGTCCTCGGTGTGGCGGCGGTGTTCTTGATCGTGGAGCTCGTTCGCCGCCCCGCAGCTTCCGCCGTCGCCGGGGTTGACGATGACGGACGGTGACGACCGTGCTCTGGGAGCTGATTCCGATCGTTCTCGGGGTGATCGCGAGTCCGATAGCCGTGATGGCACTGATCGGCGTGCTTCTTTCGCAAGATGCCCGCCGCAACGGTGCCGCCTACCTCACCGGGTGGACAGTCGCGATCATCCTCTCGATCCTCTTCTGGTACGCGATCTTCGAGGCTCTTGCCGTAGGGGCGCCTCCGGAACCGGCGATCTGGGTGCGCGTAGTGCATCTCCTGCTCGCGATCGGGCTGGGGACCGGTGCACTGCTGACGTATCGGCGATCACGTGCGGTCCTCACACGTATGGCGGCGGCTCGCACGCCGGCCGACATCACGGCAGCGACCCCGCAGCTCCCCGGAATCCTGAGATCGGCCAGCAGGTTCACGCCGCGTCGCGCACTCGTCGTGGGTGGAGGGATCTTCCTCCTCAACCCGCTCAACATCTCACTGGTCGTCACTGCTGCCCTGGAGATATCCCTCTCTTCGGCGTCTCCCCTGTTTCGCGCATGGCTGATCACAGGATTCATCATCGCGGCGGCAGCGCCGGTCGCCATCCCCGTCGCCGTGGTGCTGGTGCGCGGGACGCGCACGGCGCCGCTGCTGGAGAAGCTACGCGCGTGGATCGCACGCAACAACGGGATGGTCAGTGCCGGACTTCTTCTCGTGGTCGCTGTGATCCAACTGGGCAAGGCGCTCGACGGCGCGTTCTGAGATCTCTGGAGAGGGGCGTCATGTCATGAACGGCGATCGCACAACTCAGACCCGTCGTGGAACCCGCACACAATCGGGAAGCGATGATGCGACCGGAACGAGCCTGCGATCGCAGGAGTCGCTCTCGCTCGCGATCGCAGTCGTCGCGTTCATCCTGGCTGCGCTCCTCGCGATCCCCGTGTTCCGCCTGCAGCACGTGCCCATAGCCGGTGACGGTTCGATAGGGCAGTACGCGGCGATCTCAGGCGCAGTGGTGGCGATCCTCGCCTTCGTCGCCGGCAGGTACGTGGTCCGTTCGCGCGATGCGCGTATCGGGGTCCTCGACGTGATCGACGTCGGCGCGCTGTGCCTCGCACACGCTGTGATCGCTCTGTTGTCGTGGACACTGCTCGCCGAGATCCTGGAGCGCGGATTCGTCGGCGCCGAGGTGTTCTCCTTCCCCACGCTGATCCTCGCCGGCGCTGCCGCTGCTGTCACGGCGTACGTGGCGTTCCTCTCCGCGGCACGGATGAGCCTGTCGCTGCTCGCCATCGTGCTGGCAGCCTTTCTCATCCAGGGCGTGCTCGCGAGCACGCTGACCGCGAGCGATCCGCACTGGTGGGAGGAGAATCTGAGCGCGCTCGGGATGACCGACGACCTGTCAGCCCTCGCATTCAATCTGACGTTGATCGTCGCCGGAGTGCTCGTGACCGCGCTCGCCAGAGCCGCCACCAACGGCGTACCGAATCCGAATCCACGCGGGACGGTTCGCGTACGTACCTGCCTCATCATCGTCGGCGTGTTCCTCGCGCTCGTCGGAGTGTTCCCGGTCGACAGATTCTTCGCGATCCATAACACGGTGGCATCCGGCATGGTCGTGGCATTCGGTGTCCTGGTATTCATGCTCCGACGATGGATCCCAGGGATTCCCCGTGCCTTCGTGTTCCTCGGCTGGCTGTTCATCGGCGTGATCGTACTGTTGGCGGTGTTCTTCGCCGTCGGGTTCTACACCCTCACCGCCGTCGAACTCGTCGCGGGCATCCTGGTGTTCACATGGATCATCCTCTTCATCCGCAATGCCGCCGCGCTCGCAGCCGACACGGCGCGCGTACGAAGCGGGGGCTGAACGTCATGACGGAAACAGCACGAAAACGATCGCTGCGCGCGCGCTATCGAGCCCTGTGGTCGTACGGCCGAAAGGGTGTCGAATTCTTCCTCGGTTGCCCTGACGCAGTGTTCCGACGGAAGTCGAGAAGAGCGTGAGTTCCGCGCCGGACGAGACCCCCGGCATTCAACGAGACAGCGCCCCGACGGCGTCGTCCGCGCGTTCCCGCTTGGTCCGAATGGTGCCAGCCCGACCGCTCATGTCCGGGCTCACGGTCGCGATCGGCGTCATCATCGCGATCGCGCTCGCCACCGCCATCGCATCGATCTCGACGGTGCTGATGACCGTGTTCCTCGGACTGTTCCTCGCTCTCGGTCTGGATCCCGCGGTCGCGGCGCTCGAGCGCCGCGGGATCCGCAGGGGGTGGGGCACCGCGATCGTCGCCGTCTCTTTCGTTCTCGTGGTGATCATCATCGTGGTCATCGTCGTTCCGGCGACCATCCGTCAGCTCGCGCACCTCATCAGCGAAGCACCAGACGCGATCATGGCGATCCAGTCCAGCGACTGGTTCATCACGCTTGAGAACGCACTGGGAATCGATCTCTCCGCGGCCGTCGTCGACGGTCTGCGCTCCGTCACGAATCTCTCGAACTTCCTCGCAGTGTCAGGAGGGGTGCTGCGGGCAGGATTCGGCGTGGTCGGCGCGCTCTCGAGCGCCGTCATGATCGTGGTGCTCACGCTGTACTTCGTCTCCTCGCTGCCGATGATGAAGGCCGCGCTGACGAATCTGAAACCGGCATATCGACGTCCTCAGTTCTCGTCGCTCGTCGAGCAGATCACGGCATCGGTCGGGGCAGTGGTCGCCGGCGGTATCACCCTCTCGACGTTCAACGCGGTAGTCGTGTTCCTGCTGCAGGTGGCGATCGGGTCCGCCGTCCCGGCGTTGATGGCACTCGTCGCCTTCTTCGTGACGCTCGTTCCGCTCATCGGATCGCTGGTGTTCCTCTTGATCGGGACCGTCGGTGCCCTATTCGTGAGCCCATGGGCGGCCGGCGCGTTCCTCATCGGATACTTCCTTTACATCCAGTTCGAGGCCTACTTCCTGACGCCCCGCGTCATGGGAAAGGCGGTCGCGCTTCCCGCGGTCCTGGTAATCAGCGGCGCGATGATCGGTGCCGCGCTGCTGGGTCTGCTGGGCGCACTCGTCGCGATACCGATCACTGCATCCGTCCTGATCGTGCTGCGTGAGGTCGTGGTGCCTCGCCAGGATGCCAGGACGATCGCCCCGGAGGAATGAACGTGGCATCGCCCACTGCGGGTGAACTGCGGATGTTGCTCCTCCCCTCACGATGCCAGCATGAACGCGACCACCACACGGTGATCACGACAGACGGGAGCGGACAGTGCAGCGACCGCTGATAGGCCTCCGTCGTTCCAACGTCGTCACCGAGCTGTTGGCGGGGGTCACTCTCCTGGCCATCGCGATCCCTCTCAACATCGGATACGCGCAGATCGCCGGCCTCCCCCCGACCGCCGGACTGTACGCGCTCGTGGTTCCGACCATCATCTACGCGCTCGTGGTCTCCTCCCGGCAGGTGGTGGCATCACCGGATGCTGCCGCTGCGGCGCTGGTGGCCTCCTCGATCGGCGGACTTGCTGCAGCAGGCTCAGCGAGTTACGCGACGATGGCGCTCGCGCAGGCGATCATCTGCGGAGTCCTGTTCCTGCTGCTGGCGTTCTTCAAGCTCGGCTTTCTCGCGAACTTCCTCTCGAAGCCGATACTCATCGGGTTCGTCGGTGGACTCGCTCTGGACATCCTGATCTCACAGATTGCCAAGATGCTGGGCGTTTCGATCGAGTCGGGCGCGGAGTTCGTGGAGAAGGTGGTCGATCTCATCAGCGGCATCGGCACCGCGAACGGCTGGTCGATGCTCGTCGCCGCCGCAGCAGTCGTCGTCCTCCTCGTTGGCCGACGATTCATACCTGTGGTGCCCTGGGCGCTCGTCGTGATGGTGGGAGCCACTGTCCTCGTCGTGGTCGCCAGCCTCGACGAAGCCGGCGTGGCCGTACTCGGCGAAGTACCGGCTGGTCCACCCACACTCACCTGGCCGGTCCTGTCATGGCTTCAGTGGCTGGCACTGGTGCCATCTGCAATCGCCTTGACGCTCGTCACCACGGCAGAAGGTTTGCTCGTCTCCCGTGCCTATGGTGAGAAGCGCCGCTATCCGACGAGCCCGAATCGGGATCTGTTCGCATTCGGACTCGGCAACATCGCGGCCGGGCTCCAGGGAAGCTTCGCCGTCGGCTCGTCCACGAGTCGCACTGCGGCGATGGATCAGGCGGGATCACGCACGCAGCTGCCGTCATTGGTCCTTGCCGTCGGAACACTGTTACTGCTGCTTTTCGGAACCGGGCTGCTGGCGGACATCCCATCTCCCGCAATCGGCGCGATCGTGGCCGTGGCGATCCTCCCCCTGCTCGGGATCAAGGAGTTCGCGCGGCTGTGGCAGTTGGACAGGTTCGAGTTCGTCATCGGCGCAGTCTGCTTCCTCGTCACGCTCTTCATCGGCTCGATCCCGGGGATCCTGGTGGCTTTCGTGCTGGCACTCGTGAACATCGCCAAGCGCGCTGCCTCGCCGAGAATCGACGTGCTCGCGGCGAATGACGACCCACTGGCATCGCTGCTCGACGACGCTCCCAAGGGCTCTGTGACTGCTCCTGGCATCGTCGTCGTCCGCATGGCCGCCCCGATGTTCTTCGCCAACGGCACGGTATTCACCGAAGCGGCGAAGAAGGCTGTCACGGCAGCGGGACAGGGCGCAGTGCATTCCGTGGTGATCGACATGGAAGCCGTCACCGACATCGATGTCACAGCTGCTGAGTCGTTCGAGAGCCTGACCGACTGGCTCACCGACAACGGCATCCGACTGGCGTTCAGTCGGCTCCGACCGGAGGCCCGACCAAGGCTGGAACGGCTCGGCATCCTGTCGGGCCAACCGATATTCGCCACAAACCGATCCGCCGTGCTCGCGCTATCCGACCGGACGAGCGATTCCACGACGTGATCGCGCGCACAGACGGCACCACTGAAGAAAGGACAGTAATCACATGACCGATTTCCGATACGGACCCGTCGAGTTACACCTCGTCGGCTTCGAAGGAGAGCGGCCGGACCCGCGAACTCTCGAGGCACTGGCAGAGCTCCTCGAAGGCGGTCTGGTTCGACTGCTCGATTTCATCATTCTCAAGAAGGCAGAGGACGGAACCGTCACCGTCGTCGAGGTCGAGGAGGCGGCCGACGAGTCCGGATTCGACGTGGAGGTCCTGTCCGCCGGGATCGTCGGCGACGAGGACATCGCCGATTTCGCTTCGCAGATCGACCCCGGCACCTCAGCGGCACTGATCGCCCTCGAACTCGCGTTCGCACGCACGCTGGCGGAGAGTCTCGCCGCCGGCGGCGGAGTGGTGCTCCGCAGCGAAAGAGTGCCCGCACCGATCGTCAATGCGCTGCTCGACCTGGTCGAGCAGGAAGGAGCTTGAAATGCCACTGCGCAGAATGGGCCGTCCCGGCCTCATCGGACTCGCCGCACGAACCGCGGTCGTCGCAGGTACGGCCTCAGCCGTCTCCGGCGGCATGGCCGGAGCGCGCCAGCGCCGGAGCCAGGAACAGTATGAGCAGCAGCAGTACGAGGCAGCTCAGCAGCAGGCGCAGATCGACGCCGCCGCTCAGAACGCGGCAGCGCAGTACGCGCCGCCTGCGGCCGCACCGACGGCCGAGGCCGCTCCCGCTGCGACGGACGTCGCGACACAGTTGCAGCAGCTCGCGGCGCTCATGCAATCGGGCGTGCTGTCCGCCGAGGAGTTCGCGACGGCCAAGGCGAAACTGCTCGCCTGAGCGACGACATGGGTCCCGCAATCGGTCAGACGCTGCCGCTGGCGTTGGGCATCGCGATCAGTCCTGTGCCGATCATCGCGGCTGTGCTGATGCTGCTCTCGCCCAAGGCGCGGTCGACGAGCGTCGGATTCCTCATCGGTTGGATACTCGGCATCATCGTCGCGACGTCGGTCTTCGTGCTGCTGTCGCACGTTCTGCCCGCCGGGTCGGCGTCGGGCCCGCGTCCGGTCTTGGGCGTGATCCAGCTGCTCCTCGGCCTCGGGCTGCTCTTCCTCGCCCTTCGACAGTGGCGAGGAAGGCCCGGACCCGGTGAAGAACCAGCACTGCCGAACTGGATGCAGGCGGTCGACCACATCTCCTTCGGCGGTGCACTCGGCCTCGGCGCTCTGCTCGGCGGGGTCAATCCGAAGAATCTGCTGCTCGCTGCGAGCGCGGGCATGACCATCGGAGGCAGCGGCCTCGACACAGAAGGGGTGATCCTGTCGCTCGTCGTCTTCACGCTGCTCGCCGCGAGTACTGTGCTGGTCCCCGTGGTCGGCTATCTTGCAGCGTCGGAGAAGCTCGCCGCCCCGTTGGACGCATTGCGGGTGTGGCTGTCGAGAGAGAACGCGGTGATCATGACGGTGGTGCTCCTCGTGCTCGGGTTCGTCGTGATCGGTAAGGGTGTCGGCAGCTTCTAAGGCTGACCGTTTTACGAATGGGATGAAGGAGGAGCGCCGTGGACGAGAAGGCTCCGTGGCATAAGACCGTCGATATCGCGACGGTGTTCGTCCTGTCGATCACCGCGGTGCTGACGCGTGGTGCGGATTCGAGGCGTCGAAGTGGGGTGGGGAGATGTCCATCGCCTTCAGTCAGGCCTCCAGCGCACGAATTCAGGCGGCCGCTGCCGACGGCGAAGCTCGTGACGCCCGGTTGTACGACCTCACCATCTACGCCCAGTGGGTCCTCGCCGAGGCCGACGGCCGGGAGGAACTCGTCGCCTTCATCGAGGAGCGTTTCACGCCGGAGTTCCGCATCGCGTTCGAGGCGTGGGAGGAAGGCGATCGGGCGGAGCGAGGTCCGATGATGATGGATGAGTATGTGCCGTCCGGCACACTCGAAGCTGAGGAACTGTCTGCCCGCGCTGACGCGAAGTTCGACGAAGCCCTCGTCAACAATCAGCGTGGGGACAATTACTCGCTTCTCACCGTCCTGTTCGCTCTTGTGCTTTTCCTCACGGCGATGTCGCAGCGCGATCTCAGTCGCCGTATTCGCCTCGCGCTGCTCTCGCTCGCGGTCTTCGTGGGCGTGGGCGGACTCGCGATCCTCCTGACGTTCCCCATCAAGATCTGAGGATGCCATGACTGAACACACCGATCTGACCTCCTGGCGAGATACCACGACACGCCGATCGATCGAGGCTTTCGTGGAATCCGTCGTAGACGGTCCGAACCCTGTCCCGGAGACAGAACGCGTCGCGGTATTCGACAACGACGGGACGCTGTGGTCGGAGAAACCCATGCTCACCCAGCTGCACTACGTCGTGCAGCACTGGCGCGCTGCGACTGAACGCGAGCCGGAGCTCGCTGAGCGACAGCCGTATCGTGCTGCCGTCAGCGGGGATCTCGGCTGGCTCGGCGCCGCGATCGACAAGCACTACGACGGTGACGACAGCGATCTGAGCGTCATAATCGAGGCGATCGTCGGCCTCACCGACGGCATGAGTGTCGAGGACTACGCACGATCTGTCGAGACGTTCTACAGCACAGCGCAGCACCCAACCCTGAATCGACCCTACGCGTACGCGGTGTATCAGCCGATGATCGAACTGATCCGGTATCTGGAGCGCAACGGCTTCACCTGCTACATCGTCTCGGGCGGAGAGCGCGATTTCATGCGGCCGATGACGGAGGCGAACTACGGGATCCCTCCGGAGCGGGTGATCGGCTCGGCCTTCGGGCTCGCCTACGACGAGGCCACAGCAACGGTCCGCTACTCGGCATCCCTGACGTTCTTCGATGACGGCGTGCAGAAGCCGATCCGGATCTGGAGCAGGATCGGCCGGCGGCCATTGTTCGCCGCGGGCAACTCGAACGGCGACATGGCGATGATGGACTTCGCCCGACGCGGACCGGAGCCGGGATTCGCTCTCCTGATCCACCACGATGACGACACCTCACGAGGGGACGCGCCGTACGACGCCGGTGCAGAGAAGGCGCTCGCCGCCGCCTCGGAGCGTGGCTACGCGATAGCGAGCGTGCGCGATGACTGGCGTGCGGTGTTCCGCGAAGACGACGCTCCTGCGGGCACGGGATGAGCACACCCCCGACGCAGGCGCCCCCGCGCTGGCTGCTGCCGACTCTCGTCGACTATCGACGCTCGTGGCTCCTTTCTGACATCGTGGCCGGGCTCGCGGCAGGTGCGGTCGTTGTGCCTCAGGCGATGGCGTACGCCACGATCGCGAATCTGCCGGTGCAGGTCGGGCTGTACACGTGCATCATCCCGATGCTGGTGTACGCGCTGCTCGGCGGCTCTCGAGCGATGAGCGTGTCCACCACGTCGACGATCGCCACTCTCACTGCGACCACACTCGTCACAGCAGGGGTCGCCGCGGGCGCAGATGACGCGGCGGGCACCCTGATGGCGCTGGCGATGCTCGTCGGGCTCATGCTTCTCGTCGCGCGGCTGCTGCGGCTCGGCTCATTGGTGGAGAACATCAGCGCCGCGACCGTGCTCGGAGTGAAGATCGGAGTGGGTGGCACCGTCGCCGTAGGGCAACTGCCGAAGCTGCTCGGTGAAAGCACGAATGCCTCAGGCGAAGGCTTCTTCCGCTCTCTGGGTGTCGCGGTCGTGGCATTCGACAGCGTGAACTGGCCGACAGTGGCCCTGTCTGCGGGCTCCGTGCTCGCGATGGTGCTGTTTAGACGATTCGCCCCGCGGGTGCCCGGCACCCTGGTCGTCGTCATCCTCGGCATCGTCCTGGTGTGGCTGGCGGACATCGACGAGATCGGCGTCCAACTGATAGACCCCGTGCCGTCGGGTCTTCCGGTTCCCGGCATCCCGGACCTCACGCATGTGGTCGCGCTCATTCCCGGAGCCCTGGCGATCGCCGTGATGGTCTTTCTCGAGTCGGCCGCGGTGGCTCGCGGGATCCGGCGCGTGTCCGAACCGGCGATCGACGCGGACCAGGAGCTTTTCGCCGCAGGAGCCGCGAACATCGCCGGCGCATTCTTCACGGTTCTACCGGCCGCCGGTGGCTTCTCGCAGAGCGCTGTCAATCAGAGCGCAGGTGCGAGGACGCAGCTGGCCACGATAGTCACAGTGTGCCTGGCCATCCTCGTGGCGCTGTTCCTCGGCCCTGCGGTGTCGATGCTGCCGCAGGCGACGCTCGCCGCAATGGTGCTGGTCGCAGTCGCAGGTCTGATCGACATTCCGCTGCTCGTGCGTTGGGCGCGTATCAGCCCGCTCGATTTCTGGGTCGCACTGGTCGTCGCCGTGCTGGGCCTCACCGCGGGCCTGCTGGCCGCTGTGGCCGCGGGTGTGGCGATCACGCTCATCCTCGTGCTCAGAGAGCTGAACATCCCCCAGCTCGATGTCGTCGCAGAACACGGACCTGACATCGCCGTCCACCTCGGTCGCGGGATGTACACGGCGAATGCGTTGGCCAATGAACGGGCGATCATCGAACTCGTCACGGAGCGCTCTGAACCCGTCGAGAAGCTCGTGCTGAATGTGCGGCGTCTGTCGGTCATGACCATGACCGTGCTCGAAACGCTCGCCGATCTGGATCGGGAGCTCGCTGCCAGGGGGATCACGCTGCACCTCGCCGAATTGCCGGAGGAAGCCGCGACGGTCGCCTCCAAGACGTCGTGGTACCAGCGGCTCGTGACGCAAGACCGCGTGCATGGGAGCGTCGCGGAGGGGATGACGTGAGTCCCCGTCCCGTCGCTGCCGGCGCGCAGCCTCCGAATCCGATGTTGTCGCCCAGCCTCAGGATCCTGATCGGACTGGCCGCCTCTGTGGTCGTATTGGTCGGGCTCTGGCTCGTCCGCGGATTGGCCGCCCCATTGACGCTCGCCGCCGTCATCGTCATCGTCTGCCATCCGGTTCGCGGGCCGTTGGACAGGCGAGGCCGACCACGATGGGCCGGAACCCTCGCGGTGATTCTGACAGCCTGCGGTGTACTCCTCGCTCTCGCGCTGCTGCTGGCTCTCGCCGGGCTGCAGTTCGTACGGCTGATCGATGACTACACGACCGAGTTGGAGCAGGCGAGCGTGGCCTTGGGCCAGTGGCTGAACGGTCTGGGATTGACACTCGATGCGCCCGGCGACGCGAGGGCACTGCTTCACCCTTCGGTGCTTCTCGAGTTCGTCGCTTCGCTCGGCGGCACACTGGTCAGCATCCTTGCAGCATTGTTCTTCGTCTTCGCCTACCTGATCTACATGTCGGTGGACGCCGCACGTTATGCACGCGCCGAAAGCTCTTTCGGATCTGACGCTCGTCCTGCCTTGGAGCGCTTCCGCGATTACGGTGCGGGCGTCAGACGGTACTACATCGTCAATGCCACCTTCGGCGCGGTCGTCGCCGTCGTCGACGGCCTGGCGCTGTGGGCGGTCGGCGTTCCTGCCCCGGTGGTCTGGGCCGTCCTCGCGTTCGTGACGAACTTCATCCCCAACATCGGCTTCGTGATCGGACTCGCACCGCCTGCTGTGCTCGCGCTCGTCATCGGCGGTTGGCCGCTGATGCTCGCCGTGATCGCCATCTATTGCGCAGTGAACGTCGTGCTCCAGGTGTTGGTGCAACCGAAGTTCGTTAGCGACGCCGTCAATCTGAGCCTGACGCTGACGTTCTTCTCGGTGATCTTCTGGACCTTCATCATCGGGCCACTCGGCGCTGTCCTGTCTATCCCGCTCACCCTGCTTGCGCGCGCACTGGTGCTGGACGGTGATCCGGGCTCCCGCTGGCTGCGTTGGCTGTCGGGAGCCCGGGTGTGATGCCTACTCGCGGGAGAGCATCGCCGCCGCCTCGAGTTCGAGATCGAGGTATTGCTCTCCGCTCACGTCGATGCCGACCCCTAGCAGCTTCCCGCCTGTGAACGGGAACGGGTTGCCGTACTGATTGCTCACCGGATCGGCGCTGTCCCAGCCGACGCAGAGCCCGTCACCGCACAGAGTGAACTTGCCGATCTGCGTGCGCATCTCGCTCGACGCCACCATACGATCATCGACGTAGAGCTTCGCGGTGCCGATCGACTCGCCATGGTCACCGGCACGCTCGCGGATGAACTCCACCCCGAGCGTGTGCGGTCCCGGTGTGAGCTCTTCTGAGGTGAGGGTCTGCTCTGGCGGGATGCCGAGGAAGTTGTACACGTAGGTGAGTCGGTTGTCCTTGATGAACAGGGAGTGCCCACCGAACCGCGATCCGTGTGCGAACAGCACGCCCTGTGCGCCCTCTTCGAGGATCGCGTCGGCCACGATCTTGTAGGACCGACCGCGGACGTTCGCGGCGACGCTCTCGGGCACGGCCGCGGTGCCCGGATAGTAGATGTACCTCTCGCGGGGTGGCTCGGCCTGCGGCCGCTCCACAGTGAGCTGGTCACGGGCGGAGCGATCGTCCAGCGGAAGCGCGAAGTTCGCCTCAGCCTCCTCGAACCAGGCGGAGATGAGTTCCTGCAGCTTCTCCGGGTGGCTCGCTGCGAGGTTGTTCGACTCAGACCGATCCTCCTCGACGTTGTAGAGTTCCCACTCGTCCGCGTCGAAGTTCCCCTTTCCGGTGAGCGGTGCGTGCACCGCCGCGGCCTTCCATCCGTCCTTCCAGACGCCGCGCGTGCCGAGCATCGCGTAGTACTGAGTCTTCTTCTGCGTGGGGGCATCAGGCGCAGAATCGAAGCTGTACCTCATCGAGACCCCGTCGAGAGGATGCTGGTCCACTCCGCGGAACGACTCCGGCATCTCCACCCCGATGACGTCCAGCACCGTTGAGACGACATCGACCGAGTGATGGTATTGATGCCGCATCTCGCCCTTGGCGCTGATGCCCTTGGGCCAGTGGATGACCATCGGATCGCAGGTGCCGCCGGCGAACTGCGAATACCGCTTGAACATCTGGAACGGTGTCGAGAAGGCAACGGCCCAGCCTGTCGGGTAGTGGTTGTAGGTGTCAGCCGAGCCGAGGCGATCGAGCATCGCGAGGTTCTCCCCGAGGTCGTCCGGATATCCGTTGAAGAACTTGTTCTCGTTCACAGAGCCGTTGGGCGAGCCCTCGCCGGAGGCACCGTTGTCGGCGCAGTAGAAGACGAGAGTGTTGTCGAGCTGCCCGGTCTCCTCGAGGTAGTCGATGATCCGCCCCACTTGTGCGTCCGTGTACTCGGAGAAGCCTGCGAACACCTCGGCGAACCGCGCGAACAACCGCTTCTCGTCGTCGTTGAGTTCGTCCCACGGCCGCACGTGGTCGGCGGGGTTCGCCACATCCTCCGGCAGCGGGTTGATGGGAGTCATCTCCGTGCCCTCCGGGAGGACGCCCTTGTCGACCATGCGCGCGAGCACCCATTCGCGATAGGCATCGTACCCGTCGTCGAAAGCGCCCTTGTATTTGTCGATGTACTCCTGAGGCGCGTGGTGCGGTGCGTGATTCGCTCCGGGGCAGAACCACATGTACCAGGGCTTCGAAGGATTTGAAGCCTGCTGGTTGCGGATCATCTTCAGGGCCTGATCCGCCAGGTCTTTGGAGAGGTGATACCCCTCCTCTGGCGTGGCCGGAGCTTCGATGAAGTGATTGTCCTCGACGAGATCGGGATACCAGTTGTTGGTCTCTCCGCCGAGGAATCCGTAAAAGCGGTCGAAGCCCAGCTGAAGAGGCCACATCGAACGATTGCCACCGGGCGCGATGTCCTCCTCCGGCACGTTGTGATTCTTGCCGACCCAGAACGTCGAGTACCCGTTCTCCTGAAGTATCTGGCCGACGGTGGCGCATTCAGCGGGAAGACGCCCCGCGAACCCCGGGAAGCCGTTCGTGCCCTCCATGATCACTCCGGCGCGATTGACATGGTGGTTGCGCCCGGTGAGCATGGTCGACCGTGTCGGTGAGCAGAGGGACGTCGTGTGCCACTGGGTGTACGTGAGACCGGACTGCGCGAGCCGATCCATCGTCGGCATGTTGATGCGACCGCCGTAGGGCGACCAGGAGGCCATGCCGGTGTCGTCGTACAGGACGATGAGAACGTTGGGAGCACCCTCGGGTGCAGTCGTCAACTCGTACGGCGTCCAGTCAGGGACGGAGTCACGGACGTCGAGCCTGATCTCCCCTGTGAAATCCGAGTTGAATTCCGACATCTTCTCTCCTTCGTTCTCGCTTCGCCGCATGAGGCATGTCGGGGGCAGGCTATCGCCGCACCAGGAGGATGCGGCCTGTCATCACCCGCCGCGGGTGACCGCCTGCACGTCGCGGCACTGGAGCGCTAGCGTGATGAAGATGCGGATCGCTCCCAGACACTGGTTCTCCCGCAAGACCCTCGGCAAGGATCTGACCGCCGGGGCCGTGCTCGGCATCGAGAGCGTCCCCGATGGTCTCGCCGCCGGGCTTCTCGCCGGCGTCAATCCGCTGGCGGGCCTTTACGCCTACCTGTTCGGCATGGTCGGCGCCGCCTTCTTCACCTCGAGTTCCTTCATGGCGGTGCAGGCCACCGGGGCGATGGCCTTGGTCGTCGCAGATGCTGATCTGGAAAGCCGAGCCGACCCTGAGCGCGCCCTCTACACGCTCGCGATGCTCTCCGGCGTGGCGATGGTGATCGCGGGTCTGCTCCGCGCCGGGCGATTGGTGCGATTCGTGCCGACAGCGGTGATGACGGGCTTCGTCACAGCGGTGGGCGTCAACATCGTGCTCGGCCAGTTGTCGAACTTCACCGGCTATCAGGCGCAGGGGGTGAATCGCATCGCGAAGACGATCGACACCCTCGTGCACATCGCGCAATGGAGCCTGCCCGCTGTCATCGTCGGTTCGATCAGCCTTCTGATCATCGTGTGCCTGCAGTCCACACCGTTCAGCAGCCTCGGCCTGGTCATCGCCGTCATCGTCGGCTCGGGCTGCGGAGTGCTGCTCGGACTCTGGATGGGAGCGCCGGTGTCATTCCTGCGCGACGTCGTCGAGGTGCCACGAGGTCTGCCTGCACCCGTGCTGCCGCAGATCGACGACGTGCTCTACCTGATCGTGCCGGCGTGCTCGTTGGCCTTCGTCGGAATAGTCCAGGGCGCCGGTGTGTCTGCGAGCATCCCGTCCTCCGATGGTCGCGGATCGCCGGACGCGTCGCGCGACATCATCGGGCAGGGGGTGGGCAACATCGCCTCCGGCCTCTTCCGAGGTATGCCGGTCGGCGGGTCGATGTCGGCATCCGCATTGATCGTCGCCGCCGGAGCGAAGACGCGCCTGTCGCTGTTCATCGCCGGTGCGGTGATGGTCTTGATCGTCTTCGTCGCATCCGATCTCGTCGCGTACGTCGCAATGCCCGCGCTCGCCGGACTTCTCATCATCGTCGGCATCAGCGCGATACGGCCTGGACGGGTGTACTCGGTCATCAAGACCGGTCCCCTGCAGTCCGCCGTCATGGCCGTCACGTTCGTGCTCACTCTTCTGATCCCGTTGCAGTTCGCTGTCCTCGTCGGCGTCGGACTCGGCATCGTCCTCTTCGTCGCTCAGGCATCCAATCGAGTGCGCGTTCGTGAGGTGCATATCGCTGATGACGGCAGGATGAGAGAATCTGATCCGGGCCCGGTCATCCCCCCTTCGGAGGTGGTGATCCTTCAACCCTACGGGAGCCTGTTCTTCGCCAGCGCACCGACCATCGAACGTCAGTTGCCGGCGGTCATTCAGAGCTCGCGCCACTCAGTGGTGATCATCCGCCTGCGCGGAACCGACCAGATCGGTCTCGCGCACATCGACGTGCTCAGGCGATATGCGCGCTTGCTCGCAGCCTCGGATTCGGTGCTCAAGCTGGTGATCAGCGAAGCACGCGTCCTTCGCCAGATCAAAGACATGGCGAGGGCTGATATCGCTGGTGACGACATCTACTGCGGTGACGAGTGGGTCGGTAGGGCCTTGCGGCGCGCCTACTCGGATGGGCGACGATGGGTCGACGAGCAACGCTGAGCGTGATCACACCTCGTCCTGCGGAGTGAGAGGCGGGTCTACGTGCTCGCTGGTCACAATGCCGGTCCAGGCCCTTCGGTCGAGTAACGCCCCGATCGCTCGAACCACTGCGTCTGTCACGGTGACCCCATGAAGGGGGTGGTGCCAGAACTGCAACCGGGCGCTGATCCGCTCAGAGGAGATCTCCGTCACCAGCCCGCGCGGGTGCTCTCGCTGGTGCACACCCTCGGCAGAGGCCACCACGTTCAACAGGTCCGTGATGACGCTCTCGACTGTCACCTCGGATCTCCGCACGCGCACTTCGACTTCGCTGCGTCGCGCGCCATGCGTCGAATCGTTGATGATGGGCTCGCGAAGAACGGTCGCGTTGGGGATATGGATGGTTCGCCCGTCGGCCGTCGCAAGCACCACAGCACGGCCGTTGAGTTCGACGACTGTTCCCGTCAGCACCCCGTCCGGTCCCTCCACCGTGATCTCATCGCCCACGCGGACGGGTTTTCGCGCCTGCAGCAGGACACCTGCCGCGAAGTTGTCGGCGATGCCGCGCAGAACGAGGGCCATCACGACCGTGACGATGATGACGATCGCGATCAGCGGCTGGATGTTCGCGCCGAGGAAGGCGAGCGCTATGCCGACACCGAACAGCACGATCGTGTACTGGGTGACACGCCCGGCCGCGCCGGCGACCGCATCCGTGATGCCAGGCGTTCGGTGCGCGAGCGCCTGAACGCCCCGCTTGGCGAAGCGCGAGAGCACCCAGCCGAGGATGATCGCTGCAGCCGCGAGACCGATGTCCCACCAGGACAGGCTTTCCGGGATCAGCTCGCTCAGGTCCATGTCGTCGAGGGTAACCGCAGAGTGCGTGCGAGAAACAGGTACCCGCCTGCTGCGGGCGAGCGCTGCGAACCTGTGATTATGCGATGACGGTGCTTTCGATCGCCTGTTCCCGGCGTTACGGTGAGGGTATGTCGTCTCCCGCCTCGCCATCTCATGCGGCGCGATGGGCGCGATTCCACCCGCCGCAGCGCCAGTCCGGTCACATCGATCGGCCCCGGGTGCGAGGTCTGATCGATGCGACAGCAGCGCATGAGCGGGTGACGGTCGTGACAGCTCCCAGCGGGTACGGCAAGACATCAGCGGTGAGCGCGTGGGCCTCTTCCAACGCGGGACGCGTCGCGTGGCTGACGCTGAGCGCCTTCGACGCCGACCCGAGTCGTCTCGGCGCAGGCATCATCCAGGCACTACAGGCGCTGGCACGCTCAGGCGCAGACCCCGATCTCGCCGACATCCTCACTGTCGACGCCGGCGCGGGCGACGCCGGAGCCGCACTGGACGCGCTTCTCGATTCGATGGAAGGAGCCGAGTCGCCGGTCTACCTGGTCATCGATGACGCTCATAGAGCGGCAGAGGCGCTCACGGAAGGCTTGCTCGGCGCGCTGATAGACAGCGGGCCCGATCCCCTTCGCATCATCGTGGTGGGCACCAGCTACGTCGAACTCGCACTCTCGCGCTGGACGCTGACCCATCCACGGGCCGCGATCCGTGCGGATCAGCTCGCGTTTGACCTCGACGAGATCACCGGCATGCTCGCCGATTCCCATGCGGACATCACGCCCGAGTCGGTCTTCGAGGAGACGCACGGCTGGCCGATCGCCGTTCAGGTCGTTCAACTGACCGGAGTGGCACCGACATCTCGTGCCGGCCATGACGGCGAGCTCATGCGTGACTACATCCGGGATCACGTTCTCGCAGCGCTCCCGCCCGACCTCGCCTCGTTCGTGCTGCACACTTCAGTCCGTGCCGATCTCACGATCGAGCTCGCCGCCGAGCTGGCCGGCCGCGTCGATGCCGAGTCGATGCTGCACGACTGCGTCGGTATGGGGTTGTTCATCGACAGGTTCGACACCGATCACGGACCGGTGTACCGCTGGCATTCGAAGTTCGCTCGCCATTGTCGCGAGATCCTGGAGCTGAACCATCCTGGAAAACGTGCGGAGCTGTATCGGACCGCCGCGCGCTTCCTGGAACCGAGCGACCCGCTCACGGCGGTGTCGCACTGGCTCGACGCGGGCGATTTCTATGCTGCCGTCACCGCCATCCAGCGGCATTGGGTCGGAATCGTGGTCGGCACGGAATCGGCGGCACTTGAACGGGTCTGCGTCACGCTTCCGTCCGAGTACGCGGAGGACCCGACCATCCTCCTGGTCCGCGCCTGCACGCAGGACATCGCCGGCGCGCACGAGGTTGCGCGTCTCCTCCTCGCGAGCGCTGCATCTCGCGCGGCCGAGCGAGGCGACGATCCCGTCTACACACTCAATCTTCCACGCGCGCATCTGTTCCTCCTCGATGACCGCGCGGAGGTCACGAAGGCGAGCACGATAGCCCAGGAGCAGTTGCACACCGAAGGCGGAGGCAGCGCGCATGATCACGCTGCGTTGCTCTACCTGATCGGCTGGACCGAGATGCGTCACCGCAACAATCCTGAGCGCACAGTGCAACTGCTCTCCGCTGCGGCGCACGAGGCTGAGGCGATCGGAGACCATATCCTGGAACGCCGCGCGCTCAGCCACCTCGCATTCGTGCTGGCCTGGGCAGGAGAGATGGCGCGCGCGGAGCAGATTCTCGAGCAGCTCGACGGGCATCTGGAAGACGCGGGTCCATGGCACGCCTATGCAGGCGGCGGCGCTTCCACGGCTGCCGGCGTCATCGCCTACTTCTCACACGATCTGCCCCGGGCCTTCCAGGAACTCTCGCGCGTGCTCCGCACCGGGAGCGGAAAGCGCACGTTCGCAGGCGTCGCTCGAATGCTGCTCACGTTGACAGCTGCCGCCTCGAAGGATCCGCAAGCCTGCCGCAAAGCCGGCATGGAGCTTCAGGAGCTCCCTGCCCATGATGCACAGGGGGTGTCGTGGATGGCATTTCGTCATGCGTCGCTCGCCGCGCTCGCGGAGGTGGCTGGGCAACGAGACCGTGCGCTCTCGATCGCCGCTCGTTACGAAGAAGCCGACAATCTGCCCCTGGTGAGCGTGATCCTCGCCGGAATCGTTCGACGCTCAGGCGACCCGCTGACCGCGCTGCAGATGCTGCGCCGGCTCGGACGATATCAGGGCGTCTCCTACATCCAAGCAGCCACGCTGATCACCGCCGCGATGGTGCAGCGTCGCAGAGACAACCTCGAACTCGCGCACAGTTTCTGCGAGCAGGCGCTTGAGACGGCTCAGAAGGAGAACGTGCGTCGACCGTTCTGCGATGGGGATCTGGAGATGCGGCAGATGCTCACGGAGCATCTCGCATGGGGCACCCGCTTCGAGGACTTCGTCGCAGGCTGCCTCCGTCCGCAGGAAGCGAACTCGCCGCTCGAGATGCTCTCGGAGCGGGAGAAAGCGGTGCTCGATCAGCTGCGTACGACCAGAACCATGGCCGAGATCGCACAGACGCTCGAGGTCTCGATCAACACCGTCAAGACGCACCAGCGAGCCATCTATCGCAAACTGGGCGTCGCCTCGCGCCGCGAGGCGCTTCGGGTGCTCACCTGAGGCCGGAATCGTACTCGCCTATCAGCCGAGTCTTGGCGTTCGTGAACTCGCTGGTGCTGAGCGCGCCGGACTCGTAAAGGAAAGCGAGGCGCTCCAACTCGCCCGGCAGCTCAGCCGAACGCGCTGAAGTGAACCGGGCGACTGCGATCTCGGCCTGTGCCACGGCACGAATGGCTTCGTAGAGAAGCAGGTTCTGAGTCGCCGCAGATTCCGATTCGCTGCCCGGCGCTGCCGCCGTCTTCGATTCCTCGACGATCGTCGAGGTGCGCGCGGTGAGGCCGATCAGCCCGGGACGCCCGCTTCGGTTCACTGTCAGCATGATGAGTCTCCTCTGCAAGCGGCGTCATCGGTCGTCGGAGAGATCGAGGATCGTGTTCGCCACCACGGCGGGAATGCGCTCGGTACCGATCACCACTGCACCCGATCTGGACAACTCGTCGGCCAGCACCCGCGACCACGACAGTTCGAGCGCGAGGACCGCAGCCGAAGTGCCGGCCGGAACCCGATCGGCGAGGACGTCGAGATCCTCATAGCCGGCGAGGCCACGTGCGCAGAGCTCGAGTCCGACGAAGCCGACCTCGGCCAGATCGACTTCATTGACGGTCACCTCACCGTCGACCGACTTGTCGATGATGACGAAATCGACGAGCCGGACGGTACCCGCCTCGACCTGCGCGGCCAAGGACGTCAGGAATCCGAGCGCCGGACGCTCGGATTCCAATGCGACGACTGTCAGTTCGACGGGGCCGAGCGTGAAGGGTTTCATCTCGTCCCCCATCATCGCCGTCGCCTACGCCAGCGCCTTCGCCTTGAGCTGCGCGAACTCCGCATCGGTGATCGCGCCGGAGGCGAGCAGCTGAGACGCCTTCTCTATCTGCTGGGCCGGATCTGTCTTCGACCCGGCCACGTCACGGATGTAGGCCTCGGAAGCAGCTCGCTCTTCATGGACCTTCTTCGCCGAGCGCTCGCCCATGCTGCCCCCACGAGCGATCAGGTAGACCAGCACGGTCAGGAAAGGTACGAAGACCAAGAACAGGATCCACACCGCTTTAGCCCAACCGTTGAGTTTGTCGTCGCGGAAGATGTCGATCAGAACTGTGAACAGAGCCATGAGATAGGCGATGAAGATGTATGCCCAGAACATCCACCAGAAGATGGCCCAGAGGGAATCCCAGAATGTCATGTCGCTACCTTTCTTCGAGACGAGTACGACGAAAGCATCGTGGCATCTCTGCCGACGCCATACGGCGACTCTCATCCTGGAGGGGTGAGGGCGGCGACGACGGCTTGTCGACGGGGCAGCGTTCGCGCCGTGGTGATGATCACCGATCAGACTGCGCCGACTCCGAACACGAGACCGAGCACGTAGGTGATCGCGGCGGCGCCGAAGCCGATGGCGAGTTGGCGCAGAGCCCGCCGCAGCGGCGGGCCGCCGGAGAGAATGCCGACCATCGCACCCGTGGCCAGCAACGAGATGCCGACCAGCACGAGGGCCACGACGATGGCTGTGACGCCCTGCAGGCCGAAGATCCAGGGCAGCACCGGGATGATCGCGCCAGAGGCGAAGAGGAAGAAGCTCGAGATCGCCGCCGTCCAATCGCTTCCGATGATGTCGTGATCACTGCCGGCTGCGCCTGTGCGCACCGGTGCCGTGGCCGCGCGTCGCACGCCTTCTTGAGCGGCCGTGATGATGCGGCGCGACCTCTCCAACGCCTCGCTCTCGCCGATACCCCGTGCGCGATAGACCAGAGCCAACTCGTTCACATCGATGTCGAGGTCGCCGGCAGAATGCGCAGCATCGTCGTTCGCCTCGGTGGAAGCGAGCAGTTCCCGCTGTGACCGCACCGAGACGAACTCCCCAGCCCCCATCGACAGCGCACCGGCGAGAAGACCGGCGATACCGCTGAACAGCACGAGGCTGGAACTCACACCGGTCGCGCCGATGCCCAGCACCAGAGCGAGGTTGCTGACGAGGCCGTCATTCGCACCGAAAACCGCCGCGCGGAATGAACCGGAAAGACGGCGCCTGCCACGAGCAGCGAGACCACGCACCACCTCGTGGTGGATCTTCTCGTCTGCGCGCATCGCGGGCGTCGCGTACTGCTCGGTGTCGTAGGGCGAGCGCGCCTCTGCGCTCTGAGCCAGCACGAGCACGAAGATGGAGCCGAATCGCCCTGCCATCCACGCGAGAAGCCGGGAGCGGATGCCCGCCTTGGGGAGCCTTTCCGGCTCTCCTCCGAGCAGATCGAGCCAGTGCTGCTCGTGACGGCGTTCGGCGTCTGCGAGGCTCTGCAGGATCTCGCGCTCCTCACCCGTCTTGCGCGAGGCCAGCTTCTGGTACACCGTCCCCTCGGCGCGTTCTTCGACGAGATGCCGTGCCCAGCGGCGACGATCGGCCGCGGTCGGATTCGTGGCAGCGGGCACAGTCATGTGATCTCCATGGTGGTGAACGGGCAACTTCAACGCTATCCAGCCGGCGATGCCGGAACCCCCGGAATGCCCGGATTGCCAGCATTTCGGGGTTCCTAACCCTTCGACAGGCTCAGGGAACGGCGGGCTACTTGCGTACGCGCTTGCGCAGCACCTCGATGCGGGCCTGCAGCTGCGTCACCGTCGCCTGTGCGACAGCGGGACCTCCACAGATGCGTCGCAGCTCGGCGTGCACTGCGCCGTGCGGCTCTCCCGCCTGTCGGGCGTACAGACCGACCAGGCTGTTCAGGAGCTGTCGCTGTTCGCGCATCGTGCGGTGAAGCGGCGCCGGGAGCGTTGTGACCGCCTCCGGCCCTGTCTCCGCCTCTCGTGCCTCGCGCAGCTTCGACTGACGTGTCTGGCGTTGCATCAGCAGCTCGTGCACGTGCTCGGGCTCGAGAAGTCCGGGGATGCCGATGAACTCCTCCTCTTCTGGGGTGCCGGGTTCGGCCAGTTGACCGAATTCCTGGCCTTCGAAGACGACGCGGTCGAAGTGCGCGAGGGACGATATCGCCTGGTAACTGAACTCCTGCGTGAGGGCGTCCGATGCTTCCTCTTCACGGTTCGCGCTCTCCAGAAGCGAATCGTCGAGGCCGTCTTCATCCTTGGTCTGACGATCCAGCGCGTGGTCGCGTTGCTTCTCCAGGTCGTTCGCGAGCCCCATCAGCACCGGTACGTTCGGCAGGAAGACGCTCGCTGCCTCACCGCGGCGCCTGGCGCGCACGAAGCGTCCGATCGCCTGCGCGAAGAACAGCGGCGTCGATGAAGACGTCGCGTAGACGCCCACGGCGAGACGCGGCACGTCCACGCCCTCGGAGACCATGCGCACGGCCACCATCCAACGGCTCGTGTCGGCGCTGAACTTCTCGATGCGCTCCGATGCGGCGGCCTCGTCGGAGAGCACGACCGTCGGACGCTGACCCGTGAGGCTGTGCAGGATCTTGGCGTAGGCGCGGGCGACAGTCTGGTCGGTTGCGATCACCAGGCCACCGGCATCCGGCACGTGATGGCGGATCTCGGTGAGTCGTCGGTCAGCGGCAGAGAGCACCGCCGGCATCCACTCGCCCTCCGGGTCGAGCGCCGTCCGCCACGCCTGCGAGTTGACGTCCTTGGTGTTGTCCTGTCCGAGATGAGCCTCGAGCTCGTCTCCGGCACTCGTGCGCCAGCGCATCTTGCCCGAGTACATGTGGAACAGCACGGGGCGGACCACGCCGTCCGCGAGGGCACGGCCATAGCCGTAGGCGTAGTCGGTGGACGACACCCGCCCGCCGGATTCGTCCGGCGCGTATGTCACGAAGGGAATCGGCGCCGTGTCGCTGCGGAACGGCGTTCCGGAGAGCGAGAGCCGGCGCTTCGCCGGTCCGTAGGCGTCTCGGATCGCGTCACCCCAGCTGAGCGCGTCTCCACCGTGATGCACCTCGTCGAGGATGACCAGAGTCTTGGCGTCTTCGGTGAGGTGCCGATGCACCGACGACTTCGCGGCGACCTGGGCGTACGTGACCACGACGCCGTGATACTGGCGCGACGGCGCCCAATGACTGTTGCGGAAACGCGGGTCGAGGCGAATGTGCACCCTCGCCGCTGCATCCGCCCACTGCGTCTTCAGATGCTCGGTCGGAGCAACCACGATGATGCGATTGACCTCGCCCATCCTCAGCAGTTCGACGGCGAGCGTCAGGGCGAACGTCGTCTTGCCTGCCCCCGGCGTCGCCGCCACGAGGAAGTCGCGCTGATCACGCTGGAAGTAGATGTCCAGCGCCTCGCGCTGCCATGCACGGAGCTTGTCCGCCGTTCCCCATGGGGCGCGCTGAGGAAAGGACGGAGAGAGCATTGCTTCCAGGATAATCGGTGCCGCCGACACTCCGTTCCGCGAAGCCGTTCGTCCATCGCGCGACCCTCCCCGGTTCGCCCGCAGCCGAGTAGGCTCGAACACTGCGCGGTCGCAGGTCCGGTCGGCGCAGTGAAGGAGCATCCATGGCCGACGACGAATCATCCAGAACGCCGTATGTCGCGAACGAGACTCCGCACCCGTGGCGGCGATTCGTCGCGGTCGGCGACTCATTCACCGAGGGAATCGGAGATCCGGACCCCGCGGTCCCCGACGGGCACCGCGGATGGGCCGATCGAGTGGCCGAAGAACTCGGACGTCAGGTCGAAGGGTTCGCGTACGCGAACCTCGCCGTGCGTGGAAAGCTGATCGCGCAGATCGTCGCGGACCAGATCGAACCGGCTGTCGCGCTCCGGCCTGATCTGATCTCGATCTGCGCAGGCGGCAATGACGTCATCCGCCCCGGCACCGACCCGGACATGATCGCCGAACAGCTCGAGGATGCCGTGGCCCGTCTCGCGTCGACCGGCGCAGCGATCGTGCTCTTCACCGGCATCGACACCGGCTTCACGCCGGTCTTCCGGCGGTTCCGCGGCAAGGTCGCGATCTACAACGAGAACATTCGAGCGATCGCCGAGCGGCACGACTGCATCGTCGCGGATCAATGGGCGCTCAAGACCGTGCAGGACTCGCGCTTCTTCGACGACGACCGGCTGCACTTCAACGCACTGGGCCATCATGAGGTCGCTCGGATGGTGCTCCGAGCGCTGAACGTGCCGAACGATCTGCAGCCGATGCAACCGGAGCCCCGCCCGATCCGTACCTGGCGCGAGGCCCGCGCCGAAGACCTCGGCTGGGCGCGGGAGCACCTGATGCCGTGGGTGCTGAGGCGGCTGCGGCACCAGTCGTCCGGCGACCTCATCAGGGCGAAGCGCCCTGATGCAGGGCCGATCGTGTTCTCCGAAAGCGCGAAGCGGGACTCGGAGTAATCAGTTCGCGAGCGCCCACAACGCGACTGCTGCAGCGGAGGCGACGTTGAGCGAGTCCACTCCCCCGCGCATCGGGATCGTGACCACCGAATCGGCCGCGTCCAGCGCCACCCGCGACAGACCGTCACCCTCGGTCCCCATCACGAGCGCCACTCTGTCGGGGCGCTCGGCGACATAGTCGGCCAGTGGCACCGCGTCATCGCTCAGCGCGAGTGCCACCACATCGAAGCCCGACGCGTGAAGCGCAGTGACGGCGTCCGTCCAATTCCCGATCCGGGTCCACGGAATCTGGAACACCGTGCCCATGCTCACCTTGACGCTGCGGCGGTAGAGCGGGTCAGCGCAGCGCGGCGAGACGAGCACGGCATCCGCCCCGAGGCCTGCGGCCGCGCGAAAGGCGGCGCCGACGTTCGTATGCTCGATCAGATCCTCCAGTACCAGAACGAGCCGCGCGTCCCGGAGCACCTCGGCCACAGTCGGCAGCGCGGGACGGTGCATCGCTGCAAGAGCACCACGGTGCACTGCGTAGCCGGTGACCTGCTCGGCGACATCATCGGGCACGACGTAGACAGGGGTGTCGTGATCGCCCAGTGCGTCTTCGACCTGACCGACCCATCTGCTCTGGGTGAGCACTGAACGTGGCGTGTGGCCCGCCTCCAACGCACGTCGGATGACCTTGACCGACTCGGCGATGTACAACCCCTCTCGCGGCTCCTTCACGCGCCGCAGGGCGGTGTCGGTGAGGTTCCGGTAGTCCGCCAGGCGCGGATCCTCAGTGTCGGCGATGTGCTCGAGTGGCATGTCGACCACTCTGCCATCGACTGTGAAGGGCCGTGAGCATTCGCGAGCGCCGTAGACTCGCTCAGGGAGGTTTCGTGAGCGCGACCATCAGTTCCGAGCTGTCAGCCGGCATCGAGAAGTCAGTCGACCTGCTGCGCGGACGGAGGATCGCCTTCCTCACCGGTGCAGGTATCTCGACGGATTCCGGGATCCCGGCGTATCGCGGAGAGGGCGCGCGCACGAGGTCCGACCCGATGACCGGGCAGCGTTACCTCGCAGACGAGACCGCGCGGCGGCGTTACTGGATCGGCGGCCACCTCGGTTGGCGCGCCTTCGCCGACGCCCAGCCGAACCGCGGGCACATCGCGCTCGCCGAGATGGAACGCGACCAGGTCGCCTCCGGCGTGATCACTCAGAACGTCGACGGCCTACACCTGCGTGCCGGAAGCAGCCGGGTCATCGAGGTGCACGGCACGATGCGCCGCGTCGTATGCCTGCAGTGCGGGCAGGTGTTCGATCGTCGCGATATCGCGACGCAGATCGAAGCACTCAACCCATGGATCACCGTCCCGGAGAACATCGTCCTGAACCCGGACGGCGATGTGGCGCCGGAGAGCACCGAGGGGTTCATCGTGCCGACCTGCACGGTGTGCGGCGGCATGCTGAAACCTGACGTCGTCTTCTTCGGCGAGTACGTGCCCGCAGATCGCTTCCGCGCCGCCGAGTCGCTCCTCAGAGCGAGTGATGCCCTCATCGTCGCAGGCTCTTCACTCGTCGTGAACTCCGGCGTGCGGCTCATCGAACGTGTCCGCCGCCGCGGCATCCCCCTGATCATCGTCAACCGCGAACCGACTCGCGCCGACCCATGGGCCGACGTGACGCTCGCGGGCGGTACAAGCGACGTCCTGCCCGCATTCCAGGAGCTTCTCACGTGACCCTCATCACCCTCGTACGCCACGGTCAGACCGACTGGAACCTGGATCGCCGCATCCAGGGCTCAACCGACATCCCTCTCAACGAGACCGGCCGCGGCCACGCGCGGGACGCCGCTGCGCTGCTCGCCGACGGCACCCATCACGCGATCTACGCGAGTCCGCTCGTGCGCGCGCGAGAGACCGCACAGATCATCGCCGGCGCGATCGGCCTCAACGAACCGGAACTCGTCTCCGACCTCCGCGAGCGGGAATTCGGAGAGGCGGAGGGGATGCTCGTCGCCGACTACATCGACCGCTACGGAGATTGGCACGCCGACGTCCCCCGTGCCGAGAGTTTCGATCAGGTCGGACAGCGTGCCCTCGGCGCTCTCGACCTGATCGCCCGCGCATCTCGCCGTCGTTCGGCGCCGGTCGCGGAGTCGGTCATCGTCGTCGCCCACGGAGGCGTCATCCGAGCGCTGCTCGATCATGCGTCAGGCGGAACTATGCCCCCGGCCGGCGTGCCGCTCGCCAACGGATCCGTGCACCGCTTCGAGGCGGCCCCCGATATTCTTCGGCTGCTGGAGACTGTGACCGCCTGACGTCCTTTCCTCAACTGCCTGCGCGCTCCATCACCGACCGCGCGTGCCGCAATACGGGCTCGTCGACCATCTGCCCACGGAACCGGAACACGCCTCGCTCACCGTCTGCAGCAGCCAGTACGGCTCTCGCCCAGGTCTCAGTCGCCGCGTCCGGCTGGTAAGCCTTCCGGATGACCGGAACCTGATTCGGATGGATGCACGCCGTGGCGGCGAACCCGGATGCCGCGGCGTCCACGGCTTCGCGTGCGAGCCCGTCGGCGTCATCGAGATCGATGTGCACGGCGTCGATCGCCGCCTTACCCTGTGCTCCGGCCTCCACGAGCACCCTTGAACGGGCATATCGCGCGACGTCGCGGTATCGGCCGCTCGGATGGCGACTGGAAGTGCCACCGAGCGATGCCACCAGATCCTCCGCGCCCCACATCAGCGCGACGACGCGATCGTGAGCGGCGAGCCTGTCCGCTGCTGCGACCCCGCGCGCGGTCTCGCACAGAGTGATCAACGAGAAGCGCTCATCGAAGGCATCCAGCACCGCCGGATCCTCCGCCTTCGCGACCATCACCGTGCGATAGTCCGTGTCCGCCAGTGCCGCCAGATCGCTCTGGAACTCGCTCGTGTCCGGGGCGTTGACCCGTACGATCACGCGCGCGGGTTCGATACGGGCATCGAGCAGGTTGGTCCGTGCCGATGCCTTGTCCGCAGGCGCCACGGCATCCTCGAGGTCGAGGATCACGGCATCCGCGCGCTCGAGCGCCTTCGCGAAACGCTCCGGCCGGTCCGCAGGGCAGAACAGCAGGGCGGGACCCAGCTCAAACACCATCGGACTCCCCCTTCGGCAGACAGTGCACAAGCGCCGTCCGCGTGGCGTTCGCGACGATCACGTCGTCCTGGTTTCGTCCCGTGTGCGCGATCGTGCAGATGCCCTGCCCCGGACGCGACGACGACAGCCGCTTCTCGGTCACGACGCTCTCTGTGTACAGGGTGTCGCCGGCGAAAAGCGGATGAGGGAACGCGATCTCACCGAGTCCGAGCTGCGCCACGAGCGTGCCCTGAGTGAGCTGCGCGACAGAGGCACCCACCATCGTCGACAGCGTCCACATGGAGTTCATCAGGCGCTGGCCGAACTCCTGCTCTGCAGCGAAGGCGGCATCCAGGTGCAGCGCCTGCGTGTTCATGGTGAGCGTCGTGAAGAGCACGTTGTCGGCCTCGGTCGCCGTGCGCCCCGGTCGGTGCAGGTATCGCGCGCCGACTTCGAATTCCTCGAAGTACAGGCCGCGCTGGAGGATATCCGTCATGCTGACACGCTATCGGGAGAGCCCCAGCGCCCGCGCGATGACGAGCAGCTGCACCTCGGTGGTCCCCTCGCCGATCTCGAGGATCTTGGAGTCGCGATAGTGACGTGCCACGGGGAACTCGTTCATGAAGCCGTTGCCCCCGAAGATCTGCGTCGCATCCCTGGCATTGTCCATGGCTGCGTCCCCTGCGACGAGCTTCGCGATCGCGGACGCCTCGGCGAACGGCTTTCCGGCATCTCGCAGCCGTGCGGCGTGATGCCAGGCGAGCCGGGCCGTGTGCACGCGCACGCGCATCCGCGCCAGTGTGAACTGCGCGTTCTGCCTCGTGCTCAGGGCGCTTCCGAACACGGTGCGGCTCTTCGCGTACTCGACCGCGGCTTCCAGGCACCCTTCCGCAGCTCCAGTGGAGAGCGCCGCGATCGCGATGCGCCCCTCGTCGAGGATGCTGAGGAAGTTGCCGAACCCGCGTCCCTCTTCGCCGAGCAGGTTCTCCGCCGGAACTCTGGCACCGTCGAAGGTGAGGGGATGCGTGTCTGATGCGCGCCAGCCGACCTTGTCGTACGGTGACTCCACCGTGAAACCCGGCGTGCCGTTGGGCACGATGATGGTGGATATCTCCTTGCGACCGTCCCGGATTCCGGTGACGGCCGTCACCGTGACGAATCGGGTGATGGGCGTGCCGGAGTTGGTGATGAACTGCTTCGTACCGTCGATCACCCACTCATCGCCCTCACGCCGCGCCGTGGTGCGCGTCGCGCCGGCATCGCTGCCCGCTTCCGGCTCTGTGAGGCCGAATCCTGCGAGAGTGCGACCGGCGAGAAGACCGGGCAGGTACTCGGACTTCTGAGCGTCATTGCCGAAGCGGAAGATCGGCATGGCACCCAGGCTCACCCCGGCCTCGAGCGTGATCGCGATCGACTGATCCACACGCGCAAGCGCCTCGATCGCGAGGCCGAGCGCCATGTAGTCGCCGCCCTGGCCGCCCACCTCCTCCGGGAAGGGCAGGCCGAACAGCCCCAGCTCCCCCATCTGCCCGACGACATCCATCGACAGGGTGTGCGTGCGATCGGCCTCATACGACTGCGGCGCGACGACGGTCTCGGCGAACTCGCGCACCATGGCGGCGAGCTCGATCTCCTCGGCGGTGAGGTCCTCGTTCATGCTGTTCCTCCTTCTGGGAACTCTTCGGGTGCGACCATCGCGACGGCCTGGTCGCGCTTGGCCTGGTCGCCGACTTTGACGAGCAGATGCACGGTGCCGTCATGGGGAGCGAGCACAGGATGCTCCATCTTCATCGCCTCGATCGAGACGAGCGGCTGCCCTGACTTGACGGTCTCGCCTTCCGTCACATGCACGGCGACGATGCTTCCCGGCATCGGGGCGCGGGCCTCGGGGGTCGTCTCCGCGCTGACCGGATGCTGCGCGGCGAGTCGTCGCAGCATTCGTCGACGCCGATCCAGCGGTCGAAGACGCGACGAGCGGCCGTCCTCGCTCACCCAGATCGCTCCTTCTGCATCGGTGGCTGCGATGACTCCGGTCGCCGCTTCCGACGACCCCTCGACGAGTTCTTCCGTGTCCGTGAGAAAGGCGATCGTCCGTGCACCGGAGTCGGTGAGCACACCCCACACTCCCCCACTTCGTCGGAACAGGACGTCCTGCGTGAGACGGGGCTCACCACGTCCTGTCCCGTGCAGCAGCTCCTGCTTCGCGGCGGTGATCATCGCGGCGGATGGCGGCGCCGGCCGCACGGGCAGCATGGTGTCGATCAGGCCTGTGTCGAGGTCGCCTTCGACGACCCGCTCGTTCGCGAGCAGCTGACGAAGGAAGGCGATGTTCGTGTCCACGCCGAGCACGACCGTCTGCGCCAGGGCCCGATCGAGGCGGGTGAGCGCGGAGGCGCGGTCGGGACCGTAAGCGATGACCTTCGCGATCATCGGATCGTAGAACCCCGTCACTTCGCTGCCGGTCTCGATCGCGGCATCCACACGAACACCGCGAGGAGCCCTGAAGTGCAGGACGCGTCCTGTGGAGGGCAGGAAATCCCGCTCGGGCGATTCTGCATAGATGCGGGCCTCCACCGCGTGCCCACGCGGCGTCGGCGGCGCGGGCAGCGCGCCGCCGGCGGCGACGTCGAGCTGCAACGCCACGAGGTCGAGGCCGGTGACCGCTTCCGTCACCGGGTGCTCCACCTGCAGTCGTGTGTTCATCTCGATGAAGAAGAAGTCATCGGGGGCATCGGCGTCGACGAGGAATTCGACAGTGCCGGCGCCGACGTAGGCCACGCTCTCGGCTGCACGCACTGCCGCCTCGAACAACCGCTCGGTGAGTCCGGCGGGCAGTCCTGCGGACGGCGCCTCCTCGATGACCTTCTGGTGACGGCGCTGCAGTGTGCATTCGCGCTCACCGAGCGCGATCACCGAACCCTGGCTGTCGCCGAACACCTGCACCTCGATGTGGCGCGGGCGCTGGATGAGTCGCTCCAGGACGAGCGCGTCGTCTGCGAACGCCGCCCTGGCGATGCGTCGGGCTGAGGCCAGCGCGGTGCCGAGGCCGCCTGCATCCGAGACGATCTCCATGCCCTTGCCGCCGCCGCCCGCACTCGGTTTGACCAGCAGCGGATACCCGATCTCTTCCGCTCGCGCCGCGATCTCGGCATCCGACAAGCCCTCCGCCGTGAAGCCAGGCACGACGGGCACTCCGCGCGCGGCGACGTGGTCTCGCGCCTTCGCCTTGTCCCCCATGATCTCGAGGGCGAGGGTCGAAGGCCCGATGAAGACGATCCCCGCACGTGCGCATGCTTCAGCAAGGGCGACGCTCTCCGAGAGGAACCCGTAGCCGGGGTGGATCGCGTGCGCGCCGCTTTCCCGCGCCGCGTTGATCACAGCCTCCACGTCGAGGTACGACTCCGATGCGGGGGCCGGTCCGATCAGCACTGCGTCATCGGCCTCACGAACGTGGGGGGCATCGGCATCCGCCTCGCTGTAGACGGCGATGCTGCGCACGCCCCGCTCTCGCAGAGTGCGAATGATGCGGCGGGCGATCTCACCGCGGTTGGCGACCAGCACAGCGTCGATCATCTGGGACTCCTTCATCCTCATCACATCCTGAAGACGCCGAAGCGCGGTTCAGGCAGCGGACTGCGGGCGACGACGTCGAGGGCGAGACCGAGCAGATCACGCGTCTCGCCAGGATCCACGATGCCGTCGTCCCAGAGACGAGCTGTGGCGTAGTAGGGCTCCCCCTGTGTCTCGTACTGCGCTCTGATCGGCTCCTCGAACGCCGTGCGCTCATCGTCGCTCCAGCTCGCCCCGCGAGATGCCAGTTGGTCTTCCTTCACCGTCGCCAGCACGGACGCAGCCTGGTTGCCGCCCATCACCGAGATCCGGCTGGCAGGCCAGGTCCACAGGAATCTGGGCGAGTATGCGCGTCCGCACATCGAGTAGTTGCCGGCTCCGAAGGAGCCGCCGATGATGACGGTGAGCTTCGGCACGCGCGTCGTGGCGACCGCGGTCACCATCTTCGCGCCGTCCTTGGCGATGCCGCCGGCTTCGGCGTCAGAGCCGACCATGAATCCGGTGATGTTCTGAAGGAACAGCAGCGGGATGCCGCGCTGATCGCACAGCTCGATGAAGTGCGCGCCCTTGAGCGCGGATTCGCCGAACAGCACGCCGTTGTTCGCGACGATCCCGATCGGGTGCCCATGGAGTCGGGCGAAACCCGTCACCAGAGTCGTGCCGTACTCGGATTTGAACTCCCGGAACGTTTCGGCGTCGATGAGCCGGTGGATCACCTCGTGCACGTCGTAGGCGGCGTTAACATCCACGGGGACCGCGTCGTACAGGCTGGACTGCTCCGCGGGCGGCCGGGACTCGGCGACCTCCCATGCGGGCGCGAACGGCGCAGGCAGCGTCGCGACGATGTCGCGGAGGATCTCGAGCGCGTGCTCGTCGTCTTCGGCGAGGTGATCCACGACGCCGGAGCGCTTGGCGTGCAGCTCGCCGCCACCGAGCTCTTCCGCACTGACGATCTCGCCGATCGCCGCCTTCACCAGCGGTGGGCCGCCGAGGAAGATCGTGCCCTGATTGCGCACGATCACCGTCTCATCGCTCATCGCGGGGACATATGCGCCGCCCGCAGTGCACGATCCGAGCACTGCCGCCAACTGTGGGATGCGCTCCGCGCTCATGCGGGCCTGATTGAAGAAGATGCGCCCGAAATGCTCACGATCCGGGAACACCTCATCCTGCTTCGGCAGGAAGGCACCCCCTGAGTCGACGAGGTACAGGCAGGGAAGCCGATTCTCCAGCGCGATCTCCTGCGCGCGAAGGTGCTTCTTCACCGTGAGCGGCAGGTAGCTCCCGCCCTTCACCGTGGCGTCGTTGCAGACGACCATCACATGTCGGCCGTGCACGAGGCCGATCCCGGCGATCACGCCGGCGCCAGGTACTTCTCCCCCGTACATCCCGACCGCTGCGAGCGGCGACATCTCGAGAAACGGACTGCCCTCATCGAGCAGCCGCGTGATCCTCTCCCTCGGAAGGAGCTTGCCACGCGCGACGTGACGGCTGCGAGAGGCTTCGGGCCCGCCCAGTGCCGCAGCGGCGCGCCGCTCGCGCAGCTCGGTGGCCAGCATCTCCTGGGTGACGGGCATCGCGGCGTCCTCCTCGACTCACGGTGGCGTTGAACAACGCTTTTCGGTTACTGTGCACTAACCAGTCAATTTAGGTTAGCGAGCATTAACTGAGATGGCAACCCCTCCGACGGCGCGTGATCGTGCCAAAGCAGAACGCGCGGACTCCCTGCTGCACGAGGCCGCGCGCCTGTTCGCCGAGCGCGGATACTCGGGCGTCAGCCTGGAAGACATCGGATCCGCCGTCGGCGTCTCCGGTCCGGCGGTGTACCGCCATTTCGCTGGTAAACAGGCGCTGCTCGGCGCTGTCCTCATAAAGGTCAGCGAGGACCTGGTCTCTGGGGGAACCCGCGTCGCGACGACCTCGTCCGACGACGAAGGGCGGATGCTGGCGCTCATCGACTTCCACGTCGACTTCGCTCTCACCCACGCAGATGTCATCCGCGTGCAGGACCGGGATCTGGCGCACCTGAGCGATGAGGATCGCGCCGAGGTGCGCCGCCTGCAGCGCACATACATCGACCTGTGGATCTCGGCGCTCGCGCCGTTGCATGACGCGCCGGCCGATGAACTGCGGCTGCGCGTGCAGGCATGCTTCGGGCTCATCAACTCCACACCGCACAGCACGCGCAGCGCGTCGCGGTCGAAGAAGTCCACGGCGACGATCCTCATGACGATGGCGCACGCCGCCTTGACCTCCTGACACAGCCGGGGACCTCGACGGGCCCAGCGACCGTGTGTCGATCGCCGAGCCCGTCGACGCGTCATCACCTCAGCAGCATCGCGCGTCCGGGCTCCTCGAGGATGTCCGCGACATCCTTGACGAACCGCGCGCCTTCTGCGCCGTCGACGACCCTGTGATCGAAGGACAGGCTCAGCGTCATCACCTGACGCAGCGCGATCTCACCCTTGTGCTCCCAGGGCATGCGCCGAACGGCGCCGACCGCGAGGATGCCGGATTGGCCCGGCGGCAGGATAGGCGTGCCTGCATCGATGCCGAAGACACCGATGTTGGTGATCGAGAACGTTCCGCCGGCGAGCTCCGCCGGCGACGTCTTGCCTGAGCGGGCCGTCTCGGTAAGTGCGCGCAGCGCATCGGCGAGTTGCGGCAGCGTCATCCGGTCGGCGTCACGGATGTTCGGCACGATCAGACCCCGCTCGGTGGCGGCGGCGATGCCGAGATCCACATAGTGCGGCTGCACGATCTCGCCAGCCGCCTCATCCCAGCGCGAGTTGAGCCCTGGCGTGCGAGTGAGCGCGAGGCAGACGGCTTTCGCCACGATCACCAGCGGTCCGATCCGGTGCTCGGCCAAGGCCCGGTCGTCGCGCAGGCTGGCGATCAAGTCCATCGTCGCCGTGACGTCGACGGTGTGGAAGGTGGTCACGTGCGGCGCGGTGAAGGCGCTCTGGACCATCGCGGCGGCCGTGTGCTTGCGGACACCGCGGATCGGGATCCGTGTCTCCCTGTCGCCGGATGACGTGTCGGCACTCGTGATGGATTCGCGCGGTTCGACGGCATCCGCTTGCACGCCCACCCGCTCGAGATAGGCGTCGACGTCCTCGCGCGTGATGACGCGGTCGCCGACCTCGGCCGCGATGAGCACGATGTCGACTCCTGATCGCTTCGCATACGCGCGCACGGGAGGTGTCGAACGGGGCCGCTCTCCCACCCTCATGGCAGCTGGCGTCTCCGGGATCACGTCATGAGGCGCTGCCTCCAGCACTGCGGTGTCGGCCCCGGTGTCGACGCGTCCCGCCCTGCGCACGCGCCGAGTCGGACGACCACCCTTCGCCGGGGCAGCGCCGTATCCGACGAGATTGGGCGGGGTCTTCTCCTCAGCCGCTGGCGAGGCGACATCCGACGTCGCTGCGCCTGGCTTCTCGGCGCCGGCGACGTCGAATGAGATCAGCGGCGCGCCCACCGCGACCGTCTCCCCTGCACCGGCATGCAGCGCGGACACGACTCCGTCGAACGGAGAGGGCAGTTCCACGACAGCCTTGGCCGTCTCGACTTCGGCGAGCGTCTGGTTCAGCGTCACCGTGTCGCCCGGTGCGACCAGCCATTGCACGACCTCTGCCTCAGCGAGTCCTTCGCCGAGATCCGGCAGGTGGAACTCTTCGATCATGACTCGGCTCCCGTCAGGCTGTTGGGTCTGTCGAGCACACGATCGACCGCGTCGAGGATCCGATCGAGGTCAGGAAGGTGGAACTTCTCGAGCTTCGCCGGCGGGTAGGGGACGTCGTGCCCTGTGACACGCAGGGGCGGCGACTCGAGGTACTCGAAGCAGCGTTCCGTGATGCTCGCGATGACCTCTGCGGCGACTCCGGCTTCGCGGGATGCCTCGTGCGCGACGACCACACGTCCGGTGCGGCGCACCGATGCGGCGACGGTGTCATAGTCCACCGGAGAGATCGAACGAAGGTCGATGACCTCCAGCGACACGCCGTCGTCCTCTGCGGCGGATGCCGCATCCAGTGCGGTCGCCAGCATCGCACCGTAGGTGATGATCGTGGCGTCCGATCCTTCGCGCATGACACGCGCGACGCCCATCGGCGGCGCATCCGCAAGAGAGGCGTTCAGATCGACGTCACCCTTGTGGTGGTAGAGGCGCTTCGGCTCGAAGAAGATCACCGGATCATCAGAGGCGATCGCCTGCTGCAGGCAGCGATACGCATCCTGCGGATTCGAGACGGTGATGACGCGCAGCCCGGCGGTGTGCACGAAGTAGGCCTCCGGCGACTCGGAATGGTGCTCGGCTGCACCGATGCCACCGGCCCACGGAATGCGGATCGTGATGGGCATCTTCACGCGCCCCTGCGTACGGTAGTGCAGCTTGGCGACCTGCGAGACGATCTGGTCGAACGCCGGATACACGAATCCGTCGAACTGGATCTCTACGACAGGACGGTACCCGCGATAGGCGAGTCCGACGGCCGTGCCGACGATACCGGATTCGGCGAGAGGCGTGTCGATGACCCGCGCAGCACCGAACTCGTCGAGCAGGCCGTCGGTGATGCGGAACACCCCGCCGAGCTTGCCGATGTCCTCGCCCATCAGCACGACCTTCTCGTCATCGCTCATCGCCTTGCGCAGCCCGGCGTTGAGGGCCTTGCCCAGAGTGATCTCCGTCATCTCAGACCTCCTCGAGAGAAGCGACGTACGCCGCGTACTCGTCGCGCTGGCGATCGATTCCGCAGTGCGACTCGGCATACACGTTGTCGAAGACGGCGAGGGGTTCGCGAGTGATCATGCCGAGGCATGCTGCCCGCATCTCGCGCGCCATGGTGTCGGCATCCGCCTGTGCGGCGGCGACGTGCTCGTCGGAGAGCTCGCCAGAGGCACGAAGGTGCGCCTCGAGTCGGGCGATCGGGTCACGCGTACGCCACGCCTCGAGCTCGGCGGGGTCACGATAGCGGGTGGGGTCGTCGGACGTGGTGTGGGGACCCATCCGATACGTGACGGCCTCGATGAATGCGGGGCCCTTGCCTGCACGGGCGTGAGCGAGCGCCCAGCGCATGGCAGCCATGCAAGCGAGGACGTCGTTGCCGTCGACACGGAGGCTGGGGATCCCGAAGCCAGGAGCGCGACCGGCGATCGGGTACTGCGACTGCACGGCGACCGGCTCTGAGATGGCCCAGTGGTTGTTCTGGCACACGAAGACGACGGGCGCCTGGTAGGAGGCGGCGAAGACCATCGCCTCATTCACGTCGCCCTGACTGGTGGCCCCGTCGCCGAAGTACGTGACAGCGACTTCGGGCGCCTTCTCATGCTTGATCCCCATCGCGTACCCGACCGCGTGCAGGGTCTGCGCACCGATGATGATCTGCAGCGGAGCCACACGCATCTCGATCGGATCGAACGGCGCACCCTCCTCGCCGCGCCATACGCGTACGAAGTCTCCCGGCTGCGCACCGCGTGCGTAGATGACGCCGGTCTCACGGTAGCTCGGGAACACGAAGTCGATCGGGTCCAGTGCGCGGGCAGTGCCGATCTGCGCTGCTTCCTGGCCGTTGCATGGTGCCCACAGGCCCAACTGTCCCTGGCGCTGCAGCGCGACACCCTCGGCATCGATGCGGCGGAGGATGATCATGTCGCGCAGCAGCGCGCGCAGTTGCGCGGCGTCGATGTCGGCGACGAAAGGATCCAGATCGGGGTTCTTCTGACGGGTGCCGTCAGGGGCGAGGATCCGTTCGGCGAGCTCGAGATCCTGAGTGGAATCTGCGATAGAGGTGGTCTGCGGTGACATCATCGTCCTCCTGTCGTGTGTCTCCCTCGTGAGGAGCTGCACGCGTGCACCGACAACATAATCGGATGCTTCGAGGGTACGTCCGCTGATCAGCACGCTCAAGCATTCATAGTCAGCTTGAGCATGTTGCCCAGTAACGGTGTGATGATCCTGCTATGGTTTGGCACTATGCCCGCTCTCGATCGCGTCGATCTCGATCTGCTCGCCGTCCTCGCCGAAGACCCCCGCACGACGATCGTCGCGCTCGCCGAGACGCTCGGCCTGTCGCGCAACACGATCCAGGCACGAATGGCGCGTCTCGAGCAGACCGGTGTCTTCCTGTCCTACGAGCGCTCGTTCTCGCCGGAAGTGCTCGGCTTCCCGTTGCAGGCGTTCGTCAGCATCGGGCTCAGGCAGACCGAGCTCCCCCGCATCACCGCCGAGCTCGCGCGGATCCCCGAGGTGTTGCAGGTGCACGGGCTGAGCGGCTCCATCGATCTGCTGGCCCGTGTGGCATGCCGTGACGCGCGGCATCTGTTCGACACGGATGCGAGAATCCTGTCGATCGAAGGAGTCGATCGGACAGAGACGTCGCTCGCGATGGGCGAGGTGATCCCCTATCGCGTCGCCGGGCTCATCGGCCTCGCGCGACGGGAACCCTGAGGAACCGACGGATCGCGCCCGCCGCTTCCGATGGGGTCTCGTAGTGGATGAGGTGACCGACATCGGCGATCTCCACGAGGGTCGCGTCCGGGAACAGCGTCGCGAGATGGCGCTCCGCCTCGATCGGCGTGATGTCGTCCTTCTGCGCGGCGACCAACAGCGTGGGCACGTCGATCTGCGGCGCGAAGGCGCGGACGTCGTGCGAGACGCTCGCGACGAACGCGTCGCGCAGCACATCGCGATCGGCGAAGTCGGAGAAGTAGGTGTCGTGCTGGTCGTGGATGAATCGCCGAAGCGCGCGGTCCTTCGTCTTCGCCATCGTGATGCTCATGACCCGCACGATCACTCCGTTACGCAGCAGCGCCGTACCGATCCGCGAGGGCAACGCCGCCCCGAGATCGTAGTACCAGACGGCCAGACGGGTCATGATGCCCTTCGGACCCTCGAGCGCCGGCGCACCGATCGGATTGATGAGGATCAGCCGGGGCGTCTCCAGCCCGTCGGCCACGGCGGCAGCCGTCACGATCGAGCCGAACGAATGGCCGAGGATGACCGCGCCTGGCGCGACCGCTGCAGCGAAGGCCCGCAGCCAGTCGGCGTAAGCGGCGAGATCGTGAGTGCGCCCTGGAAGGGGCGGAGTCTCGCCGAAGCCCGGCAGGTCGGGGGCTATCACTCGTACCTCCGGGAGGTAGGCGAGCACAGGCTCCAGGCCATGATGCTCTCCGCGGAAGCCGTGCACCGCGATCACCGTGGTCGGATCCCCCTCGGTTCCTGAGCCTCTCGGAGGGCCGTACGCCCAATAGGCGGTCATCGCGCCGTCCACCTCGACCTCGTGACGCTCGACCGGCAGACGGTTCAATCGGTCAGCGTACGGGGAGGGAACGGGCATGCGTTCAGTCTACGGGCGAGCCTGCAGCGCATTGTCTGAAGCTCTCCCTACCGTGGGGTCATGGCAATCGATCTCGAACTCCCCGGCTGGCTCAGCCGCATCGGCGTCTTCGATCTTGAGACCACGGGCGTCGACGTCACCGCAGACCGTATCGTGACAGCGCACGTCGGAGTCCTCGACGCGAAGGGGCGAGAGATCGCCGCACGCTCCTGGCTCGCCGATCCCGGCATCCCCATTCCAGAGGGCGCAGCAGCCGTGCACGGAATAAGCACCGAGCAGGCGCGCAGGGACGGTCGAGTGGCGCGCGAGGTCGTCACCGAGGTCACCGAATCCCTGCGCGCACTCTTCGCCCAAGGCGTCCCGGTGGTCGCGTACAACGCGTCCTATGACTTCTCGCTCCTCACGCACGAATGCCTGCGTCACGGCGTCCGGCCGCTCGAGTCGCCGGGCCCGATCATCGACCCGCACGTGATCGACAAGGCCGTCGATCGCTACCGCAAGGGAAAGCGCACGCTCGAGGTCGTGGCCGAGCATTACGCGGTCAGGCTCGACGGAGCGCATGAGGCGGCAGCAGACGCCATCGCGGCCGGCCGCGTCGCACAGGCGATCGCGCGGAATTTCCCGCTCGCCGCCTCGGCGCAGGAACTGCACACGCAGCAGATCGGCTGGGCGCGCACTCAGGCCGAGAGCCTGACGGAGTACTTCATCCGGATCGGCCGACTCGACGCGGAAGACGTGCTCGACGGCACCTGGCCGGTGCGAACAGCCGAGTCGGCATCCGACTGAAGACGGCTGCCGGTTCACTGAGCACCGAGACCCCGGGTTGTTGCCGAAACCCCACCCGAATGACGTGGATACTCGGGGGTCTGGACACGAATCAGGGGTCTCGGCGAATCACCCCACGCACGAGAAAAGCCCCGCCGAAGCGGGGCTTTTCTGCAGAGCAGCAGTTACTTGCTGCCGCCGAAGCCCTTGAAGCGCTGGTTGAACTTCTCGACACGACCGGCCGAGTCCATGATGCGCTGCTTGCCCGTGTAGAACGGGTGCGAGGCCGAGGAGATCTCGACGTCGATGACGGGGTACTCCACGCCGTCCAGCTCGATCTTCTTGTCGCTCGAGACGGTGGAGCGGGTGAGGAAAGTCTCGCCCGAGCCGAGGTCGCGGAACACGACGGCCTGGTAGTCGGGGTGAATGTCAGTCTTCATTGCTGATTCCTTGGCTTGCGGATACGAATGGAAGGAAAGTCGGAGGGTGCATATGCACCAAGGGTCGAGTCTAGCAGATCAGCGCCTACGAGGTTGCGCGCGCCGAGTACCTGCCGTCCTCCGTGCTGAGCGCGATCGGCATGCCGAACGCTTCGGTGAGGGCATCGGCAGTGAGCGTCTCGGCGATGGGACCAGCCGTCACGATGCCGCCGTCGCGGATCAGCAGCACGTGTGTGAAGCCGATCGGGATCTCCTCCACATGATGGGTGACCATGACCATGGCAGGCGTCGTCGGTGAGGATGCGTAGCCGCTGAGCAGGCCGAGCAGTTCTTCTCGTGCGCCGAGGTCGAGCGATGCGGTCGGCTCGTCAAGGAGCAGCAGTTCCGGGTCGGTCATGACGGCACGTGCGATCTGCACGCGCTTCTGCTCTCCGTCGCTGAGGGTGCCGAACGTACGATCGGCGAGCTGGTCGAGCTTCCACTCCCCCAGCACGCGCAGCGCGCGTCTCTCGTCGATGTTCTCGTACTGCTCGTTCCACCGGCCCGTCACGGAATAGGCGGCCGTGAGGACCACGTTGAGCACGCTCTCTTCGCGAGGGATGCGTTTCGCCATCGCTGACGAGGCGAAACCGATGCGTGGACGCAGTTCGAACACGTCGGTGCGTCCGAGCGTCTCGCCGAGGATCGTCACGGTACCGGCGGTCGGATGCATCAGCGTGTCAGCGAGCTGCAGCAGAGTCGTCTTGCCTGCGCCGTTCGGACCGAGCACCACCCACCGCTGATCGTCTGCGACCTGCCAGGTCACATGATCGACGATGTTGCGCCCGTCACGGCGCACGACGACATCAGTGAAATCAAGAGCACTCGGCATGGTTCAAGCCTATCGGCTCAACCAGACACCTCCGCGTAGAGCGCCCGCGTGGTGTCGGCAATCGCCGCCCAACTGAATTCGCGCGCAGCACGCTCGCGTCCGGCGTCTCCGTACGCTGCCGCATTCGCCGGGTCCATCGCGACCTCGGTCAGCGTGCGCGCGAGATCGTCGACATACCGAGCCGGATCGACCGGTGTTCCTGTTCCGTCGGTCGCCTGCTCGATCGGTACGAGGCGACCGGTCACGCCGTCATCGACGACCTCGGGAATCCCTCCGGTGGCGGTGCCGACGACGGCGGCACCGCACGCCATGGCCTCGAGGTTCACGATCCCGAGCGGTTCATAGATCGATGGGCACACGAAAGTCGTGGCTGCTGTGAGGATCGCCGAGAGCTCATCGCGAGGCAGCATCCGTTCGATCCAGATGACGCCCCGACGCCTCTGCTGGAGCAGGCGCACGCCCCTCTGGACCTCGGTCATGATCTCGGGGGTGTCCGGCGCTCCTGCACACAGCACCAGCTGGACCTCTGGTGGCAGCTCGGCGGCAGCACGCAGCAGGTACGGCAGCCCCTTCTGCCTCGTGATCCGACCGACGAAGACCACGGACGGACGGGTCGGATCCATGCCGATGCTCGCGAGGAACGCGGGGTCCTGCACCGGCCGCCACTGTTCGACATCGATCCCGTTGTGGATGACCCTCACGCGAGTCGGGTCGACGTTCGGGTAGCTGCGCAGGATGTCGGCGCGCATTCCACGGGATACGGCGACGATCGCGGCGGCGTTCTCATACGCGAGCTTCTCGATGCCGCTGGACACCGCGTAGCCACCGCCGAGCTGCTCGGCCTTCCACGGCCGCAGCGGCTCCAGGCTGTGAGCCGTGAGGATGTGCGGGATGCCATGCAGCTGCGATGCGATGTGGCCCGCGAAGTTCGCGTACCAGGTGTGGCTGTGCACCACGTCCGCTCCGGCGATGTCGCCGACCATCGCCAGGTCGGTACCGAGCGTCTGCAACGCCGCGTTCGCCCCGACCAGTTCGGCGGGCGTCCGATACGACCGCGTCCCTGCCTCTTGCCGATCCGCGCCGAACGCGCGTACCTGCACATCGATCGACCGACGCAGCGCGGATACGAGTTCCGCGACGTGCACGCCGGCCCCGCCATAGATCTCCGGCGGGTATTCCTTCGTGATCATGTCGACGCGCATGTCTGAACGCTAGTACAGCGACGCATTCGGGATCTATGGTGGAGCCATGGCGGTCCCCAAGAAGGTTTTCGGCATCATCCTCGCCGGCGGCGAAGGCAAGCGTCTCATGCCCCTGACGGCCGACCGCGCGAAACCGGCGGTGCCGTTCGGCGGCCAGTATCGACTGATCGACTTCGCGATCTCGAACCTCATCAACTCGGGTCTGCGCCAGGTCGTCGTGCTGACGCAGTACAAGTCGCACAGCCTCGATCGTCACATCTCGCAGACGTGGCGGATGTCCGCACTGCTCGACTCCTATGTCACCTCGGTGCCGGCGCAGCAACGGCTGGGAAAACGCTGGTTCTCCGGGTCGGCGGATGCGATCTTGCAGAGCCTCAACCTGATCAACGACGAGAAGCCGGACATCGTGGTGGTCATCGGCGCCGACCACGTGTACCGGATGGACTTCCGCCAGATGGTCAAGGCGCACATCGCTTCGGGGGCGAAGGCGACCGTCGCCGGCATCCGCCAGCCCCTTGCGATGGCGAATCAGTTCGGCGTGATCGATGCGGATCCAGACGGGTCGGGGCGCATCCGCGCATTCCTGGAGAAGCCGACGGACATCGAGGGCCTCGCCGATTCGCCCCACGAGGTGCTGGCTTCAATGGGCAACTACATCTTCGACACGGATGCCCTGGTCGAAGCGGTCGAGTCCGACGGCGAGCTGCCGACCTCGGCCCACGACATGGGCGGCGACATCATCCCCTACTTCGTGGAACGCGGCGAGGCCGGCTATTACGACATGAAGCAGAACGACGTGCCTGGCTCGTCGCCGCGCGACCGCGCGTACTGGCGAGACGTCGGCACGATCGACTCCTTCTTCGACGCGCACATGGACCTGATCTCCACACTGCCCGTCTTCAACCTCTACAACACTCTGTGGCCCATTCGCACGCAGAGCGTGAACGCGCCTCCGGCGAAGTTCGTCCGCGACGCGGTCGGACGCATCGGCAACGCGATCGACTCCATCGTCTCCCTGGGCTCCGTGCTGTCGGGCACGCACCTCGAGCGCAGCGTCGTCGGTCCTGGCACTCTCGCCGGCGGCGGTTCGACCATCACTGATTCCGTGCTCTTCGACAACGTCCACGTCGGGCAGGGAGCGCGGATACATCGCGCCGTGCTCGACAAGAACGTCGTACTGCTCGACGGCGCCACTGTCGGCGTCGATCGCGAGCGAGATCTCGAGCGGGGCTTCACCGTGACCGAATCGGGCATCACCGTCGTCGGCAAGGGCGTGCAGATCGACCGCTGATCGGCGCGCTACGCTCGATCGCGTGACCTCTGCGCGTTTCCTCGTCGTCCTCGATGCCGATTCCACCCTCATCCGCAATGAGGTGATCGAACTCCTCGCCGACGAAGCCGGGCGACGCGCGGAGGTGCAGGCCGCGACAGAGGCCGCCATGCGCGGCGAGGTCGACTTCGCGGTGAGCCTGCGATCTCGCGTCGCCGCGCTCGAGGGTGTGCCGACCACAGCGTTCACACGCGTGCAGGCTCGCGTCGAGCCGACACCCGGAGTCCGAGAACTGACCGCAGCCGTGCACGATCGAGGAGGCGTGGTCGGCGTCGTCTCGGGCGGATTCCACGAGATCCTCGATCACATCGCACCCGCGCTGGGCGTCGACCGGTGGCGCGCCAATCGCCTCGATGTCGCAGACGGGCTCCTGACGGGGACTGTCGCCGGCGACATCGTGGATGCTGCGGCAAAGGCGCACACGCTCGCCGGGTGGGCAGCCGATCTCGGAGTGCCGTCGCACGCGACGATCGCCATCGGTGACGGCGCGAACGATCTGCAGATGATGTCTGTCGCCGGGCTCGGCCTCGCGTTCAACGCCAAGCCGGCCGTTCGGGACGCCGCGAGCCTGGTCGTCGGGCCTCAGGATCTCAGCGCAGTCATCGCCCTGCTGCCCTGATGGCGGCGCCGTCGAGCAGACTCCCGATCCCGCACCGCATCCTGGCAGATGTCGGAACCCCCGCGTAACGTCGCGGTATGGACATCATTCTCGTACCCGGTCTCTGGCTCGACGCGTCCTCGTGGGACAGTGTGGCGCCCGCTCTTGAAGCCGCCGGGCATCACACCACTGCCCTCACCCTGCCCGGTGTCGGCGACCCGGCCGACGCCTCGGCCGATCTCGGCATGAGCGACTGGGTCGACGCCGTCGTCACGCAGATCGACGCGAATCCCGGTCCCGTCGTACTCGTCGGGCACAGCGGCGGTGGCAATGTCGTGTGGGGTGCGGCGGATGCGCGGCCCGACAGGGTCGTCCGCGTCATCTTCGTCGACACCGTGCCGCCGCCCCCCGGCTCCGGGATCTCCGAGTTCCCCGTCGTCGATGGCGTCATCGCGTTTCCAGGGTGGGACTTCTTCCCCGAAGAAGATGTGCACGACCTCGATGCCGAGGCGCGAACACGCACGCTGCCGCTGACGAAGACGGTGCCTGCGCGAATACCGACCGATCCGATTGCGCTGACGGGCGATCGGCACCGGGTGGCGGTCACGATGCTGATGGGCTCACTCAGTCAGGAAGAGCTCGAAGCGCAGATCGATCAGTGGGGTGAATACGGTGAGGAGTACCGGGCCATCGATGACGTCTCGGTGAAGAAGATCGGGTCAGGCCATTGGCCGCAGTTCTCCGTTCCCGATCGACTGGCGACGCTGATCAACGAATCAGTGGCCCATCCCCAGGCCGCCGTCGACGGGGATCACGGCGCCTGAGATGTAGGCCGCATCATCTCCAGCCAACCAGGTGACGACCCCCGCGACTTCGTCGGCCGTGGCGAAGCGTCCTGCCGGAATGTTCGCCTTGTACTGCTTCTGGGTGTCTTCGGGGAGCTCAGCGGTCATGTCGGTCTCGATGAACCCCGGCGCGACCACGTTCGCCGTGATGCCGCGCCCACCGAGCTCACGGGTCAATGACCGAGCGAACCCGACCAGGCCGCTCTTCGAAGCGGAATAGTTCACCTGTCCGGCCGATCCGTACAGTCCCACGACGCTCGAGATGAGGATGACGCGTCCGAAGCGGGCACGCAGCATGCCCTTCGACGCACGTTTGACAACGCGGAACGCCCCGCCGAGGTTCGTCGCGACGACGCTGTCGAAGTCGTCTTCGCTCATGCGCAGGAGCAGCGTGTCCTTGGTGATACCCGCGTTCGCCACGACGATCTCCACCGGACCGAGCTTCTCCTCGACTTCGGTGAATGCCGCATCGATGGACGCGGCATCCGTCACGTCGGCACGAACAGTGAGCGTGCCCTCCGGGCCTTCGCCGCTGCGTGCGGTGACGGCGACGCGATAGCCGTCGCGGACGAATCTCTCGGCGATCGAACGGCCGATGCCGCGGTTGCCTCCGGTGACGAGGACGACACGTTCTGAACTCATGATCTCTCACTCCCATTGGCACTCGGTCTGGGCCCGAGCCATCCTATCGGGGCGGCAGCATCCGATGAGGCGAGGCCGGATTGACAGGGTCAAGTCCGGCTGGGACTCTGGGGACGACGAAAGGCAGCAGCATGAGCGACGACAGCAACACCAATCCGTACGCAGGACCGGCGCAGCCGTACCCCGGAGCCCCAGCGCAGAGCGCGCCGGTGTACCCGGCACCTGCCGCTCAGCAGCCTCGATCACCAGCCCCGCCGCACGTCGGAGGCCATCAGCAGGCGCAACTGGCTCAGTCGTACCCGCCGCAGCAGCCATACGCGTCACCCCAGCAGCCCTACGCGGCGCAGCAGCAGCCATACGCGTCACCGCAGCATCCCTATGCGTCGGGCCAGCCGTACGCTGCGGGCCAGCCGTACGCCGCTCCTCTGCCGACCAGCGGGCTCGCGGTCGCCTCCCTCGTCACAGGAATCGCGGGCATCGTCCTGAGCTTCGCGGTGTTTCCGCTGCTGGCGTCGCTGGCGGCCATCATCACCGGGCACATGGCACTCAAACAGACTCGACAGGGCTCTGGGATCGGTGGCAGAGGCATGGCGATCGCCGGACTCATCCTCGGGTACGTCGGCGTCGCGATCCTCGCGCTCATCGTCATCGTGTCGATCTTCTCGTTCCTGTTCATCGGGTCCGTCGGGTTCCTCCCGCTGCTGTTCTCCTGACCGACCGCCTGCCACTCGGTACGGCCTCCCGACACCTCGCATGCGGCGTAGGCTTGAACCACTGTGAACCGTTCTCGTCATGCCCCCGCCGTGACCTCCCTGCCGCAGGCCCCGCAGGATGAGGCGACCGGTCGTGTGCGCCGTTACGTGCTCACGATGGTGATCAGAATGGTCTGCTTCGGCCTCACACTCTTCGTCACCCCTTACGGCTGGTACACGTGGGTGTTCGCGATCGCGACAGCAGTGCTTCCGTACATAGCGGTCGTGTTCGCCAATGCCATAAGCCCGACGACGACATCCGGTGCCGAGTCGCCCACCCAGCAGCTGTCGGCTCCGACCCCGCCTGCCGTCGCCGACGCCCCGGATCACAGCACCATCACCATCCAGGAGACCCGCAGCGGTGCCGATCCGGAACAGGATCGTTCGCACCATCCGGGCGACGAGCCGAAGCGCGACGGGGACGGCAAGGCGTGACCGACGAGTTCGAATGCTCGCGTGCAGGGTGCCGCACACGCGCGACTCAGCACATCGTGTGGCGCAACCCTCGCATCCACTCCGCTGATCGCGAGAAGATCTGGCTGGCATGCGACGAACACGCCGACTTCCTGCACGACTACCTCGCCGCGCGTGACTTCCCGGTGACCGTTCGCGAGGGGCTGCCCGCATGAACAATCGTCTCGTGCGCTGGGGTGTGTACGTCCTCATCGCCATCGCATTCGCCGTGGCATGCGCGTTCCTCGCGAACTGGCAGTTCGATCGCAATGAGAGTCGCGCCGAGCAGCTCTCGCTCGTCGAGAGCAATTACGACGCCGCGCCGATCACACTCGCGCAGGCGATCGACGCCGATGGCTCCTTCGACGCCGAGGACGAATGGCATCCTGTGCTGCTGCGGGGCGAATACCTCACGGATGAACAGGTGCTGGTGCGCAATCGGCCACACGGCGGGACGAGCGCCTTCGAAGTGCTCATCCCGTTCCGAGATGCAGACGGACGGGTCTTCATCGTCAACCGCGGATGGGTTCCGCCCGGCGAAGGGGCGAACCCCGATGCGATACCGGAGCCGCCGGCTGGTTCGGTCGACGTGATCGTGCGACTGCGCCCCGGTGAGCCGCTGCCGACCTCCGGACGCAGCGCGCCAGAGGGGCAGGTGCCGACCATCCATCTGCCCAGCATCGCCGCGACGGCCCCCGGCGAGGTGATCACCAGCGCGTACGGACTGCTCGTCAGCGAGGATCCCGCACCCGAGACGGCGCTCGGAGGCTTCGACTCCCCCACCGAAGACCCCGGCCCCCACCTTTCGTATGCCATCCAGTGGATCCTGTTCGCGCTGATGGGCTTCATCTTCATCGGATACATGATCCGAACCGAGATACAGAAGCATCGCGAAGAGAGCGACGGCCGTCCGGTGCAGGAGAAGAAGCACCGACGACGCGATCGTGACGCGGACGCCGAGGACGAGATGCTCGACGAGATCGACGCCCGCGTCTGACTCAGATGGCGTGCGCCATGGTTCCCACACCCGATGCGATCAGCAGACTGAGCACCGCGAGCACGATCACGACCGGCGTCATCGTGTAGCGCTCGGGCTTCGAACGCGACACGGCATTCAACAGGATTCCGAGGCAGAGATAGCCGAAGATGACCCACATCGCGACGACCGAGAATCCATCGGGAAACACATCGATCGCGCCCAGCCGATCGAACGCGACCACAGCCATGAAGGCGTAGATGAGAACGGACACCGCGCTGCCGATCCGAAGACGGCGCGGCAGCACGCGGTGCTGACCGCCCCATGCGAATCGTCCGATCGGTGCGCCGAACGCCAGCGTCAGCTGGAACACCACGAGGGCGGCGAGAATGGCGGTGAACAGCAGGGCGAAGGGCACAGCCACAGAGTAGCGTGCCGGAGAACAGCCCAGGGCGGCGATCGACGCGGTGTCAGTCGGTCAGCAGGTCGGGACGCCGGTTCTCGGTGCGTACGAGCTGCTGCTCACGACGCCACGCTGCGATCGCTGCGTGATTCCCGCTGAGCAGCACGTCCGGCACGGCACGGTCGCGCCAGTTCGAAGGTTTCGTGTACGACGGGTACTCCAGCAGGCCGTCTTCGTGCGACTCCTCCACCAGGCTGTCGGGATTTCCGACGACGCCGGGAATCAGACGTCCGATGGCCTCGATCATCGCCATCGCCGCCACCTCTCCGCCGTTGAGCACATAGTCGCCCAGGCTGACGAGGCGCACTTCTCCGAGGGACGCGGCATATTCGAAGACACGCTCGTCGATGCCTTCGTATCTTCCGCAGCCGATGATCAGATGATCGCGCGACGAGAGCTCGCGCGCCGTGGTCTGGTGGAAGACTTCGCCGGCCGGCGAAGGGAAGATGATGGTCGGACGCTCGGATCCTGCGGCGAGGTCGTCGAGGGCGAGCGCCCATGGCTCCGGTTTCATGACCATGCCGGCTCCCCCGCCGTACGGGGTGTCGTCGACCGTGCGGTGCCGGTCACTCGTCCAGTCACGCAAGTCGTGGATCCGCAGATCCAGGATGCCCGTCTCGCGTGCCTTACCCAGCAGCGACAGCGTCAAGCCGTCGAAGTACGACGGGAAGATGGAGACGACGTCTATGCGCATGCGTTGATCGTAGCGATCGATCAATCGACGGCTGCGTCGCCTTCAGCGGTCGGCGTCGACTCATCGCCGACGGCGGCCTCAGTACCGGCATCCGGAAGTTCTTCGAACAGCCCGGCGGGCGGCGTGACGATGACTCGTCCTGCAGCGACGTCGACCGACGGGACGATGGCCTTCACGAACGGGACCATGACGTCTCCGTCCGCGCCCGCGCCGATGGGACGGACGATGAGAAGATCCTGCGCAGGCATGTGCTCGACTCGAGACACCTTGCCGATGACCGTCTCGTCGCGAACCACATCGAGTCCGACGAGCTGGTGGTCGTACCAGGCGTCGTCCTCAGCCTCGTCGGCATCCTGATCGATCCACAGGATGGCGCGCACGAGTCCTTCTGCGCCTTCGCGGTCGTCGATGTCCTCGAAGAACACGACCGGGTTGCCGTTCATGACCCGATACTCACGGACCGTCACGCTCTTGCCATGCCACGGAGATGCCTCAGGCACCTGCAACGTGAACTCGGCGCCAGTGACGAAACGGCGCTCTGGGTTGTCGGTGTACAGTTCCAGCTTGAGCGCGCCCTTGAGCCCGTGGGCCTTGACGAGGCGCCCGACGCGCAACTGGTTCTTGCCCTGGTTCCGGTCTTTCGGCACCACGTCAGTCGTCCGCGACATCGACGCGAACGCGACGCCCGTCCGCCAGAGCGGTGATGAGCGTGCGCAGTGCCTTTGCGGTGCGGCCGCCGCGCCCGATCACGCGCCCCCGGTCGTCGGGGTGCACGCGCACCTCGAGCAGGTCGCCTCGCGGCGACGTGGAGGCGTTGATCTGAACATCCTCAGGGTGATCGACGATCCCCTTGACGATGTGTTCGAGCGCGGCGGCGAGCACGGCGATTATTCGGCGTCTGCTGCGGGAGCCTCAGCGGCCTCCGCGTCGGCAGCGGCGGGAGCCTCCTCAGCGGGAGCCTCCTTCTTCTCCGCCTTCGGCTTCACGACCGACTTCTTGGAACCGTCGATCTCGAAAGGCACCTTGGGAGCCTTGACCTGAACGGTCGAGACTGCATCCTTGTCGCCCTTGAACTTGCCCCAGTCGCCCGTGAGCTTGAGGATCGCAGCGACCTGCTCGGACGGCTGTGCGCCGACGGAGAGCCAGTACTGCGCACGGTCCGAGTCGACCTCGATGAACGAGGGCTGCTCGGTGGGGTGGTACTTGCCGATCTCCTCGATCACTCGACCATCGCGCTTGGTGCGCGAGTCGGCGACGACGATGCGGTAGTAAGGCGCGCGGATCTTGCCCATGCGCTTGAGACGAATCTTGACAGCCACGATTCTCCTGAATTGTGTGGAAGGAAACGAACCGGTCGCCTGGAGAGTGGGGTGCACACCCGGCGGAAGCTCAAATGAGTGGACTCGTTCTGGATAGAGGGTCGAGAACGTCGTCCGACCTTCTATTCTGCCAGATTCGGCGACGAGTCGCGAAACGAGACGACACGCGGTCATCCGTGTCGCGGACTGTGCGTGTCAGACTGTGCACGTGACGCAAGAATTCGCTGATTCCCCGCGCTCCACGGTCGGACTCGAATGGGAGATCATGCTCGCCGATCCGGCGACCGGAGACCTCGTAGGACGTGCGCCTGAGCTGCTGGCCGCGCTGGAGGACGAGAGTGCCCCCGAGCGTCACACCGTGACGGGCGAACTCCTCACCAACACAATCGAGGTCACGAGCGGGATCGGCGAATCTGTGGCTCATGCCATCGGCGACATCGGCAACGCGATCACGGCGGTGCGCGCTGCCACCGACCCGGCCGGCATCGAGCTGCTCTCCGCAGGCAGCCATCCGTTCGCACAGTGGTTCGACCAGCGGGTCACCGACAAGACCCGCTACCACCACCTCATCGAGCGCACGCAATGGTGGGGTCGCAACATGATGATCTGGGGCATCCATGTGCACGTCGGTGTCGAGGATCGCGACAAGGTCTTCCCCATCATCAACACGCTGACCGCTTACCTGCCGCACCTGCAGTCACTCGCGGCCTCGAGCCCGTTCTGGGCGGGTGAGCGCACCGGTTACGCCTCGAACCGTGCCCTCGTGTTCCAGCAGCTTCCGACAGCGGGACTGCCATGGGCACTGCACTCCTGGACGGAGTTCGAGAACTACCTCGATGACATGGTCCGCACCGGAGTGATGGCCGACGCCACCGAAGTGCGCTGGGACATCCGACCGGCCCCGCGGTGGGGCACGATCGAGGTGCGCGCGTGCGATGGGCTGTCGACGCTCGCAGAGCTCGCCTCCGTTGCCGCTCTCGTCCAGGTGCTCGTCGAGCATCTTTCCCGGAAGCTTGATGCCGGCGAGACGCTGCCGACGATGCCCTCCTGGTTCCACCGGGAGAACAAGTGGAGGGCGGCCCGCTACGGGCTGGATGCCCGCGTGATCGTGGATGCCGTGGGGACGCAGCGGCTGGTTCGCGAGCACCTCGCTGAGACGGTTTCCACGCTCGCTCCGATCGCGGTGGACCTCGGCTGCGAGGCCGAGTTCGCCGGAGTCAGCACGATCCTCGAAGGCGGCGCGAGCTACGAACGCCAGCTCGCGGTCGCGGATTCGACCGATGCGAACCTCGGCGCGGTCGTGCAGCACCTGATCCGCGAGTTCCGCTCCGGCCCGGGCGCGCCCGTCATCTGAGTTCAGTCCTCGTCGACCCAGTCGAAAGTGCGCGTGACGGCCTTGCGCCAACGGGCCAGTCGGCACTCACGCTCGGTCTCATCGATCTGCGGTGTCCATCGCTCGTCCTCGTGCCACATCGCGCGGAGTTCGTCGAGGTCGGCCCAGACACCGACAGCGAGCCCCGCCGCGTATGCCGCACCGAGGGCGGTCGTCTCGATGATGGCCGGGCGGATGACGGGGACACCCAGCACATCTGCCTGGAACTGCATCAATGCCGAGTTGCCGACCATCCCGCCGTCGACTCGGAGTTCCTCCAGGGGCACGTTCGTGTCGGCGCCGACGGCATCCAACACCTCACGCGTCTGGAACGCGACCGCTTCAAGAGCAGCGCGCGCGATGTGGCCCTTGTTCGCGAACCGGGTGAGGCCGAGGATCGCGCCACGCGCGTCGGGTCGCCAGTAGGGGGCGAACAGTCCGGAGAAGGCCGGGACGATGTACACGCCGCCGTTGTCCTCCACGCTCAGCGCGAGCTCTTCCACCTCCGGCGAGTCTTTGATGAGTCCGAGGTTGTCGCGCAGCCACTGGACAAGCGACCCCGTCACTGCGATCGATCCTTCCAACGCGTACTTCGGTGCGGCGTCACCCAGACGATATGCGACCGTCGTGATCAGACCGTTCTCACTGTCCACGATCTCGTCGCCGGTGTTCACGATCAGGAAGTTGCCGGTGCCATAGGTGTTCTTCGACTCGCCTCGTTCGAACGCGACCTGGCCGAACGTCGCCGCCTGCTGGTCTCCGAGGATTCCTGCGATGGGAATGCCGTCGAGCGAGGTGCCGACTGCCTCGCCGTACACCTCCGACGAGGAGAGGATCGCCGGCAGCATCGCGCGAGGGACACCGAACGCCTTCAGCAGTTCTTCATCCCAGTCGAGCGTGCGCAGATCCATCAGAAGAGTGCGACTGGCGTTGGTGACGTCGGTGGCGTGCACGCCGCCGTCGCGTCCGCCCGTGAGGTTCCAGAGAATCCAGGTGTCCGGAGTACCGAAGAGCAGCTCGCCTTCCTCTGCACGTTCGCGGGCACCGTCGACGTTGTCGAGGATCCAGGCAATCTTGGAAGCCGAGAAGTAGGTCGCCAGCGGCAGACCTGTGGTCTCGGCGAACCGGCGGACACCCCCGTCCGCGGCCAGCTCGTCGATGAGTGACTGCGTGCGCGTGTCCTGCCAGACGATCGCGTTGTAGACCGGCTCTCCGCTGGTGCGATCCCACACCACGACCGTCTCGCGCTGGTTCGTTATGCCGATCGCCGCGACATCGGATGCCGTGACGCCCGCATTGTGCACTGCGGAATCGATCACAGCCTGCGTGTTCGTCCAGATCTCGGTCGCGTCATGCTCGACCCAGCCCGCCTCCGGGAATATCTGCTCGTGTTCGCGCTGGCCGGTGGCGACTATCGCCCCTTTGTCGTCGAACACGATCGCTCGAGTGCTCGTGGTGCCCTGGTCTATGGCGACGATGTGCATAGGTGTTCTCTCCAGCCGATGACGGCATTGTCTGCTCTGCGATCCAGCCTAGAAGAGGTTGGTTGGCTGACTCACTCCGCCTGCACGAACGTGCACCCGACCGGTCTCATGAGTCGACGAGTTGCTCGGCGAGGTGCTCGTCCAGAACGAGGTCGGTGATCAGACGTGTGGCGATCGCGCCTCGCAGGCTCGGCAGTTTCTGCACGCCGGCGACGACGCAGATACGTCTGGATGCCCTCGACAACACCGAGAACGACGGTCCGGTCGCTCGATTGTTCAATTCGATGTCCTTCCAGCTGCCGTCGGAGCGGTAGAACACCGTGGCGATGTCGCCGACGACCTTCTCCTCTCGCAGGCTGCGGTAGTCACCGCGGTCGAGATAACCACCGATGTAGACGCGACTCGGCACCTCCGCGAAGGGGGATCCGAGTCCGAACAGGATGACATCAGCTCGAGCCTGCAGATCGAGCACCCGCCGCGTGCTGCGCTCGCGCCACATAGCCTCCTTGGTGCGTGGGTCGTCGAAGAACGCGGGGACGGGGAACTGCTGGATGCCGGCGCCGAACGCCTGTCCGAAACGATGCAGGATCTCGCTGGCGTAGTCGACGCCGCTCGTGAACGTGTTGCCCGCACCGTTGAGCTGCACCACGGTCGAGTTGTGGGTCTCCTTCTTCGGCAGATGCCTGCTGATGGCGTCAAGAGTGGAACCCCACGCGATGCCGAGTGTCATGTTCGAATCGAAGTAGAGCGGGAGGAGGCGTGCGGCACTCATCGCCACCCGTTCGAAACGCTCGACGTCGGAGAGGTTCTTCGACGTCGGCACCACGTGCGCGGCGATGCCGTATCGCGCACGGATGGCCTCCTCCAGGCGCAGCTCCTGCCCTTGAGGCTGGTGGATCTGGATCTCCACGAGTCCGGTGTCGCGCGCGTGGCTGAGCAGGCGTGACACCGACGAGCGAGAGGTAGCGAGTTCTCCTGCGATCGCATCCATCGTCATGTCCTGGAGGTAGTACATCTGCGCCGCGCGCAAAGCGGTGGCTGCCCTGGGATCACTGAGGGACGGATGGCTCATCGACACTCCTTGCACGTTCGTGCATCTCGCTTGCGCAGTTGTGCTGCGCGAATCAGGATATACCGTGTAGGCCCAGCAAGGAGAGACGATGAGCACTGCCAGCACTGCACCAGCCGAACGATCGAGTGTGCGCGTCGCACGTGAAGGCGGCCGCACCGGCGTCGTGATCATCGGTGCAGGAATCAACGGCATCTCGACCTTCCGCGACCTTGCCATGCAGGGCGTCGACGTGCTCCTCGTCGAACGAGGCGACTTCGCGTCCGGTGCGACCGCCGCATCCAGCCACATGATCCACGGCGGCATCCGCTACCTCGAGAACGGCGAGTTCCGCCTGGTGAAGGAATCGGTGCAGGAGCGCAACGGACTCCTGAAGATCGCGCCGCACTACGTCAAGCCGCTCGAGACCACCATCCCGATCTACTCGACCTTCTCCGGCGTCTTCGCCGCGCCGCTACGCTTCCTCACGCACAAGCAGGGCAAACCCCAGGAACGCGGCGCATTTCTCATCAAGATCGGGCTGACGCTCTACGACACGTTCTCCCGCGACGGCGGCAGCGTCCCCCGTCACCGTTTCCTCGGGCGGAAGAAGTCTCTCGCGCAGCTTCCGAAGCTCGACAGCAGGATCAAGTACACCGCGACCTACTACGACGCCTCCGTCCACGATCCTGAACGCCTCGCACTCGACGTGCTGCGCGACGGCGAAGCCGCTCACGCGGGTGCACAGGCGATCAATTACGTCGAGGCCATCGGACTCGACGATGAGGGTGTTCGGCTCCGTGATCGCGAGACCGGTACCGAGTTCCACGTCGCGGCCGATGTCGTCGTGAACGCCTCGGGACCGTGGACCGACCTCACGAACACGGCCCTCGGCACGCAGACGGCGTTCATGGGAGGCACCAAGGGCTCGCACATCGTGCTCGACAATCCGGAGCTTCTCGACGCCACCGGGGGACGAGAGATATTCTTCGAGCACTCCGATGGCCGCATCGTGCTCATCTATCCGCTCAAGGACCGCGTGCTCGTCGGCACCACCGACCTCGACGCCGACCCGCGAGAGCCCGCCCGCTGCACGGAGGAAGAGGTCGACTACTTCTTCGACCTGATCGGTCACGTGTTCCCGACCATCTCGGTCGACCGAGCTCAGATCGTCTATCGATACTCCGGCATCCGTCCATTGCCTCACCATGACGACACCGCTCCCGGCTTCGTGTCGCGCGACTACCGGATCGAGCGTCGCAAGGATCAGGAGCGTCCGCCGGTGTTCAGCCTCGTCGGCGGCAAATGGACGACGTTCCGCGCCCTGGGGGCCAACCTCGCTGATCAGGTGCTCGAAGAATTGGGGCGGCAGCGCGTGGCCAGCACGGTCGGCGTCCGAATCGGCGGCGGGAACGGTTACCCCCACACGCCGCGGCGTCGGATCGAGTGGCTTCGTCAGAACGTCGGCGACACCGATCGTGGCCGCACGCTCTTCGTCCGCTACGGCACGCGGGCGGCAGATGTCGCGGCGTTCATCGCGGAAGGGGATGACGAGCAGGTCGTCGGCGATTCACTGTCCACCCGCGAGCTCGCCTGGATGGTCGAGCACGAGCAGGTCTGCCATGTCTCGGATGTTGTCTTCCGCCGCACAAGCCTCGCCTTCACCGGTGACGCCGATGCGGACGTCATCCGAGCTGTTGCCGAGGCTCTCGCTCCGTGGATGGGATGGAACGCAGCACGGATCGACTCCGAGATCGCCGACACGGCCGCACAGCTGCGCGAGGTGCACGGTGTGGATGTCGCGGCTGGAATCGTTTCCGCGGGTCATTGAGCGAGCGCTCGCCCCACCGCGAGTCGTTGAACGAGCGGAGCGCGACGGAACGGGTTGAACGAGCGGCAGGCGAGTCGAAACCTCCCGCTCCCCCTCAGCTCTTCCCGAACAGCTTCTGGATCTCTGCCAGCTCTGCTTCGGTCGGCGTCTTCTGACCGCCGAGCCCGAATCCGGAGCCCGTCGCCGGACCGGTGGGCAGGCCGGCATTCTCAGCGGCCCGCTTCGCCGGGTTCCCAGAGCGCGACGTCCCCTTGGACTTGCCCTTCTTACCGCGCTTCGATGACGCGCCGGGGCGCCCCATGCCCGGCATCGTCCCCATTCCAGGAATGTTCGGGGTGCCGCCGCGCGCGACGGTCTTCATCATCTTGGCCGCCTGCTCGAAACGCTGCACGAGCTGGTTCACGTCGGTGACGGTCATGCCGGAGCCCTTGGCGATGCGCACGCGGCGCGAGCCGTTGAGGACCTTGGGGTTCTGTCGCTCGCCCGGCGTCATCGACCGGATGATCGCTTCAGTGCGATCGATCTCCTTCTCATCGAAGTCTTCGAGCTGCTGCTTCATCTGGCCCATACCCGGGAGCATCCCGAGCATCTTCTTCATCGAGCCCATCTTCTTCATCTGCTGAAGCTGGCCGAGGAAGTCCTCAAGAGTGAACTGATCCGTCGCGAACTTCTCCGCGACCTTCTGCGCCTCTTCCTCGTCGAAAGCCTGCTGGGCCTGCTCGATGAGGGTGAGGATGTCACCGAGGTCGAGGATGCGGCTCGCCATGCGGTCGGGGTGGAACGGTTCGAGGTCGTCGAGCCCTTCTCCAGTGGAAGCGAAGATGATCGGGCGGCCGGTGACGGACGCGACCGAAAGCGCCGCGCCACCTCTGGCGTCGCCGTCGAGCTTGGAGAGCACGACGCCGGTGAAGTCGACGCCCTCTTGGAAGGCCTTCGCCGTGTTGACGGCATCCTGACCGATCATGGCGTCGATGACGAACAAGACCTCATCGGGCTCGACGGCCTTGCGGATGTCGCTTGCCTGCTTCATCAGCTCGGCGTCGACGCCGAGGCGGCCGGCGGTGTCGATGATGACGACGTCGTGCTGCTGACGGCGGGCGTGCTCCACGCCATCGCGCGAAACCTTGATCGGGTCGCCCACGCCGTTGCCCGGTTCGGGGGCGTAGACCGTGGCACCGGCCTGCTCGGCGACGACCTGCAGCTGGTTCACCGCGTTCGGGCGCTGCAGGTCGGCGGCCACCAGGAGTGGCGTGTGGCCGTCCTTCTCCAGCTGCTTCGCCAGCTTTCCGGCGAACGTCGTCTTACCCGAGCCCTGGAGCCCTGCGAGCATGATCACGGTCGGTGGGGTCTTCGCGAACTCCAGACGTCGCTGCTCACCGCCGAGGATCTGAACGAGCTCCTCGTTGACGATCTGCACGACCTGCTGGGCGGGGTTCAACGCCTTGCTGACCTCGTCGCCGAGCGCGCGCTCGCGCACCTTCGCAGTGAAGTCCTTGACGACGACGAGCGCGACGTCGGCATCCAGCAGTGCACGACGGATCTCGCGCACAGTGCCGTCGACATCGGCAGCGGTGAGCTTTCCCTTCGTGCGAAGGTTGCGGAAGGTCTCGGTGAGCCGATCGGAGAGCGTGCCAAAGGTAGCCATGGTGCTCTTGATTCTACGCGAGCGGAGCCTCGATGCTGAGCGTTGAGCGGAGCTGTTCTCTGGCGCGCTGGTAGCGGCCGCGTGCTGTGGATGCAGGGATGTCGAGAAGCGCGGCGGCATCTGTCAGGCTCAGACGCTCCCAGTGCACCAGCCGCACGAGTTCGGCGAGGTCGGGTTCCAGTCGATCGATGGCATCGCGCACCTCGACTCCGGCATCGGCCGACGGAGCAGTCGCGTCGCCTCGGACGTGTGAGCGGATGCGGTCGGCCAGTGCCCAACGCCGTCGCTCGCCCCGGGCATGATTCTGCAGCGTGCCGCGGGCGATGCCGAACAGCCACATGCGCGCCCGCTCAGGATCATCGGGCAGCTCACGCACACGCCGCCACGCGACGACCATCGTCTCGCCCAGAAGGTCAGGAGCGTCGTCGGAGTCGGTGCGTCGCGCGATGTACGCCAGCAGGTCGGACGCGGATGCCTCGAATGCGCGCGCGAGCGGCTCTTCGCGGCGATTCACTGGTCGAGTTCCGGGCAGTAGCCGTGACCCTCTAGAGAGGCGATCTCATCTGCGTAGCCGAGACGCGCTGATTCCGCCATCACCTTGTCATCGATCGACTGCGACAACGCGGTCTGGTACTCGAGATCGGCGTCATAGTAGGGCGTGCCATATCCGGCGGGCACCTGGGACCCGTCCTCAAGTTGCATCCTGTGATCCCCGGCACGACTGTCGGCGATGTAGTCGTTCACATCAGCAAGCGCCGCCCCTGCGACATCTGTCCCGTTGAACCAGTCGCGCAGTTCCTGCTCGATCTCCTCGCGCCGGTCACGATCTTTTCGATCGACGATCTGTACGTTGCCGAAGCGAACTTCGCACGTCGCCCCGCTCGGGAGTTCGTAGGTGTACGCGCCTACCGGGTCCTGCGCCCAAGGCGCCCAATCGAAGTATTCCGCGGCGGTCGCGACGCCCGCCCCTCCGGCCATGAGGAGCGCGAGCACACCTGTGATGGCTGCCGCACGCTTCGCTCGCGGCGCGACACGCACCTCTCTGCGGGCATCCGCGACCATCGCACGCACGTCGCGCGTGTCAAGGGTCGGCGCCGGCGCAGGCGCCGGCGCAGGCGCAGGCGCAGGCGCAGAAGCATCCAACAGCTCATCCAGAGCGTCCCTGGTCATGAGTTCCTCCTCGTCGGGGTGGGTTCACTCATGACGTGTCCGGCAACGACGGTTTCGTCCGTGCGACGTCAGATCTTCCAGGGAAGATCGTGGATGCTCACCAACGCCTCTTGGAACAGCGCGTCAGGAGAGCCGTGTCCGGCGCCTCTCTCGGCCCAGACTCGTAAGGACGACAGTACTGCGGCGGCGTAGGCGGCACCGAGGACATCGGCACGGATAGCGCCGATACCGCTGCGGCACGCAGCCTCCGCGATCCCCGCGGCCAGACGCGCGTGGCGCAGACCCGTGTCGCGAACCAGTTCCTTCTCGAGCCCCATGGCCGTCGCGTTGCGCAGCGCGAGCGCCAACGGGTCGGGGGCGAAGTCGCGCACGACCGCTGAGAGGATGCCACGAACGGCGACCGCATCGGCATCCGTCTCGAGCCCGCCCAATGCCTCGAGCGCTCCGTTGATCCTGGCATCGAGGCCCGACCAGAGCACGTCGCTCTTCGAGGAGAAGTAGTTGAAGAAGCTCGAACGACTCACGCCGGCGCGCTGCGTGATGTCGGCCACTGACGTCGCGTCATACCCCTGTTCGAGGAACAACTCGCACGCGGCCTCGGCGAGCACCTCGCGCGAAGACGCGCGAGGGCGTCCTGGCCGGGGCTCGATCACCATCCACTTACCGTACCGCGCGCACGTTCACGACCAGGAAGGCGTATTGTTGCACTGCATCCAACAATAGGCGAAAGGCGAGCATGCTCGACATCCTCACAGCCGGTCTCGCACCGACGTACGTCCCCTATCCCGACGGCTGGGACCTGCAACGCCGCGTGCATCGCGAAGTCGTCCACGGCACTCGTCCGGACACCCTGATACTGCTCGAGCACGAGGCGGTCTACACCGCGGGCAAGCGCACTGAGCCGCAGGAGCGCCCGCAGGACGGCACCCCGGTGATCGATGTCGACCGCGGGGGGAAGATCACCTGGCATGGTCCGGGCCAGCTCGTCGGTTATCCGATCGTCCGCCTCCCCGAACCCATGGACGTCGTCGCGCATGTGCGTCGGCTGGAGCGCATCCTCATCGATATCCTCACCCCGCTCGGTGTCGACGGATACCAGGTCGAGGGGCGCAGCGGCGTGTGGGTGCGCCGTCCGCTGTCCGAAGACAAGGTCGCGGCGATCGGAGTACGCGTGCAGCAGGGCGTGACGATGCATGGGTTCGCGATCAACTGCGACAACTCTCTCGCGGGATTCCGCGGGATCATCCCCTGCGGCATCACGGATGCCGGCGTCACGACCGTCAGCGAAGTCGTGGGCGTCGACACCTCACCGGGCGACATCGTCGATCAGGTCAGTCGGGCCTTCGCCGCCGAGTACACGGAGGTCGCAGCATGAGCGCCGCGGCGCCCGAGGGACGCAGGCTCCTCCGACTCGAGATCCGCAACGCGGAGACACCGATCGAACGCAAGCCTGAGTGGATCAAGACGAAGGCGAAGATGGGGCCGGAGTACACGGCGCTGCACTCACTCGTCAAAGACGAAGGTCTGCACACCGTGTGTCAGGAAGCCGGCTGCCCGAACATCTTCGAGTGCTGGGAAGACCGGGAGGCGACCTTCCTCATCGGCGGATCGCAGTGCACGAGGCGGTGCGACTTCTGCCAGATCGACACCGGCAAGCCGGCCGACTACGACACGGATGAGCCCCGTCGCGTGGCCGAGAGCGTCACACGCATGGGGCTGAGGTATGCCACCGTCACCAGCGTCGCCCGCGATGACCTCCCCGACACCGGCGCGTGGCTGAACGCCGAGACCGTTCGCCAGATCCACGCACAGAACCCGAACACCGGAGTGGAGCTCCTCGCGAACGACCACAACGGGGATCCGGCGTACCTCGGCCAGATATTCGATGCACGGCCAGAGGTCTTCGCACACAACGTCGAGACGGTACCGCGCATCTTCAAGCGCATTCGACCGGCATTCCGCTACGAACGCTCTCTGGGAGTGCTCACTCAGGCGCGCAACGCCGGTCTCATCACGAAGTCGAACCTGATCCTGGGCATGGGTGAGGAGCCGGAAGAGGTCGTGCAGGCCCTGCAGGACCTGCACGACGCGGGCTGCGACATCATCACGATCACGCAGTATCTTCGTCCGACGCCGCGGCACCTGCCGGTCTCCCGTTGGGTGAAGCCCGCTGAGTTCGTGGAGTTCAAGGAAGAAGCCGAGAAGATCGGATTCCTCGGTGTTCTCGCCGGCCCTCTCGTGAGGTCTTCCTATCGAGCCGGCCGTCTGTGGGCGCAGTCGATGCTGTCGAAGGGCCGCGAGATCCCCGCACACCTGTCACACATCGCCGACAGTGCCGACCTCGGCTTCGCGCAGGCGGTGTGACACCCGGTGTGAGATGAGGACTGGGGTCAGTCGCCGCTCATGACGGACTGCACGGCGCCATCCGATGAGAGATTCACGAGTAGCACGTCGTCCGTGTTGTCGGGGTCCAGCGCGTATTCGAGCACAGCGAACGGCTCTGAGCCGCCGTGCTCGTCCGCAAGGATCGTCATGCTCATCAGACGCATCGAGCGGATGATGTCGACAGCCGGATCCGCGCTCACATCGACGAGCACGTCCTCGAGTTCGTCGCCGTAGGCCTCCTGCTGCTGCAGGATGTACTCGGTCACCTCGCTGGCGCGGTCATCGACCTCGCCGAGCATGCCGCGCCGCGCCGCGCCGTCCACTTCTTCCAACCCGGAGATGAGGGCGGCGGCGATGTCGAGCGCGTCTGCAGAGACGTCGTCCTGATCTGGCGCGGTGAGGTCGACCGTCACCGCCTGGTCGCCCAGTTCCACCGTCTCGGACCAGAAGATCGATCCGTCCGGCCCTGAGGACAGGAGCCCGAAGTAGTCGTGTTCGATCGCCATAACGCTATGAAACCAGTCCGATCACTGACCGACAAGGGATGCCACGAAGACGTGCGGCGTGAACCCGGTGAGGTCGTCGATTCCCTCACCTTGACCGAGCAGTTTGACGGGGATCCCGGTGCGCTCCTGCACGGCGAGCACGAAGCCGCCCTTCGCCGAGCCGTCGAGCTTCGTGAGAACGAGTCCGGTGACGCCTGCGTGCTCGAGGAAGGCCTCGGCCTGCATGACGCCGTTCTGTCCGGTGGTCGCGTCGAGAACGAGCAGGACCTCGCTGATCGGCGCCTGCTTCTCGATCACACGGCGGATCTTCGACAGCTCGTCCATGAGCCCACCCTTGGTGTGCAGGCGTCCTGCCGTGTCGATGATCGCGATCTCGATGCCTTCTCGCTGCGCGTACTCGATGGTCTGATAGGCGACGGATGCCGGATCCTGGCCTTCCTGCTGCGGTCGGACGATCGCCGCTCCCCCGCGATGAGCCCAGGTAGCGAGCTGGTCCACGGCCGCCGCCCGGAACGTGTCGGCTGCGCCCACCACCACACTGCGCTGGTAGCCACGGAGGAACTTCGTGAACTTGCCGATGGTCGTCGTCTTGCCCACCCCGTTCACGCCGACGACGAGCACCACGGCTGGGCGCTCGGTGAGCTTGAGGGTCGTGTCGAATTTCGCGAAATGCTCTTCGAGGGTCTCGCGCAGCATGCGCTGCAGATCCCGTGGATCGGTGGTGCGATAGCGTGCGACCTTCTCGCGCAGCTCATCGACGATCCGCTCAGAGATGTCCGGACCGAAGTCAGCAGTGATCAGCGCGGTCTCCAGGTCTTCCCACGTCGTCTCATCGATCGTGGGCTTGACGAACATGCCGCGCAATGCGCGACCGAGGGACCAGGACTTCTCCGCCATGCGTCCAGCCTACGGTGCCGGTAGCATCGCGGGATGCAGGAGCTCCCAGCCATGCGCCGAGTGTTCATCCATGGTGCCGGCCGGAGCGGCCAGGATGCCTGGCCCCTTTCAGACGGCACCAACGCGGACTTCGTCAGTTTCGCACCGGGCTCGACCATCTCGGAACAGGTCGCGACGCTGATCGCTGCGTACTCCGCCACGCGAGTCCTCCTCCACGCCCATTCGCTCGGCGCTGTACCGGCCGTGCTCGCCGCAGCTTCCGACCGAGTCGATGTCGCAGGTCTGGTACTCGTCGAACCGGCCCTGTACGACATCGCGCGTGGCGAGGCTCCGATCGAGAGGCACATCGCGACAGTGACCGAGGCGCGGGCTCAAGCGGAGATCGGCGACCTTCAGGGTTTCTGGGCGATCTTCCGTCCTCTCATGTTCGACGCACCATTCGATGCGGACCGGTGGGATGCCGAGCGAACGGCTGCTCAGCGGTGGGCCACGAGCAACGTGCCGTGGGGGCATGGGGTCCGCGTTCACATGATGGCCGGCATCCCGACTCTCGTCGTCACGGGAGGGTGGAACGACGAGTACGAGATCATCGCTCGCGAACTGACCCGGAACGGCGCTCGACACGTCGTGTTGGACGGCGCCGCCCACCGACCGCAGGATCTACCGGGCTTCCTGCCCGCCGCCCGCGCTTTCACGCTCAGTCTGACCAGTTGACTCCGCCACCCGCCCGGCCCCGCTGGAAAACGGAGACCATCTGGCGTGTCGTCGGAGAGCCGCACTGAGACACCCCGCCGACACGCCAGTTCGTCTGGGTTTTCCCACGCCGGCGGCGATCGGAAGACGCGGCCGGACTCAGCTCGCAGCGGCAGCCCGGTCGCCCACCCGCTGGCCGACCACTGCCGAGACGCCGTCCTGACGCATCGACACGCCGTACAGCGCATCCGCGATCTCCATGGTGCGCTTCTGGTGGGTGATGACCAGCAGCTGCGAGCTCTCGCGCAGTTGCTCGAACACCGTCAGAAGTCGGCCGAGGTTCGCGTCATCGAGCGCCGCCTCCACCTCGTCGAGAATGTAGAACGGACTCGGCCTGGCCTTGAAGATGGCGACCAGGAGCGCGACGGCGGCGAGAGAGCGCTCGCCACCGGACAACAGCGACAGTCGCTCGATCTTCTTGCCGACCGGCCGCACAGACACCTCGATGCCTGTCGTGAGCATGTTCGCCGGATCTGTGAGCGAGATGCTGCCCGTTCCACCGGGGAACAGCAGGGGAAACACCTCGCCGAATGCGCGCTGGGTGTCCTCGAAGGCACTGGCGAAGATCGTCTGCATCCGTTCGTCGAGGTCCGCGATGATCGTGAGCAGGTCCTGCCGCGTCTGTGTGAGATCTGCGAGCTGCTCCGTGAGGAACGCGTGCCGCTGCTCGAGGGCGGCGAACTCCTCCAGGGCGAGCGGGTTGACGCGGCCCAACTGCGTGAGTTTGCGCTCCGACTCGGCAAGGCGGCGCTCCTGCATACGCCGGTCGTAAGGGATGGCCGTCGGGTCGATGTCGTCGATCGCGTCAGGATCGACTTCGGCGAGCGGATCGCGCGGAACCGGCTGGTCGGGCCCATATTCCGCAACGAGAATATCTTCATCGAGCGCCAGTTCGGATGCCACGCGTTCCAGAAGGCTCGTCAGGTGCAACTTCTTCTCGTGGATCTGGAGTTCGAGCCCATGAACGCTCTCCGTGAGTCCAGCCAGACGCTCGCGCAGCGAGCTCTCCTGCACCCGAAGCGCAGTGAGCTCCTCGTTCTGCGCTGATCTGGCGTTCTCCGCTTCCGTGAGACTGACGCGCGCTTCCGTGACGGAGCGGTCCAGCGAGTCGAGGATGCGCGGAAGCTCGTCGGCGACAGCGGCCGCCGCTTCACGCTGCGCCCGTCGGATCACCGCACGGCGAGCCGCCTCGGCCGCGGCATCCCGTTCCTGCTCGCGCTGACGCTCAAGACTTGCGACGCGGGCCTGTGCTGCACGCACTCGCTCTCGCAGCGTCTCGATCTCCAAGCGCGCGCGGACCTCGCCCTCGCGTGCGCTCTCCAGCGCCTCGAGCAAGCCGTCACGCGCCGACGCATCGAGCACCGGTCGAGGTGTCGCCTCAGCCTGTTCCAGAGCTGCCGTGGCAGCGGCGGATGCCGACTCCGCATCGGCCACCGCTGCCTGAGCCTGTGCGACGCCGGCCTCGAGCCGCTCGCACTCGGCCACCGCCGACTCATGCCGCACAGTGACGCGGTTCAGCTGCTCGGCGTGCGTCGCCAGCGCCGCATCGTGTTCGCGTAATGCTCGCAGGGATTCCCTCGCGTGACGGCGGGTCACCTCCACACGCTCCGACGCGTCTTCACGCGCTTCGCGCAACGAATCCACGATCACGCGCACCTCATCGAGACGCTCCCGCGCGGCATCGCGCTCAGCCGTGAGCTCGAGCCTGGATCGCTCACCGCCCGACCCTGTACGCAAAGTCTGCGCTGTGACCACGTCGCCACCGGTCGTGACGATCGTCACTGCCGTGTCGCCGAGTGCATCCAAGGCAGCACGTCCACGGTGAGCGGCAGCGAGGTCGTCCGCGACGAGCACGTGCGAAAGCACGCCGAGCACGCCGTCCGGTGCTGTGACGACTTCGATCGCCGGTGTCACGCCTTCGATCGAGGGGAGATCGTGGGCCGAACGCAGGGCGTCGGCCAGCACGAAATCGATGATGCCCCGCTGCTGCCGGGCCGATTCCTCGGCCAGCGCGAAGGCCGCAGCAGAGTCGTCGACCAGCACGCCTTCCGCGAGCGGCCCGAGTACGGCGGCTATCGCGGCCTCGTAGCCGGCCGTGACCTGGACTGCATCGCCGACCAGGCCACGGACGCCAGCACCGCCGTTCTTCACGACCTCTGCCGCGCCGCCGGACAGCGACAGGGCGCTGCTCAGCGCCGATGCCTTCGCCGTCAACGACTCTGCCTCGCGCTCCGCGGTGTGCAGCCGTTCCCGCAACCCTTCGAGATCGGTCTCGGCGGCCGTCGCCTCTCGCTGCGCGCTCTCATACGCGGCCGCGTGCTCGGCCGCGGTGCCCTCCGGTGCCTCCGAATCGTCGATCTGCTCCAACGCGTCGGCCGCTTCGCGGCGGCGCTGGTTCGCCGCCTCCAGTGCGGTCTCCTGACGCAGCACAGCAGCTCGGACGGCCGCGAGTGCGGACGCCGCAGCCTCGGCGGTGCCGCGCAAGGCCGTCAACCGCATGTCGTGCTGCGAGACCAGCGCGCTCTGCTCAGCGATGTCGACGTCGAGAGTGTCGAGCTCGGCGCGCGCGTCGACGACCTCTCGGCTGGCAGAAACCGCAGCATCCTGCGCGTCGCCGAGTCCGGCGGAGATCTGAGTGATGTCGTCCTTGGCCTCGTCGATCGTCGCCTGCGTCACCGTCACCGAGGTGACTGCCGCGTCGTCCTCCTCGGAGCCGAGCAGCGCGAGCCGCTGGTTCGCGAGCGTGTAGAGCGAGCGCATGCGCTCCTGCGCCTGCTCGAGACCGAATGTCACACGGCGAGCCTCGTCGACGCCGGCCGAGTTCTGATCCGCTTCGAGCCTCGCGATTCCGGCGCGGACAGTGTCTGCCTGATCCGTCAGCACCAACCGTTCGGTGTGCCGCTCCTGCTCGGTGCGAGTGTGATCAGCGAGAGCCGTGCGCAGGGCGACGACGTCGTCGGCGAAGATGCGCGCCTTGGCATCGCGCACGACGGCCGCGATGGTCTGCGCCTCGCGGGCGATCTCGGCCTGCCTGCCGAGTGGCTTGAGCTGACGTCGTATCTCGCCGGCGAGGTCGCTGAGACGCGTGAGGTTGGTCTCCATGGCGTCGAGCTTGCGGAGGGTCTTCTCCTTACGGCGACGATGCTTGAGGATGCCGGCGGCCTCTTCGATGAATCCGCGACGATCCTCGGGCGAAGCCTGCAGCACGGTGTCGAGGCGCCCCTGCCCGACGATCACGTGCATCTCGCGGCCGAGTCCGGAGTCGCTGAGCAGCTCCTGCACGTCGAGCAGTCGACAGCTGGATCCATTGATCGCATACTCGCTGGAGCCGTTGCGGAACAGTGTGCGGCTGATCGTGACCTCGGCGAACTCGATCGGCAGAGCACCGTCACTGTTGTCGATGGTCAACTGCACCTCAGCGCGACCGAGCGGCCCGCGTGTGGACGTCCCAGCGAAGATGACGTCTTCCATCTTGCCGCCACGCAGCGTCTTCGCACCCTGCTCCCCCATCACCCAGGCGAGTCCGTCGACGACGTTCGACTTGCCTGAGCCGTTCGGACCGACGATGCACGTGACGCCGGGTTCGAAGACGAAGCTCGTGGGCTGCGCGAACGACTTGAAGCCCTTGAGGGTCAGGCTCTTCAAATGCATGCGGGCACCGCTCGTCCGGGGAGAATCACGGCTCAACGCTACCGAAATGACGGCGAGAATCCGGCATCCCGCGCGGCGCACCGATCGATCGGCGCACACCGCGACACGCCGAGCAGACAGGCGATGCTTGACGTCCGCACCGTCGAACCAGTAACTTGTCAAACCGGATCGCTCACGAAAGGAGGACGCTCATGATCACCACGCATAACATTGCAGCCGGCTACACGCTCGGCGCGTCGCGTATCGCGGATCGACTGTCCTCTTCGTTTGATGTGCTCCGCAGCGCGCTCTCGTAGAACCACAGTCTGAGATCTCCGGCCCTCGACGGGCCCTCTCCGCCGGTTCCACCCGCTGACACGTCGGTCAACGCACCGCCGTCGCACATCGGTCGATCATCTCGACCTTTGCCCTCCCTGGCGACGTCTCCCTCCCGAGACCGCTCGCCCCTCGCGCCACCGACGCATCGACGCCGGCGGACCCCCGCAGAAAATCGACAGGAAACGAGAACTCTCGTGAGTAACAACACGCTGCTTCGCAGCACAGCCCACCCACCATGTCCCGATGGCCAGGAGACCCTCGAAGTCACGGTACCGACCGACCGCAACGAGCTCGCCTTCGCGGACCGCCTCTCCCTTCGCCTCGGCCTCTGGCTGCTGCTGAGGACCCAGCGCCCACGCAGGGCACCGGAGCGCACCATGACGAACGACGAAGTCATGCGGATGTTCGAGACGAAGCACGTCACAGAACGTGAGTCTCTTGCGATCCTCGCGTACCAGGTGCAGCGCCACCTGCGCTGATCCCATCCAGCCGCCCAGGAGAACTGAAATGAAGATCAGACTGACCGACACCGCGACGCTGCATCCGCTCGTGCTTCCCGCACGGGCGGACGCAGCGCCGTCTGCCCTGGTCCGTGAATACGCCGAAGTGCGCAACCTCTCGCTTCGCGAGACCACCGGCCGCGCGGACGAAGATCTGGCGCCCGAGTCGCTGCTGCCGACGTTGTTCTCCAACCAGGACATGCACCGACGGCAGTGGTACATCCTCGAGGACGACGAGATGGTCGGCATCGCCGTGCTGAACACGCTGGCAGACGATGCCGGAAGGACCGCCTTCGTCACTGTGAACCTGCTGCGGCGGGTCTGGGGCAGGGGAATCGGCTCCGTCGCACTCGCACACGTCGAGCACGAAGCGCGTGAATCGGGCGTGCAACGCATGCTGGTGTGGAACGAGCATCTCGACGGCGGCGAGGAGAAACTGCCCTCGCCGACCGGATTCGGCGCTGTCCCCCGCGACCACGCCGCACGATTCCTCCTGCGTCACGGCTTCGTGCTGGAGCAGGTCGAACGTGTCAGCACCCTCACCTGGTCGGAGTCTCTGGTGCAGCGCATCCGCAATCTGCGCTCCGACGCCGAACACCGCGCCGCCGGCTACCGCGTCGTCCAGTGGGCGCTGCCGACGCCCGTCGAGCACGTCGAAGGATATGCGTGGATGAAGCAGCACATGTCGACAGACGTCCCGGACGCGAACCTCGAGATGCCTGCGGAGCAGTGGAACGCCGAGCGGGTGGCTCGCCATGACGAACGCTACCTCCAGCGGGGCAACACCGTGCTCGTGACCGCCGCGCAGCACATCGAATCCGGGGAACTCTGTGCTTACAACGAGCTCTCGATCGGCGCAGACGCCGCATCGACCTCGCACCAGGAAGACACCCTGGTGCTGTCGTCTCATCGGGGCAGCCGCCTCGGAATGCTGGTGAAGACCGCAGGTCTGCTCACCTGGCGCGAGCAGCACCCCGATTCACCGGCCGTGATCACGTACAACGCGGAAGAGAACCGCCCCATGCTCGACATCAACGAGGCGATCGGATTCGCCCCTATCGCCTATGAGGGCGCATGGAAGAAGGACCTGGAATGAGCGAGATCATCATCACCGACCTCGTGGTGCCCGAGCGCCTGGACTCCGCGGAGGCCGCCGAGTTCCACGCGATGGTGACGATCGGCAACCGGCAGGCCGAACTGGACGCCGGTATCGACGACCTCTCGGAGACGGCTGAGGAGCTCCTCCCCTCGTGGCACGACCAGACCGATCGGAGCCAGCGCGGCTTCATCGCCCGCAGAGACGGAGAGATCGTCGGCGCTGCGTATCTGTCCACCGCCAACGACGAACGCGCGACGTCTGTGGACATGGGCGTGATGGTGGTGCCTGCGCATTGGGGAGACGGGGTCGAAGAGGCCCTGCTCGAACGGGTCGAGCAGACAGCGCGAGGGCTCGGACGCTCGAGCGTGCAGTCGTGGACGCTGCATCCGGCCAGCTCGAATGAGCGGATGCTGACACCGACCACGGGCTGGGGGCGCGTGAGCACCACGCCACTCAGCGACCTCCTGATCTCGCACGGATACGCGCTGGAGCAGGTGGAGCGCAACAGCATCCTTCCGCTGGATCGACCGCTGACGCTGGTGGAGGAGAAGTTGCGCGCGGCCGTCGCATTCGCCGGAGATGACTACCGCGTCGTGTCGTGGACGTTGCCGACACCGGAACATCTGCGCGTGGGCTACGCCGACGTGATCTCACGGATGGCGACAGACGTCCCGAGCGGCGATCTCGACATCGACGAGGAAGTGTGGGACGCGGATCGCGTCGTCCGCCACGACCGGAACATCGCCGACGGCGGACAGATGCTCTCGGTGGCGGCGGTTGAGCATGCACCCACCGGAAGACTGGTGGCGTTCAATGAGCTGGTGATCGGTGCGGACCGCTCTGGCGTGACGCACCAGTTCGGCACCCTCGTCGTGAAGGAGCACCGTGGGAGACGACTGGGCACGATCGTGAAGTGCGCGAACCTGCTGCGCTGGCGCGAAATCGCTCCTGAATCGCCCAAGGTGTCGACGTTCAACGCCGAGGAGAACCGTCCGATGCTCGACATCAATGAGGCCATCGGATTCGTGCCGGCTTCGTACGCGGGCGGCTGGCAGAAGAAGCTCGCCTGAACGACTCGCCGTTCGGGCGAAGATCATCCTCGCGGTGTATCTTCGCCCGGGCGGCTTCCGTCTGCAGACCGACGACACAGCGGATGCCGACGACGAGGCTGGAGGTATGAACACACCCGTCATCCATGCCCAGTCGCTGACCAAGACGTTCGGCACCACCACGGCTCTGGCCGGCGTCGACCTGATCGTCGGGCGCGGTGAATCCGTGGCCATCATGGGCGCATCCGGCTCGGGAAAGACGACACTCCTGCACGTGCTGGCCGGCATCACCGCACCCGACACCGGCAGTGTGCTCTACACCTCCGCTGCGGGCGCTCCTGTCGACATCACCACGAAGAACGAACGCGAGCGATCACGGCTGCGTCGGGAGTCGTTCGGATTCGTCTTCCAGCAGGGGCTGCTCATCCCCGAGCTCACCGCCGTCGAGAACATCGCACTAGCACTCATGATCAATGGCACGTCCCGTCGTGTCGCGCTCGAACACTCGGCGGGGTGGATGGCGTCACTCGGGCTGGCCGGTATGGAGGAGCGCCGCATCGGAGAACTGTCCGGCGGCCAGGCGCAGCGCGTCGCCATCGCTCGCGCACAGGTCACCGGCGCCGAGCTGGTGTTCGCGGATGAGCCGACCGGCGCGTTGGACTCTCAGACGTCCGGTGAGGTGATGGATGCGCTGCTGTGGTCGACGACCGGTCAGGGCCGAACTCTGCTCGTCGTCACCCACGACAGCGAAGTCGCCGCACGCTGCTCTCGCACCGTGCACGTGCGCGACGGTCACGTCGTGAACACCGAGGTGTCCGCGTGAACGCCCGCGTGCTCGCCCTGCTTCTGCGACCCGCACCTGGACAGGGAGGTGTGCTCGCCCTGCCTGCGATCGCATTCGCGATGGTCACGACGTTGGTTCTCACCGTGATCGGCGGCGCGCAGAAGTTCTGGACTTGGACAGACATGGATGCGGGGCTCTACCAGTCGCTGGCCGCTATGGCGCTCGTGCTTCTGGTCGTTCCGTTGGCCACCCTCGGAGGCGCGGCCGCTCGTCTTTCGGCGAGAAGGCGTGACGAGCGCCTGTCGACGCTGAGACTGTTGGGGGTGTCCCCTGCCGGCGTCACGGGCGCGACAGTGCTCGAGTCGACAGGAGTCGCCGCTGTCGGATCACTCGTCGGCGTGCTCGGGTACCTGGCACTTGTGCCGCTGATCGGTCTCATCTCGTTCCGTGGTGAGATCCTCGGTGCCGGAGCGATCCTGCTGCCTCCGCTCAGCATCCTGGCGGTCATCGGCGGCGTGATCGTGCTCGCCGGTATCAGCGCAGTCGTCGGCCTTCGTCAGGTCGTCATCTCACCGCTCGGCGTGCGGATGCGTACGGCTGTACCGCGCGTGCACTGGGTGCGCGCAGTGCTCGCCGTACTGGTGATCGTCGGCGCATTCGGGTTCGTTCAGGTGTTCCCTGGTACGGCGGGTCTCGTCGTGACGATCACGGTCCTCGCGGGAATGTTCGCCGTGGCACTTGCGGTGCTGAACCTGGTCGGCCCCTGGGCATTGAATCTGCACGCGAAGCGCGGGCTTCGCAGGGCGGACAAGCCGGGGCGACTCCTGTCCGCGCGATTCGTGCTCGATTCGCCCAAGGCCGCATGGCGTCAGGTCAGCGGCATCGCGATGGCGAGCTTCATGGCGGTGTTCGCCGGCACGGCGGTCGCAGTGATGAGCACCATGAGCGCATCGGAATCGGACGAGAATCTGATGCTGGCAGCAGACATCCGCACCGGCTTGATCATCACGCTCGTCGCCTCATTCCTGATCGTCGCCGTCTCCATCGGAGTGAACCAGGCATCAAGCATCCTGGATCAGCGCGAGCTGCATCGCAGTCTGCATTTCCTCGGCGTCCCGCTCGAGACCGTCGACGCCGCACGCACGCGTGCCGTGATGTCGCCGCTGCTGTTCACTGCGCTGGGATCCGCCCTGTGCGCTGCGGTGCTGGTGTTCCCGCTGGTGGGGATGGCAGTGGTCGTCGCACCGTTGTCGCTCGCAACGATCGCCGCAGTGGTCACGTTGGGAATCGCACTCGTCTGGCTGGGTGTCCGCGTGACCCGACCGTTGCTGAGCAGGGCGTTTCAGCCCGCCTGAGCACGCCGCAGATGATCGCCACTGACAGCCGGGATGACGTCGACAGCCCTATGCTGGCGTTGATGCACACCGACATCTCCGGGCAAGGCACGACCGTGCTGTTCTTGCACGGCGGCGGCGTCTCCGGTTGGATGTGGCAACCAGTGCTCGACGGACTGCCGAGAGGTGTCCGTACGATCGTTCCCGATCTGCCTGGACACGGTAGGAGCCAGTCGTCGGAGTACGAGTCTCACGACACCACGATCGCCGAGCTCGTCGTACTCCTCCGAGAGAACACTCCACGAGGCGTTCTGGTCGTCGGATTCTCCCTCGGGGCGCAACTCGCTCTCCGGCTCGCCGCCGAGCAGCCTGAGCTCGTCCGGCATGCGATCCTCGTGAGCGGTGAGGCGAAACCGGCGCCGCTGCAAGGACTGACGTTGTGGCTGCTGCGTGGGGCGTATCCGCTCGCACGACGCGAATGGTTCGCCCGACTGCAGGCCAAGCAGCTCAGCGTGCCGGAAAGCCTGATGAACGAGTATCTGCGCGACAGCCGTGAGATCTCGCGAACCACGCTGCTCGCCAGCGTGGGCGAGAATATCGGGTTCAGGCTGCCGGGCGCATTGCGGGAGTTCAAAGGGGAGACACGCGTCGTGGTGGGCGAGAAGGAACGCCTGCTCATGCGTGAGTCCGCGCAGCTGATTCACGAGTCGTCTCGCAAGAGCCGGCTTCTCGTCGTGACCGGCGCTGCACATGACATCCCCTTCACTCGCCCCGAAGTGCTGGTCGAGATGATCCTCGCGATGGTGGACGTCGACCGCTGACGTCTGGCCGGCTGGTCAGGGCGTATCTCACTCCGCCAGGAATCGCGCGATCGCATCGATGGTCACGGCGTTGTCATGATGCAAGACGGCGCGGATGCCGAGCGCTTGAGCCGCGTGCACGTTCGGCAGGTTGTCATCGATGAACAGCACCTCTCCGGCAGGGGCACCCATCCGGTCGAGCGCCTGTTCGAACGCACGGGCGTCGGGCTTGAGCACACCCTGCTCGTGGCTGTAGCAGATGGGGGCGAAGATCTCGGATAACCCGAAGCGTCGCTCCTCCTCTTCTCGCGCCCCGTCGCCCGAGTTCGAGAGGATCGCCAGGCCGCATCGGCCGTGCAGGGACCTGGCGTGCTCGAGCAGTTCCGTGTTCTCCTCGCCGCAATACGCATCCCACAGCTCGCCCCGCATCGACTCGACGTCCGCATCAGAGAGGTTCAACGCATCGGCGACGCCCCGCCAGTACCGTTCCGCGACGCCCACGTTGACCGTGGTGTCCGGCAGGTCAGCCGCAGCGAGTCGTGCGTCATACTCCGCGGGCAGCAACCCGAATCTGCCGGACCACCTGGCCCGCAGCTCTGTCGGCCAGGAATGATCGTCGACGAGCTCGATGACACCGCCGATGTCGTAGAGGATCCATTTCACCCGTTCACGCTACCTCGTGGGCGTGTCCATTCTGCGCTGCCACCGTTCGTTAGGATGATCTCGATTCCGGGAAAGGGACCTATGACCTCCGCCGTACGCATCCCCGTCACATTCAATGCCCGTGGGCTCGGAGGTATCGTGACCGAGACCGGAGACACCATGGCTCCGGTGCTCTTCCGCTCCGATTCGCTGGCCGAACTCACCGAACAGGGGCTGCGCCGGCTGGCCGAGCTCAGGATCGGAACCGTCGTCGACCTTCGCACAGCGGGTGAACGCGAGCGTGCTGCAGACGTCCTCCCTGCCGACGGCAGCGTCCGTCTGCTCCCGCTTCCGATTCAGGGAGGTGCCATGGACGAGATGGTGCAGAGGCTTCTGCCGTCCGACACCGCACCCGTGGCGTTGACCGCAGCGCAGATCTCCGAGATGGCGGACCAGGTCCCCACCCTCGAAGATCTCTACATCGCGATACTCGAGAGCAGCCCTGCGCAGTTCGCCGCACTCGCACGTGCGGTGATCGAGGCGGCGGACTCCGACCGACCAGGCGTGCTCTTCCACTGCACCGCGGGAAAGGACCGCACCGGACTGGCGGCGGCCCTGCTGCTCCTGACGGCCGGCGTCTCGCGAGCTCACATCGTCGCGGACTACGCGCAGACTCAGGAGAGTCTCGCCGGACCGTTCGCAGAGCATCTGACCGGACTCATCACCGCTCTCGGCATTCCCCTCACACCGCGGCTGGAGACACTCGCGACCCGGTCGCCGGAGAGCGCGATCAACGCTGCACTGGACTGGATCGAAAGTGCGCATGGCAGCGCACTGTCCTATCTCAAGACCGGTGGACTCTCCGACGACGAAGGTCAGCAGTTGCGGCTGGCACTCGTCATCGCCGCCTCTGACACCTCGGGCAGTAGTGGCTCGAGCGATTCATGAAGGCCTCGCGCATGATCGGACCTCCGCATCGCGGGCATGGCTGCCCGCCTCTGCCGTAGGCGTTGAGCGAGTGGGCGAAGTAGCCGGCCTGACCGTTGACATTGACGTACTGCGCGTCGAAGCTCGTTCCGCCTTCAGCCAGCGCCTTCTCCAGCACCAGACGCACCTCTGAGAGAAGCCGGCGCACGGCCTGGGCTGACAGTGCGCGCCCCAGGGACTCCGGATGGATGCGGGCGGCCCACAGCGCCTCGTCCGCGTAGATGTTGCCGACACCGCTGAGCAGCGTCTGATCGAGAAGAATGCGCTTGATCGCGCTCGCGCGGCGTCGCACGGCTGCGATGAACACGGCATCGTCGAAGCCGGGGTCGAGCGGATCTCTGGCGATGTGCTGCACCTGCGAAGGGATCAGGTCCTCCCCGTCTGCGACGAGAGCGTCGACAGCGAGTGAACCGAACGTACGCTGATCGGCGAACACGATGGCGAGTTCGCCATGCCGCGGATGCTGGACGGCGAGGCGGATCCGCTCGTGGCGCTCGGGCGGTGCATCCGGAGCACGCAGCAGAAGCTGCCCACTCATCCCGAGGTGCGCGGTCAATGCCGCCGCGCCACCGGAAAGCGGCAGCCACAGGAACTTTCCACGGCGTGAAGCGCCCGAGACGAGGGCGCCTTCCACTCTCGCGACGAAGTCGACCGCCCCTGCGGGATGACGGGTGAGCGCTCGTTCATCGAACACCGAGGCGCTGACGATCGTCGCGCCGATCACGGCCGGTGCGAGGCCGGCACGCACGACCTCGACTTCGGGGAGCTCAGGCACTCTCGCTGAGGAAGCGCCATGCGCTGAGCGCTGCAGCCATCTCGGCCGTCTTCTTGCTCGTGCCGTCGCCCGTCATGCTCACATCGCCGACTTCCACGGTGGCGGTGAAACGGCGATCGTGATCGGGACCGCTCGACGTCACGGAGTAACTCGGCGGCGGGGAGCCCAGGCGTGCTGCGAGCTCCTGCAGGCTTGTCTTGGGGTCCATCGCGGCCCCGTAGCGCTCCGGGTCGGCCAGCAGCGGCTTCGTCAACCGCAGCACGAGCTCGGTCGCAGCCTCAGGGCCGGCGGAGAGGTACGTGGCGCCGAAGACAGCCTCCATGGTGTCAGCCAGGATGGAGTCCTTGTCACGCCCACCGGTCTGCTCTTCACCGCGTCCGAGCAGAAGATGCTCGCCCAGTCCGATGCCACGAGCGACCTCTGCGAGGGCGACCGTGGAGACGACGCTCGCTCGCCGCTTGGCGAGCTGTCCTTCATCGAGCCCAGGGTGGGTCGTGAACAGCATGACAGTCACAGCCTGCCCGAGCACCGAGTCGCCGAGGAACTCGAGTCGCTCGTTGTGCGGGATGGCCCCGTGCTCGTACGCGTACGAGCGGTGGGTGAGCGCCAACGCAAGCAGCTCAGGGTCGATGTCGACCCTGAGCTTCTCGGCGAGAGGTGCCGTCCCCCCTGGGACCTCTGTCACGATCGCGAGACCGTGGTTCAGACGTCAGCGACCTTGCGGCCCTTGTACTCCATGAACAGCTCGGTGCCCTGCGAGTCGGTGACGACCTTCGCCTGGTGCGGACGGCTGTAGACGGTCTTGCCGTTCTCAACGGTCTTGACGAGCGCGATGGGCGCTGCCTTCCACTGCGCGCGACGCGAGCGGGTGTTGGAACGGGATACCTTGCGCTTCGGGGGGTTACCAGCCATGGCTAACTCTCTTCTGTATTCTCGGGACCGCGGCTGTCTGCCGCGCTCCCCTGGTCTGTGATCTGTTGGAGCGCACTCCACCGAGGATCGATGGGAGCGTCCGGCTCCGCTCCGGTGCTTTCGGTCAGTCGCTCACCCGTGATCGGGTCCAGCCCCGGGCAATCCGGCTGACACACCGGCTGAAATGGAAGCGACAATACGGCCGCTTCCCTGACAAGAGTTTCAAGATCCACGTGGTCGTCTTGAACCTCGAAGTCAGTTTCTTCATCACCAGGATACGCGAAAAGCTCCTGGAACTCGACTTCGACAGGCTCGGCGATGTCTTTCAGGCATCTTCCGCAGACGCCCTTGTACTCGGCATCCACTGTTCCTGAGGCGAGAATGCCCTCGTGGACCGATTCGAGGCGCACCTCGACGTCGAGCTCAGAGCCTGCTTCATAGGAGACGATGCCCTCACCCCACTGCTCTTTCAGAGTGACGGAGAACTGGTGCTCCCGCATCTCGCCGGGGCGTCGGACGATGTCGCGCACGGGCACCACGAATGGGCCGTTGAGTCGGGTCTTCACACTTTCATGCTACCCGGGGATGCTGGGAACGGGGCCGAACGTCACAGGCCCCGGGCGCCGGTGTCGAGGAACGCGGCCACAGCGCGAGGCACGAACGGCGTGATGTCACCGCCCAGACCGGCGACCTGACGAACGAGCGAACTCGAGACCATCGCGTGTGACGGATCCGGCAGCAGGAAGACTGTCTCGATGTCAGCGAGGTGACGGTTGACGATCGCCATCGGCGACTCGTATGCGACGTCGATCTGAGACCGGATGCCCTTCACGAGCACGCCGGCACCGACATCGCGGGCATAATCGACCAGCAGACCCATGCTCCACGATCCGATGACGATGTTGTCACCCATGCCGTCCTCCGCGATGGACTGCTCCAACAGAGAGAGACGCTGTGCGATCGGCAGCATCGCCTCCTTGCCCGGGTTGTGCACGACCAGCACGTGCAGTTCGTCGTACAGCTTCGCCGCCCGACGGATCACATCCAGGTGACCGAGGGTCGGCGGGTCGAATGAACCAGGGACGACGGCGATCCGGCTGCTCATGGCACCAGCCTATGACACCCAGCGATCTCAGTTCTTCGCAAGAGCGGCGCGGTCGTCTTCCGTGACGCGCCGGGCGATGACCTCGCGAAGGCCTGCGTGCCCCGCCAACTGGGGGTCCACCTCGAGAATGCCCTCGGCCAGCTCGCGCGCCCTGGCGATCAGCTTCGAGTCCTTCACGACACGCAGCAGCTTCAGAGACGAACGCACGCCGGACTGGGTCGAGCCGAGCACGTCGCCTTCGCCGCGCAGCTCGAGATCGACCTCGGCCAGGGCGAATCCGTCGAGAGTGGCAGCCACCGCCTCGACGCGCTCGCGCGCCAGCGAGCCTGCCTCCGCTTCAGTGACGAGGAGGCAGAGTCCTGGCACATCACCACGACCGACTCGACCCCGCAACTGGTGCAGCTGTGAGACGCCGAACCGGTCAGCATCGAGCACGATCATCGTCGAGGCATTCGGTACGTCGACACCGACCTCGATGACGGTCGTCGCGATCAGAAGGTCGATCTCCCCCCGTGCGAAGGCCTGCATCACAGCATCCTTCGCCTCCGACGGCATCTTCCCGTGCAGCACAGCGCGCCGGAGCGCGCCGACGGTCGGATGCGTCTGCAGCGCGGTGTCGAGTTGTACGACACCCCAGCGCGGACCGGACGCGCCTTCCTCTGCAGGGACGAGCGCGGCCTCGTCTTCCTCACCGGCCGTCTTCTTCGTCGTATCGATCGCCGCGCACACCGCGAACACCTGGCGCTTCTGCGCGATCTCCTCTGCTGCTCGGTCCCACACGCGGCGGAACCAGTCCGGATGCTCAGCCAACGGCGCGACGAATGATTCGATGCCTGCTCTCCCGGCGGGCATGGTGCGGATGACGGATGTGTCGAGGTCGCCGAACACCGTCATCGCCACTGTGCGGGGAATCGGAGTCGCCGTGAGTACGAGGGCGTGCGGGCTTGAGCCCTTCGCGCGCAGCGCTTCTCGCTGCTCGACGCCGAAACGGTGCTGCTCGTCCACGACGACGAGGCCGAGGTCGGCGAAGGTCGTCTTCTCGCCCAGCAGGGCGTGCGTGCCGACCACTATGAGCGCTTGACCGGCCGCGACCCTCAGCGCGGCTTTACGGCGTGCGGGAGCCGACATCTGCCCGGTCAGCAGCGTCGGCATGAGCAGGGGCGCGAGATCGGGCCCGAGCATCTTCGTGATGGACCGCAGGTGCTGGGATGCGAGTACCTCTGTGGGAGCGATCAGCGCGGCCTGACCACCGGACTCCGCAACCTGCAGCATGGCGCGCAGCGCGACGAGGGTCTTCCCCGAGCCGACCTCACCCTGTACGAGCCGGTTCATCGGCCATGCTCCCGTGAGGTCGCTCGCGATCTGCGCTCCGACAGTCTCCTGATCGGCGGTGAGGGTGTACGGCAGCGACGCATCGAAGCGCTCGAGCAGTCCGCCGGGCTTCGCCGGGCGCGGCGTGGCGTTCAGCGCCCGCACAGCGGCGCGCTGCTGCAACAGCGCGGTCTGCAGCACGAGCGCCTCGTGCATGCGAAGGGTGCGAACGGCAGGGTCCACGTCGTTGCGCGCCTGCGGCCGGTGCAGCTGAACCAGTGCGGTGCGGGCATCGAGCAGCCCTTCACGCACCCGGATCTCATCCGGCAGCGGGTCGGGCACGTCGCCGACGTCGGGCAGAACTCGCTCCACGAGTTCGCGGAACTGCTGACTCGACACCGCTGAGGTCGCCGGATAGATCGGGATCGGTCGATGCGCACGATCGTCAGCGCGCGCCTTTGCGCTCTCTTCGTCGTCGAAGAGCTCGACCTGCGGATGAGCGAACTGGGTGGTCTCGTTGTACATGCCGACCTTGCCGGAGAACACTCCGCGCCTGCCCGGACGCATCTCATTCGCGCGCCACTGCGCCTGCTGGATGTTCTTCGCGAAGAACGTCAGTGAGACTCGACCGTGCTCATCTCCGATGATCACGTCGGTCATGGCCCCGTTGCGGTTTCGCATCGCGCGCGCAGACGAGGAGAGCACCTCGGCGACGATCGTCACCGTCTCTCCGACCGGCAGATCGCGGATGGGCGTGAGCTCCGCCGGATCCGCGTAGCGGCGGGGATAGTGCCCGAGCATCTCTCCGACCGTCGTGATGCCGAATGCTCGCTCGACCTTCTTCGCCGAAGCCGGGCCGATCGCCTCGGCGAGACTCGTGTCGAGGGAGAAGACCATGTCTGAAGTCTAGAGAACGCCGCAGACAGCCATAGGCTGTTCGGGTGACGAGGATCATCGCCGGACACGCACGTGGACTGCGTCTGGACGTGCCAGGCAGCGGCACCCGTCCCACCAGCGATCGCGTGCGCGAGTCCCTGTTCGGGGCGCTGGAGTCATTGGATGCCATCGCCGAGGCCCGCGTGCTCGACCTGTACGCCGGGTCAGGCGCGCTCGGTCTCGAGGCCCTGAGCCGTGGGGCCTCGAGCCTTGAGCTGGTCGAACGTTCGCGTTCCGCAGCCGCAGTGGTCCGTCGCAACGTCGCCTCGATCACCCGAACCCTGAGCGGCCCCACCGCCCGCGTGCATGAGAGCGCGGTCATCGCGTTCCTCAAACGGGCGACCGGCCCGTACGATCTGGTCTTCACCGACCCGCCGTACGACCTCGACGACCGGTCGATGAATGCCGATCTGATCGCGCTGGCTCCGCTGCTGTCAGAGGACGCGGTGGTCGTGATCGAGCGAGCGCGCAGGTCGACCCCGCCCGATGCGGCGGCAGCCGGTCTCGAGGTCTTTCGCGAGAAGTCCTATGGCGACACTGCGATCTGGTGGGCTCAGCCCGCTGCCGAATCCCAGTCACGGTAGGGATCCCAGCCCTCGATCGACACCGGCGCTCCGTCGACCAGCACGCCGTGCTCGCCGCGTTCGCGCACCGCGCCGATGACGCGGAAGCCTGGCGGCAGCACGTCGGCAGGGAACGTGGCGAGCAGCGCATGGTCTTCGCCGCCGCCAAGCGCCCGTTCCGGATTGCCGCCGAGTGCGGCCTTGGAGAGCTCCAGTGTGACATCGGATGCGGTGGCAAGACGTCCGGCATCAAGAGCGAGCCCGTCCGAGATGTCCATCATCGCCGTCGCACCCGCCACGGATGCCATCACTCCCAGACCGATCGGCGGCGCAGGGCGCAGTTGCGCGGACAGAGCCGCGCGCTCGCCGCTCTCGAGTCGAGCGGGGTCGATCGCCACCGGTGCGTCGCCATCGCGGAACCGGCCGAAGAGCACGGCGAGCCCGTGTGCGGCATGCCCGAGCTCACCTGCGACGGCGACGACGTCGCCCGCACGAGCCCCGGACCTCGTCACAGCAGCCCGCCCCTCCAGATCGCCGAGGGCTGTCACGGCGATCGTCAGCACATCTGAGACAGTCAGGTCTCCCCCGACCACCGCGCACCCGGGTGCCAGCGCCTCGCATGCCTCCCGGAACCCGTCGGCGAGCCGCTCGACGAACGACAGTCGGAGATCGCGCGGCACGGCCAGCGCCACGAGCAGTGCGGTCGGGCGCGCACCCATCGCGGCGATATCGGCCAGGTTCACGGCCGCCGACTTCCATCCGAGGTCGTAGCCGCTGGACCACGCCAGTCTGAAGTCCGGCCCGTGCACCAGGGTGTCGGTCGTGGCGACGACCGAACCCGACGGTGCCGCGATCACGGCGGCATCATCGCCCGGGCCGAGGATCGTATGAGAACCATGACCGGTGCGAGCGAGGATGGCCTGCAGGATGGTGCCTTCTGACACGTCGCCCAGGCGCGGGTCATCGTCGGCTGAACGGGAGGGCATGGTGTCAAAGGTAGCCTGGAATCATGTCGCGTCGTCTTGCCATCACCGCCGTCATCCTGCTCGGAACGGCCCTGCTCGGCGGATGCTCGACCACCGTGCACCTCGAACCGGCAGAGGACGCGAACAACCCGCTGTGCGCCGAGGTCTCCGTCGGTCTACAGAACGTCGGGAGCATCGCCGACAAGGATCGCCGTTGGACGGACGCGCAGTCGACGGGCGCGTGGGGCGACCCCGGCGCATCCTCAGCGATCATCCTGCGCTGCGGCGTCGCCGTCCCCGCTCCGACGAGCGAGTTGCAGTGCGTGACGTTCGAGGGCGTGGATTGGCTCGTGGACGCGTCCGAGACGCCGTTCCTGCGGTTGACGACGTACGGTCGGGACCCGGCGGTTCAGTTGTACATCGACACGGGCGCGGTCAGCTCGAACGATGTGATCAGCACTCGCGCTCTGGTCGGCGCCATCACTGCGATCCCGGCCGACGGCAAGTGCACGTCGCCGGATGAGCTCGACGAGGACGCGCAGGAGCTCCTCGACCTGGGCTGAGCGTCAGCGTTGCAGGCCGACTTCGACGAGCTCGGTGATGAGATCGCTGTAGCTCAGTCCCGAGGCGACCCAGCATTTCGGGAACATCGAGATCGGTGTGAATCCCGGCATCGTGTTGAGCTCATTGACGATGAGCGCGCCATCAGAGGTGACGAAGAAGTCCACTCGCGCCAGTCCCTTGCCGTCGACAGCCTCGAATGCGCGCACGGCTGCCTCGCGCAGCCGTGCGATGAGGTCGTCATCGAGGTCTGCCGGGCATACGATGTCGACGCCGTCACCGCCGAGGTACTTGCCCTCGAAATCGTAGAAGCTGCGCGACGTGAGGACGACCTCGCCGGGAAGCGACGCGCGAGCGGGGCCGCCGCCACGACCGGCGAGAACGCCGACTTCGATCTCTCGGCCGTCGATCTTCGACTCGACGAGCACCTTCTCGTCCTCTGCGAAAGCGACGTGCATCGCCTCATCCAGTCCGTCGCCGTCGACGACTCGCGATACCCCGACGCTCGATCCGGCGCTCGCAGGCTTGACGAACACCACGGAGCCGAGAGCAGAGATCTCGTCGCGAAGCCGCGGCGCGTCACTCGCCCACTCAGACCGGCGGACGGTGATCCCGGGCGATACGGCGATACCGGCCGCCGACAGAGCGAGCTTGGTGAAATGCTTGTCCAGGCATATCGCCGAGTCGAGGATCCCGCACCCGGCATACGGCACATCGAGCACATCGAAGAAGCCCTGGATCGCTCCGTCTTCACCGTGCAGCCCGTGCAGCAGAGGCAGCACGACGTCGACCTCACCGAGGCCTGCGATCGACCCGTCGGACCGGGTCACTCGCAGGGTCCGGTCACCACCGGGCTGCGGCCACAGCACGCGGGTGCCGTTGTCCACGACCGTGGGGAGGTGCGCGGCATCCAGCGCGAACTTGTCCGGACGGTCCTCTTCCAGGACGAACGCACCCTCGCGCGTGATCCCCACCGGGATCACGTCGTAACGCTCGCGATCAATCGCGCGCAGCACTCCGCCCGCCGTCGCGGAGCTGATGGAATGCTCGCTGGAACGCCCGCCGAAGAGCACCACGACCGTCTGCTTGTCCATGATTGGTTCTCTCCTCCTGGGGAGTGTCGTCGTCTGTCGTCAGGTGCGGTGCGATGTCACGGGGATTCATCGCCCCGTCCAGCACCATCTTCACCTGCTCGACGATGGGCATGTGCACGTCGGACTCTCGGGCCAGCTGCAGGATCGGCGCGACCGACGCCAGTCCCTCCGCCGTCTGGTTCATCTGCTTCACGACGTCCTGATAGCTGTATCCCTGGCCGAGGAGCCGCCCCGCCGTGTTGTTGCGGCTGAGCGGAGACTGGCAGGTCGCGATCAGGTCGCCGAGACCGGCAAGACCTTGCAGGGTCTCCGGCTGAGCACCGTTCGCCACGGCGAAGTCCGTCATCTCGACCAGACCTCGCGTGATGATCGACGCCTTGGTGTTCTCGCCGTAGCCCACACCGTCGACGATGCCGATCGCGACGGCGATCAGGTTCTTCAGCACGCCGCCGAATTCCGTGCCGATCACATCCGTGTTCACGAACGTTCGGAAATAGGAATTGCGCGCTGCGCGTGCGACCGTCTCCGCCGTCTCCTGGCTGAGGGAGGCGATCACTGCCGCTGTGGGCTGCTCACGGGCGATCTCAAGAGCGAGATTGGGTCCCGATGCGACGGCGATCTGCATCGGGTCGCAGCGAAGCTCCTGTTCGATCACCTGGCTCATCCGAAGGCCGCTGGATCGTTCGACGCCCTTCATCAGGCTGATGACCGGCAGCTCACGGTCCGAGAGCAGCGGACGCAGTGCCTTGAGATTCTCGCGCAGCGACTGGCTCGGAACCGACAGATAGACCTGTTCCGCGCCGTCAAGGGCCGTCGACAGCTCATGCGTGGCCGTTATTGTCCGAGGCAGATTGATGCCCGGGAGGTACTTCGAGTTGCGCTTGCCCTCGGATATCTCGAGCGCCTGCTCCGGCCTGCGAGCCCACATGGTCACCTGGGCGCCGCCGTCTGCGAGGATCTTGCCGAACGTGGTCCCCCAGCTCCCGGAGCCGATGACGGTGACACGCGGCCCGACGGGCGCGGGATTCTTACGAGTCAAGACGTCCCGTCTCCCTCTGGCCGTGCTCGGCCGGGTTCCAGCGAGTCGCCGGTGCCTTCTCTCCGCGGAGCTCTTCGAGCAGTGCGGTGATCGCGTTCATCAGTCGATTGGTGGCCTCGGTCAGCGCCGCCTGCTCACCGGCACGACCGGTCAGGTCGGAGATGTCGACAGGATCGCCGAAGAGCACCTGAACGCGCTTGCGCGGCGGCCAGAGGCTCAGCCTCTTCTGATACCTGCCCATGACATGCTGCGTCCCCCACTGCGCCACAGGGATGAGCGGGATGTCACCGGCCAGCGCCAGACGCACCGCGCCGGATTTTCCGCGCATCGGCCACAGATCCGGGTCGCGCGTGAGCGTTCCCTCCGGATACACGATCACACCGCGCTCGTTCTGCACGAGAGCTCGTGACTGCTCGATGGTCTGCTTGGCCGCCGCGGCAGAAGTGGCTCGAGCGACCGGCACCATCCCGGTCTTACGCATCAGCCAGCCGAGAACCGGCACGCGGAACAGACTCTCCTTCGCCATGAAGCGCGGCGCTCGTCCGAGCCGCCACACGGCGGCGGCCACGATGAGCGGGTCGAACTCGGAATAGTGGTTGGGGGCGAGGACGAACGCGCCCTTGGCCGGCAGCTTCTCCTTGTTCCGGATCTCGATCTTCGCGAGGTATCCGACCGCAGGCACGACGATCGCCGCGAGCGGCCAGAACGGGCTCGGGCGGGACTTCTCGGATGACCGGGAGCCCATCGCTGTCACCGGACGACGTCGAAGTCGGCGCCGAGGGCGTCGAGCTTCGCGAGGAACTTCTCGTAGCCGCGGCTGAGAATATCGACGCCTGACACCTTCGACTCGCCCTCTGCGGTAAGAGCGGCGATCACGTGGCTGTAGCCGCCGCGCAGATCCGGTACCACGATGTCAGCGGCGTGCAGCGGAGTCGATCCGGTGATCACCGCTGCCTGCTCCAGCTCACGGCGCGGAACGCGACGCGGACCGGCCTGCAGGCCATGCGGGTGCACCACGATGTCGGCGCCCATCTTCACGAGCGCATCGGTGAAGCCCATCCGGTTCTCGTACACGGTCTCGTGCACCACCGATCGTCCCTTGGCCTGCGTCAGCGCGACGACCAGGGGCTGCTGCCAGTCCGTCATGAAGCCGGGGTGAACGTCGGTCTCGACGACCACGGGCTTCAACTCGCCGCCGCGACGGAAGAGGATGCCGTCCTCCTTCACGTCGAACCAGCCGCCGGCCTTGCGGAAGACGTTGAGGAAGGTGAGCATCTCCTGCTGCTTCGCTCCTCCGACGAAGATCTCTCCGTCGGTCGCGAGAGCGGCCGACGCCCAGGATGCGGCCTCGTTGCGGTCGAAGATCGAGCGGTGATCGTAACCCCGCAGCGTCTCCACGCCCTCGATGAGGATCACCCGGTTGGGCTCGTAGGAGATGATGGCGCCCATCTTCTGCAGCACCGCGATGAGATCCATGATCTCCGGCTCGATGGCCGCGTTGCGCAGCTCTGTGGTGCCCTCGGCCCGCACTGCGGTCAGCAGCACCTGCTCTGTCGCGCCCACGCTCGGGTACGGAAGGTGGATGTTCGCACCGTGCAGCCGTCCGCCCTGGGTCGACAGGCGGATGCCGCTCGGGAGCTTCTCGACGATCGCACCGAACTTGCGAAGGGCGTCGAGGTGGAAGTCGATCGGGCGGTCGCCGATGCGGCAGCCGCCGAGGTCGGGGATGAACGCCTGACCCAGACGATGCAGCAGCGGACCGCAGAACAGGATCGGGATGCGGGACGCACCTGCGTGGGCGTCGATCTCCTCCATGTGCGCGGATTCCACATCGCTGGGATCGAGCACCAGCGAGCCGACTTCGTCCCCCTCGCTCACGCGCACGCCGTGCACTTCGAGCAGGGATCGCACGACGGCGACATCGCTGATGCCGGGCACGTCGCGCAGGATGCTGGTGTCCTCGCCGAGGAGGGATGCCACCATCGCCTTCGTGGCGAGGTTCTTGGCTCCCTTCACATCGACGCGGCCGCGCAGCGGCCTTCCACCTCGGATAGCCAGCACATCTCCGGTCAAAGCGGGAACTCCCTCCGGAAGGTCAGCGCGCACGGTTGTCGTCATTCGAGGAGCCTCACTTCATGGTCTTGGACGCGGCGTCAGCCGCCGGGGCGGATGCCCCAGGCTCACGGTGTGCTCGATGTCAACGGACAGGGAGCGTACGTGGCCGCCACGACTCGCGGCGGGCCTCGAACTGCGCGATCTTGTCCTCGTTGCGCAGCGTGAGCCCGATGTCATCGAGCCCTTCAAGGAGCCGCCATCTAGTGTAATCGTCGATCTCGATAGCGGCTCGGAGGTCGCCGATAGTGGCGGTGCGCGCCTCGAGGTCGACGGTGATCTCCACCCCCGGATTCGCGTCGATCTCGGCCCAGATCTTCTCGAGATCCGATTCGGAGACAGTCGCGGCGAGCAGCCCCTGCTTGCCGGAGTTGCCGCGGAAGATGTCGCCGAAACGCGTGCTCAGGACCACAGCGAAGCCGAAGTCGCGCAGCGCCCAGACCGCGTGCTCACGACTGGAGCCAGTTCCGAAATCCGGTCCGGTGACCAGCACCGATGCGCCCTGGAAGGCCGGCTGGTTGAGGACGAACTCGGGATCCTGCCGCCACGCATGAAAGAGTGCGTCCTCGAATCCGGTCTTCGTGACCCGCTTCAGGAACACGGCGGGGATGATCTGGTCCGTGTCGACGTTCGAACGCTTCAACGGGGCCGCGATACCGGTGTGGGTGGTGAACTTCTCCATGATCAGGCTCCTACTCGATCGAACTCGGCCGTTGACCCTCTCGAAGTCTCCAGATCGCTCGGGCTCGAGAGCGTGCCGCGCACTGCGGTCGCCGCCGCGACAAGGGGCGAGACGAGATGGGTTCGACCGCCCTTGCCCTGGCGCCCTTCGAAGTTGCGATTCGACGTGGAGGCGCAGCGCTCGCCCGGTGCGAGCTGGTCCGGATTCATGCCGAGACACATCGAGCAGCCCGCGAAACGCCACTCCGCCCCGAATTCCTTGACGATCTGATCGATGCCCTCGGCTTCGGCCTCGAGACGCACGCGAGCGGATCCTGGAACCACCATGACGCGTACGCCGTCTGCCTTCTTCTGCCCCTTGATGACGGAAGCGAACGCGCGCAGGTCTTCGATGCGACTGTTCGTGCAGGAGCCCATGAAGACGGCGTCCACGTGCACGTCCTTCAGCGGTGTGCCCGGCGTGAGATCCATGTACTGCAGTGCACGCTCCGCCGCGACACGCTCGTTCGCGTCCGCGATGTCGGCCGGATCCGGCACCGACGAGGAGAGCGAGCTGCCCTGTCCCGGATTGGTGCCCCATGTCACGAACGGCTCGAGCTCGTTCGCATCGATGAGGACCTCAGCATCGAAGGCAGCGCCGTCGTCGGTGGGCAGTGTGCGCCAGTACGCGACGGCGTCGTCCCAGTCCTTGCCCTGCGGTGCGTGCGGCTTGTCCTTGACGTAGGCGAAGGTGGTCTCGTCCGGTGCGACCATCCCCGCGCGTGCACCGGCCTCGATCGACATGTTGCAGATCGTCATGCGCCCCTCCATCGAGAGGGCGCGGATGGCACTCCCGCGGAACTCGAGCACGTAGCCCTGCCCACCGCCGGTGCCGATCTTCGCTATCACGGCGAGGATGATGTCCTTCGCGCTCACGCCGGGATTGAGTTCACCCTCGACCGTGATGGCCATGGTCTTGAAGGGCTTGAGCGGCAGCGTCTGAGTCGCCATGACGTGCTCGACCTCGCTCGTGCCGATACCGAACGCCATCGCGCCGAAAGCACCGTGCGTCGAGGTATGGGAGTCACCGCACACGACCGTGACTCCGGGCATGGTGAGACCCAGCTGCGGGCCGACCACGTGCACAATGCCCTGCTCCGCGTCGCCGAGGGAGTGGATGCGCACACCGAACTCCTCGGCGTTGCGCCGTAGCGTTTCGATCTGCGTGCGGCTGGTGAGGTCGGCGATCGGCTTGTCGATCTCGAGCGTCGGCGTGTTGTGGTCTTCGGTCGCGATCGTCAGGTCGACCCTGCGCAGCGGACGGCCCTCAGCGCGCAGTCCGTCGAACGCCTGCGGACTCGTCACCTCGTGCACGAGATGCAGGTCGATGTAGATGAGATCCGGTTCGCCGTTCTCGCCCCTGACGACGAGATGGTCATCCCAGACCTTCTCGGCGAGCGTGCGAGGACGCGAAGAAGCAGTGGTGGCAGCTGAGTTCATGTCGGTATCTCCAGAAGTCGGTGGTCGGCCACACTGGACTCCGCGACGAGGAAGGCCTAGATCGAGGTCTCGTCGCGGCTTCTAAGGAGAAGGAACACCCGCCGCATGCCGGTCAGTTTACACCGCAGCGACGGGTGCTCCGCTCGCCGCCGTAACGACGTTACGACGGCACTCTCACTCGCTCAGCGCCGCGCGCTTCTCGCGCGACGACGCGATCAGGCTCGCCACGGTGGCCACGGCCATCGATGCGAAGATCACGCCGAGAGACACCCAGTTGTTGATGTCCGGTGCCCACTCGATGGGATGGCCGCCGTTGATGAACGGCAACTCGTTCTCGTGCATCGCGTGCAGGATGAGCTTCACGCCGATGAAGCCGAGGATGAAGGCGACGCCGTAGTGGAGGTACCTGAGCTTCTCGAGCAGATCACCGAGCAGGAAGTAGAGCTGGCGCAGGCCCATGAGCGCGAACAGGTTCGCGGTGAACACGATGAACGGGTCCTGGGTGACACCGAAGATCGCGGGGATCGAATCGACGGCGAACATCAGGTCTGTCACGCCGAGCGAGACGAACACGATGAGCATCGGCGTCCACATCTTCTTGCCGTTGACGATCGTCCGGATCTTCGAGCCGTCGTAGTCGTCGCTGATGTCGATCCCGCGGCGCAGCATCCGGATGATGAAGTTCTCGGTCTGCTCGTCCTCCTCATGCTTGTCCGGCATGGCCTGGCGGATCGCGGTGAAGACCAGGAATGCGCCGAAGAGGTAGAAGATCGGGCTGAGATGCTCGACCGCCGCACCGACGATGAGGATGAACACCGCTCGCAGGATCAGCGCGATGATGATTCCCACCATCAGTGCCTCCTGCTGATAGCGGCGCGGCACCGAGAACTGCGTCATGATCAGGACGAACACGAACAGGTTGTCGATGGACAGGCTGTACTCCATCGCCCAACCGGTGAGGAAGTCCAGGGAGGTCTTCGCATCGCCGATGAAGAACAGCACGGCGGCGAAGATCAGAGCGAGCGTGACGTAGAACGCGACCCAGAGGCTGGATTCCTTCGTCGAGGGAATGTGCGGGCGCTTCAGGATGAGCAGCAGGTCGGCGATGAGGATCACGGTCAAGACCACGAGTGACGTGATCTCGAACCAGACAGGGATGTTCAAGGGTGCTCAGCACCTTTCGAGAGGGTCGGAAAAGGGCCGAAAGTCTCTCCCCCGCACTGAGTGCGTCACGCGCCCGGAGCAGCACTGTCGATGCTCGTGATGACGATCGCGTGAACTCGGGATACTCCCTCTCGCTGAATCGATGCTACCGGAGCTTTTGAGACGTGGTGAAATAGTCGACGTGAATCCGCCCTCTCAGCCAGAACTGACCGCTCCAGGCACCGCTCCTCTCGAGACCGCACCACGAAATCCGTGGGCACGTTCGATCGGCTCACTGATCTTCGTCAGTCGTTGGTTGCAGGCTCCCCTGTACATCGGACTGATCATCGCCCAGATCGTCTACGTCGTCGTCTTCATGGTGGAGCTGTACCACCTCATCGTCGATGATGTGATCGGCGGCATCACCCACATCAACGAGGCGACGATCATGCTCAGCGTGCTGGGGCTGATCGATGTCGTCATGATCGCCAACCTGCTCATCATGGTGATCATCGGCGGGTACGAGACCTTCGTCTCCCGGATAAACACCGACGGTCACCCGGATCAACCGGAGTGGCTCTCGCACGTCAACGCGAACGTGCTGAAGGTCAAGCTGGCGATGGCGATCATCGGCATCTCCTCGATCCACCTGCTCAAGACCTTCATCGCCGTCGGGAGCATGGACGAGGACGGCGTCCGGTCGGACGAAGTGGACGCGGTTTACACGCCGACCGGAGTGCTCTGGCAGGTCGTGATCCACATGGTGTTCATCGTGTCCGCGCTCGCACTCGCGTGGATAGATCGGATGTCGCAGCAGACTCTCGCCGCCGCGCACGAGCAGCCGCACTGACGAGCGGCGATCGACGCCGTTCGGGACCGATCTGAGACGATTGGGCATCTCCGGACACTTCTGAGATGAGAGACACCGAACGGAGCAGGATGTCTGAACTCGTCGAAGACCAAGAGCGGTCCCAGGACCAGGACTGGGCGGCACGGGCCGCATCGGGTGATGAGAGTGCCTTCCGGGCGCTTTACCGTGCGCATGTCCGCCCCGTCTACTGGATCGCTCACGGCATCCTCGGATCCGCGGTCGACGCCGAGGATGTGACTCAGGAGACATTCGTCGTCGCGTGGCGCAAGCTTCCTGGTCTGCAACTCGTGGGCTCATCGATCCTTCCGTGGTTGGCGACGATCTGCCGTTTCCAGGCGGCGAACCGCCTTCGTCAGCGACGCCGCGATCAGGCGCACACGACGGAGGCCGCAGACGACGAGCTCGCAGGCACGGTGAGCGTCGAGGAACAGGTGATCTCGACAGCGCTGGCCGAGCGGATCACCGCGGAGATCGGCACGTTGAGCGCGCTCGACCAAGAGATCTTCCGACTGTGCGCGACCGAGGGGCACGCCTATCAGGCCGCGGCCGATGAACTCGGGATCAACCACGGAGTCGTTCGAAACCGTCTCTCGCGGGTGCGCACGCAGTTGCGGAGCGCTGTCGAGGAAGAAGTGAGAGACGCATGAACGATCAGACCCCCACCGGCTCCACGGCCGAGCTGCCCGAGCTGTCTCAGGCGAGCGTCGAGCGCATCGAACGAGCGGTGTTCGAGGACATCGCACGGGAACGGACCCCCGCGCAGGTTCCCGCCCCCAAGAAGAGCAGACGGCGCGGCTGGCTGACGGGCATCTCCATCGCCGCCGCTTTCGTCGCCGGCGTCCTCATCACACCGCCGCTGTTGAACACCGTGGGGGTCTCCACCACGGACGGCGGCGGAAGCATCGTCGGCGTGGCGGACTCCTCGAGCAACGATATGGCGGTTGAGGAGAGCACGGATACTTCGTCGTCCGCTATCGCAGGCACGGAGGCTGACAGTGCTGACCGCGAGATCATCGCGACAGCGCACGCGACGGTCCGTGTGGCCGACATCACCTCGGCCGTCGATGCAATCTCCGCGCTCGCCGAGGCGCACGGCGGGTTCGTCGAGAGCACGGATGTCTCCGCCGAGCCGGCGGCCGCGGATACGAGCCTCCCGGCACCGCCTGTGGGCGACTACGGGTGGATCAGCATCCGAGTGCCCTCCGCAGATCTCACCGATGTCATCGACGAACTCGGCGAGACCGGTGTTGTCGTCTCGTCGTCGCTGTCCAAGCAGGACGTCACGTCGACAGCGATCGATCTTCGGGCCCGAGTGGACGCGATGCGTGCGTCCGTCGCGCGTCTCACGGAGCTCATGTCGCAGTCGGGCAGCGTGTCCGAGCTGATCGAAGCGGAGGTCGCTCTGACCGATCGACAAGCCCAACTCGAGTCGTACGAACAGCAGCTCGCCGCGCTGGAAGATCAGGTCGCCATGTCGTCGCTGCAGGTTCAGCTCACCCCGGAGGCCGCGGCGACCACCCCAGAACCTGGTGGCTTCGCATCCGGGCTCCTCGCCGGATGGAACGGTCTCGTCGTGTCCGTGAACGCGCTGGTCGTGACCGTCGGCTTCCTCCTCCCCTGGCTCGTGATCGCCGGTGCCGTCGTACTGGTCATCTGGTTGATCCGTCGCAGACGCCGCGTACCCAAACCGCGGCAGAATCCTTGATTTTCCGGGGTATACAAGAACTCTTGTGAAGATCGTCGACCGCTCGTAGCGTTGACGGCATGGAAGAGATCCAAGCCATCACCGCTGTGCACCACCCGGTACGCCGGCGAATAGTCGACTATCTGGGTCTGTACGGCGCGAGCCAGGTGACGACGCTGGCTCGCGCGCTCGACCAGCAGGTGGGCAGCATCAGCCATCACCTGCGCATGCTGGAGCGCGCAGGAGTCGTGGAGCGCGCCGATGACCCGAACTCCGACAAGCGCACGAGCTGGTGGAAGCCCGCACGCCGCAGCTTCACCTGGTCGGCCGAAGATTTCGGGGACTCGCCTTCCGACGCACTGCTGGCGCGCGAGGCCGAGCGCGTCAACATCGCCACGCAGCTGGACCGGCTGAAAGCCTGGCACAGGAGCAAGCCGCAGCGATCGGATCCTGAGTGGTCACGCGCAGCCTTCAGCACCGACACATTGACCTGGGCGACGGCGGAAGAGCTCACGGCACTCTCCGAGGCTCTTCGCGACACGCTCGATGCCTGGCGTGCCGGCATCGACACGGGCGACGACGCAGTGCGCCGTCCTGTCTTCGTCTTCGCACACGGATTCCCGACGACGCCATGAGCATCGTGGAGCCCACCCTTCTGCGAGAGCCTCCTCGCTTCTCGCGGGACATCTCGGTCCACGCGTGGATCGTCGTCAAGGCGCTGTCGGATGCCGGGGACGCGATCTGGACGATCGCGCTCGCGTGGACCGCCGTGCAGATCACCTCTCCGGCGATCGCGGGCGTCATCGTCGCCGCCGGAACGATTCCGCGCGCGGTGATCCTGCTGTTCGGCGGTGTGCTCGCTGATCGCGCCAACGCACGCCACGTCATGATCGTCTTCAACGCGCTGCGAGTGGGGGTGCTGGTGTTCGTGGCGTTGTGGGTGCTGGCGACCCCGCCCTCGGTGCTCGTGCTGCTGCTCGCGGCCATCGCATTCGGCGTCTGCGACGCGTTCTATGAGCCATCGGCCGCCACGATCGGCAGACAGCTGGTGCGCACCGCGGACCTGCCGTCGTACAGCGCGGTGATGCAGACCGCCACACGGCTCGGCACGATGGGAGGCGCGGCCCTCGGCGGCTTCCTCGTCGCCTACGCGGGACTGAGCGGGAGCGCGTCACTCAACGCGTTGACATTCACGCTGGTGATCGCGTTCATCGCGATCTTCCTTCGTCCGCGCTTCGCTCTGGCTCGAGCCGCACGCGAGTCCGCTCTGCGGGGCATCCAGCGTGGGTTCGCGCATCTGCGGGATGCTCCGACCACGCGAACTCTGGTCTTCGCCCTGTCCGGACTGAATCTCGCCGTCGGCCCGGCCACGGGAATCGGGATCGCGCTGCGCGCCCACGACGAGGGCTGGGGTGCACAGGCAGTGGGGCTGTTCGAGGCGCTGATAGGTCTCGGCGCAGCGCTCGGCGCCGTCTCAGTGGCGCGCTGGCGTCCGAGATACGAGGCTCGCGGCGGGTTCTGGGCGCTGGTGGTGCAGGGCGCCGGGATCGTCCTGATCGGCGTGGGGCCCGCATGGTCGGCCGCGATCGGATGCTTCGTGATCGGCGTGACCGCCGGGTTCGCCTCCGTGCTGCTGGGCGCGACGTTCGCCGCCACGATCGATACCGCGTACCTCGGACGCATGAGTTCGATCACCCGGCTGGGTGACGACGTGTTCATGCCCGTGGCGATGGCGGCCTTCGGTGCACTGGCGTCCGTGACGTCGACATGGGTGCCGTTCGTCGTCTTCGGAGGCGCGCTCATGCTGATGATGTGGTTTCCGCTGCGAAACCGTCAGCTTCGCGAGATGTCGCTTCGGAGCTGACCTGGATTCGGCACAGGTCAAGCCGACACGGTCACGCCGATGCGGCGCCGTTCGATGATGGCGGAGCATCAGGGGACGAGATCGACAGCCCGTCGAGCAGCACCTCTGTCATCCGCATCGCCGGGTCCGCCGCATCGCTGAAGTGAGCGGGAGCGAGTCGGCTGAGCGCGTGAATGAGGTCCTCCGCCCGGACGTCGGCGCGGAGACTGCCCTCCCGTGCACCGGCATCCAGAATTCGCTGAACCATCGGAGCGAGCGTACCGACGAAGTAGTCCGGCAGCGATTGATACGCGGGGTCGCCGGAGTGCAGCGCAGTCGCGAAGCCCCGCTTCGTGGCGACGAAACCGGCGAATCTCGCGGCCCAAAGACGCAGAGCCTCACGCGGCGGGTACTCCGAGACGAGGCGATCCGCTTCAGCTGCCGTCGCATCGACCTCGCGACGGAACACGGCGATGATCAAGTCGGAGCGAAGGGGGTAGTTGCGGTAGATCGTGCCGACTCCTACACCGGCTCGCGCAGCGATGTCGCGCATCGGCGCGTCGACCCCGGATTCGGCGAACGCCGCCTTCGCCGCCTCGAGCACTGACTCCGTGTTGCGCACGGCATCCGCGCGCTTTCGTCTGGGGGCGGCGTCGTTCTGCGTCGGCTTGCTCATTCTCTCTTCTCTCGCGTGACAAACGGAACCGCGTTCCGTATAGTTGCGGACGAGCGTTCCGCTTATGCGAGTCTACTGGGCGCGGAGCTCAGGACCCACCGCTGACCTAAGGAGAAACATGCACTACCGAACACTCGGCCGAACCGGCATCCGCGTCTCGCCGTTCGCCCTCGGGGCGATGATGTTCAGTTCATTCGGAAACGGTGATCAGAACGAGGTCGACCAGATGGTCGCCCGCGCTCTCGACGCCGGTATCAACTTCATCGACACCGCGGACGCGTATGGAGAATCCGAGGAGATGCTCGGCAAGGCTCTGAGGGGGCGCCGAGACGACATCGTTCTCGCGTCGAAGTTCGCGCGCCCGATCGGCGATGACCCGAACCGCCAGGGCGGGTCACGCCGATGGATCACCACGGCGGTCGAGAACTCCCTGCGTCGGCTGAACACGGACCATCTCGATCTCTACCAGATGCATCGCCCCGACCCTGACACGGACATCGAGGAGACCCTCTCCGCGCTCACGGACCTGGTGCGCAGCGGCAAGGTCCGCGCGATCGGCTCCTCCGACATGCCCGCCTCCGACATGGTCGAAGCCCAGTGGGTCGCCGAACGGAGGGGGCTGGAGCGCTTCCGGACCGAGCAGCCGCACTACTCACTGCTGGATCGCTCGATCGAGCGGGAGGTTCTGCCGGTAGCACAGCGCTACGGCATGGGCACAGTGATATGGAGTCCGTTGGCCAGCGGAATGCTCACGGGCCGCGTGCGGCGCGGGCAGGACACCGATCTGCGCCGGACGCGGCTGTTCGCCGCACTTCGCAACGAACGTCGCATCGACGCCGTCGAGACGCTCATCCCGCTCGCCGCCGAGGCAGGGCTGCCACTCACGCACATGGCACTCGCCTTCGTGATCGCGCATCCGGGTGTGACGGCGGCGCTCATCGGCCCACGTACGATGGAACAGCTCGATGACCTTCTCGCCGCTGCCGATGTGCGACTCTCGGACGAGCTGCTCGACCGGATCGACGAGATCGTCCCGCCGGGCACGGGCGTCGGCCGGATGGATCAGGAATACAACACGCCGCCCGTCGAGTCGGCGGTGCTGCGCCGCAGGCTCGTGCAGGACCGGTCAGCCGCGTAGAGGACCTGCGCTGACCATCGGGAAATGCAGAAAGCCCCCGGAAATCCGGGGGCTTTCTGGTGTCGTGTGACCCCAGCGGGATTCGAACCCGCGTTACCGCCGTGAGAGGGCAGCGTACTAGGCCGCTATACGATGGGGCCGTCTTGCGGAGCGTTTCCGTCCCGCGACAACCGTTCAAGTATGCCATGGGATTTCGCACTCCGCAAAATCGGCCAGGGCACGCGAAGATCTCGGGCGCGTCATCACGAAAGCCGCGTTTGCCGCTCAGACGAAGAAGGAGTTGACTCTCCTCATGCGCGTCACAAAGTTCGAACATGCCACTCTCCGCGTCGACATCGGAGGCGATGCTCTGATCATCGATCCGGGCACGTTCACGAGCCCGCTCGACGATCTGTCCGGCCTTGTGGCCGTCGTGATCACGCACGAGCACCCGGACCATTGGACGCCTGAGCACCTCGACCGCATCCTTCGCGCCGCACCAGGGACCCCGGTCTTCGCACCTGCAGGCGTCGCCGCAGCCGCAGCGGATCACGAGATCACGGTGGTCGAGCCCGGTGAGACGGTGAGCGCTGGACGCTTCACGCTGCGATTCTTCGGAGGTGATCACGAGATCATCCACTCCTCGCTGCCGAGGGTTCAGAATGTCGGAGTTCTGATAAACGATGAGCTCTACTACCCCGGCGACTCGTACGCCGTCCCCGAGGGAGTCGAGATCGACGTGCTCGCCGCGCCCCTCGGTGCCCCCTGGCTGAAGATCGGCGAGGCGATGGACTTCGTGCTCGCAGTGAAACCCCGCCGTGCCTTCGGCGTTCACGACATGACGCTGTCCGTCATCGGTCGCGACATGCACCGCGCACGCCTGAAGTGGGCGACCGAGCAGCACGGCGGCGAGTTCTTCCAACTCGACCCCGGCAACTCGCTCGATCTGTGATCGATGCCCACATCGCCCGCAGCTGAGCGAAGCCTCGACGCAGAAGAAGTGCGACTGCTGCTCGCACACGGCGCGCCGCATCTTGTGCACCGCCCGCTGCGGCTGGTCAACGAGGGATGGGACAACGCCACCTGGCGACTCGGCGAAGACCTCGCGGTACGAATCCCGCGTCGCGCACTGGCCGCGCCGCTGATCGAGCACGAGCAGCTCGCACTCCCCATCATCGGTCGGATGCTCGACGCCGTCGGCGTGCGCACCCCTGTCCCGGTTGTCAACGGCAGAGCGACATCCGAATTCCCGTGGTCATGGTCCGTCGTGCCATGGATCCCTGGTGTGCACGCCCTTGAGCTGTCCCGCGCGCACAACACGGTCTGGGCAGTGGAGCTGGCGACAGCCCTTGGCGCACTGCACCGGACCGCGCCGACGGATGCACCGCGCAACCCCGTCAGAGGAATCCCCCTCGTCCAACGCGACGAGAGGCTGCGGGCACTGCTCCCCCATGTGCCGGATGATCTCCGATCGTGCATCGAGAGCGCATGGGTGGCAGGCATCACCGCATCCGCGAGCACCGAACGGGTATGGATCCACGGCGACCTGCACCCCGGCAACATCGTGATCGCAGGCGATCGACTGTCAGCCCTCATCGACTTCGGCGATGTCACCGCCGGCGACCCCGCCTACGATCTCGCGGTCGCATGGATGGCGTTCGATGCGGAAGGGCGAGCCGTCTTCCGACGCGCCACCGCCGACCGTTACGACGACGCGACCTGGATCCGGGCACGCGCATGGGCGGCCTCGGTCGCCGCGATACTGCTGGCCCAGAGCGATGACCGTGACAGCTATCGGGCGCTGGGCCAGAGCACCGCGATGGAGCTTCTCGCCGGAGCTGCTACTGCGCGGCCCGCACCCTGATCTCTCTCGCTAGGTGGTCACGCTGCTCGATCACCAGCCGGCGCAGCGCCGCCGGTGCGGCGGGATTCGCCGCGAGCCAGGTATCCACAGGACCCGTCGAGTCAGACAACGGGAACAGCCCGAGCACGAGACGCCTGGCGAGTTCGATGCTGCGCGATGCCCAGGCGTCGCCGATCCGTTCGAAGTAGGCGCCGTCGAACTGCGCGATCAGATCGCGGCGCGCACCAGCGCGCACGCCGGCGATCGTCGCGTCGAGCTGGTCGTTGCTGAGGGCCTCGTCATGCCACGCCCGCTCCCACGCCGCTGCCCGAACATCTGCTACTGGTCGTGAGGCGTACGCCCTCATGGCCGCGGTGCGTCCGTCAGCGGTGTCGTCGCGCGCGAGCTCGCTCCTGATGGCGTCGTCGGACGCTGCTCCTGTCGTCGCAAGGGCGATGACCAATGACCATCGCAGCTCCGGGTCGACAGGGAGACCCTCCGGCCCGCGCCCGTCGAGGATCGCCTGGACCCGCGCGGTACTCACGCTGCTCAGCGCGGATGCGGCGGCGAACGCGCGCGCCCACGCGAGCTGCGCGTCGCTGCCGGGCGCAGCATCATCCAGAGCCGCTTCGGAGGACCTGAGCCATGTGGCGCGCGCCGCGTCCCGCTGCGCGGCGGGAACGAAGTGCCCGATCGTGTACGCGGCGTTCGCGAGCACCCCGGACAGAAGCCCGATGTTCTCCTCAGCCGGCGCGTGCAGACGGACGATCTCCAGGTAGCGCGCCGCCGACAGCTCGCCGTCTCGCGTGGCATTCCACAGTGACGACCAGACCAGAGCCCTCGGCAGAGGGGCGAGGGTGGAGAGGGCAGAAGTGACGGCGTCCAGCGAGGCGTCGTCGAGCCGTGCCTTCACATAGCTCAGGTCCGAGTCGTTCAGGAGCACGAGATCCGCATGTGGCAGCGACAGCGGAGTCCGCTCTGCCGCGATGTCGAGTTCCCGCTGCTCGCGCAGCACGAGCCGGCCGTCCGAAAGGTCGTACAGCCCGATGCGCAGTCGGTGAGGCCGGGGATCGCTCTGCACCAGTACCCGCTCGCCTGCGGCGTCCGACTCCATCCACAACGTCGAGACGCCGCTCGTCTCCAGCCATGCCTTCGACCACGTCTGCACGTCTCGGCCGGAGACGTGTTCGAGCTCCACGAGCAGATCGTCGAGTGTCGTGTTGCCGTAGGCATGGGCGGCGAAGTATCGACGCGCGCCTTCGAAGAACGGCTCTTCTCCGACGAAAGCGACGAGCTGCTTGAGCACCGACGCACCCTTCGCGTACGTGATGCCGTCGAAGTTGAGCTTGGCCGCTTCGAGATCGGGAATGTCTGCGACGATCGGGTGCGTGGTCGGGAGCTGATCCTGCTGGTAGGCCCACGCCTTGCGGTTGGCGGCGAAACGCTCCCAGGCATCGGTGAATCGAGTGGCAGCCGCAGACGCGTGCGAGCCCATGTAGTCGGCGAACGACTCCTTGAGCCACAGGTCGTCCCACCACCGCATCGTCACCAGGTCGCCGAACCACATGTGCGCCATCTCGTGCAGGATCGTGTTCGCGCGCGCCCCACGCTGAGCGTCGGTGGCTGCCCCTCGGGGGATGTACGCCTCCGTGAAGGTGACCAGCCCCGGATTCTCCATCGCTCCGAGGTTGTACTCCGGAACGAAGATCTGGTCGTACTTGCCCCACGGATACGCGAACGCGAAGGCGTCCGTGAAGAAATCCAGGCCCTGACGGGTGACCTCGATGATCTCGTCGGCCTCGAGGTGTGCCGCCAACGATGCACGGCACAGAATCCCGAGTGCGACCTTCTGCTCTCCACGGACCCACATGCTGTCGACGCGGTGATAGGGCCCCGCGGCCACAGCCGTGATGTAGCTCGAGAGCGGCAGGGTCGGCGCGAACTCGACGGTCTGCACCCCGCTCTGCTCTCGTGCACTCGCCGCGCTCTGGTTCGAAAGCACGTGCCATCCGGCGGGCGCATGAACGACGAACGTGTACGAGGCCTTCATATCCGGCTGCTCGAAGCACGCCATCACCCGACGCGAGTCGGCGGGTTCGTACTGGGTGTAGAGATAGGTCTCGCCGTCGACGGGATCGACGAACCGGTGCAGACCTTCTCCGGACCGACTGTAAAGACCGGTCGCCTCGATCTCGACCGTGTTGCTCCCCGCGAGCCCGGTGACCGCGACACGAGCGCCGTCATACTCGACTGGTGCATCGACGCCGTTCACGGTGACCCGTCTCACCGACTCGCCGATGAAGTCGATCCACGTGGCAGGCGATGTCGCGTCGAACACGAGTGTCGTCGTCGTACGGAAGCCGTGCTGCTCGGGATTCGGGGCGTCCCGCAGGTCGAGCTCGACTCGGATCTCGTGCAGCGTGATGGTCGCGGATCGCGACGCGGTCTCTTGCCTGGTCAGGTTCGCGGAGCTCATATCGTCCATCGTTTCACGGGAAGAGTCCACCCCTGTCAACAAGATGCGCCGATAATGGGCTAGGCTGGAGCGACACATTCACGTTGACTCCCGGAATCTCCGGCTGTTCATCGGCCCGACTGCCTCACTCGCATGGTGGCCACTCGATCATCGTCCTTCACCTACCTCACGCTCCCAGCCAGGAGACGCAGCGAATCCTCGCCGTCGCTCTGAGAGCCCCACAAACTGCCGAGCCGAACATCGTCGAGGCATTACGGGTCGAAGCTCGGCCCACGAACACAAAGGAAACACAGCATGGCCACTGGCACTGTCAAATGGTTCAACTCCGACAAGGGCTACGGCTTCATCGCTCCCGATGACGGATCCGCCGATGTCTTCGCGCACTTCAGCGCGATCCAGGGCAGCGGACACCGCAACCTCGAGGAAGCGCAGAAGGTCGAGTTCGACACGGAGCAGGGTCCCAAGGGCCCCCAGGCGACGAACATCACCGCGCTCTGAATTAGAACACCTGAAGGCCCGATTCCCGCATCGCGGGATCGGGCCTTCTTGCTGCCACCTGCGTCACGGCGAGCACTCGACTTGACGGCCGCACTACTCGCCGCGTACATTACAGAACGGTAACGGTCTCGCCCGAAGGGATCGGCAAGGAGCAGAACGAGCCGTTCTGTATCGGAAGGATCCCCTCACGTCTTCAGCACGATCCGAGCGCGTACCCGATTCCGCCTCGGCAACTCCAGATACCCCGGACGCATCTCGACCGCTGTTGCGGCGTGACCTGCGACGGCCCGCGACCCCGGCAGCAGCGCCGCAGGCGGCGGCGACCCCGGCAGCAGCGCCGCAGGCGGCGGCGACCCCGGCAGCAGCGCCGCAGGCGGCGGCGAGGCCAGCAGCAGCGCCGCAGGCGGCAGCAGCGGAGTCCCCCCGTCGCGCGACCCCGAGCGCGACGACGATGAAACGGCGTCAGGCCCAGCACGCGCGCCGCCCCTGGGCGAAGACCAAAGCATTGGGAGCCGTCCTGTCCGTGGGCGCGATGATCACGGGTGTCGCTCTTCCCGCACTCACCCCGAACGTCGAACCGGTTTCGGCCGCCGCCGGCACTTCGGCGGCGATCCAGGACGCGCAGTCGTACAGCTCCACGGAGGAGATCCGCGCTGAGATCGCCCCTCGCGGCAACTTCTCCGCAACGACGCCGGAAGAGATCGATGAGACCCGTTCCAGGGCGGTCGCCGCTGCACTGGCTGCCGGCATGCCCCTCGGCAGCGCCGTCGAGATCCCCATCGCACATCAGGTCGTCATGCCGATGGCCTCCGGCAGCTACTCGTTCACCGACGGTTTCGGCGCCTCACGACCAGGGCGGTCACACCTCGGACAGGACTTCGCCGCGCCGGTCGGCGCAGCGATCAACGCGGCGATGGACGGCTGCGTCTCGCGCTCCACGGAGAGTTACCAGGGATACGGCGTGACGATCCAGATCGAGAGCGTCATCGACGGTGAAGCCGTCAGCACCGTCTACTCGCACATGAACTACGGCACACGCGCGGTGCAGGTCGGTGACTGCGTCACAGCAGGCCAGTACATCGGCGACGTCGGCTCGACGGGATACGTGTTCGGCTCCTGTCTGCACTTCGAGGTGCACGTGGACAGCGTGCCGGTGAACCCCACACCGTGGCTCAACGAGCACGTCAGCTGACGCCGTCACCGCGACTCAACGCTTGCGCAGCACCTCGAGAACGCATTGCTCCTCGACGGTCAGGTATTTCCGCGGCCTCATGCGCCCCATCGTCCTGCGGACTTCCGGGATGGTGACGCCGTCCTCGAAGGCTGCGAACACCCGCGGATCGATGTACGAGCCTCTGGTCACCGCCGGCGTGTTGCCGAGGCGCTCCGCGACCTGCTCGACGACTTCGCGAACGACCGCAGCATCGCCGTCGGCATCCTCGTGATCGGTCTCTGCCGCGAGCAGAGCAGAGGTGGCGAGCAGCGTGCCGCCCCACGTGCGGAAATCCTTCGCCGAGAACTCTTTACCCATGTGCTTCTTCACGTAGGCGTTCACACGCTTGCTGTCGACGTCGCGGATGACGCCGTCATCATCGAAGAAGCGGAAGATCTCATGCCCCGGCATGTCGTTCAACTGGTCGATGATGCGCGCGATCTGCGGATCGCGGATCGTACGGACGTGGCGCTTTCCGCTCTTGCCGACGAAATCGAACGTGACCTTGCCTGAGGAGACCTGCGTGTGCTTCCGGCGCAGCGTCGTGGCCCCGTAGTGGCTGTGCTTGCGGGCGTACTCGGTGTTGCCGACCCGGAAGAACTCCTGGTCGATGAGCTTGACGATGCACGCGACGACCTTGTCCTCGCTGAGACGACGCCTGCGCAGGTCATGGTCGACCTGCTTGCGCAGATGCGGCAGGCGTTCGGCGAACCGCAGGATGCGAGCGAACTTCTTCTTCTCCTGCCGGCGCCGGTACGCAGGGCTGTAGATGGCCTGGAGTCGACCGGCATCATCGAATCCTCGAGCCAGCACCTTGGCTGACGATGACCGGGCGATTTCGACGTCCGTCCACGCCGGCGGGATCGCGAGCGCCTCTATCCTGGCGATCTCACGCGCGCTCCTGATGCGCCGTCCCGCGTTGCGGTAGACAGTCTCATCGCCATCCCGCTCGCGGGTTATGGGCAGTCGGGACATGGGATCCTCACCGTCGAACGCTGCGTACTCTGATGCGGTCGCGCAGGTGTCGTGAACCAAGAAAACCCCCGCACGAGCGGGGGTTTTTCTGTGGCTGGGGTACCTGGACTCGAACCAAGAACAACGGTACCAGAAACCGCCGTGTTGCCAATTACACCATACCCCAAGGGCGAAACCAGAGCCTCGCACCGAGAGACTACTCTACCCGATATTCGCGGTCCCACCAAAACGCGTGGGCCTGCGCGGCGAGTCTCCGCGGCGCCTGCGCGCAGCGTCTCCGTCGTGCTACGCGCCGAGCACCTGCACCAGCGCGGCCAGTCGTCGCAGCGTCGCTTCTTTGCCGATCAACTCCATCGACTCGAACAACGGCGGCGAGATGCGGCGACCGGTGATCGCGACGCGCGGGGGGCCGTATGCGACTCGAGGTTTGAGTTCGAGTTTCTCGACCAGGGCTGTGGCGAGGGCCTCCTGGATCTTCTCCGGCGTGAAGTCCGTCACAGGCTCGAGAGCCGTGATGCACGCCTCGAGCACCTCTGCGGCGTTCGCGGGAAGCCCCTTGAGCGCGTCGGCGTCATACGAGATCTCGTCGGTGAAGAGGAACCCGAGCATGCCGGGCACCTCGCCGAGAAGCTGCACACGTTCCTGCACCAGCGGAGCCGCCCTGAACGCGAGAACCAACTGCTCGTGAGTGGGCTCATCGAACAGTCCCGCTGCGGCGAGGTACGGGATCGTCCGCTCGGCGAAATCCTTCACATCCAGCATCCGGATATGGTCGCCGTTGATCGATTCGGCCTTCTTCTGGTCGAAGCGCGCGGGATTCGGGTTGACGTTCTCGATGTCGAACGCGGCGATGAACTCGTCGAGCGAGAAGATGTCGCGATCCGGTCCGATCGACCAGCCGAGCAGAGCGAGATAGTTGAGCAGTCCCTCATGGATGAAACCACGCTCGCGATGCAGGAACAGGTCGGCCTGCGGGTCGCGCTTGGAGAGCTTCTTGTTGCCGGTCTCCCCCAGCACCAGCGGCATATGCGCGAAGCGAGGGACGAATGTCGTGACGTCTGCCTCGATCAGGGCGGCGTACAGCGCGAGCTGGCGCGCGGTCGACGGCATCAGGTCTTCGCCGCGCAGCACGTGCGTGATGCCCATCAGCGCGTCGTCCACCGGATTCACGAACGTGTACAGCGGCACGCCGTTCGGGCGCACGACCACGAAATCGGGGAAGGAGCCCGCCGGGAACGTCACCTCGCCGCGGATCAGATCGACATACGTGAGATCTTCATCCGGCACGCGCAGACGCAACGCAGGCTGGCGCCCCTCCGCGCGGAAGGCGGCCTTCTGCTCGTCGGTCAGGTCGCGGTCGAAGTTGTCGTAGCCGAGCTGCTTCGCCCGTCCGTTCGCCTCGTTGCGTGCGTCGATCTCGTCCGCATTCGAGTAGCTCTCATACAGCGCGCCCGACGCGAGGAGCTTGTCGATCACCGTGCGGTAGATGTCGTGCCGTTGCGACTGACGGTACGGCTCGTGCGGCCCGCCGACCTGCACACCCTCGTCCCAGTCGATCTTCAGCCACGTGAGGGCATCGACGAGCTGCTGGAAACTCTCCTCGCTGTCGCGCGCCGCATCGGTGTCTTCGATGCGGAAGATGAGCTTGCCGCCGTTGTGACGCGCATACGCCCAGTTGTAGAGAGCGGTTCGCACCATCCCCACGTGCGGAAGGCCTGTCGGCGAAGGGCAGAAGCGGACGCGGACGTCGGCGCCTGAAGCGGTCGTGGTGAGGGGATGCGGGGTAGCCATATCCCCTCAATCCTACGCGTGCGGGCGACCCGCGCCCGCCTGATCAGCGAGCGGCGCCGACGGCGACGGCAGCCGTGTGCTCGAGCGGCACTCTCCCCGCCACCGCGCGCTCTTCGCACAGTTGCTCGAAGGCCAGGGCGAACCGTGAGCGCTCGCCCTCGTCGAGCGACAGATAGTACGCGCCAGCCGATGCCACTCCGCCTTCTGCTGATCGCCACAGCTCGTCGATCGTCGGCATCCATGTCCAACTGAGTTCGGAGACCTCGACCGCAGCCCACCCGCCTTCTGCGAGCATCCGTGCGAATCCGGCAGTGGTGCGCTCGAAGTCCTTCTCCGGTGCCAGCGCTCGGCTCGTCGGCACCAAAAGCTCGGCGCGCTGACAGACGCCCTGCCAGAACCAGGAGGGCGAGACGACCCAGACGGTGCTGACCATCACTGCATCCGGCGCGGCGACGCGAACGATCTCGCGAGCCGCGGCCCGAGGATCCGGTACGTGGTTGAGGACGAAGTTCGCCGTGACAGCATCGAACTCGGCATCAGCGAACGGCAGAGCAGGCAGTGCGCCGTCGACCACGTCGAGGTGAGGATGCTCTCGTGACGCCACAGCACGCATCGACAGCTCCGGTTCACAACCTGCGACAGACCAGCCGGCCGCGGTCATCCGTGCGGCGAGAGCGCCGGTGCCTGAGCCGACATCGAGCGCTCGACGACCGCGCGCCCGGCCGAGTAGCCGGACGACAGCGTCGTGGGTACCGGCGCAGAGCGAGGCGTACGACGCGGCGTACGCCTCGCCGACACCGTCCCATGCCCTCACACGCGGGTCCGTCCGAGTGGTGCCAGCGCCACGATCACGACGACGAGGACGGATGCCGCGATCCCCAGCCCGGAGTACTGGAAGTTCGACAGCACGACACCGGCGAGGACTGCCCCCGCTGCCGCGGACAGGCTCATGAGCGAGTCGCTGCGTCCCTGGCGCCTGGTGCGAAGCTCGGGTGCGCTCGCCTCGGTGAGCAGCGCCGCGCCGGCCACGGTCGCGGCACTCCAGCCGAGTCCGAGCAGGATCAGCGCGACCATCACGCCCCACGCCTGATCGTTCACGAAGATCGCGAAGACGAGCGCGCCGGCGAGCAGCACCTGCCCGAGCAGCACGACGCGCAATCGGCCCCACCGGTCGGCGAGGATGCCGAAGATCGGCGACAGCCCGTACATTCCGGCGACGTGCAGAGCGATGGTGAAGCCGACCAGCAGTGAGACATCGGCGCTCGTGGCGTGACCGGCATGCATCCCGTGCGCCATGTGCGACAGGTGGATGGGCGTCATCGCCATCACCGAGGCCATGACGACGTGAGAGCCGGCGATCGCGAAGATCGCATAGCGTGCGACGACCGGGCGATCCGGCACGACCAACGGCGTCGACAGCGAGGCAGCGGCATCCTGCGCCAGCCGCTGGGCGGTGAGAAGCGGATCCGGACGCAGTGCGACGAGGTAGAGGATCAACGCGGCTGTCTGAGCGATCAGCGAGAAGAGATACGAGCCGGTCTGGGGCGGCATGCCGATGGCCTGGCCGACGATCTCGCCCGGCCCGAGCAACAGCGGTCCAGACACGCCACCGATCGTCGTGGCCCACACCACCACCGACAGGTCTCGCCCGCGATGCTTCGGAGCCGCGAGGTCTGTTGCGGCGAACCTGGACTGCAGGTTGCCCGCGTTGCCTGCGCCGATCATCAGGATGCCGACCAGCAGCAGCGGGAAGATGCGCAGCGCTGCGGCGAGGATGACGACGCCGATACCGACCAGAGCGAACAGATTGCCGAGGGTCAGAGCGCGCCGTCGTCCGACGCGGCTCGCGAGTCGCGCGAGCGGGATGGCGCACAGCGCGGCGCCGAGCGTGACCGAAGCCGTCGCCAGCCCTGACAGTGCGTCGTCGCCGGACAGGTCGGCCGCGAGCAGGGCGCCGAGGGACACGGTGGCACCGAATGCGATGCCGCCTAGCACCTGGCCGAGCGACAGTACGAGTACAGTGCGCCGCTGGACTGCCGCCTGATCGAGGGCCGGCAGAGTCGTCATGCCACCGGCATCGCGTCGCGCACCGAGTTGCGGAGGATGCCGAGCCCTGAGACCTCGACCTCGACGGTGTCACCGGCGACGAACGGGCCGACACCGGCCGGCGTGCCGGTGAGGATGACATCACCGGGCAACAGCGTGAACACGGCCGAAGCGTACTCGATGATCGCCGGCACCGAGTGGATCATGTCGCTGAGGGGTGCGTGCTGACGGACCTCGCCGTTCACGCGAGTCTCGATCGTGGCATTCGTCTGATCGAAATCGGTCTCGATGACCGGCCCGAGTGGGCAGAACGTGTCGAAGCCCTTGCCTCGAGTCCACTGGCCGTCCCGCTTCTGAAGATCGCGGGCAGTGACGTCGTTGCCGACCGTGTATCCGAACACGTAGTCGAGTGCGTTCTCGGCCTTGACGTTCTTCGCGATGCGGCCGATGACGACCGCGAGCTCACCTTCGTGCTCGGTGCGCTCTGACAGCGTCGGACGCACGATCGTGTCGCCTGGGCCGATCACTGCCGTGTTGGGCTTGAGGAACAGCAGCGGCTCTTCCGGCGCCACTCCCCCCATCTCGGCGGCATGATCGTGATAGTTCTTGCCCACGCAGACCACTTTCGAGCGCGGGATCACCGGGGCGAGCAGAGCGGCATCGGAAAGCGGCACGCGCTCTCCGGTCGTCTCGTAGCCCGCGAACATCGGGTCACCGGCAAGAACCACGAGTTCCTGCTCGTCGACGATGCCGAAGCGGATGGCGTCATTGTGGCTGAACCGAGCGATCTTCACCACTCCAGCCTAGCGACCCCGTCGCTCACCCTCTCCCCTCACCACTCAATGCGCCGAGACCCCACTTTCGTGTCGAGACCCCTGGGTGTTCGCGTCGGGGCTCTGGGGTCTCGGCAACAAGACGGGGTCTCGGCGAAGAATCATCCGGGTGGGCGGATGCCGAATGCGGTCAGCCGTGCGCCGAGAGCGTCGGCACTCCTGATGTGAATGCCGCCCCAGCGGCGAACTCCCCACCCCGTGACGCCGCGCACATCGTCCTCGCGACGCTTCTCCGCCACTACGGCATCAGCAGGCGTCGGCGTTGCGCGCAGCTCCGGTTCGAGATACTTGCCCTCGCCGTCGAACTCCCCGAACATCCGCGACCGGGGGAATCCGAAATCCATGAAGTAGTTGTCGCCCTCCGCCCCGACCACGTGCACCTGCAGATCGACGTCACGGAACCCCAGCCGCGACAGTTGCAGCCGGCTCACGCTCTCGCCGGGCAGTTGCGCGCGACCGTCCGCGAAACCCACCGCCCAGCGCACCTTGCGAACGCCGCGCAGGCCAGGAGCCGCCAATCGCAGCACGTCGTCCCGCCACTGCTCCGCAGCCACGGCATCCTGAGCCTGACCGGATACAGCCACCATTCTGAGCGCCGCGTCCGCTGCGGAGGTCGCCGCTTCCGGGGACATGGTCCGGACCATGTCGAAGACCGTTCTCGCCAACGATGTGCAGCGCAGACCGTGCCGCTCCACGATGTCGTTCTCGGCGACGTCGATGTCATGGCGCGCGATGCCCGCGACCGTGCGGGTATGACGGGTCCCCTGGATGAGGGCGTGAACGATCCCGTCGGGCACGCGGTACAGCGGCAGGCCCCAGAGCACGCCGGCAGACATCTGCATGAACGCCGGAGACTCTCCCGGACTCGATCGCGCGTGGGAGATGACTTGCAGCAGATGCCGCCCCTCCGCCCACAGTTCGCGCCACGAGTCGCCGTCGACGTAGAACCCTCGGTGCACGCGCATGAGGGTTTCCGAGGCGACGAGGGCACGAAGCTGCCTGTCGGTGATTCCGGTGGCGACGAGGGCGTCGCGCGACCTGAGCATCGCGGCGGCATGTTCGAAGGTGATCCGTCTCGGCATCCAGCGATCATGCCCGCTGCCGGCGCCCTGTGCCTTCGATCCTCAGCTCATGTGCGCCCCGCCTGCCTGTGCAGGACGAGTCGACGCCCTCCGATCGACGCTGAGACCCCCGATTACCGGCGAGACCCCGCCGTATTCGCGTGAATGCGGCGGGGTCTCGGCACGAAACTGGGGTCTCGGCGGACTAGAGAAGGAACGAGGGTCAGGCGTCGAGGCGCAGAAGCCAGCCGTGCTTGTCCTCGCGGCGGCCGTACTGGATGTCAGTGAGCTCCTCGCGCAACGACAGTGCGAGCTCTCCGGTGGGCTGGACGTCCTCGAACTCCGCCGTCACCAGCGCTCCGATGGGCGTGACGACCGCAGCCGTGCCGCAGGCGAACACCTCGACGATCTCGCCAGATGCGACACCGTCCCGCCATTCCTTCAGGGACACCGCACGACGCTCGACGGTGTGTCCGCGGTCTTCCGCGAGCTGCAGCAGCGAGTTGCGCGTGATTCCTTCGAGGATGCTGTCTGATTCGGGCGTGACGACTCGTCCGTCCTTGAAGACGAACACGACGTTCATTCCGCCGAGCTCCTCGACGTTGCCATCCTGGTCGAGGAAGACGACCTGGTCGCAGCCCTTGTCGTACGCCTCGGCCTGCGGAAGGAGGCTGGAGGCGTAGTTGCCTCCGGTCTTCGCGGCCCCTGTGCCGCCCCGGCCCGCACGAGCGTGCGTCTCGGACAGCCAGATGCGCACCGGCTTCACACCGCCGGTGAAGTACGAGCCGGCCGGGCTCGCGATCACGTAGTACGCGACCTTCTGGGCCGGGCGCACACCGAGGAACGCCTCTTTCGCGAACATGAACGGGCGTAGGTAGAGGCTCTGGTCCTCCCCGGACGGAACCCATGCCGCGTCGACCGCGACGAGCTCCCGGAGCGACTGGATGAAGTAGTCGGCGGGAAGCTCCGGAAGCGCCATCCGCCGCGCGCTGCGCTGCAGGCGCGCCGCATTCTGGTCGGGACGGAACGTATGGATCGAGCCGTCAGCGTGGCGATAGGCCTTGATGCCTTCGAAGATCTCCTGACCGTAGTGCAGCACTGCGGCCGCCGGGTCGAGCGAGATCGGGCCGTACGGCTGCACGCGAGGGCGGTGCCATCCGCCTCGCGCTGACCAGCAGATGTCGACCATGTGGTCGGTGAACACCGTGCCGAAGCCGGGGTTCGAGAGGGCCTCTTCGCGCTGCGTCGCAGAGCGCGCAGCGAGGTTCTTGGTCACGGAGAACTCGAGCGGAGCGAGTTCGGTCTCGGTCGTTGTCATGTCACATCCTGCGTTCGATGCGGGCGGCGCTCGCGTGATCCAGACTACGCCTGGAGCCCGGCGATGATGGCGTCGCCCGTCTGGCTGGTGGTTCGAGAAGCGTCCCGCTCGGCGATGTCCGCTTCGACCGCGCGGGTGACGCGGATCGATTCCTCCCGAAGCCCGAGGTGATCGAGCAGGAGGGCGATGGACAGGATCGCCGCCGTGGGGTCGGCCTTCTGCTGGCCTGCGATGTCGGGCGCTGAACCATGAACAGGCTCGAACATCGAGGGGAACGTGCCGTCGGGGTTGATGTTGCCCGAAGCGGCGAGGCCGATGCCACCGGTGACGGCGCCTGCCAGATCCGTGAGGATGTCACCGAAGAGGTTGTCGGTGACGATCACGTCGAAACGGGAGGGGTTCGTGACCAGGAAGATCGTTGCCGCGTCGACGTGCAGATAGTCTACGGCCACGGCCGGGTGCTCCTGCGCCACCTCGTTGACGATGCGCTGCCATATCCCGCCGGAATGCACGAGCACATTCGTCTTGTGCACCAGGGTCAGCTTCTGCCGACGACGCTCGGCGAGGTCGAATGCGTAGCGCACGACGCGCTCGACGCCGAAGGCGGTGTTCACGCTCGTCTCATTCGCGATCTCGTGCGGCGTGCCGACGCGGATCGCGCCGCCGTTGCCGACGTATGGTCCTTCGGTGCCCTCACGGACGACGACGAAGTCGACGTCTCCTGGCGCGGAGAGCGGTCCTGGGGCTCCGGCGAAGAGCTTCGACGGACGCAGATTCACGTAGTGATCGAGCGTGAAGCGGAGCTTCAGCAGCAGACCGCGCTCGATGTTCGCGTCCTTCAGCCGAGGGTCGCCTGGTGTCCCGCCGACGGCACCGAGCACGATCGCATCGTTCGCGCTGATCGCGGCGAGGTCAGCATCCGTCAGGGTGTCGCCCGTCTCGAGGAAGCGCGCGGCGCCGAGCGAGAAGTGCGTCTTCTCGAAGGTGACGTCGCTGTCGGCGGTGACCGCATCGAGCACCTTCTCCGCCTCTGCGACGACCTCGGGACCGATGCCGTCACCGGGGATGACGGCCAGCTTCACGACACGCGACATGACACTCCTTGCACCGGGATCGCCCGTGGCGCGACTTCGCTCGGGCACGTACCCACCAGCGTACTGGTCAGTGCGAGCGGGTCGTGCGCAGCGTGACGGCCGCGATGGTGCCGGCAACGACCACGAGGAAAGCGCCGATCAGCGAGGTCACCAGCACTCCGGAATCGAATGCGGATGCCGCGGCCTCCCACAGGGCGGATCCCAGAGGATCGGACAGATCCTGAGCCGCCGTGTACGCACCGGCGAGCGTCTCACGTGCGGCCGCGGAGACATCGGCGGGAACACCATCGGGGATCACGAGGGCTGAACGGTAGAACGCGGTGATGATGCCGCCGAGCACGGCTGTACCCAGCACAGCGCCCAGCTCGTAAGCGGTCTCCGAGACGGCACTCGCCGCCCCCGCCTTCGCAGCGGGGGCACTGGAGAGGATCAGCTCGTTCGAGATGGTCTCGGCCGCACCGATGCCGATGCCCAGCACGACGAAGGCGAGGATCAGCGGGAGGGCGCCGTGCCCGGCGGTGGTGAAGGCGACGAGCAGGTAGCCGACGACCGAGAACGCGAGAGCCGCGGGCACGAGGACGTGAGGGCGGACCCGGCGCGAGATCGGGACGACACTCAGTCCCGCGACGATCACCGCGATCATGCCAGGCACCAGAGCCAGCCCCGCCACCATGGGTGAGAGCCCGAGGATCAGCTGCAGATGCTGCGGTACGAAGTACAGGAACCCGACGAGCGCGACCACACTGAGCAGATTCACCAGGATGGCTCCGGAGAACGACCCGCGACGGAAAAGTGCCATGTCGAGCATCGGGGTCTTCGCGCGCAGCTGCCGGCGCACGAACAGCCAACCCATCGTGATCCCCAGCAGCGCCCAGAGCACCGCGTACACGGTGACGCCGTCGACAGCCACCGCCTTGATCGCATAGACTACCGGGATCATCGTCCCCATCGAGAGCGCGATGCTGATCGGGTCGATCTTTCCCGGCGCCGGATCACGGCTCTCGGGAACGAGCAGCGGCGCAGCGATCAGCAGCGGGATCAGCACCGGCACGGCGATGAGGAACACCGACCCCCACGCGAAGTGCTCGAGCAGGAAGCCTCCGACGATCGGTCCCAGCGCCGAACCGGCGGAGAAGGCGGAGGCCCACACCGCGATCGCCATGCGTCGCTGGTCACGATTCTGGAAGATGGAGCGCAGCAGCGACAGGGTCGATGGCATCAGCATGGCGCCGAAGAAGCCGAGCAGCGCCCGTGCGGCGATCAGAAGGGCTGCCGTGGGCGCGAACGCGGCGAGCACGGACACCGCGGCGAACCCGGTGGAGCCGATGAGCAGCATCCGACGCCGGCCGAACCGATCGCCCAGCGTTCCCATCGTGACGAGAAGACCCGCCAGCACGAGCGGATAGGCGTCGATGATCCACAGCTGCTCCGCGCCGGAAGGCGCGAGCGCGATCGCGATCTCCGGCAGCGCGAAGCTCAGCACGGTGTTGTCGACCGAGACCAGCAGCACCGGCAGCATCAGCACGACGAGCGCCAACCACGCACGCGCCCCGGCCCGTGGAGCGTTGATCCCGCTCGTCTCGACCCCGATCTGGGTCATCGCATCCTCTTTCGTAAGTAAACCGTCCGGATGGTATAGTAACAGACGTGTCCAGACCTCCTCTCGCCCGCGAACGCGTCCTCGACGCCTTCGAAGAGATCCTCATCTCCGCGGGTGAGCGCACCGCGACGCTGGATGCCACAGCGCGAGGCGCCGGGGTCTCCAAGGGCGGCCTGCTCTACCATTTCGCGTCGAAGGACGACCTCGCCGCAGGCATGATCGAGCGGCTGAAGCGTCTCGTCGACGAGGACCTGGCGGACATGAGCCGTGCATCGGACGGGCCGGTGGCGTACTACGTGCGCACCTCCGTCATGGAGAACGAGCCGCTCGACCGCGCTCTGATCGCGGTGTCGCGACTCGCCCAGGGCGGCTCGAGCGCCGCCGGGGACGCACTGCGCGAGACACGCGGCAGCTGGGCTGACGCCATCCGCCCGCACGTGCGCGACCAGGCATCCCTGGACCTCGTACTGCTGGTCGGCGATGGGCTGTACTTCAACAACTCACTGGATGTGAACGGACCCGACCGGCTCGTCCCGCGGGATCAGGAACTGCGCGCCCTCGTCGAACTCGTGGTGCGGGCCACCGCGTGACAACGGACCGCTGACGCACCGATGAGCCGGCGCGATCCCGTCAGACCTCGGAGATCTCGATCGAACGGATCACCTTGGCCTCGATGGCTTCGCCGACCTCTGCCAGCAGCTCCTCCGGGACGCGCGAGTCGACGGTGAGCACGGTGAGTGCCTGTCCACCAGCCTCACGACGCGCCACCTGCATACCGGCGATGTTGATCCCGGCCGCGCCGAACTTCTGACCGTAGACCGCGACGATCCCAGGGCGGTCGGTGTACTGCATCACGATGTGATGTGTCTCGATCGGGACCTCGATGTCGTGGCCGTTGATCCCGACGAGCTTCTGCACCATGCGCGTCCCTGCGAGCGTGCCCGCGACTGTGAGCACAGTTCCGTCGGAGAGCGCACCGCGCAGCGTGGTCAGGTTGCGGTACTCCGGGCTCTCCTTCTCGACGATCAGGCGTGCCTCGATGCCGCGCTGCTCTGCGAACAGCGGTGCGTTCACGTACGAAACGTTCTCGCTCACGACGTTGGAGAGCACGCCCTTGAGCGCTGCAAGACGGTAGACGCTGACGTCGTAGTCGGCCAGTTCGCCGCGCACCTCGATGTCGAGGCTCGTCAGAGCCGACGTGGTCAGGCCGCTGAAGATCTGACCCAGTTTCTCGACCAGCGCGATACCAGGACGCACGAACGGATCGATCACGCCGCCGGCGACGTTGACGGCATCCGGAACCAGATCGCCCTCGAGCGCGAGCTTGACCGAGCGAGCGACCGACACGCCGGCCTTCTCCTGCGCCTCCTCCGTCGAGGCCCCCAGGTGGGGGGTGACGACGACGTTGGGCAGATCCAGCAACTCCCGCGCCGAGCCGCCCTCGGCCGGCGGCTCTGAGGTGAAGACGTCGAGCCCGGCGCCGGCGATCTCGCCCGCGATGAGCGCTTCACGCAGCGCGACCTCGTCGATCAGGCCACCACGGGCGACGTTGACGACGTACGCCGACTTCTTCATGGCCTTGAACTGCTCGGCGCCGATCATCCCCGTCGTCTCAGGCGTCTTCGGCATATGGATGGTGAGGAAATCCACCTCTGACACCAGCTCATCGAGGGTACGCAGTTCTACTCCGAGCTGCTGAGCCCGTGCGCTGGTGACGTAAGGATCGAAGGCGACGATCTTCATGCCGAAACCCTGCATACGGGCGGCGACCAGTGCGCCGATCCGGCCGAGTCCGACGATGCCCAGTGTCTTCTCGAACAGCTCAGTTCCCGTGTACGCGCTGCGCTTCCACTGGCCGCCGGCCAACGACGCGTGCGCGGCCGGCACGTGGCGGGCAAGGCTGAGAATGTGACCGCAGGTGAGCTCGGCAGCGGAGATGATGTTCGAGGTCGGCGCGTTCACGACCATCACGCCCGCCTTGGTGGAGGCCTGGATGTCGACGTTGTCGAGTCCGACTCCGGCGCGTGCGATCACCCTCAGCTTCGGTGCGTGACTCAGCGCCTCCGCGTCGATCTTCGTCGCCGAACGGACGAGCACGGCATCAGCGTCTGCGAGTGAGGAGAACAGCGCGTCTCGATCCGTTCCGTCGACCTGACGGACGTCGAAGTCGGGCCCGAGGGCCTCGATCGTGGCGGGCGAGAGGACTTCGGCAATGAGCACGACGGGCTTCGGCACAGCGGATCCTTCGGGGTGAGCGTGAGTACGCGCGGATGGGATCGATGCGCCGCACACCGTCGGGGCGCGATCGTGTCCACCCTACCGGAGCGCGCATGCCGCTCCGTGACGTGTGACGTCGCGTGCGCGGCCTCACGACTCGTCGCGGCTCAACTCGTCAGGAAGGAACTCGTGAGCATGCTCAGTGCGGCGACGTTCATCCAGAACACCGCCACGAGCGCCAGACCGGCGATCATCGCGACCGTGAGCTCACCCGCACTGCGGTGTCGCCCCAACGCGTAGACGATGACGAACACCAGGACGGGGAACAGCACCGAGAAGATCAACACGAACCACCCGTATGCGTTGATCCCGGCAGGTGCCACTGTGAACAGGTACGACAGAGCGTTCCAGACCGCGTACGCGTAGAAGAGTCCGGCGACACCGACGATGACGCTCTTCCAGAGGCCGAGCGGCTCCTTTGCGGAGAGGGTGTTCTCACTCATGCGCCGACCGCCCCTGTCATCACGAAAGGCCACGGCACGAGCAGCAGGACACCGCCGAGAAGCCCCACCACGCGCATCCAGGACGCCGCTCGCCTGGTCAGCATCCACACCGCACCGAACCACAGGGACGGAGCGAGCGCCGCCGCCCACAGTGCGACCTGGTACATCACATCGGGGATGAGGAACATCGCGCTGCTCTGCAGCGTCAGCCCGCCGATGATCCATCCGACGGTGTACAGCAGGTAGACGCCACCGACGATGCCGAGGAGCAGCAGCATCGGCGTGCTCAGCGGCGGGCGCTCCGCCGAATCGGTCACAGTGTCGTCGTCCTGGAGGCGGCCGACCGTCTCGCTGCGTTTGCCCACAGCGTTCCAGCCCCGCGGCAGTGCCGACTTCTGCTCGGCGTCCGGCGCGGGTTTCTGCGTCGGACGATCGTCATCGCCTTCCCAGGTGAGGGCGTCGTCAGCATCCGATGTCATGACCCCAGCGTAGCGAGGCCTCACGACGCCCGATATGCTCAGGGCGTTCACAGACAGAGGGGAACTCACCGTGGCTGAGCGCAACGAGAAGGCCGCCGCATCGCCGGCGACAGACGCCGAGGGCCCAGCCGCATCCGGGTGGAAGCCGACGCCGGAGTCTAAGAAGAAGGCCACGATGCTGCGGTGGATCGCGGCCGCGCTCTGGTTCGTCGCGATCGCGGCCGAGGCCGTCGCGATCTTCTGGCTTCTTCGTCAGCGCGAATACGTCGGCGAAGACGGCGGACTCGTCCGCAATCCCGACACCGGCCTCCTTGAGGAGCAGAACGTCACGGCGCAGTTCCCGCAGTGGGCGTTCATCGCGCTCATCGTCGCGCTCGTCGTCATCGCGGCGCTGTCGATCACCGGCTCCTTCCTCTGGAAGAAGGCCAACCGCCTCGACCCCGCGAAGAAGTCGGACACGATGCGCTTCTTCGTGCAGAACCAGCTCGGCGCGATCATCGCCGTCGTCGCGTTCCTGCCGCTGATCATCCTCATCTTCCTGAACAAGGACATGGACAAGGGCCAGAAGACGACGGCCGGAATCATCGGCGTCGTCCTCGCCATCGCGGCCGTCGCGCTCGGCATCGATTACAACCCGCCGTCGGTCGAGCAGTACACCGCCGATCAGTCGACCGTCATCCAGCTTCTCGGCCAGGACGAGGTGGTGTGGGTGGACGGAGGAGCCGTGTACCACGTCTGCGACGAGGTGCCCGATATCCAGACCGGCAGCGAGAAGCGCACCGGCACGACCGCCGAGGCGGTCGAGGCGGGCAAGATCCGCCTCACCTTGAAGTTCGCCTCAGAGCTGAACACCTGCGGTCTGGCGGTGCCGGAGAACGCCGATGAGATCGAGGACGCCCTGCGGGCGATTCAGGGCGGCGCCACCGACACGCTGCTGCCTGCCCCGGTCTGGGCGGACCCGGCCGACGCGCCGATCGAGATCGAGGACGCCGAACCCGGCTCCGACACGGAGTAGCCCTACTCCCCCAGGGCGTCGACCAGGCGTTCCTCTGCCGACCCGAGATGCGCAGCCAGCAGCCTCGCCGCATGATCGCCGTTCCCGGCGGACACTGCGGCGAGGATCTCCGCGTGCTGGGCGGCGATGACCTCGGCGTCGAGAAGCCGCCGGCCCTGCACCTGGGCCATGCACAGCCGCACTTCGTCGAGCACGCTGCGGTACATGCGCGACGTGCGCTCGCTGGCGATCCCATCGATGAGCGCCGTGTGGAAGCGCAGATCCGGATCGACCGTCTCCGGGCTCGGCCCCGCCGGCATCCTCAGCAGTTCGGCGTTGGCATCGGATGCCGCTATCGGCACTGTCCTCGTCGCGGCCAGATCGCGCAGTGCGGCACTCTCGAGCCTCGTGCGGGTGCGGTAGACGTCACGAACCATCGCCGCGTCGATCGCCACGACGCGAGCACTCCGGTGCGCGGTGCGCACGAGCAGGCCCGAAGCGACGAGCTGCTCGATCGCTGCTTTCGCGCTCGGCCTGGCAACGCCGAACGACTCCGACACCTTCGCCTCCGTCAGCGGGGCGTCGCCCTCGATCTCACCGGAGAGAATGCCGGCGCGAAGCTGGCGCGTGACGGCGTCGACGATGCCGACGACACCGAGTGAGCGGTCAGCTGAAGTCATGGCATCCAGCCTAAACGAGACTAGACTTCTCGGTATTCTTGTCTGACAACTTTGGGAGATTCGTGTCGACGACACTCGCGCATCCGCTCGACACTGCCTTGCTGGGTGCGGACACGACGCTCAGCTCTCGCTCGATCGATCGCTTCGCTCGCGCACACGATGCGTCTCACTACCTCCTGATCCCGGATGCCGTGCTGACGCCCGTGAACGCCGTCGGCGTCGCAAGCGCCTTCGCCGCGGTGCGTGCGGCTGGACGCACGTTGACCTTCCGGTCCGGAGGCACGAGCCTTTCCGGCCAGGCCGTGTCGGGCGACATCCTGGTGGACACTCGCAGCAGCTTCCGGAGCATCCGGGTCGAAGACGAGGGTCGGATCGTCAGCGTCGAGCCCGGTGCGACCGTGCGCCAGGTGAACACCCGGCTCGCCAGGCACAGGCGCAAGCTCGGCCCTGATCCTGCGAGCGAGATCGCCTGCACGATCGGCGGAGTGATCGCGAACAACTCCAGCGGCATGGCCTGTGGCGTCACGGAGAACTCGTATCAGACGGTCGAATCGCTGCTGCTGGTGCTGCCGAGCGGCACGATCCTCGACACCGGGGCACCCGATGCACTCGACCAGCTGCAGGCCGCGGAACCGGAGATCGCCGACGGCCTCATCGCTCTGCGTGAGCGGCTGCTTGGCTCCCCCGGTGATGTCGAGTTCGTACGACAGCAGTTCTCGATGAAGAACACCATGGGTTACGGGCTCAATGCCCTGCTCGACTTCGACGACCCTGTGCGCATCCTCGAGCACCTCGTGATCGGCTCCGAAGGAACACTGGCGTTCGTCGCAGAGGCACGGTTCCGCACGATCGAGATCCGCCCGCAGGTCGCCACCGGGCTGCTGGTGTTCCATACTCTGGCCGACGCCATGACGGCTCTGCCCGCGCTCGCCGAACACGGTTTCGCGGGGCAGGGACTCGCGACGATCGAGCTGATGGATGCCGCATCCCTCCGCGTCGCCCAGGGGCTCAGCGATGTACCTGCGGCGATCGCGGGAATCGATGTGCACGACCATGCCGCCCTGCTCGTCGAAGTGCACGCATCCGGCATCGACGAACTGATGACAGCGAGCGACGCCGCTCTCGTGCAGTTCGCGGCGCTCCCCCTCGCTGTCGCGCCGGCCCTCACCACGGACGCTGTCGAGCGCGCAGCACTCTGGACAGTCCGCAAGGGCCTCTACACGGCAGTGGCCGGTGCGCGTCCCTCAGGCACGACGGCGCTGCTGGAGGACATCGTCGTTCCGGTCGACCGACTGCTCACGACCTGCGAGCGGCTGATCGAACTGTTCGCGAAACACGGCTACGAAGGTTCGGTGATCTTCGGTCACGCCAAGGACGGCAATGTCCACTTCCTGCTGAACGAGCGTTTCGACGACGACGCGAGCGTCGCCAGATACCGGCGCTTCACGGCTGATCTCGTCGATCTCGTGCTGGCGCAGGGTGGATCGCTGAAAGCCGAGCACGGCACTGGCCGCATCATGGCGCCGTTCGTGAGGCGTCAGTACGGCGACTTCCTCACGGACATCATGTGGGATATTAAGCGCCTGATCGATCCGGACGGCATCCTGAATCCCGGCGTCGTGCTCTCGGACGATGCCGATTCGTATCTGCACGACCTCAAGCGCGTGCCGACCGTCGAGACCGAGGTGGACCGCTGCGTGGAGTGCGGCTACTGCGAGCCGACCTGCCCGAGCAAGGACATCACTCTTACGCCGCGTCAGCGCATCGTGCTGCGTCGCGACATGGCCTGGGCCGAGGAGCAGGGCGATGAAGCGCTGCTCAAAGACCTTCGCTCGGACTACGACTACGAGGGCGTGCAGACCTGCGCTGTCGACGGCATGTGCGCCGTCGCATGCCCGGTGGACATCAACACCGGCGACCTGGTGCGACGCCTGCGCGCCGAGGAGTCGTCGAAGATCGAGGACGGCCTCTGGGATGTCGCGGCGAAGAACTGGGGTGCGGTGACCGGTGTCGGCGGCGTGGCCCTGACCGTGGCCGATGCTCTGCCCGCACCACTGGTGAAGAGCGTCACCCATCTCGGCCGCGCCCTGCTCGGCGCCGAGACGATGCCGCTGTACGACGCGGGTCTCCCCCGCGGTGGCTCCAGGGCACCGAGGCCGAGCACCCCCGCCGACGCGCGCGCCGTGTTCTTCGGAGCCTGCATCGGCACGATGTTCGGCCCTGAGGGAGACGGTCACGGCTCACGTGAAGCGCTGAGAGCACTGCTCGACCGGGCCGGCATCCCCGTCGTGATCCCTGACGACGCCGGAGGGCTGTGCTGCGGGACGCCATGGAAGTCCAAGGGGCACCTGTCCGGCTACGACCGGATGACCCGCCGCGTTCTCGCCTCGCTCTGGGAAGCGAGCAGAGGCGGCGAGTTGCCTGTCGTCTGCGACGCAGCATCGTGCACCGAAGGTCTGCACGTCATGCTGTCGAAATCGCTGGCCGAGTATCCGGAGTACGCCGGGCTGCGGATCGAGGATGCCACGACCTACGTCGCGCGGGAGGTGCTCCCCCGACTCGAAGTCACTCAGAAGCTGGACTCGATCGCCGTGCATCCGACGTGCTCTACGACGGCACTCGGCGCGACCGGCGCCCTCACCGCGCTCGCCTCAGCGGTGGCCGACGAGGTCTACATCCCCGAGGGATGGGGATGCTGCGCCTTCGCCGGCGACCGCGGGATGCTGCATCCGGAGCTCACCGAGAGCGCCACGGCCGTCGAATCCGCTGAAGTGTCCGCAGCGGATGCCGCACGCGGCGGCTTCGACGAATTCGTCTCCGCGAACCGGACGTGCGAGATCGGCATGTCCCGCGCGACCGGCAAGCCCTACCGTCACGTCATCGAGGTGCTGGAAGAGCTCACGCGCCCCTGACTGCGCGCACCGCAGCAGCGACCATCGCCTGTGCGGTGATGTCGAATCCGGTGTCACCTCCGCCTGGTCCGCTCGGCGCCGTGTCCGCTGAGCGGGCGCGCGCGGACAGATGCACAGCGTCGACGCCGGCGCTGACAAGGCTTGGAATGTCTGCCACTCGCACGCCGCCGCCGCACATGATCTGCAATCGCCCTGCCGCGTGACGGGCGAGCGCCGCGAGCACATCCACGCCGTCGATGCTGCGCGCGGCCCCTCCGGAGGTGAGTACGCGATCCACGCCGAGCTCGGCCAGCTCGTCGATGATCGAGGCGGGATCCGCGAGCGTGTCGATCGCGCGGTGGAACACGAACTCGGCACCCTCCGCCGCGTCCTTCCACCGCAGGATCGCGCCACGATCGACCCCTCCGTCACGGCGGAGCGCTCCGACGACGATTCCACCTGCGCCACGGCGCACGCAGTCACGGATGTCAGCGGCGACGAGAGCGATCTCTTCGGTGTCGTACACGAACCCGCCAGGCCGGGGGCGCACGAGCACGGCGACACGTGCGCCACCGCCCGCCGCCTCGCACACGGCGTCGACGGTGCCGCCGGACGGCGTCAGCCCTCCGGTCTCGGCCAGCGCCTGACACAGCTCGACGCGGTCTGCCCCGTTCTCGAAGGCGGTCCGGGCACCGGCGGCATTCTGAACGGCGATCTCGACGGCGGTCACGGGGCAGGGACCGTGAACACCGCTACCGGATGTGAGCGCAACGATTCGGGGATCGTCACGGCTGTGGTGCCGTCCTGGTGCGCCGTCACCTCGGCGGCCGCGCCGTCAGCCCAGCGCCCACCGAGGCCGTTCAGGTCAGCGGGCAACTCCACCTCACCGGCGCGGGGATCCAGCACGTGCACATGCACGCCGGCATCCGACCGGGTGTAACGACGCGGAACCCCGATGTCCTCGCCGAAGCGCCTCCAGGGGCGGGTGCCGTAGACGGCCGCACCGTTGACGCTCAGCCATGAGCCGAGCTCGCGCATCGTGGCGCGCTGCAGCTCGGGGATCGAGCCATCGGCCGCAGGGCCGACGTTGATCAGGAGATTTCCGTTCTTCGAGACGACATCGACCAGCATCCGGATGAGGTCGGGCCCGGAGAGGGTGTGGCTGTCGTCCTCGGCCTGATTGAACCCGAACGAGTATCCCAGCCCTCTGGTCGACTCCCACGGTTCAGGCAGGATCTCGTCCACGTTGGTGTACTCCCTGGTGAGGTAGCCGTGGTACGGCACACCCCAGCGGTCGTTCACGACGCCGTCAGGCTGCCCGTCGAAGTAGCGCGAAAGCAGCGCGGCGACGGCGTGATCCTCGTTTCCCTTGCCGCCGTCCGGCCACTCGATGTCGTTCCACAGCACGTCGGGCGAGAAGCGCTGGATGAGCTCTTCCAACTGCGCCGCCGAATACCGGGCGAATGCGTCGTCGTTGCGCCGGTATCGGAACAGGTCCGTGTCGGACTCGATCGCAGGGAAGTCGCTGACGTGCCAGTCCAGCGCACCGGAGTAGTAGACGCCGAATCGGGCGCCGGCGCGCCTGGTGGCGTCGTGGAACTCCGAGATCAGGTCGCGCCGCGGACCGCGTCTGACCGCATTGAATCCCGTCGTCTTCGTGTCCCAGAGGCAGAACCCCTCGTGGTGCTTGGTCGTGGGGATGATGTACTTCGCACCGGCCCGGACCAGCTCGCCCACGAACGCATCCGCATCGAAGGCCGACGCATCCCAGAGATCGGCGAGATCCTCGTACGATCGCCCTGGGCCGAAGAGCTCCTGGTGACGATTCCACGTCGGACTGCCGGCGATCCGCACGGTGTTGCCGTACCACTCCGCATACTGGTGCCACGCGTAGGAGTCCTCGGTAGGGACACCGCCCTCCGGGTGCGCCACGGCCCAGGCAGGAACCGAGTACAGGCCCCAATGCACGAAGAAGCCGAGCTTCGCATCGCGGAACCACTCCGGCACGGTGTTGGTCGGGTACGTCGGCGCTGTGGAGCCGAAGTCGGGTCCGGTGCGCTTCTCGAAGTTCAGCATGTGTCAGTCAGTCCTCTCCACGACGGCCGACGACCGCAGTGAGTGCCGGGCTTCCGGCGGTGTCGAACGGATAGACCCCGGCGGCGAGATCGTGGTGCCCGAGACGCAGCAGATCCTGATCGACACCGCCGGGCGTGAGCGCCAGCGTCCAACCAGCGGCCAGGTCGTAAAGCTCCGGCTCGAGGTAGCCGATCTTGACGACGACGATGTCGGCGCTCTCGGGGTCCAGTCCCAGCATCCGGAAGTCCTCAAGATGATGGAACGGCTTGCGCCGCTGGGTGATGATCGCGTGGAGCCCGCCGACGGCGATGACCACCTGCGTACCGGCAGCAGGATCGCCGTGCGTGATCGAGAAGACCCGCCCGGTGATGCGCAGCGGCCCCCGTGGACGGTCATCCACTCGGGCGCCGGCCGTGAGAGTGATCGTCGCCCCCACTCCGGCTTCGACGGCGGCGCCGACGGCACCGCTGTCGAAGACGGACGCGACCAGCGTCGTGCGCGTCCCATCCGTGAGCTCCGTCCGCGCGAGCAGTTCGCCGAGGGTCCAGGTCACATCACCGGCTCCGCCGGCGGTCGGATTGTCCCCGGAATCCGAGATCACGTACGGCCGGGCAGCATCCGCGGCGAGGGCTCTGGCCAGCGCGCCGTCCAACGTCGCGGTCTCGGCGACGAAGACGAAGTCCTCACGTGCGTCCCAGAACATCCGCGCCACCCGCTCGGATTCACGGGTGATGGTCTCTCGATCGTCGCCTGTCACGACGACGTACGCCTGGCATCGCGGCTCATCCGCCCAGGCGTAGCCGATCCACACCGACGCGTCCACCACTGCGTCCAGCTTCTCGATCCCGGGTAGCTGCGCATAGATGCCGCGCGCCGGCTCCAGACGCGTGCTGGTCTTCTCGCCGGGCAGCAGAACCGGCACCGGCACCCAGGCCTTCAGCGGACGACGACGCAGCGGATCACCGCCGTGCACGCCGCGAAGGCGCTCGAGAAGGTTGTGGACCGCCCGTTCCTTGGTGTTCAGCCAGTCCTCGTGCGGTGCCATCCGGTAGCACGTGAGCAGGTCGACTTCATCGCGCAGCGTCTCGGAGACGTTGCCGTGCAGATCCATTGACGTGGAGATCAGCGTGTCCGGTCCCAGCGCCGCCCGGACGGCACGCGCGAGATCGCCTTCTGCGTCCACCATTCCGATCACACTCATGGCGCCGTGGATGTCGAAGAAGAAGCCGTCGAACGGTCCTTGTTCGCGGATGCCGTCGATGATGGCATCCTTCATCCGCTGGTAGGTGGCGGCGGCGACCGCACCTCCTGGCAGCGACCGCCCGTGCAGCAGCGGCACCCACTCCGCGGCCTCGCCGAGTTCGCGGCCGGCGTCGAGGAACGGATAGTAGGCACGCAGATCGGCGCCGGTGCGGATGGTGAACGCCTCGTCGCCGGAGACGTGCGGAGAGAAGGTACTCGATTCGATCGAGATGCCGCCTATGCCGATCCTCGGTCTGGGCAGCCCGCCTGGGGCGAGCGGCGTCAGCGGCCCCATCCAGATCTCGCTGGCTTCTGGCAGTACGTTCACAGGGTCGCTCCTTCGAGTTCGCTGGGGTCGTATGCGCCGGCCCTGGCGCCGGAGAATGCTCGACGGGCGGCAGCGGCAGCGCCCAGCGCGACGGCGTCCGATCCCCTCGTCGCGAGAATGATCTCGAGCCGTACGCCCGACACCGGAGAATCCGTAACGAGTGCGGCCTCGATCGCGGGCAGCAGCAGATCCCAGGCGTGGACCACGCCGCCGCCGATGACGGCACGGTCAAGATCCAGGATGCCGGCAGCGCTCGCACAGGCGAGGGCGAGTGCACGGCCGGCGGCGGCGAACACCTCCACGGCGAACGCGTCGCCGGACCTTGCGCGGTCGGCCACCTCCCGCGCGGTGAGCCCTGTCTGGCCGGATCGCTCTGCGTACCGCAGGCCGATGGATGTGCCGGATGCGAGCGTCTCGAGATGGCCGATCTGTCCGCACGTGCAGCGGATGTCGCTGTATCCCGGGGTGTGGCCGATCTCGCCCGCTGCACCGTGCGGGCCGTGGCGAAGCTGACCGTCGAGCACGACGGCGCCGCCGACCCCGGTGCCGAGCATCACGCCGAGAACGTCGTCACCGGATGAGTCGCCGTGATCGAGTTCGCCGAGCAGGAAGGCGTTGACGTCGTTCTCGACGCGCACGGGAGCGCCCAGCCTGGCCGAGAGTTCGTCCGCGAGGGGGAAGCCCGCCCAGTCCGCGAACGTCTCGGACGCCGCACGGATGATCCCGGTCTCGTGGTCGACGACTCCCGCCGCACCGACGCCGACTGCTGACAGTGTGCGCCCGGCATTCGACGCCAGCTCCCGCGCGAGCGTCGCCGCAGCATCCGCCATCGCGCGACCTCCCTCCCTGGCCGGTGCGTCGACGACGCCCCTGGCGAGCACCTCGCCGTGCCTGTCGACCAGTAGTGCGGCGATCTTCGTACCGCCGATGTCGATTCCGACGACGGCATCCTGTATCGGGAACGCGCTTTCGGGCATGGTTCTCCCCTGTACCTGGGCCATGGCCTTCTCAGCGCCCCCCGAGGCCGGCCATGGCGATGCCCTTGACCAGGTGCTTCTGCAGCACGATCACGAGCACCGTCGTCGGGATCATCGAGATGATCGCGGCCGCCATCTGCAGGTCCCAGCGTGTTCCGGTGAGGCCGGCGAAGCTCGCGAGACCCACCGGCAGCGTGCCGAGCGCGTCATAGTCGACCGTCACGATGAGGGGCCACAGGTAGCTGTTCCAGAAGGACAGGAACGTGAAGACGGTGAGCACGGCGACCGCCGACTTGGAAAGCGGAAGGATGATCGTGAGGAACGTGCGGATCGGGCCGGCGCCGTCGATGCGCGCCGCCTCCTCCAACTCGTACGGGATGCCGCGGAAGAACTGACGCATGAGGAAGGTGCCGAAGGCTCCGAACGCGAATGGCAGCACCAAGGCCTGATAGGTGTCCACCCAGTCGAACCACTGCATGACCTGGAACATCGGGATCACGAGGACTTCGGCAGGGACCATCAGCGTGGCGAGGAACAGCACGAAGACCGTGTCACGTCCCTTCCACCGCAGGCGTCCGAACGCGTAGCCGGCGGTCGTCGAGACGATGATCGTGACGAGCGTGCCGAGGATGGCGACGATGAACGAGTTCGCTATGTAAGTGGCGAACGGACCGTACGCGAACACGTCGACGAAGTTGCTCCACTTGATCTCCGAGCCGACCAGCGTCGGAGGCATGGAGAACATCTCGGAGTTCGGCTTGAGAGCCGAGAAGAACGCGTAGATGAGGGGCGCCATGAAGATGAGCGCTACGACGTAGACGCAGACATGCGCGATGACCAGACGGATCTTCGAACCGGTGGTCGTCTCGACGCCGCGCGTGCGAGGCGCAGAAGCAGTCGGGGTCCCGCTCGTATCGACGGGACGGATCAGAGTCTCAGTGCTCATAGTGCACCCACTTCTTCTGTGCGGCGAACTGGAGGCCGGTGATCGCGATGATGATCGCGAACAGGACCCACGCGGCGGCGGCGGCGAGTCCGAGATCGCCGAAGGTGAAGCCTTGCTCCCAGATGTACATCACGAGGGGCTTCGTCGCGTTGCCCGGCCCTCCTCCGGTCAGCATCTGGGGCTGGACGAAGACCTGCAGGGACGTGATCATCGTCATGATCGTGGCGAAGAAGATGGCCGGCGAGATCATCGGGATGATGACGCTCCAGATGCGGCGGAAGCCATGGGCTCCGTCGATGCTGGCGGCCTCGAGCACGCTGTCGGGGAGTTGTTCGAGGGCCGCCGAGAAGATCAGCATGTTGTAGCCGAGGCCCTGCCAGACGCTCATGGCGACGACCATGATCATCGCCCATGAGGGATCGGCGAGGAAGTTCGGCAGTGTGATCCCGAACCAGCTGGTCGAGAGACCGTTGACGAGCCCTTGCGGCTGCAGGATCATCTTCCAGACCAGCACGTTGGCGACCATCGGGGTCACCACTGGGATGAAGAACAGCACCCGAAGGGCACCTCGGCCGCGGATGCGCGGGCCGAGCCCGATCGCGAGGGCGAGCGAGAGCACGATGCTCAGCGGCACGTACAGCAGCGTGTACACCGCGGAGTTGCGCAAAGCAGGCCAGAAGTCAGGGCTGTCGGTGAAGAGCTTGACGTAGTTGTCCACTCCGTTGAATGTGCGGTCGCCGAAGGCCGGCCAGTTGAAGACGCTCATCACGATCGAGAGCCCCACGGGGACGATCGTGAACAGGGCGAGTCCCACCAGGGCCGGGGTTGCGAACCCCAGCGCCTGGCGAGACTCCACCTTCGCGAGCGAACTCCGACGTCGTGTCGTGCTCGTCATCGTTCTTCTTTCGTGCTCACTGCGTGGTCAGAGACTGACGTTCAGGCTCAGTTGCCGAACTGGGACTGCGCGTCGCCGAGGAGCTGTTCCATCTCGAGGTCGCCGTTGTACACGCTGACGAGGTTGGGCTGGATGTAGCTGTCGAGCTTCGCCCAGTTCTCGGTCATGTAGAGCGGCACGGTGTTCGAGAAGGCGTCTTCGAAGACGGCCTGCACCTGATCGCGGTACTGCTCATCGATCGATTCGAAGTACAGCGGCTGGGAGGAGACGCGCGCGGGGTACGACCGCCCGGATGAGGCGATGTAGTCCTGAGCGTCAGTGCCCAGCAGAGAGCCCATGACCTTCAGCGCTGCCTCCGGGTTCTCACAGTCCTTCGAGATTCCGAATCCCGATCCCAGGACCGGGCTGCTGCTGCCGTTCGCGCCGGCGGGCAGCGGCGCCATACCGGCGGTGAAGCCGGCGTCGTTGTTCAGGTACGTGACCGCGTTCCAGGTGCCGTCCACCGCCATCGCCGCGTTTCCGCCGGAGTACTGGCCTTCGCCCCAGCCCGTGTCGGACGCGGAGGCCACGGGAGCAGCGACCTTCAGGTCGTTGACAAGACCCGCGTACCAGTCCGCCGCCTCTACGAAGTCGGAGGAGTCGATCTCGAGGTCGCCCTGCTCAGTGGCCGGCTGCGTGCCGGAGTAGGTCATCGGCATCGACATCCACTGGTATCCGCCCATGCCCATGGCGAAGCCGTACTTGCCGTCGACCGTGGCGTCGGCCGCGATCTGCTCGAAGTCATCGACGGTCCAGCCGATCTCCGGGGTCGCAGCGCCGGCGGCATCCAACATGTCCTGGTTGTAGAAGACGAGCATCGCGGAGACGTCGAACGGCATTCCGTAGAGCTTGCCGCCGAAGCTGAGGATGCCGTCGGACCCGGCGGTGAAGTCGGCCTTGTCCAGTCCGGCGGTCTTCAGGTCCTCGTCCGAGAGCTCGCGGAATCCCGCGGTGTAGCCGCCGAGCTGCGCGCCGCTCATTCCGGTGACGCAGGCCATGTTGCCCGAAGCCATGTTCGTCGTCAGCTTCGTGAAGAAGTCGCTCCACGGCGCCGTCTGCAGCTTGATCTCGATGTCCGGGTTCTGCTCCTGAGCGAAGGCGATCTGCGCCTCGAGCGCCTCGGTGTCCGACTCGCTGCCCGACCACATGTCGACGACGATCGTGTCGCCGTCTCCGCCGCCCTCCCCGCCTCCGGTGCTGGCACATCCCGTCATCGCAACGGCGAAACCCGTGACCGCGGCCACAGCGCCAACGCGCATCTTCTTCATTGAATGTCTCCTTGGGACTCAGACAGGTTCTTTCGACCATCGAACGAACCTAGTAGGATTTCGTATAAAGTCACCGTGTCATGATCCTGGGCCTGCCGCAAGCTGGACATCGGATGTTTATGGATCGGTGATACTTCGTAACATGGGTGAAACTTCACTCCGACTTCAATGCGCGCCCCGACGACCGGAGACCCCGTGACGCAGCACCAGCCCCGTACACCGGACGATGTTCACACTCGACAGATCCTCGACCTCGTCACGCGCGGGCACGCGCGATCCCGCAGTGAACTCGCGTCCCAGCTGGGCATAGCGGCGTCCACGGTCGGCCTGCGCGTGCAATCCCTGCTCGACGCCGGACTGCTCCAGGAAGACGGCGTGGGCACGTCTCGCGGCGGTCGGCGGCCTCGGGTCCTTCGACCGGCGTCGGATGGAGGCTCGGTTCTGACCCTGGATCTCGGCGGGCGCCACGCCCGTATCGGCAAGCACGACCTCAGCGGCGCCCTGCTCGATGTCGACAGCGTCGAGGTCGACCTGTCCGCCGGGCCCGTTCCGACGATCGCAGCCGTCTGCGCCGTTTTCGATGAGCTCACCCAGGGCGACTCCTCACCCGTCCGCGCGATCGGCGTCAGCCTTCCCGGTCCGGTCAACGTCGAGACCGGAGCGGTGGATCAGCCCTCGAGGATGCCCGGCTGGCCGGGGTTCCGCGTCGGAGACCACATCCGATCCCGCTTCAGCGGCGCCACCGTCACGGTGGACAACGACGCGAATCTCGCCGCGCTCGGCGAACACCGCGCACAGTTCGGCCTGTCCAAGCACAGCATCACGGTGAAGGCCGGCACCGCCATCGGCAGCGGCATCATCGTCGACGGTCACATCCATCGCGGCGCGTCGTCCGCGGCCGGCGACATCACGCACACCCAGATCGACGGCAGCGGAGACATCCCGTGCTCCTGCGGGAACACCGGCTGCCTGGAGACTGTCGCGAGCGGCGCGAGTCTCGTGCGGCAGATGCATGAGATCGGACGAGCAGACGTCCAGGTCGTCGACGACGTGCTCGCGCTCGCCCGCGACGCCGACCCTGTGGCGACGACGCTGGTGCGCACTGCAGGCACCCACCTCGGTCAGGCACTCTCCGGAGTCGTGAACTTCTTCAATCCGCACGCCGTGTTCCTGACCGGCGCGATGAGCGCCTCGGAGCCCTTTCTGGCTGCCGTGCGCAGTCGCGTGTACGAGGCGTGCCACCCGCTGGCCACGCAGAATCTGCGGATCGAAGCGGCGATGACCGGCGCCGATGCGATCCTGCACGGCGCCGCGCGTCAGGCCTTGGACGGGCTTCGACTGCCAGGGTCGGTGTCCTGACACTCAGACCCGCAACGATCAGTCGTCGACCAGAGTGAGCTCGACGACAGGGATCAGCACGTCGGGCCGACGAATGGGCAGGTGCACTGTGAGTGTGCCCTCCTCCTCCCCCGCCGGCGTCATCAGATCCGCCTGCTGATCGGGGTCGATGACGGACGTCTTGAGCCATGAGCCGTCGTTCAGGAGTCGCGCATACGCGACCCTGCCGGCGAGCTGCGGAAGATGTACGAAGCCCATCGGCCAGGAGAAGAGGTGCAGGTAGAGCCGGTCGCCCCGCATCGTGTACACGCCTTCACGAGGCGGAGCGAACGGCGCGTGTCCCGCCCCGATGATCGCATCGCGGTGCAGGCGCATCCATTCGCCGAGCTCGTCGAGCACCTTGGCGTCGCGCGGCGCGATGGCGCCGCGCCCATCCGGGCCGACGTTGAGCAGCATGTTGCCATCCATCGACACCGAGTCGGCGAGCATCTGCACCAGCAGGGTCGGCGACTTCTGATCGGTGTTGTCGCGGTGGTATCCCCATGAACCGTTGAGCGTCTGGCACGCCTCCCAGGTGAGTGCCACGCCGTCTTTGACGATCGGAGACGTCGGCTGGTACTGCTCGGGTGTGACGAAGTCTGCAGGGATGCCGAGGCGGTCGTTGACCAGCATGCCGGGCTGAAGCTCCCGGCACAGCGCGAGCAGCGTCTGCGCGTCCCAGTCCACTGGGCCCTTGCCGTCCCAGCCGTCTTTCGACTCCGGATACGTGAAGTCGAAGAACAGGTAGTCGATCTCGCCATAGTCGGTCAGGAGTTCGCGAACCTGTCCGTGCAGGAAGTCGCGATAGCGCGCCATGTCTCTGCCGACGTTGAGCTCATGCGCGTTCTCATCGTCGCGGCGCGGATGATTCCAGTCCACGGTGAAATCAGGATGATGCCAGTCGATCACGGAGTGGTAGAGGCCGACCTTGACGCCCTCTTCTCGAAGAGCGTCGACGTATTCGCGCACGAGGTCACGACCGCATGCGGTCATCGAGGTGAAGTCGGTCAATGCCGAGTCCCACAGGGCGAACCCGTCGTGATGCTTGGTCGTCAGAACGACGTAACCCATTCCGGTGTCCTTGGCGCGGCGCGCAAGGGATCTGGCGTCGAAGCGATCGGGGTCGAAGTGATCGAAGTACGGACGGTACTCGGCGTCTGTGAGCCGCTCATAGTTCTGCACCCATTCGTGCCGAGCCGCTGCACTGTACAGACCGAAATGCACGAACATCCCGAACCGTGCCTCGTTGAACCACTGCTGCTTCATCATCGCCTCTCGCTAGGATCTCCTCCATCCTGGCATAGACATCCGATGTCTGCGTGCAAAACTCCAGCGAACAAAGAACGGGCACCCCGTAGAGGGATGCCCGTTCTTTGTGAGGTGGTGAATCAGCGTGCAGCCGATCCGTCCACGTAGTCCTCATCCTGCTGCTTCCATGCGAAGAGTGAACGAAGCTCCTTGCCGGTGACCTCGATGGGGTGCGTCTCCTCCTTGGCGCGCAGCGCCAGGAACTCTTCGGCGCCATTGTCCTGGTCATCGATGAAGCGCTTCGCGAATGCACCGGACTGGATGTCGGCGAGCACACCCTGCATGCTCTCCTTGACGCGTGCGTCGATCACGCGCGGGCCCGAGACGTAGTCGCCGAACTCAGCGGTGTCGGAGATCGACCAACGCTGCTTGGCGATGCCGCCCTCCCACATGAGGTCGACGATGAGCTTGAGCTCGTGCAGAACCTCGAAGTAGGCGATCTGCGGCTGGTAGCCCGCCTCGGTCAGAGTCTCGAACCCGGCCTGCACGAGGTGGCTGACGCCACCGCAGAGCACGGCCTGCTCGCCGAACAGGTCGGTCTCGGTCTCTTCAGTGAAGGTCGTCTTGATGACGCCGGCGCGGGTGCCACCGATTGCCTTGGCGTAGGAGAGCGCGACGGCCCACGCCTGACCCGAGGCGTCCTTCTCGACGGCGATGATGTCGGGGATGCCACGGCCGGCGACGAACTCGCGGCGCACGGTGTGCCCAGGAGCCTTGGGCGCGACGAGGATGACGTCGACGCCCTCAGGCGCGTCGATGTAACCGAAGCGGATGTTGAAGCCGTGCGCGAACGCGAGGGTCTTGCCCTCGGTGAGGTTCGGGGCGATCGACTCGGAGTAGATCGTGCGCTGGTGCTGGTCCGGCGCGAGGATCATGATGAGGTCGGCCCAGGTCGTTGCGTCCGCGACGGATTTGACGGGGAAGCCTGCCTCTTCCGCCTTCGCGGCGGACTTCGAGCCGTCCTTCAGCGCGATCGCGACCTCGACACCCGAGTCGCGCAGGTTCTGCGCGTGGGCGTGGCCCTGCGAGCCGTAGCCGACGATCGCCACCTTCTTGCCCTGGATGAGGGACAGGTCGGCGTCGGCGTCGTAGAAGATCTCAGTACTCACGTTGTGTTTCTCCTTGCTAGTGGTTTTGCATGCCGGGCCCTTCGACAGGCTCTGGGACCGGCGGGTCTGGGTCGTCAGCCGCGCAGAACGCGTTCTGTGATGCTCTTGCCGCCTCGCCCGATGGCGAGCAGGCCGGACTGCGAGAGTTCCTTGATGCCGAACGGCTCAAGGGCGCGAAGGATCGCCTCGACCTTGCCCTTGTCGCCGGTCACCTCGATCACCACTGCATCGGAGGCGTAGTCGACGACCGCGGCGCGGAACAGATTCACGATCTCGATCACGTTCGAGCGGGTGGCGTTGTCGGTGCGCACCTTTACCAGCACATGATGGCGCTGCACGGACGTGGCGAAGTCGAGCTCCACGATCTTGATGACGTTGATCAGCTTGTTCAGCTGCTTCGTCACCTGCTCGAGCGGCAGCTGGTCTACGTCCACGACGACCGTGATGCGCGATACCCCCGGCACCTCGGTGACGCCGACGGCGAGTGACTCGATGTTGAACCCGCGACGGGCGAAGAGCCCCGCGACACGGGTCAGCAGTCCTGGGGTGTCCTCGACGAGGAGACTCAGTACGTGGGTCGACATGGCTCAGACCTCCTCATCGAACGTCGGCGCATGATCGCGCGCGTATTGGACATAGCTGTTGCTGACGCCTTGCGGCACCATCGGCCACACCATGGCGTCGGCCGACACGACGAAGTCGATCACGACCGGACGGTCGTTGGTCTCCAGCGCCAGTTTGATCGCGGCATCGACTTCCTCTTCCTTCTCCACGCGGATCGCGAGGCAGCCGTACGCCTCGGCGAGCTTGACGAAGTCCGGGATGCGGATCGTGCCGTGACCGGTGTTCAGGTCGGTGTTGGAATGACGTCCGTCATAGAACAGCGTCTGCCACTGACGCACCATGCCCAACGAGGAGTTGTTGATGATCGCGACCTTGATGGGGATGTTGTTGATCGCGCAGGTGGCGAGTTCCTGGTTGGTCATCTGGAAGCATCCGTCACCGTCGATCGACCACACGACACGGTCCGGCTCCGCGACCTTGGCGCCCATGGCGGCAGGAACGGAATAGCCCATGGTGCCCGCGCCGCCGGAGTTCAGCCAGGCGTTGGGGCGCTCGTACTTGATGAACTGCGCGGCCCACATCTGGTGCTGTCCGACTCCCGCGACGTAGATGCCCTCCGGTCCGGTGAGCTCACCGATCCGCTGGATGACATGCTGCGGGGCGAGCAGGCCGTCCTCCGTGGGCGAGAACCCGAGCGGGAACTCCTCACGCAGGCCGTCCAGGTACGACCACCACTCCGAGATGTCCGGTTTCGCGCTTCCGACGACTCCTCGGAATGCGGCATCCAGATCGATCAGCACGTCACGAACGTCGCCGACGATCGGCACGTCCGCATTGCGGATCTTCGAGATCTCGGCTGGGTCGATGTCGACGTGGACGACCTTGGCGCCCGGTGCGAAGTCGGCCGCCTTTCCGGTGACGCGATCGTCGAAACGCGCACCGAGGGCCACGATGAGGTCGGATTCCTGCAGGGCGAGCACGGCAGGAACAGTGCCGTGCATACCCGGCATGCCGAGATGCTGCTGGTGCGAGTCGGGGAAGACGCCACGCGCCATCAGCGTCGTCACGACCGGCGCGTTGGTCGACTCCGCGAGGGCTAGCAGCTCTGCTGCCGCACGACCGCGGACGACGCCTCCGCCCACGTACAGCACCGGCTTCTTCGCATCCGCGAGCAGAGCCGCAGCCGCCTGGATCTGCTTGCCGTGAGCTTTGGTGACCGGGCGGTAGCCGGGCAGATCGATCTTGGGCGGCCAGACGAACGGCGCCGACTTCTGCTGCGCGTCCTTCGTGATGTCCACGAGCACGGGACCGGGGCGACCTGTCGAGGCGACCTCGAACGCCGCCGCGAGGGCACCGGGGATGTCTTCCGGGTGCTTCACGAGGAAGGAGTGCTTCGTCACCGGCATGGTGATGCCGACGATGTCAGCCTCCTGGAACGCGTCGGTCCCCATCAGGTGGCTGAACACCTGTCCCGTGATCGCGACGAGCGGTACCGAGTCCATGTAGGCATCCGCGATCGCGGTCACGAGGTTGGTCGCACCGGGGCCAGAGGTCGCGATCGCGACGCCGACGCGGCCGCTTGCGGCCGCGTACCCCTCAGCCGCGTGGCCTGCTCCCTGCTCATGACGAACAAGGATGTGCCGGACGGTGTCGTCGTCGAGCAGCGGGTCGTAGACGGGCATGATCGTCCCGCCGGGGATGCCGAACACATCGGTCACGCCGAGGAGCCCGAGAGCACGGACGACGGCTTCCGCCCCCGTGATCTCGGGAGCAGCGGCCTTCTGGGACGGCGGCCGTGGAACGGCCGAAACAGAGTCAGCAGTCATGTCTTTCCTTGGTGATCTGAGAAGTCGTCAGCATCAGGCCGACGAGGATCAACCGGTCGTCGCGCCTTCCGCAGCGGAACGCACGAGTCGCGAGTACTTGGCAAGAACGCCACGGGTATAGCGCGGGGGAAGCGGCTCCCAGCCAGAACGGCGGGAGGCGAGCTCTGCCTCATCGACGAGTAAATCAAGAGAGCGAGCTGCGATATCGACCCGTATCAGATCACCATCGCGCACGAAGGCGATAGGACCTGCGTCCACCGCTTCGGGTGCTATGTGGCCGATGCACAGGCCGGTTGTGCCGCCTGAGAATCGTCCGTCAGTCAAGAGTAGTACATCTTTTCCGAGGCCAGCGCCCTTGATGGCCGCGGTGATCGCGAGCATCTCCCGCATGCCGGGTCCGCCCTTGGGTCCCTCGTAGCGGATGACGATGACCTCTCCGGCCTTGATCTCGCCGTTCGCGACGGCATCCATCGCGGCGCGCTCGCGTTCGAACACGCGGGCGGGGCCCTCGAACACTGTGGCATCGAACCCGGCGGTCTTCACGACCGCGCCTTCCGGGGCGAGGGATCCATGCAGGATCGTCAGGCCGCCGGTGGCGTGGATCGGGTTGTCGAATGTGTGGATGACCTCGCCGTCGATCGGCTGAGGGTCGAGGTCTGCGAGGTTCTCGGCCAGGGTCTTGCCCGTGACCGTGAGGGCATCGCCATGCAACAGCCCTTCGTCGAGCATGGCCTTCATGATGACGGGGATCCCGCCGTGACGGTCGACGTCGTTCATGACGTACTTACCGAAGGGCTTCATGTCGGCGACGTGCGGGACCTTGTCGCCGATCCGGTTGAAGTCGTGCAGGCTCAGTTCGACGTCCGCCTCGCGAGCGATCGCGAGCAGATGCAGCACGACGTTGGTTGAGCCTCCCAGTGCCATCGCCAATGCGATCGCGTTCTCGAACGCCTCCTTGGTCAGGATGTCGCGGGTGGTGATCCCCTGACGCAGCAGGTTCACGACCGCCTCTCCTGAGCGGTGCGCGAAGTAGTCGCGACGGCGGTCGGCTGCGGGCGGCGCGGCGGAGCCCGGCAGACTGAGGCCGAGTGCTTCGGCCACTGACGCCATGGTGTTCGCGGTGTACATGCCGCCGCAGGCACCCTCACCTGGCGCGATCGCGCACTCGATGCGCTTGAGATCTTCTTCGCTCATGAGCCCCGCACGGCATGCGCCGACGGCCTCGAACGAGTCGATGATGGTGACGTCCTTCTCGGTGCCGTCCGACAGCTTCACCCATCCTGGGGCGATGGATCCGGCATAGAGGAACACGCTGGAGAGGTCGAGTCTGGCGCTGGCCATCAGCATGCCCGGGATCGACTTGTCGCAGCCGGCGAGAAGCACGCTGCCGTCGAGGCGCTCCGCCATCATCACGGTCTCGACGGAGTCGGCGATGACCTCACGTGAGACGAGCGAGAAGTGCATGCCCTCGTGGCCCATGGAGATACCATCCGAGACCGAGATCGTGCCGAACTGCAGCGGGTAGCCGCCACCGCCGTGCACACCTTCTTTGGCCGCCTGCGCGAGCCGGTCGAGGCTCAGGTTGCACGGCGTGATCTCGTTCCAGCTCGACGCGATACCGATCTGGGGTTTGTCCCAGTCCGCATCGCCCATGCCCACGGCACGGAGCATTCCTCGCGAGGTCGTGGCCTCGATGCCGTCGGTGACGACTCGGCTTCGGGGCTTGATGTCGATGGGCGCGTTCGAAGAAGGATCTTGCGGGGACATGACGGCAGTCTATTCCCGTCCGGCAGCGCGCTCGTTCGCAAGCGCCTCCAGAAGCGCGGCGATCTGTTGTGGGTTCTCCACACGAAGCGTCGCCGCACTCTCGCCAGGGCCGACTCGCACGCCGAGATCTCCTGGCTGCAGCACTCGCAGGGCGTCTTCATCGGTGACGTCGTCGCCGGCGAAGAAGATTCCGGTGGCGTCGAAGTGCTCGCGCAGAGCACTCATCGCCGTGTCCTTGCCCTCGGCTCGCGACGAGAATTCCAAAACCCGGTGACCTGACCTGCGGCGCCAGTGCGGAAACCGCTCTGCCACCAGCGCATCGATCTCCGCGAAAGCCGCAGCCTCGACCTCCGGCGACGCCTGACGGGTGTGGATGCCCATGCCGAAGGTCTTCGGCTCGAGTCTCACGTTCTCGTGGCGATCCACGATCGGCTGGGCGGCTGCCCAGAGCGCTTCCCTTGCCCCCTCCTCCGTCGATGTCCCAGGCGCATCGGCGTCGCCGATGCCGGGGAACCAGTACTGGGCGCCGTGCGACCCGGCGAGCGTGACGTGCGAGTCAGCCGTGTGCTCGGTGATCTCCTGCAGGTCGTGCATGCTTCGGCCGGACACGTATGCGATGAATGTGTCGGGAAGCGCCGCGAGGCGGTCGAGCTGTGTCTTGACTTCAGGCAGGGCGCGCGCGGCCATAGGCTCTGCCACCAACGGCGAAGCGACGCCGTCGAAATCCAACGCGATGACGAGCCGCGGGGTGGCCGCTATGGCCGTCAGCGCGTCGTCAGCGGTTCCAGGTGTCCAAGTGCGGGTCACAGCGTCTCTCCTCGTCGGATCGGGATCCCGACCAGCCTCTCACGGTCGTGAGGAACGAGCAGCGGAAAGCGCCTCCAGGAACGAGGCCGACCATGCGATGACATCGTGTTCGAGCACACGGCGGCGCAGCGAGCGCATCCGCTTGCCCTGCTCCCCCGGGGCCATCTCGACTGCCGTCATGATCGCGTCCTTCAGATCTTCGATGTCGTGGGGGTTGACGCGCACAGCCTGACGCAGTTCGTCCGCGGCGCCGGTGAACTCGCTCAGCACGAGAACGCCACGATTGTCGGTACGGGATGCGACGTACTCCTTCGCGACGAGATTCATGCCGTCGCGAAGCGCGGTCACCAGCATCACATCGGCCGCGAGATAGAGCGCCACCATCTCTTCGCGGGCGTAGCCCTGGTGCAGATATCGGATCGCGGTGTGCTCCATGGTGTCGGTGTCACCGTTGATCCGGCTGACGGCGAGTTCGATCTCGTCGCGAAGATTGATGTAGGCATCCACTCGCTCCCTACTCGGGCTCGCCACCTGTATGAGGGTGACCTCCTCGACGTTCAGCCTCCCCTCCGCGAGTAGCTCACCATATGCCTTGATCCGGTGCCGGATGCCCTTGGTGTAATCGAGGCGGTCGACACCGAGCAGAATGCGTTTCGGATTCCCGAGGCTTTCACGGATCTCGAGCGCGCGCGCCTGCACCTCCGGTCTGGCGGCCAGTTCGAGATAGGGCGCCGTGTCGATCGAGATCGGGAATGCCTTCGCGATCACCGTGCGGTGGCCGTTCTCACCGGGGACAGCGACCGTAGTGGATTTCACCTCGTACCTCAGCCGTCGACGTACCGCAGCGAGGAAGTACGTCGCGTCCTGAGCACGCTGGAAACCTACGACATCGGCGCCGAGCAGCCCCCTGAGCACCTGATCGCGCCACGGGAGCTGGGCATACAGGCCGTGCATCGGGAACGGGATGTGATGGAAGTAGCCGATCGTGACGTCGGGTCGCAGTGCGCGCACCATCTCGGGGACGAGCTGGAGCTGGTAGTCGTGCACCCACACCGTGCCGTCCTTCGCGACGGCCGCGGCCGCCGCCTCAGCGAAGCGCCGGTTGACGGAGACGTACGCGTCCCACCACTCGCGATGGAACTGAGGCGGCGCGATGACGTCGTGATACAGCGGCCAGATCGTGTCGTTGGCGAAACCCTCGTAGTACTCGGTGACCTCCTGCGCGCTCAACGCGATCGGGATCAGTCGGATGTCGTTCGCTGTGAAGGGCTCGAGTTCGAGGTCGGCTTGACCCGCCCACCCGACCCATGCGCCGTCGACCTGTTTCATGACGGGCTCGAGCGCCGCGACCAGACCTCCGGGTGATGTTCGCCAGCTCTCTTCACCGTCGGCGCTCACTACGCGATCAACGGGCAGCCGGTTCGCGACGACGACGAAATCTGCAGTGGTCATGGGGACTCCTCACGTCGGCGGTCAGTTTCCCCAAGGCTATCGACTGCGAGGCCGCCCATGGCTCAGGAGCCAGTTCAGAATGCCCGTGGCGAAGGTGATCGCCGCAGCGATCATCGGCAGCATCAGCGCCGCCGACGTTCCCATCGTCTCGGCGATCTCACCCGTGACGGCCGCACCGAGCGACTGCCCGAGGATCACGCCGGAGCCCAGCATCGTCATGACCGTCGCGGATCGCCCGCGTGGGCTGCGCGCCGCGCCGAAACTGTACTGGGTCACGAGCGTCGGCCCGATGCCGATTCCCATGATCGCCAACGCCGCCGTCATGCCGATCGTCGTGTCTACGAAGCCGAGCATCAGAGAGCCGAGCAGGAGTGTCCCTGCGAACACCAACCAGCGCGCACGCAGAGAGAACCGTGGCGGCAGCCAGGCGACACCGAGCGCGAGGATCGCCGAACCGACCCCCATGACGCCGTAGAGCAGTCCCGCCTGTTCGGGTGCGCCGCGATCAGCCATGAACGACGTCAGCGAGGTGAGCATCGTGCCGAAGAAGATGCCGACGCCCAGAATGCCGACGACGACCACGAGCAGATCGGGCCTGAGCAGTTCGGACGCCCTCGACGGCGCGCGTCCATCCGTGTCGCGTTCACGCGAGATGTACCGGCCGCTGGGGTGCAGCGCGAATGCACCGACGAACAGCACCGTCAGCGCTGCGGCTCCGACCAGCGGCGCCCACGGAGCGATCCCCGACGCGAGCACTCCCACGATGAAAGGGCCGAACACGAACACCGTCTCATCCGCAGCTGACTCGTAGGCCATGGTCCCGGAGAGGGTGCGCGCACGCACGGCCTCCGGCATCCGCTCGGAGATGATCGTGACCAGTCGCGAACGCGACATCGGTGCGACCTGCGGCGCGGTGGCACCGATGCCGAATGCGGCCAGCAGCACGAAGGGATCAGTGGCGTCGCCGTACACGACGACCGTGAAGACGACGAGCATCGCGGCATTGGCGATCGCGAGCAACAGCAGCACGGATCTCTGTCCGAATCGATCTGCGGCTGCTCCGAGCAACGGTCCGAAGCACGCAGTGCCGATGCCGACGGCTGCGGAGGTGAGTCCACCCAGTGAAAGGGACCCTCGAGCCGAGACGGCGACGGTGAGGACGCCGACGACCATCATCGCGAAAGGAAGACGTGCGACGAACGCGACGATGAAATAAGCGAGCCCGGCTTCGCGCAGCAGGTTCGACGGGCTGACGGTGTGTGTCTGGGTCATGACTCTCGCGCGCCCTAGGACGCGGGGATCTGGTGCCGCCGCTGTCCGTCGGGGTGCCGGCGGCCGGTAGATACACAGGTTCGGGCGTGCGGGCACGCCGCTGACATCGTACCGATCTCAGCTGAGCGATTCCAGCCTCCGGACCGGACGGGATCGACCGGGTAGCGTGAGGGTATGCGTTACCTCTTCAGCACAGGACTCATCGCAGCGATCTCTGCAGGAGTGTCGCTGCTGCGCGGCACCCGTGAAGAACCTCTCACCTGGCGCGCTGCGCTCTCCTGGCTGAGCTGGGGAATCACTCTTGCGCTCGCGGTCGGCGCGGTGATCGATATGCGACGCGAGAGGCGCGGCGAGCTCGTCGACGCCGATTCGCCCCAGTCCGTCAAGAAGGCGAAGAAGGCTCAGCGGTTGCAGTTCCGGTCCCAGAAGGCACTCGCCGACGCGCAGGGTCATGCGAAGGCCCGCCGCTGACCGACGAGATCAGCGCGTGAGGATCAGCGCCTCGCCCTGGCCGCCACCCCCGCACAGACCGACGGCCGCGGTGCCACTGCCGCGGCGCGCGAGTTCGTGAGCCAGGTGCACGACCAGCCGATTGCCTGACGCCCCGATCGGATGACCGATCGCGATTCCGCCTCCGTGGATGTTCACGATCTCCTCGGAGAGGCCGAGTTCCGAGATCGAACGCGCCACGACGGCACCGAACGCCTCGTTGATCTCCACCACGTCGAGATCGTCCGCGGTGATGCCCTGCTTCTGCAGCGCGCGCTCGATCGCGCGTGCCGGCTGCGCCTGCAGAGAGTTGTCCGGCCCAGCGGTCTGCCCGTTGGCGCCGATCGTCGCGAGGACCGGCCACCCTCGCGCCTCGGCGTTCTCACGGGTCGTCACGACGACCGCTGATGCGCCGTCGGAGATCTGGGACGAGTTGCCCGCGGTGATCGATCCGCCGTCCGCGAAGGCCGGCCGAAGCTTCCCGAGCGTCTCGACCGTGGTGTCCGGCCGGATGCCCTCGTCTTTCGAGACGACGATCGGATCGCCCCTGCGCTGGGGGACCTCGACCGGCACGATCTCCGCGTCGAACGCTCCCGAGTCCGTGGCTGCCGAAGCGCGCTGATGTGAAGCGGCTGCTACCGCATCCTGTGCCTCACGCGTGAGCTCGTAACGTTCGTTATGACGTTCGGTCGACGCACCCATGCTCTCCTTGTCATAAGCGTCTGTGAGTCCGTCGAAGGCCATGTGGTCGAGCACCTCCACGCTGCCGTAGGTCCAGCCGTCGCGCGAGCCCATGAGCATGTGCGGCGCGCGCGTCATGGATTCCATGCCGGCGGCCACCACGGTCGTGGCATCGCCGGTGCTGATCATGCGTGCGGCATCGATGACGGCGGTCAGCCCCGAAAGGCAGACCTTGTTGACCGAGTGCGCTGGCACGTCCCATCCGATACCGGCGCCGATGGCGGCTTGACGCGCAGCGTTCTGCCCGGAGCCGGCGGCGAGAACCTGCCCGACGATGACCGCGTCGATCGACGATGGGTCGATCGCGGCCTGAGCGAGCGCGCCCTTGATGGCGAACGCGCCCAGTTGCGGAGCGGTGAACGGCGCCAGCTGCCCCTTGAGCCGCCCCTGCGGTGTACGGGCAGCCGCGACGATGACGATGTCGGTCATGACTTCTCCTTGAGTTCGTCCGAGATGATCAGCGCAGGTTCGGTGGCGTCGACGACGTCCTGGATGCTCACGCCTGGCGCCGTCTCGACCAGGACTAGACCGGCTTCCGTGACGTCGATCACGGCGAGGTCGGTGATGATGCGGTGCGCCACCGCCCTGCCGGTGAGCGGCAGGGAGCACTCGTTGACGATCTTCGCCGAGCCGTCCTTGGCGACGTGCTCCATCAGGATGATGAGACGCCCTGCGCCGTGGACGAGATCCATCGCGCCGCCTGGTCCTTTGACCATCTTCCCTGGAATCATCCAATTCGCGAGATCACCGGTGGCGGAGACCTGCATGGCACCGAGGATCGCGGCGTCGATCTTTCCCGCGCGGATCATTCCGAAGCTCAGAGCCGAGTCGAAGAACGCCGTCCCCGGAAGCGTCGTGACCGTCTCCTTTCCGGCATTGATCAGGTCGGGATCGACATTCTCCTCGGTCGGATACGGGCCGACTCCGAGGATGCCGTTCTCTGACTGCAGCACGACCGTGACGCCGTCAGGCACGTAGTTGGGAACGAGAGTGGGCAGACCGATGCCGAGGTTGACGTACGAGCCATCGGTGAGCTCAGCGGCAGCGCGCGCTGCCATCCGCTCGCGGGTGAGTGCCATGTCAGGACCCTTCCTGTGCGGCGTCGGTCTTCGTGACGGTGCGGCGCTCGATGCGTTTCTCGATGTCGGTGCCGACTTCGACTATGCGGTGCACGAACACGCCTGGCAGGTGCACACGATCGGGATCGATCTCACCCGGCTCGACGAGCTGCTCGACCTGGGCGATGCAGATCCGACCAGCCATGGCGGCGAGGGGGTTGAAGTTGCGGGCCGCCTTGTTGAAGACCAGGTTGCCGTGGCGGTCCCCCGCGATCGCATGCACGAGGGCGAAGTCGGTGGTGATCGCCTCTTCGAGCACGAACTCCGTCGGCACGCCGTTCACACCGAAGGTGCGCACATCCTTCACCGGAGAGGCCACCTCGACGGACCCGTCCGTGTTGTACCGCCGCGGCAGACCGCCTTCGGCGACCTGCGTCCCCACGCCCGTCTGCGTGTAGAACGCCGCGATGCCTGATCCGCCCGCCCGCAGCTTCTCGGCGAGCGTGCCCTGCGGTGTGAGCTCGAGTTCGAGCTCACCGGAGAGGAACTGACGCTCGAATTCCTTGTTCTCGCCCACGTAGGATGACGTCATCTTGCGGATGCGCTGTGCGTTCAGGAGCACCCCGAGTCCCCAGTCGTCCACGCCGCAGTTGTTGCTGACGATGCTGAGGTCGGTCGTGCCCTGGGCGAGCAGTGCCTCGATGAGAGCGATCGGGTTTCCGGAGAGGCCGAATCCCCCGACGGCGAGCGTCGCGCCGTCCTGGATGTCTTCGACGGCTTCGGCAGCCGACGCCCATTGCTTGTCGATCACGCAGCACTCCTTCGTGTGAGGTCTTCCTCCAGCATCCGCCTGTCCTGAGTGGAACCGAAACCCGGTCTTGCGATGTGGTCGATTGTGTCGATAGCGTCCACATTATGAACACAACGCGAGCGGTGCCCGGTGCGCAGGCCGTCGCGCGCGCCGCGAACCTGTTGCGTCTCGTGACGGCGAGCGGTGAGGACGGGGCGAGTCTGCACGAGCTCGCACAGTCCGCCGACCTGTCCCGCTCCACGACCCACCGTCTTCTCAGTGCGCTGCGCGCGGAGGGGCTGGTCGACCGCGACGAGGACACGGCGCGATGGATGCCAGGGCCAGAGCTGTTCCTCATGGGATCCGTGGCCGCGGCGCGGTACGACATCACCGCCCTTGCACGCGACATCGTGCGGTCCCTCGCTGTGAAGACAGAGGAGAGCGCGTTCCTCTCCGTGCGCCGCGCCGATGAGACGGTGTGCCTGCTGCGCGAGGAGGGCTCGTTCCCGATCCGCTCGTTCGTACTCAGCGAGGGCGTGCGGTTCCCGCTTGGCGTTGCGAGCGCCGGGCTGGCGATCCTGTCGTTCCTCCCCGACCACGATGTGGATGCGTATCTTGATCGGCATCCGGAACTCAGCGAGCGATGGGGACGCACGCACGGCATGAAGCCCCTGCGCGCCAGGCTCGCGGAGACCAAGGAACGCGGATACGCGATCAACCCCGGGCTCATCGTCGAGGGCAGTTGGGGCATGGGCGCCGCAGTGTTCGATCGTGCAGGACGCCCCGAGTGGGCGCTGAGCCTGACGGGCGTGGAGTTCCGCTTCGGCCCTGATCGGATCGCTCACCTGGGGAGGACCTTGTTGGCGCACGCACATCAGCTGTCTTCGCGCATAGCGAGCGCCCGCCGATGACCCAGCCTTAGCCCTTACATACCATCAGGTATATACTCTTTGGTATGCAACGAGACGAGATCATCCCCTCCATCGTCATCTCCGCGCACGCGCTCGCTCGCATCGCGGCGCAGCAGGCGCACAATGACGCCCCCTCCGCACAATGGCGGGTGCTCAGCATTCTGGAACGTGACAACGGACGGCGCGTCGGAACGCTCGCCGCGGCCGCGCGCACCACACAGCCAGGCATGACCCGCCTCCTCGGCGACCTCGAGCGCGCCGAGCTCGTCACCCGTACCGCCGACAGCGCAGATTCCCGAGCGACAGTCGTGCACATCACGGATGCCGGCATCACTGCCCTCCGCCGTTGGCGAGATGAGTTCCGAGCCACCCTGGCCCCGCTCTTCGGGGATCTGGACGTCGTCGATTGGGCGACCCTCACCAGGGCCGCCGAGATCCTCGCCGCCCACAGCGACGAGTCCGCGCCGATGGCGGGAGCAGCCGAGTGAACAGCACAGCCCCCACTGCATCCGTCTGGAAGCAGCCCGCGCAGGTCTGGGCGGTGGCGTTCGCCAGTGTCGTCGCCTTCATGGGCATCGGTCTCGTGGACCCGATCCTCCCTGCGATCGCCGATTCGCTCGAAGCGAGCCCGACGCAGACCGAACTCCTGTTCACGAGCTATCTGCTCGTGACCGGCATCGCGATGCTGTTCACGAGTTGGATCTCGAGCCGGATCGGAGCGAAGGCGACGCTGATGATCGGGCTCGCCCTCATCGTCGCCTTCGCACTGGCGTGCGCATTGAGCGGCAGCGTGGATGCGATCATCGGGTTCCGCGCCGGATGGGGCCTGGGCAACGCGCTTTTCATCTCGACAGCACTCGCGACCATCGTCGGGTCCGCCTCCGGGGGCAGCGGTGCGGCGATCGTGCTGTACGAGGCCGCCCTGGGCCTCGGAATCGCGATCGGCCCTCTGCTCGGAGGACTTCTGGGCGAGGTGAGCTGGCGCGGCCCGTTCTTCGGTGTCGTCACACTCATGGCCATCGCCTTCATCGCGATCCTCGCGCTGCTGCGAGGTCCGCAGGACGAGCGAGTGCCGGTGCCGCTCTCCGCTCCGTTCAAAGCCCTGCGACGTCCGGCTCTGGGCGTCCTGGCGATCACGGCGCTGTTCTACAACATCGGATTCTTCGTGCTGCTCGCCTTCTCGCCGTTCCCGCTCGGATTCGGCGCGATGGGTATCGGCTTCACGTTCTTCGGTTGGGGTGTGGCGCTAGCGATCACCAGCGTCTGGGTCGCCCCCTGGCTGATGCGCAGGTTGCGCCGGACGACGGTCATCATGACCGTGCTGCCGTTGCTTGCGGCGGACCTGATCGTCGCAGGCATGCTCGCCGAGATCGCCCCGGCGCTCGTCGTCTGCATCATCGTCGGCGGACTTCTGCTCGGTGTGATGAACACCGTGCTCACCGAAGCCGTGATGGAGGCGACTGATCTGCCGCGCGCAGTCTCCTCATCAGCGTATTCGGCCGTGCGCTTCATCGGCGGTGCGATCGCGCCACCCGTCGCCGCGCTGCTGTGGCATGCCTTCAACGCGACCGTGCCGTACCTCTTCGCCGCGGCATCCGTGCTGGTGGCGACACTGACCATCTTCCTCGGACGCAGGACTCTCGCGCACATCGACGACGAACCGGCGGATGCCGAGACCGAGGATGCCGAGGCGATCACCGTGGGTGACGCCGGCTGACCGGTGTCCGCCGCGGCCGATTCGGTAGCGTTGGCCTATGACCGAGACGTCCCTTCCCGCGCGCAGCATCATCGTCGCGCAGCATCTTGAGGCCGCAGGGGTCGATGCGGCGATTCGTGTGCTTCCGGACTCCGCGCGCACCGCCGCCGCTGCCGCCGACGCGATCGGCTGCGATGTCGCGGCGATCGCCAACAGCCTGGTGCTCGTCGCAGACGGCGCTGCCGTTCTTGTGATGACCAGTGGCGGGCACCGCGTCGACTTCGAAGTGCTGCGCGAGAAGATCGGTGCCGAAGCGGTCGCCATGGCGCCGGCATCGCTCGTGCGGGAAGCCACCGGCCAGGCGATCGGCGGTGTTGCCCCGGTCGGCCATCCTGCGTCGCTGAGGACCTTCATCGATGAAGCCCTGGCAGGACACGATGAGATCTGGGCTGCGGCGGGACACCCGCACACGGTGATGCCGCTCACGTTCGAGGTGCTGCGCACCCTCACCGGCGGCGAGGTCATCCAGGTCACGAACTGACTGCGCACGAATCGAACACGAACCGAGGGAGACGAGTTGCGCGACAAGAAGACCGTGGTCATCACCGGCGCCAGCGACGGTATCGGCGCGGCGGCTGCGCGACGATTGCATGCCGGAGGGCATGAGATCGTCCTCGTCGGACGGTCGCCGGATAAGACGCGTGCCATCGCGTCAGAGTTGAAATCCGACCATTTCGTGGCGGACTTCTCACGGCTGGATGAGGTGAGGCAACTCGCCGCATCACTTTCGGCGAAGCATCCCAGGATCGATGTTCTCGCGAACAACGCGGGCGGCGTCTTCGGCGCGAGAGCCGACACCGTCGATGGGTTCGAGCAGACGTTCCAGGTGAACCATCTCGCGCCGTTCCTGCTCACGAACCTCCTGCGCGACACGCTGATCGCCAGTAGTGCCACGGTGATTCAGACCGCGAGTGTCGCCGCCCGACTGTTCGGGAAGATCGACATGGACGACCTGGACAGTCGGCGACAGTACGCGCCGATGACGGCGTATGGCACGGCGAAGCTCGGGAACATCCTGTTCACCCGCGAACTGCATACGCGTTTCAATCCGGAGGGAGTGAGCGCGGCGGCGTTTCACCCCGGAGTCATCGCGTCGGGGTTCGCTGCCGACACCAGCAACCGGGCGATGCGATTCCTGTACAACAATCCATTCGCCCGCCGGTTCCTCGGCACTGCCGAATCCGGTGCAGACCAGCTCGTCTGGCTGGCGGAGACCGCCCCTGGCCAGGCATGGGTGTCCGGGCTGTACTACGAGAAGCACTCCATAGCCACCAGGGTGAACCCCCAGAGCACCAGGGATGACCTGGCTCATGAACTCTGGGAGAGAAGTGTCGCGATGACCGGGCTGGCGAGCTGAACGAACGGACGACCGACCGCAGGAACCTGGTGAGCGCCTGCTGACGGCGCAACTTCCGCGCATCAGAAAGCAGAAAAGCCTCGAAGACTGGCGAGAGTCTACGAGGCTGATCCGTGCACCCCCAGGGACTTGAACCCTGAACCCATTGATTAAGAGTCAATTGCTCTGCCGATTGAGCTAGAGGTGCGTGGCCCGGTTTCCCCGGCCGAGGAATTACATTACCAGTTGTGAAGCCCCATGCGAAATCGAGGCGGCACTGACCCGCGCGCGGTCACGACTATCCTGAGAAGGTGACCGACTCCCCCGCAGCCACCGATTTCGCGAGCGATCTCGCGCTAGCCCTTCGGCTGGCGAACGCCGCCGACGCACAGTCTCTCCCCCGCTTCGATGCGAGTGATCTGAGGATCTCGACCAAGGCCGATCGCACGCATGTGACGGACGCAGACCTCGCGACAGAACGGGCCATCCGCGCGCTTCTCGCGCAAGAACGACCTGATGACGGCATCCTCGGCGAGGAGTTCGGCACCGAAGGCGATGCCCACCGTCAATGGATCATCGACCCCATCGACGGCACCGCGAATTTCATGCGCGGCGTTCCCCTCTGGGGAACGATGATCTCACTCGCCGTCGACGGCGTGCCCCACGTCGGCGTGGTCAGCATGCCGGCGCTCGGCCGTCGCTGGTGGGCATCCACCGGCGCGGGTGCGTGGACGGCTACGGATGCCGGCCCTCGACGCGTTGAGACATCGGCGGTGTCGTCATTGGACGACGCGGCGGTGAGCTTCCAGAGCATCACGCAGTGGGCGGACGCCGGGCATCTTCCTGCGCTGCTCCGCGTCGCAGAACGTGTCTGGCGTGACCGCGCATACGGCGACGTGTACTCGTACATGCTGCTCGCAGAGGGCCGTCTCGAGATGGTCGCCGAGTTCGATGTCAAGGAGTACGACATCGCCGCCGCCGTTCCGATAGTGCGCGAGGCAGGCGGCACGTTCACGTCATTCGATGGCATCGAGACGATCGCCGCCCGCTCGACGCTCGCAAGCAACGGTCTGCTGCACGACGCATTCCTCGAACTCACCCGAGCGACCTCGAATCCCTGACCCGAAAGCAGAGATGATCCGCCGCACCTCCCTCGCCGTGCTCGCCGCCGCGACGATCGTACTGACGCTGTCCGCCTGCGCGACTGCCGCTGAGGCGGAACCGACTCCACAGTCGAAGCCCGCACACACCACTGCGCCGTCGCCTGAGCCGACCTCGACCCCGACCACGACGCCCGAACCGGAAGAGACGGCCGGCGCCGCGCCCACGTGCGAGACGATCATCGAGCCGAGCACGATCACGGCCTTGAGCGAGCAAGGCTGGACGTTCCAGGAGAAGGAGTTCCGTCTCGGCGCCGATGTGGTCGAGGGCGGCATCCAGTGCGTCTGGGGAGACTTCACTGTCGCATCGGATCACGTGCAGGTCTTCGGCTGGGCGCGGATCGACCAGCCCTCGTCGAGTGCGGCGCAGCAGAAGCTATTCGCTGAGGGCTGGCAGCGGGCGGACTCCGATGGGCACGTGTACATCACGGAGAACCCCGAGTTCGCGATCGCCGTCGATGATGAGGGCTTCGGCATGACCTACGAGTTCGGCGACGGCTGGGTGAAGGTCGCCGACACAAAGCGGGGACTCGTGCTCGTCGAGTTCGACTGAACCGTCTCGACGTCCGCCTCAGGGGCAGGGCGAGCACACGCGAGACAGAGAAGCCCTGCGATCCGACCAGGGACCGCAGGGCTTCTCCAGTGACAGTGGCTTTGTGGAGCTGGGGGGAATCGAACCCCCGTCCAACGCTGAGTATCCACGGCTTCTCCGGGCGCAGTCTGTGCAGACGTTCTACTCGGCTCCGACCTTTGTCACAGACACCTAAGTCGACGAGCCCAGCCTGGGAAGAGTCCCGTGTGAAGTCCAGACGCCATCACACAGCAAGATTCCTAGATGACGCCAGGATCCGTATCGGAATCACATACGGCCTGACGGACTATCGGGCTCGCTTATGCAGCGAGGGCGAAGTCGTTGCGCTTTGTTTCGGCAACTATTGTTTTGCAGGGGGCGTTCACGAGATAACCCTGCATCCTCGGCCCGCTTCACGTGAATTCACAAGCACTGTCGAAACCGATCAGCCCCGTGTGTCTTCTTTCGAAGGAACCACTGTCACTCTGTGGATTTATCATCTCGGGCATCGAAACACCCGAGCATCAAAGAATACAACGGATCCGCACCGCACGCTATTCCAGTGCTGGTCCGGCGTCGGTTCTGTCAAGGCGAGGCTGGCGTAGAGTCGCACCCATGAGCGATGTCACCATCACAGTCCGCGGCGAGAATGAAGCGCGCATCGCCCCTGAACGTGCGACGATCCGTGTCACGGTCCGCGCTGAGGGGCCCGAGCGCACCTCGGTCGTCGAGGATCTCATGCGCCTTTCAGAGCCGGTCAGAGCCAGCATCGCTCAGCGCAAGGATGCCGGCACAGTGGCTGACTGGTCGAGCACGCGCCTCGCTGTGAGCGCCGATCGTCCTTGGAACAATGAGGGCAAGCGCCTGGCGCTGGTCTTCCACGCGAACATCGACTTCAGCGCGACCTTCACCGACCCATCCGAGCTGTCGATCTGGGTGTCGGACATCACCGCCTGGGATGGTGTCGAGGTGGGCTGGGTGGATTGGCACCTCACGGCGCAGACGCGCGCGCGGGTCGAACGCGATGTCGCCTCCTCGGCCGTCCGTGTCGCTGTCGCGCGCGCCGAGGCCTACGCCGCCGCGCTGGGGCTCGACTCGGTCACGCCTCTCGAGATCGCCGATGTCGGCCTCATCTCCCCCGGGCAGCCGCCGGGCGCTCCGCAGATGCTGAAGGCGCGGGGCGTCGCTTTCGCGGCGGCAGACTCCGCGCCGGCGATGGAATACGAGCCGGACGAGATCGTCGTTTCAGCGACGGTTGAGGCGCGCTTCAACGCACGCTGAATCGATCGACCGCCGACCGAACGACGTGAGGTGGGGGTCAGACGGCGAACGGCGCCAGTTCCGCGGCCAGACGCTCCGAAACGTGCGCACGGATATCCGTGCCCGTTTCGCCGTGCTCCGCGGAGAGCAGCATCCCTGTCTCGTGGATGGCAGCGACGAGGTCCCCGCGGTCGTAGGGCACCAGCGCATGCACCTCGACCGCCGGTTTCGGCAGCGCCTCGTCGATGGCGACCCGAAGCTCCTCGATGCCATCACCGGTCCGTGACGACACGAAGTGCGCGCGCGGCTCGAGGCCCTGCAGCACGAGCCGGTCGTCGTCCGTGATGAGGTCGGCCTTGTTGAACACGACGATCTCGGGGAGATCACGCGCTCCCACGTCGCCCATCACGTCGCGGACGGTCTGCAGCTGGCCGGCCGGATCAGGGTGCGATCCGTCGACGACGTGCAGCACGATGTCGGATTGACCGACCTCTTCGAGCGTGGATCGGAACGCCTCGACGAGCTGATGCGGCAGATTGCGAACGAAGCCGACGGTGTCGGTGAACGTGTAGACACGGCCGTCGGCGGTCTCTGTGCGTCGCACTGTGGCATCCAGAGTAGCGAACAGCGCATTCTCGACCAGCACACCTGCGCTGGTCAGAGCGTTGAGCAGACTCGATTTTCCGGCGTTCGTGTACCCGGTGATCGCAACGGACGGAATCGTGTTGCGCTTGCGCTCGGCACGCTTCGCTTCGCGGGCCGGCCCGAAGTCACGGATCTGCCGGCGCAGCAGCGCCATCTTGGTGCGGATGCGACGCCGATCCAACTCGATCTTCGTCTCACCGGGACCGCGCGAGCCCATGCCGGCCCCGCCTGCACCGACCTGCCCACCGGCCTGCCGACTCATCGAGTCACCCCAGCCACGCAGACGAGGCAGCAGGTACTCGAGCTGCGCCAGCTCGACCTGAGCCTTGCCCTCACGACTCTTCGCATGCTGACTGAAGATGTCGAGGATCACCGTGGTGCGGTCGATGACCTTCACCTTGACGACGTCCTCCAGTGCACGCCTCTGACTTGGCGCGAGCTCGGTGTCGGCGATGACGGTGTCGGCGCCGGTCGCGGCGACGAGGTCTTTGAGCTCCTGCGCCTTCCCGCGGCCGATGTAGGTTGCCGGGTCCGGGTTCGGGCGACGTTGCATCACGCCATCGAGCACGACAGCACCCGCGGTCTCGGCAAGGGCTGCGAGTTCACGGAGCGAGTTCTCGGCGTCGGTCTGCGCACCCTGCGGGTACACGCCGACGAGAACGACATTCTCGAGCCGCAGCTGTCGGTATTCGACCTCTGTGACGTCTTCGAGCTCGGTCGACAGTCCGACCACGCGACGCAGCGCGTGGCGATCCTCGAGATCCCACTGATCACCATCGCGATCTGAGTACGCGGCGGTGGCGGAATCCTGCAGCGCCTGCGCTGCACCGAACACACGCGCCGTGGTGCGCGTCTCTGCGCTCGCAAGCACTCGATCGAGCGTTTCGTCCGTTCGTGTCTCGTCGGTGCGTGTCTCGTCTGTGGCTTTCGTCATCCTCTGCCTTCTGTGTTCGACGCCTTAACCTTAACCCGGCTCTCCGGTACGCTCGCCCTATGGGGTCTGATCATTACTTCACTGCGGCCCCGGCAAGTGCGGAGAACCTGCGAACCATTCGTGTGACGCTCGCAGGTCGTGAACTCGAAGTGACCACCGCTGGTGGCGTCTTCAGCCCCGACCGCGTGGATGCCGGTACCGCAGTTCTTTTCGCCAGCACGCCTCCGCTGCCGCCGAGCGGGCACTTTCTCGACCTCGGAAGCGGCTGGGGGCCCATCAGCATCACGATGGCGCTCGCCTCCCCGCATGCCACCGTGTGGGCGGTCGATGTGAATGAGCGTGCGCTTGACCTCGTCCGTAGAAATGCCGAAGCTCTCGGCATCACCAATATCAACGCTGTGCTGCCCGATGATGTTCCCGACGACGTCGTCTTCCGCACCATCCGCTCCAACCCGCCGATCAGAGTGGGCAAGAACGTGCTGCACGACATGCTTGAGCGCTGGATCCCCCGACTGGATGAGCGCAGCGACGCCTGGCTCGTCGTTCAGCGCAATCTCGGAGCCGATTCACTCCAGCGCTGGCTCGGAGCCACCTTCCATCCCGGTTACAGCGTCTTTCGTACCGCGACCGGCAAGGGGTATCGGATCCTCAAGGTACGAAGGCACGGTACTCCCCCGACTGAGCCGATCACCCTCGCCTGAACACGGACGGGGCACCTGACGGAAGTATCAGGCCCTGACAGCGGTGCGCAGGCTGTAGCGGGCCCCACGGTGCTCGTCCGGGAGCCTGTCGCCTCGGCCGTGCAGCTTGTGACGCAGGGTCCCGGGCGCGTACTCGCTCTGGTAAACACCACGGCGCTGCAGTTCGGGCACGATGAACTCGACGATGTCCTCGAATGTCCCGGGCGTTATGGCATACGCGAGGTTGAACCCATCGACATCGGTCTCTTCCTCCCATTCCTGGAGAAGGTCGGCGACCTCAGCAGGCGAGCCGACGACGCGCGGTCCCAGGCCGCCGATGTTGCCGAGCCGGGCGATGTCGCGTACCTTCCACTCTTTGCCGTCGTCATCCGCTTGCTGAAAATTCGCCACCGTCGACTGGATCGCGTTGCTCTTGACATTGCCGATCGGCTCGTCCAGGTCGTATTGCGACAGGTCGATTCCCATCCACCCCGACATGAACACGAGCGCACCCTCGTCGCTGGCGTATTGGAGATAGTCCTCGTGCTTCGCGTGCGCCTTCTCGCTGGTCTCATCGGTGATGATCGTCAGAAGGGTGTAGATCTTCGCGGAGTAACGGTCTCGTCCCGCCTTCTCGAGGGCGTCGCGGATGCGCGCGACGACGCCTTTGAGCACCGTCTTGGTAGGGGCGGCGACGAAGATCGCCTCGGCGTTGCCCGCGGCGAAGTCGATGCCGCGGGGCGACGCGCCCGCCTGATAGATGACAGGGGTGCGCTGCGGCGAAGGCTCGGAGATGTGGATGCCTGGCACAGTGAAATGCTCGCCGCGGTGATCGATCTCATGCACCTTGGACGGATCTGTGAAGACGCCGCTCTCGCGGTCTCGGATGACGGCATCGTCTTCCCACGAGCCCTCCCACAGTTTGTAGGTGACTTCGAGGTACTCGTCGGCGACGTCGTAGCGCTGATCGTGCTCGAGTTGATCATCGTGCCCCATGTTGCGGGCCGCGGACGGCAGATAGCCGGTGACGACGTTCCAGCCCACGCGCCCGTCCGTGAGGTGGTCGAGTGTCGACATTCGTCGCGCGAACGGATACGGATGCTCATAGGCCGTCCCGGCTGTCACTCCGAAACCGAGGTGCTCGGTCACCGCGGCCATCGCGCTGACGAGCAGCACGGGGTCGTTGACCGGCACCTGCGCCCCGTGACGGATGGCGGCTTCGTTGGAGCCGCCATAGACGTCGTAGGTCCCGAGAACATCAGCGATGAACAGGCCATCGAAGTGTCCACGCTCGAGAAGCCTGGCCAGGTCGGTCCAGTAGCCGATCTCCTTGTATCGCGAGGACTGATCCAGCGGATGGCGCCACATCCCGGACGACTGGTGGGCCACGCAGTTCATGTCGAACGCATTGAAGCGGATCTGCTTGCTCACACGCACCATCGTCAGCCATGGCGTTCGTCGAGCGCTTCTCCGCTGTCATCCGACGACTCATTGGTCGCCGTCACGAGTCAGACGAGGTCGATCGTTCCGCTGTAGACGAGGTGCGCCGGCCCCGAGAGCGCGACGTGCTCGCCGTCCTCTGCGGGGAACATCCGCACGCCCAGTGTGCCGCCAGGCACCTCGACGCTCCAGTTGTCCGGCGCACGATCTCCCGCCCAGTGGCGCACGGCGAGAGCAGCGGCAGCGACTCCCGTACCGCAGCTCAGAGTCTCACCGACCCCTCGCTCGAACACGCGCATCCTGACGTGTCCTATACCGTCGCGCACCAGCGGCTCGCCCGGGACCACGAACTCCACATTCGCGCCGTCGGGCAGCTCCGGCTCCAACTCGGGGATGTACTCGAGTTCGAGCCCCGCGAGCTCTTCATCCGATGCGAGTGCGACCACGACGTGGGGGTTTCCCACATCGATGCCGAGTCCAGGGCGAGCGACATCGAGGCCGCGAGCCTTCGCCAGGGGGTCGTCTCCGGAAAGGCGCCAGCGTCCGAGATCGACCTGATAGCCCGTAGCGCTGCGCGTCACGTCCCGCACTCCCGCGCGAGTGCCGATCGGAAGCGTCGTGCCCGGTTCGATGACCGCGAGGCCTGCACCGACCAGATAGTGAGCGAAGACGCGGATGCCGTTGCCGCACATCTCGGCGATCGACCCGTCGGCGTTGCGATAGTCCATGAACCATTCGGCAGCAGGTTCCTCGGCGAGCGATGCCGCTCCCTCAGGGATGGCCGCGGAGCGCACCACGCGAAGGATTCCATCTGCCCCGATGCCGAAATGCCGGTCGCACAGTACTGCGACCTGCTCGGCGCTGAGATCCAGCTCGCCGTCAGCATCGGCGATGATGACGAAATCGTTGCCGGTGCCATGCCCCTTGGTGAATGCGACCATGCGACCAGTCTAGAGAGAATCCGAGACAGGGCAGTTCTCGTTCAGGGCGATCCACGTGGCTCAGAACGCGGACGCCTGGGTCTCATCGGCGATGAGTCGCTTGCCCGTGTTCGACACGTCGAAGCGCTCGTAGCCGAGCTGATCGTAGAATTCGAGCACGGATTCGTTGCCGCGCCGCACCATGAGCTGGACCTTCGGACAGCCCATCTCGAGAAGCAGGCGCTCTGCTTCACCGACCAGGCCCCGGCCGATCCCCGAACCGCGGAGCTCCGGCGTCGACGCCAGGTAGCAGAGCCATCCTCTGTGGCCGTCGTACCCAGCCATCACCGTGCCGACGATACGAGGCAGAGCGTCGTGCGCGCCCGGAATCTCGGCGACGATGAACAGCTCCGGCTGCACCTTCAGCTTGCGCTCGATGTCCTGATGGGGATCATTCCACGGGCGCGTCAGTCCGACGTCGCGCCACAATTCGACGACGGCGTCCGTGTCGCGCCGTTCGAACGCGCGAATCGACCAGGGCGGGTAGCTCTCACTCACTTGACCGAGGCTACCGAAGCGGCCGTTCAGGCACGTACCACGCGATACCGGCCGCACATGAAATCGCGATTGCGCGCCACGTCGAGCAGTTCGAGGTCGAGGGTTCGTGGCAGCAACGGCGCTCCGGCACCGAGCGTGACGGGCGCGAACTGCACCCAGACCTCGTCGAGAAGCCCGGCATCGGCGAACTGGCCCGCAAGATCACCGCCGCCGACCACCCACAGGTCTTTGCCGCCCGCTGCCGCGGCCATCGCCGCATGCACCTCAGCGATAGGCGCGTGAGTCAACGTCACATCTGCGCCGGCGGGAATCAGCAGATCCCGGTGGGTGAACACCCATGACGGCTGCTCGTATCCCCAGCGTCCTTCCTCATGTTCGAGCACCCATTCATAGGTCGAGGCGCCCATCGCCAGGGCTCCGATCGTCTTCTCGAACTGCTGATACGCCATCGGGCCCTCAGCATCGACATCCTGTTTCAGCAACCAGTCGAGTGAGTGTTCCTGCGTCGCGATGAAGCCGTCGAGACTGGATGCGGTGAAGAAATGCGTGCTCATGATGTCATGATGGCGGCAGCCACCGACATCCGTCAGGTCAGTTCAGCGGGATCGGTGCCTGGCGAGACCCAGGTGAGGCCCGAGTAGCGTTTGAACCACGACACCTGGCGACGGGCATAGCGGCGAGTGAGCGACTGAGTCGCGGCAATCGCCTCCGCTTCCGTCATCTCGCCGTTCAACTGCGCGAGCGCCTGTGCGTAGCCGATCGCGCGACGTGCCGTGACGCCCTGCTCCAACCCGTGCTGACGCAGTTGCTGCACTTCATCCAGCATCCCGTTCGCCCACATCGACACGACGCGCCTGTCGAGTCGTTCCACGAGGTCCGATCTGTCGACGTGCACACCGAGGATGCACGTGAGTGGATGCCAGAGTTCAGGAGCGTCCGGCAAAGCGGCACCGTGCGTCTTCTCGCCCTGTTCGAGCACCTCCAGTGCGCGGACGACACGGCGCCCGTTCTTCGGATCGATTCGCGCAGCTGTTGCGGCGTCCGCCTCCGAGAGACGTGCGAACAGTGCAGCGGCACCGTGCGTCTCCAGCTCGCGTTCAAGGCGCTCGCGCACCTCCGCGTCACGCGGCGGAAAGCGGAAATCGAAGATGACGCTCGAGATGTAGAGGCCGGATCCGCCCACGAGGATCGCGTCGCCACCGCGCGAGTGGATCTCGTCGACAGCGGCGCGCGCAAGCGGCTGATACCAGGCCACCGCGGCCTCCTCCGTGACGTCTCGCACGTCGAACAGATGATGCGGGATACCTCGTCGCTCCCCAGTGGGCAGTTTGGCAGTGCCGATGTCCATGCCGCGATACAGCTGCATGGCGTCGGCGTTGACGATCTCCGCCGGATTGCCTGAGCGCCGGAGGTTGTCGGCGACCTCGAGCGCGAGATCGCTCTTACCTGTTCCCGTCGCGCCGACGATGACCCAGAGGCGTGGCCCTTCAGCCGACCCAGGAACCGCCTGCGATTCAGACACCGACGCGTAGCGTGGGAAGCCCGAGCGACACGGCGCGCGGCGCGCCGTCGCTCGCACCCGGCGTCGGAACGCCGCACGAATCCGCCTGAGCACGATCCCAGGCGTCGCCACCGCGGGTACGGCGGATGCGCAACGGCGAGCCGGTCGGGTCATCGGCGAGGAGGTGGAACGGCGCGCCGTGCGTGATCTTCACTGTCACCACGTCGCCGGGACGAGGGATGTCCGATCCCTCGGTGACTTCGAAGTGCACGAGGCGGTTGTCTTCGGCCCGGCCGGTGAGACGGTGCGTCTCGGCATCTTTCTTGCCCTCACCAACGGAGACGAGCACGTCGACCTCACGGCCGACCTGCTTCTGGTTCTCTTCGAGCGAGATGCGTTCTTGAAGAGCGAGCAGCCTGTTGTACCGCTCCTGCACCACGTCCTTGGGGACCTGATCTGCCATCGTTGCGGCAGGGGTGCCCTCACGGATCGAGTACTGGAAGGTGAAGGCGTTCGCGAAGCGCGCCTGCTCGACGACGCGCATCGTGTCTTCGAAGTCCTCGTCGGTCTCGCCGGGGAAGCCGACGATGATGTCGGTCGAGATCGCCGCATACGTCATGCGCTCACGAACTCGATCGAGGATGCCGAGGAACTTCGAGCTCCGATAGGAGCGACGCATCGCCTTGAGCACGCGATCGCTGCCCGATTGGAGCGGCATGTGCAGCTGAGGCATGACGGACGGCGTGTCCGCCATGGCATCGATGACGTCGTCGGTGAATGCGGCAGGGTGAGGGCTGGTGAAGCGGATGCGTTCGAGCCCCTTGATCTCACCCGCGGCGCGCAGCAGTTTGCTGAAGGCTTGACGATCGCCGAACTCGACGCCATAGGAGTTCACGTTCTGGCCGAGCAGTGTGACCTCGATCGCCCCGTCTTCCACGAGCAACCGGATCTCGTTCAGGATGTCGCCCGGGCGGCGATCCTTCTCTTTGCCGCGCAGGCTCGGCACGATGCAGAACGTGCAGGTGTTGTTGCAACCGACCGAGATCGACACCCACCCGCTGTGAGCGGAATCGCGCTTGGTCGGCAACGTCGATGGAAACACCTCGAGGGATTCGAGGATCTCGAGCTCGGCGTCGCCGTTGTGGCGTGCGCGTTCGAGGAGACCTGGCAGCGAACCCATGTTGTGCGTGCCGAAGACCACGTCGACCCAGGGCGCCTTGTCGAGCACCGCGTCCTTGTCCATCTGGGCGAGGCAGCCGCCGACTGCGATCTGCATGCCCTCTTTTCGCCGTTTGACGGACGCGAGGTGCCCGAGAGTGCCGTAGAGCTTGCCCGCAGCGTTGTCACGAACCGCGCAGGTGTTGATGATGACGACGTCCGCCTCTGTGGCGGGTTCGGCGCGCACATACCCGGCGCTCTCCAGCGATCCGGACAGACGTTCGGAGTCGTGCACATTCATCTGACACCCGAAGGTGCGCACCTCGTAAGTCCGTTGACGGCCGTCGACGTCGACGGCCGCCGACGAGGCTCGGATGATCGTCGGTTCGCTGCTCAGGATAGTCATGGTGAAACCATTCTACGAGCGATCGCGACGAGTCAGTCCGAGTCGACGAACCGCACTCCACTGGTCGGCTTTCCCGATGACGCCTCTGTCAGCGCCGTCCGCGCTGCGCTCATCGCAACGGAGCCGCCGTAGCCGCGGCGTGCGAGCTGGCCCATGAGTCGGCGCAGCGCCGTGTCGAAGTCCAGACGCGTCATCGAACGTGCCTTGGTCCTCGCGAACTCCAGCGCGCGTTCTGCGTCGTCGTCCGGCAGATCGCCGAGCGCGGTCTCGATGACGTCACGGGAGATGCCGCGCTGCGCCAGAGCACGCGACAGCGCCACGCGCCCCTGCCCTTTGCGTTCGATTCCCGAGATCACCAATTGCTCCGCGAGGATCGCGTCATCGAGGTAACCCCGCCGGCAGAAGTCGTCGATCACGTCGTCGATCTGCGAGCGGTCCAGGTCGTGTCCACGCAGCACCAGTCTCGCCTCGGAGATCGACAGAGATCGCGCCCGCAGCTTGCGGACAAGAGATTCTTCACCGGTTACGCGGATCTGGTCCGGGTCGCGGACGGGCTCGCGTTCGTCGTCGTTCTCATCGTCGGAGCGCACCGCTCGCAGCCGGGTCGGCGTCTTGTCGAGACCGGGCGGCGTCTCCGCCGATTCCGAATCCATGGATTCGATCGTCGAGCGCGTCGAGTGAGCCGGCTCAGTGCGATCTTGCTCCGACTGCGCTGCTTCGCGCGGCGCGGGCAACGCCGACGCAGGCGTGAGTTTGCCGCCGAAGAGTGGAATCACGGGGGCGAGGCGTGCCTCGCCCCCGTCATCGACAGTCATCAGGCCGGACGACGCTCTGCGAGCTCGTCTGCAGCCTCAGGAGCCGCATCGGCCACCGCACCGCCGATGCCGAGCTTCTGCTTGATCTTGGTCTCGATCTCCAGCGCGATGTCGGCGTTCTTGATGAGGAAGGAGCGTGCGTTCTCCTTGCCCTGACCCAGCTGATCGCCATCGTAGGTGTACCAGGAGCCTGACTTCTTCACGAGGCCGTGCTCCACGCCGAAATCGATCAGGCTGCCCTCTCGCGAGATGCCCGTTCCGTAAAGGATGTCGAATTCCGCCTGCTTGAAAGGAGGAGCCATCTTGTTCTTGACGACCTTGACCCTGGTGCGGTTACCCACCGCCTCAGTGCCGTCCTTCATCGTCTCGATGCGGCGGATGTCGAGGCGGACCGACGCGTAGAACTTCAGAGCCTTTCCACCGGCGGTGGTCTCGGGCGAGCCGAAGAACACGCCGATCTTCTCGCGCAGCTGGTTGATGAAGATCATGGTGGTGTTGGTCTGGTTCAGCCCACCGGTGAGCTTGCGAAGCGCCTGAGACATCAGACGCGCCTGCAGGCCCACGTGCGAATCGCCCATCTCACCCTCGATCTCGGCGCGAGGAACCAATGCCGCGACCGAGTCGATGACGATGAGGTCGATGGCACCGGAGCGCACGAGCATGTCGGCGATCTCGAGAGCCTGCTCACCCGTGTCGGGCTGCGAGACGAGGAGAGCGTCGATGTCGACGCCGAGCTTCTTGGCGTACTCGGGATCGAGAGCGTGCTCTGCGTCGACGAACGCGGCGATGCCGCCGGCTCGCTGCGCGTTCGCGATCGCGTGCAGTGTCAGGGTCGTCTTACCCGAGGACTCCGGGCCGTAGATCTCCACGATGCGGCCACGCGGCAGGCCGCCGACGCCGAGAGCGACATCAAGGGCGATGGAGCCGGTGGGAATGACGGCGACCGGTGCACGCTCATCGCTGCCCAGTCGCATGACTGAACCTTTTCCGAACTGACGATCGATCTGGGCGAGAGCCGATTCGAGGGACTTCTCGCGGTCTGCGACTGATGGCATGACGTGCTCCTATTGTTCGCGTGGTGCCGCCTGTAGGCTGTCGCGGCCACCCCGGGTGGGGTGAACTCTCCGACAAGGCGTATGGCTTTTCGGCCTGTCATCACCGTATGAGCGGCCACCGACATTGCGTCGGTTGCCCCACGAACCGGGGATGACTTCACCTCGAAACCACTTGTGCAGAACGTTACGCGCACTTCGAACACATCTTCGACGACACGCCGATCGGATGCAGCGCCGACACGATCAGACGAACGAGCGTCGTCGTATGAGGTCAGCGCTTGCGTGGCTCCAGGCGGCCGACGCCGTAGCGTCGTTCGGGCGGGACATCGGTCTCGGCGCAGAGCGCCAACCATATCTCGCGTGGGGCGAGCCCCGCTTCCAGCGCCTCGGCTGCGGTCCGGTTCCCCAGCGCGTCGAGGACAAGGTCCGTCGTCAGCGTGGAAGCACGTGCGCCGAACTCGAGATCGACCGCGCGAAGGAACTCGCTACGTCGCATTGAAGAGGTCTACCTGATCGTCGAAGATCAGTGCAGCGAAAGTTCGGGCTCGATCGACGCCACAAGGTCGTCCGGGACGACATCGGGGAAGACCTGGATGCCCTCGAGCACGGAGATGCGATCTCCTACCTCGCGCATGATCATGGAGATGGGCACGTCGAGTGCTTCGGCGACCGAAGCGAGGATCTCGCTCGACGCTTCCTTCTGGCCTCGCTCGACTTCGCTGAGATACCCGAGCGCCACAGAAGCCTTGCCCGCTACCTGCCGGAGGGTACGCCCCTTCTGCAGACGGAAGTCCCTCAGCACATCGCCGATTTCCTGTCGTACAAGAATCATCGGAACCTCCTCTCCATTCCCTTCATCGGAGTCTCCCCCGAACGGATCGCCAGTCTAACGCGACTTGCTGATGAAAAAACTAGTGTTTCACGCTGTGCTTTGGGTGTGAGCACATCATTATTCCGCACATCAATCATAACGATCTGTCTGCACGAGCTATTCCCTGATCGCCTGAAGCAACGCCTCGATGGCAGCATCGACCGTCTGCTCCCTGATCGATGCGCGATCGCCCTGGAACAGGAAAGCGAATGCTCGAACGCCCGATGGTGTGGAGACACCTATGTGCACGGTTCCGACGGCTTGCCCGTCGGGGGAATCCGGACCGGCGACACCCGTGGTCGAGAGTCCGGCGTCCGCCTGCCTGCCGTCGATCGCAACCGCTGCTCGCACACCCGTCGCCATCTGCTCGGCGACGGAAGGATGCACAGGTCCGTGCTCGTCCAGAATCGCGGCATCCACCCCGAGCAATGACTCTTTCACCGGTGTGGCATACGCGACCACGCCACCACGCAGCGTGGCCGAGGCCCCGGGCACTGAGACGATCTCCGCCATGAGGGCGCCGCCTGTGAGCGATTCGGCAACGCCGAGCGACCATCCGCGCGCGGTCAGCGCGACGACAAGCTCGTGGGCCCGGCTCACGATCGGCCGGTACGCGCCCCGCGCACCTGGGACAGCACGTAGTCGATGCCGCTGATGACAGTGAGCGCGAGAGCCGCGTACATCAACACGATCCCGACGCCGATCCACCAGTCCATACCGATCAACTGATGCAGCGGCAGCAGCCACCAGCCGAGCGCCACACCCTGCACGACCGTCTTGAGCTTTCCGAGCCATGCGGCCGCGACGATGTGACTGCTCGCGACCATGAAACGGTGAATCGTGATGCCCCACTCGCGGACGAGGATGATGATGACGATCCACCAAGGCCATTCGGCCAGAATCGCCAGGCCGACGAACCCCGCCCCGGTGAGCAGCTTGTCCGCGATCGGGTCCCAGAGCTTTCCGAAGTCGCTGACGATGTCGTACTTTCGCGCGAGATATCCGTCGACCCAGTCGGTGGAGATGGCCAGGATGAACAGGGCACCGGCGACCCACCGGATCACGAGGTCGTCGAGTCCGTACGTCCCGCCCAGAAGAAGCAGCACGAAGAAGACGACGGCAAGCGGGATCCGGGCGATCGTGATGGCGTTCGGCAGTTGCCGGGGAATCGGCATCAGTCGCGGCCCGTCAATCCCCAGGCGTCTTCGTCGCCCTCGTCCTCTTCGACCACAGGCAACCCGCGGAATTGGTCTTCGACGGGGTCGTGAGCCGGCACGGGGTTCACTGGTGCCGCCGAAGGCGCAGGCGCAGCGCCTGGCGGGTCATCGCCGCGCAGCTTGGCCATCACCACAGGCAGCTGCTCTGCCGTGACCAGCACGTCTCGGGCCTTCGATCCCTCGGATGGCCCGACGATCTCGCGCGATTCGAGCAGGTCCATGAGACGTCCGGCCTTGGCGAAGCCGACTCTCAGCTTGCGCTGCAGCATCGAGGTCGACCCGAACTGCGACGATACGACGAGCTCGGCAGCCGCGAGCAGCACTTCGAGGTCGTCGCCGATGTCTTCGTCGACTTCCTTCTTCTTGGTCGGCTCCAGCGCCTCCTGCACGTCAGCGCGGTATTCGGGCCGAGCCTGCGCGGTGACGTGCTTCACCACTGCGTCGATCTCGCTCTCCTCGACCCACGCCCCCTGCAATCGGAACGGCTTGGACGAGCCCATCGGCGAGAAGAGCGCGTCGCCCTGACCGATCAGCTTGTCAGCGCCGGGGCTGTCGAGGATCACGCGGCTGTCGGTGACGCTGGTGACGGCGAAGGCGAGGCGTGAGGGCACGTTGGCCTTGATGAGGCCCGTGACGACGTCGACGCTCGGTCGCTGGGTCGCCAGCACGAGATGGATGCCGGAAGCGCGGGCGAGCTGCGTGATGCGCACGATCGAGTCCTCGACGTCACGAGGCGCGACCATCATGAGGTCGGCGAGCTCGTCGACGACCACCAGCAGGTACGGGTAGGGCTTGAGCACGCGTTCGCTGCCGACAGGAACCTCGACCTCACCGGCGCGCACCGCCTTGTTGAAGTCATCGATATGACGGAAGCCGAACGACGCCAGATCGTCGTACCGCATGTCCATCTCCTTCACCACCCATTGGAGGGCTTCTGCGGCCTTCTTCGGGTTGGTGATGATGGGCGTGATCAGGTGCGGGACTCCCGCGTAGCTCGTGAGCTCGACGCGCTTCGGGTCGATGAGCACCATGCGCACGTCAGACGGACGCGCCCGCATCAGCAGGCTGGTGATCATCGAGTTCACGAAGCTCGACTTGCCGGAGCCGGTGGAACCGGCGACGAGAAGGTGCGGCATCTTCGCGAGGTTCGCGACGACGAAGTTGCCGCCGACGTCCTTGCCGACGCCGACGGTCAACGGGTGGGTGCTCTTGTGCGCCGCCGCCGAACGGATGACGTCGCCGAGGGCGACCGTCTCACGGTCGGTGTTCGGGATCTCGATGCCGATCGCGCTCTTGCCGGGGATGGGCGAAAGGATGCGCACGTCGTTCGACGCCACCGCATACGCGATGTTGTTGCTCAGCTGAGTGATCTTCTCGACCTTGACGCCGTGGCCGACCTCGACCTCGTACTGCGTGACGGTCGGTCCGCGAGAGAATCCCGTCACCTTGGCGTCGATCTTGAACTGCGAGAGCACGCTCGTGATCTGTTCGACGATCTTGTCGTTGGCTTCCGAGCGCGCCACCGATGGCGGCCCGGCACTGAGCACACCCGGCGACGGCAGCGAATACGGCGTGCTCGGCGCCTGCAACCCACGATCTCCCGGACCGTCTGTGCCGAAACCGGAAAGGCCGGGCAGTTCTGGCTGCTCCCCCGTGTCACCGGAATCGTCGAGCAGGGCTGTGCTGCCCTGCGCGCCGAGCTTCTCCATGACGCCCTGCACATCGGTCAGGATCTCGGTCGCAGCGTCCGTGGGATCTGCGACGATGACCGCCTGGTCGTACGCGGTGTTGTCGACCGGAAGGTTCTCGCTCGGCGAAAGCAGCTCGGTGAGATCCTGCGAGCCGATCCCCTCGTCAGGATCCTCTTCACGTCCCGTCTTGTTGCGCCGCCACCAGGGAAGCACATTCGGGTCATCGTCTTCGTCGAACGACCCCTCCGCCTTATCGCCTGTGCTCTTGTCGTCGGCGGCGGGCTTCTCGACCCGCTCGGCACCGAACATCCAGGCGTACAGGTCTCCCAACCTGGCCCCGATGCGATTCGGCGGCGTCTTCGTGATGATGAGGATGCTGAGCGCAGCCAGCACCCCGAGCACGATGTAGGCGACGATCTCCGTGAGATACGAAAGCGGCTCCCCCAGCATCCAGCCGAAAAGCCCGCCGGCCGCGCTGAGCGCCGGCATGCCGGCCTTCGGCTCCGGCTGTCCACCCGCCAAGTGGCAGATGCCGGCGATCGCGAGCACGAACAGTCCGAACCCGATCCCGATGCGGCCGTTGTCATGCACGGAGGACGGGTGGCGGAACAGCCAGCCCGCGAGGATGAGCAGCAGCACCGGCATGAGGAAGGCGGTGCGACCGATCATCAGCCCCACCGAGTACGCGCTGATGTTCTGCGCGATCTCGTTGCCGATGAAGAACCACTCGGTGACGGCGCCGAGGCACGCGAGCAGCACCAGCAGCAGCGGGAAGCCGTCTCGACGCTGGTCTTTCTCCAACGTCTCGGGCCCGAAAGCACGGAAGAGCCCCCCGACGCCGTGTGCCAGGCCCACCCAGGCGCGCACGGCGACCGGGGGCTTGTCGATCTCGTCGATGTACTTCTTCGGAGTCGCGGGCAGCTTCTTCGTTGGGGCCGTCTGCGCCTTCGAGCGCGCGGGGGTCTTCTCGGACGCGCGCGAGGTCTTGGTGGTGCTCCTGGCCATGTCGAAAGCCTACGGCGACGTGGGGACATCGCCCGTAATGACGCGGCTTTCCGCCTTATTCAGGCTACGCCTCGATGACGAGCGGGACGATCATCGGACGCCGGCGAAGCTTCTGATTCACCCAGCGCCCGATCGTACGGCGGACCACTTGCGAGAGCGCGTGCGTATCGCGCACGCCGTTGCCCGAGGCCTCCTTCAGAGCCGCCACGATCTTCGGGACCACGTCGTCGAACACCGAGTCGTCCTCGGCGATACCTCTGGCGTGGATCTCCGGCCCTGTGATGATGCGTCCGGTCGCGGCATCCACCACGATGATGATCGAGACGAATCCCTCCTCACCGAGAATCCGGCGATCCTTGAGATCAGCATCGGTGATCTCCCCGACCGTGGAACCGTCGACATACACGAACCCGATGTCGAGCTGGCCGGCGATGTGCACCTGGCCGTCCTTGAGGTCGATGATCGTCCCGTTGGAGGCGAGGATCGTGTTCGCTTCGGGGATTCCGGTGTCCTGCGCGAGCTTGGCGTTCGCCACGAGGTGGCGGTACTCGCCATGCACCGGCAGCACGTTCTTCGGCCGCAGGATGTTGTAGCAGTAGATCAGCTCTCCTGCGGCGGCGTGGCCGGAGACGTGCACCTTCGCGTTGGCCTTGTGCACGACGTTGGCGCCGAGCTTGGTCAGTCCGTCGATCACGCGGTAGACCGCGTTCTCGTTTCCAGGGATGAGGCTGGACGCGAGGATCACCGTGTCCCCCTCGCCCACCTCGATCGCGTGGTCGAGATTGGCCATGCGACTGAGCACGGCCATCGGCTCACCCTGCGAGCCGGTGGACATGTAGACGATCTTCTCGTCGGGGAGATCCCTGGCCTTCTTGTAGTCGATCAGCACGTTCTCGGGAACCTTGAGGTAGCCGAGATCGGCGGCGATCGTCATGTTGCGCACCATGCTGCGACCCAGCAGTGCGACGCGACGGCCGTTCGCATGGGCGGCATCCAGAACCTGCTGAACGCGATGCACGTGGCTGGAGAAGCTGGCCACGATGACCCGCCGCGGCGCCTTCGCGATCACCTGGTCGAGCACGGGGCCGATCGAGCGCTCGGTAGGCGTGAAACCGGGCACATCGGCGTTCGTGGAGTCGACGAGGAACAGATCCACGCCCTCTTCGCCGAGGCGCGAGAACGCGCGGAGGTCGGTGATGCGACCGTCCAGCGGCAACTGGTCCATCTTGAAGTCGCCGGTCGCGAGCGCCATTCCGGCTGGCGTGCGGATGGCGACGGCCAGGGCGTCGGGGATGGAGTGGTTCACCGCGACGAACTCGAGATCGAACGGGCCGACCTTCTCCTGCTGGCCTTCCTTGACGGTGAGCGTGTACGGCCTGATCCGGTGCTCCTTGAGCTTCGCCTCGACCAGCGCGAGGGTGAGACCCGAGCCGATGAGCGGGATGTCGCCCTTCAGACGAAGCAGATACGGCACGGCACCGATGTGGTCCTCGTGGCCGTGGGTGAGCATGACTCCGACGATGTCGTCGAGGCGATCCTTGATCGGCTCGAAGTCGGGAAGGATCAGATCGACGCCTGGCTGGTGCTCTTCAGGGAAGAGCACGCCGCAGTCGACGATCAGGATCTTGCCGTCGTACTCGAAGGTCGTCATGTTGCGACCGATCTCGCCGAGACCGCCCAGCGGGATGACGCGGAGCGCACCTTCAGCGAGCGGTGCGGGTGCGGAGATGGGAATGGACATTGATGTCTCCTCAGTCGGACACTCGTCGTGCCCGTTCGTGCTTATGGGCGCGCGGCGCGCCCGTCGTTTCAGCGCGTCGTGCCATGCACCTTCGGCAGCGCGCCGCCCGCGGCCGCGTTGCGATCGGGGCGGAAGTTCGAGAAATCGGCGCCAGGCACATCGGTGACGAGTGCGAGCTCGTCTTCGATGAGCGCGGCTTCCCACTCCTCCGGCCCCACCAGGGGCAGGCGGACGCGGGGGCTGGAGATGCGACCCAGGCCGTGCAGGATGTACTTCGCCGACACGGTGCCCGGCACATGGGTCATGGTGGCTCGCACCAGTGGCTCCAGGCGCTTGTGCTCTTCGGTCGCCGCCGCGAGATCTCCTCGGTTCACCGCATCGACGATCGTGCGATACGGGGTGGCCGTGATGTTCGCGGTCACACCGATGAGGCCCGTGGCGCCGATCGCGAGGTGCGGCAGGGCGTTCGCGTCGTCACCGGAGAAGTACATGAGATCTGTCTGGTTCAGCACTCGGCTGACCTCGCTGAAGTCGCCCTTGGCGTCTTTGACGGCGAGGATGTTGGGGTGCTTCGCGAGGCGCAGGATCGTCTCGTACTTGATCGGCACACCGGTGCGGCCGGGGATGTCGTAGAGGATCACAGGCAGGTCAGTGGCGTCTGCGACAAGCCGGAAGTGCGTCAGGATGCCGGCCTGAGTCGGCTTGTTGTAGTACGGCGTGACGATCATGATGCCGTCAGCGCCGGCCTTCTCGCTCGCTTTGTAGAGCTCGATGGCGTGGGCGGTCTCGTTTGAGCCGCCGCCGGTGATGATCTTCGCGCGGCCAGCTGAGACGGACTTGCCGACCTCGACGAGCTTGAGCTTCTCAGGGTCGGTGAGGGTCGAGGTCTCGCCGGTCGTTCCCGTCACGACGATGCCGTCAGCACCCGCGGTGATGACGTCATCCATGTGCTTCTCGACGGCGGGCCAGTCGACTTCGCCGTCGGCCGTCATCGGAGTGACGAGCGCGACGAGGACCTGTCCGAAAGGATTGCCCGAATGCGTCATTGTTCCAGCGTATCGGTTCACGCTTGCGCCCATAACGCTTGCGATGCGTCAGCTCAGACTCTTCCCCGTCTGGCTGCTCGGGCCGTCAGCGACGACGGGAGGACGTTCGTGAGACCGACGACGAGCTTGTAACGCAGCGACGGGACCGACACGGCCCTGCCTCGAGCGGCGTCGCGAAGTCCTTCGCGGACGACATCCTTCGCCTGCAGCCAGCCGATCGCGGGGATCCCCTCGTGCCCTGGTTCCAGGCCCATGCGCTCATGGAACGTCGTGTGGGTGAATCCTGGGCACAGCGCCGTCACGGTCACGCCGTCGCGAGCGTACTCCTCGTTCGCCCACCTGCTGAAGCCGATGAGCCACTGCTTGCATGCGGAGTATGTGGAACGCGAGATGAATCCCGCCACCGAGGCGACGTTGATGATGCGTCCGCCGCGGCCGCGCATCACCCCGAGCGCTGCGTGCATAAGTCGCATGGGAACCTCGACATGGATGCGCAGGTGCCGCACTTCGTCGTCGATGTCGTTGTCGGCGAAGCGCAGCGGCAGCCCGAAACCGGCGTTGTTGACCAGCATGTCGATCGGGTGGTCGGTTGCGGCGATCCTGGCCACGACACGGTCGACGTCATCCTCGACCAGGAGGTCTGCCGACAACACCTCGGCTGAGACGCCATACGAATCGCGCAGTTCGACCGCGAGCGTCTCGAGCGCTTCCTGGGAGCGCGCAACCAGAACGAGATCCGCACCGCGCGCCGCGAGTTGGTGGGCGAACTCAGCGCCGAGCCCGGCGCTGGCACCCGTGACTAGCGCGACGGGCATCAGCGCTCGTATCCGAGAAAGCGGAACCGGATCCCGGTGCGAGAGGTCTGCCACTGCCCCTCATCGACGAGTCGCCATCCCGCTTTGGACGGCGCGTAGGCGTCGCCTTCGACTTCCAGGTCGAGCTCTGTGACCTCCAGCCGATCAGCGTGGCCGATCACCTGGGCGAAGATCTCCGCGCCCCCGATGATCCAGACCTTCTGGAGACCACGCACCGCATCAGCGACATCCGCGGCCCGACGAGCGCCGTCAGCTGTCCAGTCCTGCTGGCGCGTGATGACCACGTTCTCGCGGTCGGGCAGCGGACGGAAGCGCTCAGGCAATGAATCCCAGGTCTTGCGGCCCATCACGACGGGCGCCGACAGCGTGGTCTTCTTGAAGTGCGCGAGATCCTCTGGCACGTGCCATGGCATCCCACCCGACGCGCCGATGACTCCACCCGCCGCCTCGGCCCAGATCAATCCGACCCATGGCAGTTCGAGAGGTGCGGCGTTCATACCGCCACCGCCGCTCGGATCGGAGGGTGGTGCTGATAGTCCTCGACCACGAAGTCGGAGAAGTCGTAATCGAGTATCGATTCGGGCCTACGTGCGAAACGGAGCGTCGGGTAGGGGTACGGGTCACGGCTCAACTGCTCTCGCACCTGCTCGACGTGATTGTCGTAGACGTGGCAGTCCCCGCCGGTCCAGACGAAGTCTCCCGGCTCCAATCCGACCTGCTGCGCGATCATCATTGTCAGAAGTGCATAGCTGGCGATGTTGAAGGGCACGCCGAGGAACATGTCAGCGCTGCGCTGATACAGCTGGCATGACAGCTTGCCATCGGCGACGTAGAACTGGAACAGGGCATGGCACGGAGCCAGAGCCATGTCGGGGATGTCGGCGGGATTCCAGGCGGAGACGATGAGGCGCCGCGAATCTGGGGTGGCCCTGATCTGCTCGATCACCTGGGCGAGCTGGTCGATGTGACCGCCGTCGGGCGTCGGCCACGATCGCCACTGCACACCGTAGACGGGTCCGAGGTCTCCGTCGGCGTCCGCCCACTCGTCCCAGATCGAGACGCCGTTCTCCTGCAGCCACCTCACGTTCGATTCTCCGCGCAGGAACCAGAGCAGCTCATACGCGATCGACTTGAAGTGCACGCGCTTGGTCGTGATCAGCGGGAATCCCTTCGACAGATCGAAGCGGATCTGACGCCCGAACACACTGGTCGTGCCCGTCCCGGTGCGATCATCCTTGTGGGTGCCGGACTCCAGCACGTCACGGAGCAGGTCTTCATACGGCGTCGGGACGGCTGCACTCATGCCTGCCACGATACCCGGCCCGCCGACATCGCAGGCGGATGCCGCGGCGATGAGCACCCGTCATCATCCGTCATATCCGCCACTGTCGTCGCCGCGCGACATATTCTCGGGGAATGACCGTATCCGCCGCGCTCGCTATCACCGGGGCTGTGGTCGCACTCGCGATCGTGTGCGGTTTCATCGTGCGCGCACAGGACGGTCGCAGGCGCACCGGAGGACATCTCCAGGTTCGATCAGAGGACCTCGCCGGACAGCCGCTGGCGACCACGGCCACGCTGGTGCAGTTCAGCACTCAGCTGTGCGCGCGCTGCCCGCAGGTACGACGTCTGCTCGGCCAGATAGCCGATCAGCACGCCGGGATCGAACATGTCGAGATCGATCTGACGAACCGCAACGACCTCGCCACGCGCTATCACGTTCTGCAGACGCCGACGACCTTCCTCGTCGACGCATCCGGAATGGTCCTGTCCCGCTGGGGCGGGGTCGCGCACCGGAGTGCGATCGAAGACGCGCTCGCATCCGTTCTCACCCCTCACCCTCAGGAGCAGAAGTGACAGAACCCGTCGGCATCGATCCGCGAGGGCCACGCTTCGCCGCCACGATCACGACCGTGCTCCTGCTCATCGCACTGATCCTGAGCCTCGTCGGGGCGCTCCCGGCGGCCTTGACCGTCTCGCAGCGCGTCCTCGATCCTGGATTCCTGCTTCTTCTCATCATCGCGCTGTTGTTCCTGTGGGGTGTGCTCTCGCCGCGCACGGCCCCATGGAGTGTGCTCTTCCGACGCGTCATGCGACCGCGCCTCGCTCCCCCGACGGAACTGGAGGATCCGCGCCCGCCGCGCTTCGCCCAGGGCGTCGGTCTGTTCGTGGTCGTGATCGGGCTCGTGCTGCATCTGTTCGGCGTGCCGTTCGCGCTCCCCGTCGCTGCAGGAGCCGCCTTCATCGCGGCGTTCCTCAACGCCGCATTCGACTTCTGCCTCGGCTGCCAGATCTTCCTCCTTCTCCAGCGCGCGGGAATCGTCGGGAAGTCGGCCGCCGTCTGAGCGCTGGTTCCCCATGGGGCTGCTGGTCGATAGGCTGGCGGCACACTCTCCCACGATCCTTGGAGGAACCATGCCAGTCACAAGCGAAGCGACCACCACCTGGAACGGTTCTCTGATGGAGGGCTCGGGCAATGTCGCCTTCTCCTCGTCGAACCTCGGCACGTTCCCGATCAATTGGAAGGCGCGCAGCGAAGGCTCCGACACGACCACCACCCCGGAAGAGCTCATCGCCGCCGCGCACTCCTCGTGCTTCAGCATGGCGCTCTCCAACGCTCTGGCCGACAACGGCACCCCTCCGGAGCGCGTGAACACCACGGCGTCGGTGACCTTCAAGCCGGGGGTCGGCATCACCGGCAGTCACCTGAACGTGAATGCGACAGTTCCCGGTCTCACCCAGGAACAGTTCCAGGAGATCGCCGAGGGCGCGAAGACGGGCTGCCCGGTGTCTCAGGCGCTGGCCGGTATCGAGATCACGCTCGAGGCGACACTCGCCTGAGCGGCATCCTGTCGCGAGGGACTCATTCCCTCTGCTTGGACAGTCTGATCGCCGCGCGGATGCTCGCACGAGCGTCCTTGCGGCGGCCAGCGGCATCCTGAACCACACCGAGGCGATAACGCGCGCGCCAGTCGTCCGCGGCCGCATCGGCCTCGGACGTGTAACGCTGGATCAGCGGTTCCGCGTCATCTTTCGCGAGGCGACCGCTCGGTGTCAACTCGGTCTCTGCCGCCGGCATACCGCCTTCGGAATCGAGCTTCGTGCCGAGCTTCTCTGCCTGCATGCCGAACTGGATCTCACGCACGAGCGCCCAGACGCCGATGAGCGGCAGTACGATCAGCGCTATGCCCATGGCGACTCCGACCGCCTCACCGCTCGCGATGAACAGAATCGCCTTCTGCCCCATGAGCACGAAATACAGGATCAGCGCCGCCCCGACCAGAGCGACGCCGACGCGTGTCATCATGCTCGAGCCCTGATCCCGATATCCATCATGTTCTCGAGCCCGACGAAAACGCCGCGGGCTTCGAGCGCGAACGGCACTGCGAGGCGGATGCCGGGTGCGTAGGCGGCGGCCGAGTCCACCGTGTCGTGAGTGAGCGTGAGTGACTCGCCTTGCCCGGAGAGGATGACATCCTGTCGTGCGATGACGCCTGGTCGGCGCAACGAATGGATCGGCACGCTCCCGACCTGCTGCCCACGCGCACGCTGGTCCGCGTGCGGGGCGTTGACCGGGCCCTGCTCCGCACGCGCGGCGGCGATGAGTTCTGCAGTGCGCACCGCTGTACCACTCGGGGAATCAGTCTTGGTGTCCCGGTGCGCCTCGATGATCTCCACCGATGAGAAGAACGGCGCGGCAGCGGCGGCCAGTGCGGAGCCCAGAACTGAGCCGAGCGAGAAGTTCGGAATGAAGACCGCTCCCGTCTCGGCCGCCTCCACCAATGGACGCACCAGCGCGATGCGCTCGGCCGACCATCCCGACGTACCGACCAGGATGTTGATGCCCCGCTCGACCGCCGTACGCACGACGTCCACGCTGACCTGAGGCGTCGACGCGTCGACCACCAGGTCGGCTCCGTCGAGCTCTGACAGATCGCTTGACGAAGTGAGGACCCGAACGACTTCGAAGCCGTCCAGCTCGTCGATCACCTGCCCGATGATCTTCCCGAGCTTTCCCGTTCCGCCGACGAGTGCCACCTTCTTGGTCATGCATCCAGTCTATTCAGCGGCCGGTTGAGCCAGTGACAGGCAAGCCCGGCGCGGCGAGTAGCGTTGAGAGCATGCTCGAGTTGCGTCCGTCCTCCCCCGCGACCCCTGAATCCCACGCGATCCTCGCCGAGTACTTCGCTCTGCGCGCCGCGGAGTTTCCCGGGGGTGCGTACACCACCACATTCCCCGAGCCGAAGGCGTTCGAGAGCCCGGCCGGCGTGTTCCTGCTCGCAGGTCCGGAAGGCGCGCCGGTCGGCTGCGGAGGCATCCGACGTCTCGAAGACAGCGATGCCGGTATCCGCTATGAGATCAAGCACCTGTTCCTCAAGCCCGTGACCCGCGGCCAAGGCTGGGGACGCGCGATCCTCGAGGAACTCGAGAGACGCGCTCGCGAGTGGGACGCTGCCGAGCTCGTCCTGGACACGCACCACACGCTCGAAGCTGCAGGCGCGCTCTATGCGCGCAGCGGGTTCGAGCAGATCGCGGCGTACAACGAGAACAGGAACGCGACGCGCTGGTATCGCAAGGTGCTCTGAGCAGCTCTCGCCTCAGACCGGCATCGGGTCGGGCAGCCCTGTGCGCAGCTCGACCGGCAGATGCGCGAGGTCGTTATGCGTGAGCAGCGTCCACGGACGCCCCTGCTTCTGCGCGATGATGCTGAGCCCGCCGTTCGCCTGGTTCATCGTCATCCACCGCCATGCAGGCGCACCGAGCACTTCGCGGATGAACCATGAGATGACGAAGTTGTGGGTGATGAGAACCTCGTGCACGTCGCCCTGCTTTCGGACGAGGAACTCGTTGACCGCATCTGCCATCTGAGCGCTGCCCGCCTCGATCTCGGCATCCGTCACCGATCCGAAGAACGGCTCATATGCGGCGGGGGTCTCCTCGGTCATGCCGGTCGGCACGCAGTCGAACAGCAGCGCAGACGGCTTCGGGCTCACGGCCGGCAGCCGCTCAGAGATCGTACGAGCCGTCTCCGTCGCTCGAATCAGCGGGGAGTGCCACACCGCGTCCAGCGGAAGCCCGGAGAGCCTGTCGGCGATCAACTCAGCCTGGCGCACCCCGCGCGGTGAGAGAGGCCCATCGTCGAGTCCGTGCTCCGCGTCCTGCTGTTCACCGTGTCTGACCAGGTAGAGGTAATGCGTCAAGGCCCACTCGCTTCTTCGTCGTCGGCTTTCGCCCAGGCGTCCTTCCACCCTATGTCACCCCTGTGACACGCGGTCACGTCCGAGGTGAATCAGTTCCCTGCCCGGGTCAGGTCGGCGATCTGCGTCCGCGACAGTGTGATGCCGGCCCCCTGCATGAGCTCCTCGACGTGCTGCGTCGCGAACGTGTTCACGATCGGGGCGGCGATCGTGCGCTGCGCGAGCAGCCAGGCGATCGATACGGCCGCGACCGGCGCGGAGATCTCGGTCGCCACCTGATCCAGAGCGCGAAGGATCCGGATGCCGCGGCGATTCAGGTGTCCTCGCAACTGCTCCCCGCGCACGCCCTGGGACATCAGTGCCTTACTGCGGTGCCGACCGGAGAGGAAGCCGTGCTCAAGAGCGTGAGAGGGAGTGACGGCCAGACCCTGCGCCCCGGCGACCAGACGCAGGTCGCCTTCGAACGTCTGACGACGGATCAGGTTGTACGGCTCATCGAGCACCTCGATGCGCGGGTAACCCGCAGCCGCGAGGATCCTCGCCTCCACGAGTCGCTCAGGGGCGAAGCCGAATGCGCCGACAGCGTGGATCTTCCCCGCGTCGCGCAGCCATTCGACCGTGGCCAGCGTGTCCTCCAGGTTCGTCCCCTTATCGAGCGTCGCGTCGAGGTACAGCACTTCGATCCGCTCCACGCCGAGCCGGGTGAGTGATCCCTCGACGGCCCGAACGAGGTTGATCGAGCCCAATCCTGGGTTGTCGGCATGCGAACCGATGCGCACGCTCAGCACCGTACGGTCCCGATGGCCGCGCGAACGCAGCCACTGCCCGATGATGTGCTCGCTCCGGCCGCCTGAGAAGCCGTCTGCGGTGTGGATCGCGTTGCCGCCGAACTCCACGTAGCGGTCGAGGATCGCATGGCTCGTCTCGAGATCGACGTTCCAGCCGAACTCAGCGGCACCCAGCATGAGAGGGAAGGTGTCCAACTCTGTCTCGCCGAGCTGTACTCGAATGCTCTCGCCCACTCCCGGACCGACCACCGGGATCGGTGCTGACGGATGCGCGAGCGAATGCTCTTGCGGGCTCGCCTGCTGATCGGCAGCGCCTGCGCTGAACAATCGCATCCTCATCCACCCCCGCACATGTCCTGCAGCAACGTCCTGCGTGATCTGTATGCACCCCCCGGTGCGTATTTCGAGAGTAAGCGACGTCGGCGACAACTCTGACCATTGGCGGTAACACCCGGCGAACTTTGCATAACGTTTCGATCACATCAGATACGAAGAAGGCCCGGATTCCACTCACGAAGAGCGGAATCCGGGCCTTGCTCGTATGACTTACGCCTCGGCGGTCTCCGCTTCGGGCGACGCTTCGGCAGCAGGTGCGGCCTCAGCAGCAGCATCGTCGAGGACGGGCTCGAGCGACAGCTTGCCACGGTCGTCGATCTTCGTGATCTTCACGAGGATCTTCTGACCGACCGAGAGAACGTCGTCGACGTTCTCGACACGCTTGCCACCGGCGAGCTTTCGCACCTCGGTGACGTGCAACAGTCCGTCCTTGCCGGGCAGCAGCGAGATGAAGGCACCGAACGAGGCGATCTTCACGACGGTGCCGAGGAACTGCTCGCCGACCTCAGGGTTGGTGGGGTTGGCGATCGCGTTGACCTGCGCACGAGCAGCCTCTGCCGAGGGGCCATCGGTCGCGCCGATGTAGACGGTGCCGTCCTCCTCGATGGAGATCTGCGCGCCGGTCTCGTCCTGGATCGCGTTGATCGTCTTGCCCTTCGGGCCGATCAGCTCGCCGATCTTGTCGACCGGGATCTGCACGCTGATGACGCGAGGCGCGGTGGGCGCCATCTCGTCAGGAGCGTCGATCGCCGCATTCAGCACCCCGAGGATCGTCAGACGCGCATCGCGCGCCTGCGTCAGCGCACCGGTGAGCACGTCGGACGGCAGTCCGTCGAGCTTCGTGTCGAGCTGGATCGCGGTGATGAACTCGCTGGTGCCTGCGACCTTGAAGTCCATGTCGCCGAGGGCGTCTTCTGCGCCGAGGATGTCAGTCAGCGCGGCGTAGCGCGTCTGGCCGTCGACCTCGTCGGAAACGAGACCCATGGCGATGCCGGCGACGGGTGCGCGCAGCGGCACACCGGCGTTGAGCAGCGACAGCGTGGAGGCGCAGACGGAACCCATCGACGTCGAGCCGTTGGAGCTGAGAGCCTCAGACACCTGACGGATCGCGTAGGGGAACTCTTCACGGCTGGGCAGCACAGGAGCGAGCGCGCGCTCGGCGAGGAAGCCGTGTCCGATCTCACGACGCTTCGGCGACCCGACACGCCCGGTCTCGCCGGTCGAGTAGGGCGGGAAGTTGTAGTGATGCATGTAGCGCTTGCTCGTCGTCGGGGACAGCGAATCGATCTGCTGCTCCATCTTGAGCATGTTCAACGTGGTGACGCCCATGATCTGGGTCTCGCCGCGCTGGAAGATCGCCGAACCGTGAACGCGCGGGATGACCTGCACCTCTGCGTCCAGCGGACGGATGTCAGCCAGGCCACGGCCGTCCATGCGGACGCCCTCGGACAGCACACGACCGCGAACGATCTTCTTCGTCAGCGACTTGTACGCACCCGAGACCTCGCCAGCGGCGGATGCTGGGAGCGTGCCGGCCTCGATCGCAGCTGCGACCTCGGCCTTGACGCGATCCTTGACCTCGTCATCGGCGCTCTGACGCTCGATCTTGTCAGCGATCAGGTAGACCTTCTCGAGATCAGCGGTCGCAGACGCGGCGATGAAGTCGTAGGTGCCCTGCTCGTACGCCGGGAAGACCGGGTAGACGCCAGGTGCCTTCGAGGAGTGCGAAGCCATCTCGGCCTGCGCCTCGACGAGCTGCCTGAGGAACGGCTTGGCGGCTTCGAGGCCACCGGCGACGACCTCTTCGTTCGGCTTGACTGCGCCGCCCTTGATGAGGTTCCAGCTGTTCTCCGTGGCCTCCGCCTCGACCATCATGATCGCCACGTCTTCGGAGCCGTCGGACTTCTTGACGACGCGACCGGCGACCATCAGGTCGAACACGGCCTCGTCGACCTGAGCCTGGTTCGGGAACGCGACCCACTGGTCGGCGTTCTCGCCCTGACCCGGGATGAGCGCGAGGCGCACACCGGCGATGGGACCCGAGAACGGCAGACCCGAGATCTGGGTCGACGCGGAGGCCGCGTTGATGGCGAGTGCGTCGTAGTACTCGCCAGGAGCGATCGACAGCACCGTGATGACGACCTGGACCTCGTTGCGGAGGCCATCGACGAACGACGGGCGAAGCGGACGGTCGATCAGGCGGCACACCAGGATCGCCTCGGTCGACGGACGACCCTCACGACGGAAGAACGAGCCGGGGATCTTGCCCGCTGCGTACGAGCGCTCTTCGACGTCGACGGTCAGCGGGAAGAAGTCGAATCCTTCGCGCGGGTGCTTGCCCGCGCTGGTGGCGGAGAGAATCATCGTCTCTCCGTCGAGGTAAGCCGCAACCGAACCCTGTGCCTGCTGAGCGAGGCGGCCGGTTTCGAAGCGGATGGTGCGGGTGCCGAAGCGGCCGTTGTCAAGAACGGCCTCGGCGGCAGTGATTTCAGGACCTTCCAAGAGGTCTCTCCTTCTTTGTTTAGACTCGTCCGTCCGTGTGACGGGCGAGATCATACGTAAGCGCGCACAATTCGGCGCGCAAACTGCACACAGCAGTCCCGGTCCAGCCTACCAGCGCAAGCGGATTTCACCGATGACCTGGGCGCCTCACCTGACTTCGACGCTGCGCATCGCCGAAGAACGTCCGATGTAGACGTAGTCGTCGTGCTTGGCGACACGCCCATCCCCGGCCACTCTGCCACGCAGACGTCGCCACACCCAGGGCAGCGCATGGTGCTGCCACCATGCGGCACGGGTCGTCGCATCGACGTCATGCAGCACCTGATCCAGTGCTCCAAGGGTGTCGGCGTGCGGCACACCGAGCATCTCGCCGGCCTGATACGCCAGGAAGCGGTGTCCACGACTGCTGAGGTGCACGAGATCTTCGCCCCAGTTCGGTCTGGATGACAGTACGGGGTGCAGATCTGTGTCGAGAAGCATCGCTCCCGTGCGCTGGGCGATCGCAGCCAGACGGCTGGAGAATTCGGCGAAACGCCCCGTGAACAATCGGGCCGCCCGCCGATTCGGCAGGAACGGTGTGACGAGCAGTACATCCACCCCGTCCTCACGGAGCGTGCGCACCACCTGCTCGAGCTGCGCGGCGAGCGCTGCGACATCCGCATGAGATTTCACGAGGTCGTTCGCGCCGATCAGGATCGACACGAGATCCGGCCGCAGCTCGCGCGCCCTGGTGAGCTGCTCACCCCACACATCACGCACACGCCGGGAACGGACGGCGAGGTTCGCGTAGTGGAGGCCGCCGCGGGCAGCGAGCAGCAGCGCAAGTCGATCGGCCCAGCCCCGCAGAGCGCCATCGGGTGCGGGGTCGCACAGCCCTTCGGTCAGCGAGTCACCGAGCGCGACGTAGCGCTGCCAGCGTCGCCCTTGCGCCGGGACTGCAGGTTCCGGCCTACGGATACGCGCGCTTCGCAGCTGCCGGTCGAGCTCGTGCAGTTCACGTGCCTCATCGAAATGTCCGATCAGCTGGTCGCATACCGCCTGCCAGCTGCGCCCCTCGACGGCAGCACGTCCGGCGACGCCGAAAGCCCGACGCTTGCGACGGTCGCCGGCGAGGTCAGCGACCCGCATGCGAAGATCAGCCAGGTCTCCAGGGCGATACAGCCACCCGTCGATCCCCATCCGCACGAGATCCAGGGGACCGCCCCTTCCCGTCGCGACGATCGGCACCCCGCTGGCATGCGCCTCCTGCAGCGTCTGTCCGAACGTCTCGCTTTCTCCGGGGTGCACGAAGATGTCGAAGGAAGCCATAGCGCCGGCCAGAGCGTCGCCTTCGAGATGACCGAGGAACACCGCATCCGGCATCTCAGTCTGAAGTCGCATCTTCGACGGCCCGTCACCGACGATGACGAGGCGAATGCCCGGCATCCGGTGCAGCACGCGCAGATCCTCGACCTGCTTCTCGGCCGCGAGCCGGCCGACATAGCCGACGATGACCTCATCCGCCGTGCCTCGCTGCCAGCTCTCGTCGCGCAGTTCGGGATGGAAGCGCTCGGCATCCACCCCGCGACCCCAGCGTCGGATCCGGTCCACGCCGAGGTCGACAAGCTGGCGCTCCGACTCTGTCGATGGTGCAAGCGTGAGGGTCGCCCGGCGATGCAGCCGGACGATGTGATTGCGTGCGAACGTCGTGGTCGCGGGAAGTCGATAGCGTTCCGTGTACGCGGCGATGTCCGTCTGATACGCGGCGACGACCGGTATGCCACGGCTGGACGCGGCCAATGCTCCGCGCCATCCCAATGCGAACGGCGAGGCCAGATGCACCACATCAGGACGGAACCGCGAGAGCGACGTCGCGACGCGGTGGGTGGTGGCGGCGCCGACTCTCACGTTTCGATAGCCGGGCAATGCCAGACTCGCCACCGGCTCGATGCGTGCGCCATGCACCTGGATGGGGATGCCGACGGCATCCGGAGCGATCACATGGGCGTCGTGGCCCGAGCGCTCGAGGTGGCGCAGGATCTGCAGCACAGATCCCGTCACGCCGTTCATGTGCGGCAGGAATGACTCGGTCACGATTGCGACTCTCACGATCTCAGGATGACGCCGGAGAACGGGCGTTTCCGACACCGGCGGGCAGTGCAGCCGAGTGTTCACCTGTTGCACTACTGTCCTTCACCGGCTGTCCCCGATTCGGTTCCCGTTCACCTTGTGGCGTCACAGTGGAAGCGTGATCGCGGACGTGCTGTCGGATGCTGTGAACGGGCCGTGGGCCCTCATCGTGATGGCGCTTCTCGTCTTCGGCGATGCGTTCCTCGTGCTCGTCCCTGGCGAGATCGCCGTCACGGCGCTGGGTGCGCTGTCCACGTCGACCGGTGCGCCGCCGCTGTGGGCGGTGATCGTGTCTGCCGCCGCGGCGGCCGCGTGCGGCGATCTGCTCTGTTACGGCATCGGGCGGTGGGTGGGAATCGATCGGTGGCGCTGGATGCGCGCGGAACGTCTGCAACGCGCGCAGCGCTGGGCGCGTGGACGGCTTGAGGCAGGTACGGCCGTGGTGCTGTTCACGGCACGCTTCATTCCGTTCGCTCGTCTCGCGATCAACCTCGTCGCCGGCGCCACTCGGATCCCGATAGCCCGCTACGTCGGCCTCGTCGCACTCGCAGCCACAGGATGGGCCAGCTACCAGGCTGCAATCGGCGCTCTGTTCGCGGCGATGATCCCAGACGCGCCCATCGTGTCCGTACTGGTGTCGGTGGTCGTCGCCATCGGGCTCGGAGCTCTGATCGACCTCGTGATCCGCAGGCGCGCCCGCCGGCAAAAGCCTGTCGCAGCGAATGTGACGTCCGACTAGGCTGGCGTCATGAGCACCGAAGAAGGCGCAGCCTCCCCGTCCGAGGAGATGAAGCGCAAGTTCAAGGAAGCGCTCGAGAAGAAGAACGCACATCACCGCGACGGTGAATCGCATCTGGACGGCGACTCCGCCGTCCACGCGGCGAATGCTCCGCAGACGCGACGTGAGTTCCGACGCAAGAGCGGATGACCACGAATGCGGGCCGCCCCGGAAGGGGACGGCCCGCATCTCATTCGACCGGCTATTCTCCCGACAGTCCGCCGAGCAGATGGCCGAAGGAACGCCCCTCGCCCAGGTAGTTCGCAGGGTCGAACGGGTCGCTCGAAGTCACAGCATCCTTTCGTGCGATGGCGTCTGCGAGTTCGCGAGCCCCTTTCTCCACCCGCTTCGCCAGCGGAGCGACGTCATCTCCTGCGCCGCCCCAATCGCTGGACGCCGCCAACACACCAGTGGACACGGTCTCGGCGTGCAGGTAGGCGAACAGCGGCCGGATCGCATAATCGATGGCCAGCGAATGCCGCGGTGTGCCGGCGTTCGCGCCGATCAGCACCGGCTTACCGGTGAGCGCATCCGGATCCAGCACGTCGATGAACGACTTGAAGAGTCCCGAATAGCTCGTGGAGAAGATCGGCGTCACCGCGATCAGCGCATCCGCGGAATACACCGAGTTGAGCGCTGATTCGAGCGCTGAAGGCGCGAATCCCGTGAGCAGGTTGTTCGTGATGTCGTGTGCGAGGTCACGAAGCTCGATCATGTCGACGGTCGCCTCGATCTCGCGCGCGGCGAGCTGCTTCACCGTCTCCGCGGCCAGCCTGTCGGCCAGCATCCGAGTCGATGACGGGTTGGATAGTCCAGCCGAGATGACGGCGATACGTCGTTCGGTCATGATCACGCCTCCTTCCGGCCGAGGCCGAATGCGGAACCGGCGGGCGCGGGGGTGTCCTGATAGGGAGATCCGACGGTGAGGTTGTCGCCACGGTTCGCGCCGGGTCGAGCTTCCCGCGCGGGTCCGTCACCGTACACGGCCTTCACTCGGGCGGCGTGGGTCGGCGCATCCGGAACGTCCGCTGGGCGGTTCTTCGCCATTTCCTTCCGGAGCACCGGCACGACCTCACCACCGAGGATGTCGAGCTGCTCGAGCACGACCTTGAGCGGCAGCCCGGCGTGGTCGATGAGGAACAGCTGACGCTGGTAGTCGCCGAAGGTGTCGCGCATGGCGGCGTAGCGGTCGATGACCTGCTGCGGCGACCCTACGGTCAACGGCGTCATCTCGGTGAAGTCCTCCATGCTCGGTCCGTGGCCGTACACCGGCGCATTGTCGAAGTACGGGCGGAACTCGTTCACGGCATCCTGTGACTTGGCGCGCATGAACACCTGCCCGCCGAGACCCACGATCGCCTGCTCCGGCGTGCCGTGCCCGTAGTGCGCGAAGCGCTGGCGGTAAAGCTCGATGAGACGCTGGTAGTGCTCCTTCGGCCAGAAGATGTTGTTCGCGAAGAAGCCATCGCCGTAATAGGCGGCCTGCTCGGCGATCTCCGGCGTGCGGATCGAGCCGTGCCAGACGAACGGCGCAACGCCGTCCAGCGGGCGAGGCGTCGAGGTGAAGCCCTGCAGCGGGGTGCGGAACTTCCCTTCCCAATCGACGACGTCCTCATGCCAGAGCTTGTGCAGCAGTGCGTAGTTCTCGATCGCGAGAGGGAGTCCCTGTCGGATGTCCTTGCCGAACCACGGGTAGACAGGACCGGTGTTGCCGCGTCCGAGCATGATGTCGGTGCGACCGTCCGAGATGTGCTGCAGCATCGCGAAGTCTTCGGCGATCTTCACCGGGTCGTTCGTGGTGATCAGAGTCGTGGAGGTCGAGAGGATGATGCGCTCGGTCTGTGCGGCGATCGCGGCGAGCGTGGTCGACGGAGACGACGACCAGAACGGCGGGTTGTGGTGCTCGCCGACGGCGTACACATCAAGGCCCACCTCTTCGGCGTGACGTGCGATCGTGATCGCATCCTTGATCTTCTGACCTTCGCTCGGCGTCTCTCCCGTGACGGGGTTCTGCGTGACGTCGCTGACGGTGAAGAGTCCGAACTGGATGCCTGAGGTTTCGGCCTGCTCGCTCATGATGTGCTCCGGGTTCTCGAGGCGGATGCTGTTGGCATGTCGCTTCTATTCAAATGCATGTACATGGGACAACGCAACCCACGCCACTTTATTCCCGACCTGCCGAGTGGCGGCCGGTAGCCTCAGAAGATGAGCACTGCCCCACAGACGCCGACTGGCCCGATCACCGGGGGCATTGCACGGCCTCGCAGACGCGTGCCGTTCTGGGACAACGCCCGCTACGCGTGCATCGTGCTGGTCGTGCTCGGACACGCCATACAGCGTCTCACCTACGACTCCAGTATCGCGATGGCGCTCTACCTGGCCTTCTACGCGTTCCATATGCCGGCATTCGCGATCATCGCGGGCTACTTCTCGAAGTCGGCGCCGCCGACGAAGAAGCAGATGGCGCGTGTGATCACCGACATCCTCGTGCCGTACGTGATCTTCGAACTGCTCTGGACGCTCACGAAGTGGCTGGTGGAAGGGCAGGCCGAGCCGAACCTCACGCAGCCGTCGTGGACGCTGTGGTTCCTGCTCGCCCTCGGCATCTTCCGCCTTGTACTGCCGTATCTCGCGCTGCTGCGCTGGCCTCTGCTGTGGAGTGTGCTGATCTCGGTCGGTGCGGGTTATCTCAGCAACGTCGACAGCACCTTCTCGCTCTCGCGCACCATGGGCTTCCTGCCGTTCTTCGTGCTGGGGTGGTGGCTGCGGGAGCACGACCTGGTCAACAGGTTCCGTCTGATCGATTTCCGACCGTGGTGGCTGCGCGTTGCCGCGGTACTCATATTCGCAGCCGACGCATTCGTCGCGTGGAACTGGGTCGATCTGTGGGAAGGCATGAATCTGGACAAGTGGTTCTTCTACAACGACACCTACGTGGATCTCGGCGGTGATGAGTGGTGGTCCGGCGGCATCCGTCTGTTCCTGATCGCGATCGGATTGCTGTTGAGCGCTGCATTCTTCGTACTGATCCCTCGGCGCAAGCAGTGGTGGACGAAGTTCGGGCAGTACACGATGTACGTGTATCTGCTGCACTCGTTCGTGCTGTACCCGTTCCGCGAATCCGGCATCCTCCGCGACGCCGAGCCGACCTGGATCTGGCTGCCGACTGTGATCGTCCTCTCAGTCGTGATCGCCGTCGTCCTCGCCACTCGACCTGTCCGCTGGGTGTTCCGCCCGCTCGTCGAGCCCCGGGCGCGCTGGCTGTTCTCGGATGCAGGGCTCATGTCGGACACCTCACGGCGAGATGACCCCACCGGGTCACGCAGGACGCCGGAGCGTTGATCGGCGGGACGGTGACGCTGCGCGAGAGGCGGCCGCTCAGGCCAACCGGATCCGACGGGTGACGCGCACGAGATACCAGGCGAGCGCGACGAGCAGCAGCAGCTCGGTGACGATGTATCCGTAGTGCAGCCAGGACTCCCCCGGGTCGCCACCTGCGATGATCACGTCGCTCCGTGCCGCCAGTGCGGGGCGGAGGGCGAAAGACTCGATCGCCATGATGATCCACATCGCACCGATCAGCATCCATCCACCCTTGGTCTCCCGCGGACGCGCCTGCGCGATCAGCGTGATGATCACCAGGATCATCCAGCCTGCGACCGACAACGCGATGAAGACCAGCCGTCCGATGCCGAGCCCGAGCGACGTCGTGATTCCGGGCGCCTGGAACTTCAGCGGTGTCTCGATGAAGCTCAGACCGATGATGATCCCTATCCAGACGGCGGGTAGGACGATACGGAGCGATATCCACAGGCGCGACATGCCTCCACGCTACCGGCGGTAACTCTTCGCAATACACGATGCCGGTCGCGACAACCCGCCGTACGCTCGTGTCATGGCTGCACTGAACCTCCCCGTCCTCGACCTCTCTCAGCTCGACGACGGCCCTGAGGCCGCTGCGAAGTTCCGCAGTGAACTCGCCGCGGCCGCGCACGACGTCGGGTTCTTCTATCTGACCGGCACCGGCATCGATCCCTCGCTCTTCCGCCGACTGCAGCAGGCGGCCCGCGACTTCTTCGCCTTGCCCGAGGATCAGAAGCTCGCTATCGAGAACGTGCACAGCGCTCAGTTCCGCGGCTACACCCGCATCGGCGGTGAGCTCACCCAGGGCAAGATCGACTGGCGCGAGCAGATCGACATCGGGCCGGAACGGGAGCCCGTGTCCGGCGGCCCCGCGTTCAACCGCCTCATCGGCCCGAACCTATGGCCGCAGGCGCAGCCCGAGCTGCGCGAAGTCGCCGAATCATGGCGCGAGCACCTCTCGGCGATCTCCCGCAGGCTCCTGCGCAGCTGGGCGGAGGCGCTCGGCGCTGAGCCGACTCACTTCGACGCCGACTTCGGCGACCCCGCGAGCCTGCTGAAGATCGTGCGCTATCCCGGCACCGATGCGCCGGAGCCGCAGCAGGGCGTCGGTGCGCACAAGGACTCCGGCGTGCTCACTCTCCTCTGGGTCGAGCCGGGCAAGGGCGGTCTGCAGGTCGAACGCGACGGGGCATGGGTGGATGCACCGCCCGTCGACGACGCCTTCATCGTGAACATCGGCGAGATGCTCGAGTACGCCACCGGGGGCTACCTCAAGGCGACGAACCACCGGGTGATCTCTCCCAAGGCTCCTGCGGACCGCATCTCGGTGCCGTTCTTCTTCAGCCCGGCCCTCGATGCGAAGCTTCCGCTGATCGAACTGCCCGCGGAGCTCGCCGCTGAAGCACAGGGCGTGACCGAGGACCCCGACAATCCGATCCACAGTCTGTACGGCGAGAACGCCCTCAAGTCACGACTGCGTGCACACCCGGACGTGGCGGCGATCCACCACTCCGACCTCGTAGGGGCATCGGCCTGATCTGCGGGCGACGTATACTTCGGCCAGGAGGTCGGATGCCGTTGCCCTTCTTCACCGTCGGTCACTCGAATCGCACCATCGAGGAGTTCATCGAGATCCTGCTGACCGCGAACGTTGAACTCGTGGTCGACGTGCGCAGACTTCCCGGCTCGCGCAGCAACCCGCAGTTCGACGAGGACGCATTGCGCGCATCGCTGGCAGCGACAGGGATAGGAATGGCCCGCATCTCGACCCTCACCGGCCGACGGCCGGTCTCGCACGATGTGCCTTTTGAGACCAACGCACTCTGGCGCAATCGCAGCTTCCACAACTATGCGGACCACGCGCTGTCCGAGCCGTTCCGCGAGGGACTGGCCGAACTCCGCCGGTCGGGGCGGGAGCAGCGCGCTGCCGTGATGTGCTCCGAGGCTGTCTGGTGGCGCTGCCACCGACGCATGATCGCCGACCATCTGCTCGCACACGGAGAACGAGTCATTCATCTCATGGGCGTCGGCCGGACGCAGCCTGCGGAGCTCACCGCCGGCGCCGTCGTCGATGACCACCAGACGGTCCGCTATCCCGATGCCGCTCAGGGGTGATGCGCCTGACCGCCGAACTCCACGATCTCCTGCAGCGCCCGCAGATGCGCGGTGAATGCCCGCTCGCCTTTCGCACTGGAGCGGACCCAGGTGCGCGGGCGACTTCCGACGTCACCTCGACGCGTCGAGACATATCCGGTCACGTGCAGGTGCGAGATCGATTTGCTCAACACCGAATCACCGACCTGGAGTATCTCGGCCAGGGTCGCGAAGTCCGGCTCGTTCCCATCGAGAAGCGCCGCCATCAGCGAGAAACGGATGGGGCTGGCGAAATTGTCGTCGAGGCGCAGCCGCGGATGTCTCTCACCCATCGCGCCCGTCCAGGAACGCGCTGCCCACGCTCAGTCCGAATGCGAAAGCAGCAGCGACCGGACCGAGACCGAGCACGGACGTCGCCCCGAGAACCTGGACCGGCAGAATGGCCGCGATGATCCCGCCGGACGTCGCGAAAGCCGTCCACTGCGGCCAGGCCCACACCGCTCCGAGCGCAGGCATGCGCTCCGTGACACGCGCAACAACCCACCATCCCAGATAACACAGCATCAGCAGCATGCCGAAGAACGGCCGCAGCAGCTCATCGCCGACCGAGAGAACCCATACCCCCACCGCCAGCACCGCTCCGGTCACTACCGTGGCCGCGCGTGCACCGAACGTCAACGGGATCCGCTCGACGGGTTCGGCAGTGGCGGACGAAGCACGGAGGCTGCGCAGCGCCGTCGAACCGAGAATGAGCAGGGCCAGCGCGCCAGGCACCAGCTTCACGACGAATGGGATCTCCACTTCGGCGATGCCGGATATGAAGGCGGCGGCAAGCACCATGACGAGGACGGCGCAGAGCACGATCGCGATCGCGACGCTCCATCGCCGGCCGCCATGGCCGATGACCCCGTACCCCTCACGACGTTGATTGGCGAGCTGCATCCAGATGAGGTACACGCCGACGAAGACGATGAACGACGACGGCACGGAAGCCGAGCCGGCGCTGATCACAATGATCGTGACGTATACAGACAGGACCGCGGCATCCACCAGGCCGAGCCACGCTGCCCCTCGCCAGTCCACGCGCGCCTCACGGCGTGCGCGGACGGCCCTGACCTCGTCGAGATACGCCTGGGCGATCTCGGCGTTCGGGGCGGGCAGCGGCGCTGCGCCCTCGATCAGTCGCCGTTCCATTGCACCTCCGTGCGGGCTTTCCACTTGGAAAGCTCGTCTGCTGGTGGCGAGCTACGCGCTTCCCCCAGTAAAGCAACCATCTCCACCGCTTCAGCGCTTTCGCCGATGTGATGCTCGATTCACTTCTTTCGCGCAATGAAGACCTCGATGCCAACCTCGCATAGGGGTTGTGGCCCTCCTCATTTACCCATATGTTAACGACACATCACATTGGCCAGTTACACGAAGAGGTGTCTGCATGCTAGAAGTAAACCGTCGCACAGTCTTGACACTCGGCGCAGCGCTCGGGCTGACGAGCGTTGTCGCTCCCACCGCAGCCTGGTCGTGGTCGCCGGCGCGCTCCGTGCTCGGATCAGGGGATGGCGTCGATCCCCAGTGGGTCTGGGACGACGACCTCGACCGCATCATCGCCGATGCCATCACGAACGGCCACGTTCCGGCCATCAACACTGCCATCGGCAACTGGGTCGACAACAACGATCAGTTGCCCGCGGGGCTGCCGGCCGAACTCGCAGCCTTCCTCCAGCAGTCGACCAGGCTGCCCGCCTGGGCAGACATGAACAAACTCCGCATCGCGGCCGATTTCAACCGTCGCCGCGATCTGTATCTGTTCATGATCTACGGCGTCGGTGGGGGCATCATGAGTACCGTCATCCCGCGCGAGGCGAAGTCCGTGTACTGGTCCAAGGGCGGCGCCGACATGCAAGACCGCGCTGCGAAGACGTTCACGTTCGGATACGACCTCACGGATGCCAACGCGTTCGAGCCGGATGGCCAGATGATCGTCACCGGCAACAAGACGCGCATGGTGCACTCGGCCGTGCGTCATCTGCTCCCCCAGTCGCCATACTGGAAGGCCGTCGCGGACGAGACGATTCCCATCAGCAACATGGACATCCTCGTGCCCTTCCACAGCACCGGAACCTTCGCTCACAAGAAGATGAAGGAGTGGGGCATCCGCATGACTGCGGCGGAGGAAGAGGCGTTCCTGCACCACTGGCAGGTCGCGCTGCACCTTCTGGGCGTGCAGGATCAGTACATTCCGGCGACCTGGGCCGATGCGCACGCCCAGTCCGACCAAGTCCTGACTCCGATCCTCAACCCGACGATGGAGGGCAAGGCTCTTGCCGGAGTGCTGCTCGGCCTCACCGCACAGATCGATCTCGGCGTCACGCGCGGCTTCCTGAACGAGTTCGTTCGCTACCAGCTCGGCAACGACATCGGTGACTGGCTCGGACTCAAGCGGGACTACATCTCCGCGGCCACGATCAGGAACGGCTGGCCGTTGTACATCAAGTTCCGCGAAGGGTTCCTACCGATCGCACCAGTGTCCACGGCGATCTTCGACAAGCTCATCAAAGGCATCGCCATGGCGTTCCTCAATAAAGGCGAGTCCGGCAAGACCACGCCCATCACTCTCCCGGATGGCAACCGCCCGAGTGTCTGAGCCTCATCGCCGCGCGGGCGACGCGCGGTGGTCGTGAGACACCACGACACAAACGACGAAGGCCGTCCCACACCTGGGACGGCCTTCGGAAGAAGTGCGATATTACGCTGGTGCGCTGCCTTAGCGGCGAAGCCCAAGCTTCTCGATCAACGAGCGGTAACGCGCGATGTCGATGTCCTGGAGGTAGCCGAGCAGACGACGGCGCTGACCGACGAGCAGGAACAGCCCACGACGCGAGTGGTGGTCGTGCTTGTGCTCCTTGAGGTGCTCGGTGAGGTCCTTGATGCGCTGCGTCAGCATCGCGACCTGCACCTCGGGGGATCCGGTGTCACCGGGGTGCGTCGCGTACTCTTCGATGATCGCCTTCTTGACGTCTGATTCCAGTGCCATAGATTCGATCCCCTTTCACTCATTGCGCGGCGCCCGGCACCTGATGTGCGAGCTCTCTTTATCCGCGGCCGATCAAACGGCAACCTGTAGAGTCTACCAGCCCGGATGCCCGGTCCGGGACCCTCGCTGACCGCGACGCCTCCGTGAGCCGATAACCTCGACACGTGCTGTTCATCGTGCGGGCGAGTTCCGAATACGAGTGGGAACCGCTGCGCGAGGTCTACGCGTGAGCGGCGGTGCCCGCGGGGCACTCATCGACCTCCGCCCGTTCCGCGCCAGCGGTGCGTTCACACGGATGTGGATCGGCTCGACGCTCGCCGGCCTGGGCGGCCAGCTCACCATCGTCACCGTGATGCTGCACGTGTTCGAACTCACAGGGAGCACTTTCGCGGTATCGATGGTCGCCGTCGCCGGCCTCATCCCGATGATCCTCGCCGGGCTGTACGGCGGGATGCTCGCCGATGCGTTCGACCGCCGCAAGGTCGCACTCATAGCGGCGGTCATCACCTTCGTCTCAACGCTGCTGCTCGCCGTGCTCACCTGGGGACAGCTTGAGACGATCTGGTGGCTGTACGCATTGAGCATGATCAACTCCGCTGCGAACTCGGTCGGCATGGCGACGAGAACCGCGATCGTCCCGCGGCTCATCCCCCGCGATCTCCTCGCCGCCGCTTCGGCATTGAACGGCATCACGATCGGCGTCATGGTGATGGTCGGTCCGGCACTCGCCGGCGTCCTCGTCGCCCTCACCGGCTACGGCTGGACGTACACCATCGACGTCGTGCTCATGCTCGCGATGTTCCTCGGACTGTGGAGCCTTCCGCCCCTTCGCCCGGAAGGGACCGTCGTCCGCCCCGGGTGGGAATCCCTGGTCGATGGTTGGCGCTTCCTCAGGCGTGCGGCCAATATACGGATGCAGTATCTGGTCGACATCGTCGCGATGACGTTCGGACAACCGCTCGCGCTGTTCCCCGCGCTGGGCACCGTCCTCCTCGGAGGCGGCGCAGTGACCACCGGCGTGCTGACTGCGGCAGTGGCCGCTGGCACGTTCCTCTCCAGCCTGTTCTCTGGGCGCATCGTCCGCTACCGCTGGCATGGCCGCGGTATCGAAAGGGCGGTTCAGGCGTACGGCGCGGCGATCCTGCTCTTCGGCGTCGTGCTGCTGCTCGGCGTATGGATGCCCGGCGCTGACGAGACCCATGCCAACGTCGCCCTCATCGCCGCGGCATGCGGGGCGTTGGCGCTTTCGGGCGCAGCGGACAACATCAGCTCGATCTATCGCAACACCATGATGCAGGCTTCGGTCCCCGACGCCATTCGCGGGAGACTGCAGGGCATCTTCATCATCGTCGTCGCCGGAGGGCCTCGTCTCGGCGCTCTCTACGCCGGCACGCTGGCGACCCTCACGACGCTCTGGTTCCCTCCGCTGCTCGGCGGACTGATCGTGATCGCTCTCGTCGGCGTGCTGGTGCGCCTCACCCCCGGATTCCGCACGTACGACGCAGAAAGCCCCGAACCCTGAACGGGCCCGGGGCTTTCTGAGGCGGATCAGTCCTGCTGCAGTGCACCCTGCAGATCGAGGTTGATCGTGATGTCCTTGCCGACCAGAACGCCGCCGGTCTCCAACGCCGCGTTCCACGTCAGCCCGAAGTCCTCACGGTTGACGGTGGTCGTCGCAGAAGCGCCCGCCTTGTAGTTGCCGTACGGGTCGGTGCCGAATCCGCCGAAGTCGAACGCGAAGCTCACCGGCTTGGTGATACCGCGGATGGTCAGGTCGCCGTCGATGAAGAAGTCACCAGACTCGACGCGCGCACCGGTGGAGACGAAGTCCATGGTCGGGAAGTTCTCCGTGTCGAAGAAGTCGGCCGAACGAAGGTGTCCGTCACGGCCGTCGTCGTTCGTGTCGATGGAGGTCACGTCCACGCTCGCCTCGACCTTCGCGTCCAGCGGGTTCTCCGGGGCGATCAGCGTCGCGCTCTTCATGCCGAATGTGCCGCGCACCTTCGAGATCATCATGTGGCGAACGCTGAAGGTGACCTCGCTGTGAGCGGGGTCCAGAACCCAGGTGCCTGCGCGGTAGCCGGGAATGTCGATCGTGGTCATGTGAATGAGCTCCTTGGGGTTCGGGGGTGTCTCTTGACGTACATCGAGTCCAAACTCATATGCGGACGCATATATTCCTACGACAGGAGAAAAGTCGAAGGTCCTCGTCCCGGCTCGGGACGAGGACCTTCTGAATCACGACGCGGATCAGCCGACGGCGACCAGATCGATGATGAAGATCAGGGTCTTCCCCGAGAGGAAGTGACCGGAACCGGCGGGACCGTAAGCGAGGTGCGGAGGAACGATCAGCTCGCGACGGCCACCGATCTTCATGCCGGGGATGCCGTCCTGCCAACCCTGGATGAGCCCGCGAAGCGGGAACTGAATGGTCTCGCCGCGTCCCCAGGAGGAGTCGAATTCCTCGCCGGAGTCGTACTCGACACCGGCGTAATGCACAGTCACGGTGTCGCCGGGTTTGGCCGCGGCGCCGTCGCCTTCGATGATGTCTCTGGTGACGAGCTCTGCAGGAGCAGGAGCAGTGGGGGCGTCGAACTCGGGCTTTGTGCGATCAGTCATGACTCCATACAACCGGAGGCTCCGGACAGGGTCAATGCGACGGCACCAGCCCACAGCGAACACCTCGAATCGTCCACGACCGACGCCCGCTCGGAGGGTATTGACAGGACGACGATCCCGGGTGCAGTCTGAACACAGATCAACTCAGCGCCCGGTAGACATGCAGGCATCGCCGCAGCACCGGGCGCTGAGTCTTGCTGGGAGCACGGTCGAGCAGCGAAGCGATTAGGAACCTCTCCTCCGCCGAGCGCCGGCTCAGTATGCCAGAAGAGCCGCACGCGTCGCGCGCGTACGCGTGAGCAGAGCCCGCTCATCATCGGCCGCGAGGGCGTCGCGACCGAGGATCGCCCGTTGGCGTACGGCGGCGAGAGCGGCGGCATCCCTGATGAAGGTCTTCATCAGGGATCTACGATCGCCCCGCAGGCTCGCCGCCCACTTCATGCCGACCTTTCGCCCTGCGGGAGTCGCGAGCATCGTGATCTCCTCCGGCGTGAACCATCCGGCGGCGGCGTAATCGCCCAGTCGCTCCCTGGTGACGCGGGCCTCTTCTTTGCGCAGCGCGACGATCGCGAGGATGAAACCGATGAAAAGGGGAATCTGAAGCGTGATGTAGAGCGCGAAGAAGTCGGCGAACATGGCCGACCCATTCCAGAATCCGTGCAGGATCATGGCGCCCAGCAGCCCAAGCAGCCCGGCGCCCAACACGGCGCCCGTCGAGGCGCTGCGGCGCGCCGCAAGCCCCATGGCGAAGCCGGTGAGCGCCGTGAACATGGCGTGTGCGAAAGGCGAGAGCAGCCCGCGCATCACGAACGTGGCCGTGAGCTGTTCTCCGCCGCCTTCGATGAGGCTGATCGCGAAGTACTGGATGTTCTCGGTGAAGGCGAACCCGGCCCCGACCAGAGCCCCGTAGACGATGCCGTCGATCGGCCCGTCGAATGCACGTCGCCCGACCAGGAAGATGATGAAGATTCCGAGGCCCTTGGCGATCTCCTCGACGATCGGCGCCTGGATCACTGCGCTGAAGACCTCTGAGCGCAGACCGACCATGAGCGTGATGCCGATGTCGACGAGCAACGTCAGACCCACCGCGGCCACCCCGCCCCATGCGATCGCGAAGACGATGAGTGGCTTCGGCTCCGGCTCCCAGCGATCGATGATGTAGACGCCGAAGAACACGATCGCCAGCGGGATGAGCGCCAGGGCGAGACCCATACCCGATGCCACAGCGCCGAGCGCCCAGACGAAGTAGCCGATCAGTGCGACGAGTGCGAATCCCAGCACACCGAAGAGCCAGATCGAAACGGTCCTGCCCTTCTTGGAGGGCATGGGAAGCATGGGCAGCGCGCCGGAAGGAGCGGGTGCCGCCGGCGCGGGAGGCGAGTAGTGCGTCGGCTGCGCCAGTGCGGACGCGTACACCGGTCGCTGGCTGAACTGCGACGGCGTGTACGGCGACTGCGCGTACTGCTGTTGCGAGTACTGGGGCTGCTGAGCCGGGGGCGGTGTGTACTGCGGCTCTGACGGTCCTCCGAATGACATAGCCAAAGCCTAGAGGTACCCTCACTCGGCTCCCAACGCGCGGGCGGTAGCGTAGGAGACATGCGTTTCGCCCATCTGCGTCGGCCAGACTCCCCCGATGCCCACCTCGCAGTGATCCAGGATGCCGAGGCAGTTCTGGTGTCCGACCTGATCGATCCGGCACCTCTCACGCTTCAGGAGCTCATCGACGGTGGTGATGACGCCCTCGATGCGCTCCGCACTGCGCTCGATGAACGCACTCCTCCCCGCCATCCTCTGACCGGCTTCGACTTCGCATCGGCGGTGCTGAATCCTCCCGTGATCCTCGCCATCGGGCTGAACTACGCCGCCCACTCCAGCGAGCTCGGGCTGAAGACCGACAGCGCACCGACCGTCTTCACGCTCTGGCCGAATTCCCTCACCTCGCATGAGGCGACGACGGGGTGGCCGCGCACGCTGAGCGAGTCCGTCGACTACGAGGCTGAGCTCGGCGTGCTGATCGGCCGACCGGCGAAGGACGTCGCAGCGGCCGATGCCCTCGACCACGTCTGGGGATACACCGTCGTCAACGACATCACCGCTCGCGACATCCAGTTCTCCGAGGCGCAGTGGTCCCGATGCAAATCCTTCGACGGATTCACTCCGACCGGTCCGTTCGTCGTCACGGCGGATGAGATCGCCGACCCGCAGGACCTGCACATCTGGACCGTCGTGGACGGCCACACCGTGCAGGATGCAACGACCGGTCAGATGGTCAGGTCGGTCGCGACGCTTATCGCTCATCTGTCGCAGTCGATCACCCTGCAGCCAGGCACGTTGATCTCCACCGGCAGCCCAGGCGGGGCCGGCTACTCGCGCGAGCCGCAGATCTTCCTGCGCGACCGGTCGACGGTCACCGTCGGCATCGACGGCATCGGCGAGCTCACGACGCACTGCCGCATCTACGACTGACCCTTCGACCCGCTCAGGGAACGGCCCCAGGGGAATCAGGGAACGGCCCCAGGGGAATCAGGGAACCGTCCCCCGGGGAATCAGGCGTCGAAGCGTCAGATCTCGATCAGACCCTCCGGCGGGATGACGGTGATCGCGGCGGTGACAGCCTCGAGCCCGGACAGCCGAGCCGGTGAGAGCTGCTTCATGACCTCTTCGCGTGACATCAGTCCTGCCTCCACGACGAGGTCGGCGACGTTGCGATTGGTGAGCAGCGCCGTCTTCGCGAGAGCGGCCGCAGCGGCGTAGCCGATGAACGGCGTCAGCGCGGTGATGACACCGACCGAGGCCCCGACCATCGCTCCGAGTCGGTCGGTGTTGGCCGTGATGCCGTCGACGCAGTTGACGCGCAGGGTCCACATCGCCTGGCGCATCCAGGTGATCGACTGGAAGATCGAGTGTGCGATGACCGGCTCGAAGGCGTTGAGCTGCAGCTGTCCTGCTTCCACGGCCATTGTGACGGTCATATCCGCGCCGACCACGGCGAATGCCACCTGATTCACGACCTCGGGGATCACCGGATTCACCTTGCCCGGCATGATGCTTGAACCGGCCTGCTTGGCGGGAAGATTGATCTCGCCGAGGCCGGCCTGCGGGCCGGAGGACAGCAGTCGCAGATCGTTGCAGATCTTCGAGAGCTTGATGGCGTTGCGCTTGAGCGACGAGGAGAACGACATGAACGCACCGGTGTCGCTGGTGGATTCGACCAGGTCAGTCGCCGTCTCGAGATCCAGCGCCGTGATCTCCCGCAGATGTTTCAGCACCGCAGGCGCATATTCAGCATGGGTGGTGATCCCGGTGCCGATCGCGGTGGCGCCCATGTTGATCTCGAACATCAGCGATGCGTTCTCAGTCAGACGACTGTGGTCTTCGCCGAGGGTCGTCGCGAAGCCGTGGAACTCCTGCCCGAGCGTCATAGGCACGGCATCCTGCAGCTGTGTGCGCCCCACCTTGAGGATGTCGTGGAAATCGACGGCCTTGCTGAGGAAGGATCTGCGGAGCAGGTCGAGCTCTTCGAGCAACGCTCGCAACGTCAGCGAGAGTCCGATCTTGACCGCCGTCGGATACACGTCGTTGGTGGACTGGCTGCGGTTGGTGTGGTCGATCGGAGACAAGAACGCGTAATCGCCCTTCTCGCGTCCTGCGGCCTCCAGCGCGATGTTGGTGATCACCTCGTTCGCGTTCATGTTCGTCGAGGTGCCTGCGCCGCCCTGGATGACGCCGACGGTGAACTGATCGTGGAACTCTCCGTCGATCACGCGCTGCGCGGCCGCGTCGATGAGGTCCGCCCTCATCGCGTCGAGCGCACCGATCTCCTTGTTCGCCCTGGCGCTCGCCTGCTTGACCATGGCGAGAGCACGAATGAGATCCGGATACACCGAGATCGGACGTTTCGTGATCGGAAAATTGGCGTCGGCGCGGGCTGTGTGGATACCCCAGTACGCGTCGACGGGGATCTCCATGCTCCCGAGCGAGTCGGTCTCGGTGCGGGTGAGTGAGGGCGCGGCAGAAGCCATGTCACATCCTTGTGGGTCGTGGCGGATCAGTACGAGGGATGCCTTCAGTCTATGCCGCCGGCATCCCCGACCGGGATCGTCGCGAAGGCGTCAATGCCCGATGATGATCACCAGGATGCCGCCGACGACGGCGACCGCGCAGAGGGCGAAGCAGCCATATGCGCCGAACAGAGCGATGCGCTTCTGCGCGTCGGTGAGCGGACTCTTCTTCGCAGCCTTCGCCGCCTGCTTCGCGGCGCGCTGCGCTTCCTTCTCACTGATCACGGTGATCGCATCCGTGAATTCCGCTGGGCTCACCACCGGTGAATGGCCCGCGCGAACCAGCAATCGCAATCCGACTGCATAGAAAGTCACGATGGCGGTCGCTCCGATGAGGGCGGCGGCGAACACCTGCACGAAGGCGAGCCAATCGATCGTGACGCTCATTTCGCGGCACCCTTCTTCGCAGCCTTGGCCTTCGCCTTGGCATCGGCCTTCGCCTTGGCTCGGGCTTTGGCCTCGGCTCGGGCTTCTTCGATCCGCTGCTGACGCCGCGTGGGAGGGGGCATGTCAGGCAGTTCGACGACGTGGCCGGACTCCGCGACATCGCTCATGGCGTTCTCAGCAGTCACCGCGTTACGACGCGAACGCAGGAACAGTCCGACGATGATGACGAGAGCGAGAACAGCATCGATCGCCACGCCCCAGTTGCCGAACCAGACCACGAGCAGCGCTGCCAGTGCACCGACCGCTGCGGCCGCGGGCAGCGTCAGCAGCCATCCGATGCCGATCCGTCCGGCCGTCCGCCAGCGTACGGTCGATCCTCGACGGCCGAGGCCGGAACCGATCACCGACCCTGAGGCGACCTGCGTGGTCGAGAGCGCGAAACCGAGCGCGCTGGATGCGAGGATTGTCGCTGCTGTCGAACTCTCCGCTGCGAAGCCCTGAGCGGGCTTGACATCGGTGAGGCCCTTGCCCAGGGTGCGGATGATGCGCCAGCCGCCGAGGTAGGTGCCGAGGGCGATCGTGAAAGCACAGGCGAAGATGACCCAGAAGTAGGGGTCCGACTGCTCTGAGCTCTGCCAGCCGACCGTGATGAGCGCGAGGGTGATGACGCCCATCGTCTTCTGTGCGTCATTGGTGCCGTGAGCGAGCGCGACGAGTGATGACGTGAAGATCTGTCCCCAGCGGAAGCCGTCGCGTCCGTCCGGCTTGTTGTCGTAGCGGCGGGTGATCGAATAGGCGATCTTGGTCGCGATGAACGCGATGATGCCGGCGGTTATCGGGGCGATGAGTGCCGGTAGGACGATCTTGGAGAGCACCATTCCGAAGTCGATGCCGCCGAGGCCGACGCCGACGAGGGTCGCTCCGATCAGTCCGCCGAACAGCGCGTGCGAGGAACTCGAAGGCAGTCCGAGCAGCCAGGTGAGCATGTTCCAGGTGATCGCGCCGATGAGACCGGCGAAGATCACGGACAGAAAGAGCTCAGCGCCTGAGTCTCTGATCGCGTCCTCGTTGATGATGCCATGCGAGACCGTCTTGGAGACCTCGGTGGACAGAAACGCTCCGATGAGGTTGAGTCCCGCGGCGAGAAGCACGGCGGTCTTCGGCTTGAGCGCACCGGTCGCGATGGGCGTCGCCATCGCATTCGCGGTGTCGTGAAAGCCGTTCGTGAAGTCGAAGAAGAGCGCCAGCACGATGACCAGTACGACAATGAGGGCTGCGGTTTCCACCGTTCGCTTTCGTTTGGGAGAAAGGAAGAGAGCTGCCGACGTGATCGGCGTGACGAACGAAGAGTTCACCGTGGGTTTGACTTCCGTTAACCGGCCCCGACAAATCCTCGCACCCTGCTCGGCTCCGGTCAACTCGACCTGGGCTAGCGTTGAACGGTGACCAACGCCCCCATCGCAGCCCGCCGCTCCCACGTCCGCGTACATCACGGCGACACATTCGAGGATCCGTACGAGTGGCTCCGCGAGAAGGACTCCCCCGAAGTCATCGCGCATCTCGAGGCGGAGAACGCACACACAGACGGCGAGACCGCGCACCTCGAAGAAGTGCGCGAGACGCTGTTCCAGGAGATAAAGGGCCGCGTGCAGGAGACGGATCTGTCAGTGCCGACGCGCAAGGGCGATTGGTGGTATTACAGCCGCAGCGAGGAGGGCTCCCAGTACGGCATCCAATGCCGCGCCCTGGCAGAAGGCGACGACTGGACTCCCCCGGTGCTCGAGCCCGGGGTGCCCGTTCCCGGTGAGCAGGTTCTTCTTGACGGGAACGTCGAGGCCGAGGGGCACGAGTTCTTCTCCCTCGGATCCTTCGACACCTCCGATGACGCGACCAGAATGCTCTGGGCGCCGGATTATGAGGGCGATGAGCTTTACACGATCAAGGTACGCGACCTCGTCACCGGTGAGACGCTCGCCGACGAGATCCCGAGGACCGGTGGTGGCTTCTTCACTCCGGACGGGACCGGCATCATCTACACGACGCGTGACGATGCCTGGCGTCCGGACACACTGTGGCTGCACGTGATCGGCACGGCCGTCGAGGACGACGTGAAGCTCTTTCATGAGGCCGACGAGCGATTCTGGCTGGGCGCCGGGATCACTCGCAGTCGACGCTACCTCGTGATCGGGGTGGGCTCGAGCATCACCAGCGAGGAGTACCTCGTCGACCTGCAGGGAGAGATCACCGCGCAGCCGCGGCTCGTGTGGCCGCGCAACGAAGGCGTCGAGTACTCGCTGGAGCACGCCGTGGTCGACGGAGAAGACCGTCTGCTGATCCTGCACAATCAGGATGCCGTCGACTTCGAACTCGTCTCGGTCGCAGCGGATGAGCCGCAGGGCGCGCGCCGCGTCATCATGGCGCACGAAGCAGGGCGACGCATCCTGGGCGTCGACTGCTTCCGCGACTTCGCCGTCGTCGGCTACCGAAGTGAGGGCCTCGAGCGGATCGGGATCCTGGACTACGCCGACGACCGTGTCGAGGAACTCGGCTTCGATGAGCCGCTCTTCTCCGCGTGGCCGGCAGGCAATCCGGAATGGCACTCACCGTTCCTGCGGTTGGGATACACCTCGTTCATCACACCGAGCACCGTCTACGATCTCGATCTTGCGACTCGCGAACTGGTGCTGCGCAAACGCCAGCCTGTGCTCGGCGGCTATTCGGCCGATGAGTACGCCCAGGAGCGAGCATGGGCGACAGCGGACGACGGCACGCAGGTGCCGATCTCGTTGGTCTGGAAGAAATCGTTCGGAGCGCCAGGAGAAGCGATCCGCCCTGTGCACCTTTACGGGTACGGGTCGTACGAGCATTCGATAGACCCCGGCTTCTCCGTCGCCAGGCTGTCTGAACTCGACCGCGGTGTGATCTTCGCGGTCGCGCATGTGCGCGGCGGTGGCGAGATGGGCCGCACCTGGTACGACGACGGCAAGATGCTCAACAAGCGCAACTCGTTCACCGACTTCGTGGCCTGCGCAGAGCACCTCATCGCTGAAGGCGTCACGTCACCGGCGCACATGGTCGCCGAGGGCGGCAGCGCCGGTGGGCTGCTGATGGGTGCGGTCGCCAACATCGCTCCTTCGCGGTTCGCCGGCATCCTGGCATCCGTCCCGTTCGTCGACGCACTCACCAGCATCCTCGACCCTTCCCTCCCCTTGACCGTGATCGAATGGGACGAATGGGGTGATCCGCTGCACGACGCCGAAGTGTACGCCTACATGAAGTCGTACACGCCGTACGAGAATGTGCAGGACGGTGTCGCCTATCCGCGCATTCTCGCGATGACCTCACTCAACGACACCCGGGTGCTGTATGTGGAGCCCGCGAAATGGGTCGCGCGTCTTCGAGAGGCAGGTGCGAACGACGTGCTGCTGAAGTGCGAGATGGCCGCAGGACACGGTGGCGTGAGCGGTCGGTACAACGCGTGGAAGGAACGTGCCTTCGAACTCGCCTGGATGCTCGACACGCTCGGTCTCGCTGAGAAGACGCCCTCAGACTGATCAGGGCGCTCGCAGATCCGGCGTCTAACATGGCGCAGGATGTCCGAAAGCTCAGCCAGGATCACAGGTCTCGACGGACTGAGAGGATTCGCCTCTCTCGCCGTCGTGCTCTACCACCTCTCGCTCATCGCGAAGCCGGAGCTGAGCGAGACGGCGTGGGCATGGCTGACGCAGAGCCCGCTCAAGATCGTGTTTCCGGGGACGGAATCCGTTCTCGTGTTCTTCGCCCTCTCCGGGCTGGTCGTCGCGCTTCCGGCCCTGCGCTCAGACTTCACCTGGACGCGCTACTACCCATCGCGCCTGCTGCGGCTCTACCTGCCCGTCTTCGGAGCGTTGGTCTTCGCGACCGTCCTGATCATCGCCATTCCTCGCGATCCCGCTTCCATGCCCAGCGGTACGTGGCTGCGTGATGCCCAGGCCACGTCGGTTACGCCTTTCTCATTCCTGGCGGAGGCATCCCTGCTGCCGTCGTCCTACGACATAGACAATGTGCTGTGGTCGTTGCGTTGGGAGCTCTTCTTCTCTCTTCTGCTCCCTCTGTTCGTGTGGCTCGCGATCCGCTGTCGTCGCGCGAGCCCTTACTTGGCCGCGGGCGCGGGTCTCGCCACGATCGCGGGCCGGATACTCGAGATCGATGCGCTCGTGTACTTCCCCGTGTTCCTCCTCGGGACGCTTGTCGCGATAAATCTCAACAGCATCCGTGCGTTCGCGCAGCGTCAACGCAATCGCATGCTCTGGCCGGCCTTGGCCGTGCTCTCGGGCGGCCTGCTCGTCGCCAGCTGGTTGGCCCGGCCGATCCTCGACGACGGCTCCGAGCTCGCGACCGACGTGCTGTGGGGTCTTGCGGGCGTGGGCGCAGCACTCATCGTCCTGCTCGTGATCGTGTGGCCTGTCCTGCGCCGCGCATGTGAACGTCCGACAGCAATCTGGTTGGGAAAAGTCTCCTTCAGCCTGTACCTGGTGCACGCACCGGTCCTCGGCACCCTGGGTTATCTGCTCGGGCTGGAGCGCTGGTGGCTGGTGTGCCTGATCGGTCTGCCCGTGTCACTAGGGATCTCCGCGCTGTTCCACCGGTGGGTCGAGCGTCCGTCGCACGTCCTTGCGCGACGAATCGGCAGTTACGCCGCGCAGCGCGCCGACGCCCGCACGGGCTGATCAGCACCCGCGCGCCGGATCAGCGCCCTGTCATCCACTGCACCCGCCGACGCACGACACCCGCGCGCCGGCGCAGGCGCACCGGCAGCGGCTGCTCTCGTGCGGATGCGATCCTCTTCGCATCGAAGGCCGCACGCAACTCGCGCGACCACTGGCGAGTCACCGCCACGTCGGAGAACTCGGCAGCCCTGGCGATCGCACGCCTGCGCATCGCTTCGACCCTCGCCGCAGGCATCGACTGCAGCTCCACGATCCGCTGCGCCATCATCTCGATGTCACCCTCGGGAACGAGGAAGCCGTCCAGCCCGTCGTGGATCATGTCAGCGGGGCCATATCGGATGTCATAGGCGATCGGTACGCAGCCCGCCGCCATGCTCTCCACGAGTACGAGTGGCAGCCCCTCCGAGGTCGACGTGAGAAGGCTGAAGCCAGCGCGCTGAAAGGCCGTGCGGGCATCAGGGTCGAAGCCGCGCAGCCGAACGTGCTCGTCGACGCCGAGAGTCTTGACGCGCCTGCGGATCTCACTCGCCCTCGGGCCGTCGCCGAACACGTCCAGACTGATCCGGGGGTCTGCGGCCCGGGCCAGGGCGACGGCATCCACTGCATGCTTCAGGCGTTTGCGCGTCTCGAGCGACGCGACGACCACGCCGGAGGAATCCACTCGGGGACGCCCTGCCGGCGGAAGAAATTCCGCCTCGTTCGGGATGGCACGGATCCTGGCGACGACCCCCTCAGCGGCGAGGTCGTCCACGAGGTCCGTCCGCTGCCGCGCCGTGAGCACGACGATGTCGTCGAAGTCGCCAGCGCGACGCAGCACGGAAGCACGCGACGATCGGAGCGTGCCGGCTCGTCCACCGAGCCGATGCGACGCGTGCACGACGTGCACAGTCGTCACGTTCTCTCTCCTGTAGCCGGCGACGCAGCGCGCGGCGGTCTTCGAGTCCACAAGCATGTAACTCGTCTTGCCTGCAGTCAGACGGTCGAACCACCAGCGGTACAGAGTCCAGCTCGATTTCCACGCACGGACGGGTGTACCGTCCTCCGCATACACCACGACCCGCCGCGACGGAGCGTCTGCACGCTCGGTGGCGAGAAGGCTGCCGTCCGGACGGAACCGGTCGACTGCTATCGGCGCGCCGTCGGCCCTGGAGCGCCGTCTGGACAAGACGACACCATCGCGTTCGAAGATGACGTCGTCGTCGGCCGGCACCAGCAACTCGACAGGCTCGATGTCGTTGCTCTTCGCGCGCGGCGTGCGCCGGCGCAGCTCATCCCAGATGTTGCGGATCCTGAGCCCGTCTATCAACTCCCCCGCTGCGCGCAGGCGCGCATCGAGCTCGGGATAGTCCGGGCGATCGTCGAGCGTGAGGATGTCGACGTCCACCCCGCCGATCCGCCTGAACGATCGCGAGCGACGAAGCATGGCGTTCGTCATGCCGCCGTAGCGGTCGCTGATTCCCCACGTGAGGGCGAAGTGCCTGCCGTGTGGAAGACGTGAATCGGCGCGCATCATCGAACCGACGATAGGCGGTGAGCTTTCATCCATCCTGTGGGCTGCCTGTGCGGCTCCTGGATGTCGACGGCGTTCAGCGATGCCCGCGGTGGTGCTCAGCCGAAGAGCGCGGCGGCCTCGTCGTAGCGATAGCGCGGGACGGTGTTGAGTTCACCGAGCGCCTCTTCGAACGGCACGCGAACGATGTCGGTGCCCTTCATGGCGACCATCTGGCCCCAGGCGCCCTCCATGATCGCGTCTGCGGCATGCAGGCCGAGACGCGTGGCGAGCACGCGGTCGAAGCCGGACGGCGAGCCGCCTCGCTGGATGTGGCCGAGGATGGTGGCTCTGGTCTCGATACCGGTGATCCGCTCGATCGCCGGTGCGAGCTGGTCGCCGATGCCACCGAGGCGAGGGCGGTTGAAGGCATCGAGGCCCTTGTCGCTGAACGCCTCATCCATGCCCTCGAGCTTGAAGCCCTCCGAGACCACGACGAGGGGCGCGCGGCCGCGATCGTGAGCGCTGGTCACGAGTTCGGTGATCTCGTCGATCGACATCGGCACCTCAGGGATGCAGATGACGTGGGCGCCGGCGGCCATTCCCGCGTGCAGCGCGATCCACCCGACGTGGCGCCCCATGACCTCCGCGACCATGCACCGCTGATGAGAGTCTCCGGTGGTGCGAAGACGGTCCATCGCGTCAGTGGCGATGTTCACGGCGGTGTCGAACCCGAACGAGTAGTCCGTTGCACGCAGATCGTTGTCGATCGTCTTGGGCACGCCCAAGACATTCAGGCCGTCCTTCGCGAGGCGATCGGCGGCAGCGAGGGTGCCTTCGCCGCCGATCGCGACGATGCCATCGATCTTGTGACCGTAAAGGGTCTTCGCGATGTTGTCGGCGCCTCCGCGCTCGCCTTCATAAGGGTTGGTGCGGCTGGTGCCCAGAATCGTCCCGCCGATCTTCGAGAGTCCCTTGACCTCGTGGCGAGTGAGCGGCATGAAGTCGCCCTCGACGACACCGCGCCATCCGTCGCGGATGCCGACGAATTCGAGGTCGTACGAGGTCGTGCCCTTGAGCACTATGCCGCGGATGACCGCGTTGAGGCCGGGGCAGTCGCCGCCGCTGGTGAGGATGCCGATCTTCATGCTGGTGCCTTCGGACGTTTCGGGAGGGGGACGGGCGACGCTGCCTGCTCTCGACCCTAGTGCGCATCACGGGTGGATGCCATTCAGAGGCGGCGAAAAGCGGGGATCTTGCGCGCCGTCACACACCTATTCGCCATTCTTCAGACAGCGCTGCCGATATGCCTCGTAATCACCCTCAAGAACGGCGATTCTTTCGAACCGCACCGACGAGCTTCAGTCGCTGAGCGCCTGCCTCAGCAGGTGCATGAGCGCCGACATCTGCACGGACTCACTCGCCGTCGTCTCTACGGCCTCTCCGTCCAGAGCGCGAGCCGCGAGGCCCTGTTTCTGGTCGATGAGTTCGGCGATCTTCGTGTCGATGGTGTGAGCGGCGATGATCCGCCACGCGGTGACCGGCTCGTCCTGCCCGATACGGTGCACGCGGTCGATGGCCTGCGTCTGCTCGGCAGCCGTCCAGCTCAGCTCCGCCAGCACCACGTTGGACGCCGCCTGCAGATTCAGACCGACGCCTGCCGCTGTGAGTGAACAGACCGCGATGCCCACGCTCTCGTCGCCGTTGAAATCATCGATCGCCTGCTGACGCGCGGGGGTCGTCTGATCGCCGCGGATCGACACATATCGGATGCCGGAAGCCCTGAAGTGCGCTTCAGCCTGATCCATGACGTCGATGTGCTTGGCGAAGAAGACGACCTTGCCGACCGAACGCTGCAGCTGCGCTGCATAGTCGGCGGCGAGCTGGGCTTTCGCCTGCCCGATCTTGCGCACCATGGTGAAGACGTTGTCTCCCCCTGTGCCTGCGGCTTTCGACTCTTCCAACTCGTTATGGGCGACGAGACGGACGATGTCCTCGTCGATCTCACCCGGCTCGAGTCCGCGATCTCCGCGCGCCTGGACGATGCGACGGTACTTGGCTGCGAGGCGCTCACCCAGCTCGCGTTCGGCCTGACGGATACCGCGACCGAACTCGTCATCCAGCTGCACAGGCAGATCTGCGACGAGCTTGTCCGGGAGGTCTGCGGCGACGTCCTTCTTCTTGCGGCGGACGATGCCCATCGAGATCACTGCGTCACGGGCTTCAGCATAGAAAGACTTGTCCGCCGGCGTGAGGCCGGTTGCATCCAACTTCTGCATCAGCTCGGGGCCGGGCTTGTCCCCGGTGGTCCAGCCGAGGAAGCGCCAGATCGCATCGAAGTCCTCGACATCGTTGATCAGAGGCGTACCCGTGAGGGCCATCATGAGCGGGTCGTGAGTGCGCTCGCGTATGCGTGATGCGAGTGCCAGAACGTTCTGCGAACGCTGGGAGGAGAGGTTCTTGATGAAGTGCGCCTCATCGACGACCATGCCCTTCAGGCCGATCGAGCTGAGCCACGACAAGTGCCGGTCGAGGATCTCATAGTTCACGATGAACACGTCTGCGAATGCGTCGATGTCCGCGCCGTCGCCCTGGATCACCGTGGCTCTGCGCTGCGGCGTCCAACGCTCGACCTCGCGCGCCCAGTTCATCTTGACGACGTTCGGGACGACGACGAGCAGCGGGTAGGCATCGGCGAGCGACGCTGCCAGAACGGATTGTGCCGTCTTGCCGAGGCCAGGCTCGTCGGCGAGCAGGAAGCTGCGGTGCCCGTGACGCACGGCTTCGAGGAACCGTGATTGGTGCACCATGACCTCGAGGCCCTTGGGCGAGATGTGATCGTACTCGGGTGTCGGCGGGAGCTCCATGCTCGCGGAGGATCCACCTGCCCCGGTCTCGAACGCCTTGTAGAGCGGACCCATGAGTTCCCAGTCGTCCAGCCTGCGCCGTGGTGCGGTCGGCTGTCGGGGCGTCAGATCGGGCGCGAGGAACGGATTGGCGAGCTGCCTGGATTCGACCGCTGGCGGGGTCACCTGTCGCTCGGCGAGTGCCGCAGGCACGACCGGAGCCTGCACCGGAGCGATGTCGGTGATGATGAGCTCTTCCGGTGCGAGTTCAGCGCCGGATTCGAGCAGCCAGTCGCGACGCATGCGCTTCGCCACCGGGCTGGTGGCCGAGTCGGCCTCCAGCAGCTGAATCAGAGACGTGTCGCGTGCGGCGGTCTTGGCGAGGATCGTCGCCACGCCATCGAGCCGCTTGAGCAATTCGGCGCGCGTCGAATCGGTGAACGCGGCGTCCGCCTTCACTCTCGCCCGCTCCTCGCGCACGAGGAACGCGATCACCTGGAACTTCACCCGGTTCGTGGGTCCGAGCTTGCCGCGCTGTGCCTTGGCCTCGATCTCGCGCACCTTGCGCGCGAGGATCGGAATCAGCGGGGCCTCGTCATCACGACGGGACGTCTTCTTTCGCCGCGTAGCGGCGGTTGCCGTAGTCGGCATGCTCCTCCTGAGCGTGAGTACCGAACCGCCAGAAAAAGCGATTCGTGCCGTACGAGTCGTCCGCGTGTGGCGCCAGCCAGGACGGTGCGAACGTTGTGCGGTCATCCTCGTGGCGCCGATGTGGCGCTCCGCTGAAGAAGACCTGCTCACAGTTTACGTCATTGCGGCGCATTCTCCGCCTGCACTCGCGCATGCCTCGCGGTCCGGCGCATCAACAGTATCGCCGATGAGATCACGACGACGAACACGAACGACAATGCAGTGAATGCGAACCAGTTCGAATCGAGGGCCAGCACCACACCGGCGGATACGACCGTCAGTCCTGCAGCAGCGAGCTTGCCACCGAACTTCAGTCTGTGCGCCGGCCCGAACGCCGTCGCCACCCCACTGCGCGCCAGCAGCATGTCGGCGAACGCGTCGAGTGCGGCGAGCAGCGCTGCGGCGTACGCCATGGCGCACCCCAGCGCGCCCCACAGGTTCGGTGCCTTCGGCGTTTCCGCGGCGACGAGCATGATCTCCCAAGGACTCACGGCGCAAGCGTAGCGCCCACGACGCCGCAGCGGAACGCTCCTCGAGCTACGCGCGCACTTCGCCCGTCAGAAGGGCCCGTGCCGCCACCACATCCGCCGACATCTGCGCCATGAGCGCCTCAATGCCCTCGAACGCGACCATGCCGCGCAGGCGCTCGGTGAACTCCACGGTGACATCGTGCCCGTACAGATCGAGCGAGTCCTCATCGAGCACGTGCGCCTCGACTTGACGCACCAAGACGTCCTGGAACGTCGGGTTGGTTCCGACGGAGACGGCCGCCGGATATCGCACGCCGGTGTCGTGATCCACGAGCCAGCCCGCGTACACACCGTCAGCAGGAACGAGCGCGTCGACGATCTCAGACAGGTTCGCGGTCGGGAAGCCGAGCTCACGTCCGCGCTTGAGCCCGTGAACGACCTCGCCTCTCACGTCGACCGGGCGTCCGAGCACCTCACCGGCAGCGCGCACGTCGCCATCCGCCAGCAGCTCCCGAATCCAGCTGGAAGACACCCGGCGCTCGGAGTCATCCAGGTACACGTCCTCCACGACATCGACGGTGAATCCGTACGTCGGCCCGAGCTCTCGCAACAGCTCCGGGGTGCCCGCTCCTCCGCGTCCGAAGCGGAAATCGCGGCCGACGAGCACGGTGGACACGTGCAGCGCCGACACCAGGATCTCCTCGACGAACTGCTCGGGTGTCCGGGAGGCGAGAGCACGATCGAAAGTCAGCAACAGGGTCGCGTCGAGCCCGAGCTCGCCGAGCAGTGCGAGCTTGCGCTCCACCGAGACCACGTTCTCGGGGCAGATCTCGGGGCGAAGCAGTGCCAGAGGGTTGCGGTCGAAGGTGACCGCGACAGCACGCGCTCCGGATGCCGCGGCATCCGCCTTCAGACGTTCGATGACCGCCCGGTGTCCGGCGTGCACACCGTCGAACTTGCCGATCGCGACGGCCGATGGGCCGAAGTCGGCCGGCACCTCGTTGGTGTCTCGGAAGACGATCACGCCGCCACCTCTGCCGTACGGATCGCTTCGACGGGACGGTGCGTGCGCAGCCACCAGATGCCGAACACCGGCAGCACGAGCGGGATGAAGAGGTAGCCGCGGCCGAACACGGACCAGACCGAGTCGTGCTGGAACAGCCCGGGCACGGCGAGGCTCAAGCTGCCCACCACCACGACGCCCACCAGCTCGAAGACGATCGCGACCCAGGCGACCGTGTACCAGCCACGTCGCCCGGCGAGCACCAGCGCCAGAGTCGCGAGGATGTACACGACGGCGGCGATGGCCGAGAGCGTGTAAGCGAGCGGCGCCTCGTCGAACTTGCGCACGATCTGCACGAAGCTGCGGCCGGTGGCAGCCAGTGCCATCACGGCGTAGACGATGACGAGAACGCGGCCGATGCCGGTCATCCGAGTGCGGGTTGCGGTGATGCTCATAGCATCCTCCATCCTAAGCGCGCGAGCCGTGCTCGAGCGCCGCCGGCTCAGCCGACCTGAACGGTCCAGATCACCTGCATCCGCCAGAGCATGATCGCGACCGCGAGCGCGACGACGCCGAGGATGACCGTGCTCCAACGGCTGCGCTCCAGCAGCGCCCAGGTCACGCCTCCGATCGGCAGCAGCGCAGCGGAGACGAGATACACCCAGAACTCCAGGGGATCTCCGGAGGGTGGATTGCCGGCCAGCGGCGCGACGATCGCCATGATGATCTGCACGACCAGCAGTGCCTCGACCAGGGCGAGTGCGCCCACCGAGAAGTCGCTGGGGCGGCGTCCTACCAGGCCCGCGACTGCGCAGAAGAGTCCGGCCGCGATGGCGACGACGATCTGGAGCGTTGTGAACCACAGGATCATCGGGAGGCCTCCGGCATGTTCATGACGCTCTTGAGATCGCCGCCGCGCTTCTCGACGATCCCGACCAACGAAGCGTCGGGGGCGATCGCCGCAGCGAGTACACCGTCGAGCCTGGCCGCCTGATTCGCCAGCCGCTTCCCATGCCGCAGGTCGCGTGCGTCGTCTTCGGTGACCTCGAGCGGCTGCAACACGGCTGCTGCCGCAACGGCCGGTGTCAATGTCTTCGCGTCTGCAAGCGCGTCGATCCCGACTGCGTCCGCGACATCGAAGGGGCCGATCCGCGTGCGCCGGAGTGCGGTGAGGTGTCCTCCGATACCCAGCGCATCCCCGAGGTCACGGGCGAGTGCCCGGATGTACGTCCCGGACGAGCAGTCCACCACGACGTCGAGATCGACGAATCCATCGCTGCGACGCTCGTCGATGATGTCGAATCGCGAGACCGTGACCGTGCGCGCCTTGAGTTCCACCTGCTCGCCCGCGCGTACGAGATCGTATGCGCGACGACCATCGACCTTGATGGCGGACACGGCGCTGGGAATCTGGGATATCTCACCCGTGAGAGCGGCGATCCCCATCCGGATCTGCTCCCCCGTCACCGCGTCCACGAGGGCACCGTCCGACGTGCGGATGATCTCGCCCTCTGCATCGTCCGTGCCGGTCGTCTGCCCGAGCCGGATCGTCGCCAGGTAGGTCTTGTCTGCGCCGACCACGAAGGTGAGCAGGCGGGTGGCGCCTTCGATCCCGAGCACAAGCAGACCCGTCGCCATCGGATCCAGCGTGCCTGCGTGCCCGACCTTGCGTGTCCCGAACGCCTTTCGCGTTCGCGCGACCACGTCATGACTGGTCAGCCCACCGGGCTTGTCGACGAGAAGGATGCCTGGGGTGACCATCACCCCAGCTTATCGATGGCACCGCGGGCGCCTGAACGCTGCCCTCCGGGGAACCGCCCGCGGGACTCCGCATAGGCTAGCGAGGTGCCCGCGACCTCGACGCCCTCATCGCAACTGTCTTCGGTGCTCGCGGACTGGTATCGCTCACAGGCACGGGATCTCCCGTGGCGACGACCCGAGTTCCACGTGCAGTTCGGCGCGTGGGGCACGCTCGTCAGCGAGTTCATGTTGCAGCAGACACCCGTCAGCCGCGTCATCCCGCACATGGAGGCCTGGCTGGAGCGATGGCCGACGCCGACTGCCATGTCCGCCGCGTCGCCGGCCGAGGTCGTCCAGCAGTGGGCGAATCTGGGATACCCTCGTCGGGCACTCTGGCTGCACCGTGCCGCGATCGAGATCACCGAACGCCATGGCGGTGAAGTTCCACGGGACGTCGACGCCCTGCTCGGGCTGTCCGGAATCGGGGACTACACCGCACGGGCTGTGGCCACGTTCGCCTTCGGCGATCGGCATCCGGTCGTCGACACCAACACTCGCCGGGTGCTCGCCCGGGCGTTCGATGGCCGGTCTCAGCCGCGACCGGCCGCGCGGCGCGATCTCGTGATGATGCGGGAGCTGCTTCCGGATGCTGATGACGACTCTGCCGTCTTCAACGCGGCCATGATGGAGCTCGGCGCCACGGTGTGCACATCGCGCTCTCCGAAATGCGGAAGCTGTCCCATAGCGACGCGATGCGCGTGGCTTTCGTCCGGGTTCCCAGATACGGGGGATGAGCGCCGCAGACAAGCACGATACGAAGGCTCTGATCGTCAGGCACGCGGTGCTGTGCTGAAGGCGTTGCGCGATGCGGATGCCGGCGAGCTGCCGATCGATTCGGTCATCAGCGACTGGGCGGACTCCGTGCAGCGAGACCGCGCGATCGACTCGCTCATCGCGGACGGACTGGCCGAGGCATCGGAGCACCTGCTCCGACTGCCGCGCTGATCAGCGGTGGATCACAGCTGATCGTCGTCTTCGGCGCGCACGTACGGGTCGGCCTCGCCGGCGTGCGTGGCAGAGGACGCGAGCCTGGCGACCTCGGCATCGCGCTCCTGCGCCTGCCGGAGCAGAGCCGTGATGTTGTCGGCGTTCTCAGGGAGCGCGTCGGGGATGAACTCCAGCGTCGGCACCAGGCGGGTGCTGAGCTGCTTGCCAACCTCGCTGCGCAGCATGCCGGTCGCAGAGGCGAGTGCAGCAGCGCTCGACTCTCGTTCTTCATCCGTCCCGAGGACGGTGTAGAAGGCCGATGCGTGCTGCAGGTCACCGGAGACTCGGACGTCGGTGATCGTGACGAACCCGAGTCGCGGGTCGCGCAGTCCCTTCTCAAGACGCTCAGCCAAGATGACGCGAATGCGATCCGCGAGACGCGCCTGTCGTTCTCCAGCCATTTCCTTCTTCTTCCGTGTGACGAATGAGGGGCGCCCGAAGGCGCCCCTCATATTTGATCAGATCAGCCGCGAGGCTTCTCGACCATTTCAGTTGTCTCGATCTCGTCGCCGATCTGGATGTCGTTGAACTTACCGAGTCCGATACCGGCCTCGTAGTCCGTGCGAACCTCGGTGACGTCATCCTTGAACCGGCGCAGCGACTCGATGGCGAGGCCATCGGCGAGCACGACACCGTCGCGGATGATACGGGCCTTGGCGTTGCGCGTGATCGTTCCCGATCGCACGATGACACCGGCGATGTTGCCGAACTTCGAGGAGCGGAACACCTCGCGCACTTCGGCGACACCGGACTGGATCTCTTCGAACTCCGGCTTGAGCATGCCCTTCAGCGAGCTCTCGATCTCGTCGATCGCCGAGTAGATGACCGAGTAGAACCGAACATCCACGCCCTCACGGGCCGCAGCCTCACGGGCCTTGGGGTCGGGGCGGACGTTGAAGCCGACGATGATCGCGTTGTCGATCGTCGCCAGGTTCACATCCGACTCGGTGACCGCTCCCACACCACGGTGGATGATGCGCAGCTGCACGGTGTCGTCGACCTCGATCTTGAGCAGCGACTCCTCCAGCGCCTCGACGGCACCGGAGACGTCACCCTTGATGATGAGGTTGAGCGTCTCGACCTTGCCCTCTTCGAGTGCGCGGGTGAAGTCCTCGAGCGAGATGCGCTTGCGGGCCTTGGCCAGCAGGGCGTTGCGCTCGACTGCTTCACGCTTCTCAGCGATCTGGCGTGCCATGCGGTCTTCCTCGGTGACGATGAAGACATCGCCGGCGCGCGGGACGGAGTTGAGACCCTGCACCTGCACCGGACGCGACGGCGCTGCCTCTTCGACAGCCTCGCCGTTCTCGTCGAGCATCGCACGGACACGGCCGTATGCAGTGCCTGCGACGATCGAGTCGCCGACGCGCAGTGTTCCGGACTGGATGAGCACCGTAGCGATCGAACCGCGGCCCTTGTCGAGCTTCGCCTCGATGGCGACGCCACGAGCGGACTTGTTCGGGTTCGCTGTCAGGTCGAGGCCAGCGTCAGCGGCGAGCAGCACGGCGTCCAGAAGTTCCTGGATGCCGGTACCTGCACGTGCGGAGACGTCGACGAACATGACGTCTCCGCCATACTCCTCTGCGACCAGACCGTACTCGGTCAACTGCTGGCGCACCTTCGCAGGGTTCGCGTCCGGCTTGTCGACCTTGTTCACCGCGACCACGATCGGCACGTTCGCCGCCTGGGCGTGGTTCAGCGCCTCGACCGTCTGCGGCATGATGCCGTCGTCGGCCGCGACCACCAGGATCGCGAGGTCGGTGACCTGCGCACCACGGGCACGCATGGCGGTGAAGGCCTCGTGACCCGGGGTGTCGATGAAGGTGATGGCGCGCTCGTGGCCCTCGTGCTCGGTCCAGACCTGGTACGCACCGATGTGCTGGGTGATGCCTCCGGCCTCACCCTCGATGACGTTGGTCTGGCGGATCGCGTCGAGAAGACGGGTCTTACCGTGATCGACGTGTCCCATGACGGTGACCACGGGCGGACGGATCTCAAGGTCGTCCTCGCTCTCCTCTTCCAGCTCCTTGGCGAGATCGAGACCGAAGCCCTCGAGGAGCTCCTTGTCCTCGTCCTCGGGCGAGACCATCTGGATCTTGTAGCCCAGCTCCTCGCCGAGGACCTCGAAGGTCGCCTCATCCAGCGACTCGGTGGCCGTGGCCATCTCGCCGAGGTTGAAGAGGATCGTGACGAGGGTGCCCGGCTGCACCGTGTAGCCGGTCAGCGTCTCGATCTTGTCAGCGAAGTCAGCGATCGATGCGCCGCGGCGCATGCGGATGATCTCTCCGTTGCCGCGGGTGACATTGACGCCACCGACGACCGGAGCCGACCGCATTTCGAATTCCTGCCGCTTCGCCCTACGGGACTTGCGCTGCTTGGACTTGCCGCCTCCCTTACCGAAGGCACCTGCGGTTCCACCGCCGGGTCCACGACCACGGCCACCGCCGCCACCTGGGCGACCGGCGAAGCCGCCACCAGGACGAGCGCCGGGGCCACCGCCTGGTGCGCCTGCACCGCCGGGGCGACCGGGACCGCCTGAGCGCTGCTGGAACGGTGCACCACCCGGACGGCCGCCCTGACCGGTGCGCGGGGCGCCCGGACGAGGAGAGCCGGGACGCGGAGCGCCGGGGCGAGGTGCGCCGGGGCGAGGAGCCTGCGGACGCGGGATGTTCCCGGGCGTCGGGCGCTGGCCCATGCCCTGCGCTGATGCGAAGGGGTTGTTACCAGGACGCGGGCCGGCTGGACGCTGACCCATCCCCTGATTGGAGGCGAAGGGGTTGTTGCCAGGACGCGGTGCGCCCGGCTTCGGTGCGCCCTTGTCTGTTGCTGGCTTGTCTGCTGCAGGCGTCGACGACTGCTCAGCCGCCGGTGCCGCTGGTGCTTCCGGAGCTGCCGGTGCTTCTGCAACCGGAGCCTCTTCGACCTTCACCTCTGGCGCCGGCTTCGGGCCGGGCTTGGGCCCTGGGGTCGGCGCCTTCGGACCGGGTTTGGCCGCACCGGACTTGGCAGCGGCGGGCTTCGCCGCGGCGGGCTTCTCTTCAGCCTTGGGCTTGGCAGCGCTGTCTGCCTCGATGGCCGCGCGGAGCTTGCGAGCCACGGGGGGCTCGATGGTCGACGAAGGGCTCTTGACGAACTCGCCGAGCTCCTTCAGCTTTGCGAGCGCGAACTTGCTGTCGACGCCGAGCTCAGCGGCAATCTCGTGTACACGTGGTTTGGCAGCCACAATTCTCCTGTCTGGGTCGGTCTACCCAGGCAGGGCAGACCACTAGTTGCGGACGGGTCTCATTTCGAGCCGTTCACTTTGTTTCCATAGCCATTCAGCCGTTTCTCGATGGTCTGCGTGTCCAGTGGTTCGGACACACGGAGGGCTCGTGCGAAAGCGCGGCGCCGCAGCGCGGCTTCCATGCAGTCCTGCGTCGGATGCATCCACGCGCCCCTCCCCGCCATCACGGCGCGCTCATCGATGATGAGGACGCTGTCATTGGCCACCACTCTGAGTAGAGCGGACCGGGAAGCACGCATGCGACAACCGACGCATGTTCGTACGGGTTCCATCTTACACCGCGCCGCTGGGTGGCAACTCCGCGACCTTCCGGTCAGTCGAGGATGCTGTCGGGCTGGATGTCGATCTTCGCGCCGGTGAGCTTGGCAGCCAGTCGGGCGTTCTGACCTTCCTTGCCAATCGCGAGCGAAAGCTGGTAGTCGGGCACGAGGGCTCGCACTGCCTTGGTGTTCGCATCCAGCACGAATGAGCTCGTGACCTTGGCCGGCGACAGGGCGTGGGCGACGAAGGTGGCGAGATCGGCGTCGTAATCGACGATGTCGATCTTCTCCCCCGCCAGCTCCTCAGTGACAGCCCGGACACGGCGACCGAGCTCGCCGATGCAGGCGCCCTTCGCGTTGATCGAGGGATCGTTGGCCTTGACGGCGATCTTGGTTCGGTGGCCCGCCTCGCGAGCGAGCGAGATGATCTCGACGAGCCCCCCGGCGATCTCGGGAACCTCGAGCGCGAACAACTTGCGCACGAGTCCGGGATGCGTGCGCGACACAGTGATCTGGGGGCCCTTGAGGCCCTTCGCGACCGCGGTGACGTAGACGCGCAGGCGCGAGCCGTGAGCGTAGTCCTCGCCCGGAACCTGCTCTTCGGGCGGGAGGATGGCCTCGACGCTGCCGAGATCGACGTGGATCATCCGCGGGTTCGGGCCCTGCTGGATGACGCCGGCGACGATGTCGCCTTCCTTGGCCTTGAACTCGCCGAGAACCGCCTCGTCCGCGATGTCACGCAAACGCTGACTGATGACCTGCTTGGCGGCGAACGCCCCGATACGACCGAAGTCGTCAGGTGTCGCGTCCTCTTCGCCGATGACGGCGCCGTCCTCGTCCTTCACCGGCTGGAGAACGGCCACGTGACCGGTCTTGCGGTCGAGTTCGACACGAACCCCTTCAGGGATCACGCCCTCTTCCGAGACGTGCTTGCCGTATGCCGTGAGAACGGCCTGCTCGATGATCGCGACGAGTTCGTCGAAGGGAATCGCCTTCTCCTTCTCGATCCCGCGCAGCAGCCCCAGTTCGATGTCCATTACGGCCTCCCTATTCAGCTCTCGTCGCGCAGTTCGCACGCGCGACATCCGTACAACGATACCCCTTGTGCACTGTTCGATGCCACGACGGCAGTCGCGCCGATGCAGGCGGGATCGCAGGACGAGCCGGGTCGGCCGCCGGTACGCGACGGGCGGCCACCAGGAGTTCCGGCGGCCGCCCGTCGTCTCACGTCACGCGCGGTAGGTCTGCACGACAGCTGGTCGTGGCGCGTTCGACACATCGCCGGGCGCACGCGAGCCGTAGTCCGGGAAGAGCGAGTTCGGTGCCTCGAAGTTGCCGTCCTCTCCCGGGTGCTGCACCGCGACGAAGACCAGACCCTCCTTGTCGTGGATGACCGGCCCACAGGTCTCGGCATCCCGCGGCACGGCGAGGAACTGCTGAACGTGGCCTCGTTCCGTCCCGGTGAGCGGCACCTTGAAAAGACCGTCCGCGCGGCCGATCGTGCTGGGGGCGCCGTCCGTCGAGATCCACAGGTTGCCCTCTGAATCGAACGCGACGTTGTCCGGGCACGAGATCGGCGACACCAGTTCCTTCGGGAAGCCTGCGAAGTAGGCGTTCTCGAAGGTGGCGGGATCACCGCACAGCAGCAGAACACTCCAGCCGAACGTCGTGCCGGCCTGTCCTTCGGTCTCGGTGAGCTCGATGACATGACCGTAACGGTTGCCGGTGACCGGGTTCGCCTCGTCCACGTCGCGGCGACCCGAGTTGTTCGTGAGCGCGACGTAGACCTTTCCGGTGAGCGGGTTCGGCTCGACGTCCTCCGGGCGGTCCATCTTGGTGGCGCCGACGGCGTCGGCCGCAAGGCGGGTGTACACCAGCACCTGCTCCGTGGTGAATCCGGGCACCACGCTCTTGCCGCGCTGAGTCAACGGCACCCAGATGCCTGTGCCGTCGAAGGCGCCGTCGGAGGGAAGCGCACCGGTGCCGGTGACCTCGGCAACAGGCGAGTTGCCGCTGAACTTCGCGACGTAGAGGTCGCCCTCACTGAGCAGGTTCAGGTTCTTCTTGCGAGAACCGGAGATGCGGTTCTTCGACACGAACTTGTAGAGATAGTCGCCTCGCTCGTCGTCGCCCATGTAGGCGACGACGCGGCCGTCCTGTGTGACATGGACATTCGCCCCCTCATGCTTGAGCCGGCCCATCGCGGTGTGCTTCCGCGGTGTGGAGGTCGGGTCCTGCGGGTCGATCTCGACGATGTATCCGAAGCGGTTCGGTTCGTTGACGTAATCGGGGTCGTGCGCGTCGAAGCGGGGGTCGTACGCCTCCCAGCCGGTCGACGTGGACTTCGTGCTCGAGCTGGAGTAGCGCTTCTGCTCTGCCGTGTCCGCGGCCCAGGCGAAGTAGCCGTTGAAGTTCTCCTCGCCGGAGAGGACCGTGCCCCACGGCGTCGTACCGCCCGCGCAGTTGCCGAGCGTTCCGTGGACCCAGCGCCCCTCCGGGTCGGCCGCGGTCTTGACGAGATCGGAGCCGGCGGCAGGACCGGTGAGTTCGAACACCGTCTCGACGGTGATGCGGCGGTTGCGGCGGCCGTCCACGACGTACGCCCATGGCTCGCCGACCTTGCGTCGTTCGATGTCCACGACAGACATGCCCTGCGCGGCCTTGTAGATGTCACCACGGCGCTGCAGCTCTGCGGCGTCGGTGGTTCTGGGGAACATCAGGTTCGGGTTCACATACTCGTGGTTGTTCACCAGCACGCCGGTCTTACCGCTCGGGTCGGCGATGATGTCGAGGTAGTCGCTGTTGTACCCGAACTGGCCGCCCTGCGCCTCAGCGGTCTGACCGAGAATGTCGAAAGCTGGTGTCTTCGAGAACAGCGGGTCTCCCCAGCGGATCAAAGGACGCCAGGTGTATCCCTCCGGCACTGTGAATGCGTCGACGTCGGCGGGGACAGAGGCGATCGGCCCGAAGGAGAGTCCGGCAGTGCCCGGCTTGCCGGTCGAGACTCCGAGGCCTCCGACACCGGCAGCGCCCGGTGCCGACACCGGCGCGGCGCGGTCGACCCCGACCGCGATCGCGACGGCAGCTGCGGCGCCGAGGCCGAAAAGTGCTCGCCGGGAGAACACCGCTGAGGCTATGGAGCGGAAGTCCTGGTTCCCGGAGGTGTTGCATTCCGGACCGAGGCACGCGTTCGCGCACTTCAGTTCACAAGTGACGGCGGAGCGCTTGCCGCGCACATGGTCGGCAATAGGAAGCGGGCGGCGGATGTTGTCTGCGATGGTCATCGAATCCTCCTCGTCGGGTGATTCGGTCAGGATCCCCGCCCTACATGACGGACGGGTTAACCGCGGCTGAACCGTTCCCCGTCACCGAGCGGAGTCGAGAGCGTTGATCGCGTCGATGAGGCGGTAGAGACCGCCGACCTCGCGCTGACGCAGGCGCAGAGACAGCCTGGGCAGGTCCACCCGATCGTGGTCGGCCTGCTCGATCGGGAGCGCGCCGACCAGTTCGATCCGCCCCTCGACCAGCAGCGAAGCGAACTCGGCGTTCAAAGCCTCGACCTCGGCATCCGTCGGCGTGCTCTTCAGACGCAGGACGAGTACGTCGCCCACCCAGCGCAAGGAGTCGTAGTTGCGCCAGAACCCGGTGATCTCTGCAACGGCTTCCTCAGCGGAATCCGTGACGAGCACGCGGTCGAAGTCGTCGGCGGAGATGACCGCTGCGGGGATCAGGCTCTCGACGATGAACCGCTCGAGGCCCTTCCAGAACGTGCCCCCCGGTTCGTCGAGCAGAACGATCGGCATGGGCTCCGCCTTGCCGGTCTGCTGCAACGTCAGCAGTTCGAACATCTCGTCCAGGGTTCCGAACCCACCAGGAAGGCAGATGAAGCCGGTGGACTCCTTCACGAGCATGAGCTTGCGTGTGAAGAAGTACTTCATCTCCACACGGTGCGTGTCGTTGGCGACGACGGCGTCCGGCTTCTCCTCGAACGGGAGACGGATGGAGACACCGAGTGCCATCTGCTCGCCTGCCCCCTCGGCCGCTGCCTGCATGATGCCGGGACCGGCCCCCGTGACGACCATCCAGCCGCGCTCCGCGAGCACGGACGCCACAGAGCGCGCCTGCACGTAGAGCGGATCGTCCTGGGTCGTGCGGGCCGATCCGAACACCGTGACCTTCGGAACACCCGCATACGGCTGGAAGAGACGGAATGCATCGCGCATCTCCACGAGCGCCGCCGACGCGATTTTCAGATCGAGCCGCTCCGTGTCTTCCTGACCGAGCAGGATGCTCGTGCTGAGCATTCTGCGGATCAGCGCCCGGTTGGTCGTGATCCCCGCGTCAGCCATGATCGAGTCGACTGCGGCATGGAGCTCGTCGGGCTGCGCGTCGTTCATGTCAGCGACTCAACCGCTCGATCGCGTCATCCAGAGGAAGCGCGTCGCGCTCTCCGCTGCGACGGTCCCACAGCTCGACCTGCCCGTCAGCAGCGCCACGGCCGATGACGAGCACGCGAGGGATGCCGACGAGTTCGGCGTCTCCGAACTTCACTCCGGGCGAGACCTTCGGCCGATCGTCGTAGAGAACATCGAGTCCGCGGGCCTCGAGACTTGCAGCGGCGTTCTCGGCGACGTCGTAGGCGATCTGGTCGCGACCGGCCGCCACGACGTGCACGTCGAAGGGCGAGACGGACGCCGGCCAGATGAGGCCCTTGTCGTCGTTGTTGAGCTCCGCGATGATCGCGAGGATGCGGGTGATGCCGATGCCGTACGACCCCATCGTGACGGTGACGAGCTTGCCGTTCTCGTTGAGGACCTTGAGGCCCAGTGCTTCCGCATACTTGCGGCCGAGCTGGAACACGTGGCCGATCTCCATACCGCGGGCGAGCGAGACAGGACCGGAGCCGTCTGGGGCCGGATCACCGTCGCGGACGTTCGCGATCTCGACGATGCCGTCTGCTTCGAAATCGCGACCGGCGATGACCGTGTGAGCGTGCTTCTGGTCGATGTTCGCGCCCGTGATCCAGCGGGTGCCCTCGGACACGCGAGGATCGACGAGGTAACGGATGCCGGTGGCCGACTCCTCGCCCAGCACGGCGCCGGTCGGTGACCAGGGTCCGATGTAGCCCTTCACGAGGAGCGGGTTGTTCTCGAAGTCGTCCTCCGTCGCGGTGGAGACCTCGGCAGGGGCGAAGGCGACCTCGGCGCGTTTCTCATCGACCTCACGGTCACCCGGGATGCCGACGATCACGAGTTCGCGCGTGCCATCGAGGTGGGTCAGCGCGAGGAAGACGTTCTTGAGCGTGTCGGCCGCGGTGTACTCCCCCTCGAGCGCCGCGTTCGAGTGCGCCACGAGCGTCTCGATCGTCGGAGTGTTCGGAGAGTCGAAGATCGTGGGGGCGGGGGCGTCATCGAACGGGACGGCGTCGGGGACCGCGGTCGTGAACGCCTCGACGTTGGCTGCGTAGCCTGCGTCGTTGCGGACGAAGGTGTCTTCGCCGACGGGCGTCGGGTGCAGGAATTCCTCGCTGCGCGATCCGCCCATGGCACCGGCATCCGCCTGCACGATGACGTACTCGAGGCCGAGGCGCTGGAAGATGCGCTCGTAAGCGTCGCGCTGCGCCATGTAGCTGACGTCGAGGCCCTCGTCGGAGGCGTCGAAGGAGTACGCATCCTTCATGGTGAACTCGCGGCCGCGAAGCAGACCTGCACGCGGACGTGCCTCGTCGCGGTACTTGTCCTGGATCTGGTAGATGGTCAGCGGCAGATCCTTGTACGAGGAGTACATGTCCTTCACGAGAAGCGTGAAGGCCTCTTCGTGGGTGGGAGCGAGAAGATAGTCGGCGCCCTTGCGATCCTGCAGGCGGAACAGCAGATCGCCGTACTCGTCCCAGCGCCCGGTGGCCTGGTAGGGCTCACGTGGCATGAGGGCGGGGAAATGCACCTCTTGTGCACCGGCGTTCGCCATCTCCTCGCGAACGACGGTCTCGATCTTCGCCTTGACCTTCAGACCCAGCGGGAGCCAGGCGAAGATGCCTGCTGCCTGGCGCCGGATGTATCCGGCGCGCAGCAGCAGCCTGTGACCGATGACCTCCGCTTCAGCGGGGTCTTCACGGAGCGTGCGGAGGAAGAATTTCGAGAGACGAGTGACCACGCGTCAAGTCTAGTGACCGTGGTCACTCGTTCTCGGACTATCAGTTCAGGGCGCGCGTGCTGGCGGGGATGACGCCGTCTGCGTAAAGATCGATGGCGACATCCTGCACGGCGGTGAGCCCGACCCGCTGGATCATCGGACCGTACGAGATGCGTGCCACACCGAGCGCTTCGTACTCGGCAGCAGTCAGGGCACCGGGAACTCCGATGACGCTGATCTTGCGCTCACCGATCCCTTCGACGAGCTGGCGGGTGACATCGGCATCGAGAGGGCCGGGGATGAACACGCAGGTCGCGCCGACATCGAGGAACGCACGACCGCGCTCGATGGCATCCGCGATGCTCGCCTCGACGGGGCGGTCGCCTCCGCGCACGAACGCGTCGGTTCGGGCGTTGAGGGCGAACGGCACGCCCTCCGCCTCGCCGGCCTTCACGATCGCCTCCATGACGGCGACCGACTCCGCGAGCGGCTTGAGGCGATCTTCGACGTTCGCGCCGACGATGCCGGCGGCGATCGCGAGTCGAGTGGTCTCCCCCGCATCGTCGTAGCCGTCGTCGAGATCGGCGGAGACGGGCAGCTCAGTGGATGCCGCGATCCGACCGGCCATGTCGATCATGAGTTCGTGCGGAATCTGACCGTCGGCGTAGCCGAAGGTCGCGGCGATCGAGTGTCCAGCGGTGGCGAGGGCGGTGGTCTGCGGAAGCTCGGCGATCGCCTTCGCCGAGATCACATCCCACACGTTGACGACACGGAGGATCTCCGGTGCGTTGTAAAGGGCGACGAGCTTCTGGGCCTTGTCTGCAGCGGTCATGGCTCCACGCTAATGCCGCGAATGCGGACACGGGGCGGCTTAGGGTGAAGTCATGCCTCAGCGTCGATCACACATCGCCCCATCCGCCGTCGAGAGCGAACTCGCAGCCGCGCTCACTGCGCTGCGGGAGGCCGTGGACGCGCCGACGGAGTTCTCGCCCGAGGCCATGGCTGAAGCCGAGTCGGCCACTGCGCCTGAAACCGATCTCGACCTGCGCGACGTCCCGTTCGTCACGCTCGATCCGCTGGGGGCCAAAGACCTCGATCAGGCGATGCATCTCGCTCGCCGCGGCTCCGGTTTCGAGGTGCGATACGCCATCGCAGATGTTCCCGCTTTCGTCGCGCCGGGCGGAGCAGTGGATGCCGCGGCCCGCGAGCGCGGTCAGACGCTGTATGCGGCGGACGGGTCGATCCCGTTGCATCCACGGGCCCTCAGTGAGGATCGCGCGTCTCTGCTGCCGGAGCAGGACCGGCCGGCTCTGGTGTGGACATTCGATCTGGACGACGCCGGCGTCGTGTCGGAGTTCCGGCTGGAGCGCGCGCTGATCCGTTCGCGCGCGCAGCTGGATTATGTGTCCGCCCAGGAAGCACTCGACCGCGGCGAGGAGTCCCCGCTGTCGTTGCTTCCCGTGATCGGCGGATTGCGGCAGGAGCTCGAGGTGCAGCGTGGAGGTGCGAGTCTGAACCTTCCCGACTCAGAGGTGGTGCAGCGCGATGACGGCACGTACGGCATCGACCGTCAGCATCCGCTGCCCCTGGAGGACTGGAACGCGCAGCTGTCGCTCATGACGGGGATGGCCGCAGCATCCCTCATGATCGATGCGAAGGTCGGCGTTCTGCGCACGATGCCCGAACCGGACGAGAGGGCTTTCACGGCGTTCCGTCTGCAGACCGAGGCGTTGGGACGGCCGTGGAAGGACGGCGAGTACGGGGCGTATCTGCGATCCCTCGATCGCGATGATCCTCTCACCCAGCCGGTACTGGAGGCAGCGGCGTCCTTGTTCCGCGGCGCGGGCTACGTGACGTTCGACGGGTCGGTCCCTGCCGATATCGAACAGGCCGCCATCGCGGCGCCGTATGCGCATGCCACCGCTCCGCTGCGGAGGCTCGTCGATCGTTGGGCACTGGCGATCTGCCTCGCGGTGTCGCGTGGTGAGGTGGTGCCGACATGGGCGCGCGAGTCGCTGGACGAACTGCCTGCACTGATGCAGGAGTCGGGCCAGCGCGCCTCACGGCTGAACGCCGACACCGTCAATCGCGTGGAGGCCGCCCTGCTCACGCCGCTGGTCGGGTCCGTCGTCGAAGCCACGATCATCGAGGTGCGTGAAGACCGCGCCACGATTCAGATCGCCGAGCCCGCCGTGGCAGCATCCGCTCCCCTGCCCACCGGTGCGAAGCCCGGCGACACGGTGTCGCTGCGGCTGGTGCGCGCCGACATCGGCAAGGGCGAAGTGGAGTTCGCCGAGGCGGATGCCGCGGTGGCGGGTCGTTGACGGCCGACTGGCGGGTTGCTGGCGCCCCGGTGACGTGGTGATGGCGGGAGGTGTGAGGCGAGCATGAATTCCGTGAACAAGACACGAATCATCGAACTCCGACAGGCACAGGGCTGGACGCAGGAACGGCTCGCGAACGAAAGTGGTGTGGGTATAAGAACAGTGCAGAGACTCGAGGCGGGCCAGGATGCCAGTCTGGAGACTCTCTCGCTGGTCGCCGAAGCGCTCCACGTGCCCGTGCGCGAACTCTTCACAGTGATCGACGACGAAGCGCTAAGCAATCGCGTGGACTCGCTGCAAGACCGTGCTGACCAGCAGCAGGCCGCGCGAGATCGAATCAGTGGCGCCTGGCGATGGCTCTACGTCGGAGTCGGCGTCGTGCTGACGCTCGTCGCCTTCACCTTCCCGCAGGGGCTGGTGCTGTTCCTCGGCTATTGGGTCGGCGGCTACATCATCCTGGTCGCGATCCGCAGGATCTACCTGGAGCCGCACCTGGATGAGAAGTACCCGCTGTCACGGGCGAAGGAACCCCGGCGGGCTCGGCGGGCCGCGGCGAAACGTCCGTCGCCGTCGAGCGAGGTGCCCCTGAGCGCAGCCGAAGACGTGTGACGCAACCTGCCCGAAACACAGTCCTGAAACGATGAGCCCATGTGGCGCATTCGTCCTGACGACCTCACCGGCGACGCGATCCGTGCGCTCGTGGTCGAGCATCTGGCTCACATGCACAGCCTGTCTCCGGCCGAGAGCGTGCACGCACTCGACGTTTCCGAGATGCGTCAGCGAGGCGTGACGATGTTCACGGCCTGGGAGGGCACGGCACTCGGAGGGATGGCGGCGCTGCAGCGGCTCGACATGCATCAGGGGGAGCTCAAATCGATGCGTACCACGGCCGCCGCCCGTGGACGCGGCGCTGGCCGCGCGCTGCTCCTGCACATCCTGAGTGTCGCACGCGCCGAGGGGCTCTCCTCACTCTGGCTCGAGACAGGAGCGGAAGACGAGTTCACGGCCGCACGCTCGCTCTATGCCAGCGAGGGGTTCACCGAGTGCGGACCTTTCGCGGACTACATCGAGGATCCGCTCTCGGTCTACATGACCCGCACATTGTGAGCGGCCTCGTGTCACGCTGCGGCAGGAACGACCTTCGTCGTCATGACCAGCAGTTGGGGGTCGGAAAGATCGAGTGCCACTCGAATGCTGGAGAACGCCGACAATGAGTCGACGTGCGTGCCACCGCAGAGGATCACAGCTTCCCCTTCGGGCAGATCGCAGTGCCAGCGCCGTCGATCGATGATGCTGGGACCGTCCGTCTCGATCCGGCTCGCCGCGGCTGACGCGACCCACTCCGCCAGCTTCGTGTTGATGGCATCCTCGCGCTCTGAGAGCGTAGCCGCGAACCGTTCCGTATCGAAGCCCGCCTTGCGGAGGCTCTTGCCGAGTCGGTACTCGTCGACACTGCGTTCTTCGTGGATGCGGCTGGTCTGATTCGCGCGGCCTTCGAAGTCGGGCGAGCCCAGCGCATCGGTGCCCGGATCCTTTCGCCACAGATCCGCGACGGCGAGATCCAATGCCAGCGAAGCGAGATGGCACGCGGTGTGTCCGCGACTCAGCCCCGCGCGACGGCCGGCGTCGACGTCGAGCTGCACTGCGGAGCCCTCGACGAGCCAGTCAGGCGCGTCGCCCTCGAGGCGGTGCCCCACGAGCCAGGTCCATCCCTCGGCGCCGCGCTTCACGGGAATCTCAGCCCCGACGGCGAACTCGCCCGTGTCGCTCTCCGCGGCCATCACCGCTTCGGCGACAGCGATCCGGTCTTCGCCAAGGCTCAGCACGCCGGCGTCCCCTGGTTGATCCGGCCAGGTGTGATCCACCGGATGGAAGGGCGTCGCGTCGACGACGATCACGTCGCCGGCCGCGGACGAATGCGCCCGCACGACCTCACCTTCGCCGCGCACGGCACCGTCGGCGAATGTCACGACTGTGGCTGCCATGAGGCTCCTTCGTCTCGGCCGGTAGGGGTCAGACCGTGACGACCTGGGCGGTGCCCGGCTTCGCGTCCGGTCCCATCTCGGCGGCGATGCGATTCGCCTCCTCGATCAACGTCGCGACGATGTCGGCCTCAGGAACGGTCTTGATGACCTCGCCCTTGACGAAGATCTGGCCCTTGCCGTTACCGGAGGCGACACCGAGATCTGCTTCGCGCGCTTCCCCGGGCCCGTTCACGACGCAGCCCATCACGGCGACGCGCAGCGGCACCGTCATGTCCTTGAGCCCCTCGGTCACGTTGTCGGCGAGAGTGTAGACGTCGACCTGTGCACGCCCGCACGAAGGGCACGAGACGATCTCGAGCTTGCGCTCGCGCAGGTTCAGCGACTGCAGTATCTGGTGTCCGACCTTCACCTCTTCCGCCGGCGGGGCAGACAGGGAGACGCGGATGGTGTCGCCGATGCCTTCGGAGAGCAGGATGCCGAACGCGGTCGCAGATTTGATCGTGCCCTGGAACGCCGGTCCGGCCTCGGTCACCCCGAGATGCAGCGGCCAGTCGCCCTGCTCAGCGAGCAGACGATAGGCCTTGACCATGACGACGGGGTCGTTGTGCTTGACCGAGATCTTGAAGTCGTGGAAATCGTGCTCCTCGAACAACGAGGCTTCCCACACGGCGCTCTCCACCAGTGCCTCAGGTGTCGCCTTGCCGTACTTCTGCAGGATGCGCTTGTCGAGCGAGCCGGCGTTCACGCCGATGCGCAAAGAGACGCCGGCGGCCTTCGCCGCTTCGGCGATCTTGCCGACGTTGCCGTCGAATTCGCGGATGTTGCCAGGGTTCACCCGCACCGCGCCGCAGCCCGCGTCGATCGCGGTGTAGATGTATCGCGGCTGGAAGTGGATGTCGGCGATCACCGGGATCTGGCTCTTCATCGCGATGATCTTCAGCGCATCTGCATCGTCCTGATGCGGCACCGCCACACGCACGATCTCGCAGCCGGACGCCGTGAGCTCGGCGATCTGCTGAAGAGTGGCGTTGATGTCGGTCGTCTTCGTCGTCGTCATCGACTGGACGCTGACGGGGGCGTCACCGCCCACGAGCACCTTTCCCACCTTGATCTGTCGGGACTTGCGTCGAGGACTCAGGACTTCGGGGACGCGCGGCATCCCAAGATTCACTGCAGGCACGTACCCAGATTACGCCGCTGCAGTCGCCAGAGGCTGGATGCCGGCTCTGCGAGTGCCGGTTACGGATGCGCAGGGGTCCGAGGCGAACGTCGCGTTGTGGTAGTTTCGGCCCATGCTCGCGAACTTCACCTGGTGGCCCGCCTCTTAGGCGGTGTGTTCGCGTTCCCACGAATCCAGACCGCCTCCGGGGCGGTCTTTTCGTTGAGCCGAGCCGGAGCCCTGCACAGGAGACCTCGATGACCGATACCGCAGCCCTGCTCGCCGCACTCGTGCGAGACCCGGACGCGTCCTTCGTGCTGATCGCCCGCGACGGCGCCCAGAGCGTCGAGTTGCTCACCGGCGACGTGGAAGACGTGGACCTGCTCGCCGACATCCCGCTCGCCCCGGGCGGCGTACCCCGCGAGGTCTTCGCGATGGTTCCGTACCGGCAAGTGCGTGAGCGCGGTTTCGAGGCACAGGATGACGGCGCGCCGCTGCGCTGCCTGGTCGTTGACCAGCACGAGCACCTCCCGCTCAGCGAGGTCTTGCCGGCGCTACCTCAGGATGCTGTGCCGTTGAAGGATGCCGGTTTCGACATCAGCGATGAGGACTACGCGCAGGTCGTCTCGCGCGTGATCGCCGATGAGATCGGCCGTGGCGAAGGCGCGAACTTCGTCATCCGCCGCGACTACACCGCCACCATCGACCTCGGATCCGGCGTCCTCGGATCCGGCGAGCGGGTGACCGCCGAGCGGACGGCCGCGTTGACATGGTTCCGCGCCCTCCTGACGCACGAGCGCGGCGCCTACTGGACGTTCGCAGTCATCACCCCAGGGCACATCGCGGTCGGAGCGAGTCCGGAAGCGCATGTCGTCGCTCGCGACGGCATCGTCACGATGAATCCGATCTCCGGCACGTTCCGCCACCCTGCGGGCGGCGCGACCAAGGAGACGCTGGTCGAGTTCCTCTCCTCCACGAAGGAGACCGAGGAGCTCTTCATGGTGGTGGACGAAGAGCTGAAGATGATGAGCGCTGTGTGCTCGGACGGGGGCCGGATCACCGGGCCGCACCTGAAGCAGATGTCACGCCTCACCCACACCGAGTACATGCTTCGAGGACGCAGCAGGCTCGATCCGCGCGACATCCTCCGCGAGACGATGTTCGCCCCGACGGTTACCGGCTCCCCCATGCAGAACGCCTGCGCTGTCATCCGTCGCCACGAGACGAAGCCGCGCGGATATTACTCCGGCGTCGCAGCGCTCTTCACACCCAACAGCGACGGCGGACATGATGTCGACGCTCCCATTCTGATCCGCACCGTGTATCTGAAGGACGGGCAGCTCCGCGTACCCGTCGGCGCGACGCTCGTGCGCCATTCCGACCCATACGGAGAGGTCAGCGAAACGCACGGCAAGGCCGCGGGTGTACTCGGCGCGATCGGCGCGATCGCCAGAGATGTCGTGGCCGAGACCAAGATCGACCCGGATGCACCGGCCGTGGAGACCTCTCTCGCTGACGATCCCGAGGTCGGCGAATTGTTGGCCTCACGCAACTCACGCCTCGCCGAATTCTGGTTGAATCCGCAGGAGGACGGCACCGCCGGCCCGTTCGCCGGGCGTCGCGCTCTCGTCATCGACGCGGAGGATCGCTTCACGACGATGCTCGCGCACCAGTTGCGTCACCTCGGGCTGGACGCCACGATCGTGCCGTGGAACGAGGTCAGCGATGCCGATGTCGACGCCGCAGAACTGCTCGTCGCCGGCCCCGGCCCCGGTGATCCCCGCGACGCGAGCATCGACCGCATTGCGCGCATGCGCGAGATCGTCGCCCGGCGCCTCACCGAGCGGGCGCCGCTGCTCGCCGTGTGCCTCAGCCACCAGATCCTGGCTGACCAGCTCGGCATCGAACTCGCTCCGCTTGCCGCACCCCACCAGGGACTGCAGAAGATCGTGCCCGTGTTCGGGGAGGATGCCTCCATCGGGTTCTACAACACGTTCACGGCGCGGGTTACTCCAGGCACGACCTCATCCGGACCGGCGGAGGTCTCAGCGGACCCGACCAACGGCGACGTGTACGCGCTGCGTGGACCGTCGTACGCCTCGGTCCAGGGGCACCTCGAATCGATCCTGTCGCGCGACGGGATTCGCACACTCGAGCGCCTGATCACCGACGCATTCGCGTAGAAGTCGCCTGCACGCATCAGACGGTGTTGAGTGCGATGTCGAGGGCTTCGTCGACGGCTCGATAGTCGAGGTGTGGTGATCGCCATTTGGCGTAGGCGTCCCACCATCCGGGGCCGCGGATTTCAGGCCGGCCGTTTCGCATGCGGATGTGCCAGACGCCCTCATCGAGCGTGCGGTGATGATGCCAGCAGAGGGGCACGCCGTTGGAGGTGTGGGTGGGTCCGCCGCGGGCGTGTTCTTCGACATGGTGGATTTCACACCATTCCGCGGGGATGTGACACCCGGGGATGAGACATTCCCGGTCCCTGAGGATGATCCCGCGTCGTTGGGTCGCGTTGAACAGCCGCGCGGTGGTGCCGATCGCGACGATCGCGCCTTTTTCGTCGAACAGCACCCGTTGCACCCCGCCCGCGCATCCGACGTGGTCGGCGGCACCGAGCGGCACGTCGTATCCGATGCCTTCGACCCTCGCCCGCCCGGTCCTGTTCGCGAAATCGTCCGCGGTGACGGACACGACGAGTGTCGGCGCGGCACCACCGAGGGTGGGCATTCCCCCGGATGCGGCGGCGGCCATCAGGACGGTCGCGAACGCATCATGCCGCTTCTGCGCATGCGTGCGCATGTCTGCCCCGCCCTCGGGTGGTGGTGCGGCCTTGTGGGGCTCGAGTCCGTCCGCGCGATCCGGATCATCCGTGTAGCGTTCGCCGTCGCCGGGGTCGCCGGAGGGCCGGAATCTGACCGTGGAGCCGCTGCTGTCTTTGTCTTCGGCTTTGGGGTTCATGAGACTGTCGAACAGTTTCTGCAACTGCGCCGCGACCTCCGGCAGCAACTCGCCCCGTACCGGGACGGACCCGTCGCGCAGTTTCCCGATCGTGAAATGCCGACGCCGCTTCCCTGCCCGATCCGACGGTTCTGCACCGTCCGGGTCCAGGCGGGCCACGATGTGCGCGGCAAGGGCAGCGAGCTCATCCGTGGTCGGCAACGGCGCCCGTTCCACCCGCCCACCAGACTCAGCAGCCTCGTCAGCGGTGCCATCCAGCGGTAGCCCGCACGCGAACCTCGCCAGCACCGCATCCGCAGCCAGGCGATCCGTGGTCCCGATCCGCGGCGCTTTCTGCACCGGCACCGTGCACGCGAGGAACCCGCTCACCGACAAGAACCCGTCCGCCAACGCGGCGGCGAGGCGAGGGAACTTCCCCGGCAGCAACACACCCGTAGTGATGTCCGCCTCACGGTGAACCGCCTGTGCCGCGGTCACGTACCGGCGAGAGGCAGGCCCATCGACAAGGAGCGTGCGACGCAGCACGTCCGCGGCGTCACGGCATCCCGCCCGCGTCGACAAGCGGCCGTCGCGCTCGCACTGATCCCGCGTCGTGATGCGTTCGGTGACCGCGACGATCGCCCCATCCAGGCGGCGCTGCACCGCACCGAGCGCCCGGATCGCATCAAGCAGCTCGGCGTCACCCGCGAACCGCAATCCACCACCCGCACCAGAAGAATCCATCGCGTCGGCCAACAGCCGATCGACGTCCCCCAACTCCTGCGCCAGTGATGCCATACCCCCATTCAACCGGGGGCCACCGACATTCAAACCCCAGATCAGAAGCTATTCACAACCTGTGCACAACCACCCCGAACCACCCACCTGTGCAGGAAGAGTCGTGCCGACCTATCCGAGCAGATCCACCGGATTCACGACATCCGCGATCATCAGCAGTGCACCCATCCCGATCAGCAGCACCGCCACGATCACGGTCAACGGTACGAGTCGTGTCGCGTCCACCGGCGCCGGCGGCGGACGGCGGAACAACTTCGCCCACCCTCGCCGGATTCCGTCCCACAGAGCGACGACGACGTGACCGCCGTCCAGCGGCAGCAGCGGGATCAGGTTGAAGACGAACAGAGCGATGTTGAGCGAACCGAGCAGATTCAGCAGGACGACGAATCGGTTCAGCACCGGAGCGTCCGTGGCTGCCACCTCGCCGGCGAGACGGCCGACGCCGACTACGCTCAGAGGCCCGTCCGGATCCCGGTCCGCCCCTGTGAACAGCGAAACCCCGACATCCCACAGCTTCACCGGAAGAGTGCCGATCAGCCCGACGACGCGTCCGACATTCTCGCCTGTGAGTTCGACCCCTGTCCCGATCGGCTGGGGCACGTAACCCATCTGCGACAGCATCCCGACATAGCCCACCTCGGCGACGATCTGCTTGCCCTCCTCGTCGAGCACGGGTTGCCCCGACGCATCTGTGAGTTCGCGTTCCGCAGCGATCGGTGTGATCGTGAGATCCACATTCTCGCCGTCGCGCAGCACCACCATCTCGAGAGCCTGTCCGGGTGCCGCCTGCACGATCTCGGTCGCCTCGGCGAACGTCGAGACCGGGGTTCCGTCAACCGACACCAGCACATCCCCCGGCAGCACGCCGGCTTCAGCCGCCGGCGTGGCGGGATCGCCCGGCTCGCACTCGGTCTGCGAGGTTCCCGCGGGAAGAACGCACTCGTTCACCCCGGCGACTGTCGTCGTGCCCTGCTGAAGCCCGATGCCGGACGCCAGCACGGTGAAGATGATGACGGCGAGGATCAGGTTCATGACCGGCCCGCCGAGCATGACGACGATGCGCTTCCACATCGGCAGCTTGTAGAAGACGCGCTCCTCGGCACCCTCAGCGATGGTCTCGTCATTGGCGGAACGAGCATCCTGCACGAGCGTGCGGAACAGACCGCGCACCGGCTTGCCATCGGACGCGGGGTACATGCCCGACATGGAGATGAATCCGCCGAGCGGCAGAACCTTGAATCCGTACTCGGTCTCGCCTATCTTCTTCGACCAGAGCCGCGGGCCGAAGCCGATCATGTACTGCCCCACACGCACGCCGAACAGCTTCGCCGGCACGAGGTGGCCGACCTCGTGCAGACCGATCGACAGACCGAGCCCGACCAGCATGAACAGGATGCCGGCGACGTACAGCAGGATTTCCACGTCCCAACGCTACTGCGCTCGAACTAGGAATCCGCCGCATAAGCTGGAGCCGTGACCTCCCGGCAGCTGCGACTCCTGCGCGGAGCCGCCGCATCGTCGACGGCGACGATCATCGCCGCCGTCTCGCACACGATCGGCGGTGGTGCTCCCCCGCATCCACTGCTGGTCATCGCTCTGAGCGTCTTCCTCGCCCCGCTCGCAGCGTTGCTGATCGGACGCACTCCAGGGCTGGCGCGATCGGGCGCCGCCGTGATGGTCTCCCAGACCGTCTTCCACGTGCTCTTCGTGGCGCTCGGTGCCACCGTCTCACCCACGGTCACGACGGGTCATCACCACGCCCTCACTCTGGACCCGCTGACATCGACAATCGCACCGGACGCCGGCATGCTCGGCGCTCACGTCGCGGCGGCAGCCCTCACGCTCATGCTGCTCTGGCGCGGCGAACGGCTCGTACAGGTCGTCGCACGCTGGGTGCGCGCGGTGCTGCGAACGCGGACGCCGCGGCTGCAGGCCGACTGGCCGGTTCCTGCGCCCATCACCGCCACCGCGCGCCGCTTCGCCTCACGCATCCGCACCGGCGACGTATCCCGGCGCGGACCGCCTGCCTTCTCCCGCGGCTGACCAGCCGCACGTGCTCACCGCCGTCGAAGCGACACCCGCTCACGGCATCCACCCGCGGTTCCGCGCGATCGGCGCGCCCGCACGCAGAGCCCGCTCTGCACCTGAACACAGGAGAAGACTCATGTCTCGAATCACCCGTCGCGGCGCGCTCATCGCCGCCATCGCTGCAGGCCTCGTCCTGGCCGCGCCCGCCGCAGCCCAGGCACACGTCGGCGTCAGCCCCGATGCCGTCGAGCCAGGCGGCTCCGCCGTGCTGACCTTCGCGTTCACCCATGGCTGTGAGGAATCACCCACCACCGCCTTGCGCATCACCATGCCGGAGGGCTTGGCGTCCGTCGCCCCCACAGCCGACAGCAAGTGGGACATCGCCGTCGAGCGTGCCGACAACGGCCTCGTCTCAGCGGTCACCTACAGCGCAGTCACCCCGATCCCCAGCGGACTCCAGGGAGCCGCGAGCATGGCTGTGCAACTCGGCGAGGATGCCACCGAATCGCTGGCGTTCCCAGTGGAGCAGCAGTGCGAGGTCGGGGTGAACGAATGGATCGAGATCGCCGACGAAGGCGCCGACCCTCACGACCTCGATTCGCCGGCGCCGGTCGTGACAGTCGCTGCCGCCGCCGCTGCTGAGAGCCAGACGGATGCCGCGCACGCAGAGCACTCGGATGCACAGGAGCAGACCGATGCAGCCCCGGCGGGCATCATCCTCGGTGGCGCCGGATTGCTGGCAGGCGTCGCTGCGCTGATCGTCTCGGTACTCGCGTACCGTCGCTCGGCGTAGATCTCACGGCTGCCTGGGGTGTGCCTGAACGCACCCCGGGCAGCCGCTCATGAGATCATTGTGATGCCATGTCGACCACACAGCCCAGCCTTCCTCCCGTGCTCCGTCCAGAAGCTCCGCCACAGCGGAATCTGACGGATCTCGCCGCCCGATTCGCCACCGCCACCCGCGGTGAGATCGGCAATGTCACCCTGACCGGTATCACTCTCGCGACCGCCGATCTCCGTGCCGGGGAGGCGTTCGTCGCCATCCAGGGGGTGAACCAGCACGGTGCCATGTTCGCCGCCGCTGCCGCCGAGAAAGGCGCGGTCGCCGTCATCACCGACGAGACCGGCGCGGACATCGCAGGCAACATCGGCCTGCCGATCGTGATCGTGGACGATCCTCGTGGCGTCCTCGGCGCGCTGAGCGCATGGGTCTACGGCACCGGCGCCGACGATGACCTCCCCCTGCTCTTCGCCACCACCGGCACGAACGGCAAGACGAGCGTCTCTCACCTGCTGGAGGGAATCCTCGAACAACTCGGCGTCGTCACAGGGCTGTCGTCCACTGCGGAACGGCACATCGCCGGTGAGGTCATCGTGTCGAGGCTGACGACACCGGAAGCATCCGAGATGCATGCGCTCCTCGCGCTCATGCGCGAACGCGAGGTCGAAGCCGTCGCGGTGGAGGTCAGCGCGCAGGCACTGTCTCGCAAGCGCGTCGACGGGCTCGTCTTCGACGTCGCCGGATTCACCAACCTCAGTCATGACCATCTGGACGACTACGCCGACATGGAGGAGTACTTCGCGGCGAAGCTCCCCCTGTTCAAGCCCGACCGCGCGAGGCGCGCGGTGATCTGCCTCGACTCGGCCTCCGGTGTCGATGTCGTCGCCGCCGCTGAGATCCCGGTCGTCACCGTCGGCACCCCGGCTATCGCCGCCGACGCAAACGTCGCAGGAACCGCCGACTGGGTGGTCACGATCGATGAGGAGCGTCAGCGCGGCACGCGTTTCACGATGTCGGGCCCTGAGGGACGCACCCTCACCACTGTCGTGCCGGTCATCGGTCCGCACATGGCGGCGAACGCGGCCCTCGCGATCATCATGCTGCTCGAGGGCGGCTACGAGTGGGAGCGCATCAGCGCTGCCCTCGAGCGGGACGGGCGTATCAACGCGTACCTGCCTGGGCGCACCGAGCTCGTCTCGGGCGAAAGAGGCCCGGCCGTCTTCGTGGATTTCGGGCACTCACCCGACGCTTTCGAGAAGACTCTGGCTGCGATCCGTCGGGTGACCCCCGGACGCACGCTGATGCTGTTCGGCGCCGACGGCGACCGCGACGCCACCAAGCGTCACGACATGGGGCGCACCGCTGTCCTCGGCAGTGACATCCTCGTCGTCACAGACCACCACCCCCGGTTCGAGGACCCTGAGTCGATCCGCGCCACGCTCATCGAGGGCGCCCGGATCGCGCGTCCGGATGCTGAGATCCACGAGTACTCACCGCCGGAGAAGGCGATCATCGCCGCTGTCGACCTCGTCGGCGACGGCGATGCCATCCTCTGGGCCGGTCCTGGTCACCAGGACTACCGGGACATCCGCGGAGTTCGCACTCCCTACTCCGCACGCGAACTCGCACGCCGCGCGCTGCGTGACGCGGGCTGGCCGGTGCCTGAACCGCACTGGCCCGTGCCCTACCCCGATTGACCCCTCGACGGGCTCAGGGACCGACGGTGTCAGGGCCAAGGCTATCGCTGTGCGATCAGACGATCCGCCGTCGCACGTGCCCACGTCTCGGCCTCGGCGAGTGACTCGAGTGTGAGCTGGTCGGGCGATTCGTGAGCGTCGACTACCCGCGCGATCGTGTCCACGATCCCGAGGAACGACAGGCGGCCCTCGTGGAACGCATCGACGGCCTGCTCGTTCGCGGCGTTGAAGACCGCGGGGAACGTGCGGCCGGCACGTCCGACGCTCTTCGCGAGCGCGACGGAGGGGAACGCCGCATCGTCGAGCGGCTCGAAGTCCCAACTGGTCGCCTGCGTCCAGTCCAGCGGTCGACCGACGCCACCGATCCGATGCGGCCAGTCCAACGACAGGGAGATCGGCAGACGCATGTCGGGCGGTGACGCCTGAGCGATGGTCGAGCCGTCGATGAACTCGACCATCGAGTGCACGACCGACTGCGGATGCACGACCACGTGAATATCCTCGTAGTCGACGTCGAAGAGCAGGTGCGCCTCGATGACCTCGAGTCCCTTGTTCACCAGCGTGGCGGAGTTCGTGGTGACGACGCGTCCCATCGCCCAGGTCGGATGTGCGAGCGCCTCGGCAGGCGTGACCGCAGCCATCTGGTCGCGAGAGCGCCCGCGGAACGGCCCGCCGGATGCCGTGACCACGAGGCGCCGGATCTCGTCGTGAGTGCCTGAGCGCAGCGCCTGCGCGAGCGCGGAGTGCTCCGAGTCGACGGGCACGATCTGCCCTTCGTCCGCCGCGGACTTGACCAACTCGCCGCCGACGATCAGCGACTCCTTGTTGGCGAGGGCAAGGGTGCGTCCTGCCTTCAGCGCCGCGAGTGTCGATCCCAGCCCGATCGATCCGGTGATCGCGTTGAGCACGACATCCGCGTCGACGTCCCGAACCAGCTGCTCCGCCTGCTCCGCGCCCAGAGCCGTGTCTTCGACCTGGAACTGCTCAGCCTGTTGAGCGAGCATCTCGGCGTTGCTGCCCGCAGCGAGTCCGACCAGCTCGAAACGACGAGGATTGGCGCGGATCACATCCAGTGCCTGCGTGCCGATGGAGCCGGTTGAGCCGAGGACGATGATGCGACGCATGTTGCCAGCCTATTGCTCTGGCGTGCTCTGCGCCGCGGGCGCTGTCGGTTACGCGGCGGCCGGGTGCATCGTGGCGAGGATGTCGATCACGAAGACCAACGTCTGGCCTTTGAGGTCCTCGTCGTTGATCTCGCCCTCGCCGTATCCTGCTGCCGGAGGGATGACGACGAGCACCTGCGAGCCGACCTTCTGCCCGGCGAGCGCCTGAACGAACCCGGGAACGTAGCCGTTGCCTTCGCTCGTGATCGGCGCACCGTTGGCCCACGACGAATCGAAGGTCTCCCCGGACTCCCAGCCGACGCCGTGGTACTGCAGAAGCGTGGTGTCACCGTCGCCGACTGCGATGCCGTCGCCCTGCTTGAGCACCGAGATCTGCACCTCGGTGGGAGCCGCAGCATCCGGGATCTCGACCGTCGGCGCGCCATCGTCGTCCAGCGTCACAGCAGGCATGCCTGCGACCGGTTCCTGCTCCTCGCCCCACGCTGCCGTGGGGACGATGTCGAGCACGTCGAGGATGTAGTACTGCGCCGCGGCGTCTTCAGTGGTCGGGAAGACGACGGAGAGACGTGAACCGACGCTCGCACAGCCGATGAGCTGGCCGAGCGGCGCATCGGCCGTCAGCGCCGCCGGAAGAAGTTCACCCTCGGTGTACCCGGCGTCGCCGAGGCGCTCACCCGTGTCTCCGTCGAACGCGCTCAGGGCGTAGCTCACGTAGTCACCCTCGGCGATCGTGTCGCCGTCACCCTCGCTGAGCACGCTGCGCTCGGCCGCATCGACCTTGGCCCCGAGCTCGAATGTCGCTGCGGAGGCGGTGCCGAACTCTCCTTCGACCGTCACGCCCTCAGATGCTTCGCCGGACTCGACTGCTGCAGAGCAGAGGTCGGCGGCGGGGGTCTCTGCATCGTCGCCTGTCGAGCCTTCCGTTCCAGAGCACCCGGCCAGCAACATGGTCGCGACGGTGATGGTGGACAAAGCGATGAGCGAACGGTTGCGCACAGTGAGACCTCGTGATCGTGGGGAGGGACACTCCATACTGTCGTATCCGCCTTTGCCCGCGCTGAGAGCGCACGAACGCGACGCACGCGACGCACTTCCGGTCGCATTCCACGGATGGCATGCATCGCGGAGTAGCCTGATCTGATGACCTCCGAGCAGTCTGCCGTTCCAGAGCCGACCGAAGAATCGGACCAGGAGCAGACAGCTGACGGAGCATCCGTCCCCCGCCGCGCAGGCGCCACCTATGCGTTCGGCCGCGCGGTGATCGGCTCACTGGCACGCCTCGTCTACCGGCCGCACGTCGAAGGGCGCGAACGCGTTCCGATGGACGGCCCTGTCATCTTCGCGAGCAATCACCTGTCCTTCATCGATTCGATCGCGATCCCTGTCGCCGCTCCTCGCCCTGTTCACTTCCTTGCCAAGTCCTCGTACTTCGAGGGCACCGGCTTCAAGGGCGCGGTATCGCGGACGTTCTTCCAGTCGATCGGCGCCATCCCCGTGCGTCGCGGCGCAGGTCAGGCCGCTCTCGACGCCCTGGACCAGCAGCGCCAACTGCTCGGTGAGGGTCTGGCCGTCGCGCTCTACCCCGAAGGAACCCGTTCCACGGACGGCCGCCTCTACAAAGGTCGAACAGGTGTGGCCTTCCTCGCGTTGCAGACGGGTGCACCTGTGGTGCCCGTCGGGCTCATCGGCACCGACAAGGCGATGCCGAAAGGCGCGAAGATGCCATCGCTGAGCGAACGCATCACGGTGCGGTTCGGCGACCCGATCGACGTAACGGTGCATGGTGCCGCCGGCAGCGGAAAGGCGAGGCGGCTCGCGACAGACCAGATCATGACGGCGATCCACGCGCTGAGCGGTCAGGAGCTTGCCGGCGTCTACAACGAACCGCCAGCTCAGGGGCCGATCGAGAAGATCAAGCAGGCTCTTCCGCACGAGCGGCGTTGACACTCGCCTCGTGGCGGACCGGGAAGTTCACCGAGTTCGCGATGAAGCACATCCGGTGCGCGTCGTCGTGAGCGCTCTGCGCCGCCGCGATCATCGATGCCTCGGCCACGACCACTTCCGGCCGCAGAACGACCTCGGTGAACGCACCACCGCCCCTGCCGTCTTCGCGCATCACGCCGCTCGCGCGGTCTTGGTAGGACACGACCACGACGCCGGCGCTCACGCATGCATGCAGGTACGACAGCAGATGGCACTCGGAGAGAGAGGCGATCAGCAAGTCCTCCGGATTCCACCGCGCCGGGTCACCTCGAAAGGGCTTGTCCGCTGAGGCCAGCAATGTCGGCTTGCCTTCGACCGCGATCGAGACATCCCTCGAGTAGTCCCGGTAACCGCTTGTTCCGGTTCCGCGATTGCCGTGCCAGGTGGCCGTGAGTGCGTACTGATGCTCGCCGAGGATCATGAGCTCAGTCTGACACGGTGCGGCTCGGCCTCGGCGAAGACGTCGGCGATAGGCTGGTCGGGTGCTGGAGACTCTCACTGTCGCGGATGCTGTCGAACTCGCCGTCGTCGAACGCAGCGGATTCATCGAATCCCGCCATGTCGGTTCGGCCATCGTGCTCTCGCCCGACGGGGACGTCGTCAGACGGCTGGGGAACCCGGACGCGCTGATCCTTCCGCGCTCGAGTCTGAAGCCGCTTCAGGCTGTCGCCTGCATCACTGCAGGCGCCGAGCTGGCGGGTGAGCAGCTTGCGATCGCGTCGGCGAGCCATGTCGGCACGGACCGTCACGTCGACCTCATCCGAGAGGTCCTGACCGCCGGTGGCCTCACGGAGGATCACCTCGGCTGCCCTGCGGCGTGGCCCCGTGACACCGCGACGCGCGACGAGCTCGTTCGGGAGCACGGGCAGCAGGCGCGCATCCGGATGGACTGCTCAGGAAAGCACGCCGCGATGCTTCGTGCGTGCGTCGCGACCGGCTGGCCGACCGAAGGCTACCTCCACCCGACACATCCTCTGCAGCTGCATATCCGCGAAGTGGTGGAGCGCCTCACCGGAGAGAAGATCGCGCACACCTCCGTGGACGGCTGCGGTGCTCCGATTCACGCCATCACTCTCGCCGGGCTCGGCCGAGCGATGCATCGCATCGGCTCAGCGTCAGAACGCTCCCCCTTCGCACTGCACCGGGTCGCCGGCACTCTTGTCCGCGCCGTCAGGGAGCATCCGTGGACCATCGAGGGTCCGGGTCGCCCCGACACGATCGCCATCGAGACGCTCGGGGTCTTCGCCAAGAGCGGCGCCGAGGGCGTCATGGTCATGGTCGCCCCGGACGGCACGACGGTCGCGCTCAAGATGCTCGACGGCAGCGCGCGAGCCCTCACGATCGTCGCAGCGACGCTGCTGGCTCGCGCCGGTGCGCTGAGCGAAGCCGAGCTGGCGACACTCGCCAATGCACTTCCCCTCGCCGTTCTCGGCGGAGGGAGCGACGTCGGGATGATCCGTCCCGGCGCCGCCGTCTGATGCCCTGACCCTGGGCAGTAAGCCCTCAAAGTCGAGGGAGGAGAGGAGCCACGATGAGGATCAGCGTCCCCACCGAGGTGAAGAACAACGAGTACCGCGTCGCTTTGACGCCCGCGGGAGTGCACGATCTGGTCCGTTCCGGCCACGAGGTGTTCGTGCAATCCGGAGCGGGAGCCGGCTCCTCGATGCCGGATGCCGAATACGCCGAGGCCGGCGCCACCATGCTGGACAGTGCCGAGGAGGTCTGGTCACGCGCTGAGCTGCTTCTCAAGGTCAAGGAGCCGATCGCCAGCGAGTACGACCACTTCCGCGACGACCTCACACTGTTCACCTACCTGCATCTGGCTGCGGATCGGCCGCTGACCGAGCGACTTCTCGCCGACAAGGTCACCGCCATCGCCTATGAGACCGTGCAGCTACCAGGCGGCGGACTTCCCCTGCTCGCGCCGATGAGCGAGGTCGCCGGACGGTTGGCGCCCCTGGTCGGTGCGAACACCCTCATGCGTTCGAATGGCGGGCTCGGACTGCTGATGTCCGGTGTGCCCGGCACCCGGCCGGCTACCGTGACCGTGATCGGCGGCGGCGTCGCGGGCGCGAACGCGGCGGTCATCGCGAGCGGGATGGGTGCGGATGTCACGATCTTCGACACGAACATCCCGCGCCTTCGGATGCTGGATGATCATTTCAGCGGGCGGGTGAAGACAGCGGCATCCAACCCGCTGGATCTGCGTCGTGCCGTGATCGACTCCGATCTCGTCATCGGGTCCGTGCTCATTCCAGGAGCTCGTGCGCCGAAGCTCGTCACCAACGAGATGGTCTCGCAGATGCGACCGGGAAGCGTGCTCGTCGACATCGCCGTCGATCAGGGCGGCTGTTTCGAAGACACTCATCCGACCACGCATGACGACCCGACCTTCGCTGTGCACGGCACCGTGTTCTACTGCGTGGCGAACATGCCAGGGGCTGTGCCCAACACGTCGACGTCTGCACTCACGAACGCCACGTTGCCGTATGTGCGCCAGATCGCCGGTCGCGGATGGCGGGACGCACTGGGCGCCGATACGGCGCTGGCCGGCGGCCTCAACGTCGCTGAGGGTGCTGTGATCAACGACGGCGTCGCTGTGGCGCACGGCATGCAGGCCCGTCCGATCACGGCAGTGTTGTGACGCAGTCGCGCACTCTCAACGGCCGGTCGCATCGAGTTCAGGGATGACGACCCGTCGTGGGGCAGATCCCGCGAGGACGGTCCATGCCCGTCCGACGTGCGGTTCCGCATAGGGTGGCAGGTCGCGGCTTCCCGCGAAGGAGCGCAGCTCGCCGGCGCACTCCGCGAGGAACAGCATCTCGCCTTCCAGCCGAATCCGCTGCCACAGCGGCCACTGACGCTGCCAGCCGTCGGCATCGCCGACCAGGATCGTGGGCACCGCACCGGACGCGAGGGCTTCGGCGGCCGGTGCGCCCGCGGTCGTCGTCTCCTGTGATCGATCCGCCACGGGTTTCACGACGTGATCCGGATAGGCGGATCGCAGGCGTTCGACGACGCTCCCCACGCCGAGTGCGACCACGCCGACCACTGGGGCAGCCGGCGTCCATCGCTCGATGTGCTCTGCCGTGCGAGTGTCCGTCTGCGCGGGCGCGTCCGTCCAGACGATCTGCACCTCGTGTCGACCGACTCTGCCCCGACCTGCCGTGCGGTCCCGACGGTAGCCGTCAGCGTCTCCCCCGGCCGCGAGATGCTCCATCTTGGTGCCCATTCGGAGAAGCATCCGCACGGGCAGCGCCTCGATCACGCGAGACGTCTGGCCGGACGCACGACCGGTCGTGACTACGACCGTGCACCCACGCGTCGCGGCCGAGCGCACCAGCTTCTCCATGCGCTCGAGGAACACCTGCCCGTACTCGACAGGGAACGAGGCCACGATCTGGTCGAGATCATCGCACAGCACGAGCTGCGCAGCGGCCGCACCGGCTTCCAGAAGCCCGGCCAGCACGTCCCAGTCATGCTCCGGTCCGACGCCCAACAGCACCGAACGCGGGCATTGCTCTGCCAGAGCACGCAGCAGCGTCGTCCGCCCCGACCCACTCCCGCCGATCACGGCGAGCCCGCGGTCGATGCCAGGACGCAACAGCATGGCTGTCTGACGCTGGCGTTCTGGTTCGTCAGTGAGCCCGACCAGCAGAGAGTCTCCCGACGGGTGAGTGTGGACCAGGTCGTCGAGGTCGAGCCGCAATGGCAGCGGTGGAAGCCAAGGGCTCACCGGTGCGACCGCATCCGGCCAGCGTGAACCTGTGTCGCGCAGATCGCCCGCACCGGTGAGCGCCACACGGATCACGGCAGGCGTCGTATCCTGGGGGCGTCTGACGAAGGCGAGGCCGCGTGAGGCGGCTCCGCCGGGCAGCTCGGCTGCGTCGTCGGATCCGATCACGAGTCGGCTGTCCGCAGACTCCGTCACCCGCAGGCTCACACGCAGCGGGCAGTTGGCGGCGAGTCCGTCGCGGATCACGCCTGCCGCGCGCTGGGTGCCGAGGATGAGGTGCATACCGAGCGCGCGCCCTCGAGCGGCGACGTCAGTGAACACCGCACCGAGATCGGGATGCTCCTGCATCAGCGCCGCGAACTCATCGACGACGATCACGAGCCGCCCCAGCCGCCCACCGGCTTCCGCCACGTTCCGCGCTCCTGTCTCCGCCAGCACAGACTCTCGGCGACGCAGCTCCGCTGTCAGGCTCTCGACGCCTCGGCGTGCTCCTTCCTCATCGAGATCCGTCATCACCGCCGCAACGTGCGGTAGCGCTCGCAACGGATCGAATGCCGTCCCGCCCTTGAAATCCGCGAGAACGAAGGTCACCTCATCCGGACCGTGCGAACGCGCCATCGATGTGATCCAGGTCACGAGCAGTTCGCTCTTACCTGCGCCGGTCATGCCCGTCACGATCGCGTGGGGACCGTCCTCAACCAGGTCGAGCACGACGTCGGCGCTCTCCGTACGGCCGATCGCCGCAGAGAGGCCTGGCCCGCCTGCATCCGTCGGCAGGGCCAACTCCCCCAGCCCGACGCGGTCCGGCAACTGCGCCACCTCGCCCTCTCTCGCAGTGCTGCCGGCTGCGATCGCCACTGCCTGCGCGCGAGAGAGGCACTCCACCGCGATGTCCTCGACACCGGCTGAGGTGCGCAATCGCGCCCGCCCAGGCTCGACGCATTCGATGAGTGTCGTCACGCCCTCCGGCACGTCCTGGCCCGCTTCGCAGATTCGGATCTGTGCGGCAGCGTCCGTGCATTCCTCGTCTCCCATCACTATGGCGAGCCGCCATGCCCCACGCAGTGCGCGTCGGGCGTGCGGAAATCCGGCCAGTCCCAGTGACTCCAATCCCCCGCCCATGAGCGCGAGCTGCCCCGGCGCATGACGCAGGCACATCTGAACGACGAGCGCCCTGGCAGCGGCGGCGACTACGGGCGCCGGCCCCCGGAGGCAGATGCCCCGACCCATCGCGACGGTGAGCGGTACGTCGTCGACCTGCGCGGCGCGCTTTCGGAACCCGCGCGCGCGTTCGCTGTCGTCGCCTGTGACGCGCAGGGCGCTGCGCCTGGCGCCCGATCCGACGACGACCGGTGTCGAGTCATCGATCGCCTGTAGATCCCTGAGAGGCGCATCCTGAAGACAGCCGGCCGCATCAGGATGAGCACGCCGCAGCTCACGGCGCTCGCGTCGGTGTCGACGCAGCAGGTCCTGCTCGGCGCGGCGCCACCCCGCGCTCTCGTCATCGGCCGCAGCGCGCCGCTCCCGACGTCTGATGCGAAGACCGTCAAGCAGTGAAGCAGCGATCATCAGCGGGCCGAGCGCCGCGAAGCAGAGCGAGAAGATCGAACCGGTGACGAGCCAGAGCACGACGCCTGCCGCCATCGGCACGACGGCGGCGAGCACCGGGATCGGTTGACGCCGAGGCTCCGCCGAGGCGGCGGGAAGCGTGAGAGGTTCGAGATCCATGACCTCATTGCACGACATCCACGGGCTGCGGATGCCGTTATCCACAGCGCCGGCGGGTTATTCCCCGGTGTTCTCCGCCGTGGAGGGAGACTCGGAAGAAGCATCTTCGGTGGCAGCGACCGCGTCGTCTGCGGTCCCGGTCAGAGCGGTGCGCTCCACCTGTACGATGATCAGCGTGACGTTGTCACGCCCACCGTTCTCCAACGCAGCCGCCAGCATCGCGTCGGCGGCAACTGCGGGATCGGCCTGTTCCCGCAGGAAATGCTGGATGCCGTAGTCGGTGAGTTCCTTGGTCAGGCCATCAGAACAGATCACGAATCGGTCGCCGTCGAGCACCTCGATACCGAGGTAATCCGGCGGCGTGAGTTCGCTCGCGCCGACGGCTCGGGTGATCACGTTGCTGTACGGGTGACTCTCCGCCTCTTCCGCGCTGAGTCGCCCCGAACTGATCAGCTCCTGAACCACGGAGTGATCGGTGGTCACCTGCACGAGTCGCTCGTCACGCAGAAGGTAGACACGGGAATCACCGATGTTCAGAGAGACCCAACGCGGCTCGTCATCGGTCACGTCGAAGAAGACACCCGTCAGCGTCGTGCCGGTTCCCTCATCCGTGGTCTCGGGGTGGGAGGCGATGTCACTGACTGCCTGAGTGAGGGCGTTCTCGATGGCGGCGGTGCCCACGGCACCGGAGTCGACCACTTCCTGCAGGCGAGCGATCGTGCTCTGGCTCGCGATCTCCCCTCCCGCGTGCCCGCCCATACCGTCGGCGACGACGAACAGCGGGTACTGAGCCAGGAACGCATCCTGATTGTTGTCGCGGCGAAGGCCGGTATCGGTCACTCCGGCCCAGGTCAGAACGATCTCGCCGCCGTCCGGGGCCGCGACGCGATGGGTCTGCGTGGACGTCTCAGACAAAGGGTTCCTCCGGATTGGATGCGGCGATACGGGCGGCCGCTGGATTCTCACACATCGTAGTGGAACTGGGTCATACCTGCGCGCCGGGGTCGGCTGGCAGTGGGAAGATCCTGTCGATGGCAGCGAGGTCGTCCGCGGTCGGCACCCAGGCGACCGCGGCCTTCGCGTTGGACTCGATCTGGGCTGCGGATGTCGCCCCAGCGATCACGCTGGACACCGTCGGCTGCGCGAGAAGCCACCCGAAGGTCGCCTCCAACATGGTGATCGCGCGTTCAGCACAGAAATCGACGTACGCGTCCAATGCATCCCATGGCGCGTTCTCCCACACGTGCCGCCTGGCCGACATGATCCGGCTGCCCTCTGGCCCGCCCTCTCTCGAGAACTTGCCAGTGAGCAGGCCGTTGTGCAGCGGGAAGTAGGGGAAGAATCCGAGCCCGTAGCGCTCGACGGCCGGGAGCACCTCACGCTCTACAGCTCTGGCCAGCAGAGAATACTGGCTCTGCGCCGACACGAATCGTCCCGTAGAGCGGAGCGTCGATGTGAGTTCAGCTTCGGCGATCTGCCACCCGGGGAGATTGGAATGACCGTAATAGCGGATCTTGCCCTCTCGGACGAGTTCATCGAGAGCATCCGTCGTCTCGGCGATCGGTGTCTCGGGATCGGGAAGGTGCAGCTGGTAGAGATCGATCCAGTCTGTCTGCAGACGACGAAGCGATTCCTCCACTGCGCGGCGCACATACCTCCGCGACCCGCGTCCTGCGGGAAAGTCGTACCCCATGTCACGGTCGTGGCCGAACTTCGTGGCCAGCACGACGCGATCACGACGTCCCAGCAGCACCTCACCCATCAGCGACTCGCTGAGACCCGGGTCCTTGCCGTACATGTCCGCGGTGTCGAAGAAAGTCACGCCGTTCGCGATCGCGGCGTCGATGACCTCAAGAGTGCCCTCACGCGTCTCGGTCGCAGTGCCGGCGCGGCCGAAGTTGTTGCATCCGAGACCGGTCGGCGAAACGAGAAGACCGGATGCTCCGACCCGACGCTGCGACATGACCATGTGTCCACGCTATCGGAATCTCGTCCGACTACGACGAAGGACCCCCGATCAAGATCGGGGGCCCTTCGTTCAGTTCATCAAGCCGGCGGCTGCGTCGGGTCAGTCGGCGGTGCCGGCGGGGCTGCCGGCGGGGCCGGCGGAGCCGCGGGCGGTGTCGTCGGAGCCGCAGGCGGCGTTGACGGAGCCGCGGGCGGCGGGGTCACAGGCGATGCCGGAGCTGCCGGGGGCGTGGCAGGCGCTGCGGGCGGCTGGTAGCCAGGAGCGGCCGGCTGCTGGTACCCCGGCGCGGCGGGAGCCTGGTAGCCGGGAGCAGGCTGCTGGTAGCCCTGCGGCGGAGCGTATCCCTGCGGGGCAGCACCATAACCAGGTGCCGCGCCGGGTGCCGCCTGAGCGGAAGGCTGAACCGGGATGCCGTCCCACACGGTGCGGTCACCGAAGAACGAGTTGCCGGCCCACGGGGCGGGTGGGATCTGCGGGTTCCAGCGGGACTTGTCGAAGGCGTTGATGCCGAGCCAGACGATGGAGAGGAAGATGTAGAGGACGACCCATGCGCCCTCCTTCTGCAACTTCTGTCCGACGCGGTACGCCGCGAGGATCATGAGCACACCGGCAGCGATCGAGAACACGACGCCGATGCCGATCCAGCTCAGCAGAACAGCACCACCGATGCAGTAGAGGATCAGCCAAGGGCTGATATCTCCCAGCTTCAGGAAGATCATACTGTTGTACACGGGAACCCAGGCACGCCACTTGCCCTGCACACCGGCCTTCTCGAAGATCTTCATCAGGAACAGCGACGTGAGCACGTACCCGATCGCGGCGAACAGCAAGCTGATCACGATGGTGATCAACAGTGCAGCCGCTGCGGCTCCGGTGTCGTAATAGTAGTTATCCATTAGCCCCTCCATGGAATCAGCGACACATTCCGCATCGCGTGAAACACCCTAGCGTGCCTGCTGGAACAGCGCACCCATCACGCCTTGCGTGTCACGAAGAGACGACCAGCTCGATCGTGCCGTCGGTGTCTCCCTGCCGGATGGTCATGCCACGCGAGATCGCCCACTTCTGCAGGCCACCCACGGTGTGAACGCGAGGACGGTCAAGGGCCAGCGCTCGCACGAGTTCGCCCTTGGCCTTCTTGTTGAAGTGGTTCAGCGCACGCCCCTCGTCGGTCACGACGCGCACGTAGGCGGATGGCACGGACACCGGCACCGGACCGAGCGCGACGTAGGCCTCACTGCGGAGGTCCAGGATGAACGCCGGCGGCTCCTGTGCCATCGCCTGCGAGGTCGGGCCGGCCCAGTGCCGACGCAACGGCGCGAGCTCCGGCAGTGAGGCTCCTGCCGCGAGCCGGTACATGGGGATGGCATCCAGGGCCGAGACAGGGCCGAACGGTGCGGAGTGGATCCACACGTGCCGGTCGAGCCACCGTCTGGCCGCGGCATCCAACGACGCCGCGTCGAGCGCGTCATACAGCACACCGGTGTAGCGGTCGACCGCCGCCATAGTCGGTGCACAGCGCAGCGCGGCGTTGTGGTCTATGTCGCCGAGCTGACGCTCGCTGAGCTTCAACACCCGCGCAGCGGCGGATCGATCAGCCGAGAGTGTCACGAGCGCGGAGACGACGGCATCGCGCTGACCGGCGAGCGTGGACAGCGCGAGCCCCTCGAGCGACAGGGGCGCGCCGGAGCCGCCGGGGCGCTTTGTCTCGGAAGGAGGGAGGAGGATCTTCATGGTCTCCGTCGGCTGAGGGGCGTCAGCAGGCAAGAACGCGCCCACCCGCCGACATGAGGTCGACAGGAGGGCGCGTCCTAGATGTGAGTGTGTTCAGGCGATGAGTGCCGCGTTGCCTGCGACGATCGTCAGCTGGCTGCCCTCCATCGAGAGGAAGCCGTCCTGAGCGTTCGCGAGCACCTTGCTGCCATCAGCCTGTGTGATGCGAACCTGGCCCTCGGCGAGGATCGCCAGAATCGGCTCATGACCGCTCATGATGCCGATCTCGCCCTCGACGGTCTTGGCGACGACGAGCGAAGCCTCTCCCGTCCAGACCTCCGCATCCGCGGAGACGAGGCTGACATTCAGCGCCATGATCAGCCGTTCTCCTTCTGGATCTGCGCCCAGCGCTCTTCGACGTCGGAGATACCACCGACGTTGAAGAAGGCCTGCTCGGCCACGTGGTCCAGCTCGCCCTTGGCGATCGCGTCGAACGACTCGATCGTCTCCTTCAGCGGGACGGTCGAGCCCTCGACACCGGTGAACTTCTTCGCCATGTAGGTGTTCTGCGAGAGGAACTGCTGGATGCGACGTGCACGCGACACGACGATCTTGTCCTCTTCGGAGAGCTCATCGACACCGAGGATGGCGATGATCTCCTGCAGTTCCTTGTTCTTCTGGAGGATCTGCTTGACCGTCGTGGCGACGCGGTAGTGGTCCTCGCCCAGGTAGCGGGGGTCCATGATGCGCGACGTCGAGGTCAGCGGGTCGATGGCCGGGTACAGACCCTTCGACGCGATCTCACGGCTGAGCTCGGTCGTCGCGTCGAGGTGCGCGAACGTCGTCGCCGGGGCCGGGTCGGTGTAGTCGTCGGCGGGGACGTAGATCGCCTGCAGCGAGGTGATCGAGTGGCCGCGGGTCGACGTGATGCGCTCCTGGAGGACGCCCATCTCGTCGGCGAGGTTCGGCTGGTAGCCCACGGCGGAGGGCATGCGACCCAGAAGCGTCGAGACCTCGGAACCTGCCTGCGTGAAGCGGAAGATGTTGTCGATGAAGAGCAGAACATCCTGCTTCTGCACGTCACGGAAGTACTCCGCCATCGTCAGTGCCGAAAGGGCGACGCGCAGACGCGTTCCCGGCGGCTCATCCATCTGGCCGAAGACGAGCGCGGTCTTGTCGAAGACACCCGCCTCCTCCATCTCGGCGATCAGGTCGTTGCCCTCACGGGTGCGCTCACCGACACCGGCGAACACGGAGACACCACCGTGGTTCTGAGCGACGCGCTGGATCATCTCCTGGATGAGGACGGTCTTGCCGACGCCTGCACCACCGAAGAGGCCGATCTTTCCACCCAGCACGTACGGGGTGAGAAGGTCGATCGACTTGATACCGGTCTCGAACATCTGCGTCTTCGACTCGAGCTGGTCGAAGGGCGGTGCCGAACGGTGGATCGGCCAGCGCTCGGTGATCTCGATCTGCTCGCCCGGTTCGGCGTTGAGTACCTCGCCGATGACGTTGAAGACCCTGCCCTTGGTGACGTCTCCGACGGGCACCGAGATGGGCTCGCCGGTGTCGCGCACCTCCTGCCCACGGACGATGCCGTCAGTGGGCTTGAGCGCGATGGCGCGGATCAGGTCGTCACCGAGGTGCTGTGCGACCTCGAGAGTGATCTCGGTCGACTCCTCGCCGATGACGATCGTGGTCTTCAGCGCGTTGTAGATGTCAGGAATCGAGTCGTGCGGGAACTCGATATCGACGACCGGGCCCGTGACGCGTGCGACGCGCCCGACGACCGCGGTCCCAGCCTCAGCTGTGGCGGTGGGGGTCATATCTTCGTCTCTTTCTTGATGGTCTATTTGCTCGACGAGAGGGCGTCGGCGCCGCCGACGATCTCAGCGATCTGCTGCGTGATCTCCGCCTGACGCGCGTTGTTGCGCAGACGGGTGTAGTCGGTGATGAGCTTGTCGGCGTTGTCGCTGGCGGACTTCATCGCCTTCTGCGTCGCGGCCTGCTTCGCGGCAGACGACTGCAGCAGCGCGTTGAAGATGCGGCTCTGCAGGTACACCGGCAGGATCGCGTCGAGAACGGTCTCGGCATCCGGCTCGAACTCGTAGAGCGGGTACACCGTTCCACCGGGTTCGGGCGTCTCGGCGCTCTCGACGATCTCGAGCGGAAGCAGTCGCACCGTCTCCGGAGACTGCGTCATCATGCTCACGAAGCGGTTGTAGACGAGGTGGAGTTCGTCCACGCCGCCGTCGTCACCGCCGCGGTTGAACGCTTCGAGCAACGTGGCCGATATCTCCTCAGCCGTCTTGAACTGCGGAGTGTCGGTGTCACCCGTCCACTCCGCGGCCGCCTTGATGCCGCGGAACTGGAAATACCCGACAGCCTTGCGACCGATGAGGTAGTACACCGGCTCGCTGCCCTGAGAACGGATCAGCTCGCCCACCTCCATCGCCTCGCGGAGGATCTGCGAGTTGAAGGCTCCCGCGAGCCCGCGGTCGGAAGAGAAGACGACGACGGCGGACCGGCGGATCGTCTCAGGCTCGCGCGTGAGCGGGTGGTCGACGTTGGAGTACGTCGCGACGGCGGAGACAGCCTGTGTCACGGCTCGCGCGAAGGGCGACGACGCGCGAACGCGCGCCATCGCCTTCTGAATGCGCGAAGCCGCGATGAGCTCCATCGCCTTCGTGATCTTCTTGGTCGTCTGAGCAGAACTGATCTTCTGCTTGTAGACCCTGAGTTGAGCGCCCATGTTTTCAGTTCCTCACGCGATTACGCGCGACGACCCTTGACGATCTTCTCCTGGTTGACGTCGTCCACATCCTGGGCGGCGTGCTCCTCATGGCCCACAGCGCCGATGGACTGGCCCTTGCCGCCTTGGAACTCGAGGAGGAAGGCATCCACCTGCTTCTCCAGTTCCGCTGCGGTGTCGTCATCGAGGACGTTCGTCTCACGAAGGGTGTCGAGCACCTTGGTGTTGCGTCGCAAGTGGTCGAGGAGTTCGCGCTCGAATCGCAGCACGTCGGACACCTCGATCGTGTCGAGCTTGCCCTTCGTTCCGGCCCAGATCGAGACGACCTGGTCCTCGACGGGGTACGGCGAGTACTGCGGCTGCTTGAGCAGCTCGGTCAGACGCGCACCGCGATCGAGCTGGCGACGCGAAGTCGCGTCGAGGTCGCTCGCGAACATCGCGAACGCCTCGAGCGAGCGATACTGCGCAAGCTCGAGCTTCAGCGTTCCGGAGACCTTCTTGATCGACTTGACCTGAGCGTCACCACCGACACGGGAGACCGAGATACCCACGTCGACCGCCGGACGCTGGTTGGCGTTGAAGAGGTCGGACTGCAGGAAGATCTGGCCGTCCGTGATGGAGATCACGTTGGTCGGGATGTACGCCGAGACGTCGTTCGCCTTGGTCTCGATGATCGGCAGACCCGTCATCGAACCCGCACCGAGCTCGTCGGACAGCTTCGCGCAACGCTCCAGCAGACGGGAGTGCAGGTAGAAGACGTCACCCGGGTAAGCCTCACGGCCCGGCGGACGACGCAGCAGAAGGGAGACCGCACGGTAGGCCTCGGCCTGCTTGGACAGGTCATCGAAGATGATCAGGACGTGCTTACCGCCGTACATCCAGTGCTGACCGATCGCAGACCCCGTGTAGGGGGCGATGTACTTGAAGCCGGCCGGGTCGGAAGCCGGAGCCGCGACGATCGTGGTGTACTCCATCGCACCGGCGTCCTCGAGCGCGCCCTTGACGGAGGCGATCGTGGAGCCCTTCTGGCCGATGGCGACGTAGATGCAGCGAACCTGCTTGTCGACGTCGCCGGACGCCCAGTTGTCCTTCTGGTTGATGATCGTGTCGATCGCGATCGCGGTCTTGCCTGTCTGGCGGTCGCCGATGATGAGCTGACGCTGGCCGCGGCCGACGGGGATCATCGCGTCGATGGCCTTGATGCCGGTCTGCATCGGCTCGTGCACGCTCTTGCGCTGCATGACGCCCGGCGCCTGCAGCTCGAGCTCGCGACGACCCTCTGAGGCGATCTCACCGAGACCGTCGATCGGGTTGCCGAGTGGGTCGACGACACGTCCGAGGTAGCCGTCACCGACGGCGACGGAGAGAACCTCGCCTGTGCGTCGGACTTCCTGGCCCGCCTGGACCCCGGCGAAGTCGCCGAGGACGACGGTTCCGATCTGGTCCTCGTCGAGGTTGAGCGCGAGGCCCTGAGTGCCGTTGTCGAACGTCAGGAGCTCGTTGGCCATGACGCCGGGCAGGCCCTCGATGTGGGCGATGCCGTCGGCCGCGTCGATGACGGTGCCGACTTCGGTCGCTGCCGCGCCGGTGGGCTCGTACGCAGCGGCGAAGTCCTTCAGCGCGTCACGGATGACGTCGGGGCTGATCGATAGTTCTGCCATTGTCTTCCCTTTGTATTGAGAGAGTCTGCGCGGTTCCCCGCGCGAAGTCGTATTAGCCCGCGAGCTTCTGTCGAAGATCGGCGAGCCGCGCGGAGATGCTGCCGTCGATGATGTCATCGGCGATCTGCACACGCAGTCCGCCCACGACGGTGGGGTCGATCACTTCGTTGATCGAGACCTGGCCGTCATAACGCGCGGCCAGCGCATCGCCGAGGCGGGTGCGCTGAGCAGCGGAAAGCGCCGTAGCAGTGTGCACTGTGGCGACGATGCGATCGCCCTGCGCCGAGACGATCTTCATCGCTCGGTTCAGCAGCTGGCGCACGCGACGCCCACGGGGCTGACGGACAAGCGATGAGACGATCAGAGTGGTGGGCGCACTCGCCTTGCCACTGATCAGCTTCTCGACGAGAGTCCCCTTCGCCGTGTCATCGCCCAGCCGGGTTCCGAGCGCGAGCTCGAGCTCCGGATTCGCAGCGATGACCCGGAGGAACGAGAACAGCTCACCTTCGATGTCTTCCGCAGGTTCAGCAATGGCTGCGGCGCGGATCGCGAGTTCCTCGATCCCCGAGATGAGGCCGTCCTCGTTGGACCACCTCTCTCCGACAGCGGCCGCGAGCACCTGACGCGTGGTGTTCGAGACGCCGGCGAAGACCGTCGCGACGACCTGCTCACGCAGGCCCGCAGGCGCAGCAGCGTCAGCCAGCGCGCCGCTCAGCTGACCGGATTCGCCCACCAGACGCGCCACGGTGAAGAGCTCACCAGCAGTGTCGAGGGTGACGTCCTTCGCCTGAGCGAGGGCCGCCGTCGAAGCCGCGAGTGCCTGAGTGGTCGCGCTGCCCATTACTTGGCCGCCTTTTCTGACGCCTCGAGGTCGGCGAGGAATCGATCGACGACCGCAGTCGCACGGGAGTCATCCGAGAGCGTCTCGCCGACGACGCCGCCGGCGAGGTCGATCGCGAGCGTTCCGACCTCTGAGCGAAGAGCGACGAGCGTCGTCTGACGTTCTGCCTCGATCTGCGCCTGAGCTGCGGCGGTGACGCGCGCGGCCTCGACGGTCGCGTTCTCCTTCGCCTCGGCGACGATCTTCTTGCCGTCCTCACGGGCGGCCTCACGGATCTCACCTGCCTCGGTGCGCGCTTCAGCGAGCTGACGCGTGTACTCCTCAAGAGCCGCCTCGGCCTGCTTCTGCGCTTCGTCGGCCTTGGCGATGTTGCCCTCGATGGCGGCGGAGCGCTCGTCGAGCATCTTCGCCACGTTCGGGAGAGCGACCTTCCAGGCCACGATCAGGATGATGACGAAGCAGACCGCTGACCAGACGATGTCGTACATCGCCGGCAGAAGCGGATTGTGCTCCGCCTCCTCGGCTGCGAGCGTGACAAGAGCGTTCAGCATCCTGTCTCCTTACGTGTGGGTGAGAGGATCAGTAGCCGAAGAGGAACGCGACGCCGATACCGACGAACGCAAGCGCCTCGGTGAAGGCGATACCGATCCACATGGTGCCCTGAAGCTTGCCGGACAGCTCAGGCTGGCGAGCGATACCCTCGATCGTCTTGCCGACGACGATGCCCACACCGATTGCAGGACCGATGGCTGCCAGGCCGTAGCCGACGTTGGCGATCGATCCGGTGATGTCGATGTTGATGGCTGCAAGAACCGAGTTGGGATCCACAGGTGTTTCCTTTCATTGAGGGGAGCTGGCGCGCCCCGATTAGTGTTCGTCCGCGACTGCGAGCTGGATGTAGACCGCGGTGAGGATGGTGAAGACGTACGCCTGGAGGAAGGCCACCAGGATCTCGAAGGCCGTGAACGCGAAGCCGAAGGCGAGTGTGCCCGCTCCGAGAATCGTCCAGAATCCGCCCATCGAGAAGATGAAGAACTGGGTCGCCGCGAAGAACAGCACCAGCATGAGGTGGCCGACCATCATGTTCATCAGCAGTCGCAGCGTGAGTGTGACCGGTCGGACGATGAAGGTCGAGATGAACTCCAGCGGCGCGACGATGATGTACAGGGCCGGCGGAACCCCTGGAGGGAAGAGCGAGTTGCGGATGAAGCCCCAAGGACTCTTGCGCAATCCGGCGTAGATGAATGTGACGTACGAGATGACCGCGAGCATCAGCGGCACCGCGATGATGCTCGTTCCTGCGATGTTCAGGAACGGTATGACTCCGGTGATGTTGAAGAACAACACCATGAAGAAGATCGTCGTCAGCAGCGGCAGGAAGCGATCGCCATCCTTCTTGCCCATCATGTCGTGGGCGACGTTCACTCGAACGATGTCGAAGAGCATCTCGATGACGCCCTGACCACGACCGGGGACCAGCTTGAGCCTGCGCGTGCCCAGCCAGAGCAGGAGGACGACCGCGAGGGTCGCGAGGAACTGCACAAGGTGGATGCGGTGCACCGAGAGCGGGCCGATGCTGAAGAGGATCTCCGGGAAGAACTCTGCGATCGACGGTGGATGGAATTCATCCGTTGCGAGACGGACGAGGAGGCTCGCGGCGTGAGTCAACGTTGCTCCAGCTTCGGGGCATCGACCGAGATCGACGCGACGATTGGGTGGGGAGTTCTAGCTGAGTCGGAGCATCTCGCACGACGCGAAAGCTCGCCCAGCGAACCCGGATTCAGACTATCAATATTTTCCCAGCGTCACGAATCCTCGCGATCCTCCGGGTTGGTTTCCGGCAGAGCGACCTCGGAGACGTACGGCATGCGCATCCTCGTGAAGACGACGGCATCGATCACCAGGCTCACCACGATCCCCGCTACGAGCGAGAGGAAGATGATCAACGGGACGACCCAGTCCTGCCCCCGCAGGATCACGATCGCGATGACGAACACGACGAGCTTGAGAAGCCAGCTGCCCATCACGATCGCGAAGAACACGGTCGCGAACATCTCCCGGCCGTACCAGCGGTTCGCGATGAGGACGCTCAGCGGCGTCAGGGCGAGGAACACGATGGCGAGAGCGACGCCGGCCAGTCCGCTCCACAACCCGTCGGCGCCGGCGACGAGGAATCCGATGCCCCCGCCGAGGACGACGAGCGCGATGGCCGCGATGCCCGTCCAGATCAGCACCTGCCGCAGCATCGAGGTGATTGCGGGCGTCTGACGTTGCGGTGTGTCGCTCATCGGGTCTCCGGGGAAGGTGTCGGCACGGGGTTGTGAGGCTCGGGATCGTGAGGCTCGGGGTCGTGAGGCTCGGTGGGCGCTCTCTGAGCGCGCGAGGTGGGCAGCAGGGTGACGACGAGGCAGGCGGCGATGCCGATCACGCCGAAGGCGACTCCTGGCAGATACTGGCCCGGCCAGTCCTCCCGCGAGCCGATGTACATGAGAAGGACGGCCAGAGAGATCACAGCGGTCCACGCGTAGAAGATCAGCACCGCGTCGCGGTCGCGATGCCCGAGGTCGAGCATCCGGTGATGCAGGTGCTTCCGATCCGGCGAGAACGGCGACTTGCCTGCCCTCATGCGACGGAACACGGCAAGGCCGAAATCGAGCAGCGGGAGCATGACAACCACGAGCGGGAGAAGGATCGGGATGAACGCTCCGAGCAGCTGTGAACGACCGAACTCCTCCGGATCCAACGCGCTCGAGGACATCTGTCCGGTGAGTGCGATCGCCGAAGTCGCCATCAGCAGGCCGAGCACCAGTGCTCCCGAATCGCCCATGAAAAGTTTCGCCGGACTCCAGTTCAGCGGCAGGAACCCGATGCACGCACCGATGACAACGGCGGCCAGGAAGGACGCCAGGTTGAAGTAGCTGCTCGTGCCGGTGTCGCGCGCGAGGATGTAGGAGTACGCGAAGAACACGCCGTTGGCGATGAGGCAGACGCCTGCGACGAGCCCGTCGAGACCGTCGATGAAGTTGACGGCGTTCATGACGACGACGATCGCGAACATCGTCACGGCGATGCTCAGCCAGCTGGAGACGATGACCATCTCGCCGAGCGGGAGTGAGAGGATCTGCAGTCCGCCCACGACGGTGATGATCCCTGCCGCGAGGAACTGCACACCAAGCTTGATGAACCAGTCGAGGTCCCACAGGTCATCCATGACGCCGATGACGGCGATGAGCAGTGCAGCACCCAGCACGGCCCACATGGTCTGCGGCGGCACCCACATGATGTTGAAGAAGGGATTTGCCGCCGAGACGCCGATGGCGGCGGCTATGCCGAGGAATATCGCGACTCCGCCGAGCCGCGGCGTGGGTGTCGTGTGGACGTCGCGTTCTCTGATGCCGGGGTAGAGCTTGAACCGCAGGCTGAGCTGCCAGACCACCCACGACATGACGAGTGTGACGGTCGCCGTGAGGATGATCGTGAAGAGATACTGCTTCACGCCGCGCCGTCCGGGGCATCGAGCAGTTCGCCGATGACGCCCCGCAGCTGCCGCATCGTCACTGCGCCCTCGCGCAGCAGCCGGATCCTCGGCTCTCCCGCGTCGTCGCCGCGCCGGACGAGGGACGTGGCATCGATGATCGTGGATGCGACGCCCGTCTCGCTCATACCGGCGTCCAGGTACACCGCGACGCTGTCTCCCAGCATCCGCTCTGCGTCCTCCGCCGAGATCGCGGCGGGCTTGCCTGTGAGGTTCGCGCTCGAAACCGCGAGAGGTCCGGTCTCCTCGAGGAGTTCGAGCGCCACACGCTGATCCGGCATCCGCACCGCGACGGTCCCGAGTGTGTCGCCGAGATCCCAGGCGAGCGACGGCTGGGCGGGCAGCACGATGGTCAGCCCGCCGGGCCAGAACTCGTCCACGAGCTTCTGGACGGGCTCAGGTATCTCCTCCACGAGCGCTGCGAGAGCCGCCTGACCCGCGACGAGCACGGGTGGCGGCTGGTCGCGCCCGCGACCTTTGGCTTCCAGCAACCGCTGCACGGCGGACGGGGTGAACGCGTCTGCGGCGATGCCGTAAACGGTGTCGGTGGGCATGACGATGAGCTCGCCTCGGGCGATCGCCTGACGAGCGTGGCGCATTCCGGCGAGCAGCTGTGCCTCATCGCGGCAATCGAAGACAGAGGACATGACCCCACCATTCTAGGTGCACGCTCGCACAGCAGCCTGCGGGTGATCAGGGGCGCAGAGCCGTGGTGGCCCTGTCACGGTGCGTCAGATCAGGATGGGTTCTCGGCGCCCGCCACCCGTCCGCGGTCAGAAGGGCGCGGATGGCCTCGCCCTGCAGTTCGCCGTGCTCGAGCACGAGCAGTCCCCCTGGACGGAGCAGCTCCAGCGCCCTGCCGCTCAGCACACGCACGATGTCGAGACCGTCAGGTCCGCCGTACAGCGCCATCGCCGGGTCGAACAGCCGCACCTCCGGATCCCGCGGGATCGCGTCATCCGGCACATACGGCGGATTGGAGATCACGACGGATGCCGTGCCGTCGAGCTCTTCGAGGGAATCGGCGAGATCGCCCTGCACGAGAGTGAGGTTGTCTGCATCAGCGGTGTTGCGGGCCGCCCACGCGTGCGCGTCCGCGGAGAGCTCGACGGCGAAGATCCGTGCATGCGGCACCTCAGTGGCCATCGCCAGCGCGATCGCACCGCTGCCTGTGCACAGATCCACGCCGATCGGCTCCGGGTCGGGAGCATTCGACAGCGCATCGATCGCGAACTGGGCCACGGTCTCCGTCTCCGGTCGCGGAACGAAGACGCCGGGGCCGACCGCCAACTCGAGGTGCCGGAAGGGTGCGACTCCGGTGAGGTGCTGCAGCGGCTCGCGCTCCGCGCGGCGTGCGACGAGCACATCGAAGTCGGCGAGGTCGCGCTCTGTGATCGTGTCACCGCGCACGACCGCTGCCTGGATCTCTCCTCTGCGCAGACCGCGTACGTGTGCTGCGAGCAACTCCGCATCCACCAATGGATCGGGTACGCCGGCCGCGGCGAGACGCTCGGCTGCGGCGCGGACGATTGCTGCGAGGGTCGTTTCGGCCATCCTCTCAGCCTACGGCGCGGCCCGCGTCCTGCTTCGACACAGTGTGCCGACGCTGCATCGACTCGAATAGGCTTGCGGTGCACCGTTCCACGAACGAAAGGCCAGAACATGTCAGGCATCCATTCCGACATCACCACCGCTTTCGGCAATACGCCGCTGGTTCGACTGAACCGCGTCACCGAGGGCGTCGGGGCCACAGTTCTGGCGAAGCTGGAGTACTACAACCCGGCATCCAGCGTGAAGGACCGCATCGGCATCGCGATGATCAACGCGGCCGAGGCATCCGGTGAGCTCAAGCCCGGAGGCACGATCGTGGAGTCGACCAGTGGCAACACCGGGATCGCCCTCGCGATGGTCGGCGCCGCGCGCGGTTACAAGGTCATCCTTACGATGCCGGCATCCATGTCGAAGGAGCGCAGGGTGCTTCTCAAGGCGTTCGGTGCCGAGATCGTGCTGACCGACCCGACCAAGGGCATGAGCGGCGCGATCGAGGAGACCAAGAAGATCGTCGCGGACACCCCTGGTGCAGTCTGGATCAAGCAGTTCGAGAATCCGGCGAACCCGCAGATCCACCGTGAGACCACCGCGCAGGAGATCCTCCGCGACACCGACGGTGATGTCGACATCTTCATCGCCGGCGTCGGCACCGGCGGTACCGTCACCGGGACTGGCCAGGCGCTGAAGGCCGTGAAGCCCGACGTGCAGGTGATCGCCGTCGAGCCGAAGGACTCCCCTGTCCTCACCGAGGGACACCCCGGTCCGCACAAGATCCAGGGCATCGGCCCGAACTTCGTACCAGGTGTGCTCGATCGTGACGTGCTCGACGAGGTCATCGCCGTCGAGTTCGACGAATCGCTGCGCCTGGCACGAGACCTCGCGGCCAAGGAGGGCCTGCTGGTCGGTATGTCTTCCGGGGCAGCCCTCGCCGCGGCACTGCAGGTCGCGGCGCGTCCTGAGAACTCCGGCAAGACAATCGTCGTGGTCATGCCTGACACCGGGGAGCGTTACATCTCGACTGCGCTTTTCGAGGATCTGCGCGAGAGCTGACGCGTACATGGGCATGATCGGGCGAATGCGCGAGGACGTCGCCGCCGCACGTCTTCGCGACCCTGCCGCACGGAGCGGCCTTGAATTGATGCTGCTCTACCCCGGGCTGCATGCGATCTGGTGGCATCGGGTCTGGCATGGACTCTGGCGACGTGACATCCGTCTGGTCGCACGTGCCGGCTCGCAGATCTCTCGCTGGCTCACCGGCGTCGAGATCCATCCCGGGGCGAAGATCGGGCGACGCTTCTTCATAGACCACGGCATGGGGGTCGTGATCGGAGAGACGTCCGAGCTCGGTGACGACGTGATGCTCTATCACGGCGTCACGCTCGGCGGACGCACACGCGACGCGACCGGAAAACGACACCCGACGCTCGCGAACGGTGTCGTCGTCGGCGCCGGCGCGAAGATCCTCGGCCCCATCACGGTCGGCGCCAACACCGTCGTCGGAGCCAATGCCGTCGTCACGAAGGACGCGCCGAGCGACAGCATCCTCGTCGGGGTTCCCGCCAAGGCACGTCGACGCGCCGGCCGCGATGATTTCTCAGACCTGCGCGTGGTGTCCGACTACTCGATCTGAACAGGTCGGAGGATCAGCGCGTCCGGCGCGCCTGGACCCTGCGCTTGAGGAAGATCAGCGGCAGAAGAACGCTGCCCAGAGCCGAGATCAACCAGACGATCACTGAGCCGAGCAACCAACCGGTGAGGTCGGTGATGTGCAGTCCGCCGATCGGCAGCAGCACGACGACGATCAGTGCCACGAGGGTCGAGAATATACCGATCCCGCCCATCAGCACGGGTGCGTAGCGGTCTGCGAGCTTCGCTATCCATGGGCTCAGGACGCTCTGCAGGATCGCGAAGATGACGATGCACATGACGAAACCCCACCACTGGTCCCACTGGATGCGGAAACCCGGGAGCACGACATCGGCGACGATGAGCCCGATCCCCGCGGAGAAGAGGTAGATGAGCGTGCGGAACAGGAGGGTGATCACGCCCCGATCCTAGCCCGGGGGACGCGCGATCAGGAGTCCTGGCCGACTGCGGCGAGCCTGGCCTCTTCGTCAGCCGAGATGGCGCTCTCGATGATCGGATCCAGCGCGCCGTCCATCACCTGATCGAGGTTGTACGCCTTGAACCCTGTGCGGTGATCGGCGATGCGGTTCTCGGGGAAGTTGTACGTGCGGATCCGCTCAGAACGGTCCATGCCGCGGATCTGCGACTTGCGTGCATCGGATGCCGCGGCATCCAGCTCCTCCTGCCGCTTGGCGAGGATGCGCGCACGCAGCACGCGCATGCCGGCTTCACGGTTCTGCAGCTGGGACTTCTCGTTCTGCATCGAGACGACGATGCCGGTGGGAAGATGCGTGATGCGCACAGCGGAGTCCGTGGTGTTGACCGACTGCCCGCCAGGGCCGGAAGAGCGGTAGACGTCGATCTTGAGATCGTTCTGACTGATCTCGACCTCATCCGGCTCATCCACCTCGGGGAAGACCAGTACACCAGTGGTGGATGTGTGGATGCGCCCCTGCGATTCCGTCGCCGGCACCCGCTGCACGCGGTGCACGCCGCCCTCGTACTTCAGGTGGGCCCACACCCCCTGCGCCGGATCAGACGACGAGCCCTTGATCGCGATCTGGACGTCCTTGTAACCGCCGAGATCGGATTCGTTGCGATCGAGCAGTTCGGTCTTCCACCCTTTGTGCGCGGCGTACTGGATGTACATCCGCAACAGGTCGGCGGCGAACAGTGCCGATTCGGCACCGCCCTCCCCGGCCTTGATCTCCATGATCACGTCGCGGGCATCATCGGGATCACGAGGGATCAGCAGACGGCGCAGTCGCTCCTGAGCCTGTGCCAGTCCCTCTTCCAGGCCTGGCACCTCCTCGGCGAATGCCTCGTCCTCCTTGGCCAGCTCACGCGCAGCGTCGAGGTCGTCAGCTGCCTCGCGCCATGCGTCATGAGCGGAGACGATCCGGCTGAGTTCGGCGTAGCGACGGTTGACGCGCTTGGCTCGTGCAGCATCGGCGTGCACCGCCGGGTCGGAGAGTTCCTCCTGCACCCGACGGTGTTCGTCGATGAGGGCCTGGACGGATTCGAACACGCCTATGCTCCGATCAGTGTCGGATCAGCGGATGTTGTTCTCGTGGCCGTGGCTGTGCCCGCCGGCTGCGGGCGCCGGCATCGACTTCTGCATCTGCACGAGGAACTCGACGTTCGAGTTCGTCTCCTTCAGCTTGCCGAGTACGACCTCGAGGGCCTGCTGCTGGTCGAGACCTGCAAGTGCGCGGCGCAGCTTCCAGGTGATCTTGACCTCGTCGGCCGAGAGGAGCATCTCCTCGCGACGTGTGCTCGACGCGTTGACGTCGACGGCCGGGAAGATGCGCTTGTCGGCCAGCTGGCGCGACAGGCGCAGCTCGCTGTTGCCGGTGCCCTTGAACTCCTCGAAGATCACCTCGTCCATCTTGGATCCGGTCTCGACGAGGGCCGTGGCGAGGATCGTGAGCGATCCGCCGTTCTCGATGTTGCGCGCGGCGCCGAAGAAGCGCTTGGGCGGGTAGAGCGCCGAAGCGTCGACCCCGCCGGTGAGCACGCGGCCGGATGCCGGGGCCGAGATGTTGTAGGCACGACCGAGGCGAGTGATCGAGTCGAGCAGGACGACGACGTCGCGCCCCAGCTCGACCAGACGCTTCGCGCGCTCGATGGCGAGCTCTGCGACGGTCGTGTGGTCTTCGGCCGGACGATCGAACGTCGAGGCGATGACCTCGCCCTTCACCGTGCGCTCCATGTCGGTGACCTCTTCAGGACGCTCGTCGACCAGAACGACCATGAGGTGGACCTCGGGGTTGTTCTGAGCGATGGCATTGGCGATCTGCTGCAGCACGATCGTCTTGCCGGCCTTGGGCGGAGCGACGATGAGGCCGCGCTGGCCCTTGCCGATCGGGGCGACCAGGTCGATGATGCGCTGCGTCAGCTTCTCGGGCGCGGTCTCCAGACGCAGGCGCTCCTGGGGGTAGAGCGGGGTGAGCTTGCCGAACTCGACGCGCGTCGCGGCGTCTTCGACCGACAGCCCGTTCACCGAGTCGACCTTCACCAGAGCGTTGTACTTCTGGCGTCCCTGCTGCTCGTTCTCTCGAGGCTGCTTGATGGCGCCGACGATCGCGTCGCCCTTGCGCAGGTTGTACTTCTTCACCTGGCCCAGCGAGACGTAGACGTCGCTGGCGCCGGCGAGGTAGCCGGTGGTGCGCACGAACGCATAGTTGTCGAGCACATCGAGGATGCCGGCGATCGGGATGAGCACGTCATCCTCGCCGATCTCGGTCTCGAACTCATCGGACGTGGTGCCGCTGCGACGCTTGTTGCGCTGGCGCCCGCGGCCGTTGCCGTTCTCGTCATCGGAGGGCGGGCCGCTCTGCTGCTGCGGGGCGTCCTGACCACCGTTACGGCCACGGTTGCGACTGCGGTTGCGGTTACGGCCGCGACCGGTCCCCTCTTCACCCTCGTTGGCGTCGGCGCCGTTGTTGTCGCCCGAGTCGGACTTCGCAGCCGACTGCCTGTTCTGCGACTGCTTGTTGTCGGACTGCTTGTTGTCGGACTGGCCGGCGTCGGTGTCCTTGGCCGCAGGCTTGTGCTCTTCCGCGTCAGTGGCAGGCTTGTCCGTGGCCGAGCTGTCGCCCGATGCATCGGCGGCGTCCGCTGCCGGTTCGGTCTTCTTGGCGCCACGACGGCCACGGCCGGTCGTCTTCGGCGCGGCCTTGGTCGCGGTGTCTTCCGTGGGTGCGGCACCTGCCGGAGCGGCGTCTGAGCCGGAATCGGTCGGCTGCGCTGAGGCGGGTGCGTCTGTGGCCGGTGCGTCTGCGGCCGGTGCGGCGTCGGCGTCTGCCTTCTTCGCGCGGCTGCGTCGCGGAGCCTTCGCCTTCGGCGCAGCGGACTCGGCAGGTGCATCGGCGGCTGCGGCGTTCTCAGCTGTCGGGGCGGCCGGGGCTGCCTCAGCTGCTTCGGCCTGCTCTGCCTTCGCGGCAGCGGTCGCGGTGTTCGCCCGGCGCGGCGCGCGCTTGCGCGCCGGCGCAGCGGTCTTCTCAGCCGCGGCGGTCTCAGATGCTGCGGGTGCAGCTTCTGCTGCGGCAACGGACGCCTCAGCGGCGGTCGATGCCTGGTCGGTCTGGGTCTCGGAGAAATTCTCCACGAGTACTCCCTCATATGTCGTGGGAAATGAGCATGTCTCGCGCACAACGGGTGCTGCGCGCGATCGCACGGGCAGATGCTCGGCACCTGCCGGCCAGGACCAGGAAAGAGGTTCTGGCGGTTGCGTGCGGATCTCGCAGAATTGCGATGGGGGCCAGATTCACGAAAACTACGTGGAGCCCTCCGCTCGATCCCTTACTGTACCACCACGCACGTCGACGGCGAGCATGAGCGCCTCCCACGGGGTGTCGGTGACGGATGCGGAGAGTTCGGCAGCCTCGAGTCGACTGCCTGGCCCGTCGGCGAGCACGAGAACGCTCGGACCTGCCCCGGAGACGACGGCGGCGAAGCCCGCTCTGCGGAGGGTCTGCACCAGCGTGTGCGTCTCCGGCATCGCCTCGGCACGGTAGTCCTGGTGCAGGCGGTCGGCGGTCGCATCGAGGAGAAGTTCCGGGCTCTGCGTGAGGGCTGCGATGAGCAGGGCGGAGCGGGACACGTTAAACACCGCATCCTCGCGCGACACCTGCGGCGGCTGCAGCGATCGTGCGAGAACGGTGGACATCGTGCGTTCGGGGACGAGCACGAGCGGCGCGACGCCGCGATGTACGAGCAGCTTCTTGTGCTGTGGACCGCGCTCCCCTGTCCACGCGATCGTCAGGCCGCCGAACAGCGCAGGGGCGACGTTGTCCGGGTGCCCTTCGAGCTGTGTGGCGAGGCGCAGCAGGTCGATGTCGGTGAAATCGACCTCGCCCTCCAGCAGACCCTTGGCCGCCAGGACGCCGGCTGTTACCGCCGCGCCGGAAGACCCGAGGCCGCGACCGTGCGGCACGCCGTTGTGGGCGATGATCCGCAACCCCGGCATCGTACGGCCCACGTCCTTGTAGACGTGCTCGATCGAGCGGACGACGAGGTTCGACTCGTCGCGGGAGATCTCGGAGGCACCGGATCCGGTCACCTCGATCTCGAGGCGGTCGTCGGAGAGAGCGGAGACGGTCAGCTCGTCGTAGACGCTGAGCGCCAGCCCGAGGGTGTCGAACCCCGGGCCGAGGTTCGCGCTCGTCGCCGGGACCCGCACGGTGACGGTGCGCTCTTCGGCGACCATCACTCGCCTTCCACGCGCAGTACCGACACGACACGCTCCACCACGGCACTCGCCGCGAGTCGTTCGACGGTGTCGCTGAGCGCGCGCTCAGTTGCTCTGTGCGTGCCGATGATGAGACGCGCGGTCGCGTCGCCCTCGCCTTCACCCTCGACGGTCTGCACGACCGTCGCCACCGAGACGCCCCCCTCGCTCAGGATGCCGGCTACTGCGGCGAGCACGCCGGGCTGATCGTCGACCTCGAGCGTGATCTGGTAGCGCGTGACGACGTTTCCGATCGGAACGGTGGGCAGATTGGCACGGGTGGACTCCCCCACTCCGACACCCCCTGCGATGTGGCGACGCGCGGCGGACACGACATCGCCGAGCACGGCCGATGCCGTCTGGACTCCGCCGGCACCCGCGCCGTAGAACATCAGAGAACCCGCGGCCTCCGCCTCGACGAAGACCGCGTTGTTCGCGCCGTGCACGGCGGCGAGCGGGTGGGTCCGCGCGACCAATGCCGGATAGACGCGCACGGAGATCGACTCCGCTCCATCGACGTCGAGGCGCTCGCACACCGCGAGCAGCTTGATGACGAACCCTGCCGCGCGTGCCTCCTCGATCATCGAAGGGGTGATCCGCGTGATGCCCTCTCGATGAACGGCTTCCAGAGGCACAGCCGTGTGGAAGGCGAGGGATGCCAGGATCGCCGCCTTCTGTGCGGCGTCGTAGCCCTCGACATCGGCAGTCGGGTCGGCCTCTGCATAGCCGAGGCGCTGCGCGTCGGCGAGGACCTCGTCGAAATCGGCGCCTTCACTGTCCATGCGATCGAGGATGTAGTTCGTGGTGCCGTTGACGATGCCCATCAGACGCACGACGCGGTCACCCGCGAGCGAATCGCGCAATGGACGGATGATCGGAATGGCTCCGGCGGCTGCGGCCTCGTAGTAGACCGAGGCACCCACCTGATCGGCGGCTTCGAAGAGTTCAGGACCGTGTGTCGCCAGAAGCGCCTTGTTGGCCGTGACCACATCGGCGCCGGAGTTCAGGGCGAGCAGCAGATTGCCGCGAGCAGGCTCGATCCCGCCCATCAGCTCGATCACGATGTCGCTTCCGACGATCAGGCTCTCCGCGTCGGTGGTGAGCAGGTCCTTCGGAAGCTCGACGTCGCGTTTCGCGTCGATATCGCGCACTGCGATACCGACGAGCTCGAGGGAAGCCCCGGCGCGATCGCCCAGTTCGCCCCCATGCTGCAGCAGTATCCGAGCCACCTGCGAGCCCACGGCTCCCGCTCCGAGCAGAGCGACCCTCAGCCGTCGGTACTGCGTCGCATTGCTCCCCTGGAGATGCGTCGCATCGCTCCCCTGGACGTGGGTCGCATTGCTCCCTTGGAGGTGGGTCATCGTGCTCCTTCATTCGTGCTGATGCCGGCATCCCGTGCCAGCAGATCGTCGATGCTCTCGCCGCGCACGATCACGCGGGAACGGCCGTCCGAGACGGCGACGACTGGCGGGCGCGGGACATGGTTGTAGTTGCTCGACAGCGAGATGCAGTAGGCGCCGGTCGCCGGAACGGCGAGCAGGTCTCCCGGCTCGACGTCGGCAGGGAGGTACTCATGGTCGACGACGATGTCGCCGGACTCGCAGTGCATGCCGACCACGCGGGCCAACGCCGGAGCATCGGTCCCCGCACGAGATGCGAGACGCGCGGAATACTGCGCTCCGTACAGCGCCGCACGCGGGTTGTCGCTCATGCCGCCGTCGACGCTGACGTACAGACGGCTCGCGCCGGAATCGAGTCGCACGTCCTTGGTCGTGCCGACCTCGTAGAGGGTGACACCTGCGGGGCCGACGATCGCTCGCCCAGGCTCGAAGGCGAGCTGTGGGATCGACATGCCGAGCTCCGCACAGCCGTCGGCGACGGCGGCGACGATCTCGGAGGCGAGCTGCTCGATGGGAGTCGGGTCGTCCACGCTCGTGTAGGCGATCCCGAAACCGCCGCCGAGGTTCAGCAGCGGGATGGATCCTCCCGCGAGCAGCCTCTGATGCAACTCGAGCACTCGAGACGCGGACTCGCGGAAGCCGGCGACGCCGAAGATCTGCGAGCCGATGTGGCAATGCAGGCCGATGAATTCCATTCCCGGCGCTTCACGGATGCGGGCGACAGCGAGCTCGGCATCCGCGAACGTCATGCCGAACTTCTGATCCTCATGAGCCGTCGCGAGGAAGTCGTGAGTCTCGGCGTGCACACCGCTGTTGACGCGGACCAGCACCCGCTGAACGACGCCGGCGCGCGCAGCCGCCGCGGCGATGCGTTCGATCTCCACCGCGCTGTCGACGATGATCGTTCCGATGCCGATCTGCACCGCACGCTCGATCTCGCTCACGGACTTGTTGTTGCCGTGGAACCCGATCCTCGATGGATCGACGCTCGCCGCCAATGCCACCTCGAGCTCACCGCGGCTGCAGACGTCGACGTTGAGCCCTTCCTCGGTCACCCAGCGTGCGACGGCCGCCGAGAGGAACGCCTTGCCTGCGTAGTAGACCTTCGCCGTAGTGCCGTGCGCGGTCGCAGCCGCTGTGAAGGAGTCCTTGAACGCGCGAGCACGTGCGCGCACCTCCGCCTCATCGAGCACCAGAAGCGGAGTGCCGTGCGTACGGACGAGTTCGATCGCGGACACACCTCCGATCGAGATGACGTCGTCGGCGTCACGATGGGCGGATGCCGGCCAGACGGTCGGGGCAAGGGCATTGGGGTCTTCGGGCACGACAAGCCACTCCGGGGCGAGCGAGACAGCAGGAGAATGCACCACACACCAATCGTCGGGAGGGATCCTCGGGCAAGATCACGCCATGCGAGGTTGCCCCGATTCTAAGGCAACGACCACGGCCTGCCCGTACGCGCAAGCCCCTCGCGGAGTCAGATCTCGATTCATTACGGTGAAGGCATGGATACTGCACGAAGCGGCGACCCGGTGAGCGAGAAGAAGTCGGGCGGCATCGCCGGCGTTCTCGGATCCGTGATCGCCTGGGCGCTGGCGCGAAGGATCGTGCGCGCCGTACTCCTCTACTCCGAGCGACGCGGGCCGATGCTCGCGGACAGCATCACATATCGGGCCTTGTTCAGTGTGTTCGCCGGTCTTCTGCTCGGGTTCTCGATCGGCGCGATCGTGCTGGCAGGCAACGACGAGGCGTGGGCAGCCATCATCACTGCCGTCGACTCCGCGGTGCCTGGACTGGTGGGAGAAGGCGGGATCGTCGAAGACCCCTCGTCCGTCAACGCACTGGAAGGATTCTCGATCGCCGGCATCATCTCGCTGATCGCACTGGTCGGCGCTGCTCTCGGCGCGATCGGCTCCCTTCGCATCGCCGTGCGCACCATCGCAGGCGCGGTGCTCGACGACGTGTTCTGGCTCTGGGTGATACTTCGCAACCTCGCTCTCGCGATCGCGATCGGGGCGTCGTTCCTCGCCGCGGCAGCCGTCACGTTCCTGGCGCGCATCGGACTCGGGTTCGTGACGGATCTGCTCGGCCTGCCATCGGATTCCGTCCCCGCCGAGTGGGGCATCAGAATCGTTTCGCTTCTCGTCGTGTTCGCGTTGGACGCCCTGCTGATCTTCGGCGTGTTCCGGCTGCTCTCAGGACAGCGCGTGGGAGGCCGCACGATCTGGTCGGGCGCGCTGCTGGGCGGCGTCGGTCTTCTCGTGCTGCAAGAGCTCTCGAGCCTGTTCGTGGGAGGTGCCAGCTCCAATCCGCTACTGGCCTCGTTCGCTTCGCTGCTGGCGCTGCTGATCTGGTTGAACCTCAGCGCTCAGGTGATCCTCATCGCGTGCGCCTTCATCGTCACCGGGGCTGAACAGGAGCACGATCGCGTTTCGGCGACACAAGGTGCACGCACGTTCGCTCAGCGTCGGGTACGACGCGCGCAGCAGGATGTGCAGGCGGCGACGGCTGCGCTGCGCGCGGCCGAGAAGGATGCGACAGCCGAGCTGGAGGCTAAGGACAAACGCCGTTCTCCTGAAGCTTCTCGTCCGTGACGATCGCCCCGTCGACCTGGATGTCGACCACGACCTCATCATCGTCGACCATGAGGTCGGTCATGGTGAGCCCCGCCGGCAGCTGATCGGCGATGCAGATGCGCTGCGTCTCGGTGAGCTGCTCCGCGATCGAGCCGAAGCGATCGGCGACCTGCTGGGCGTTCAGCGTCGCACCCGCGACCTGCAGAGAGACCGGAGTCAGCAGCAGCTCTCCCGCGTCTGCGCCAGGGGTGACTGTCAACGCGATCGGCAGCGAGATGCCGAACACGGCGAGGCTGCCCGAAACAGTGACGTCGGGCTCGGCGAATTCGACCGAGTCGATCGGCAGATCGGAGGCCGTGACGAGCGTCGTGAACTGCTCGGCGTCGACGCGCACCGTCCCCTGAGCGTCGGCGAGGTCCCCTCCACTGAGGGGAACCCCCTCGGCCGTGACATCGACGGCGCCTGTGATGCCCCCGATCGTGACGGAATCGGTCGACAGGTGCAACTGGTCGAGCCGTCCGCCGATCAGCTGCGGCAGCAGGATGCCGGACGCGTCGACGTCGAGCTGCTGGTCGGCGGGGAGATCGAGCTGCTCGATCACGATTCCGCGCACGACGCCGGGAAGGACAGCCCGCGCGACGAGCTCGGCCGCGACGACCAGCGCCGCGAGGACGAGCACGACGATGATCAGCACCCACGGCCATCGAGCGCGGCGAGCCCCCTCGGCCGTCATCACATGCGTTCCGGAGCCGAGACGCCGAGCAGGCCGAGCCCGTTGCGCAGAACCTGACCGGTGGCATCGTTCAACCACAGACGCGTGCGGTGCACGCTCTCGATCGGGTCGTCGCTGAGCGGCGTGACGCGGCAGTTGTCGTACCAGCGGTGATAGAGCCCCGCGAGTTCCTCCAGGTAGCGGGCGACGCGATGCGGCTCGCGCACCTGTGCGGCGAAGGCCACGATCCGTGGGAATTCCTGCAGCGCACCGAGGAGCGCGGACTCCGTCTCATGAGTCAGAGTCTCGGGAGAGAATTCGGAGCGGTCGACACCTGAATCGGCGGCGTTGCGACCGACATTGTGAGTGCGAGCGTGCGCGTACTGCACGTAGAAGACCGGGTTGTCGTTGGTGCGCTTCTGCAGCAGTTCCGGATCGAGATCCAGCGGCGAGTCTGCCGGCGAGCGCTCCAGGGAGTACCTCAGAGCATCCGTGCCGAGCCAGTCGAGAAGGTCGTCCATCTCGATGATGTTCCCTGCGCGCTTGGAGAGACGGGCGCCGTTGATCGACACCATCTGGCCGATCAGCACCTCGACGTTCTTCTCGGGGTCCTGACCTGCGGCACCGGCGATCGCCTTGAGGCGGTGCACGTACCCGTGGTGATCGGCTCCCAACAGGTAGATCTTGTTCTCGAAGCCGCGGTCGCCCTTGCTCAGGTAGTACGCGGCGTCGGCGGCGAAGTACGTGTACTCGCCGTTCGAACGACGGATCACGCGGTCCTTGTCATCGCCGAAGTCAGTGGTGCGCACCCAGACGGCGCCATCCTCGTCGAAGACATGGCCCTGCTCACGCAGGCGCTCAACGGCCTGATCGATCAGGCTGGTGCCCGCGGCATCCTTCGCATGCAGCGTGCGCTCCGAGAACCATACGTCGAAGGGCACATTGAACCGGTCGAGGGAGTGCGTGATCTCGGCGAGCTGGAAGTCGTACGCGAGGTCCTCCGCCACTTGGAGCTGCTCGGCATCCGGCAGTTCGAGCAGGTCGGGGCGCGCGTCGACGACACGCTCGGCGAGCGCCTGGATGTACTGGCCCGGATATCCGCCCTCTGGGGTCGGCTCGCCCTTGGCCGCGGCGATGACAGAACTGGCGAATCGCTGCATCTGCGCGCCTGCATCATTGATGTAGTACTCGCGGATCGCGTTCGCGCCGCTGGCGAGCAGCAGACGCACGATCGAGTCGCCGAGCGCAGCCCAGCGCGTGTGCGCGATGTGGAGCGGCCCAGTCGGGTTCGCGGACACGAACTCGACATTGACGCTGACACCCGCCTGAGAGTCATTGGTGCCGTACGCGGTGCCTGCGTCGACGATCGTCTTCGCCAGGACGCCCGCTGCGGCGGCATCGAGTCGGAAGTTGATGAAACCGGGGCCGGCGACCTCGGCGCTCCTGACGCCGTCGACGGCGACGATCTCCTCGGCGATGCGCTGTGCGAGGTCGCGCGGATTCGTTCCGAGCTTCTTCGCGAGTCGCATCGCGATGTTGGATGCCCAATCCCCGTGGTCGCGGTTGCGCGGACGCTCCAGTGCGATGTCGGATGCTTCGAGGACGAGCGCCTCATCGGGTCGCAGTGTCGCAGCGATCGGCGTGACGACGGCGAGGAGGGCTTCGGCAAGGGTGTCGGGGTTCATAGCCTGTCAAGTCTACGGCGCGTCGCGTCCTGGAATTTTCCGTTCGGGCCATCGTCGCTTACCCTCTTGCCATGGCTCCGGGGAGGATGCGGCGGGGTGCCCGCGCGACAGCGGTGCTCGTCGCGCTCACAGCCGCCACGGTCGCCGTGGTCCTCGGCGTCTGGCGCCCATGGCTCCCCGCACCGATCGAGTCGCCGGTTCTCGCGTCTGAAGAGGTCGTCACCGTGGCTCCTGCACCCCTCGTCCTGCCGGAGCATCCGCATGTCCTCGTCTTCGGGGACTCGTGGACCTACGGCTCCGCAGCGAGCGATCCGACGCTCGGATACGCCTACGTCCTGAGCGAGCTGATGGGCGCCGAGACGACAGTGGACGGCGTGCGCGGAAGCGGCTATCTGAAGCCGGGGCTCGATGGTCCGACCTTCGGTGAACGGATCGCCGCTCTGGATCCGGCGATCGATCCCGACCTCGTGATCATCCAGGGGTCCATCAACGATCGGGCCTCCGGCGCCGCGGGGTATCGCGAGGCCGTGACCGCAGCGTGGGACGCGTTGGCCGCGACCTATCCGGATGCCACGATCGTCGTGCTTGGCCCGGCTCCGCACGAGCTGCCCGTCGCCGCAGCGACCGCCCGCATCGATCAGGATCTCGCCGCTCTGGCCGGCGGTAGGGGCTGGTGGTACATCTCCCCTGTGCAGGACGACTGGATCACCGATCAGAACTACCTCGCGGTGATCGATGTCGACCTCGGCAACAGGCATCCGTCCACGGAGGGCCACCGATACCTCGCGGAGAATGTCGCCGCAGCACTGGCAGAGCTCATGGCGGCTCCTGTGACCGAGGCCGGCGGAGCCGAGACCCCGCCCGAACAGTGAACACCGCAGCGTGATCCTGACCGGCTCATGACGCGAGAAGGCCCGTCCGACAGGACGGGCCTTCTCGCGTGGACGGTGGGTTGTACGCGGAAGGTGTTCTGCCGCGTGATTGCGGGGCCCCAGAACGCTGCAGGCAGGGGCAATCCTCTGCGCGGGTCTCGCTAATCCTCTACTCCCGTTCTTGCTGCGCTCGGGGGCAGTATCGCGGCTGCGGCAAAGTTGAGCGTGCCGCGGATTCCAATGATCCATCGCTTGCACTTCTCCGCCAGGCGCCAGCTCAGGTGAGTGACTCACATCTGCGTTCGAGTGACACGTGGCAACGGCGGCCATGCCACCTTGCGCCGCGGTGTCGGTAGCGCGTGCGCTCCCCGCCGGATGCGCCATTATGAGTCCATGAGTGAGGATGTTTCGGCCCGACGCCGCAGTTTCCGTGAGTGGTGGCTTCTCATCTGGGGGTATGAAGCTCAGAGAGCGGTTGAGAGTGGTCGAGCATCCTTCGTCGACGGGGACGAGGGCACTGAGGAGACCAGATCCTGGTTGACCGATGACGCGGACCGGTCGCTCGCCCCGAAAGGAGGGCGAGCTGACTTCCTGAATCGTGCTTGGGAGATCATCGACGAAGGGAGAGTTCAGAAGTTCTCGGTCGTCTTCGGTCTCGTGGGCCCATGGGGATCAGGAAAGTCGTCCATGCTTGATTGGTTTCGAGAGAAAGCCGGCGAAGAGCCCGCCGAGCATGACGCGAAAGCGTGGAATGTCCTGACCTTCAATCCATGGGACTTTCCGGACTCGTCGGCTCTGCAACTCGGGTTCTTCGCCGCGCTTCAAAGTAGTTTTGGGTCGAGCAAACTCGATTCGGCCCGGAAGGTGGTCAGTGAACTCGGCGTCGCGGTTGCCCCGCTCACCGCGGTGACAGCGGCGTGGGGACTCTTCGATGCAAGCAAGATCGTTGAGAACAGCGCCAAACTTCTTGGCGGGAATCACAGCGTTGACGCCGCACGGCGCAAGCTTGTGAAGATTCTCGAGCAAGCGAAGACGCCAGTCCTCATCATAATCGATGACCTGGATCGTATCTCGGCCGACGAGCTGCTGCTCACTCTGAAGTTGATTCGACAACTCGGCCGTCTGCCATACGTCCACTACCTCCTCTCCTACGACGAGTCGACCATCCTTGATGTCCTGACCCGCACGAGTCTCATCGGCAGCGGTGAGGTGGGGCGAGCGCGTGAGTACATGGAGAAGGTCATCCAGGTGCGCTTCGATGTGCCTCAACTGCGACCGGACGACGTCCTCGAACTCGCGAACACACACCTGCGTGAACTCGGGGACGCCACCGGTCACAGTCTTGGCGAAGAACAACTGGAGCGGTTCTCGACGGCGTACTTCGGATTCATGGCGGACCGACTCTCCACTCCGCGTTCCATTCGGCGGTTCTTCGCCCAGGCGCGCCTGCTGTCGCCGCGGCTCCTTGGCGAGCTTGACCTCTCAGACTTTCTCGTATTGACGTGGCTGCGGACATTCGAGCCCGGTGTATACGCGCTGTTGCAACGCCGTCGCAAGGACCTGATCGGCGATGCCGTCACGTACGGGCGTTCCCGCGATGCCGCCGAGGTCGAACGGCAACGACAGAAATCTCGAGAGACGTGGAACCTGTCGCTGCGCAACGCCGATACGCGCGAGGAGGACCTCGCGCATGTGCTTAGAGCGGTCAGTTCGATCTTCCCTCGTCTTTCGGACGCGGTGAACTCCAGTACTGAAGATTCGATAGCGAAGCACCCACGGATCGCCCACGAGGAGGGCTTCGACCGGTACTTCACTGCCGGAATCTCCGACCGCGACATCGCCGACTCGACGGTGAGAAAGGCGGTCGCTGACATGGAAGCAGGGTCAGGGAAGAACTCAGTGGCGGTCGTCGAGACGACGATAGGTCTGCTCGAGATTCGTGCTCTCACTACCTCCAAGCTCATTCGCGCCGCGAAAGAGGCATCAATCAGCGCGCCGGAGACCTTTGCTTGGCTCGCGAAGATTTACAACGAGGACTTGGCACAGACGGATCCGCTGAGGTCGACGTACCGCATCGAACAACTGATCTCGGACCGTCTACGTGAAATGCCGTCGGAAGCTGCTCTCGCTGCTCTTGACGCCGTCGCGGCCGAACGCGGAGGGATTCTTGTGGCGAACACCGTCAACAAAGCTACCTACAGCCCGCAGGCTGGCACGAATGTTCTAGAACTGACCGTCGCGATTCAGAACTTGGTCACCGCTTCACTGCGGATAGCGATCTATGCAGAGGGCGCGACCATCGATCACATGTCCTGGAACCTTTGGAATTCGTTACTGGCTTGGAAGCACCTAAGTGCAGAAGGGTTCCGGAACTGGCTCCTCGAGGAAAAGTCGGCACGCGGCGACATCGCAGCCTTGGCATTCTTTGTCAGCCTCACTCAGACGATGGGATCCACTCGCGAAGTGCACCTCGAACGGGTGAACCTGCAGGAAGCCTCGGAGTACTTCGATCTGATTGCGTTGAAGCACAAGCTCAAACAGGAGATCGCCGCCGCACCCCCCATCGATATCGGCTCATTTTCCGATACACCTGACACCCCGGAGAATCGGCGGCTGGCTGTGCTGAACGCCTTGAAGACGTGGGAAGCGCAACCCGCGCGAGCGGCCGAAAGCCGATGACAGGCAGATGAGCGTCGAGGGATAATTCCCGTACGTCGCCGCTAGTCGCGTGGACGCGCTTTGGTTCCCTGGATGGCGACCCGCAATCCAAACTCGAACGTTCTCTCGAATCAGTCCTGGAACTGTCGTGCGGCCGCGCGCAGAAACCTATCGGGACCGGTGGTTGAGTAGGGGTATCAACGCCTCATCGACGATGCTCGAAGTCGGCGCGCCCGAGATCGTGCCCTGTGATGTGAGGCAGGCTGATGAGGAGTCCGACGGCGACCGCGAGGTCCATCGACCCCATGGGCCATTCGGGGTCGGTCGGCTTCAGCACGGCCGCTTTCATGGCTCCGCTAGTGCTGGGAATCATCGTCTTCGGGCGTCTCAGACGAATCGGTGCTGTCGGAACCAAGGGCGGGAGCCTCGCCAAGATGAAGGTCGTCGTCGCGGATCTCGAGATAGTTCCGAAAAGCTGGGTGTACTCGGTATCGGATGCTTGTGTGTGCGCGTTGCGCGAAGCGCCTTGCAACTTTCTCCTGTCGGCGGGCGTTTACGCGACCCTCAACATACTTGAACTCGCCTGGGGCCACCTCAATCCCAAGGAAAGATGTGCGCATCAGCCAGTTCAAGATCTCCACGATGTCGCCGGAAGGCTCCAAGAGGTTCCGCAGCTCCTCTTCGCCAACCGTCGCGGAGGCACCCGCGAACTCGTAGAGCGCTTCTTCTAGGTCAAACTCCTCGGAGTCGCTTTCTACTACCAGTGCATCGAAGGCGAACTTCGAATACTGGGCTTCGGCGAAAACTATGTCCTGAGCCTCAATCAGTCGGTGGCGACGGTTGATCGCTGTCGTGAGTGCAGCGTTCGCGAAGAAGATCAGATCCCGCGGTCGAGGAAGAGTCCGCCAGAGTATGTAGTCGCGGGTGGGCTCCCCCCGAACCTCGGAGGTGAAGAGGCCTTTCCAAAGCGAGAGCGCTGTGTGCTGCTTTTTCCGGTTTCGGTTCGCCTCGAAGCGCTCATCCAAAACTCGGGTAAGTAACTCCGAGTCTTGCCAGTGCACGGCCAGAACCCGAATCTTGTCCGGTTCTCGGGCGTGCGCCGCTACCTTCTCGTAAATGTCCGCACGAAGAAAAACGGTGAGCGTGAGGTTGTTCCCGTTGGTCCCCCCGTTCGAGCTCCGTTGGAACTCGCGTTCCAGAGATCCCACGGTGGTCAGGAGCGCCAGGATGAACCGAGCCATCACCTCGTAGTTGGCGCCATGCTCCCAAGCCTTGTCCAAGTTGTCGATCAGCACCGCGACCCGGTCGAACTGGTGAGTAACCGCTTGGGTCAACTTGCGCAGATTGCCTAGCCGGTGCGAGCGGAGCTCCCGGGCGATGAATTCGCGATTGCTTTCCCCCTCACGTTGGTTGCGGAGCTCGAGCCGGGTGACCGCATTCTCAAGGCGCGATGCGAGGTCGTCGCTCGTATCGATTTCTAGCGCGTCGAGTTCTGCGGCGAGCGCTTGCGTCGCTGCGTTCGAGCCGCCCGCCGCGGCACTTTCTTGACTAAAGCGGACAGCATGACAAGCGATTTCTGTGTAGAGCAGGTAGGACCACAACGCGTGCAGCACGTACTCAGAGTCAGCGCCAAGCGTTTCGGCGAGTGCGACGAGGCCAGCAAGCTCATAGCTCGAAGGTTTTACTGATACGACGAGGTTTCGTCGATCCTTTCGCAGGTCGTCTACAGCCTGCAACATCGTTGCCGTCTTGCCGGTGCCCTTGCGCCCGACGAAGACTTTCGCTTCGCCTCGCATGATGCTCGCGAACTCGCTCGTATTGATGAAGTAGTCGCTGAGTTCCTCGCGTTCATACTCGGCAACGTATTGGCCGAATGTCGACAGCGGGAGCTCTACGTCCAGAACCAGTCTGCCGAGTCTCTTGCGGCCCCCAGCCTCGGCGGGCAGCGTGTTCAACCAGTTCTCGACGTGGTCTACGAGCTTCGCGGTGGTGGGATAGACGTACAGGAGATCGCGATAGTCAAGCGGAGCGCGAAAGCCTTGCTCCGCTACGAGAAGGATCGGGATCTCTAGCCCATGAGCGAATCCAGCGAGGAAGCTCGCGCGAGCGTTGTGCTCGACGCTTCGGACCCGGTTCGGGGCGAGGAGATGGAAGATCGCAGCGGATGAGCGGTATATCTCTCGTGCATAGAACTCAAGAGGCGCGAGCCCCAAGTCATCCCCGCTGCCCAGCAACTTAATATCCCGCCGGCGCTCGAGGATACGCTCCAGCGTGGTCGCAGCCTGAAACCGTATCGGGAGGGAAGGGGCGAACACCGCGTCTTCCTCTTTCGGTTTTGCGCCAGCGATCAAGCCTGCCAAGAGGTCCGGGCTTTCGGAGTCTCTCTTAGTGAACCAATGGCTGACGAGCGCATCTACCGACCCGCCGTAATCGACGCGGCCGATTGACCCGAGAAGGGCAATCTCACCCCAGAGGCGGGTTGCGTTCCCATCGGTCTCGTCGAGGAGCAGGTACAGGTGTTTGTTCCTCCCCAGGGCGTACCCCGCCTCGAAGAGCACATTGCTGTTCATCGAGCTGATCTCGGCGAACAGAAAGTTCGCGTTGTCGATCTGCTTACAGATCTCCTCAATCAGGATCTTTCCGGAGGGGTTCATTCCCTGCCACCCGCTCGCATCCACACCTTGGGAAGAGAGCTCTTTGATCGAGTCGCGCATAGTCTCCGCGCGTAGCGCAGACTCGCTTCCGTATGCGAAGAAGATATCTGTTCCCATGACCAGACTCTGCCACAAGGCTCAGCTATTCTGCGGCAAGCCACAGTTGCTCTTCGGCCTCCCTCCGGAGTCGCGAGAGCGGTGCAGGAACCAGCGCGGCCACGCCCCCACGTCGTGGGCCTACCGCGAGGGACGTTGGGACACGCCTCGCGCCGGACTCCTCGATCCCGCTTGGTCGCGACTCGGCACCACCGCGGCTCAGCGTTGGCGGACGCCGATAGATACCTACTTGGGACACCTGCGTCCAAGCCTCAGTTTGACGTCCGCTACTGCTTGGATCGGCTCGGGATGAGTTCATTCTTAGTGTTGCTTGCCTTCGCTGCGTTAGCTTGAGCGGGTGACCTTCGAGAATACGCAACCCGGTTGGCATCCGGACCCATCTGGGCAGTTCGAGCAACGGTACTGGGACGGCGCAGTGTGGACGGAACACGTCTTCGCCGGTGGGGCGCAGACCGTTGCCCCGCTGGCCCGCAGCCGCGCAGAGGCTCGCGCACTTGCATCATCGCCCACGGGCACTTCGACCCCGGTGGAGGACCCTCCCGCCGTTGAACAGGTCTCGGTCGCGGTTACTCCGGCAACTGGAAGACAGAACTCACTGGTCCTTGAGAATATCCCGCTCGTCGGCGCGCGCAAGCACGCTGAGAAGCTGCGCTCCGAGGTCGCACGCCTTCAAGGGCTCATCGACCAGTACGGACTCCAGGAAGTGGCCGCTCTCGATGACCTGAAGCGTCACCTGAACCAGGAAGTCGACGGCGTTCGCGGGCAGGTCGCAGTCGCCTCGGCGGAGCTCGCATCGCGTCAAGCGGACATCGCGTCTACGCAAGCCTCGCTCCTGGACCTGCGCGGGGCCGTCGAGGTCCAGGAGCTCGGTCTCTACGACTACGAGCATCCCGCCGAGGACTCGGTCGCCCTCGCGACGCAACTTGAATCGCTCCGCGCGGACATCAAGACGGCCGTCCGCGCCGGCCGGGCCACGCAGGCGACGAGCAACTTCACGTTCAACAACAGCACGGCCAAGGGTGCGAAGTTCGTGCGCGACATGTCGAAGATCATGCTCCGCTCCTACAACGCCGAGGCGGAGAACTGCGTGAAGGCGGTCCGTGCCGGGAACCTTGCCACCGCTCAGAAGCGCCTCACCACGGCGCAGGAGCAGATCGCGCGGCTCGGCACGATGATCGACCTGAGCATCACGTCGTACTTCCACCAGCTCCGGCTCCGCGAGCTCGAACTCGCCAACCGTCACCTTCGCGCCGTTCAAGAAGAGAAGGAAGCGGACCGCGCCCATCGCGAAGAGCTTCGGGAGCAGCGCAAGGCTGAGAAGGAACTCGCCGCCGAGAAGGCGCGCCTCGATAAGGAACGCGGCCACTACGCGAACACCATCGCCGCCCTCGAAGCCAACGGCGATCTCGAAGGCGCGGAGCGCATGCGAGCGCGCCTCGCTGATGTCGAACACGCCATCGAGAACGTCGACTACCGTGCGGCGAACATCCGCGCTGGCTATGTCTACGTCATCAGTAACGTCGGATCGTTCGGCCCCGATGTCGTGAAGATCGGCCTCACCCGGCGCCTCGAACCGATGGACCGCGTCAACGAACTCGGCGATGCGTCCGTGCCCTTCCGGTTCGACGTCCACGCCCTGTTCTTCGCCGACGATGCCGTCAGCATCGAAGCGATGCTGCACCAGCACTTCGCCGACCGACGCATCAACCAGATCAACCTGCGCCGCGAGTACTTCCGCGCAACACCAACTGAGGTGCGCGAGGTGCTGAAGGCGCACTCGGTCGAGCTGCTCGACTTTAAGCTGGAGCCCGCCGCGGAAGAGTACGTGGCCACCCGTGCACTGCAAGGCCAGTGAAGCCCCTCAGCACGTACGCGATTGCTGATCTGACTCCGGCCCGCGAGGAGCAGGACTCTAGAAATCCATGTTGTCGATCTGATCTTGTCGGTACTCCGAGAAGCTCAGGAACCTCTTGAACCGCTCCTCGTCGCCGCGACAACGCTTCAACTCTTCAAGGAAGTCGGAATCGAATCTCACAGCCAGGCCCGAGTCAATCCACGCGAAGGCCTGGGGCCACGCGAGTGCGAACCACTCATCAATTTCGTCGAAGAGCGCGAACACCTCGGGAATCGAGATCGACTGCCGAATGCCGAGCGCGAGGGAAGGTCGAGCGCGTGCAGCACTCAGCCCGATTGGCAACGCGCCCGCCACGGGGACATGGACGTAGACAGTCGAGCCGTGCCCCTTCTCGAACCCGCCGTGCGCGTACGGGTTCCGCCACGCTTCCACCACCTGTACGAGGCGGCCGAGCAATGCCCGCGCTCGCTCATCCTTGCCGAAGATCCTGTCGCACTTCAGGCCCCACCGCGAGCCGATGAACCGAGTCAAGTGATCTGTCGCCGGATCAAACTCGGCAAACGGCAATGTCAACACAAGATCATGTTCGAATCTGCTCAAGTACGCGGTTACAGCCGCTGACGCGTCATGGCTCGAGTTGAGATCCATCACGGCCTTTCCGCTCCTGAATAACCAGGAGGTGAAGAACTCGCTCTGGTGCTCTTCATCAAGATCTTCGACGACTGCCGGGTTGACCGCTCGTTCCCGAAAATACTCGTAGACCTCATGCAGTCGACGGTGTTGGTTGACTACGGTCGCGTCGCCTTCGTCGACGAGCATCTGGGATAGCTTGCCGACTTCTTTCTCCACAACTCTGGTTGCCGAGATGAGCCGCTTAGTCGTTGCTTGTAACCGCGACTCGATTTCTGCGGGCTCGAGATCGTCGGACGCAAGGCGCAGGCGCAGGCCGAACTTCTGGTGGGCGAGTTCATACATTGCACCGTCGTGCACGAACGTCGTCCACCACGCCACCTTCTCGCCTGGGCCGGAGAGCCGCAGTCCAATCATTGAGCATGCGAGCGCCATCACGCTAGGTACCGGACACTCCACGCGGTCGATGTCGGCACGGGTGGTCCCTCCCCACGGTCGGGTCTGCCAGTGGTCCGGAACAGGAGCGAAACCGCGTAAAGCAGTGGCTCGTAAACGCTGACCGATCTCGTCGGCATTGGGTAGCTCAGGGACGCACACCCTGGATGTGCCCCGCAGCCGGCAACTCACCCACCGCCTCCTGTCCCCGCAAGCCCACCAACTTGGCATCGGGCAAGGTTCCGCTGACCATCATCAGGAGGCCGGTGGAAGGCCCCGCAAAGGTGTGCGATAACAAGACGAGCACGACCTTCCCCGCGGATATAGGCGGCAAATTCGCGCAGGAGTACCAGTACCGATCCAAGGAGTGGCGCGAGATGTACGGCCATGGGCGCAACAGCGTCGAATCCTTCAACGCCTACCTTAAGGACGGCGGCACTCACGCGCTCGAGGACGGTTCCCGCCGGCGCCTGCGCGGCTCCGCAGCCCAGTACTTCCTCGCCACGATGACCGTCGTCGCGGCGAACCTCGATAAAATCATCGACTTCGCCGCGCAGAAGACCGAGGACGGCGACGACTACGAGGCCGGTATCGAGGCACCGCGCGCCAAGCAGCGCAAGCCGCGTCGTAGCTCGGCACTGCAGCGCGTTACTCACCAGCGCGGGCGAGGGCGACGAAGTCCCGTCCGAACATAACCCGCCACACGTCTTCACTCTTCACATCACCGGCTCGAAGGTCGGCGCCAGCATGCCCGGAAGCGGTTGCGGCGTCGGCTTTCGAGCCTTTCTTGCACCGACATCGGGTATCGCGGCCGCGAGCCGCCATTGAAAACGAGCATCAACGAGAAAAGCCGCCTGAAACCAGGCGGCTTTTCTCGTACTTGGGGGTTACGCGTACGTACTCACATACCATCCGCGTACAACCCACGGTGCCCCCGACAGGAGTCGAACCTGCGACCTACGGTACCGGAAACCGGCGCTCTATCCACTGAGCTACGGAGGCGTACCGAACGACGATATCACTGGTCGGGACAGCTCCGAGCACGCGTCGGGCGCCGTCCAGGCGTCACACTCAGCTTGCGCACAATTCGGTTGTGCACAATTGAGTTCATGAGCGTGACCGACGAGATGCTGTGCTTCTCCCTGTACTCCGCCACCAGGGCGACGACTCAGGCGTACCGCACCCTGCTCGCCCCGTGGAAGCTGACCTACCCTCAGTACCTCGTGCTCGTCATCCTCTGGTGCGACGGCGAGCAGACGATCCGCTCGCTCGGCGCCGCGATGCAGCTCGATTCCGGTACCGTCTCCCCCCTGGTGCGCCGACTCGAACAGGCGCGCCTCGTGGCGAAGGAGCGCAGTGCAGACGACGAGCGAGTGGTCACCGTCAGCCTCACCGCAGAGGGCAATGCCCTCCGTACCGAACTCTCGCCCGTGCACGCGAAGATCGCCGGTCTTGCCGGCGTCCACGACGAAGCGCAGAGGCAGCGGCTCATCGAGGAGCTGCACGCACTGACCGCGCTGCTGCAAGGCGTCAGCACGCCCAGCGACATCTGACCACCTCTCGAAAGGAATCACCTATGGACGCTCTCTACACTGCCGAAGCCCTCGCCACCGGTGCAGGCCGAAATGGCCGCGTCACGACCGGCGAAGGACGTCTCGACCTCGACCTCGCCGTCCCGCAGGAGATGGGCGGCAGCGGTGACGGCGCGAACCCCGAGCAGCTGTTCGCCGCCGGCTATGCCGCATGCTTCCACTCTGCTCTGCAGAGCGTCGCGCGTGCGCAGAAGGTGAAGATCGCCGATTCATCCGTCGGCGCACGCGTCAAGATCGGCTCGAACGGCGACGGCGGATTCGGCCTCGCCGTCCAGCTCGAGGTCGTCATCCCCGATCTTCCCCACGAACAGGCCCAAGCACTCGCGGATGCCGCGCACAAGGTCTGCCCGTACTCGAACGCGACGCGGGGCAACATCGACGTCGCGATCACCGTGTCTGACGACTGACCCACCGAAGACGAAAGGCATCCATCATGCGTGCGCTCATCCATCACACTTTCGGCGAGCCGGAAGACGTACTGGCCGTCGAAGGCCGTCCGCTTCCCGCTCCCGGCCCTGGGCAGGTGCGGCTCCGCGTCCTGCTCTCGCCGATCCACAACCACGACCTCTGGACCGTCCGCGGCACGTACGGGTTCAAGCCGGCACTCCCGGCCGCGTCCGGAACCGAAGCGCTCGGCATCGTCGACGCGCTGGGTGAAGGTGTCGAAGGTCTGGAGGTCGGCCAACGAGTCGTCACCGGCGGCACCTTCGGCGCATGGGCCGAGTACCTCGTCACCAAGGCTGCTGGACTCATCCCCGTTCCAGAATCGATCCCCGACGAGAGTGCGTCTCAGCTCATCTCCATGCCCTTCAGTGCTATCAGCCTGCTGGAGTTCCTCGCGGTCAAGGAGGGCGATTGGATCGTGCAGAACGCCGCGAACGGCGCTGTGGGCCGTATGCTGGCGCAGCTCGGAGCCGCCCGTGGGGTGAACGTGATCGGGCTCGTCCGCCGCGCTGAGGGCGTCGAAGAGCTCCGCGCCCAGGGCATCGCCGATGTGGTCGCCACAGATCAGAACGATTGGCGCGAGCGCGCGGCGGCACTGACGGGTGGGGCCCCGATCATCGCGGGTGTCGACTCCGTCGGGGGCGAGGCATCCGGACAGGTGCTGTCGCTCATCGCGGAGAACGGGACGCTGGTCGCCTTCGGTGCTATGAGCTCCCCTGTGATGGAGATCTCCTCCGGCGACGTGATCTTCAAGCAGGCGACGGTGAAGGGCTTCTGGGGCAGCAAGGTCAGCCAGGCCATGGACCCCAGCACACGAGGCGTTCTGTTCAGCGAGCTCATCCGGCGAGTCGGCGACGGCACGCTCACCCTGCCCGTCTCCGGTGTCTTCGACGCCGCTGATGTCAGGGATGCCGTACGCGCGAGCAACACCCCAGGTCGAATCGGCAAGGTACTGCTGAAGTTCTGACCCGTTCGACGTGTTTCGCGCAGTTCGCGCGCGCTCTTGACCTTCAGCCGGGGTGAACGTCGATCATGGGTTCATGACGCAGCATCCCGAGCGTGAGGGCCCTCCGCAGCACATCGCTGCGCAGGAGCCGTTGCAGACGATCGCCGCCTTCGCTCGAGCAGTCGGAATCAGCACCAGCGCTCTGCGCCAGTACGGCGAGAGCGGGCTCATCGCACCTGCCAGTGTCGAAGCGCGCACCGGTTACCGTTACTACTCACTCGACCAGCAGCAGGAAGCGATCTGGATACGCCGCCTCCGGGATGCGGGGCTCAGCCTCGAGCGGATCAGAGCAGTGTTCGAGAGCGACCCTGCAGCGGCGGAGAGGATTCTGAGTGAATGGGTCGCCTATGCGCACGATCGATCCGCCTCCATCGGGGCCCTGGTCGACGATCTGATCCTCAGTCGGCGAGCGCAACTCGGCACGGGATCGGTGACGAGGACATCCGTCCGACTCGATGGAACGGTTCTGGCGTCGGCTATGGCCCAGGTGATGAGTGCGCGCACGGACGCCGAGGAAGACGACGGCTTCGACGGCGCCCTGCTCGAGATCGGCTCCGGATCCGCCGCGATCGTCGCCACTGATCGTTTCGTCCTCCTGACACGCACCAGCATCCCCGCGCTCGTCGACGGTCCGCCCGTGAGGGTGAGGTTCTCGTCCTCCCGGTTGCGCGAGTGGCTCCGAGCTCGGGGCGACGTGGTACTCCTCGTCGAAACACACGTCGGTGGAGACGGACGACCCGCTCTGGACGTCCGGCTTCGAGACCATCGTGGTGAGGAAGTCGAACTGGTGGTGCGGTCGGATGTGTTCCCGAGCGTGCACCGCATCCTGGCCGAAGAACCGGCACCTGCGGGCAGAGTCGTCTTCCGACGGGAGGACGTCCTGCACCTTGCCGAACGATCGATGACCAGTGACGTCGCCCTCGCCTGTGACGGAGCCCGATCGACGCTGTCGTCCGCCGACCTCACGGTCTCCGGGGCAGCGACTGCCGTGCTCCCCGATCTCAGGCTGTCGGGACGCACATTGAGCCGCATAGCCGAGGCATCCGTGGGGCCCGAGATCGTGTGCGATGTCAGCGGGCACGAACGGGCCGTGGTCTGGCGGAGCCCGAGTCAACCGGACTTCGCCGCGCTCATGATGCCGCGGATGGCATGAGCCGGCACGGCACGTCGTGGGGTCTCAACACATGGATCGCCGCGACTGTCGCCTCAGAGCTCGGCGCCGGTGTCCTCACCTTCGCATTGACGTGGACGGCGTCCGGTCATGGCCCCTCGGTCGCGTCCGCGGTGCTCACTGTCTCGGTGGCGCCCTCCGTTCTGCTCGGCCTTCTCGGCGGCGCCGTCGCCGACCGCTTCGGGCCACGACATGTGATGATCTTCGGCACGCTCGCGTTGCTCCTCGTCAGCGCAGGTCTCGCCATCGCAGTCTCTCTGACGGGGACGACGCCGACACTGCTGTTGATCACCGCAGCCCTGATCGGCACCGTGGCGGCTTTCCATCGCCCGGCTGCCGGCATCTTCCCTCGGCTGTTCGTCTCTGACAGCGCGCTCGGAGCGGCCATGGCACGGGTGGGAATGGCCGGCCAGCTCTCCCGGACGATCGCTCCCCCGCTCGGCGGCCTGCTCATCGGCGTGATCACGTTGAGCGGCGTCGCCCTGCTCGACGTGCTGGCCGGTGCTGCGACGCTCGCAGCGCTTCTCATGATCCGCCCACCGCGTCCGCATGAGCCGGGCACTGACGCGGTGACTCTTCGGGGCATCGTCGCGGGCATCACCACAGCGCGTGCCACTTCCGGCGTGCCGGCGCTGCTCGCGTGCGTCGGGATCGTCGCCGGTGCGGTGATCCCGGCCGTACTTCTCGGAATACCCCTCGCCGCTCGCGAACGCGGGTGGTCAGCATCCGAGGCCGGTCTGATCGAGGCGGGTTGGGTAGCGGGCGGCCTCATCAGCGGGGCGTGGTTCGCATGGCGCGGAACCGCATCAGCGGCCTGGCGGCCGATGGCCATCGGACCACTGATCGTCGCAGCGGGTCTCGGTGTGCTCGCTTTCGCATCAGCCTGGACCTTCGCCGCGGCCGGCACTGCACTCGTCGGCATAGGGGTCGTCGTCTTCACCGCCCACGTATTTCCGACATACATCCTGCTCGCGCCCACCTCGATGGTCTCGCGTTTTCAGAGCCTGCTGATCCTCGTGCAACAAGCTCCGCAACTCGCCGTGACTCCGGCGATCGGATTCTTCGTCGCCGCCGCCGGGACGACGCCGATGATCGCCGTGTCTGGCGTGCTCGCCTCGCTGGCGTCCCTGGTCGTGCTCGGCGATCGAACGCTGCGAGCATTCTCAGTGCAGCGCTGAGTTCCGCCGCACTCAGCACCTGTCGCACCGAAGCCGTCGGCGGCAGAAGTCAACCCCCGTGCCACAGCCGCGGCGGCGACATAGATTCGGAGTCCGATCAGAGGAGAAGAACATGAGCGATCCCCAGAACCCGCACGGCACACCCGGAGCTGACGAAGAGGCCGACACGGCCTCCGGTGGCGCCCCGGAGAAGCCCAGCGAAGAGAACACCACCGACGACGACGGCACTCCTGTGGAGAACCCCTCCGGCGGCTGATCGAGGCCGCGCTTCAGACGTGTCACGGGGTGTCCGCGATACGGTGCACAGGTGATGATCACTACCGTCCTGTTCGATCTCGATGGTGTTGTTCGGCACTTCGATCCGAACAACGTCAGAGAGATCGAGCAGAGACACGGCATCCCTCTCGGAAGCATCGAGCGTTTCGCGTTCGCGGCACCGCTGATCGATGAGGTGACCACGGGGAGAATCAGCCGCACCGAATGGACCGATCGCCTCGCCGCGCACCTTCACGACGCCGACGCCGCCGAAGAATGGTCTCTCCAGCCGTATCGTATGGACACCGCGATACTCGATCTGGCAGATCGATTGCGTTCTGCCGGGCTGACCACCGCGATCCTCACCAACGGCACGGACACGATCGCGGCCGAGGCTCGGATGATGCGGCTGCACGACCACTTCGATGCCGTCTTCAACTCTGCAGAGATCGGCTTCGCGAAACCCGATGCCCGTGCGTTCCACGCCATCCTCGACGCGCTCGCCGTGAAATCCAGCGAAGTCTTCTTCACTGACGATTCCGCTGCCAAACTCGCGGGTGCTGAGGCGCTGGGAATCAGCAGCCATCTTTTCACCGACGTCGAAGGACTGCGCGAGACACTTCACGCTCATGGCATCCCCGCATCTGGCGAGGAGATCTCTCACCGCGCGTGAGCGACGCCACCGGAACGTAACCCCGACGCCTCACGCCCTACGATAGAACCGACGATCCCGACACCCATCTCCCAGCACAATCGAGGTTCGAGACTTGCAGTACATCTCCACGCGCGGCGGCACGCTCGGACAGTTCAGCGACGTCCTTCTCGAAGGACTCGCGCCCAACGGCGGCCTCGCCGTTCCAGAGACGCTGCCACAGCTCGGAGCCGACGATCTCGAGCGCCTGCGGTCGCTGAGCTACCCTGAGCTCGCGACGGAGATCATCGGCCTCTTCGCCACGGACATCCCCCGCGAAGACCTCGCCCGTCTCACTGCGGCCGCATACGGCGGCGGAAAGTTCGCGGCCGATGAGATCGTCCCGATCAGCGAGATCGGCGAGGGCATGACGCTCGTCGGCCTGTCCGAGGGCCCCACGCTCGCTTTCAAGGACATGGCGATGCAGTTCCTCGGCGAAGCGCTGGAGTACGTGCTGGAGAAGAGCGACCGTGTGCTGAACGTGCTCGGCGCGACCTCGGGCGACACCGGATCGGCCGCCGAGCACGCCCTCCGCGGTCGCGATCGTGTCTCGATCTTCATGCTCTCCCCACAGGGACGGATGAGTGCGTTCCAGCGCGCGCAGATGTACTCGCTGCAGGACGAGAACGTGCACAACATCGCCGTCGAGGGCGTCTTCGACGACTGCCAGAACCTCGTCAAGCGCCTCGCGACCGACCTCGAGTTCAAGCGGGCGCACAATCTCGGCGCGGTCAACTCGATCAACTTCGGCCGCATCTCGGCGCAGATCGTCTATTACGTGTGGGCATGGCTGCGCGTCACGGATGCCGTCGCCGAGAGCGAGCGCGCGGCGTTCGAGGTCTCGTTCGCGGTACCGTCGGGCAATTTCGGCAACATCCTCTCTGGTCACTACGCGAGGAGCATGGGCGTCCCGATCCGCAAGCTCGTGCTCGCGTCGAACGAGAACAACGTCCTCGACGAGTTCTTCCGCAGCGGCCATTACCGGCCGCGCAGCGCGCAGGACACGCGTGCGACGTCGAGCCCGTCGATGGACGTCTCCCGCGCGTCGAACCTCGAACGGTTCGTGTTCGATCTGCTCGGTCGCGATCCGGAGCGGACTGCGGCGGCCTGGCACGAACTGGAGGAGCGCGACGAGATCGACCTCTCCGGCGAGCGCGATCGGTTCGAGTCTGAGTTCGGCATCGTCAGCGGCACCAGTACGCACGACGATCGGATCGCGACGATCCGCGAGTTCTCCGAGAACGGCGGCGTGATCCTCGACCCGCACACCGCCGATGGAGCGAAGGTCGCCCGTGCGCACGTCGAGCCCGGCATCCCGATGCTCGTTCTCGAGACCGCCAAGCCCGCCAAGTTCGCCGACCTCATCATCGAAGCCCTCGGGACCACGATCGATCCGGACGCCGACACCCAGGCCATGCTGGATGCTCCGCCGCGCGTGACGAACATGCCGCACGATGAGCAGCAGCTGCGCACGTACATCAGCGAGCGTGCCCTGAGCTGAGGCGGTAGCCTCGGGCCATGCCGGACAAGACCGACTTCAAGAAGACGATCGATGCGTACCGCGCCCGAAAAGGCCGCTTCGACATCATCGACGTCCCCGAGCTGAACTACCTCATGATCGACGGGCACGGTGACCCGAACAGTTCGCCGGAGTTCACCACTGCCGTCGAGGCGCTGTATCCGCTCGCCTACACCCTGAAGTTCGCCAGCAAGCGCACTCTGGATCGTGATTACACGGTCATGCCGCTCGAAGGACTGTGGTGGGCGGAGGACCATGCCGCGTTCACAGCCTCTCGGGACAAATCGAAGTGGGACTGGACGCTGATGATCATGCAGCCGGAGTGGATCGATCACGAGATGTTCGCGGATGCAGTTGCCACGACATCCGCGAAGAATCCAGCCGCGCGCGTGAACGAAGTGCGCTTCGGCTCGTACGCTGAGGGGCTGTGCGTGCAGACGCTGCACGTCGGAGCGTTCGATGACGAGGCGCCGGTGCTCGCGGAGATGCACGACGTGTTCATCCCGCACAACACCCTGCGGATGACGGGGAAGCACCACGAGATCTACTTCAGTGACCCGCGCAAGGGCGCGCCGGAGCGGCGTCGTACGATCCTCCGGCAACCGGTGGTCGCCGCCACATGAGAGCGATCAGACCACCGCGACTGCCACCGCGGTGACGACGATCGCGAGCAGCGGCAGTCCTCCCTGCATCGCCGCAGACTTCGCCATCTTCGGGTTCGACAGCACCAGCACCAGTGCGGCGGCGAGCATCATCCCGGTTCCGGCGAACACCAGGGTGAGTCCGACTGTCGTGAGTCCGGACAGCACCAGCGCGATGCCGAGCAGCGTCGCGAGCGCGAGGAACAGGTTGTAGAACCCCTGGTTGAAGGCCAGCGGCTTCGTCGTCTCGGCATCCGCCTCGCTGGCCACGCCGAAGATCTTGCGCGTCTCGGGCTCCGTCCATCTCAATGACTCGAGAGCGAAGATGAAGACGTGGAAGGCGGCGGCGGCCGCCGCGAGGACCAGACCGAAGATGAGCATGGACTGATTCTGCCCCACCGCCGCCCTCAGAGCAGGAAGATCGGCAGCAACCCCGGATTGTGCGCGTGTACGAGCACCGCGAACACCACGGCGTCGAACAGCAGATGCACCGTGACCACGTAGGCGAGCGAGTGCGTCTTCAAGAAGATGTACCCCTGCAGGAGCGCGAACGGAATCGTCAGCACCGGACCCCATTCGCGGTAGCCGAGCTCCCACAGGAACGAGACGAACACGATCATCTGCAGCACGTTCGCGAGCGCATCCGGGAAGTGCCGACGCAGCAGCGCGAAGACCGTGCAGATGAAGAACAGCTCGTCCCAGATCCCGACCGCACCCACGCCGACGAAGAGCCGGGCGATCAGCTCGGGAGTGTCAACGACCGGCCAGTTCAGATATACGCCGCTGGTGATGAAGTAGAACGGCAGGATCAACCATCCGAGGACGAGCACGGCGATGAGCCACCCCCACTGCAGACGTCCCCACCGCCGGTGTGTGCGCCACGGGAAGCTGATCGCTCGGTCGCGATAGAGGAATCGTGAGATCACATAGGGCACGGCCACTGCTCCGCCGAGTGCGAGGGTGAAGCGCAGCATCGCCATGTTGTCGAGCTCTGCCGCGAGCGGAATCACGCTGACGATGAGCAGGCCGAGAGCGATCAGCGATAGGTCGCGAGTGAGCGAGGGGGCGGATGCTGTCACCGCCCCTCGTTCCATCACCCACGCGACCCCGATTCCTGCCGCGAGCAGTGCCCACCCCAGCCAGGTCCACTGGGCGACGAAGAACGCCGGAGCCGCGAGACACACCAGCAGCGCCGGGACGAGCGCCGGCATCCAGGGGGCCGCCGGCTGCCTCATGCCCGCGTCTTACGGCGGTACACGAGATCTCTGATGTCGCGTCCCTTGGCGATCCCCTTGCGCTCGAAGGCCGTCATGACACGCCCGTCGAATCGCTCGGCCCACTCCCCCTCGAACGCACGCTCGAACTGCGGATCGGCATCCAGCACCTCGCGCATCTGCAGCGCGTAGTCCTCCCAGTCGGTCGCCAGGCGGAGCAGACCTCCGTCCTCCAGTGCGCGGGCAGCGGCGTCACCGAAACCAGAGCGCACCAGCCGCCGCTTGGTGTGGCGTTTCTTGTGCCAGGGATCGGGGAAGAAGATCCAGACCTCGGATGCCGCGCCCTCCGGCAGGTAGGAGGCGAGCACTTCAGGAGCATTGGCCTCGACGAGTCGCAGGTTTCGCACTCCGGCCTTGTCTGCGTCGAGCATGGTGCGGGCAAGTCCCGCCCGGAACACCTCGATGGCGAGGAAATCGTCGTCGGGCCGTGAGGTCGCCGCCGAGATGACAGCGTGCCCCTGACCTGATCCGATCTCGACGAACAGCCGTGCGTCGCGGCCGTACGCCACCGCCGGGTTCAATCGCGCGTCCGCGTGCACGCTCGTGGAGGCGACACCACGCGGGACGTCCAGCAGATACTGCGGCGCGAGCTCGTCGAACGCGCGGTCCTGCGCTTCCGACATCCGTCCACTCCGGCGAACGAACGAGACCGGTTCTTCACGGAAGACGGGGGTTTCGGGCATGCATCGATCTTAACCGGCGTCGCGGTCCGCACCCTTCGCCAAGCTCAGGAGCCGCCCGTCGCGGGTTCGGTCACGAAGTCGATCAGCTCCTCGACCCGGCCGAGCAGCGCCGGTTCGAGATCGCGGTACGTGTGCACCTTGCTCAAGATGTGCTGCCAGGCCCGACCTGTGTCGCCCTGCGTCTCGTGCGGCCAGCCGAAGGCGCGACAGATCCCCGTCTTCCAGTCCGTCCCTCGCGGAATCTCGGGCCATCGCGAAATGCCCAGCGTCTTCGGCGTGACGCACTGCCACACGTCGATGAACGGGTGCCCGACGATCTTCAGGTGCCGCCCGTGCGGACCGCGCAGGATGCCGTCCGCGATCCGCGATTCCTTGGAGCCGGGCACGAGATGATCGACCAGCACACCGTAGCGACGCGTGGCACTCGGCGGCTCGGCCGCCAGCAGCTCTTCGAGCTTGTCGACACCCTGAAGGAACTCGACGGCGACGCCCTCGACGCGCAGGTCCGCACCCCACACCTTCTCCACGAGTTCCGCGTCGTGCTTGCCCTCGACCAGGATGCGACTGGGCAGCGCGACGCGCGCACGTTGATCGGCGACGGCGAACGAGCCGGATGCCGTGCGCTTCGCCGCCTGCTTGGACGGAGCCGGCGGCGTGAGCCGCACCGGTTGTCCGTCGATCAGGAACCCGCCTCCGAGTGGGAACAGTCGCTTGCGGCCATGGAAGTCCTCCAGCTCGACGTTGCCGCCCTGAACCCGTGTCACGGCTCCGCAGAAGCCGTCCTGAGCCACCTCGACCACGAGGTCATGCTCGGCTGCGACGTCCGGAACCTGCTTGGCGCCGCGATCTCGCCATCCGCTTGCGAGCACATCCGAGCCGTACCTGTCGTCCATGCCTTCCAGCGTATGTGCCGTCCGGGTGCTTCCCGGCGGCGACACAGACTCTTTCCCTAGAGTCGGTATCGTCGGTCGACGGTAGTGAATAGACTCGATGCGCACGGGGGTTCTGAGCCGCCCCGGAGGGAGCACAATGCGGACTCGTATGACGGTCGTGCTGGGGTTGATCGTGGCGATGTTCACTTCGGGTTGGGTCGGATCGGCTGCGATCGCGACGCCTCCCGTGTCGCTCGGCTCCGACTTCGTCACCGATGAGGCCGGCGTTCTGAGTTCCAGCGAACTGGATGCCGCGAACGCTCGACTCAGCGAGCTGGCCACAGCCGACGGCGGCGACCTCTACGTCGTGTTCGTCGACGAGTTCACCGATCCTGCCGACAGCGTGGCCTGGACCGATCAGACAGCGGGCGACAACGGACTGGGTGCGGATCAGTACCTGATCGCGGTCGCCGTCGACGCAGGACAGTATGCGATCTCCGCAGATGCCAGCGGTCCATTGAGCGACGAGCAGATCGACACCGTGGTTCAGGCCATGGAGAACGGCCTGCGCGCGGGCGACTGGGACGGTGCCGTCATCGCCGCCGCAGACGCCTTCCCCGGTCAGTCCGCAGACGCGGGCGGTTTTCTCGGCATCCTTCTGGTCCTCGTGATCGTGGCGGTCGTCGTGATCGTCATCGTGCTGATCGTCCGATCCCGCAAGAAGAAGAAGGACGCCGCGCGTCCGACGGTTCCCGATCCGAACGACCCGTACGCCGCTGTGAGCGATGACGACCTGGCGAAGCAGGCTGGCAGCGCGCTCGTGCAGGCCGACGACGCGATCACCTCGAGTCGCCAAGAGGTCGGTTTCGCCGTCGCCCAGTACGGCGAGGATTCGACCGCCGCGTTCACACAGGTCGTGGAGGCGGCCCACGCGAAGGTCGCCGAGGCGTTCGCCCTCAAACAGCAGATCGACGACGAAGTGCCAGACACGGCCGAGCAGCGACGCGCCTGGCACATCCAGATCATCCAGCTGTGCGACGCGGCCGACGACCTGCTCGACGATAACGTCGAGGCCTTCGAAGAACTTCGCAAGCTCGAGGCAGAAGCACCTCAGGCGCTCGAGCGGCTCACTGCGCGCCGCACGGCCGCCCAGGAGAGTCTCGCCACCGCGCCTGCCGCCCTTGCTGCGCTGTCACAGAATTATGACGCGGCAGCCCTCGCTACGGTCGCGGAGAATCCCGCGCAGGCGCAGCAGCGGCTGTCGCTCGCCGACTCCGAGATGGCAGAGGCGTCTCAACTCATCGCAGCGGGCAAGAACGGTGAGGCTGCCTTCGCGATCCGTACTGCTGAAGCCGCAGTCCAGCAGAGCGAAGAGCTCACGGCAGCGGTCACGAACCTCGGCGCGAACCTCGCCGCAGAGGAGGAACAGGCTCGTGCTCTCATCGCCGATCTGGAAGCCGATCTCGCTGCGGCGGCGGCGATGCCGGACGCTCAGGCGCAACTGGCGCCGCTCATCGCCCGCACCCGGACGAACATCGACGCTGCGCAGGAGGGGCTGCAGGCCGCCCGCCGCAATCCGCAGCAGGTGATCGAGACACTCGACGCGGCGAACGCCCAGATCGACGCGGCGCTCGGACAGGCACGTGAAGCCACGGCGCTCGCGCAGCGCACTCAGCGGATCCTGCAGCAGCGGCTCACCCAGGCTCAGGCGCAGATATCAGCCGCCAACGACTTCATCACGACACGACGCGGTGCGATCGGTGCGACGGCACGCACCCGCCTCGCCGAAGCCAACGCGGCGTACTCGGAGGCTGTCGCGAACCAGGAGTCGGACCCGGCCCTGGCCACTGAACGCGCGACGAGGGCTGCGAACCTCGCAGGTGAAGCCATCTCGTACGCACAGAGTGAGGTGTCCTCCTTCAACGACGGCGGCTGGGGAGGCGGCGCGTGGAGCGGTGGCGGATACAACCGCGGCAGCGATCCGGGCGGCGACATCCTCGGTGGCATCCTCGGCGGTCTTCTCAGCGGTGGAGGCTCCAATCGCGGCGGCGGTGGCAGCTGGAGCGGCGGAAGCGGCTGGCGCTCCAGTGGCAGCAGCCGCAGCAGCCGTCCCTCGAGCTTCGGCGGCTCGCGCAGCAGCGGATCCCGTAGCGGCGGACGCTCCAGAGGGGGGCGCTTCTAGCATCCGTTCCTTCTTCTCACGACGTAATCGACCTCAGAACACTCCGTCTCAACCGAAAGGAAACACCATGACCAAGCAGTCCATCTTCGGTCGCATCTCCACCCTGGTGAAGGCCAACATCAACTCGATGATCGACTCCGCGGAAGACCCGCAGAAGATGATCGATCAGCTCGTCCGTGACTACACCAACAACGTCGCCGACGCCGAGGCGGCCATCGCGGAGACCATCGGCAACCTCCGTCTTTTGGAGCGCGACCACGAGGAAGATGTCCAGTCCGCGAAGAACTGGGGCAACAAGGCTCTCGCTGCGAGCCGCAAGGCCGACGAGCTGCGCAAGGCGGGCGACGCCGCCGATGCGGACAAGTTCGACAGCCTCGCGAAGATCGCACTGCAGCGCCAGATCGGTGCAGAACGCGAAGCCACCGGCGCGGAGCCGACCATCGCCGCGCAGACCGAGGTGGTCGACAAGCTCAAGAGCGGCCTGAACGGCATGAAGGACAAGCTCGGCGAGCTCAAGAACAAGCGCAGCGAGCTGCTCGCCCGCGCCAAGGTCGCAGAGGCTCAGACCAAGGTCCAGGATGCGGTCTCGTCGATCAACGTCTTGGACCCGACCAGCGAGCTCGGCCGCTTCGAAGACAAGGTACGACGCCAGGAGGCGCTCGCCCAGGGCAAGGTCGAACTCGCAGCATCCAGCCTCGACGCGCAGTTCGAGAGCCTGGACGACCTCGGCGAGCTGACCGAGGTGGAAGCACGCCTCGCCGAGCTGAAGTCCGGCGCTCCGCAGTCGCAGATCGAGTCCTGAGACTCCTGATGCCCCGGGCCGGTGCGCCCGGGGCATCCCCGTTCACTTCTGGAGGTCCTTGTGGCCAGATTCCTCGTGGCCCCGCAGTGGCAGGGCTCCCCTGCCCCTCGCGCGATGCTTCTCGTCGACGGTGCATCAGCAATCGCCGGTGACCTCCCGCGCAAGGCGACGACGGTGCTCGACGTTCCCCTTGAGGCCGGCGACTCGCTCGGCACCGGCGTGCACCGGTTGAGCTCGCTGCAGCGCGTCCGAGAGCTGATCGCGCAGCAGATCGACGCTGACACCGTCCTCATCGGTGGCGATTGCAGTGTGACGGTGGCCGCGCTCGATTCGATCGACCGCGAAGGCCTCGCGATCGTCTGGTGCGATGCGCATCCCGACCTGCACACCCCGGAGACCTCGCCCTCCGGAGCATTCTCCGGCATGGCGCTGCGCGCGGTGCTGGGCGAGGGTGAGCCGCAGCTCGCATTGTCCCCCGGCATTCCCCGCGAACGGATCGTCACAGTGGGCGCCCGCGTGGTCGACGACGATGAAGAAGATTCTCTCAGTGGCCTCGCTCAGCTCTCCGTCGACGATCTCGACGACGTGGACGCTCTGGCCGACGCCGTCGCCGCAACCGGCGCGAGCCGGGTCTGGGTGCACATCGATGTCGATGTCCTCGATCCAGCCGAACTCGCAGGCGTCTCAGCGGCCGCTCCCTTCGGCGCCAGCACGGGCGCCCTCAGCGCTGCCGTGCGTGCACTGCGTGCACGAGTGCCTCTCGCAGGCGCGACCATCGCCGGCTTCGCGCCGCGGTCAGCCGACGACGCGGTGCAGGACCTCGGCGCGATCCTTCGCCTCGTCGGTGCAGTCGCATGAGTGACGACTGGCGGATCGCTGCCGACGCTGTCCTCGCCCGAGGGCGACGATTCGATCGCCGCATCCCGGCCTTCCTGCTGCGCTCACCGATCAGCCGCCTCGGCTACGCGTGGGGAACAGCGGTCGGCTGGACCTGGGGATCGATATGGAGCACAGGGCGAGTCGAACGACGCGGCGGACTCTGGGTTTTCCAGGGGATGCCCCGATGGACCTTCAACCGCGGCGGCGTGTGCGTGGGAGGCTGCTTCCTGACAGGAGATGCCAAGCCGAGCGACGCCGTGATCCGTCATGAGGCCGTGCACAAGGCGCAGTGGTTGCGCTACGGATTCCTGATGCCGGTTCTGTACCTGTTCGCGGGTCGAGACCCGCTGCGCAACCGGTTCGAGATCGAGGCAGGACTGGAAGACGGCAACTATGTGCGGCGCCCTTCGACGAGCTCGCGGACCAGGCGCGGCCCACGGCTCGTTTAACGGTCGAGCGGAAGAAGGCCGAAGCGCTCAGGGGCGTGGATCGTGGATGGCGGGACGCCGAGTGCGCCGGTGAGGTGCTCGACGATGTCGGCGGTGCCGAGGTAGCCCCCGAGCAGGGTCACATGCGTCGGGTTCTCGCCGTCGCACAGCATCTCATCCGCCCACGCGCAGGTCGCACGCGCGATCGCCTCGCCGGGAGCGCAGTATCGTCCGCTGCCAGGGGCACCCGAGCGGGACGAGCGGGTGAGCCAGGTCACCGTCATTCGGGCTGGTGCCTCGATGAGTCCGACGTCACTCGCCTCCGGCACCTCGATGAAGACGCGTCCCGATGCGCACAGCGGGAGCGTCACGAGGAAGGCTTCGAGTTCTGCCAACGAGTTCTCGTCAGCCGTCACCAGGTAGTGCGCGCGCAGACGCTCTGCGCGGCGCCGCGCGCGTCCGGTGCGGACATCGATGGAGGTCGTCATGATTCCTCCATGCTAACACCGATGAAGGGTTGCCTTACCTATCCGCGACTCCGTCGTCCACCAGCGCCCGACGCAACGAGTCGAGCTCGGCATCGGTCATACCGTGCGCCGTCAGGTATCCGGCCGCTGAACCCCAGCGCGCATCCACCTCATCGAGAAGCCGTCGCATCACATCAGCGGGCGACGATGTGGCCAACGCCACAGCGTGCTTCGCCTCCGGATGCTGCATCTCGAGGAACGCCACGATCCTGCGGTTGCGCTCCTTCGGAAGCATCGACGCAGTGAGGGCGTAGTCGCTGATGATCGCCTCGCGATCCGCGCCCACTGCCGCAAGAGCGAGCGCGATGGTGACGCCGGTACGATCCTTGCCGACCGTGCAGTGCACGAGAGTCGGTTCACCCCTCGCGATGACGCGAATGGCGTCAGCCAACCGCTCCCCGCTCTCGTCGAGCAGTTGGAGGTACATCTCCTCAAGACTCATGTCGTCCTCGAAGAACGACGCGACGGAGCCGAGGAAGAGCGGGAGGTGCGTCGTCGCGATGTCCTTCGTCGCAGACGGAGCGCCGGCGACCTCCTGACCGTCGCGGAGATCGACGATATGAGAGACGCGTTGTTCGAGCTCGGCGACGCCCTCAGCAGTCGCCGCCACCAGATTTCCCGATCTCAGCAGTCGCCCCTCGCGGATTCGCCCGCCTTCGGCCGGTATGCCGCCGACGTCTCTGACGTTGAAGACGCCCTCGATACGAACGGTGGTCACGCCGGCGCCTGCACCGCACGGGGAGGAACCGGATAGCGGCCGGCCACGACGATCCTGTTGAAGGCGTTGATCGACACGCATGCCCAGCTGAGAGCCGCGTACTCCTTCTCGGTGAACACACTTCCCACCCGGTCATACACGTCATCGGGGATGCCGCCGTCATGGATGAAGGTGAACGCCTCCGCGAGCTCCAACGCCGCCCGTTCGCGATCCGAGAACACGCCGCTCTCACGCCACGTCGGGATCTGCAGGAGCGTGTCGGGATCGATCCCGGCGGACGATGCACGATCGAAGTGGATCCTGGTGCAGTAAGCGCACCCGTTCAGCTGAGAGCAATGGATCATCACGATCTCTTTGAGGCGATCGTCTATCCCGTTCGCCTTGCAGATCTCGCCCACCGTGCGAGAGAACGCATCCAATGCCTGATAGGCGGCTGGTTCCGTCTTCGACAAGTGCACTCGCGTCTCGGTCATACCTCAATGATACGGTCCACCGTCGCGCGCCGCTCAGCGGCAGGAAATGCATACTGCCCTCCCGTATCGCTGGGAGTTGTGCATAATGGTCACGTCATGCTCGCAGTGTCCTGCCTTAATGCTCTCGCATTTCGCGCAATCATGGTCTCGGGGCAGAATATGGTCGTGGCGACAGAGACCAGTGAGTTCAGCTATCTTCCGCATCAGGCGCAGGCGCTGAACGTGCCTGTACCTCCCGTCGAACGCGTGGTTCTCCGCCTCGCCGATGGACGAGAGTTGAGTGCCCTCCACTTCGGCGACGCGCCGCCCGTGATCACTCTGCTGCACGGGGCGGGGCTCAACGCGCACACGTGGGACACGACGGCGCTGCTGCTGCAGCAGCCGGCGCTGGCGATCGACCTGGCAGGACACGGCGACTCGAGTTGGCGGAGTGATCTGGACTACTCGCCGCGCACGCTCGCGACCGATGTCATCGGCGCGCTCGAGAACTGGGCTGTCGAGCCGCAGATCCTGGTAGGCCAATCCCTCGGCGGCCTGACCGCCGCTGCGGTGGCGTCCGCTCGTCCTGATCTGGTTCGAGAGCTGATCACGGTGGACATCACCCCGGGGATCGACACCTCCGCAGGTCCGGCCGCTCTGCGGCAGTTCTATGAAGGGCCGACCGACTTCGCCTCCCGCGAAGAGCTCGTCGACCGCGCCATGTCCTTCGGACTCGGGGGCTCGCGCGCCGACACCGAGCGCGGCGTCTTCTTCAATTCCCGCATCCGTGCCGACGGCCGCGTCGAGTGGAAGCACCACTTCGCTCATCTCGCGGCCCAGGTGTTCGCGCCGGGCGCTGACGACGCTGAGACCGGCATGCCGACTGCGATCCTGCACAGCACCGGCTGGGACGATCTCGCCCAGACCGAGGCACCGATCACCCTGGTACGTGCCACCTCCGGCTTCGTCAGCGAGGCCGACGGCGACGAGCTGCTGCGGCGTGTGCCCACCGCCCGCGTGATCGCCGTGGATGCCTCTCACAACGTGCAGGAGACTGCTCCCGGCGAGCTCGCCGATCTGATCCGCGCCGCGGCGCACTCCCCCGCCTGAGGAATGTGACGCCGCACTCCGCTGTTCTGACTCCACTGACCGCCCCGTCATAGGCTCTACCGCATCGGCACACAGCATCTGCCGCACCGAGAGGATCCCTCAATTCCATGTTCCGACGAAACAGACGCCTCGCCGTCCTGTCAGCGCTCGCCGCGACCGCCGTCATCCTGAGCGCCTGCGCAGGTTCGCCCGAGCCCGTCGAGACCTCGACCGGTGAGCCCGACTTGGACGCCACCCTCACCGTGGGCCTGGTCCTCGAGCCGAGCAACCTCGACATCCGCCACACCAGTGGAGCGGCGATCGAGCAGATCCTCATCGACAACATCTACGAGGGGCTCGTCACACGCAGCCAGGACAACACGATCGAGCCACGTCTCGCCTCGGACTACGAGGTCTCGGAAGATGGCCTGACGTACACGTTCACGCTGAACCCAGAGGTGACGTTCCACAACGGCACCGCGCTCACCTCGGCAGATGTCGTGGCATCCTATGAGGCCGTGCGAACCGACGCGACGCTGCAGGGCAATGCCGAGTTCGCGAACGTGGCCTCCATCACGGCACCGGATGCGGCGACCGTCGTGATCACTCTCAGCGCGCCGAATCAGAACTTCCTGTTCACGCTCACAGGCCCAGCGGGTCTCGTCTTCCAGACCGGGGACAAGACCGATCTGCAGACTGCAGAGAACGGCACAGGCCCGTTCACGCTGGAGAACTGGAGCAAGGGCAGCACGATCACGTTCGCCCGCTATGACGCCTACTGGGGCGAACCCGCCAGCGTCGCCGAAGTGGTCTTCGAGTACATCCCCGACTTCACCGCCGGAGTGAACGCCGCCCTCGACGGCAGCCTCGATGTGCTGACCGCGGTCGATCCGAACCTCGCACCGCAGTTGGAGGACTCGGGCGACTTCGTCCTCACGACCGGCCGCACCACGGACAAGGCGACTCTGGCCTTCAACAACGCGGCAGCGCCGCTCGACGACGCACGCGTGCGCGAGGCGCTGCGACTCGCGATCGACCATGAGGGTCTCGTTGAAGCGGTCGGCGCCGGCGCGACCCTCTACGGCCCGATCCCCGAGCTTGACCCCGGGTATGAGGATCTCGCCGATGTCGCCCCCTACGACCCCGATCGCGCGAAGGAACTGCTCGCAGAGGCAGGGCAGGAAGACCTCGAGCTCACGCTCACCATCCCTTCGTTCTACGGCACCACGGTGCCGCAGGTTCTCGTGTCGGACTTCGCCAAGGTCGGCGTCACGCTCGAAGTCGATGCAGTGGAGTTCCCGACCTGGCTCGAAGACGTGTACACGAACAAGGACTACGAACTGAGTTTCGTCCTGCACGTCGAGCCCCGCGACTTCGGCAACTTCGCAAACCCCGACTACTACTTCAACTACGACAGCCCCGAGGTGCAGTCGCTCTACGCCGAGGCACTCGCCGAGGTCGATGAGGACGCGTCCGCGGAGCTCCTCGCACAGGCGGCGCGACTCGTCTCCGAGGATCACGCCGCCGACTGGCTGTACAACGGTGCCACCATCACGGCGCGCAGCCCGCTGGTCTCCGGCTTCCCCGAGGACTCGATCAACTCGCGCATCAACCTCGCGGGCGTCGCCAAGGCCGCCGAGTAGCCACGGCGTGATCCGCTACACGCTCACACGAGGAGTCCTGCTGATCGCGGGACTGCTCGTGTCGAGCGTGCTCATCTTCCTGACTTTGCGGGTCTTCCCCGGCGACGTCGCCCAGCTCATCGCCGGCACCCAGGCCTCCCCCGCCACTGTTGAGGCGCTGCGGGAGGCTCTCGGGTTCAACCGTCCGCTTTTCGTGCAGTACGGCGAGTGGATCGGCGGCGTTCTCACCGGAGATCTCGGCACCTCTCAGCTCAGCGGTGCATCCGTCGGCGCGGAGCTCGCCGAGAAGGCACAGGTGACCGTTCCGCTCGGCCTGATGGCCCTGGTGATCGCGATGCTGATCGCGGTGCCGTTCGGAATCCTCTCCGCGCTCTGGCGCGGCCGTGCTTCCGGCACCGCTCTCAGCGTCACTGCGCAGGCGCTGGCAGCCGTGCCGGTGATCTGGGCCGGCATGATGCTCATCGTCGTCTTCGCCGTGTGGCTGGGCTGGCTGCCCGCCCAGGGCTTTCCCCGCGGCGGCTGGGATCACCCATGGCAGGCTTTCCGCGCCCTCATCCTCCCGGCGCTGACGATAGGCATCGTCGAGGGCGCCATGCTGCTTCGATTCGTCCGCAGTGCCACCCTGCAGGCACGAGGACAGGACTTCGTCCGGACCGCCGCTGCGAAGGGTCTCAGCCGCAACCGTGCGCTGATTCAGCACGGCATCCCTGCGGTCGGGCTGTCGATCGTCACCGTCCTCGGTCTGCAGGTGGCCGGCATCATCGTGGGCTCTGTCATCATCGAGCAGCTGTTCACCCTTCCGGGGATCGGCCGGATGCTGGTCGCCGACGTCGGCACGCGCGATCTGATCAAGGTGCAGAGCGAGTTGCTCGTGCTCACAGGTCTCGTGCTCGTGATCGGGTTCATCGTCGATCTCATCCACCACTTCGTCGACCCGCGCCAGAGAGAGGCCGCCTGATGCCCCGCTGGCTGCGTGATCTGTGGAGGAGCACCACCGGACGATTCGGGCTGATCACCGTGATCGTCATCGCACTCGTCGCGCTGATCTCGCTATTGTGGACGCCGTTCGATCCGCTTGCGGCCGACGTACGCGATCGCTGGGCAGCACCGGGTTGGCCGCATCTGCTCGGCACGGACAACACGGGGCGCGACATCCTCAGCCTCGTCATGGCGGGAACCCGTACGACCGTCTTCGTCAGCGTCGGAGCAGGAATCGTCGCGACCGTCGTCGGCATCGCACTCGCCGCACTCGGCGCGCTCACCGCGCGGTGGCTGCGGGAGACCGTCGCCGTGCTGGTCGACATCCTGATCGCATTCCCCGTGCTGATCATCGCCATGATGATCTCCTCCGTCTGGGGTGGGTCGCTGTGGGTCGTGATCTGGGCGGTCGGCATCGGCTTCGGCGTGAACATCGCCCGCGTGACCAGACCCGAGCTGCGACGGGTGCAGCAGAGCGACTTCGTGCTCGCAGGCAGGGCCGCCGGCCTGACTGCCTCTCAGAACCTGCTGCGCCACCTGCTGCCGAACGTCGCACCGGTGTTCATCGTCCAGTTGTCGTGGTCGATGGCGGTCGCGGTGCTGGCTGAGGCGGGTCTGTCCTACCTGGGCTTCGGTGCGTCTGTCGTCGAGCCGTCGTGGGGCATCCTGCTGTCCGATCTGCAGCGGTACATCAGCATCCACCCGCTCTCCGTGATCTGGCCCGGCCTCGCCATCACGATCACAGTGCTCGCGCTCAACCTGCTGGGCGATGCGCTGCGCGAGGTGACGGATCCGACACTGCGGCATCGCAGTGCAGAGGTGCACACGCCGGCGGTGGTCGCATGAGCCTCACGGTGCAGGACCTCGTCGTGGAGATCGACGGCCGCCGCGTCATCGACGGGATCTCCTTCGAAGTGCCGGATGGTGCGCGACTCGGGCTGATAGGCGAATCGGGGTCGGGCAAGTCTCTCACCGCGCTCGCCATCCTCGGGCTCCTGCCCGATGGCGCCACTGCGCGCGGCAGCATCCGATGGGACGGCACCGAGCTGATCGGCATGCCGGACCGTGAGCTCGCCCGCCTCCGCGGCGACGACATCGGCATCGTCTTCCAGGAGCCTCGGACCGCGCTCAACCCGATCCGCACGGTAGGCCGCCAGATCGCCGAATCGGTGCGGATCCACACCGGGCTCGGGAAGCGCGAAGCCCGCGAACGAGCCGTCGCCGAGGCGAGGCGAGTGCATCTGCCCGACCCGGATTCGATCGTGCAGAAGTACCCGCATCAGCTCTCGGGCGGTCAGCGTCAGCGGGTCGCGATCGCGATGGCCCTCGCCTGCCGGCCGCGGCTTCTGATCGCCGATGAGCCCACCACTGCCCTCGACGTGACGATCCAGGCCGAGATCCTTCGGCTGCTGCTCTCGCTCGTGGAGGAGCAGGGCATGTCGCTGATCTTCATCACACACGATCTCGCGGTCCTCGCGCAGGTCGCGACGCATGGCGTCGTGCTCGAGCACGGGCGCGTCATCGAGGCCGCGCCGGTCTCCACGCTGCTCACCGCGCCTTCATCACCGATCACCCAGGGGCTGCTGCGCGATGCCACAGCGACGCTCTGGCGACCGGAAGGCGGCGACCGGTGAGCCTGATCTCCACACGCGGCCTCTCGCGCGACTTCCCGGTACCCAAGCGCTCCATGTTCGAGCGCGCCCGCACTCAGACCGCCCTGCACCCGACCGACCTCGACATCGAGGCCGGCGAGGCGATCGGGATCATCGGCGAATCCGGCTCGGGGAAATCCACCCTTGTGCGGCTGCTGCTTGGTCTGGACCATCCGACGGAGGGGAAGATCTCGATCGACGGCAAGTCGGTGGATGCCACCGGCTCCGCCCGCTCGCTGCATTGGCTGCGGAGGCAGACGGGTCTCGTGTTCCAGGATCCGTATGCATCTCTCGATCCACGGATGAGCGCCGGCCAGATCATCGCCGAGCCGCTGTGGGCACTCGGAATCGAAGGCGATCATCGAGCCCGCGTGCGTGAGGTGCTCGCTCAGGTCGGCCTGGAACAGGAGATGGCCGAACGCTACCCGCATGAGTTCTCCGGTGGTCAGCGCCAGCGCGTCGCACTGGCGCGTGCGATCGCGCACCGACCGCGCATCCTGGTCGGCGACGAGCCGCTCTCCGCTCTCGACGTCACGGTGCGAGCGCAGATCCTCGAGCTGCTCGAAGGGCTGCTGCAGACAGAGGACCTGACGCTCATCCTCGTCTCGCACGACATCGGCGTGGTTCAGAACCTGTGCGAGACGGTCGCGGTGATGAAGGACGGCCGCATCGTCGAGCACGGCACGACCCAGGATGTCCTGCTGCATCCGCAGGAGGACTACACCAAGCGTCTGCTGGCGGCGATTCCGGTCATCGGTGGCGGGAGTGGAACAGCCCGCGACGGGACTTCGACGTGAGCGACTTCTGCAGATAGACCGTGCCCAGCGAACGGCCGAACTTGAAGCCGACCCGTCCCATCCGTCCTACCTCGACGAAGCCGAACTTGGCGTGCAACCTGATCGACGGCTCGGCGCCGCTGTCGCTGATCACTGCCACGACCTCTCGCAAGCCGATCTCCTCGCACGCGGTGATGAGCGCCTGCAACAGGGCGGAGCCGAGCCCCTTGCCGCCTGCGCCGGGGCCGAGGTAGATCGAGTCCTCGACGGTGTAGCGGTACGCGGACTTGCTCGCCCAAGGCTGCACCAAGGCGTACCCGATCACCTGATTCGACGGCGTCACAGCGACGAGGAAAGGAAGCTTGAGCTTGGTGAGCATCGCGAACTTCTCGCGCCAGTACCGATGTGTGCTGCGCTTCTCGTCGAAGGTCACGACCGAGTTCGCCACGTAGTGGTTGTAGATCTCGCGGACGTCGGGCAGATCTCGCAGCGCCGCAGATCTGATAGTGAACGCGAACGTACCGGTATCGGGCTCTGGCTCACGCAGATGACGCGGCAGCCTTCGACGTCGGTCGCCGGGTTCGAACTGCATGCGCTCAGCTTATAGTTCGCCGTCCACGCGCCAGTCCATTGCGCTCGCGCCCTGCTGCTCGAGCAGCGCGTTCGCGCGCGAGAACGGCCGGGAGCCGAAGAAGCCGCGATGTGCAGACAACGGGGAGGGGTGAGCGGAGGCGATCACAGGCGTGTCGCCGAGCATCGGCTGCAGGTTGGCGGCATCCTTGCCCCACAGGATCGCCACCATCGGCTCGGCTCGTGCGGCCAGGGTGCGGATCGCGAGCTCGGTGACCTTCTCCCAGCCCCATCCCCTGTGCGACGCCGGTGCGCCCGGGGCCACGGTCAGGACTCTGTTGAGCAGCAGCACCCCTTGATCGCTCCACGCGGTCAGATCACCGTGCGGAGCAGGAGGGATGCCGAGATCGCTCTCACGTTCCCGGTAGATGTTGGCGAGGCTCCTCGGCAGCGGGCGCACGTGGCGGTCGACGGCGAATGACAGACCGATCGGGTGCCCCGGCGTCGGGTACGGATCCTGACCGGTGATCAGCACCCGCACATCCGCGAGCGGCCGCAGGAACGCGCGCAGCACGTGGTCGCCCGTGGGGAGGTAGCCGCGGCCCTCTGCCTGCTCTGTTCGCAGCCTCTCGCCGAGCCCGCTGATGACATCCGCGACCGGTGCCAGAGCATCCGCCCAACCGCGATCGATCAGACCCTCATCCGCCAACTGCGCGAGAGAGCGTGCAGGCATCCGCGCTCAGCCTTCGCCGCCGCGGACGCGCAACGGTCCGCGTGCCAGCAGGTGCTGTGCCGACTGGGCGACAGGACGCATCGTGATGAGGTCCAGGTTCACATGTCCTGGCGCATCCAACGCGTACCCGATGACGTCGGCGACGTCGTGCGCGGTGAGTGGCTTCTCGACCCCGGCGTAGACGGCTTCTGCTGCGAGGCTGTCGCCGCCGAGTCGATTGAGCGTGAACTCCTCGGTGTGCACCATCCCAGGCGCGACCTCGACGACGCGGATCGGTTCGCCGTTCAACTCCTGCCGCAGCACCTTGACGAGCATCGACTCCGCGGCCTTCGCCGCGTTGTAGCCGCTGCCGCCTGGATATGCGATCTGAGCGGCTGTCGAAGTCACGAAGACCGTGTCGGCGTGACCATCGGATTCGGCGGCGCGTCGCAGCTGCGGGAGGATCCCGGCGACCAGGCGCTGGGTGGCCAGCACGTTCACGTCGTACATCCACTGCCAGTCGGCGACGCTCGCGTCTTCGACCCGCTCAGTGCCGCGGGCGCCTCCCGCGACCTGCACCAGAGCATGCACGGGTCCTGAAGCCTCGAGTTCGGCGAGGAGCGAAGCAACGGCATCCTCGTCCGTCAGATCGCATGCGATGGCCGATGCGCCCGTCTCATCCACGAGGGTCTGCAGGCGATCCGCGCGTCTGGCGACGCCGACGACCTCCCATCCTCGCGCACGGAGGTCGCGAACGGTCGCCTCCCCGATACCAGAACTCGCACCTGTCACCACTGCACGACGTGTCACCATGTCTCCACCGTACGACGTTTCGTCGCGGTTTCGGAGCGGGAGGATGTTACGTCACATTTCCCACACATTGTTGACAAAGCTGACGTTGCATACGCTCTCATCAACGGCATCCGCCGTACCGACCTCAATCCGTTCCAGGGGGAACACATGTCCGCACCTGAGACCTGGCGTTTCGAGACCAAGCAGATCCACTCGGGCGCCGCGCCCGACCCCGTCACCAAGGCCCGCGCCACGCCGATCTACCAGACGACGTCGTACGTCTTCGACAGCGCCGACCACGCCGCGAACCTCTTCGCGCTTGCCGAGTTCGGCAACATCTACACCCGCATCCAGAACCCGACGCAGGACGTTCTCGAGCAGCGACTCGCTGCCCTCGAGGGGGGCACCGGCGCCCTCGTCCTCGCCAGCGGCCAGGCGGCATCCACGTTCGCAGTGCTGAACATCGCAGAGGCCGGCGACCACTTCGTCGCCTCAAGCTCGATCTACGGCGGCACCTACAACCTCTTCAAGTACACGCTCGCCAAGCTCGGCATCGAGGTCACCTTCGTCGAGAATCAGGATGACGCCGAGGAATGGCGCCGCGCCATCCGGCCGAACACGAAGCTGCTCTTCGCCGAGACGATCGGCAACCCGCGCATCAACGTGCTCGACATCCGCACCGTCGCCGACGTCGCGCACGAGAACGGCGTGCCGCTGATCGTCGACAACACGATCGCGACCCCGTACCTCCTGCGTCCGTTCGAGCACGGCGCCGACATCGTCGTGCACTCGGTCACCAAGTTCCTCGGCGGCCACGGCACCACCATCGGCGGTGCGATCATCGATGGCGGCACCTTCGAGTGGTCGAAGAACGTCGAGAAGTTCCCCGGCCTCACCGAGCCCGACCCCTCGTACCACGGGGCCAGCTACACGACCGCAGTCGGCGACCCGCTCGCGTACATCATCAAGGCCCGCGTGCAGCTGCTGCGCGACCTCGGCTCGGCGATCGCCCCGCAGAGCGCCTGGAACCTCATCCAGGGCATCGAGACCCTCTCGCTGCGTATCGAGCGTCACGTGCAGAACGCGCAGGAGGTCGCCGAATGGCTGGACGGACGCGATGACATCGCCTCGGTCAACTACTCCGGCCTCCCGACCTCGCCCTGGTACGCCAAGGCCAACGAGTACCTGCCCAAGGGCGTCGGCGCCGTGCTGTCGTTCGAGCTCAAGGGTGGAGTGGAGGCCGGTCGCGAGTTCGTGAACAGCCTGTCGCTGTTCAGCCACCTCGCCAACATCGGTGACGTCCGCTCGCTCGTCATCCACCCGGCATCCACCACGCACTCCCAGCTGTCGCCGGAGCAGCAGCTCACCTCCGGCGTCACACCGGGTCTGGTGCGTCTGTCCGTGGGCCTGGAGAACATCGACGACCTCAAGGCCGACCTCGAGCAGGCTCTCGACGCGGCCCGCCGTGTCTCGGAGGCCGCGCGCGCCTAGCGGTCGCCTCGCAGAACGACACGAATCTCGCAGAGTTTCCTCGGAATCTCTGCGAGATTCGTGCTGTCTGACGAGTTTCGCCCGAGCACGCGGAGCAGCCGCGTAACCTTCACCGCCCGGGTGCATATCCACGCGAGAATGGATGCATGGACTGGCAGAGCACCTCCGAGGACACCGTGCCATCGGCGCGCGTGACGGAGGCGGATACGCGGTTGCTCCGCGCCCGGCCACCGGTCACCGGCGCGTGGCGGGACGGTGACCCCGCCGGGCGCCGCGAGTTCGCCGCCTCAGGGCCTTTCCAGACCGAGAGCGGCGTGGAGCTTCCCAGCATCCGCATCGCCTACGAGACCTGGGGCGAGCTCAACGCTGCGCGTGACAATGCGATCCTCGTGCTGCACGCACTCACCGGCGACAGTCACCTGCGCGGCGAAGCGGGCGCAGGGCACCCGACGGCCGGCTGGTGGGAGGAGATCGTCGGCCCGGGTGCCGCGATCGACACCGACCGCTGGTTCGTGATCGCGCCGAACATGCTCGGCGGCTGCCAAGGATCCACAGGCCCCGCCAGCGTCGCCCCTGACGGCTACGAATGGGCATCGCGGTTCCCGTACCTCACAGTGCGCGACCAGGTCACAGCCCAGGTGCGCCTCGCGGATGCTGTCGGCATCGACCGTTGGGCGGGCGTCATCGGCGGATCGATGGGAGGGATGCACGCGCTGGAATGGGCCGTCACTCACCCCGAGCGCGTCGATCGCCTGGCCGTGCTCTCCTCTCCCCCCGTCAACACCGCCGATCAGATCGCGCTGAACTCGGTGCAGCTGGAAGCGATCCGCATGGACCCCCGATTCCAGGGCGGCGAGTACTACGACCTCAGCGACGGAGAGGGCCCGCACCGTGGTCTCGCGCTCGCCAGACGGATGGCACTGCTCAACTACCGCAGCCCTATCGAGCTGAACCAGCGCTTCCAGCGCTCCTGGCAGTCCGAGGTCTCGCCCCTCGGGCACGGCGGCCGCTTCGCCGTCGAGTCCTACCTCGACTTCCACGGCAACAAGTTCACCCGTCGCTTCGACGCGAACAGCTACCTGACGCTCGTGGAGGCCATGAACTCCCACGATGTCGGGCGCGGCCGCGGTGGAGTCGAAGAGGCGCTGCGCACGGTGACCGCGAAGACCCTCGTGCTGGGAATCGACACTGACCGACTGTTCCCCGTCGACGGGCAGCACCGCATCGCACGCAGCATCCCGAACACGCTCGACGGCCACGAGGCTGTCGTGCTCGCCAGCGACTTCGGACACGACGGCTTCCTCATCGAGACCGAGGCCGTCGGCGCGCACCTGCACCGGTTGCTCGACGCCTGATTCAGCTGCGCAGATAGTTCCAGGGAAGCGCGGCGGTCTCCAGCCGGTGCCGGCCTCCCCCACCCTCCGGGTGCTCGACGTCACCGCCCCAGACGAACACCCCACCTGCGACGATGTGCGTCGCGTAGAGCTCGGGAACGGATGCCGCGGCACGCGCATCCCCGACACTCTCGGCCTGCGCGAGCGACTGCAGCGTCACCCATGTCGGTGGGAACAGTCGCAGCTCGCCGGATGCGTGGAGCTCGAGCGCCTCGGCCGGTGTCAGCCACCGCGCGTCGATGACCTCGTCCGGTGCGAGCACCGGTTCGGTGTCAGGAGCCGCCGCGAGGAAGAACCACGTACGCACGCGCTTGGGTGCTTCCAGAGGCGGCACCCAGCATGAGAGCGTGACGAGGTCGGCGGGACGGATGCCCACCTCCTCCTCGCACTCACGGACGGCGGCGTGCGCGGCGACCGCCTGCTCGCCGGCGTCGGTGAGAGCCGCGATGACGTCGGTGTCTTCGACGACACCTCCGGGAAAGACCCACCCTCCCGCGAACGATCCGTGATCGGGGCGACGGATGAGCAGGATCTCCACCCCGCCGTCCCGACGATCGCGCAGCAGCACGACGGTTCCGCCCACCGGCATCATCGCGTCCATGACCTCACCCTACGTGCAGGCGGGCAGGCCGACTCAGACCGCAACGGCGACGCGGTCCGCTCGGAGGGCGACGGCCGTGATCGCCAGTCCGACGACCGCGAGCGCGGCACCGATCCACGCCGGTGCGGTGAAACCCCAGCCGACAGCGATCACGACGCCGCCGAGGAACGCACCGAGGCTGTTGCCGATGTTGAGCGCCGAGTGGTTCATCGCCGCCGCGATGGACTGGTTGTCTCCTGCCACGTCCATCAGGCGTGTCTGGATCGCCGGGCTCAGAACCGAGGAGACCAGCCCCACAGCGAACGCGAAGATCGCCAGCAGGACGATCTGGAACGACAGCAGCGCCAGCAGCCAGAGCACGAGCGCGAGAGCGCCCATCCCGAGCAGCAGCGTCAGGCGCAGGTCGCGATCGGCCAGATATCCGCCGAGCAGGTTGCCGACGGTCATGCCGAGCCCGACGATCACGAGCACGATCGGCACGGCCCACTCCGGTGAGCCGGCGACCTCCGTGACGAGCGGGGCGACATAGCTGTACACGGCGAAGAACCCGCCGAAGCCGATCGCTCCGATGCCGAGTGTGAGCCACACCTGCCCGACGCGGAACACGCCGAGCTCTGACCGCAGGGTACGGCCGGCATCACCCGGATGCTTGGGGACGAATCTGGCGATGCAGACCGTGGCGATGGCGAACACGACGGTGACGACCAGGAACGCGCTTCGCCAGCCCCACTGCTGCCCGAGGAATGTGCCGAGCGGCACGCCGACGACGTTCGCGATCGTGAGGCCGGTGAGGATGAAGGCGACCCCCTTGGCACGTTTTCCCGGTCCGAGCACGTCGGCCGCGACCAGGGCGCCGATGCCGAAGTATGCCCCGTGCGGGAGCCCGGCGAGAAGACGCGAGGCGCCGACGAGTCCGAAGCTCGGGAGCACGACGGTGAGCGCGTTGAACACGGTCAGCGCCAGCGCGAGGCCGATCATGACGCGATGACGCGGGAAACGGGCGACCAGACCCGCGATCGTCGGTGCGCCGATCACGACGCCGAGCGCGTACAGCGAGATGAGCACGCCGGACTGCGCGATGGCGTCCTCGTGACTGGTCCGCCAGAGTCCTGGCAGCAGGTCCTGTGCGATCTGCGGCAGCAGGCCCATCATGACGAACTCGGTCATGCCGATGCCGAATGAGCCGATGGCGAGGGAGAGGAGCGCCCACTTCGCCGCACCCCTCGAACTGTTCGAGGGATTCACTCCTCCATGCTACTGGCCGGTGGAGTCCTCGATCGCCGCCTCCAGCCGGTCGATCTTAGCGTCGAGCTCTCCGCTGTAGCCGGGTCGGATGTCAGCCTTGAGCACCAGCGAGACGCGCGAGCCGAACGGCATCACTGCCTCGGTCGCCCGCTTGACGACGTCCATCACGGTGTCCCAGTCCGGTCCCTCGATCTCGGTGAACATGCTGGTCGTGCGGTGCGCGAGGCCGGACTCGCGGACGACCTTGACTGCTGCGGCGACCGCGTCGTGCACGGATCCGTCGGTGTTGCCGGAGCCGCCTGGGGCGACGGAGAAGGCGATGAGCATGAGGATTCCTCTCGTTGAATGGTTCTGGGCAGTCGGAAAGTTCAGGTTCGGCGCGCCATGCGAGCTGCGGGCACCCGCAGCATGGCGCGCACACCGATCACGAGCAGCACGATCAGCAGCAGATTGCGAATGGTCAGCACGAGCACGGGAAGCATCTCGGCACGCAGCAGTGCGTCATAGTTCAGCGGATAGATCAGGCAGGTCAGCGCGCACAGGACGAGCACGATTCCCGCCGGTACTCCGGATCGCGTGCGGTCGAAGATGATCCACAGGATCACCGGGGCGATCAGCCAGGTCTGGAACTGCGGCGAGCCGACCTTGTTGGTCACGATCAGCGTGACGACGAGTGCGAGCGCCAACGGGGGGAAAAGACGTGGAAACGATGCGCCGCGCGTCGCCTTGACGATCCCGATCGCGAGCACAGCCGCCACTACGAGCACCATCACCGGTGTCAGCAGGCCTGCCAGCACCTCCGCGCCGGGCGCCGCGACCTGGAAGGTGAGGATTTCGAAGCTGTAGTCGATGGATGCTGCGCCGAAGTGCGCCATCCACAGGAACGGCGTCGCGGCGACGGCTTCGATCTGCATACCGCGCCCGGTCTGCTCGGTGAGGAATCCGAGGATATGCCGCCCTGAACCGAGGATGAGCAGCATCAGCACGATGGCAGCGCACGCCGCGGCTGCAGCGAGCAGCACCCTGATGCGTCCCCTCGCGGCGACGACGGCGGCGAGCACGAGCGCACCGGGCCAGATCTTGATCCATGCGGCGGCGGTGAGCAGCGCCGTCGCGACGATGGGGCGTTTGATCAGCCAGAGCCCTCCGATCACACCCAGCGCAACGGCGACCGCGTCTATCCGATACATCGCGATCGGCCCGAGCAGCAGCAGCGCTGCGGTCCAGAACCATCCGGCAGACCGCCGTGAGGCCGTACCGGTGCGGCCGACGAGCACGCCGAAGGCGACGGCATCCGCCGCTGTCACGAGTACCGCCCACCCGATCAGGTACGCCCCCGATATGCCGACGATTCCCATCAGCGGCCACGCGAGAAGCTTCGCGAGCAGCATCGGCAACAGCGCCAACTGCGGATACACCCACGGCTCCGTGATCCCGACGATCGCGCCGCCGGTCACGGCAGACGCCGACCACGGCTCGTAGACGAGCACGACATCGCCCATCGGCTGACTCGGATACACCCACCCCTGCCAGGCCACCAGCACGTGCACGGCGAGGAACGCGGCCCACAGCACCGCGGTGCGCCGCCTCACGAGAGCAGTTCTTCGATCGCTGCGGGCAGCGCCTCGGCGACATCGAGCGCGACGATGGGGCGGCCCGGCGCACCCGCACCCGACCCTGACGCGAGCGTCGCCGCATGTCCGTGCAGCCACGCGGCCGCGGCGGCGACCTCCGCCCTCGACGTCCCAGGGTTGCCCGCCAGGAGAGCGCCGAGTACGCCGGCGAGCACGTCGCCCGCACCTGCGGTCGCGAGCCAGCCCGGAGCGGACTCGATCGAGAACACGAGCTCGTCCGGCGAAGCGACCAGCGTCTTCGCCCCCTTCAGGAGCACGACGCAGCCAAGGGCGTGCGCAGTCTCTGCGACATCGGCGACACGATCGCGCACGCCATGGGTCGCGAGCGCCAGCTGCTCGCGCAGCCGGGCGAACTCGCCCGCGTGCGGAGTGACGACAAGAGGCGCAGTGGCACCTGGCGCGAGATCCAGCGCCCCTGCGTCGACGACGACGGGAACAGCCCCGGAGAGGATGTCGCTCAATGCGTCCGACTCCCCCGAAGCTCGACCCGCAGCGTCCGTGCCCGAGCCGATCACCCAGCAATCCACACGCGTGCGTCCGACGTCTCGTGCAGCGACCGTCTCCGGCCGGTGAGCGATCACCGCATCCGCAGCGCGGTCTTCACCGATGAAGCGGACGAATCCTGCACCGGCGCGCCAAGCGGCTTCGACGCCGAGCACGGCGGCACCGGGATAGGCGTTCGAACCGGTGCGAAGGGCGACGACGCCACGCGAGTACTTGTCGTCGTCGACGCCGGGAACGCGCAGCAGGCGCGCGGTGTCGACGCGGGACCACTCGCGGACGTCGATCATGCTTCCACGCTAGCGCGCCGAGGGGTCGCCGGCGGCACTACGGTCGAAGGGTGAGTCATCTCTTCTCCCCGCTCAGCATCCGCTCCGTCACCTTCCCGAATCGCCTCTGGGTGTCGCCGATGTGCATGTACAGCGTCGAGGGCGGAGTGGTCGAAGAATGGCACCGTATCCATCTCGGACAGTTCGCATCCGGCGGTGCCGGGCTCATCGTCGCCGAGGCCACCGCGGTTCTTCCCGAGGGTCGCATCTCACCCCGTGACGCCGGCCTGTGGGATGACATCCACGCAGACGCATGGCGGCTCGTCGTGAACACGATCCACGACCGCGGCGCGCTGGCCGGCATCCAACTCGCACATGCCGGTCGCAAGGCCTCGACCTGGTGGCCGTGGGCCGAGCAGCGCGGATCCGTCGCGACTGCGGACGGCGGCTGGACGACCGTGGCCCCCTCGGCGATCGCGTTCGAGGGCTTCGAAGCGCCGGTCGCATTGGATGCCTCCGGGATCGAGCGCGTCGTCGACGGCTTCCGCGCCGCCGCCCGCCGCGCGCTGGACGCCGGGTTCGACGTGCTCGAAGTGCACGGTGCACACGGCTACCTGCTGCACCAGTTCCTCTCGCCGTTGTCGAATCATCGGACGGACGCGTACGGAGGATCGCTCGAGAACCGCGCACGCCTGCTGCTGCGCGTGGTCGATGCTGTGCGTGAGGTCGCTGGCGGCGCTGTGCCGTTGTTCGTACGGATCTCAGCGACCGACCACGCCGAAGGCGGCTTCACGCCCGACGAGGCCGCGACCGTGAGTGACTGGGCGCTCGCGCATGGCGCCGACCTCATCGACGTCTCCAGCGGTGGGCTCGTCGCGCACCAACGGATCGACGTGCACCCCGGATATCAGGTGCCGTTGGCCGAGACCGTCCGCCGGGGCGGAAGGATCCCCGTCTCAGCGGTCGGCCTCATCACGGCTGCCGAGCAGGCGGAGCAGGTGATCGCGGACGGGGCGGCCGACGCGATCTTCGCCGGCCGGGAGTGGCTGCGCGACCCGCACTTCGGATTGCGGGCCGCGCATGAACTCGGCGACACGGTCACATGGCCGCCACAGTACATGCGCGCCCGCTGGCGCTGAGCGCTGACCCTGCGTCGCGTCGAGGTCGACCTCAGCGCCCGTGGACGCGACGGGTCGCGTCCTGCACCTCCCCGACCAGTTCCTCGAGGATGTCCTCGAGGAACAGCACCGCAGTGGTGTCGCCGTCGGCGTTGCGCACCTTGGCCAGATGGCGCCCGGCGCGACGCATGACCGCGAGGGCGTCTTCGAGGTCGGTGTCCTCCTGCACCGGGACCATGTGGTGGATGCGCTTCGGCGGGATCTGCACGGCTGTGGTGGTCGCAGCATCCGCCCCTTCCGACGCTCGCAAGATGTCCTTCAGATGGACGTACCCCAGAGGCACGTGCTCCTCATCCACGATCACGTACCGGGAGAACCCATAGCGGGCGACGGCCCGCTCGATGTCATCGGGCGTCGACGTCGCCGGCAGAGTCACCAGATCACCGAGCGCCACAGCCACGTCGCGTGCCTTCTTGTCGGTGAACTCGACCGCCTTCGACACCGTGCCGGATGCATCGGAGAGCACACCCTCACGACGCGACTGGTTGACGATCGTGGCGACCTCGTCGATCGTGAAGGTCGACGCCGCCTCGTTCTTGGGCTCGACGCGGAACAGGCGCAGCACCCCGTTCGCAGCGGCGTTGAGCACCCAGATGACGGGGTGGAACACCTTCGAGATCCATACGAGCGGCGGCGCGAGGATCAGCACAGCGCGATCCGGCACGGAGAACGCGAGGTTCTTCGGGACCATCTCGCCGAATACGACATGCAGGTACGACACCAGCAGCAGAGCGATCACGAAACCTGTGACGTCGACCACGGCATCAGCCCACCCGAGGGCGTGCATCGGGATTCCGAGAAGGTGATGGATCGCGGGCTCGGAGACGTTCAGGATCAACAGCGAGCAGATCGTGATCCCGAGCTGCGACGTCGCAAGCATGAGCGTCGCGTGCTCCATCGCGAACAGCGCCGTCTTGGCAGCGCGGGACCCCTTCTCTGCGCGCGGTTCGATCTGCGAGCGACGAGCCGAGATCACCGCGAACTCCGCACCGACGAAGAAGGCGTTCGCGATGAGCAGGATCACGAGCCAGACGATTCCCATCCAGTCGCTCATCGCGTCACCTCCTCGGTCGCGACGTCCACCGGCACAGGCGTGTACCGGATGCGGTCGACACGGCGACCGTCCATGCGGACGACCTGCAGTACCCCGGAGTCGAGGGTGACCTCGTCGCCGTTCGCAGGCACGCGCTCGAGCACACTCATGATGTAGCCGCCCACGGTGTCGTACACATCTCCCTCCGGTACGAGGACGCCGGTGCGGCTTCGCAGTTCGTCCGGACGCAGTTCGCCCGGGAAGGTGATCGAGTCGCGGCCGCGGACGACGCCGGCCCTGCTGCGGTCGTGCTCGTCGGACACTTCTCCGACGATCTCCTCCACGAGGTCTTCGAGCGTGACGATTCCGGCGGTTCCGCCGTACTCGTCGACGACGATCGCGAGCTGATAGCCCTTGGCACGCAGCTCCGAGATCAGCACATCGAGGTGCACGGTCTCCGGTACCCGGAGCGGCTCGGTCGCCAATGCGCCGACAGGCACTTCAGCACGTCGCTCGCGCGGCACGGAGACGGCGGCCTTCAGATGAACAACCCCGGTGATGTCGTCGAGGTCGTCGTCGTACACCGGGAAACGGCTGTGCCCCGTGCGCCGCGCGAGCTGGATGACGTCCTCAGCGGAGTCGCCGGCCGCGATGGCGTGCATGCTGGGCCGCGGCGTCATGACGTCGTCGGCCGAGAGCCGGGAGAAGGTGAGCGTACGGTCGAGCAGGCTGGCGGTGTCGGCTTCGAGCACGCCGGCGCTGGCGGATCGACGCACGAGCGAGGAGAGCTCCTCAGCCGTGCGCGCGCCGGAGAGTTCTTCCTTCGGCTCGATTCCCATCGAACGCAGGATGCCGTTGGCGCTGCCGTTGAGCAGGACGATGGCCGGCCTGAAGACGGTCGTGAACGCTACCTGGAACGGCACGACGAGCTTGGCCGTCGCACGCGGCAGCGCGAGGGCGAAGTTCTTCGGCACGAGTTCGCCCAGGATCATCGACAGCACGGTCGCGAGGAACATGGCGACGACGGTCGCGATCGGCGAGACCGCGCCTTCTGCGATCCCCCATCCCGTCAGCACGGGACTCAGCAGGTTCGACAGCGCCGGCTCCATCGTGTAACCGGTCAGCAGCGTGGTCAGCGTGATGCCGAGCTGCGCGGAGGAGAGATGCGTGGAGGTGTGCTTGAGTGCACTGATCGTGATCGAGAGCCGGGTCTCGCCTCTGGCCTGACGCGCTTCGAGCTCTGCGCGGTCCAGATTGACGAGCGCGAACTCGCTGGCGACGAACAGTCCCGTTCCCACCGTGAGCAGAAGCCCCACGCCCAACATGACGTAATCCATCAGTGTTTCCCCTCCTCTTCCAGGAGCAGGGGCGGGCAGTGGGGCGATGTACTACAACTGGGAGGGTCGTCCATGGTGCAATGATTCTACAGAATCACCGGGAGTCGCTTCGTTGATTTCGCTGTGAGCAGGCGCCCAGGTCCTACCAGCTGACGGGCAGCGCCTTGCCCTCCTCATATCCGGCGGCGGACTGCCTGCCGACGAGCGCACGATCATGGAACTCCGCGACCGAAGCCGCGCCGGCATAAGTTAACGATGAGCGCACACCCGATGTGATCATGTCGAGCAGGTCCTCCACGCCGGGTCGCAGCGGATCGAGGTAGATCTTCGACGAGGAGATGCCCTCGGCGAACAGCTCTTTGCGCGCCCGATCATATGCATCGAGGCGCCCGAACCTCGCCTGCACCGCCTTCGTCGACGCCATGCCCCACGACTCCTTGTAGAGGCGTCCGTCGGCATCTGTCTGCAACTGACCAGGCGCCTCGATCGTGCCGGCGAACCACGAGCCGATCATGACGGATGCCGCACCGGCGGCGAGAGCGAGCGCGACGTCGCGCGGATAGCGCACGCCACCGTCGGCCCAGACGTGCGCGCCGAGTTCGTGTGCGGCCTGTGCTGTCTCGAGCACCGCCGAGAACTGCGGCCGTCCGACAGCCGTCATCATGCGGGTCGTGCACATGGCTCCTGGCCCGACACCGACCTTGAGGATCGATGCGCCGGCATCGACGAGGTCGTTCGCACCGTCCGCGGTGACGATGTTGCCCGCGACAAGAGGGATGCCGAGATTCAGCGCCGCGACCGTCCCGAGCGCGCGCAGCATCCCCTCCTGGTGGCCGTGCGCGGTGTCGATGACGAGCACATCGACACCGGCGGCGGCCAGCGCTTTGGCTTTGGCCGCCACGTCGCCGTTGATGCCGACTGCGGCACCCACCGCCAGGCGACCGTCCGCATCGACCGCGGGCGCGTAGAGAGTGGAACGCAACGCACTGCGCGCGCTCAGGGTGCCGATCAGGTGGCCGTGGCGCAGGACGGTGACGAGCTCGGCGCCGGTCTCTGTGATGACGTCGAAGGCCGCGCGTGCGCTGGTGACGTCCTCAGCGTCCAGCGCAGGGGTGCCCGAGTGCACGAGATCGCCCAGCTGCGCATCTGCCAGAGCAGTGGCGAGTCTGGTGGCCGGCAGGATGCCGTGCACGGCGGATGCGTCGATCACCTCTCCCGCGACGCCCTCTGCGACCACGATGCCGTGACCCGCTGTGGCCGGCATGAGCCTCAGCGCCTCGGCAACGGAGGCCGAAGGCGGAAGCACCACTGGCGTATCCCATGCGACAGGTTGACGCTTGACATCGCGGATCGCGGCATCCAGATCCTGCAGCGGCATGTCCTGCGGGAGGATTCCGAGGCCGCCACGACGAGCGAGCACTGCGGCCAGTCGAGGACCGGTGACCGAGTTCATGTTCGAGGCGACGAGCGGGATCGTCGCCGGTGTGCCGTCTCGGGGCGCGAGATCGACCTCGAGCCGACTGGTGATGTCGGAATGTCGTGGCACGAGGAAGACGTCCGAGTACGTGAGATCTACGGCAGGTTGCTCGCTGACGAACTTCATACCCCCACGGTAGCTTCACACCGGTCAGATCGGGCAGGCGCGCTCGCGTATCCATGCGTGAGAACACGTTAGGCTAGAAGACAGAGCGCGCTGACCCGGGGGCCTCCCGTTTCGCGCGTGGACAGAAGCTTCAGCGATGAAAGAGGGCGATAGCGCGTGGCGAACCAGGTGGCCGGCGTCGGAGGTTCGGACGACGGAGATTTCGGAGCCAACTCGTGGCTCGTCGACGAACTCTACGAACAGTTCAAGATCGATCGCAACTCCGTCGACAAGGAGTGGTGGCCGATTCTGGAGAACTACCAGTCGGATGCCGCGCCCTCACCGGCCGCAGGAGCACCGATCTCCGCTGCATCATCCGCGGCGGCTGCGGAGCACCCCGTGACCGCACCTATCCCGGTGATCGGTTCGCAGCCCGTGGCCCGCACGACAGCGAAGCCTGCGGCGCCTGCACCGATCCCCGCTCAGGCGCCGAAGCCGGAGACCAAGGCCGCCGAGGACTCAGCCGACGAGGACAAGGTCACTCCCCTTCGCGGCATGACCAAGACACTCGCCGCGAACATGGACCAGTCGCTGACCGTTCCGACCGCGACCAGTGTCCGCACCATCCCGGCGAAACTGATGATCGACAACCGCATCGTCATCAACAACCACATGTCACGCTCACGTGGCGGCAAGATCAGCTTCACTCACCTCATCGGCTGGGCTCTCATCCAGACGCTGAAGGAGTTCCCGAGTCAGAACGTGTTCTATGCGGAGATCGACGGCAAGCCGTCTGTCGTTGCGCCGGCCCACGTCAATCTCGGTATCGCGATCGATCTGCCCAAGCCCGACGGCACGCGCGCCCTCATGGTGCCGAGCATCAAGCGCGCCGACACGCTGACATTCACCGAGTACCTCGCCGCGTACGAAGACCTCGTCACACGTGCGAGAGCCAACAAGCTCACCGCCGGTGACTTCGCCGGCACCACGGTCTCTCTCACGAACCCGGGTGGCATCGGCACCGTGCACTCCGTTCCGCGACTCATGAAGGGCCAGGGCTGCATCATCGGCGCCGGCGCTCTCGAGTACCCGGCCGAGTTCCAGGGCGCCAGCGCGAAGACGCTCGCCGAGCTCGGCATCGGAAAGACCATCACACTCACCAGCACCTACGACCACCGCGTCATCCAGGGTGCCGGTTCCGGAGAGTTCCTCAAGAAGACGCACGAGCTGCTTCTCGGTGAGCGCGGTTTCTACGATGACATCTTCGCGGCACTGCGCATCCCGTACGCGCCGATCCGCTGGAACGCCGACATCGCGGTCGACCTCGCAGAGCGCGTCGACAAGCAGTCCCGGGTGCAGGAGCTGATCAACTCGTACCGCGTCCGCGGACACTTGATGGCCGACATCGATCCGCTCCAGTACGTGCAGCGTTCGCACCCCGATCTCGAGATCGAGAGCCACGGACTCACGTTCTGGGATCTCGATCGGGAGTTCGTCACCGGTGGTTTCGGCGGCAAGCGCGTGATGAAGCTGCGCGACATCCTCGGCGTGCTGCGCGACTCGTACTGCCGCACGCTCGGCATCGAGTACATGCACATCCAGGACCCTGAGCAGCGTCGCTGGTTCCAGGAGCAGGTCGAGGTCAAGTACCAGAAGCCCGGCCACGACGAGCAGTTGCGGGTGCTCCGCAAGCTCAATGAGGCCGAGGCGTTCGAGACGTTCCTGCAGACCAAGTTCGTCGGCCAGAAGCGCTTCTCGCTCGAGGGTGGCGAATCACTGATCCCTCTGCTCGACGAGATCCTTCAGGGCGCCGCAGCAGGCGGCCTCGAGGGTGCGGCGATCGGGATGGCGCATCGTGGGCGACTGAACGTGCTCACCAACATCGCCGGTAAGACGTACGGACAGGTGTTCCGGGAGTTCGAAGGCCTTCAGGCCACAGGCAACAAGCGTGGCTCAGGCGATGTGAAGTACCACCTCGGCACCCAGGGCACCTTCATCGCCGACGACAAATCGGAACTGCCTGTGTACCTCGCAGCCAACCCGTCGCATCTTGAGACCGTCGATGGCGTGCTTGAGGGAATCGTGCGCGCCAAGCAGGACCGCAAGCCGATCGGCACGTTCTCGTGGCTGCCGATCCTCGTGCACGGCGACGCGGCGTTCGCCGGTCAGGGTGTCGTCGTCGAGACGCTGCAGATGGCGCAGCTGCGCGGGTACCGCACCGGCGGCACGATCCATGTCGTCGTCAACAACCAGGTCGGCTTCACCACGACGCCGACGGACGCACGCACCTCGGTCTACGCGACCGACGTGGCCAAGACGACTCAGGCACCGATCTTCCACGTCAACGGAGATGACCCCGAGTCGGTCATCCACGTGGCGCAGCTCGCGTTCGAGTACCGCGAGCGCTTCCACCGCGACGTCGTGATCGACCTCGTCTGCTACCGCCGTCGCGGTCACAACGAGGGCGACGACCCGTCGATGACGCAGCCGCTCATGACCGACCTCATCCAGGAGAAGCGGTCGGTGCGCAAGCTCTACACCGAGGCTCTGGTCGGCCGCGGTGACATCACCGAAGAAGAATACGATCAGGCGAAGGACGACTTCCAAGGCCGCCTCGAGGTCGCGTTCGCGGAGACCCACGCGGCAGAGACCGGCGCTACGCCGATCGCTCCGGATCTCGTCCCTGTCGAAGAGATCACCGGCGAGCCGGACGTGACCGGCGTCTCGACCGAGGTCGTCGGTCTCATCGGCGAGGCGTTCGCGAACAAGCCAGAAGGCTTCACGGTGCACCCGAAGATCCAGCAGCTGCTGGACAAGCGCGTCGAGATGACTCGCAGCGGCAACATCGACTGGGGCTTCGGCGAACTGCTCGCGTTCGGCTCTCTGCTCGTCGAGGGCACCTCGGTGCGCCTCGCAGGTCAGGACTCGCGACGAGGCACGTTTGTTCAGCGCCATGCTGTCATGCACGACCGTGCGAACGGTCAGGAGTGGCTGCCGCTCGCGAACCTCTCCGAGAAGCAGGGGCGCTTCTTCGTCTACGACTCGCTGCTGAGCGAGTACGCGGCGATGGCGTACGAGTACGGCTACTCGGTGGAGGCTCCAGAGGCGCTGGTGCTGTGGGAGGCGCAGTTCGGTGACTTCGCGAACACCGCGCAGGCGGTCATCGACGAGTACATCTCATCGGCCGAGCAGAAGTGGGGCCAGCAGTCCAGCGTCACGCTGCTCCTCCCGCACGGATATGAGGGTCAGGGACCGGATCACTCGTCCGCACGCATCGAGCGCTTCCTTCAGTTGTGCGCGCAGGACAACATGACCGTCGCCCGCCCGTCGACACCGGCATCCTACTTCCACCTTCTGCGCCGCCAGGCGTACGCACGCCCGCGTCGTCCTCTGATCGTGTTCACGCCGAAGGCCATGCTCCGCCTTCGCGGCGCGACCAGCAAGGTCGAGGACTTCACTCAGGGACGTTTCGAGCCCGTGATCGACGACCACCGCGAGCTGAGCCGCGAGAGCGTGAAGCGCGTGCTCGTGCATTCTGGCAAGGTGCACTGGGATCTTCGCAGCGAGCTCGACAAGAACCCGAACCCGGAGATCGCCCTGGTGCGACTGGAGCAGCTGTACCCGACGCCGATCGACGCTCTCAAGGCGATCACCGACGCATACCCGAGTGCAGAGCTGGTATGGGTTCAGGAAGAGCCGGAGAACCAAGGCGCCTGGCCGTTCCTCGCCCTCGCGTTCACAGACGTGCCGGGGGATCGCCAGTTCCGCACTGTCGCACGTGCGGCATCCGCGTCGCCTGCGGCAGGCTCGTCGAAGGTGCACGCCGCAGAGCAGGCAGACCTGCTCAAGCGCGCCCTCAGCTTCTGACCCGGATCGCTCCGCTGCTCAGTACCAGATACCGAGCAGCGGGGCCTCTGCCGCGCGGAACGCGTCGTCGATCGATGCGGCGAGCTCTGCCGTGGCATCCAACAGGCCAGCGGCGCGCAACTGCGCGGCGCTCACTCCCCCGACGTAGAGCGCTGACAGCGTCGCGACGTCCAGGACGACATCTGCGGCGGTATCCGCTTCGGGCACGACCTTCGCACTGGACTCGCCGACGGTGAGTCGCCAGGATCCTTCGGCGAACCCGAGGGGGTCGACCACACGGAGCACCACATCGATCGGCGCACGGTACGTGCGCGCCGAGAGCGCAGCGGGCACATCGAGGACGCGCAGCCAGCCGTGATCGTGCACCACGACCTCGACACCACGTCGGTCGGAGACCAGCATCGGCAGCGGATCGTCGATGGGCCGCAGGTCGACACTGATCCTGTCGACCAGATCATGCTGCAGGGCGAAGCCCCAGATGGCCGTGAGCGCATCCGGCGTGACGGTGGACACGTGGAAGATCGTCATCTCGAAGCGGAAGGAATCGGGGATCTCGGCGAGCTTGTACGCCATGACACCGCGCACCGCGCCGTGCTCGTCGAGGTAGCGGATACCGCGCACTGCGGCCGCGTCCGGGTGATCCGGCGTGAGCCCTGACACACGATCCCAACGCAGTTTCCACCCAGCTATCTGACCTGCCCGCTGGGTGCGTGCGACGTCGTGCAGCGTCGACAGGTGATCACTCAGCGTCGCCTTGTCGATGTACTCCAACCGACCCGCCGGCGCCGCGGCGGCCCATCCGGCGCGACGCGTGTCGACAGTGATCCGTGCGGCCGGAACCGCAGGGGCGAATCCGTAGCGGCCGTAGATCGTCGCCTCGGAGACTGTGAGCCCGGCGATGGCGACGCCGGCGGATGCCGCGGAGCGCAGCTCCCCTTCGAGCAGTGCCCGCGCGATCCCTCGTCGGCGATGAGTGCCGGACACCGTCACTGAGCTGATCGCCCACATGTCGATCTCCCCACCGGGCACGGTGAGCGGCGTGATCCACGAGTTCACGGTCGCGACCGGCAGCGTGCCGACCTCGACTCCGGCCTCGAAGACGCCGATGTTGCGACGTGCGTCGAGCGCGGCCGTCGTCGCGCTAACGACCTCGGCGCTGGGTTCGGCATCGAGGAATCCCCGTGCGTCGGCGCGGAAGAACGCTTCAGCGTCCGCCGGAGAGTCCATGTCGATGGTTCGATACGACAGCTGCTGGCCGGCCAGGCGCTCGAGAGAAGTGCGGTCGACTGGAATGCTGCGCGCGTCGGTCATCTCTCCACCCTAAAGGCAGCCACCGACTCCGCAGCAGAGGGTGAACTCAGTGTGCAGCGACCTGCGCTGCGCGCAGCTTCGCGAGCACCAGATCGCGCAGCTCCTCCGGAGCCGTCTCCTTGCACGCGCGCGCGACGACCTCGGTCAGGGTGCTGGCCACGAGCGCCTCCTCCTGGCAGGAGGGGCAGTTCTCGATGTGCTCTCGGATCTGAGTGTGCTCGGTCTTGCACACCTCGTTGCGGAGGTACTCCTCCAGATCCTGCCGGGCTTTGTCGCAGCCGCAATCGGTCATTTCTTGCTCCTCGTACTGGCCGTGGCGATTCCTCGCTCAGCGGCATAATCTGCCAACAGCTCCCGCAGCATTCGCCTGCCACGATGCAGGCGACTCATCACGGTGCCGATGGGGGTCTTCATGATGTCGGCGATCTCCTGGTACGCGAATCCCTCCACGTCAGCCAGATACACCGCCAGTCGGAAGTCCTCCGGGACTTCCTGGAGCGCATCCTTCACGACAGAAGCCGGCATCCGATCGATCGCCTCTGCCTCGGCGGAACGGCTGTGCGACGCGGTCGTGGACTCCGCACCGCCCATCTGCCAATCCTCGAGCTCGTCGATCGTGCCCTGGAACGGCTCGCGCTGCTTCTTGCGATAGATGTTGATGTACGTGTTCGTGAGGATGCGGTACAGCCACGCCTTCAGGTTCGTCCCCTGAGTGAACGACGCCCAAGAGGCGAATGCCTTCACGAACGTCTCCTGCACGAGGTCAGCCGCATCGGCGGGGTTGCGCGTCATGCGCATCGCCGCCGCGTACAGCTGATCCATGAACGGGATCGCCTGTTCCTCGAATTCGCGCCGAGCGTCGCCGACCGTATCAGCGGGTGCCATGTCATCCATCACGGGCCAGTCTAGGCCGGTGAGGTCTGTGATCCCGCTTTCCAGCGTTGCGAGCATTCGGACTCCTTCTCGGCGCGTGCCCCGCCGTTCACTAAGGTGGAACCGATGAGTGACACTCGATATTCCACCTCCCCCGCCAGGGGCGCGTACAGCGCGCCCGTAGCCGCCGACGCCGTGCACTCGACGCTGACCATTCCGGGCTCGAAGTCGCTCACCAACCGCGAGCTGATCATCGCGGCGATCGCAGACGGCCCAGGCCGGCTGATCGCGCCGCTGCACTCGGAGGACTCCCTGCGGATGGTCGAGGCGCTGCGCTCGCTGGGCGTCGGCATCGAGGAGATCGCCGGCGAGGGCGAGTTCGGCCCCGACCTGCTCGTGACGCCTGGCCACCTGCGCGGCGGTGGCACCGTCGACTGCGGACAGGCCGGCACAGTCATGCGTTTCATCGCGCCGATCGCCGGTCTCGCCGCTGAGGATGTCCATGTCACCGCACACGAGACCGCCCTGCACAGGCCGATGGGTGCGATGATCACGGCACTTCGTGACCTCGGCGTCGACATCGACGATGAGGGCACCTGGTCGCTGCCGTTCACGATCCGCGGCCACGGCCGTATCCGCGGCGGACGGATCGAGATAGACGCGTCAGCGTCGAGTCAGTTCGTCTCCGGTCTGCTCCTGGCTGCTCCCCGTTTCGATGTCGGTCTGCACCTTGTGCACACAGGTGAGCACCTGCCGAGCCTGCCGCACATCGACATGACGATCGAGTCGCTGAGTCGCCGCGGCATCCGTATCGAGCGCCCGGCGACCGGCGAATGGCTCGTCGAGGCCGGCGTCCCGCGCGCGAAGGAGATCGCGATCGAGCCGGATCTCTCCAACGCCGCACCCTTCCTCGCCGCAGCGATGGTGACCGGTGGAGAGGTGTCCGTCACCGGCTGGCCGCTGCACTCCACGCAGCCCGGCGCGCTGCTGCCGGACATCCTCCAGGCCATGGGGGCCCACGTCGGCCGCCACAGCGGCACCATGACCGTGCGTGCCGGCGACGGCATCCGCGGTCTCGACCTCGACCTCTCAGCGGCGAGCGAACTCTCCCCCACGATCGTCGGGCTCGCGGCATTCGCGGAGAGCCCGACGACCATCCGCGGCATCGGCCACATCCGCATGCACGAGACCGACCGCATCGCGGCGCTGATCGGGAACCTCACCGCGCTGGGTGGCGAAGTGGAGGAGCTCTCGGACGGCCTCAGGATCATCCCTCGTCCTCTGCACGGCGGGCCCTGGTCTGCTCATCATGATCACCGCATCGCGACGACCGGCGCCCTCATCGGTCTGCGCGTGCCGGACGTGGAGATCGATGACATCGGCACGACCGCGAAGACGCTGCCGGAGTTCACGCAGCTCTGGGACCGGATGCTCGGAGGCACCTCCGCGTGAGCTGGCTCGACCCTGACGATGAGCTCGAAGGCGACTTCGAGGACTTCGACGAGAGCAGCATCCGCGTCCGTCCGAATCCGAAGGCGAACCGCCCGCGCACCAAGCGCCGACCTGCCCACGACGATGCGCAGATCGGTCGCGTGCTCGGCGTCGACCGCGGACGCTACAGCGTGATGGTCGACGAGGACACCGAGGACGAGCGCACCATCACCACCACGCGCGCGAGAGAGCTGCGTCGCGCGCCGATCGTCACCGGCGATCAGGCGCGCGTGGTGGGCGACACATCCGGCGACGAGGGCACGCTGGCGCGCATCGTCGGAATCGTCGAACGGTCGTCACTGCTGCGCCGCAGTGCGGACGACACCGACCAGGTCGAGCGTGTGATCGTGGCGAACGCCGATCAGATGCTCATCGTCGTCGCCGCCGCCGATCCGGAGCCGCGCGCACGCTTGGTCGATCGGTACCTTGTCGCGGCTCTTGATGCCGGTGTCCGCCCACTGCTGGTCGTCACCAAGACCGACCTCGCCGACCCGACGCAGTTCCTTTCATACTTCGACGGCCTGGATCTGCGTGTGTTCACCAGTGCGCAGGAGGAGATGCCGACGGATGAGATCGGCGCGGCGCTGATCGGACATTCGACGGTGTTCGTCGGGCACTCCGGTGTCGGCAAATCGACGCTCGTGAACGCGCTCGTGCCGTCCGCCGGGCGGGCGACAGGGCATGTGAACCAGGTGACGGGGCGCGGCCGTCACACCTCTTCGTCCACGGTCTCGCTGCGATACGTGAGTCCAGAAGGCACCGGCTGGGTGATCGACACGCCTGGCGTGCGCTCCTTCGGCCTCGGCCACGTCGACCCCGCGAACATCCTCGCATCGTTCACCGAACTCGCCGAGATCGCTGAGAACTGCCCTCGAGGCTGCACGCATCTGGTCGATGCCCCCGACTGCGCCCTGATCGAGGCCGCCGAGCGCGGTGAGCTGGGCGCGGCGGCGCTGTCGCGCCTGGACTCCCTGCAGCGGCTCCTGCAGACCTTCGCCGACAAGGCCGAGGCCAATCAGGGCTCCCCCGGTCGATAGGCTGGGTGCGTGACGAATCTGCGCCTCGAACCCGGTACTGCTGCCCCCGACTTCTCCTTGCTGGATCAGGACGGCGCGAAGGTCTCCCTGTCAGACCTTCGCGGACAGAAGACGATCCTGTATTTCTATCCGGCAGCGATGACCCCCGGTTGCACGACTCAGGCCTGCGACTTCAGAGACAGCATCGCGTCGCTCCAGAGCGCGGGGTACCGCGTCGTCGGCGTCTCCCGCGATGAGCCGTCGAAGCTCGCAGAGTTCCGTGAGCGCGACGGCCTCTCCTTCACGCTGCTGAGCGATCCGGACCATGCCGTGCACACGGCCTACGGCGTGTGGGGCGAGAAGATGAACTACGGCAAGGTCGTGGAGGGAGTGATCCGCTCGACCTTCGTGCTCGATGAGGACGCGACGATCACTCAGGCGATGTACAACGTCAAGGCCACCGGGCACGTGGCTCGCCTGCGCAAGATGCTCGGCGTCGACGGCTGAGCGTCAGTCGTTCACCGATTCGTCCGTGGAGTCGACGCTCTCGCTGCGCGCACTCGCGATGAGCAGGACGAATCCGACCAGCGCAGGTGATCCGACCCCGAGTACGAACGTCCACAGCACCGGCTGAACGGTCAGCGATGCCAGCGCGAGCGCCAGTGCCAGCACTTGAAGGACCACCCCGCCTGAGCGAGCCCAGGTACGTCCGCGGCGGGTGCCGACCGCGAATGCGAACAGTGCGCCCGCACCGATGAGCGTCAGCGCGATGAGCGCGATCGCGGTGGGAAGGGATGCCGCGTCTCCGGCGCTGAGGCCGAAGAGCTCGACCAGGGCGACGATGGTGAGTGCCGCTCCTTCAAGCGCGAGCACCGCCGCTGCAGCGGCTGCCAGACGGGGTGAACGCAAGGTGTCTCCTGGGAAATCTGATTTGTAGGCACAAAATCCTTGATTTCGGGCCCGTGCTGTAACACAATGTTAACAGTCATGTGCTCCCACAGCGGCGTGGGGCGAGCAACCGCTCGCATCACTAAGGGTCGACGACACCCCGATTTCGCCGCCCATCACCGAGCCACCGCCTTGCGAACGCTCACGAGAATCCACACCGAGGAGCCCCCATGGACTGGCGCGACAAAGCCGCCTGCCTGACTGTCGACCCTGAGCTGTTCTTCCCCGTGGGGAACACCGGTCCGGCGGTCGATCAGATCGAGAAGGCGAAGACCGTCTGCGCCACCTGCACGGTGACCGAGGTCTGCCTGCAGTATGCACTGGAGACCAGCCAGGACTCCGGCGTCTGGGGTGGCCTCTCCGAAGACGAGCGCCGCGCTCTCAAGCGCCGCGCCGCGCGCGCCCGCCGCGCTTCCTGAGTCTTTCTGAGAACGGCCGGCCTGCTCGTGCAGGCCGGCCGTTCTCATGTCACTTCTTCAACCAGCGCATAGGAATGTCGATCAGCACGTCAGTGCCTTCGCCCTCGCTGCCGCGCCACTCGATGCTGCCGCCCAGCTCCCCCTGGATGAGCGTGCGGATGATCTGTGTGCCCAGCCCCTGACCGATCCGCCCCTCAGGGAGTCCGTGACCGGTGTCGTGCACGGAGACGTGCAGTTTCTCATCAGTGCGTACGGCGTCGATCGTGACCGTGCCCTCTTTGCCTGCCAGCCCGTGTTCGACGGCGTTGGTGACGACCTCTGTGAGCGCGAGTGCAAGCGGCGTCGCGTACTCGCTCGGCAGCACTCCGAAATGACCGGTCGACATGGTGCGCGCACGCGTGTTGGGCGCGGCGGCGACTTCGGCCACGAGCTTGAGCACGCGATGGAAGACCTCGTCGAAGTCGACCGTCTGCGTCAGGCCCTGAGCCAGCGTGTCGTGCACGACAGCGATCGCGTCCACCCGTCTCATCGCCTGGGACAGCGCATCCCGAGCCTCGTCTGAATGCGTGCGTCTCGCCTGGATGCGCAGCAACGAGGCGACCGTCTGAAGATTGTTCTTGACGCGGTGATGGATCTCGCGGATCGTCGCGTCCTTCGTGATGAGCTCCTGCTCCTGGTGGCGCAGTTCGCTCACATCGCGGCACAGGATGATCGCGCCGATGCGGGTGCCGTGATCCTTCAGTGGGATCGCCCTGAGCGAGACCGTCACGCCCCGTGCTTCGATGTCCGTGCGCCACGGTGCCCGCCCGGTGACGACGACGGGAAGGGATTCGTCGACCTGCCTCGTCGAGGGCAGGATGCGCGTGGTCACCTCAGCGAGCGACTCCCCCTCCAGCTCATCGTCGAAGCCCATCCTGTTGAAGGCCGACAGTGCGTTGGGGCTGGCGAAGGTGGTGATCCCGTCGACGTCGATGCGGATCAGACCGTCCGATGCGCGCGGGGCGCCGCGTCGGGGGGACGTGGGCGCGGCCGGATCGGGGAACTCGCTCGACGCGATCATCCGGAAGAGGTCGTTCGCGCAGTCGTCGAACGTGATCTGCTGCCGCGACGGGGTGCGCGTCTCGCCCAGGTTGCTGTGCCGGGTCAGCACGCCGATCACGGGCGGAGGATTGCCGTCCTTGCCGCGTTCGCGAACGATGGGCACAGCCCGTAGTCTCGTCGGCGTCTCCTCGAACCAGTCCGGGGAAGACGAATCCACGATCTTCCCGGAGTCGAACGCTTCACGCACCTGCGTGCGCCACTGCTGCCTGACCCCCTCGCCGACGATGTCGCGATAGAACAGGGTCGCTGCCCCACTCGGGCGCGCATGAGCCACCGCCACGAATGATCCGTCGTTCGTGGCGACCCAGATCACGATGTCCGCTGAAGAGAGGTCGGCCAGCAGCTGCCCGTCACTCGCGAGGCGATGGAGCCATTCGACATCGTTGTCGGTCAGGCAACCCTGGGCATGGACGAGATCACTGAGGGTGGACACCCCTCAAGCCTAATGGCGTGCGTCATGCTGTTCAGAGCACCGCGAAGGAGGTGGCGCGCCATCGGCGGTCCAGCCCTTCCAGACGAATGGCAACGGCTCTCGTGCGCCCTGGTCCGGCGACGACGACGACCGCTTCCACCACGCCGTCGGCAGGCAGCGTCTCTCGGATGGAGAGGACCTCGAACACGGGTCTCGCCGGGGCCACACCTCGCGCGCTGCGGGCCCTGGCAGACAGGTTCGCTCGAGCCCCCAACTTCCGGAACGCGTCTTCGCTGAACCAGCGCGCCAGCTGGTCGAGCTCTCGGACGCCGGCGAACACCTCGAGCACACCTTGAGTGAGGCTCCGCAGCAGCTGTGTCGGGTCCGGCAGGTCTGCTGCCGGAGTCGGCTGCGGGGCGAAATACTCGTGAAGCGTCATCGTATTCACTTTCGTTTTCGATGCGTGTCAGTAGACCACGACCCGCAGCCCTCGCGCCAGATCCGAATGCAAACTGTGGATAACTCGCGCGTGCTCCGTGCGCTCTCCCCTACGCTCGATCGCGTGCAATGGGATCGTCTGTTCGAGGACCTGGAAGGTCAGCTCGCCGCCGAGTGGGAGGCGGAGCGCGCTGTTCTCGACGCCGAGTCAGAGCGGCTGCGTATCGCGAAGATGGTCCTGCGCACCCGGCTGCGCAGATTGGAGCAGGATGCGACGTCGGTTGGTGTGAGGCTGGCAGACGGCGCACGCCGATCGGTTCGCATCCGCGCCGTAGGTACAGACTGGATCGCAGCGCAGTCAGCTGACGGAGGCGGCGGCGCGTTGATCGTACCGCTGGCCGCGGTCACCGGCCTCGAAGCGGCGCATGGAGCGCTGTTGGCCACGCTGGAGGACGCACCCCTGCCGGTCGATGAGCTGCGCGAGCGGATGACGCTCGGGTTCCTCGTGCGCGATCTCGCCCGCCGGCGCACGCCTCTGCACATCTCGTTGCGTGACGGCGAGACCTTGCACGGCACCGTCGACCGTGCAGGCGCCGATCATCTCGATCTCGCCGTCCACGACGCAGGGCAGGCGCGGCGTGCCGACGCCGTGCGTGCGTTCCGGATCGTACCCTTCGATGCGATCGTGTCAGCGCGAATCGATGGGCCGGTCATCTAGACACCGTGGCTGGACGCGCCGGCGAACCTGGACGGCTACCGCGTCGGACGCTGCGTTCCCCAGACCTCCGGGAAGCTCGCCGCGTCAGCCTGACGCCACAGCGCCACACGCCTGGCCTCTTCGGTCTGCTCGGCGAGGTAGTCGGCGATGCTGTCCTCCGCCACCCGCCAGCGCGCCGGGGTGCCCAGTTGCGCGCCGCGCAGTCTGCCGCTCATGACGAGTGCGATCACCTCGTCGACCTCGATCGAGAGCAGCTCGGCTACCTGCGCGGGCGCGAGGAAGCGAGGAGCTGATGCGGGCGAATCGGCCATGCATTCATTGTCTCCTGCCCAGGACGTTGATTCGCCCGCGCAGCATCACGTTGTGGATAACTTTCGACCCGAGCGCGGCGATTCTGTGACGATGTGTGCATGACGACCCAACCACGCACCCGGCGTGCATTCTGGGGTGACATCCGATTCCTCATCGGCATTGCTCTGGTGATCCTGTCCATCGTCGGCGTCTGGCTGATCGTGTCGTCTGCACGTCAGACGACCCCGGTGCTGCAGGCGGACCGCACGATCGCACAGGGCGAGGCCCTGATCTCCGATGATTTCCGCGTCGTGGAGGTCAGTCTCGGCAGCGTCATCGACGGCTACCTGGCTCCACAGGACCTCGAGCCGGGAATGGTCGCTTCGAGGACACTCGCAGACGGGGAGCTGCTTGCGGTCACGGCGGCGGCCGATGCGCAGTCGACCCGTACCACGAGCATCGTGATCGAGAGCAGCGTGGGCATACCTGAGAGCGTCGCCGTCGGCACTCCCGTCGAACTCTGGTTCGCGCCGCCGCTTGCGGAGACCGAGGAGTTCGACGCGCCACGCATCCTCGTCGCCGATGTCGTCGTCGCCTCCATACCCGAGTCCGACGGCATGCTCGCGCAGCGGAGCGCGATGCTCGAGGTCGTGATCGATCGATCGGATGTCGCGGACGTCCTCGCGGCGATCACCGGGGGTGCGGCGCTTTCCGTGGTGCCGCTCGGACACGGCTCATGACGTCGGTACTGGTGGCTCTCGACGAGCCTCGTGCCTCGGCACTCAGCGCCGATCTCGAACGCGACGGCATCCACATCGTGGGCGTCGTAGAGCCGGCGAAGCTCGACGCCGGGCTTCTGCCAGGAGCAGATGCTGTGATCCTTCCCGCCACGCGAGCGGCGCTGACGAGCGAGATGGTGGCGGCCTGCGATCGCGCGGGTGTACGGATCATCACATTGGGGGCTGGTGACTCCCGACTGCTCGGTCGTTACGGGCTGCCCGAGGCTCTCCCCGAGGATGCCGATGCCTGGCAGATCGCGGACGCGCTCGCCGACGAGGCGCCGGCCACCGCAGCGCCGGTCAGACCATCGCGGAGGACTGTGATCGCGGTGTGGGGTCCGCATGGCGCTCCGGGACGCTCGACAGTCGCCGTCCAGCTGGCGGTGGAGGTGTCCCGATCCGGCAAGTCCTGCGCGCTCCTCGACGCCGACACCGTCGCGCCGTCTCTGGCTCTGCTGCTGGGACTCGGGGACGATGCACCGGGAATCGCCGCAGCCTGCCGACGCGCCGAGCTGCGCGGCCTCGATGCAGCAGAGCTGGGCCGTTTGGCCACGCGCGTCGAGACGAGCGGAGGAACTCTTGAGGTTCTCGGCGGCCTCAATCGACCGTCCCGCTGGCCGGAGCTCGCTGCGGGTCGGCTGAGCGCGACGCTTCAGATCTGCCGAGAGTGGGCAGACGTGACGATCGTCGATGTGTCGGCGGCCTTCGACGCCGACGAGGAGATCACGGATGACCTCGCAGGGCCCCGGCGGAATGCCGCGACGACCACCGTGCTGCGCGAAGCGGATGTCATCGTCGCCGTCACCGCGGCCGACCCGTTGTCGGTGTCGCGATTCCTCCGGGATCATGCCGAGTTGCGCCGGCTCGTCGGGCCTGCGTCTCGCATCGCGGTCGTCGCTAATCAGGTCCGACCCGGCCCGCTGGGGATCGACGCCCGCGGCCAGATCCGGGGCGCACTGGAGCGATTCGCCGGCATCACCGACGTGTCATTCCTTCCCCTCGATCAGCGCGCAGCTGACGCCGCCCTGCTGCATGCGCGGCCGATGTCCGACGTCACACCGCGCTCCGCGCTGGTCGCCGCCGTGCGGCGGCTCGCCGAGACCTTGGAACCGAAGGATCCGGCCGGATCGGAAGTCACTGCCGGTAGTCGGCGAGGAAGTTCCCGAGCCTCTCGATGGCTTCGCCCAGCACGCGAGGCTCGGGCAGCGTCACCACTCGGAAGTGATCCGGAGTGGGCCAGTTGAACCCGGTGCCCTGCACGAGGAGGATGTGCTCCGAGACGAGCAGGTCGTAGACGAACTTCCCGTCGTCGTGGATCTCGTGCACGTTCGGGTCCAGCCGCGGGAACGCGTAGAGCGCACCGAGCGGTTTCACACAGGAGACTCCTGGGATCGATTCCAACCCCTCCCAGGCGACATCGCGTTGCTCGAGCAGACGACCGGAGGGCGCTATCAGCGCGTCGATCGACTGCACACCGCTCAGCGCGGCCTGCACGGCGTGCTGCGCCGGCACATTCGGGCACAGTCGGGTCGACGCGAGCAGCGTGATCCCCTCGAGGAAGCCCTTCGCATGATCCTGCGGCCCGGTGATGACCATCCAGCCCGAGCGGAAGCCTGCGACCCGGTACGTCTTGGACAGACCGTTGAAGGTCAGGCAGAGCAGGTCGGGAGCGAGTGTGGCGGTCGGGATGTGCACGGCGTCATCGAACAGGATCCGATCGTAGATCTCGTCCGAGAGGATCAGCAGCTCGTTCTCGCGCGCGATCTGGACGAGGCCCTCCAGCACCGTGCGCGAATAGACGGCGCCGGTGGGGTTGTTCGGATTGATGATCACGATCGCCTTCGTGGCGGGGGTCACCTTGGAGCGGATGTCCTCGAGATCGGGTTCCCAGCCGCTCAGCTCGTCGCAGACGTAGTGCACCGGCGTTCCGCCGGCGAGGCTCGTCATCGCGGTCCACAGCGGATAGTCCGGGGCAGGGATGAGGACTTCGTCGCCCTGATCGAGAAGTGCCTGCATCGTCATCGTGATGAGTTCTGAGACACCGTTGCCGAGGTAGACGTCGTCCGGGTCGAATGAAGGGAAGCCCTCGATCTGCTCATACCGACTCACGACTGCCCGACGTGCGGAGACGATGCCACGGCTGTCGCTGTAGCCGTGCGCCGTCGGCAGCGCCGCGAGCATGTCGTGCACGATCTGATGCGGTGCTTCGAACCCGAAGATCGCAGGATTGCCCGTGTTGAGCTTGAGGACGTTATGACCCTCGGCCTCAAGCCGTGCCGCCTCGACGAGCGCTTTGCCGCGAATCTCGTACAGGACGTTCTTGAGCTTCGACGACTGGTCGAAGTGGCGTGAAGGGGTCATTGCGAAAGCCTACCGGCTCGCGCCAGGTGGTCAGCGCCGCTCAGACCGCCGGCGTCAGGACGCGATCACTTCTTCTTCTTGTTCTGCGCACGCCGCTGCTCACGGTTGCCCGCAGCCGGGGCCGGAGCATCCGTTCGCTGGCCGAAAGCACCGCGTGTAGCCTCCTCTGCGGCCGGCGCCTCACCTTCGGAAGCAGCGGCCGCCGCGGCCGCCTGCCGGAGCCGATCGGTCGCCGACTGCTGTACCTGACCACGATCGTTGCGGACTTCGACCTCGCCGGCGTCGTTCGGCGCGGAGTACTCCAGCCGCTGCTCTCCGCCGTCGGTGGCGAGGCCCTTGGCCTCGACCTCGGTCGTCTCCGAGTCGCCAGCGCGTCGCACTTCGACCTCGAGGTTGTAGAGGTAGCCGACGGACTCCTCCTTGATCTGACCCATCATCGACTGGAACATCGCGTATCCCTCGCGCTGATACTCGATCAGCGGATCGCGCTGCGCCATCGCCCGCAGGCCGATGCCGTCCTTGAGGTAATCCATCTCGTACAGGTGGTCGCGCCAACGGCGATCGAGGACCTGCAGCACCACTCGGCGCTCCAACTCGCGAGTGGCCGCCTCTCCGAGCGTCGCCTCTCGCGTCTCGTACGCGATCTTCGCGTCCGAGAGCAGCTCACGGGTGAGCCCTTCGGCGTCGATGCCGCCCTTGCGGCCGCTGGCCTCCGCGACGACCTCGTCGATCGTGACGCTGACGGGGTACAGCGTCTTCAGCTCGGTCCAGAGCGCGTCGAAGTCCCAGCTCTCGTTGTGCCCGGCACTGGTGTGATCCGCGACGACACCAGTGATGGCGTCCTCGATGAAGTGCTGAACGCGACCCGCGATGTCGTCGCCCTGGAGGATGTGCCGACGGTCCGCGTAGATCGCCTCGCGCTGACGGTTGAGGACGTCGTCGTACTTGAGCACGTTCTTGCGCATCTCGGCGTTGCGCGACTCGACCTGCGACTGGGCGCTGCGGATGGCACGTGAGACGAGCCCCGATTCGATCGGGACGTCGTCCGGGAAGTTGGTGCGCGCGAGGATCGCTTCGGCCGCCCCGGACTGGAACAGGCGCATGAGATCGTCGGTGAGGCTGAGGTAGAAGCGGCTCTCACCCGGGTCGCCCTGACGACCGGAGCGGCCGCGGAGCTGGTTGTCGATACGACGCGATTCGTGGCGCTCGGTGCCGAGCACGTAGAGGCCGCCGGCCTCGGTGACCTTGGAGCTCTCCTCGGCGACGACCGACTTCATGGCCTCGTACGCCTCGTCCCACGCGGCTTCGTACTCCTCGGGAGTCTCGGCAGGGTCGAGGCCCTTCGCCTTGAGCTCCTGGACTGCCAGGAACTCCGCGTTGCCGCCGAGCATGATGTCGGTACCGCGACCGGCCATGTTCGTGGCGACGGTGACCGCACCGAGACGGCCGGCACGCGCGACGATCTCTGCTTCACGGGCGTGGTTCTTCGCGTTGAGGACCTCGTGCTTGATGCCCTTCTTCGCCAGCAGCCGGGAGAGGTATTCGCTCTTCTCGACGCTGACCGTACCGACCAGCACCGGCTGGCCGGTCTCGTGGCGCTCCACGATGTCCTCCACGACCTGCGCGAACTTGGCCGTCTCGTTCTTGTACACCAGGTCGGCGTTGTCCTTGCGGATCATCGGCCTGTTCGTCGGGATCTGCACGACGCCGAGCTTGTACGTCGACATGAACTCCGCGGCCTCGGTCTCGGCCGTACCGGTCATGCCCGCGAGCTTGTCGTACAGGCGGAAGTAGTTCTGCAGCGTCACGGTCGCGAGCGTCTGGTTCTCCGCCTTGACCGGCACGGCCTCCTTGGCCTCGATGGCCTGGTGGATGCCTTCGTTGTAGCGACGACCGACCAGGATGCGGCCGGTGTGCTCGTCGACGATCATGACCTCGTCGTTCATCACGACGTAGTCGGTGTTCTTCTTGAACAGGGCGAGCGCCTTGATCGAGTTGTTCAGGAACGAGATCAGCGGAGTGTTCGCAGACTCGTAGAGGTTGTCGATGCCGAGGTAGTCCTCGACCTTCTCGATACCGGGCTCGAGCACACCGATCGTGCGCTTCTTCTCGTCGACCTCGTAGTCCTCGCCGGGTTCCAGCGTGCGGGCGATCTTGGCGAACTCGGTGAACCAGCGGTTGGCCTCACCGGACGACGGGCCGGAGATGATGAGCGGCGTACGGGCCTCGTCGATCAGGATCGAGTCGACCTCGTCGACGATCGCGTAGAAGTGCTCGCGCTGCACGAGATCTTCCTTGCGCCAGGCCATGTTGTCGCGCAGGTAGTCGAATCCGAACTCGTTGTTCGTGCCATAGGTGATGTCTGCGGCGTACTGCTCGCGGCGTACTGCCGGCGTCTGCCCCGAGACGATGATGCCCGTCTTCATCCCGAGGGCACGGAACACTCGTCCCATGAGCTCGGCCTGGTACGACGCCAGGAAGTCGTTGACCGTGATGATGTGGACGCCCTTGCCGGCGATCGCATTGAGATAAGCAGGGAACGTCGCGACGAGGGTCTTGCCCTCACCGGTCTTCATCTCGGCGATGTTGCCCAGGTGAAGGGCCGCGCCGCCCATCAGCTGCACGTCGTACGCGCGCATGCCGAGGGTGCGCTTGGCCGCCTCGCGTACGGCGGCGAACGCCTCAGGCATCAGCTGATCGAGCGTCTCGCCCTTCTCGAATCGCTCACGAAGCTCGACAGTCTCGTTCGAGAGCTCCTCGTCCGTGAGTTTCTCGAAGTCCTCCTCCAGCGCGCCGACGGCCTTCACTACCTGGTTCAGGCGGCGAAGGACGCGGCCCTCGCCTGCACGCAGCAGCTTCTCAAGAGGATTCGCCACTTAAGTCATCTCCCTGTTGTGGGTCAGAACCCCGGCCACCCAGATCGGGCTTCAGTACCGGGCATACCTCGCTATGTTACCGGCCGGTGACCTTTGCATCGTCTGGATATCACAACCCCTTTCGCGTTACCGGGTATGCATATACTGAGAAACCACTTCAGGAGGTCTCCATGTCGGTACGTCAGAGCCTGCTCGCCATCCTCGATCAGGGCCCCTGTTACGGCTACCAGCTGCGCAGCGAGTTCGATCGCCGCACCGGATCGACGTGGCCGTTGAACGTGGGCCAGATCTACAACACGCTCGAGCGCCTCGAACGCGATGGTCTCGTCGAACGCGGTGACGCGGATGAGAAAGGCCACGTCTACTGGCGGATCACGGATGCGGGCTCCGCCGAGGTCGCATCGTGGCTCACATCTCCCGTGGTGCGCAGTGGTGCGTCGCGAGACGAGCTCGCGATCAAGTTGGCAGTGGCGGCGACACTACCGGGCGTGGACGTCGCCGCTGTGATCCAGACGCAGCGGACGGCCTCGCTTCAGCGGATGCAGTCGCTCGAGAATGCGCCGTACGCAGGCGCCGAACCCGGCGGTCCGGAAGAGCTCGCCTGGTCGCTCGTCGCGGACTCGATGACATTCGCGGCCGAGGCCGAGGTGCGCTGGCTGGATCACATCGAGAAGCGGCTCGCGCTGCACCCACATCACGCGCTCGGTCTCGAACTCGCCACCGAGCGCCCCAAGCGCGGTCGTCCCTCCCTGGTGAAGGGCGACGCCCAGGCCGCAATACTATGAGCCCATTGGTGTCGGCTGATGCACAGCCCGCACATGGCGTACGGAAAGTAGGATCGATCCATGGCCGGATTCTGGGGTAAGCGCAAGCGCGAAGAAGAAGCTGCGCGAGCAGCACAGGACGCGGATCTCGCTCGCAAGGCGGAGCAGGCCCTGGTCGCGGCAGATGAGCGCATCCGCACCGCCGGCGACGAACTCGCCTTCGCCGAGGCCGAGTTGGGCCTCTCGCTCACGAAGGATCTGAAGGCGGCGCTGGACGCTGTGCGCACTCATCTGCGCGAGGCATTCCAGTTGCATCAGCTCAACCACGACGAGATCCCCGACACCGACGAGGAGCTTCGCTCGCGCAACGCCCGCATCGTGCAGCTGTGCGAATGGGCTGAAGACCTGCTGGATGAGAAGACGGCGACGCTGGCCGAATCGATCTCCAAGGTTCGCCGCGCACCGGAGGTGCGCGAGAAGGTGCTCTCTGACGCTGAGACGCTGTCCGCACGCCTGCCGCAGGCCCGCAGCATCATCGAGCGCCTCTCCACCCGTTACGCCGACAGCGCGCTTCACCAGATCCGCAACAGCGCCGATGAGGCCGAGCAGCTCATCGCGTTCGCCACGCACGGCGCCGAGGTCGCGGAACGCCGTCGCGCCGCCAGGCAGAACGAAGAGGCGAATCTCGCCCTGGAGACCGCGACCGAGGCGATCCGTCGCGTCGGCGCGCTGCTGGATGCAGTCGAAGACTTCGAGATCGAGGCGCTGCGCGCCGAATCCACCCTCGCAGAGGTGGTCGCGGATTCCCGAGGCGACATCATCGCGGCACGCACTGCACCCAAGATTCCCGCCGTGACAGAGGCGACCGCCGAGCTCGAGAGCGCATTGGAGTCTCTGGCGCCCGCCGGATCCCGCAACGATCCGTTCGCCGAGCTGTCGCGGTTGCGCACGGCGAACACGGCACTCGACGATGCGATCGCCAAAGCGCACTATCGCCTTCAGAATCCGCTGCCGAGCATCGCTCAGGTGCAGCACTCCCTCGACGATGCCGATCGTCAGCTAGGGGTCGCACGCGGGCTCATCTCCGGGCACCGCGGCTGGATCGGCGCCGATGCACGTACGCGCTTCGCCGAGGCGGAGAGACTGCGCATCGACATCCCCGAGCTCATGGCGGCTGAGGACACGCGCGAGCAGGCACTCGCCGGCGCCCGCCGCGTCGCTCAGCTCGCCGCTGAAGCGCTGCAGCTCGCGCAGCGCGACATCGACTCGGCCCGCCCGCAGCAGCAGGGCTGGGGCGACGACGGCTGGGGCGGCGGAGCTCCCGGTTGGGGCGGCGGCCGCCGTGGCGGCGGTGGCGATGTGATGGGCGGCATCATGGGCGGCCTTGTCATCGGCAGCATCCTGGACGGCATCTTCGACTGACACCGACATGGAAATGGCCCGGCATCCACGATGCCGGGCCATTTCTCTCAGGACGCGAGAGCCTCTGAAGGCGGCGCCTGGGCCGTGAGCGAGATCACGCCGTAATCCCATCCCTTGCGCCGGTAGACGACGCTCGGGTGATCGGTGCGGACATCGACGAAGAGGAAGAAGTCGTGTCCGACCAGTTCCATCCGGTCGACCGCCTCCTCGACCGTCATCCACTCCGCATCGAAGTTCTTGGTGCGGATGACGACGGGCGAGTACGCCGCCTCCTCGTCATTCTGGACTGGCACCGTCCCCGTCGCGACAGCATGCAGGATGTCTGCGGATGCGGGTTCGACGTCGATCCCCTCCAGCGATCCGCTGACCTTCTCGAAATGCGCTCCTCGGGGATGTTGGCGTCCGTCGACGCGCTTCTCCTTCGCACGACGCAGCTGCTCCGACATCTTGTCCACAGCGAGATCGAGAGCCACGAACTTGTCGCCGTCGACGGCCTCAGCACGCACGATCGGCCCTTTGCCGACGAGAGTGAGCTCCACTGTCTCGTCGGGAACACGCCCGCCTCGATAGGCGCGATGCGTGACCTTCACGTCCAGCCGCTGCGCCTTCGCGGCAAACGGCTGAACCCGGGCGATCTTCTCTTCGACAACGGTTCGGAAGCGATCAGTGATTCCCACCCCGACGCCAACGATGCTTGTTTCCATTGCTGCCTCCTTGTCCCGGTCCTCCCGGCCAAGGGCGGACCGTGGTCGCCTTGTGAACCCCTACCGTAGTCTCCGTTCGGATGGATGTCACCACTCATTCACGATGCGTTTCCCGGGAATCGGCTATGTCGCGGCGTCGCAGCGAGCGTCACAGCTCCGCACACGCGGAATCCCGCTGCTGTGAGAGCGCGCGCGGCTTCGTCGAGAGTGGCGCCCGTGGTGACGACGTCGTCGATCAGCAGAGCCTCCTCCGCGTCCCGGGCGTGTCGCCCGCGCATGCTGCCCGTCACGTTCCTGCCGCGCTCCTCGATTCCGAGCCCCCTCTGGTCGGCGGTCGCCCGCACGTTCAGCAGAACCCTGCTCGTCTGAAAACCTGCGCGGCGGATCAGCAGCTCCGGCACGCGATACCCGCGGCGACGGAACGCTGCCCGGCCGGTCGGAACCGGGACGAGCAGCGGCGCTGGAGCATCACCAGTGACAGTTTGGGCGATCGCCGCAGACAGCGCGCTGCCGAGCGGGCGGGCCAGCAGTGTCTCACCGTCCTCCTTCAGACGACGGATGCATCGAGCTGCCACCCCTTCGTAGGCGAGCGCTGCGACCACCGGCAGCCCTTTCGGCGTCTCTCTGAGCACCGGCCGCGCGACCAGTGCTCGACCGCATTCCTCACACAGCAGAGTGCCGAGCGCGTCACAACCCGCACAGCATCCGGACATCACGAACGCACCCAGCTCGTCCACGAGCGAGGACCATGCACTGGTGTTCGGCATGCCATTGACTCTGCGCCGCTCAACGCTTCAACGGCAACCGATCACCGCGATCGGTGGAGATCCGGAACGGATCCTCGATCGTGCAGAGTCACTGGCCGGCGTGCGTACCCAGCACCAGCACGTCCTTGAGTCCCATCTGCCAGGTGGTGCCGCGCTGGGCGAACAGCACGCCGTCAGCGTCCAGGATGCGTACCGCCGATGCCGTGCTCCCGCCCGAGATCGAGATCGACGCCCCGGGGGCGGCGGCGAACAGGCCTGTGCCGCCGACGCTCTGCGTCAGCACCACCCGGTTGCCGTCGGGGTCCAGCAGAACACTGAGGTCGTCCTCGGCGACCCAGCTCATCCCCAGAGCCGCACCGTCGAGCTGAGCGACCGTGTGCACCGGTCCGAGCTCGATCGGCGCACGGTCTTCATCCCTGACGATGGCAGCGACCACGAGCCACCTCTGCCCGCCGATAGTCGCCACTGCAGCGATGCGGACCCCGTCCGGCGCGACCCGCAGATGCGAGATGGAGGTCGCGTCCGGGAACGCGTTCGCGATCTTGACCCCTGTCACCTGCGGTTGCCAGGCAGTGAGAGCCCGGGGATTCGAGGACGGGACAGACCAGGTGTACCCGTACGGATCCATCGTCGGCTCGATGAGCCCCGGCCTGGTGTCGAGCTGGTCGACACGCCCGTCCGCGACGGTGTAGACCCCGCCGTCGTCCAACTGCACAGCGGCTCGGGAGTCATCGGCCGCGACATCGACCGAGACCACGGATGCCGCGAGCTCGACCAGCTCGCCGGAGATGCCGGGGTACGGTGCGATCTCGTCGCCGAGGTAGAGCCCGAATTCCGATTCGGTGAGCACGACCGTGCCTGTCTCCGCACGCGGCGATTCGATGGTCGCTCGTCCGGCGTTCAGGTCGCGGCCGTTGACGAGCAGTCGAACCTCCGTGATGCCCGCCGGTCGCAGCGTCTCCTCCAGTTGAGTGCGCATACGCGACAGCGCGGTGGCGTCCAGCGACGAGGCACCGGGAGTCAGCTCGACCGTGGCCACCTTGTCCGTGTCGACCGGAACGGAATCGCGAGCCAGCGATACGTCGCTGGGGAACGCGCTGCGCACCGCCGGCGCCAGCCATGCGATGGGGGTCCCCGAGAGCAGCGATTGCGTGAGCGTCGTCACGATCTGACCACGCCGCGGATACCACCTCACATCGGGAAGCAGGTGCGACCAGCTCTGGTCATAGAACTGCAGCGCATAGCTGCGGTAGACCTGCGGGAACGCTTCAGCGTCGAGGATGATGCCGTCAGCGGCGACCGTGATCCGCCATTCCCCGTCGTCGTTCTTCGCGACTCCGAACGACACGACCGATGTGTCCCCCGAAAGCTCCGTGTAGGCACCCACCTCATCCACACGAGCGGTCTGATCAAGCAGGACGCGCACGTCGCCTTCCTGCGCTGTGTCTTCTGCTCCGGTGACGTCGGCCGTGAACTCCCTGGCGGCCGCACTGGCGTCGACTGTCACCTGGGCATTGGGACGCCATGTCTCTGCGAGGTCAGGGCTCAGGAACTCGCGGGCTGTCTTCCATCCGTCGGCCGGGGTGAGAGCGGCGTCCATGAAGCCCTCCACGATCTCCTCCGGGCTCGCCCCCTCCAGCGGGCCGGCCGCGATCTGACTGATGTCGGGCGGGAGATCGACCTCGTCCAGCGAGAGCCCTGACTTCACCTCGCCGGTGGTCGGCAGCCCCGAGCATGCCGAGAGCAGCAGGGAGAACACTGCGATCAGGCCGAGAAGGAGACCACGTCGTGTGCGCATCATGAGCGTTCTTCCTCTCCCGTGGAGATGGAGTCGGTGAAGTAGAGCTCGCGCAGCTCGGTCAGCTGAATCGGCACGGTGGCGGAGCTGACGTCGCCCAGCACCTCCTCCGGTTCGAGCGACACGGGTGACGGGCCGTCGATGTCTCCCGACTGGCGCGGCAGCGTCAGCACGAAGTTCGTGCCGACGGCGAGCTCTGACCACACCGCGAGCGTGCCACCGTGCAGCCGTGCATCGCCCAGCGCGATCGACAGGCCGAGCCCGGTACCCCCGAGGGTGCGCTGCCGCGACGGGTCGGCCCGCCAGAACCGGTCGAAGACGCGCTGGGCATCTTCGGGCTCCATACCGAGACCGAAGTCGCGCACGCCCACGGCGACCGCGTGCTGATTGCTGTCGACGGTCACGACGATCGGCCGTCCCTCGCCGTGCTCGATCGCATTGCCGATGAGGTTGCGCAGCACGCGACGCACCCGCCGCGGGTCCATATCGACGGGCGTGTATCCGCCGGGCGCGATCAGGCGCAGCTCGGAACCGCGCCCCTCCGCGAGCGGGAGCATCTGCTCGATGACATCCTCCGCCAGCGTCGCAAGGCTTGTCGCCTCCAGCTCCAGTTGGACGGATCCCGCGTCGTACCGGCTGATCTCCAGCAGATCCGCGAGCAGCGTCTCGAACCGCTGCACCTGCGTGTGCAGCAGTTCCGCGGTGCGGTTCGTGGTCGGATCGAACTGGTCGCGCTGGTCGTTTAGCATGTCAGCGGCGAGCCTGATCGTCGTGAGGGGGGTACGCAGCTCATGTGACACATCCGACACGAAGCGCTGTTGCACGAGCGACAGTTCGCCGAGCTCCTTGATCTGCGACTCGATGCTGTCGGCCATCGCGTTGAACGAACGTGCCAGAGTGGCCAGCTCGTCTTCGCCGTGTACGGGCAGACGCACTTCCAGATCGCCCGAGGCGAGTCTGGCGCTGGTCTCGGCCGCTTCGATGATGGGTTTGGACACCGTGCGCAGCACGACCCATGAGATGCCGATGATTATCGCGATGAGGATGAGGCCCGCCGCCCACAGCGTGCTCTGGACGAACTGCAGAGTCTGCTCGGAATCGGCCAGGTCGTAGGCGATGTACACCTCGAATGCACCTACGTCCGGCACGAGCAACTGCTGTCCGACGATGATCCCTGGCGCCGTCGACCCATCGGCCATCGGCAGCGCGACGGACTGCCAGGCCTGACGATCGGCGAACGAGACGACCCGCTCGCGCAGTCCGGGGCTCAACAGATCGGCGCTCAGACCGCCGATGGTGAATCCGCTCACGCCGGTACCGACCGGTGGCTCATCGATCGGGAAGGCCGCGATCAGAGCCGACGACGAGACGCGGGGAATCGCCTCCTGCACGTCGCCCCACAGTGCCCTCAGCGCCGATGAGTCGTCCGAGACCTCGGCAGAATCAAGGGTCTTCTGCGCAGCGCCCACTGCGCTCAGCGCATCACTGAGCACCTCATCGCGACGGGATTCGAAGAGATTGTTCTGGATGACGAGAGCCATGGTCAGGCTCGTCACGAAGATCGAGAATGAGGTCAGCAGCAGTGTGATCGAGATGATGCGAAAGCGCAGTGACCGACGCCAGAGGGTCGCGATCGTCTCCGGCCACCCCCGCCAGTCGCGCCACAGTGCGACGGTCGTGGGCGTCGCACTCGTGGCGGCCAACGCAGTCCCCTAGCCGACGCTCCCGGCCCGGTAACCGACGCCACGGACCGTCATGACGATCTTCGGCAGATCGGGGTCGAGCTCGACCTTGGCCCTGAGCCGCTGCACGTGCACGTTCACCAGGCGGGTGTCCGCCTTGTAGTGGTAGCCCCAGACCTGCTCGAGCAGCATCTCTCGCGAGAAGACCTGCTGCGGCTTGGATGCCAGAGCGACCAGGAGCTGGAACTCGAGCGGCGTCAGCGGGATCGGCATCGTGCCGCGACGCACTTCGTGCGCGTCGACGTCGACGACGAGATCGCCGATGCGCAGCACCTCGCTGGTCGCCGAGGTGACCGGACGCAGGCGGGTGCGGATGCGAGCGACGAGTTCCTTCGGGTTGAAGGGCTTGACCATGTAGTCGTCGGCGCCGACCTCGAGCCCTCGGACGACGTCCGCGGTGTCACTGCGGGCGGTCAGCATGATGATCGGGATGCCTGATTCGGCTCGGATCTGCGTGCAGATCTCGATCCCGTCCATTCCCGGCAGCATCAGGTCGAGCAGCACGAGATCAGGACGCTGTGTGCGCCACTGTTCTACAGCCTTCGCGCCGTCAGCGCAGAACACCGGCTCGAACCCTTCGGTGCGCAGCACGATACCGATCATCTCGGCGAGCGCGGTGTCATCGTCGACCACGAGGATCCGTGAGGTCATCTGATCCCAGCCTCATCTTTCTCAGCATGTGCGCGGCGCCCGCGGGTCGCGGTGGAGCGCAGCACTTCTCAGCGTACTTCATGACAACGTTTCGATCACGGTAGCGCCCCCACGGCGTCTTCGATGGGAGGCCGGGGTATGACACGATGGTTTCGCACCGTAGGAGGGAGCGCTGTGAGCGCACAGGGTTGGACGAACGCGCAGAGCTGGACACCTGCCCTCAAGCGTGGGCTCATCCCACTGCATCCGCTCACCTTCGGCGTGCTGCTCGGGAAGCCCTTCGCCACGCTCCGGCACAATCCGAAGGTGCTGTTCGGGTTCGCGATCGTGATCCAACTCGTCGTGGCGGTCATCACCGCCCTCGTGGTGGGCGCGGTCCTGTTCGCCACCTTCCTGCGGATGGAGTCCCTCTCCCCCAGCTCGCCGGATTTCCTGCCGGTGATGTGGGGGGCGATCGCCATCAACGCGCTGGTCGTGCTGGCGATGGGATTCGTGAGCCTCGCCTTCACCGCGATCATGCAGGGCGTCGTCGCCGCCAACGTCGGTCACGCCGCGCTGGGCGAGAAGCCTTCACTCGGCAGACTCTGGCGGTTGATGCGCCCCGCGTTCTGGCGTCTGGTGGGCTGGAGCGTGATGCAGGCGCTTGCGGCGCTCGTGCTCCTGGCAGTGATCGGCGGCATCATCGCGCTCGGCTTCATGGCGGGAGTCGGCGGATCCGCGGAAGGCGTCGGCCTCACGGTCGTCATCGGCATCCTGCTCGTGCTCGGCATGATCCCGCTCTGGGTCTGGCTGAGCACCAAGCTGCTGCTCGTGCCGTCGATCCTGGTGCTGGAGCGTGCGGGGATACGCGTAGCGCTCGTGCGGTCGTGGCGCCTGACCCGAGGTCGGTTCTGGACCGCGTTCGGAGTCATCCTGCTCGTCAACCTGATCATGGGCACCGCGGTGAGCGTGGTGAGCCTGCCCCTGTCGCTGCTGGGTTCGCTGTTCGGAACCGTGATCGCGCCGACCGGCCCCAACGACACATCGGGAATCGCGCTCTATCTCATCACCGCGCTCGCTCCTCAACTGCTCATCTACGTTCTGCAGGCGGTCACCGTCGTCGTGCAGTGCGCCGCCGGCGTCTTCATCTATCTGGATTGCCGGATGCGGTACGAAGGGCTCGATCACCGCCTCATCAGCTACCTGGAGCGTCGCGACCTCGGGGCGAGCGAGGACGAACTGGGTGACCCGTTCGCCGTCGACCCCGCGCGGGCGGTGAGCAGCACCCCACCGCCGAAGCCGGCGCCCTCGTATCAGACGGCTCCGGTCGGCTGGGGTCAGTACCCACCGCAGCCATACCCCGATCAGCGGCCCTATCCCGCGCAGCAGCCCGCGTACCCGCAGTCGGCTCCGCATCTCGCTCAACAACCGCCGGCGGTTGCGCCCCAGCCCCCGCAGAACGCGCCGGCTGCCGCTCAGCCGATCCCGCCGGAGAGCGAGAGCCCCTGGGCTGCTCCCGGCTCAGGCAGTGCATGATCCGTCTCGGCATCGATCCCTACGCACCCGACGGTGACGAAGCGCGGCGTCTGGCGGAGCAGGAACTCCAGGACCCGCGCTACGCCGACGCCAAGCCGACCTGGTTCGACTACCTGGCGGAGGACGTCGCGGAGTTCATCGGCAGCCTGTTCTCCCCCGACACGGGCCAGCAGGTGGGAAACGTGGCTCTCATCATCGTCACGGTGGTGATCATCGCAGCGCTCATCACCGTGCTGATCCTCTGGGGGCGCCCGCGTGCGTCGCGGCGGGTCAAGCGGCGAGAGACCGACCTCCTCGGCGAGCGCGACCGGCGCACGGCGGCGCAGCTTCGAGCGGATGCCGCGCGCAGCGCCCGTGACGGAGACTGGGACGCTGCGACCGTGCTGCGCTTCCGCGCGCTCGCGCGTGCACTTCTCGAACGCGACATCATCGACCCGGCTCCCGGCGCGACCGCGCAGGCGATCGCACGCGATGCCGCCGTCGTCTTCACTGCGCACCGCGTCGACCTGACCGCTGCGGCCGGGGCCTTCGACGATGTGCGCTACCTCCGCCACCCGGCATCCGAGCAGAGCTACCGCGCGCTCGCCGACCTCGACGATCGACTGGCTTCGCTGCGCCCTGCCGTACCCGAGGCGGTGCCGGCATGACGGCGACGGCACAGACGGATGCCGCGGCACCGGACGAGATGCCCGGCACAGCCGTGCGAGAGAAGGGACGCCTGCGCTCTGCGCTCGGGTGGATCGCTATCGCCGCACTGGTGATCGTGTTCGCGCTCTTCGTGGCGAGCATCACCATGAGCACGCCTGCCTCGCGCGGTGCACTCGACCCGGAGAGTGCGGACGAATCGGGTGCTCTGGCACTCGCCGAGCTGCTGCGCGATGAGGGTGTCGACGTCACGATCGCGCGCACGCGAGCCGACGCGACGGCCGCGCTCGGCGCCGACAGCACGCTCGTGATGGCCGACCCGTTCGCGCTGTCGGACGAGGCGGTGGACGACCTGATCGCACCGGCTGACAACGCGGTCATCCTCTCCAGCGCGAGCCGTCTGCTGCGGATCCTCGGGCTGGGCGAGAACGCGATCGCGACTTCGGACGCCGCGCTGGACGCGCAGTGCGATCTTCCGGAGCTCGCGAATGTCGGCACAGTGCGCCCCGACCGCTTCTTCACCCCCGCCGCCGGCGTCACCGGCTGCTACGCCGACTCCGACGGCGCCGCCGCCCTGCTCATCGATGACAGCGCCGATGGTCGGATCGCGCTCATCGAAGGCAGCACGCTGTTCAGCAATGAGCACCTCGCCGAGAACGGAAACGCCGCCCTCGGACTCGCGCTGCTCGGGCAGGGTGAGCACATCGTCTGGTACGTGCCGTCCTTCGAAGACAGCGACATCGAGGCGCAGACCGCCGATACCCTCGCCACTCTCACCCCACCGTGGGTGACCCCGGCCATCCTCCTGCTGCTGCTCGCCGGTATCGTCACCGGGATCGCCCGCGGCCAGCGGTTCGGCCCTCTGGTCGCGGAGACGCTGCCAGTGACCGTCAGAGCCTCGGAGACGATGCACGGCCGTGCGCGACTCACGGCGAAGGCCGGCGACGCCGCGCACGCCGCACATGCGCTGCGCGACGGGTCGCTGCGCCGTCTCGCCGCGCGACTCGGCCTGACGGCGAGATCGACCCCGAACGAGATCGCAGACGCAGCCAGCGACCGCCTGCGCATTCCGCGCGGCTCGCTTCACCGACTGCTCGACGGTCCGCTGCCGGCGAGCGACCCCGAACTGATCGACACCGCGCGGCGACTCGCCGAACTCGAAGCTGCGGTCGAGATCGCTGTGCACGTGGAAAGGAACACACCGTGACCGACACCTCCCCCTCCCCCTCTGCCGTCACAACCGATGAGCAGCTGCGTGCGGCGATGCACCGCGTGCGCGCCGAGGTCGACAAGGCCGTCATCGGTCAGGCCGGCACCGTCACCGGTCTGCTGGTCTGTCTGTTGTCACGGGGGCATGTGCTGCTGGAGGGCGTCCCCGGCGTCGCCAAGACGCTTGTCGTGCGCTCATTCGCACGGGCGCTCGGGCTGGACACCAAGCGCGTGCAGTTCACCCCGGATCTGATGCCCGGTGACGTGACCGGTTCGCTCGTGTACGACGCGCGAACCGGTGAGTTCGAATTCCGTCAGGGGCCCGTTTTCACGAATGTCCTGCTGGCCGACGAGATCAACCGCACGCCTCCGAAGACGCAGGCCGCGCTGCTCGAGGCGATGGAGGAACGCCAGATCTCCGCGGACGGCACCAGCCGAGACCTGCCCGATCCCTTCCTGGTGGCGGCCACCCAGAACCCCATCGAGCACGAGGGCACATATTCCCTCCCAGAAGCTCAGCTCGACCGATTCCTTATGAAGCTCGTGGTCGGAATGCCGGAGCGCGACGCCGAGGTCACCGTGCTGCGACTGCACGCCGGGGGCTTCTCACCCCGCGAGCTCACGGGTGTCGAGGCCGCAGTGACGGCCGACGAGATCCGCGCGGCACAGGACGCGGCATCCAGGGTCGAGGTCACGGACGAGGTGCTCGGCTACGTCGTGGATCTCGCCCGCGCCACCCGCCAGTCGCCCTCGGTGCAGCTGGGCGCGAGTCCCCGTGCTTCGACCGGCCTGCTCGCTGCCGCGAAGGCGTGGGCGTGGTTGAACGGATCGACCGCCGTCACGCCTGACCATGTGCAGACCATGCTCGTGCCTGTCTGGCGTCACCGTCTGCAGTTGCGGCCGGACGCAGAGATGGAGGGAGTGTCGGCGGATGCCGTGCTCGCCAGCGTGATCCAGCAGACTCGGGTGCCGATCTAAGGTGTTCATCTCCGGACGACTCGCCGTTGCTCTCGGGCTCGGCGTCATCCCCCTCGTCGCCTTCACCGCGGCGGGGGCTCCCGTGTGGGCTGTGCTCGCCGGATGGCTGCTGCTCTGCACGATCCTGCTCGTCGTGGACGTCGCCTCGGCTGCCAGCGCGCGCACTGTGACGGTGACCAGGCGCGTGCCATCACGCGCCAGGATGGGTGAGCCCGTGGAGGCGAGCATCGCCGTGCACAACCACGGATCGCGAACCTTGAACGCCCTGCTGCGCGATGCCTGGCAGCCCACGGCCGGCGCGAGTCAGGCTCGTCTGAGCGCGACGATCCCTTCCGGAGAGAGACGTCGTGTGACCGTGCCGCTGCTCCCCCGCCGTCGCGGCGAGCTGATCAGCGAGTTCCTGTTCATCCGCTCGCGCGGACCGCTGGGGCTGGGCGGTCGACAGGCACGTCACGAGGTCAGGGGCGCGGTCCGCGTACTCCCGGCTTTCGCGTCACGCAAGCATCTGCCGTCCCGGCTCGCACGACTCCGAGAGCTGGACGGCAACACCAGCATCCAAGTGCGCGGACAGGGCACCGAGTTCGACTCGCTGCGTGAGTACGTCCGCGGCGACGACGTCCGATCGATCGACTGGCGTGCGACAGCCAGAGCGGGCACGACGATGCTGCGCACCTGGCGTCCTGAGCGCGACCGTCACGTGGTGATCCTGATCGACACCGGACGCACTGCCGCGGCTCGCGTCGGAGACGGCACTCGGCTCGACGCGGCGCTCGAAGCCGCGTTGCTGCTCGCAGCCCTCGCGACCAGGGCGGGCGATCACGTTCATCTGCTGCTGTACGACCGCGTCGTGCGAGCCCGCGTGACCGGCATCGATGGGACAGCGCTCCTCCCGGCCATGACCGATGCCATGGCCCCCGTGCACGCGCGGCTCGTGGACACCGATTGGTCCGGCGCGTTCGCGGCGATCCGCACGCTGACGACGCGGCCCTCGCTCGTCGTCGTCCTCACCGCCCAGGATGCCGCAGAATCCGCCAGAGGATTCCTCGGTGCTTTTCCCACCCCGTCGAGGGCGACGACCGTTCTGGTCGGGTCGGTGACAGACGACGCCGTCGGAGAGCTTGCCACGCGCAGAGGCTCGCGAGAGGAGATCTACCTCGCCGCAGCAGCGGAACGCACCCTTCGAGACGCCGAGAACGTGGCGGAGGCGGTCCGACGTGCCGGTGGAGAGGCGATCACGGCAGACCCGGAGTCCCTGCCTCCGAAGATCGCGGACCGTTACCTCGAGCTGAAGGCCTCCGGACGGCTCTGAGGTCATCGAATTCGCGATGTTCTGATTGATTTCTTTTTGCGAATGATTCAGAACAATGCCAGACTGGGCTCATGGAGATGACGACAGCAGCACCCGAGCGCCTACGCGCTGCAGGGCTGCGCGTCACGGTTCAGCGCGTCGCAGTGCTCGAGGCCCTGGCCGTACGCCCGCACGCAGCGGCTGAGACCGTCTACTCCCACATCCGCGACGATCTCAGTGGCGTGGCGCTGCCGACCGTCCACGGCATCCTGAACGACCTCACCGCTGCCGGCATCGTCCGCCGCGTGAGTCTTCCCGACGCCGGAAGCGCCCTCTACGAAGTGCAGCATGAGCGCGACAACCACCATCACCTGCAGTGCGTGGAGTGCGGCCGCGTCGAAGACGTCGCCTGCGCAGTGGGGGAAGCGCCGTGCCTGCACCCGTCCCACGATCACGGGATGCGAATCCTGGAAGCCTCTGTGACCTACCGAGCCATCTGCTCCGATTGCGAAAGGAAGAAGTGAATGACTGACAAGACTTTCACGACCACCCAGACCGGCACGCCCGTCGCCAGCGACGCTCAGTCGCTGACCACAGGCACCGACGGCACCACCGCGCTCCACGACCGCTATCTGGTCGAGAAGCTCGCCTCGTTCAACCGCGAGCGCGTGCCGGAGCGCAACCCGCACGCCAAGGGCGGCGGCGCATTCGGCGAATTCGTCGTCACCGAGGACGTCTCGCAGTTCACTCGCGCGGCCGTCTTCCAGCCTGGGGCCAGGAGCGAGACGCTGATCCGCTTCTCCTCCGTCGCCGGCGAGCAGGGCTCGCCCGACACCTGGCGCGACGTGCGCGGCTTCTCGCTGCGTTTCTACACCACCGAGGGCAACCTCGACGTCGTCGGCAACAACACCCCGACGTTCTTCCTGCGCGACGGCATGAAGTTCCCCGACTTCATCCACTCGCAGAAGCGCCTGACCGGCTCGGCACTGCGCGATGCAGACATGCAGTGGGACTTCTGGACCCTCTCTCCCGAGTCCGCCCACCAGGTCACCTATGTCATGGGCGATCGCGGCCTGCCGCGTTCGTGGCGCCACATGAACGGCTACGGCTCTCACACCTACCAGTGGGTCAACGCCGCCGGCGAGCGCTTCTGGGTGCAGTACCACTTCCTTTCCCAGCAGGGCGTCGTGCCGATGTTCGCCGACGAAGCAGAGCGCATCGCCGGTCAGGACGCCGACTACTACCGCCGCGACCTCTACGAGGCCATCGAGCGCGGGGAGAACCCTTCGTGGGACGTCTACGTGCAGGTCATGCCGTACGAAGAGGCGAAGGCCTACCGGTTCAACCCGTTCGACCTGACGAAGATCTGGTCGAAGAAGGATTACCCGCGCATCAAGGTCGGCACGTTCACGCTGAACCGCAACCCGAAGAACTTCTTCGCCGAGATCGAGCAGGCCGCCTTCTCGCCCGGCAACCAGGTCCCAGGCACCGGCATCTCGCCGGACAAGATGCTCATGGCCCGCGTGTTCTCGTATCCGGACGCCCAGCGCTACCGCATCGGCACCAACTACAACCAGCTGCCGGTGAACCAGCCGCATGCCGCCCCCGTCAGCAACTACATGCACGAGGGCAACATGCAGTACCACTTCAACACCGCAGAGCACCGTGTCTACACACCGAACTCCTACGGTGCAGCCGGTGGGCCGGAGGCCGACCCTGCACGTGGCGTCGAGGCGAGCTGGGAGAACGACGGCGCACTCGTGCGCTCTGCTGCGACGCTGCACTCCGAGGACGACGACTTCGGCCAGGCGCGCACGCTCATCACCGAGGTCTTCAACGACGAGGAGCGTCAGCGCTTCATCGAGACCCTCGCCGGGCAGTACCAGGCCCTCACCGTCCCCGCCATCCAGGAGCGCTTCTTCTGGTACTGGGGCCAGGTGGACCAGGAGACCGCCGACAAGGTGCGTCAGTTGGCGCTGAGCACCGTGGACGCCTCCGCGGATCCGGTCGGCGTCGGCGAGTGACGAGACGGTTGTAACAGCACGGTTCAGGTGGGGTCGGATGCTTCGGCATCCGGCCCCATTCGTGTCCCATCGGGCGGGATCCGCTGGGAGAACGCTGAGTGCGCGTCGGCGCGCCTCACGCACCGCACCCATCGGAGCGTGGAGGATGTGCCGTGAATTCGGTCGTCTCCGACTCGAACTGACGAGAGGGAATCCTATGAGTGAATCACTCGCCGAAGCAGCGCCTCCGACGCCGTCGGTCGGCTCCAAACTCACAGCCGAGGCTCTCGGCACGTTCCTGCTGGTTTTCGGCGGCGTCGGCACCGCCCTGTTCGCCTCCAACCTGTACACCGACCCCGGATCCGGCTCCGCTGTGTACGTGGCCGTCGCCTTCGCGTTCGGTCTCACCGTGGTCGTCGGCATCTACGCCTTCGGGCCGATCTCCGGTGGCCATTTCAACCCCGCGGTCAGCCTCGGCCTCGCGGCGGCCGGTCGTCTTCCGTGGCGCGACGTGCCCGGCTACATCATCGCTCAGATCGTCGGCGGGCTCATCGCCAGCACCGCACTCGTGCTTATCGGCCTGTTCGGTCCTGAGGGATGGCTCACCACCGCGCAGGATGCCGGCTTCGCCAGCAACGGTTGGGACGAGCACTCCCCGGGTGGCTTCGGCATCTGGGCGGCCATCATCATCGAAGTGATCCTGACCGCGATCTTCCTCTTCGTGATCCTGGGTACGACGCACAAGCTGCGTCCCACGCCGTTCGCCGGACTCGCGATCGGCTTCACTCTGACCCTCATCCACCTCATCAGCATCCCTGTCGACAACACCTCTGTGAACCCGGCCCGCTCGATCGCCGCGGCGGTCTACGGCGGTGTCGGCCCGCTTTCGCAGCTGTGGGTCTTCCTGGTGTTCCCGATCGTGGGTGCGCTGATCGCCGGATTCGCGTACAAGACACTGCTCGACGGCACGAAGAAGTTCTGACCGCCGCCTCCGTCACGACGCACGAACAAGAACCCGCCTCCGTTTCATCCGGAGGCGGGTTCTCTCATCCTGCGACGAGCTGGGGCGTTCCCGCTTCGTATTCGAGGAGGTCGCCGCGTTCTCCGCGACGGTAGGCACGACCGCCGACGAGCAGCATGTAGACGAGGAAGACGGCGAGCGCGGCGGCGCCGATGCCGATCTTGATCGGCCATGGAAGCGACCACCCCGTCACGAAGCCCTCCACCAGCCCTGACATGAACAGCGCGAACACCAGACCGATCGCCACCGTGGCGAGGGATCGCCCCTCTTGCGCGAGAGCGGTCGCCCTCGTGCGCGGTCCCGGCGCCACCCATGCCCAGAACAGATGAAGACCTGCGGCGGCCGCGACGAAGATGCTCGTCATCTCGAGCATCCCGTGCGGAAGGATGTACAGAACCATCACATCGAGCCGGTCGTGCGCAGCCATGACAGCGGCCGAGACGCCGAGCCCGAACGCGTTCTGGGCGATGACGTAGACGGGCCAGATCCCGGTGACGCCGAAGAGCACGCACTGCGCCGCGATCCACGCGTTGTTCGTCCACACCATGCCGGCGAACACGGCCGCGGGGTTCTCCGTGTAGTACTCGGTGAAGCTCTCCTCGGCGTACTGCTCGAGGAAATCCGCCGGCCCGAGCGTCGCGACGAGCGCGGGATCGCCGGCTATCCATGCGGCGACGCCGGCCGTGATCGCGATGAAGGCCAGTGCGATCACCAGCGTGGTCCAACGCAGCCGGTACAGCGCGGCCGGCAGCTGATCGGTGAAGAAGCGCGCGATCTGCGTGAGGATGCTGTCGGACGTGCCGGTCAGCCTCAGGCGCGCCTTCGCCACTATCGACGACACGTACGCCCCCTGGGGCGATTCCCCGACCGATGTCTTCAGCTCGGCGAGATCAGCGGAGGCCGCGCGGTACCGCACGATGAGCTCATCGACGCCGTCGCCGTCGAGCCGCTGGCGGCTGAGTTCGTCCAGCCGCTCCCACTCGGCACGGCGGGCATCGCTGAGAGCATCGGCATCCACCTGATTTACTGTACTCATGTCCACGCCGATCGACACCGCTGACGAAGTGCTCTCGGGCGAAGCCGTCGCGATCGACGTGCAGCCGCTCAGCTTCTTCATGCGGGCGCTCGGCGCCCTGATCGACATGATCGTCAGCTGGACGCTCTTCCTGCTGTTCCTGTGGCTGCGCATGTGGCTTCTGGGCAGCGGGATCATCGACAGCTCGATCGACGGCATCATGAACGTGACGGCGATGGTCGTGTGCTTCGTGGCGGTGCCGATCGTGATCGAGCTCGCTATGCGAGGGCGCAGCCTCGGGCGACTGGCCGTCGGCGGAAGGATCGTGCGGCTGGACGGCGGGGCCGCAGGGTTCCGGCACGCGTTCATCCGTGCACTCATCGGCGTGCTGGAGATCTACATGACCTTCGGCGCCATCGCCATCCTCGCGGGCGCTTTCACCGCCCGTTCGCAGCGCCTGGGCGACATGGTGGCGGGAACATACAGCCAGCGCGTGCGCACCCCGAAGCTCATTCCGCTCGCCCCCGTGATGCCCCAGGCCCTGGCTGGCTGGGCTCAGATCGCCGATGTCGCGCGGATGCCGGATCGCCTGGCCAGACGCATCTCGCAGTTCCTGCAGCATGCCGAGCGGATGTCACCGCCGGCCCGCGCACGCATCGCCCAGGAGCTCGTCGTCGAGAGCAGAAGATATGTCTCGCCGCAGCCTTCCGCTCACCCTGAGCAACTGCTGATCGCCATCACCGTACTGCGCCGGGAGCGCGAGCGCCGCGCTCTGGCGATCGCCGACGCTCGCGCGGAGAAGCTGACAGGACGACACGTCGGAGTCTGAGGCTTCTCCGGCACGGACTCGTCCAGTACGTCTGCAGTGACGCTCAGAACCTGATCGCGTCGATCACCTTCACGCGCAGCGCCACGAGCGCGGGAATGAAGCCAGCCACAGCGCCGACGATGACGGACGCCACAAGGCCGGTGACCGCGGCGCGCATGGGGAACGGCGGCACATCCTGCATCCCTTGGAACATCGCCGGCACCACCCAGTCGGAGCGGAGCACGGCGACGACGATCGCGATGCCGATGACACCGGCGACGGTGGTCGCGACCAGACTCTCCAGCAGGACGGACACGAACACCCGCGAGGCGGTCGCCCCGAAAGCGCGTCGCACGCCGATCTCTCGCACCCGCTGTCGCATCGCGACGAGCTGGATGTTGATCAGACTCAACGCGCCCAGGGCGAGGATGAGCGCGGCGATGCCACCGGTGATGAGCTCGAATGACTTCATGGACTCCGCCATGCCCGGCGTCGCCGCCCAGTCGGAACGGGTCACCGAGACGACCTGACCGTCTGGGAGTCCCGCACGCAGATCCATGGCCAGCACGGGGCCGATCTCGGCGGATTGATCGGCGCCGACCCAGATCTCGTACTGGGGCCAGGCGCCTTCAGGCAGACTGTCGACGCGCGCGCGATACGAGTCGTAGAGCACGTCGACCCGCAGCTCCTCGTCACCGAATCCCTGACGCGGGACGACACCGATGACCTGGTAGGTGCCGCCGGCGTCGCCGGCGATCGCGATCGTCGGATGCTGATCCATCGGAACACGTCCGATCCGCTCCCACAGCGCCTCTGTCACGATGACCGGAGGCGCGAGGGCCGCCGCGTCGGCCTCCTGGAACCATCGTCCTTCCAGCAGCTGCTCGCGGTGGATCTGCGAATAGGCTGGGTCGAGCAGGCGCCCGCTGACTTCGACGAGGCCGTCAGGCAGCTGGGCACGGAACATCACGCCCTGCGCGACTCTGGCGGTGTGGCTGAAACCGAACCGCTCGGAGACCCGCTCGAATCTGTCTCCGAAGGCATCGAAATCGACCGGATCGCCGTTCTCGGTGCTGACGCTCACTACGATCGTCGCGGTTCTGCCGCCCCATCGGTCGGACTGCTCGGTCTGATACTGCTGCTGGTACTCGGAGAAGGCGATGACGGCAGTGAGCGCCGCGACCGATACGGCGATTCCGATGAGGCTGAGCAGAACGCGCAGCTTGTGCACCCGGATCTCCGCCCAGGCGTCGGCCAGCGCGCCGAGGAACCCGCTCATGCGCCGCTCCCGGACCCCTGGACGAGTGTGGAAGCCTCGAACGCGCGGCTGAGGTCGGTGGGTGCCAGATGCCCGGCATCCAGTCGATAGTGCCGACGAGCGCGCGCCGCGACGTGCAGGTCGTGCGTGATCGTGACCAGCGCGGCGTCGGTCTCCGTCGCCACCTCGTCCAGCAGCGCCATGATGGATGCGCCGGTGTCGATGTCCAGCGCACCGGTCGGCTCATCGGCGAGGATGAGCAGCGGCTGGCGCACCAGGGCCCTCGCGATCGCGACCCGCTGCTGCTCGCCGCCGGAGAGCCGATCGGCGATCTGCTCGGTTCTATGACCCAACCCGACACGCTCGAGCATGTCAGTGGCGATCGCCCGCCGTTTCCAGAACAGGCGGCCCTTCGCGTGTCCGAGCGGCATCATCACGTTGTCCAGTGCGGTGCGACCGGCCAGGAGGTTGAACTGCTGGAACACGAACCCCACGTTGTCGCCGCGCACCCGATCGAGTCCTCCGCTGCGCATCTTCCGCACCGGGCGTCCTTCGAACGAGACCGAGCCCGTGGTCGGCGCATCCAGCATCCCGAGGATGTTCAACAGAGTGGATTTACCCGAACCGGAGCGCCCCACGATCGAGACATGATCGCCCGCACTGACCGTCAGGGTGATGCCGCGAAGGATCTCTAGTCGTGAGTCGTCGGCGAGAAGGACGCTCTTGGTGACGTCTTCCAGGGCGACCAGAGTCACCAGCTGGTTCCGCTCTCGCACTGCTCGACGCCTGGTTCGACCTCGTAGCAGAACTCTTCGACCGGAGCCAGGAACCCCGGCACGAACTGGCGGATCATCTCGCCCTCTTCCAGACCTTCGACGACTTCCACCATCGCGCCGTCGTTGACCCCGAGGGTGACGGCGCGTTCTTCGGCCTCACCGCCGTCTCCGGCATCCACCCACACGCTGCCGGTGCCCGAGCCGCCCTGCACCGCCGTGACGGGGATGACGAGAGCATCGTCGACCTGGCCGAGCGCGAGGTCCATCTGAGCGGGAAGGCCTGCGAAGACGACCTGATCGCTGGGAATGGAGCACCGGACGCTCGCCGTGCCCTCCGTGGTGACCTGAACGCGAACCCCGGTGCACGCGAAAGGTGCGGGCCCTCCGGTGATCGTCACGGTCGCATCGGTCGGTGCCCCCACGAGCCGGTACAGCTGCACCGGCTCGACTGTCGCGAGCAGGTGATAACGGGCCGGGGTGAGGGTCGCGACTTCGGATCCGACCGCGAGCGCCTGCCCCTTGACCAGAGCGATCTCGGAGAGCTCCCCTGCCTCGGGGGCGACGATGTCGATGCGCTTTCTCGGGTAGTCCTGCTCGACGGTGAACAGTACCTGACCTTCCTTGACCGCTGCACCGTCGGCGACGTGCACGGCGGTCACCGTGCCGTTGATCTCGCCCCTCAACGGAAAGGAGTCGTCTCTTGCGATGTTGCCGCTCAGGGTGAGCGCGTTGACCACTGATCCACGCTCCACGGCGAGCACCGGATCAGTCACGCCTGCCTCGGGGCTGACGACCGCGTCGGCGGTGTCAGGGAAGAACGCCAGCTTGACGAGAGCAGCCGCGCACAATCCGAAGACGACAACGAGGAGCAGTGGGAAGACCCAACGACGCCAGACGATCACGAAGGCCTTTCCGGTAGCGCCACCGTGACGCGTCCGGGATCAGCATAGCCAGGCGGAACTCAGGCCCGCATCGCCTCGTGACGCACGACGATCCAACCGGTCGGCACGGAGACCCGCTGCGCGTGCTGAGCGCAGAGATCATGCGCGTTCGGGTGGTCGGTTCCCCCCAGCGGACCCAGCGCCGCCATCTGGTCGCCGTAGTCGTAGGTGAGCGTCGCCACGGCCTCACGGGCGCAGGTGACCTTCGAGCAGAGTCGTTCGTCCATCTGGGCCAGCGTAGGACGCCCGGCGGGCCACGGCCGGTTGCCGCGCGGAACACCATAGACTTTCGTCATGCCCCATCGTCGGTCCGCACGAGGTGCCAGGACGCCCCGCCGTGGCGCACGGCACGGGCGCCACGGTCGTCTCGGCCGCAGTGAGGTCGTGCGTCCGCCTCTTGCGCCGCTGGAAGGGCGCATAGATCGCTTCGATGTCACGATCGGCACCGCTGTCGAGTTCCTGCGCGGTACCTGGCCTGAACTGCAGGAAGTGCGCTTCGAGATCGGAGCGCTGCCTCTGAGTCCCGATCCGACCGGCATCCCCCGCTGGCAGATCGATCGCGAAGGTCGGCGCATCATCCTGTTCCGCATCCCGATCGAACGGCTGCTCCCGCCTGGACACGATGACGCGATGCACCGCCGCATCGCGATCGAAAGCGCTGTCTTCCGCGCCGCTGCCGAGTACGTCGGCAAAGACCCTTGGGAGTTCGGCCCGGATCAGGGGTAGACGGTGATGGCGTCCTGAGCGGCCGCACCTGGCCAGATCGGCCAACCGGCCATCTCGTCCGTGCCTGCCAGGGCGATCGCAGCGTGCAGAGGGGCGTCGGTCGCCAGTGCGTACGTCGTGTCTTCGCTCACGTCGGCCACGATCGAGCCACCTGCGGGGACGGTGATCGTCTCCCCCTCGCCCCCCGTGGTGGGAGTGAGCGTGACAGATGCTTCGGTGTCGGCGGGGTTGACCAGGTGGATGCGCGGGTCCGGCCCGTCCGGGACGGCGAAGACGACCTCCCCAGAAAGTTCCGGCGCCGGTGTCATCCACCCGAAATCGGCGCCAGCGCCGATGTCCGTGATCTGTCGGACGGCGCCGACGACAGGCGTGTCAGCCGTGACGTCGACGCTGTAGACGCCAGGCTCCAGCGCGTCGAGGCTCACTTCTGCGGGGATCGCCGCATCCAACGGCACTGACAGCTCCTGCACCTTTCCATCGTCGGAGCTGATCGTGATGGTGGCCTGAGCGGCCTGATCCGTCGCCATCAGCCGCAACAGGGTGACGGCGGAGTCGGGGCTCTCGGTCAGCACCTGCACACCGGCGAACGTGAGATCCGTCCGCGGAGCACCCGCGGTGTCCTGCACATCGATTCCGGACGGATCGAGCGTGCGGATCAGCGAAGACTGCAGCACCGCGCGCAGCGGGGCGCCGGCGGCTGTCACCCGCACGACGGGCTCCTGGAGGCCGGCAGCCACGGAAGACAGTGGAACCGCGAGCTGAGTGCCCGCCGGTACGAGGGTCTTCGTCGATGACTGCTCGACGCCGAAGACGGTGATCGTGGCAGTGGCGGGGACGTCGCCCGGGTTGGACAGGATGATGAGATCGCTGGTGCCGGTCTCCACGGTTCCGCCGACCAACCACGACTCGGTGCTCGGCTCCCGGCAGGCGCTTGCGGCCAGACCGGAGAGGTCATCCGCAGCCAGTGAGACCGATTCGGCTGCGGCGATGGACACGGCCGAACCAGGATCGGGACTGCCGACGAGCTTCAGCGGGCCGGCTGCAGGGCCGCTCAGGTCGAGCGTCAGCAGATCGGATGCTGCGAGCTCGGATTCGTCGCTCGCTCCGCTGCTCTCGGCGGTGAGCGCAGGATCGCCGGCCGATGACATCTGGCCCGCGTCCTGAGTGTTCCTGCCGATCGCACGGAACGAGCCCGTGCACACCAGCGTCGTGTCGCCCGCGGTCGGGGTGACGGACACCTGGGCGGGTTCATTCACGATCGCCGGCCACGGCAGCGCGACGGCAGCCGTGACGCCGACGACGCACCCGGCGGCGATGATCGCTCCCGCCAGCAGCCTTGCGCTCGTGGCGACGACATGGATCGCCCGATTCTGAGTCATCGCTTCTCCTCGGCGTCGGTCGGCTGTTCATCGTCCGGATCATCCGCCGCGCCGGGCACCGGCTCCTCCACGTCCACTTCCCGCTCCCGCTCCCGCGGAGCCGAGTCGCCATGTTCGTCTGGATCGTCGCCCTCATTCGATCCTTCGCGAGCGTGGGTCTCGCCGTCTTTGTCCGCCAGAGACCGCCCGATCGGGTGCTCGTGATCGAATCGGTCGTCTGCGCGCCTGGGGAGCACGATCGGCTCTTCTGCCGAGCGCCCGACGATGCGTGACTGCGCGCGGGCGGCACGTCGAGAGGCCCGGGTCGGAATCGACAGCAGGAGGGCAGCGAACAGCACGATGAGCTGCAGCGCGGTGACCGCCCTGGCAGTTCCCTCTTGCACGTCGTCGAGCGGTGCGCGCTTCGAGGGAGTCGTCTCAAGGCGCCACAGCACCCCCTTGTCCGTCTCACCGACCTTCACGAATCCGGAGCGCTGGTCGAGCGCCGTGATCGCAGCCACTCGGAACGCCCTCGCGGCATCCGACTCTTCAGTGTCGAGCTGATCGAGCAGAACGAAGTGGATGCCGTGCGCGGCGAGTTCGCCCGGTGCGTCGAAGGTGCGCGTCGAGAGCAGATCGACCGAGAGCGCGCTGATGTCGGTTCCCTGCGGCTCTGTCGCGGTGCTGAGCATGGTCGACTGCGCTCCGAGTGTCTCACTCGCACCCCACACGACCTCTGCCGCCAAGCCGCCGTCGTTCTGCGGAGTGAGCACAAGAGTCGCGATCTCGCGGTCGCCCTTCGCTTCGGCGGCCACGAACGCAGGAAGGGTGCTCTCCGGCCCGTCGGTGAGCACGGTGCGATCGGTGGGCAGGGCGGTGAGCGCAGGAACGGCGCAGATCGCGAGTGCGAGGCCGGCAACCGTGACGGCTGCGACACGGAGTCCGGGAAGTGTCACGGCTGTGTCGAGCGTGACGAGCGCCGCGCCGACGATGCCGATCCAGGCCAGGCTCAGTCCGGTACCCGGCCAGATCTCCACCGGCACGCCCTGCGCGAAGCTGACCACCACTCCCACAGCCGCGAAAGCGGTCGCGAGGCCCGTCATCGCGACGCCGAGCAGCGTGATGCCTGCTCCCCAACGCGGGGCGACCGCCGCGGCGAGCGCCAGCAATGCGATCGGAGCGATGAACAGCGGAGCCCATGCGGCGATGGCTGGGTCGATCGCATCCATCCACCCCGCGAGGTCTGCGGTCGGGAACCCGGTCGCCAACAGCATCCGCCCTGCACCGTCCGCCGCGACCTGCGGGCCAGCCCACGCCAACCCCGGATCGGCGAAGAGCGCCCACAGATTGCCGTTGCGCACCTGCCAGATCGCCAGCGGTGCGAAGAGCACCACCGCGGGGGCGAGCATCCAGAGCAACCGGACTGCGCCGTGGAACCACCCACGGGTCAGCACGATCGCAAGCGCGACGGCCCAGAGCAGGCCGAGACCGGGGGCGAGAACCGGTGCGCACGCGAGCACGGCGGCGAGCACGATGGAGGCGGCACCGGCAGCGCCCCAGGATCGGTGCGCGACGACTGCGGTGTGGAACAGCCACGGCAGCAGCAGATGCAGCAGTACAGCAGCCGGGCGGCCCTCGACGAGGGCGGTGAGGAAGGTGGGTGAGAGCGCCCATGCCACGCCACCGAAGATGCGCAGCCCACCACGATCGGTGATGCGCGTCGCCGCGAACCACCCGCCGAGCACCGCGAGCGGCAGGGCGAGCAACCAGACCAGCACGAGCGCGAATGATGGGGCGCCGCCCCATAGAGTGCCGAGGGCTGCTATCACGCCGGAGAACGGGTCAGCAGGACCGATGACCCCCACGCCGATGCCGCGCTGGCCCCACGCCGCGTCCTCCCAGAGCGCCGCGACGGTGGTGCGCAGCGGAAGCAGGGCTCCCCCGCCGATCGCCGGCCATGCCAACAGAGTGAAGAAAGATGCCACGCCGACGACAAGAGCGCCCAGCACCGCCCACGCGCCGCCGCCCGAGAAGAAGTTCAGCTCGCTGACGGCTCCGCCTTCGCTGCCGTGGCCGTCATCGAGGCGCCGATGCAGTTGCGCTCGGGTGATGCGCAGCGGGGTGATCCTCGACCAGGACGCCGCACGCGTGGCACGGATGCTCCGCCGCGAACGTGCCACGGCACCCACACGCACCATCGCCATGATCGCCGCACCCCACTCGGGGAACACAGATGCCGGACGCTTCGCGATGAGGTGGACGATAGTGCGCCAGAGCGCGAGAGGCAGCAGCGACAGCCAGTGCAGCGGCACCGCTGCGGCAGGCGCATACGCGAGGCGCCTGTGCAGTTGCGCGAGCCGTGAGGCGTAGGCGCGGTGAGACGCGGTCCTCGGCAGGGCGGCGGGGCCGTCCGGACGCACGGACACTCGAGCACTCGGCGCCAGCACCACCCGCGCGCCGGCGAGACGGGCGCGCACGCCGAGATCCAGTCCCTCGTCTGCTCCGTGCAGTGCGGGATCCGGACGCAACTGCTCGCGCATCTCGCCACGGATGAGCATGCCGCGTATGTCAGCGCCGAGGGCGTCGTCGTTTCCGTCGTGCTGACCCTGATCGAGCTCGCCGGCGGCCAACTCGACAGAGCGGCCCAACGTCGTCATGGTGACACCCAGCGAGACGATCTCACGCTCGTTGTCGGCGTTCACGAGCTTGGGTGCCGCGATCGCGGCAGACGGTGAACGCTCGAGCGCGCCGGCGAGCTGCGCGAGAGCCTGCGGGTGCGGGGCGGTGTCGTTGGCGAGCAGCCATATGGCCGCGCCCTCGGCCACACGCGAGCGGGCGAGGTCGACCGCTTCCGCGTACGAGGTTCCACCGCGCGCCTGGATGATGCCCTCGACCAACCGACCGACGACGTCATCGGCACGGAATTCAGAGCCATCGCCGCAGACGACCAGGGTGATCGCGTCCGCTCTGCGGGTCTGCAGGGTCAGGGCGTCAAGCGTTCGCAGGAGCTGTGCACGCGCCGACGATCCGGAGCGCGCGACGATGATGGCATGAACTGGGGTAGGCATGGCCTGGTCAGCCTATGCGCTGAGTTCGTGGGCCACCGTCAGCGCGCCCGGCGAGCCTGCCAAGCTATGAAAGATCAGCCCGCGTTGCGCTTGAGCTTGCGGCGCTCGCGTTCGCTCAGGCCGCCCCAGATGCCGAAGCGCTCGTCGTTGTTCAGCGCGTATTCGAGGCATTCGCCTCGCACGTCGCAAGACGAGCAGATCCGCTTCGCGTCACGGGTCGAACCACCCTTCTCAGGGAAGAACGCCTCGGGGTCGGTCTGAGAACACAGTGCATCTGTCTGCCATGACAGGGCGCTGTCTTCATCAGGCTCCACACGCCTGACCCCGGGAACCCCGAGATTGACCGGATCAACAAACCAGTTCTCGGGAACGTCGGAACGGTAACCCGTCATGTCGCTCTCCTTGCCCTTCAGAATGCCCCCCGCCGGGCCTTGCAGAACTAATTACACCCGTGTCATTCGCTCCGGTCAAGTCGCGGATAGTAAAGCCTCAATCGACTATTGAAGGTTCACGGCGTGTCGACGGCGTGTCGTGTCAGAAGGAACTCCGTGCGGCCGACCGTCGGGCGTGTCGGCGCTGGTCGAACTGCACGATGGATTTCGAAATCCATCGCCGCTCAGTTGCCTGGTTGCGCGATGAACACTTCGCCGCTGCCGCTCAGCGACAAGGTCGTCTCGTCGTCGGTGGCGAACACCGCGGAGCCGACGTCCACAGCGACAGCCGCCCCCTCCGCGCCCGACACGGTGACCGCTCCCGCAGTCGAGAGCACCATGGTGGGACCCGCGACCTCAACGGTGACCGGCTCGCCGGTGAGCACGACGCGTCGCAGAGCGAAATCGGGCACGTCGACTTCGTACGTCGTCACAGCACCTGTCGCCGTTGGGGGCAGCACCGGCACCGCTTCGGGCGTGGTGTCGAGGACAGAGAGCAACTCCGACACATCGATGTGCTTCGGCGTCAGCCCCCCGCGCAGCACGTTGTCACTCGCCGCCATGATCTCCACGCCGAGGCCGGAGATGTAGGCGTGCAGAAGCCCGGCGCGCAGGAAGATGGCTTCGCCACGACGCAGCACGATGTAGTTCATCAGCAGTGCGACGACGACGCCGGGGTCACCGGGGTACCGATCCGCTATCGCTCGCACCGCATCGAGCTCTGCGGCGAACTCATCGGACGACGACGCGGCGAGCGCCTCGATGATCTCGTCCACGTCCCGCTGCGCGTCGCCGGAGAGCAGCCACCCGACAGCATCCCTCAGCACGACCTCATCGCTGCCGCCCTCGAGGCGCTCGCGAAGCGCACGCACGCCGGAGGTGTCGCCCAGCGCTGTCAGGAGACGGAGCGTGTCGGCCACGGGTCGCAGGCCGCCGAGCGCCTCGAATCGGTCGCTCAGGGCGACGATGAGCTCGGGCTTGTGGTTCGCGTCGCGATAGTTGCGCGCGGGATCATCCGCGGCGAGCGCCTGTTCCCTCCCCCACCCGTCCCGCGCCTGTGCGATGGTCGGGTGCACCTGGATCGAGAGCGGAGAAGCGGCCGCGAGCAACTTCAGCAGATACGGAAGCGTGCCGCCCGTCACTGCATCGAGAGTGGAACCGTCCGCGACGTCGGCGGGGTCGCCAGGGTGGTCACCGAACCACACCTCGGCCTCCGGTGCGCCGGTGGATTCCCGGCCCTCCAGATCGGCGAGGAGCGAGGTCGACCCCCAGGCATAGTCACGAGGTGCGTTCGACAGACTCAGCAGCATGGAGCCAGCGTATCGATCCCGGCCGTGCCGCAGCGATCCGACGGCGCCGGCGCGGTAGCCTGAACCCGATGGCGCAGTACACGAAGCATCCAGTGAAAGCCCCGCCCACCGCGCCGGATCGCGAGTCGACGGGGCATCTGCTGTTGCGCGGCTACGTCATCCTCGTGTTCATCCTCGCGTTCGCCCACACCGCGCTGTACAACCTCGTCGGAGTGACCGTCGCCGGCGCCGTGATGATCCTGCTCACTCTGGCGGCGCTCGCCATCGGGATTCCGATGGTCGCGCGCGCCGAGCCGCATCCGTTCCCGTGGCGGCGCCTGCCGTGGTCGGCGCTCGGATATGTGGGGCTCGCTCTGGTGTCTGTCGCGTGGTCGCAGTGGCGGCTGCCCACGATCCTCACCTGGCTCCTGCTCGCCGCCGTCACCGTCAACGCCCTGCTGATCGCGCACGCCCTCAGCTGGCAGGAGATCGTTCGCGCGCTCGCGACCGCGTTCAAATGGATCCTCGGCCTGTCGCTCGCGCTCGAGCTCTGGGTGTCGCTGGTCGTGCACGGTCCTCTTCTCCCGAACTTCCTGACGCTCCCGGACGGCGACATCGACGCGCACTGGTACTGGGTGCGGGACAACCTGCTCGACGGCGGCCGCATCCAGGGCATCGTCGGAAACTCGAACGTGCTCGCGATCATCAGTCTGTTCGCGATCGTCACGTTCGGGGTGCGCTTCGCACTGCGCGCGCGCTGGCGCACCACCCTCGTGATGTGGATGCTGTTGGCCGCGTTCATGATGCTCAGGGCGTCCTCCGCGACCACGTACGTATGCGCGCTCGCGGCCGCCGTGGTGCTGATGGTGGCGCTGCTGATCCGCCGGGCGCACACGCCGGGTGCGCGAGCCCGGATCTACGCGATCTGCGGCGGGGCCGTCGTCGTCGTCGTGGCCGCGGTGATCGTGTTCCACAGGCCGCTGTTCGATGCGCTCGGTCGCAGCGCTGATCTCACCGGCCGCACCGACGTCATCTGGACCAAGGTTCTCGAGCGAGCTGCCGCTCGTCCGGTGTTAGGCAATGGGTTCTCCAGTCCGTGGATACCCACCGACCCGGCGTTCGACGGTTGGATCACCGACCACGGCATCACCGTGTTCCACGCACACAACATGTGGCTCGATGTTCTGATGCAGCTCGGAGCGGTCGGGGTCCTGCTGATGGCCGCAGCATACTTCGGTCTGCTGTGGCGGGCATGGTTCTTCGCCGCCGACCGGCCACGCTGGAATCTCCGCGCCGACCGCCCCTACTCGCCGCTGACCCTGCTGCCGCTGCTGTTCACCGTCATCCTGCTTGTTCAGGGCCTCGCCGAGTCCACCCCGATCATGCTCTGGGGATGGCTGATGCTGGTGCTCTTCTCGTTCAAGATCAAATCAGTGCCGCTGGTCGGCGTCGGGCTCAGCGAGCAGTCCCGCGTCACCGAACGCGGCAGCAGGGCCCGGCGCATCCCGTGACCTCTGCCAAGGACCGGCTCAGCCGTCTGCTCGGTTCCGTCGAGATGGCGCGCGCGTACACGCTGGCCGCACTCACCGCCACCTTCGGCTCGTTCATGATCGAGCAGATGACGTCGGCGACCACGTATGCCACGATCATCGTGCTGCTGTGCGCGCTGGGCGTCGCGATCCTGTTCGTGCGGCGCGAAGAGCTCTCCCTGCTGCGGCTGGCGCCCTCATCGTTGTTCGCGTTCCTCGCACTCGCCCTCGCCAGCGTGTTCTGGACGACGGATCGCTCGGACACCCTCGTCGGGTGGCTCTGGACGTTCGGCTTCGCGATCATGGCGATCACGATCGGTCACATCCGGGACACGCTGCAGACCGTCCGCGCGATCGGCGACACACTGCGGGCGCTGCTTCTCGTCTCACTCGGGCTGGAGGTGCTCTCCGGCATCCTGATCGACGTGCCGATCGCGTTCCTCCAGATCGAGGGGAACCTGGCGCTCGGCGGACCGGTGCAAGGCATCTTCGGCACTCGCAACATGCTCGGTTTCGTCGCCGTGATCGCTCTCATCACGTTCTTCATCGAATGGCGCACGCAGTCGGTCGTGGCCCCCATCGCCGTCCCCTCGATCGCGCTCGCCGGGTTCCTCGCTCTGGTCTCCGCGTCGCCGACCGTGCTGGTTCTGGCCGTTGCCGTCGGGGTGGCGACCGCGGCCTTGACAATCGTCCGCCACACTCCGGCGGCGCACCGCACCCTCGTGCAATGGGTGCTGGGTGCCCTCACGCTCGCGTCCCTCGCGGTCGCGTTCGCGTTCCGGCATCCGATCATCGCCTGGATGGGCGGCGGCTCCGATTTCTCCATCCGCGCCGATCTGTGGAATCAGATCCTCGATTTCGTGGCGATCAGGCCGTTCCAGGGGTGGGGCTGGTTCGGACCATGGCAGCGCGGCGAATATCCGTTCACCTACATCAACTACCTGCTCGATGATCAGCACCAGACAGCGCTGAACGCGTTCTTCGATGTGCTGCTCCAACTGGGCATCGCCGGATTCCTGCTGTTCCTCATCCTGGGCGGAGTGGCTCTGATCAGGTCCTGGCTGGTCGCGAGCGTGCGGCACTCGGTGGTGTACGCGTGGACTCCCCTCGTACTCGTCACCCTCGCCGTCGACTCGATGTTCGAGAGCTTCACCCTCGCGGGCGCCGGGTGGTTCATGCTCGTGCTGTGCGCACTCCGCGCCGGACAGTCGAGGTCGTGGCGCGAGAACATCGATGCAGCGAACACCGGGGTCATCCCGACGCTGCGCGCGCAGGAGTGATCCGAGCCGAGCCGAGTTCCTTGCACAGCAGGATGGGCGCGGTCTGCGGCGTTCCACAAGACCGGAAGGTAGGCTACTCCGTGCCCGCTGAACCAGCCGAGCGCCCAGCCGGGCGGGGCGAAGCAATCCCGGAGATCTCGCCCGTGACCCACGTCCTGCAGAACGTCGTCTTCCCGCTCGACCGCGACCCCGACCTCCTCCCGCTGTATGCCGATCCCGAGACCTGGTCCGTGATCGACGAGGAGCCCGTACGTGTCTCGAACCGTGCGCATCTCGGCAACATCCTGAGCCGGCACAGCGCGCGTATCGTCGCCGGTCGACGGGTCTCCCTCGGCACATACTTCAACGCATTCCCTGCGTCGTACTGGCAGCACTGGACGAGCGTGCGCCAGGTGCGACTCACTGTGCGCACGAAGGGCCCTGCGACCATCCTCGTCTACCGTTCGAACGGCTCCGGAATCCGCCAGCGTGTGGACACCAGAGAGGTCACCGGTGACGCTGAGACATCGTTCGATCTGGCTCTGACCCAGTACAGCGACGGCGGGTGGATCTGGTTCGACATCGTCGCGGACGAGAAGGCCGCCGTTCTGGAGGGCGCGGAGTGGACGACCGAGCAGGAGCCGAAGCGCACCGGCAAGGCGTCACTCGGCATCACCACCTACAACAAACCCGATTACTGCGTCGAGACCCTCCAGGCCCTGGCGGCGTCTCCCGACGCCCTGGAGTTCGTCGACCGGATCTTCCTCATCGATCAGGGCACGCAGCTCGTGGCCGAGCAGGAAGGCTACGCCGAAGTCGCCGCTGCGCTCGGCGAGACGCTGCAGGTGATCCGACAGCCCAATCTCGGCGGCTCTGGCGGCTTCGCCCGCGCCATGCACGAGACGCTGCAGCGGCCCGAGAGCGACTTCGTGCAGCTGCTCGACGATGACGTACGACTCGAGCCCGAATCCGTGCGCCGCTCGATCGTGTTCGGCCAGTTCGCGACCAATCCGGTGCTCGTCGGCGGTCACATGTTCGATCTGCTCGATCGTCCGAAGCTCCACGGCTGGGCAGAGGTGCTCGACAAGGTTCCGTTCATGTGGCGCAACCTCTATCAGGAGAAGATGCCGCACGACTTCGGTGCTTCGAACCTGCGCCAGTCGAAGCTGCTGCACATGCGCATGGATGCGGACTACAACGGCTGGTGGATGTGCCTGATCCCTCTGGACGCCATCCGGAAGGTGGGCCTCTCGCTGCCTGCGTTCATCAAATGGGACGATGCAGAGTTCTGCCTTCGTGCCGGCGAAGCCGGCTTCCCCACAGTCTCGATGCCCGGCGTCGCGCTCTGGCACGTCTCATGGGTCAACAAGGACGATTCGATCGATTGGCAGGCCTACTTCCACGCCCGCAACCGCATCGTCGCAGGGCTGCTGCACTCCGAGGTCCCGCACGGCGGACGACTGCTGACCCACAGTCGCCGCGTCGACCTCAAGCATCTGATGATGATGCAGTACTACCCCGTCGCCCTGCGCGCTCAAGCGCTGCGGGATGTCCTGTCGGGGCCGGCGCACATGCGCGAGAACCTGGCGACGGCGATGCCTCGCGCTCGCGCTCTCGCGGCCGACTATCCCGAGACCGTGGTGCACCGTGATCCGTCGACTGTGCTGCATTCACGACTCGGGCGCCAGGTGTACAAACGGCAGAAGCGAAACGAGTTCGACAGCCCGACCGGAGCACAGCTTCGCTGGTTCACATTGTCGACGCTCGTCACCCACTGGCTGCACAGCCCGAACCCGGCGAATGTCGCGCAACCGGAGGTGGAATTCGGTAAAGAGGATGCGCACTGGTGGCGGCTCCCTGCATTCGACAGTGCTCTGGTCAGCGCCGCGGACGGATCCGGCAAGAACATCTACACAAGAGATCGCAAGAAGTACCGTCAGATGCTGCGTGACACGGTACGTCTGCACGCTGAATTGAGACGTCGGTGGCCCGAACTGCAGAAGCAGTATCGGCAGGCACTTCCGGAGCTCGTCTCCCCCGATTCCTGGCAGCAGATCTTCGAGGAGAAGGCATGACCGCGGCGCCTGCTGCATTCGACCCCGCGTCAGCGACGATCGTCATCGTCACGTACAACCGTTCTCATCTGCTCACACGTCTGCTCGACAGCATCGCGGTCATGGATCCGAAGCCCGGACACGTCGTGATCATCGACAACGCGTCCGTCGACGACACCACAGAGGTCGTTGATTCCTTCCGTGCGCGCATCGGCACCGAGATCGTGTACCGCAGGCTCGAGACGAACACCGGCGGGTCCGGAGGCTTCAGCGAGGGGATGCGCACGGCGTACGAGCTCGGCTCGGAGTGGATCTGGATGATGGACGACGACGTCGAGGTCCTGCCCGATGGCCTCGCGCGCATGGGCAAATGGACCCCTCGCTTCAAGAGCATCCAGGGACGCCGATACGACTACGACGGCAGTGAGTTCTACTGGCAGTACCGGATCGCCGAGCGGATGGGCATTCCGATCCCGTTCGCGCCGGCCGGGTTCGATGCATCGGGATTCAAGGAGATGAACAGCGGATGCTTCGAGGGGATGTTCATCCACCGCTCGATCGTGACGCAGATCGGCCTCCCCGACCATCGCTTCTTCATCTACTGGGATGACCAGATGTACGGCTGGCTCGCGTCACGGCTCACCACAGCCGTGATCGTGAATGAGTTCGTGCTGCGCCGCACCCGCGAGATCAAGCAGTGGGACATGGGCGTGCGCCACATGAATGCGTCGAGCAACGCGTACCGGTACTACATCATGCGCAACCGAGCATTCATCAAGAACTACTACCGCGTGCACGGTGTGTACAACCCTGTGCTGTTCGCACTCGGCACCACTGCGACGTTCTTCAAAGAGCTCATCCGGTTGCTCTTCGTCGAACGAACGGTGCGAGGCACGAGTAATCTTTTCCGCGGCATCCGCGATGGTGGGAAGATCGGTCGAGACCGCACCTGGCAGCCCATGCCGGCATTGGAGAAGTGATGAGCGACGAGCAGCAGCCAAGGGCCGAGTGGGTATTCCCCGAGCAGAAGAAGACCAACAAGAAACGCATCTGGCTGATCGTCGGCCTGTCGGTGCTGGCGGTGGCCATCGTCGCGGCGCTACTGTTCTTCCTGCTGCCGCGAGGGGGCGAGCCGGAGCCGACACCTACGCCCACGGACACGGCGAGTCCCTCTCCCACCCCGACCGCGACGCCGACCGACACCCCTGCGCCGACCGCCGCTCCCACGCAAGAGCCGGGGACCACGCCGCCGCCCGTTCCTGATCCCGACATCCCCACGTTCGCCGCGCAGGTGCAGCCGCGTCTCGACGATGCTTCGACAGGGCTCACGATCGCCGCCGATCTGAGCGGCCAGGAGGCCGCGCAGGTCGTCGAATCGTTGCAGCAGGATGCCGGGCGTCTGTCGGATGCTGCTGCTCCGAGTTCGATCTCTTCGGCGTGGTACGAGGGCGTCGGACAGTACAGTGCGCGGCTCGGAGAGCTCCGAGGCGCGTTCGAAAGCGGCTCGAACACGCAGAGCGCGATGGAGGCCGCCACCGCCGCGTTGAAGGAGCTCCGCGCGCTCGTCGGCCTCTGAGGCTGTCAGAGACCGTGCTCGCCGCGCAGTCTCGACGCGAGCCACCCGCTCAGGCTGCCGGCATCGAATCCGCGTTGTAACGGTCGAGCACCTCGTTGATGCCGGCATCCAGCACCAGCGCGCCCTTGTTGAGATAGAGGCCACGGGTGCAGAAGCGCCGTAGATCTCGTTCGTTGTGGCTGACGAAGAAGAGGGTGCGCCCCTCGGCGAGCAACTCGTCGATGCGCTTGTAGCACTTGTCTCGAAAGGCCTTGTCTCCCACAGCGAGAACCTCATCGACGAGCAGGATCGGCTCGTCGAGCTGCGACACGACGGAGAACGCGAGACGCACCTTCATTCCGTTTGAAAGATGCTTGTACGGCGCGTCTTGAAAGTCTTCCAGCTCTGCGAATTCGATGATGTCGTCGTAGCGTCGGCTGACCTCCGCCTTCGACATGCCGTGCAGGCCTGCCGTGAGGCGCACGTTCTCTCGCACTGTGAGGTCGCCGACGAAGCCGCCGGTGATCTCGATGAGCGGCGCGACGCCGCCGTTGACCGTGACGGAGCCCTCGTCGGGCAGCAGCACCTTCGCGACGAGACGCAGCAGCGTGGACTTCCCCTGACCGTTGCGTCCGACGACGCCGATCGACTCCCCCGGCTCCACCGTGAACGAGACGTCTCGGAGGGCCCAGAACTCTCCCGAGATCCTGCGGCGTGAAGCACCTGCGAACAGATCTTTGAAATTGCGTCGACCGCGACGGTTCCGGCGGAAACGCACACCGAGACCTGTCACTTCGATTGCGGCCGTCATCACAGCTCCTTCAGCACAGAGCGTTCGAGGGAACGGAACACCCAGAGCCCGAGGGCGAAGATGCCGATCGTCATGACGACGCTGATCAGGATCGTCGTGGTGTGCCACTGGTCGGGGAAGAACCCGACACGGTAGAGCGTGAAGATGCCCGCCAAGGGGTTGAACGCGCCGATCACATCGAAGGGGGCAGGGAGGTTGTTGACGCTGTAGATGACCGGGGATGCGTAGAACAGCGCACGAAGGATCAGAGCGGTGGTGCGCTCCAGATCGGCGTAGAGAACGCACAGAGGGGCGACGAGCAGGCCCAGACCGACGAGCAGCAGGGTCTGCAGAAGGACCGCGACGGGGAACCACAGCAGCGACCAGCCGATGGTGACCTTGTCGGCGTTGGCGATGACGAACAGGGCGAGCACGGGGATGGCGAAGAGGAACTCCATCCCCTTGCTCAGCACGATGCGGTTGACCCAGATCGATCTCGGGATCGACGTCGAACGCACCAGTCTGGCGTCCTTGCGGAAAGCTCGAGTGAAGTCTGAGACGGAGGTGTTGAACCACACCCACGGCAGGAGGGCGAGGATGAGGAAGACGATGTACGGCTCCTCGCCGATGCTGCCCCGCTTGAAGACCTGCGTGAAGACGAACCAGTAAATCGCGCTCATCACCAGCGGGTCCAGCACCGACCACAGGTAGCCGAGCCAACTGGTGGCGTAGCGGACCTTCAGGTCGCGCGCCGACAGCAGCCACAGCGAATGCAGATATCGCCGGGGCGTACCCGGCGCCCCGACAGCAGCGTGACTCACGGTTCCGAGTTTAGGCGAGTGTGTTGTTCCACATGGTCAGCGCCGAGCCGATGGCCATGTGCATGTCGAGGTACTGGTACGTGCCGAGACGTCCGCCGAAGTGGACGTCCGTCTCACCCTTCTGCAGCTCTCGGTACGCGAGCAGGCCCTCGCGGTCTGCGGGGGTGTTGACCGGGTAGTACGGTTCGTCTGCCTTCTCCGCGAAGCGGGAGAACTCGCGCATGATGACCGTCTTGTCATCCGGGTAGACGTCCTTGCGCTCCGGGTGGAAGTGCTTGAACTCGTGGATGCGCGTGAACGGGACGTCCATGTCCGGGTAGTTCATCACCGGCGTGCCCTGGAAGTCGCCGATGTTCAGGACCTCACGCTCGAAGTCGAGGGTTCGCCAGCTGAGCTCGCCCTCGGCGTAGTCGAAGTACCGGTCGACCGGACCGGTGTAGACGATCGGCACCTGCCCGACGAGCGCCTTGCGGTTCAGCGGCTGCGAATCGTCGAAGAAGTCGACATCCAGCTTGACTTCGATGTTCGGGTGATCCGCCATACGCTCCAGCCACGCGGTGTAGCCATCGGTGGGCAGTCCCTCCCACGTGTCGTTGAAGTAGCGGTTGTCGTAGTTGTAGCGCACAGGAAGGCGGGCGACGATGTCGCCGGAGAGCTTGTGCGGATCCGTCTGCCACTGCTTGGCCGTGTAGTCGCGGAAGAAGGCTTCGAACAGCGGGCGACCGACGAGCGCGATGCCCTTCTCCTCGAAGTTCTGCGCGGTCTTGACGTCGAACTCGTCGGCCTGCTCCTTGATGAGCGCGCGCGCCTCGTCGGGCGAATACGCCGCCTGGAAGAACTGGTTGATGGTGCCGAGGTTCACCGGCATCGGGTACACGACGCTCTTGTGGTTCGTGTAGACCTTGTGGACGTAATTGGTGAACGTCGTGAAGCGGTTGACGTACTCCCAGACCGTCGCGTTGGAAGTGTGGAACAGGTGCGCACCGTAGCGGTGCACCTCGATCCCGGTCTCAGCGTCTGCCTCGCTATAGGCGTTGCCGCCGATGTGCGGGCGACGTTCGATGACGGTGACTTTGCGGCCCGCTTCTGCGGCGCGCTCAGCGATGGTGAGGCCGAAGAAACCAGAGCCTACGACGAGAAGATCCATGTGCTCCATCGTATCGGCGGTGCGGTCCGGAACCTGCGTACCCGGTCTGAGACAATGAGCACATGCCGAAGACTGCACGCGACCTGGCGCGCCTTGCCTGGAACAGCAGCGCGGTCAGGTACCTGATCGTCGGCGGATTCTGCTTCGTCGTGGACGTAGGTCTGCTCTGGCTCGCCCACGATGTGCTCGGCGTGCCTCTGGCAATAGCGACACCGCTCGCATTCCTCGCCTCGTTCGCCGTGACGTACACCCTTCAGCGCGTCGTCGCCTTCGCATCGGATTCCAAGGTGGTGCCGAGCGTCGCGCGTTACACCACCCTGGTCGTGTTCAACACCCTGGCGACGACCGGGATCGTCTGGCTGATCGACCAGAGCGGCGGCGGTTGGTTCATGGGAAAGGTCATCGCTGTCGTGGCGACGACGGTCTGGAACTACTTCGCCTATCGCTACTGGGTGTTCGTCACCCCTACGCCTCGGAGTCCTGATGTATAAGAACGCGACGATCGCTGCGGTCGTACCGGCGTATAAAGAAGAAAAGATGATCACGAAGGTCATCCAGACGATGCCGGAGATCGTCGACCACATCGTGATCGTCGACGACTGCAGCCCCGACGGTACGAGCGACGTCGTCCGCAACGCCGGTGACTCGCGCGTGACTCTGATCCGCCACGACGTCAACCAGGGAGTCGGGGGCGCGATCATCACGGCACACCGTGCCGCGATGGAGCTGGGCGCCGACGTCAACGTGGTGATGGCGGGCGATGCGCAGATGGACCCCGACTACCTCCCTGCTCTTCTCGACAAGGTGACAGATGGCGGATTCGGGTTCGCCAAGGCCAATAGATTCTACTCGCCGGAGTCGTTCCGAGGCATGCCCGGATACCGAGTCTTCGGCAACGTCGTGCTCTCCTTCTTCACGAAGCTCGCATCGGGGTACTGGAACCTTTTCGACCCGCAGAACGGATACACCGCGATACGCACCGAGGTCCTCCAGCGGGTGCCGCTCGATCGTGTAGCGAAGCGCTACAGCTTCGAGAACGATCTCCTGATCCATCTGAACATCCTCCAAGTGCCCGCGACGGACGTGCCGATCCCAGCTGTCTACGGCGATGAGGTCTCGAGCATCCGCCTGAGCAAGGTCGTCCCCGAGCTTCTCAACCGCTTGACCGTGGGCTACTGGTCCCGAATCTGGTACCGCTACGTGCTCTGGTCCTTCTCCCCGATCGCCCTGCTTCTGTTCGCCGGGCTACTGCTGTTCGTGCTGGGTGTGGGCATCAGCATCTGGGTCGTGTTCCAGATCGCGGGCTCCGTCGTCGCCACCGCAGCGACGGTCATGCTCGCGGCACTACCACTGATGATCGGAACGCAGATGCTCATAAGCGCTCTGCAACTCGATATCCAGGCGACTCCGTCGACGCCGACCTATTCCCCGTTCAGCGCGAGCCGAGTGGATTGACCGCTGTCGGCGCGTCTCAGACGTCGCCGCACCAACATCGAACGAGAACCCCATGAGCTCTTCCAATCACTCTGCGCGGCCGCGCGTGCAGGCTGCCCGATCGTGGCTGACCGGACGGAGCGGCGATATCCTGACTTGGCTTATCGTCCTCGGCAGCTTCGCGATCGGCTACATCGCCTACGTGCGCAGACTGCCCTTCTTCTATCCGGATTCGCGCTATTACCTCGCTATGGCGTATTGGTTCGGCGGGGAATCCCAGGATTCCGCCCGCGATCTCACGATCGAGTTCGCCGACGCCTACCGAGTGCCGGTCCCGGAAGTCGATCAGCTTTTCGGCTGGGGCCTGGTACAGCCACGGGTCGCGCTCCCCGCACTCGCGGCAATCCCGGTTCGCCTCTTCGGGCCGTTCGGCCTCGCAGCGACCGTCCTGGTCATCGCGCTTGTGATGACCATCGTCTTCACGCAGATCCTCCGTCGTCGATTCGGGAACGGCATCGCCGTCACCGTCATGATCCTGGTCAACGCCAGCTACCAGCTCATGATGTTCAACGCGGGCATGCTCACCGAGTCACTCTCGGCTCTATGGACCGCGCTTACGCTGCTCGCGACGTGGGCATGGTTCCGAAAGCGTAGCGGGTGGCTTCTCGTCGCCGTGGGCCTCACGGTCGTCGGGTCCGCCTTCACGAGACAGGCGACCTTCATCGTCGCCGGCGCATTCTTGATGGCGTGGCTGCTGGGTTCACTCCTTCAGCGACGCTGGAACGACTGGGGGTGGCCCGCACTGGTCGTCGCGGGAACAGCTCTCGGTTGCCAGCTTCTGCAGTCGATCGTCTTCCCGTCGTTCTCGCAACTCGACCAGTTCCTCAAGAAGGCTGAAGCCGACTCCTTGGGTGAGGCGATCCTGGCGGTCCCACGCATGACGTGGCGGATCATCACGGCGGACATCGGTACCTTCCTGGACCGCGACCTCACGCTGCTGATTCTGATCGTTCTGGCGCTGGTCGGCATGTTTCTGTTCTTCCGGCGGCCCGAGGCGCACCTGCTTCTCGGGGCGATCCTGGGGACCGGTCTGTACAACATCACCAACGGCACACCTACCCAGTTTCGCTACGCGATCCCAGGTCTCATCTTCTTCGTTCTCGCAGCCGCGCTGACTCTCCGCGCAGCGGCGCGCCAGTCGGTTTCCGGCCCGGACCAGAGCGAGACGGCGACCTACCGCCACACGCAATGAACCGATAGAATCGCGTTCGCGACGACGGCGACGCTATGAGGCTGTGCCGACGACGATGCGGGGGGTGCCGACCCAGCGGGCCGCGTCGGTGGCGTTGCGGCCGTCGACGAGCAGTTTCACACCCGGGAGACGGTCGGGGCCGAGGTCGCGGTATTCAGCGTGGTCGGTCTGCAGGATCGCGAGGTCGACATCGCCACCGAGGGCGTAGGGCTCGAAGCCGAGTCCACGCAGTTCCTCATCGGTGTAGATCGGGTCGTGCACGACGACCTCAGCACCACGTTCCTTGAGGGCCTGCACGGTCGGGAAGACGCCAGAGAACGCGGTCTCCTTCACCCCGCCACGGTATGCAGCACCCAGCACGACAGCCTTCTGCCCCTGGAGCGAGCCGAGGATGCCCTCCGCCTGCGCGACGAGACGCTCAGGCATCGACGCGTTCAACTGACGGGCGACGCGCACGATGTCGGCATCCGGGTCCGTCGACAGATACAGACGCGGATACACCGGGATGCAGTGCCCACCGACCGCGATACCGGGGCGGTGGATGTGACTGTAGGGCTGCGAGTTGCACGCCTCGATCACCTTGTAGACATCGATACCATTCGCTGCCGCGAACAACCCGAACTGGTTCGCCAGCCCGATGTTCACGTCGCGGTAGGTGGTCTCTGCCAGCTTCGCCATCTCCGACGCCTCGGTCGTCCCGAGATCCCATACGCCGTTCGGGCGGGGCAGGTCGGGACGCTCATCGAACTGCAACACTGCCTCATAGAACTCGCGAGCCCGACGGTTGCCCTCATCGGAAAGCGCACCGATGAGCTTCGGGTACTTGCGGAGGTCCGCGAACACACGACCGGTCAGCACCCGCTCCGGCGAATACGCGAGGTGGAAGTCCTTACCCTCGACGAGACCAGAGCCCTCCTCCAGCATCGGCTTCCAACGATTGCGTGTGGTGCCAACGGGAAGTGTCGTCTCGTACGAGACCAGGGTGCCAGGAGTGAGATGCTCCGCGAGCGACCTGGTCGCCGCATCCATGTACTTGAAGTCCGGCTCCCACGTCTCATCATTGACGAACACCGGAGCCACCAGGACGACGGCGTCCGCACCGGGGATGGCTTCGGCGTAATCGGTGGTCGCACG